>Ga0256404_1000076_pt1 | contig 222559 bp, 197 predicted proteins | sample RumenRJG_01DNA_FD_185990 | JGI IMG/M metagenome (GOLD analysis project Ga0256404, IMG submission 185990) | Bovine rumen microbial communities from Lethbridge, Alberta, Canada - RJG_01 | ecosystem: Host-associated > Mammals > Digestive system > Stomach > Rumen | place: Canada: Alberta...
CAGAGTCCAAACTTGTTTGGCTATGCCGAGGCAAGGGAAGGGTCGAATGAAATTCAACGCTTCGTGAAGCCGAGAGCAGAGTCCAAACTTGTTTGGCTATGCCGAGGCAAGGGAAGGGTCGAATGAAATTCAACGCTTCGTGAAGCCGAGAGCAGAGTCCAAACTTGTTTGGCTATGCCGAGGCAAGGGAAGGGTCGAATGAATTATTCAACGTCATTTGATTAAAGTCGGTCTTTCTCGGCATTTCCGGCACCAGTACCGCGATACTTCGACGGCGTGGCGTTGAAGCGGTAGCGCAGGGAGAGAGAGACTAAGCGCGAGTCGTTGTCCTCGGTCTTGCGGAATATCATGCGGTCGAAGTAGAATGTGCCGCAACTCTTGCCCTGATTGAAAATGTCGTTGCCCGAGAGTTTGATGTTCAGGCGTCGCTTGAAGAGGTCTTTGCTGATGCTGAGCGAGAGCATCGCGTTGGTGGTCTCTATCTTGATGTTCGAGCCGGTGTAGCCGTGGGTGTGCATGTTGAAGTCGGCTTGCAGAAGCCAGTCGTGCGGCAGGGTTATGATGTTGCCCAGTTGAAGCGATAGCATTGGCTGGTTCATGCTCTTGTCCTGTCCGTTGAAGGTTGTCGTGAGCCATTGCTTCATCAGCGTGACGTTGTATTGCGGTGTCCACGTCACGCCGCCGCCCAGCCTGATGTCGCGTTGCATGCCCAGGGTGACGATAATCCAGTTTACGTGGTCATAGTTCTTGGTGGTGGCCATATTCACCTTGCTGTCATGCTCTGCGCTTTCCATCACGGTCATGAATGGATTGACACAATGGAAAAAGTTGGTGTTTAGGTAGAATCCTCTCCACATCGCCATGAAGTTGAAGTTGTGATACTTCACAGGTCTCAGATAAGGATTACCCCGTTGCATGTTCAGGCGGTTCTCGTAAACCACATCGTTGCTCAAGAGCCAGTAGGCAGGGCGATTGGTGCGCTTGGCATAACTGAGCGAGAGACCGCCTCCAGCCACTCCCCATGGGAGCGGGGCGGAGATAGACACCGAGGGGAAGATGTCGTCGTAGGTGCGGCATTGGTCTTCGCGACGCACTCCACCTACAAAGTACTCGGACTCTACATGCTCGTAGCGCAGACCTGCCTGCAACTGATAGCGGCCCAGTTGCTGGCGCAATTCCACGAACGGAGCCATGTTGCTCTCGTGCTGCTCGTTGCTGCTATTGGCTATGTAGCCCTCTGTGTTCTCGAAACTGCTTCGCCAGCGGGTGTTGGTATATTCCTCGCCGATGGCAATCTGCCCTTTCCACAACGGGTGGCTGACGATGAGTTTCTCTGCCACCATACGGCCGTGTGTCCGAGTCTCCGTGTTCACGTCGCGGTTCTCATAGTTTCGGCTCATTTCCTGTTGCTGGTTTCGAGTCTGTTCAGTATATGAAGTGTAGTCCGTGTTGAAATCGATGGAGAACCGCCCCACCTTGCCAGTATAGTAGAGATTTGCCTGATGCTTGGGCGCATTCCTTTCGCGACGTATGCCGGTGTTGTGCAGATGGTCGTAGGCGGTTGCGTTGGCCAGCAGGTCGTCGGTGTTGTCATTAAAGGTCTTCACGTAGTCGTATGTGTGCTGATAGAATCCGCCGAGCGAGTTGCTGTCATTCAACTGGTAGTTGAAGCCAGCACGCCCTTCGAAATATGGGTTGCGCGCCGTAGCAGAATGACGGTTGGTGACAGACCATAGCGTGTCGGCGAAAACAGTCTGCTCAAAGCCCCCGCTGCTCCATCGCTTGTTGTAGGCACCGAAGAGGTTGGCAAAGAGTTCCAGTCCGCCCGTGCGGTAGGTCAGGTTGACACGTTCGTTGTTGGCATATCCGTGCCCCTTGCGGCTCCATGATGTCATTTCTACGCCCAGTCCTTCGCCCTGCGCCCTTTTGGCATGTATCACGATTACGGCCTGTACTGTTGCATCGTAGCGCGCACCGGGGTTATGAATCACCTCTACGCTCTTGATGTTGTCCGACTGGATGTTCTTCAGTTCGTTAAGACTGGTCAACTTGCGGTTGTTCAGATAGATGAGCGGAGCGCCCTTGCCCAGTATCTCGTAGCCATCGCCTTTCTTCGATATGGTAGGGACACGCGAGAGCACATCCTCGGCGGTGCCTATACGCTCCATCACCGTTCCCTCGACGTTCATCACGAGCGAGTTGCCGTGCAGTTGCACCTTGGGGCGCTCACCCTGCACCACCACGCCGTTTATGGTGTAGTTGTCTGGACGCAGGCTTATGGTTCCGATGTTCTCTTTGTCGCACAACCTGAAGACGGTTTTATAGCCGACATACGTGACGCGGGCGAGAACCACAGGCTGCTCTACGGGGATGGCGAAATAGCCGCTGGCGTTGGACACTCCGCCGCCGAGCAGCGTCGAGTCTTCGGGATTGAGCACGGCGATATTGGCGAAGGCAACGGGCTGTCCCTGCTCGTCGGTCACGTTTCCTATAAGGCGGCGGTCGGTCTTGTGCGTACACTCCACGAATATCTTATGCGTCACAGAGTCGTTTGTGTCAACGGTCATGCGGATGGGATAGAAGCCTATCATCTGCTTTATGGCGTCGGGCAGCGTCTTGTTCTTAACATTTGTCGTCACGCGGAAATCCTCCAGTTCGTTATATAGGAACATGATGGTGTATTCCGACTGCTGCTTGTTCAACTGGCGCAGGGCGTCAGAAATAGAGATGTCGTCGAAGGCGCGCGTGATGCGTTGTGCCATCGCCATGCTGAATGACAGATGACAAACGATGAGGAATAGAGTGAGTCGTCTCATAGCCTGTTACTCCACGATGATTAAGTTATCCTTTAGGGTTACATGCAGACTCTCGAAATGATTGAGGTCTTCAACGACTTGCTCCAATCCCTCGCTACGCCGCCACACGAAATAGAAACGCAGCATGCGGGCGCTCTCGTTCCTGAAAGTCACTTCCGCCTTATAGTAAGACGCTATCTCAGCGAGCATCTGCTCAAGGGGGAGGTTGTCGAACTCCACGCTTGCCTCCGCCACACTATCCACGGGAAAATCCACGGTTGTCTTTATTATAGTGTCATTGGCAGGTGTATTCACGCTCTGCTCCACCTTCGGAGCGTTGTCTGGCATGCGGTTCAGCATGCGAATGGCAGCGAAGGCTATGCCCGAGACGATGAGCAGACCGATGAAGGAGGCTGCAATCTTCAGGAACGAACGTCTGTCACCCGATTCATAATCCTCGTTACTTACCTCAGCGTTCGCCAGCCTCTGCCATTCGGCATCAATCTGCTCTTCGGTCAGTTGTTCCTCGGCACGTTCTGCCTCAATGGCGCCTCGTGTTTTAGACATCATCGTGTACAACTCACGGCACTCCTCGTCGTCCAGAATAGCGTGCCACTCGTCGGCAGTATAGTCATGCGGGTGCTCCATCATGCGGAGCAATAGTTCTGTCTTGTTCATACGCTTTCATTTGATTTTAGTTGATTACGCAATGACTCCAGCGCACGTCGCAGATGCTTGTAAACGGTGGTTTCGCTTACGCCTAACTCGCCAGCCACTTCGCCGTAGGTGAGACCGTCGCGGAAGTGGCGCAGGATGATATCCCTACAAACAGGTGGCTCCAGCAAACCGATGGCTTCATTCAGGGCAGCAGCCTCTTCACGCAGTTGCCGCTCGCCGAGAATAGATGTCTCGATGTCGAGCATATAAAGCCGTTGAATCCGCTCCTGTATCTCACGTCTGCGAATCACGTTAAGACATCTGTTGCGCACACAAGTGTAAAGAAAAGCCTCAGCGGTGTCTTCTTCGAGCGGTTGCAATCCGCCGAGAAGTTGGGCAAAGACATCGTGCACTACGTCTTTACTCTCGGCATCATCATGCAGAAGAATGGTGGCCAACCGATACATCTGACGGTAATGCCTCTGGAATAACTGATGGATAAATTCTTTTCTGTCTGTCATACACTCATAATACACATAAGACGACCGTTTACTAAACCCCAAGCGCGATTTTTTCTTTATACCGAGGGCAGAGAGAAGACACAAGTGACCTAACGTTGTTATTAACGTTGTTAGGTCACTTGATATGTTTCGCATGGTCAAAAGCATGCTTTGGGGAGACGAAAGATATACTGTTGGCGTCTAAACAGATATGCATTCGGCAAGCATATCGGCACATCTCTCGCCATCGATGGCTGCTGAGACGATGCCGCCGGCATAGCCTGCTCCCTCGCCGCATGGATAGAGTCCGCGCAGACGGACGTGCATCAGGGTTTCTCTGTCACGGAGTATGCGGACGGGCGACGAGGTGCGTGTCTCCACGGCGATGAGGCATGCGTCGTTGGTGAGGAAGCCACGGCTCTGCTGACCGAACTTGCGGAATCCCTCGCGAAGACGGTTGCCGATGAACTCGGGGAGCCAGAAATGTAGCGGCGACGACACAAGACCGGGCGCATAACTGCTCTCGGGAAGGTCGAAAGAAACCTTCTTATTCACAAAGTCCATCATGCGCTGAGCGGGGGCGGTCTGCCGCATGTTGCCCTGCTGCCAGCAGAGTTCCTCGAGACGCTCCTGATAGCGCATCATGCAGAGCGCATCGTCGCCATCGACATCCTCGGGATGAATCTCTACCACCATGCCGCTATTGCTCCATCGGGTGCCGCGATTGGCTGGCGACATGCCGTTGACCACTATCTGGCGCGGTCCGGTGGCGGCGGGAATGACGAAACCGCCAGGACACATGCAGAAACTATATACTCCACGACCGTCTGCCTGGGTGACGAAACTATACTCGGCAGCAGGGAGGTATTCGCCTCGGCCATTGGGGTTGTGGTATTGTATCTGGTCGATGAGTCGGGACGGGTGTTCGAGTCGCACGCCTATGGCGATGCCCTTCGCCTCGATATCGATGGATGACGATTGCAGGTAACGATAGACATCGCGGGCGGAATGGCCTGTTGCAAGAATTACCGGACCGAGGAAAACAACCCCCTCCTGTCCTCCCCGAGGGGAGGAAGGTTGAGTGTCGGGTGATGGGTGATGAGTTGTTTGGGCTATCACGCCTTTCACCTCGCCGCCTTCTATTATCAGCGATTCCATCTTCGTCTGGAAGTGCACCTCTCCGCCACATTCTATTATGGTGTTGCGCATCGCCTCGATGACGCGCGGAAGGCGGTCGGTGCCAATGTGTGGGTGGGCGTCGATGAGAATGTCTGTCGAGGCTCCGTGCTGGCAGAAGACATTCAGAATCTTCTCAACCGAGCCGCGCTTCTTTGAACGTGTGAAGAGTTTGCCGTCGGAATAGGCTCCTGCCCCACCCTCGCCGAAGCAGTAATTGCTCTCGGGGTCAACCTCGTGTGTCTTGGTGATGAGGGCAAGGTCTTGCTTGCGGTCGCGAACGTTCTTTCCGCGCTCTATCACAACGGGACGCACGCCACGCTCGATGAGGCGCAAGGCGGCAAAGAGTCCGCCAGGACCGGCACCGACGACAATTGCCTGCGGACAACCCGACACGTCTTTATACTCGGTTGGGATGTATTGCAGGTCGCCGGGCTCTTCGTTGATATATGCACGCACCTTGAGATTGACGAAGATGTTTCTTTGGCGGGCATCGATGCTGCGTTTTATTATGCGCACGCATGTAATGGCATCGGGGTTGATGGCGGTCTCGCCTGCCACCGCCTGCTTGATGCTTGACAGGGAGGAGGCATCGCGTGGAGAGAGACGAAGTTGGAGTTCTTTTATCATTTAACTTTTAACTTTGAACTTTGAACTTTAAACTTTGCGCTCGACCCGAAGGGGCGCTTTCATAAAGCGGAGCGACTGAAAGAACTTTGAACTTTAAACTTTGCGCTCGACCCGAAGGGGCGCTTTCATTAAGCGGAGCGACTGAAAGAACTTTGAACTTTTAACTTTGTCAAAGATTGTTATTAAAAAAGTGAAGCACCATTGCCTGTACTTTCTTGCCGCAATGATGGGGCATGTCGAGAGTGACGGTGGTGAGATTCTGCTCTGCACCCTGACTACGCCACACATCATGCATTATGCCGAACGCCTTCTCCACACCCGGTTGCGGGAACAACTTGTCCTGAGCGCCGCTGACGAGGAGCATAGGCATGGGACAGGCGAGAGAGGCGATGTGGGGATAGTCGAGATACTGGCGAAGGGCGGGAATGCAATTGGCAAAGCCGCCATTCTCCTTGCGGCCGTAACGCCACGTCATCTGGACATCGGTGGTTACCATCCAGCAAACGGCGGCAGAGGCCTTGATATGCGGCGAGAGAGCGGCAAGCATCCACGAGCGGTAGCCGCCCATTGAGAATCCGAAACATCCGATGCGCGACTTATCGACGACGGGGAGCGTGGCGAGGAAGTCGGTGAGCGCGATGTCGTCGTAGGTCATAAAGGCAGAGAGGTCGCGCCCGTACATCATCATGTTGCCCGCAATGAGGTCGTAACGCTTGCGGTCGACACCTTCCTGACGCCCGCGCTCGCCCCACATAGGAGCATCGGCACAGATGACCACATAGCCGGCACGCGCCAGCATGTCGCCCACGAAAACACCATCGTAGAGAAGGTCTGCCCACTGCCGTGCATCTGCCTTTACGACGGAGTCCTCGAACACCGGCTCTATCATCTTCTCCTTGCCGATGAAGAGATGTGCCCCGTGGTCGTGAAGCAGGTTTATGGCAGGCAGACGACCCTTCTTGTTGTCGGGAACGAGCAGATATGCCGAAACACGATACCACCGGCTCAAAGACAGTTCTATCTTCTGTGCCGTATAACCATCACGCTTCTCCTCGGCAATCAACTTGCAATCGAAGGAAGCGGCACGAGGCGGCGGCGCCATCATGCAATCGAGCACTTTCTGGCGAGCGGCTTCTTTCCACACATTGAAATCCCTTACGGGCGAATTGCCCCACGCCATAGGATAGTCGAGAGAGGCTATTATGCTGTCGGCATAGACGGGAAAGTCTTTATAGGACTCATATTTCTCCCGCTTCTCCTGAGCGAAAGAAACCATCGGCAGAAGGGATAAGAACAGAAGTAATGTACGCATGTGGATGTATTAAGACTGAAAAGACCTTAAGGCTTATTCTTTTCTGACGAGCAAGAAGTTGCCTTAAGGTCTTGGATGATTATTATCCGAAGTTATCGAACATTATCGACTCTGGGTCAACGCCAAGTGAGTCGAGCATTCCCTGAACCGCCTTAGACATAGGACCGGGACCGCACATGTAGTACTCGATGTCCTCGGGAGCCTCGTGGTCTTTCAGGTAAGTCTCGTACATCACCTGATGAACGAAGCCTGCGGTGTATTTCACTCCTGCCTTGTCTGCCTCGGGGTCGGGGCGGTCGAGAGCAAGGTGGAAGTGGAAGTTGGGGAACTCCTTCTCCAACTCAAGGAAGTCTTCAACGAAGAATGCCTCAACCAGAGCACGCGCGCCATAGAAGAAATGCATCTCGCGGTCGCGGGTGTTGAGAGTCTTCGTCATGTGCATAATCTGGGCGCGGAGAGGAGCCATACCGGCACCGCCACCTACCCATATCATCTCTTTCTTAGAGTCGAAAATCGGGTGGAAGTCGCCGTAAGGACCACTCATAATCACCTTGTCGCCTGGCTTGCGCGAGAAGATGTAACTCGACGCGATACCTGTCGGAACATCCTGGAAGCCTACCTCCGGACGTGGTTTGAACGGTGTGGTGGCGATGCGGACGGTGAGGGTGATGCGGTCGCCCTCGGCAGGATAGTTGGCCATAGAGTATGCACGGATGGTGTCCTCAGGATTGTGAGCCTTCAACGAGAAGATGTTGAACTTCTCCCACGACGGCAGATAGTCTGGACCGATGTCGTTCTTGTCGAAATCCTTGTCGTAGTCGATGCAGTCGTATGCAGGAATCTTTATCTGTGCATAAGAGCCGGGGATGAAGTCCATGTGCTCGCCTGGAGGCAATGCCACGATGAACTCCTTGATGAAACTTGAAACATTCTTGTTAGAGATAACGGTGCACTCCCACTCCTTGACACCGAGAACGCTCTCGGGCACCTTAATCTTGAGGTCGCCCTTCACCTTGCATTGGCATCCCAGTCGCCAGTGGTCCTTGATTTGCTTGCGGGTGAAGTGGGGCTTCTCGGAGTCGAGAATCTCGCCGCCGCCTTCGAGCACCTGCACCTTGCATTGTCCGCACGAAGCCTTGCCGCCGCATGCAGAAGGCAGGAAGATGCCGTTCTCGTTGAGAGTGGTCATAAGGCTTGAGCCCTGTGCCACATTGATAGTCTTGTCGCCATTGATGGTGATATTGACGTTACCGCTTGGTGAAAGATATTTCTTTGCAACGAGCAGGATAACGACCAAAAGGAGTATCATTATGAGGAAAACTCCTATGCTTGCGCCTATAAACTGTCCCATATTGAATCCTCCTTATTATAATTTAAGTCCACTAAAACACATCATCGCCATAGCCATGAGACCCACGGTGATGAACGTAATGCCAAGTCCCCGAAGCGGCTTAGGTACGTCGGTATAAGCCATCTTCTCGCGGATAGCGCCGAGAGAGACAATGGCCAGCGTCCAGCCGATACCGCTACCGATAGCGTATGCTATGGCGTCCCACACGTTGCCGATGAACTGAGAGTTGCTCGGGTCGAGCGAGATGCGCTGCTGCATGAAGAGCGAAGCACCCATGATGGCACAGTTGACGGCGATAAGCGGAAGGAAGATGCCCAGCGACGCATAGAGCGAGGGCGAATATTTCTCAACAATCATCTCCACGAGTTGCACCATAGCGGCGATAACCGCGATGAAGAGAATGAAACTGAGGTAAGACAAGTCAACCCCTTCTATGATACAGTCGGGACCGAGAACCTTTGTCTGCAACAGATAGTCAACGGGAACGGTGACGAAGAGCACGAAGGTGACCGCCATTCCGAGTCCCAGCGATGTCTTCACATTCTTTGAAACGGCAAGATAAGAGCACATTCCGAGGAAGAACGCGAAAATCATATTGTCGACGAATATCGACCTGAAGAATAAATTTATAATGTGATCCATACCTTATTTCTCCTCCTTATAAAAATATGCTCTATGTACCCAGATAACGCAACCAACGAGGATGAGAGCCATAGCGGGCATCGTCATCATGCCGTTGTTCATATAGCCTGCATCGTAAGCGCCCTGCGGGATGATGGTGAAACCGAGCAGGGTGCCGCGACCGAGAAGTTCGCGCACGGCTCCGACGATGACCAGAATCATGGCGTAGCCAAGACCGTTTGCAACACCATCGAGGAACGAAGGCCAAGGCTTGTTCATCATTGCGAATGCCTCAAGGCGTCCCATAAGGATACAGTTGGTAATGATAAGACCTACATAAACCGAGAGTTCGACACTTACATCGTAGGCAACTGCCTTCAGCACCTGACTAACGATGGTCACAAGTGCAGCCACAACAACCAACTGAACGATGATGCGGATGCGCTGGGGAATGGTCTTGCGGATGAGAGAGATGATGACATTAGAGAATGCCGTGATGATTGTTACGGCAAGTCCCATCACTATTGCCGGCTTCAACTGGGCTGTTACCGCCAGAGCCGAGCATATACCAAGTACCTGAACAAGTATCGGGTTGTCCAAGTTAAATGGATTGGTGAAAACTTCTTTGTTCTCCTTGCTAAATAACTTGCTCATAATTACTTGTTTGTTAAGAATTTGACATAAGGTTTCAAGCCCTCCTGAATCATAAGGGAAACACCATCGCTGGTGAGTGTGGCACCTGTAACGGCGTCAACCTGAGTGGCGGGGTCTTCAACCTTCTTCTTCACACTGAGGGCGATGTCTTCAGAGCCTTCCTTGAATATCTTCTTGCCCTGGAACTTGTTCTGCCAAGCACGAGAGTCCTTGATCTCGGCACCAAGACCTGCCGTCTCGCTATCGTGATTGAAGTAAGCACCGAAGACAGTGTTCTTATCGTCGTTGATAGCAAGGTAGCCGTAGATGGGGCCCCAAAGTCCCATGCCCTTCATAGGGATGACGTACTTTGTCTTGCCGTCAACAACACAAGAGAACACCTTCTGTCCGTCAACATTCTCTTCGCCCTTAACCACCTCTTTATATTTGGCCTCTGCGGCGTCATCGCTGAGGTCGCGAAGATTGAGCGAGTTGAGAATCTGCTTCTTGATGTCGAGTTGAACGTTCGCCTCCTGCTTCTCCTTGAGCGAAGTGCTCACAAATGCAAGGAGGAAAGCAACAATGACGACTATTATTGCTGAATAGATTATAGTATATGTATTCGAATTTGTATTCATAACTCTTGTCCTCCTTTATTTAGCGCGCTTCAAACGTTTTGAAATGTTCCTCTGAACGATGCAATAGTCAATAAGCGGTGCAAACATGTTGCCGAAGAAGATGGCAAGCATCATGCCCTCGGGATAGCCGGGATTCATAACGCGGACGATGATGGCCATCGCACCGATGAGGAAACCGTAGATGTACTTGCCGCCCTCGGTACGCGCAGACGTAACAGGGTCGGTTGCCATGAATACGGCACCGAAGCAGAATCCACCGAGAATGATGTGCTCGTACCAAGGAATGGGAGTCATGTCGAGACCCGAGAAGATGAGAGCCATCACAATACCGCCAGCAAAGACGCTGAACATGGTCTTCCAAGAAGCAATGCCCGTCCACAAAAGGATTACGGCACCTATGGCAATAGCAACAACACTTGTCTCACCGATGCTTCCAGGAATGAAACCGAGAATCATGTCCATAACACTTGCGTCGGGAACGATGCCCTGCCCTATCTCACCTAAAGGAGTGGCGCCGGAAACACCGTCGGCAAGTTTGTTTCCAAGCCCGAAGATGGTGTCGTTGGCAATCCATACCTTGTCGCCTGTCATCTGCGATGGGTAAGAGAAGAACAGGAACATACGAGCGGCAACAGCCACGTTGAAGATGTTCATACCTGTTCCGCCGAATATTTCCTTAGCGAAAATCACGGCGAAGGCAACGGCAAGCGCGAGCATCCAAAGAGGACAGTTGACAGGGATAATCAACGGAATGATGATACCGCTGACGAGATAGCCTTCTTGTATCTCCTCGCCTTTCCACTGAGCCCAGATGAACTCTATGCCGAGTCCAACGATATAACTCACGAGCAGTTTGGGGAGCACAGCAAGGAAGCCGTAGAAGAACATCGAGCAGAATGTTGCCTCTGCCAGTTTTCCTGCCGCCGCATAGTTCTGATAGCCTATGTTATACATACCGAAGAGTAATGCAGGCATGAGGGCTATCACGACAAAACTCATGATGCGCTTCGAGTCGATGGCATCATGAATGTTAGAACCGCTCTTCGACGTGCTGTTGGGCACATAGAGGAAAGACTCGAAACCGTCGAACACACTTCTCAATGCGTGCAACTTCCCTTCTTTCTCGAAGTTCGGTTTTATTTTGTTCAGATAATTTCTTAAACTCATAATTATATAATCCTTAAAGAATGATTGTCAAACTTCACTAAGCGTTCTCCTTGCGAAGCATGTCGAGACCTTCGCGAACGATTTTCTGCAACTCAAGTTTAGAACTGTCAACAAACTCGGCAACGGCGAAATCCTCGGGAGACACCTCATAGATGCCAAGTTGCTCCATGCGGTCGATATCGCCGGCAAGGATTGCTTTGATGAGGTATTCGCCATAGATGTCCATAGGAAGCACAGAGTCGTACTCGCCGCTCATAATCATGTGGCGCTCGCCACCCTTAACACGGCAGTCAACATCGTATTCCTTCTTGCCCATGAGCCAGGAGAAGTAACTCCTGTTCTTAGAGAACTGCTTCATGCGCGGCATGATCCAGCCAAACATCTCGTCTGTATCGTCACCCTCAGGGATGGCTGTAATTTCGCTGGTGTGACCGTCCAGATATTCGTCGGTGCTTACAGGTTTGCCCGTGAGCACGTTGCCACGAATGAGGCGCACTTTGCGAGAGTCGTCGATATTGCCTTTCACTATATCTGCTATCTTCGCTCCCACTATAGTCTCAACATACTGAGGCTCCTTTATCATGCTGCCTGCTACGGCAACGATACGTCTCAAGTCAACTTTACCTGTGTTGAACAAACGGCCGATGAAGATAACAACCGTTGGGTCAACCGTCCATACAACCTCACCCTTGTTCACAGGGTCGATGTTGTTTACCTGAACGCCTACATTACCAGCAGGACAAGGACCATCGAAAACGTTAATCTCAACGTTCTTCGCCTGAGTAAGAGCATTTGCCGACTGGTTGATGCCTATACCGAGGTAAGTCTTCGCGATGCGCGACAAGGCCGTAAGGCCCGTCTGGAAGTCATTCTCGTTACCTTTAAGTTCAAACTCGAAGTCGGACGCCAGAGGCTTGTCTCTCAAAGCACTCACAAAGATTGCCTTCGGCTTTTGTGAAGGATTGGCAGAAATGGCGTAAGGCAACTGGTCGATATAACCAAACAAGCCTGCCTCGAGAAGACTTGCAACGACACCGTCGCCGTCAATTCCCGAAACGTCTTTCTTGCCGAAATCCACGTACTGCTGCTCGTTGTCGGCTTTTACTTTCACGGCGAGCACCTTGCGGCGGTCGCCTCTCACAACGGCCTCAATCGAGCCACTTACAGGCGAAGCGAACTTCACCTCAGGGAAGTGCTTGTTGACAAACAAAGCATCTCCGGCCTTAACGACATCACCCTCTCTGACAACCACTTTAGGAGTCATACCCACAAAGCCATCGGGCACCAAGGCGATATCCTCGCCAATGCCAGCCTTCACAAGTTTCTCCTGTGCCTTGCCCTTAAGGTTAATGTCTAAGCCCTTTCGCAACTTAATTACATTTGCCATAAGATTTCTAATATAATTATTATGATTAGTTGTTGTATGCTAAAACAAAAACGACTGCAAAAATAACACTTTTTTTTGGTTTTATTAATAAAAAACGACACAAAATGATATAATGACGACTTTTTCTTGTAATTTTGCACCCAAATCATACCGACTTCTACGTATTTTGCAACGTGGGGTTGGCAAGTGTGGCAATGAAGAAACTTCGTAAAACAATAAATATTATACTCTGGTCGATGGTGGCACTTTATGCTGCCATTATCCTGATGCTCAACCTTCCACCTATGCAGAGAGCAATAGGCGGATGGGCAAGTGATGCCGTTGGGGAAAAGATAAACTCAAGGGTTGAGATTGGGAGAGTGGACGTAGGTTTCTTTAATAGAATTGTCATTGACGACGTAAGCATCTACGACCAAAAAGACAGTCTCTTGCTTGCATCATCGCGAGTGTCTGCCAAAATTGATATTTTCGAGGCAATCAGGGGAAACATATCCATCACGTCCGCACAGTTGTTCGGATTGAAGGCATACCTGAGCAAAGATAGCGCAAACGCTCCGTTCAACTTCCAGTTCGTTCTTGACTCTCTTGCTTCGAAGGAGAAGAAAGAACCGTCACGACTGAATCTTCACATCGGCTCGCTCATCATCAGAAACGGACTGGTATGCTACGACCAAAAGGACGCTCCCGTGACACAGGGGAAGTTCTCGCCGAAGCATTTACATGTGTCCGACATCAGTTCACATATAGTGCTTCATAAGTTAACACAAGACTCTGTAAACCTTTATCTTAAGAAATTATCATTAAAGGAAAAGTCAGGACTTGAAATAACATCTCTCACATTCAAGACTAAGGCAACAAAGAACAACGCCACGCTTAGAGATTTCGTGCTGAAAATGCCGAACTCGCAAATCGCTATCGGAGAGTCGGAAGTGAAATACGACAGCAACAATCCATCACTTAAGACGCTCGACTTCAGCACATCAATGAACGACTCTTACATCAGTCTCGCTGACCTTGCCGCCTTCTCTCCCACCCTACGCGACATCAGTCGTCCTATTGACATCACGTTCAAGGCCAACGGGCACGGCGAGAACATCGTCGTAAACGACCTCGCACTGAAAGATAGAGGTGGTGAGATGAGCCTCTTCGCCAACGGCAATATATATGACTTCCCGACATTTAACGACTGGATTGCTGACATCAAGTTTTTAAGAGTGAACGAGAACTTCATCGAGAGCATTGGCAAGGTGATGAAAGGCGAGGACATCACGATGCCTGCCGTTGTGGAGCGTATAGGCGACTTCGGATATGTGGGCACCATAGCAAGCCGAAACTCGGAGTACTCAGTGGCGGGAAAAGTGACCTCTAATGTGGGCAATGTGGCAGTCAATGGATCTTACGGCAACAACGCTTTCGGTGCAAAGATAAACACCGACGGCATCGACCTTGGGCGACTATTGGACAACGAACAACTGGGAGACATTGCAACCACCATCAACATCAACGGACAACTGCGCCAAGGTCATAATACGGATATTAATGCCGTGGGAAAAATAAACCGTTTGTTCTATAACGGATATACTTATCGTGACATTGACATCAACGGTTCGATGACGGCCGATGTGTTCAATGGCAAATTATCAATAGACGACCCCAACGTTTCGTTCAACGCTGAAGGAGAGGTTGCACAAAACCATATTAACAACCTGACACTCAACGTAAAGCGCATAAATCCCAATGCTCTCGGTCTTACCGACAAATGGCAGGGGAAATCGTTCAGCGGCAACATCAAGGGAAACTTCAGCGGCAACTCAATAGACAATGCTGTGGGCAACCTTACTCTCGACGATTTCAGAATGGAGTCATCAGCCGACAGTGTTTTTACATTAGATAACCTCTCTCTTGATTGTAATGGGACAACGGACAACAGGCACGTGCAACTGACCGGCGATTTCGGACATGTGACAATAGACGGACAATACAGGCTATCGTCACTACCATCTACTATAACACGCCTCATAGCAACCCGGCTACCCTCCCTCCCAGGACTACCCAAGACGGCAACGGCAAAAACCGATGACCTCTTCACCATAGACGCAATCATACGCGACGCATCTCTGTTGCAACAATTTGCCGACATGCCACTTATCACGCAGGAGCCAATACACTTAAAGGGAAAGGTGGACCAAAGACGAGAAATGGTTGACCTCACGCTCGAAGCACCAAAATTCTTATACGACGACGCGCCATACAACAATCTAAACATGGCACTCTTTAACAACGAGAGCAACGCATTGAAGGCAATAGCGAAAGTTGACAAGATAATGGGCAACGGACACACCACATCATTGAACCTAAATGCGTCTGCGCTGAACGACCGGCTGTTGTCGAACATTACTTGGGACAACAATATGCCCAACCGATTCTCGGGAAGTCTGAACACCGATGCCACCTTCGCCGCTGACGAGACTGGCAAAACATCGGCAGACATCAACATTCTGCCTTCAACAGTCCTTGTTGGCGACACCATCTGGAATGTTGATCCCGCAAATGTGAAGTATTCGAGCAACCGACTTGCCATAACCAACTTCTCTGTAAATCACGGTAACCAACACGTCAACATCAACGGATTGGCAACACGTTCGAGCAGCGACTCACTTGTGGTGAACCTACACGACGTGAACGCGAAATACGTTCTCGACATGGTGAACTTCCACTCTGTCGATTTCGATGGGTTCGTGTCGGGAAAGGCCATAGTGTCATCTATTTTCGGCGAGCCAGAACTTCACGGCGATGTCAACGTGCGTGACTTCACCTTCGAGCAAGGACGCATGGGAACACTGCACGCGCTCGTGGATTACGACAACCAGTCGAAACAGATAAATATCAACGCAAGGGCTGATGACGGTCCACTCTGCCAGACGCTCATCAATGGCTATGTGTCGCCGGCTAAGAAGAACATCGACTTAAGGATAAAAGCACTCGGCACCAGCGCAAGTTTCATGGAAGGTCTTTGCGGCTCGTTCCTCAGCAACGTACAAGCAAGGGCAAACGGCGACGTTCGCATATTCGGACCGCTGAAAGCAATCAACATGGAAGGTAATCTGCATGCTGACGGCGATGTGAAGATACCAGCCCTGAACACCGTTTACACTCTGCGCAACTGCCCCGTAACAATGCGCCCAGACATCATAATACTCGAAAACGACTCGATAACCGACCGCGACGGCAACATGGGCTTACTGAATGGTACTGTGCGCCATCATAACCTGTCGCAATGGATTTACGACATCAATGTGGCAGCAGACAACTTGCTCGCCTACGACTTCCACGAATTCGGCGAAAGCACATTCTTCGGAACCGTCTATGCCACCGGAACATGCGACATAACGGGAAGAAGTGGAGAGACTATTTTCGACATTGACATCACACCGCAAAAAGGCACTTTCTTCGAGTATAACGCAGCAGCGCCAGACGCCATATCGAACACAGACTTTATAGAATGGGTGGAACATGACGAGGAGGATTCGCAAGACGATGACGAGGAGGGACAGAAAAACAAGTTCCGCTCGGACATAAGAATGAACTTCCGCATCAATGCCACAACAGACGCGGCACTGAAACTGCTCATGGACAACACCACAGGCGACATGATAACCTTATACGGTACTGGTAACCTGCGCGCCATGTATCACAACAAAGGAGGATTCCAGATGTTCGGAAACTACCAGATAGACCACGGAACCTACGGTCTCACAATACAAAACGTGATAAAGAAGGACTTCTTCTTCAAGAATGGAGGAACGATAGTTTTCGGAGGCGACCCATACAACGCCGCGCTTAACCTGAAGGCACAATACACCGTGAACGGTGTTCCCCTGTCTGACCTGCAACTGGGCAGGAGTTTCTCAAACAACGTGCGTGTGGATTGTATTATGAACATCACGGGAACTCCAAGCGACCCGCATCTCGACTTTGACTTCGACATGCCTACGGTGAACGAAGACGCCAAGCAGATGGTGCGCTCACTCATCAACAGCGAGGAAGAACTGAACCAGCAGGTAATTTACTTGCTTTCCATAGGACGTTTCTACTCGCAATCGGGCTCCAACTCTGCCGATGCCCAGCAGAGCCAGACATCTCTCGCCATGCAGAGCATTCTTAGCGGAACAATAACCCAGCAGATAAACACCGTACTGAGCAATGTGGTGAATAACTCCAACTGGAATTTCGGTGCTAATATAAGCACTGGCGACGAGGGATTCAACAATGCTGAGTACGAGGGAATTCTATCAGGCAGACTCCTCAATAACCGTCTGCTCATCAACGGACAGTTCGGCTATCGCGATAATGCCAACGCTACGACATCGTTCATCGGCGACTTCGACATTAGATACCTACTGTTCCCCAACGGAAACTTCGCCGTTCGTGTTTACAACCAGACGAACGACCGATACTTCACGCGTAATAGCCTTACCACTCAGGGCGTGGGATTCATCATTCAGAAAGACTTCACCACCCTGCCCGACCTCTTCGGAATAAAGAAAAAGAAGAAGGCGCAAACGAAAGCGGCACCCACAGACTCTGTTGCACAAGACAAATAGCGACTTCGGTTTTGGCAGATAAGTTCTAGACTTTCTAGATTTTCTAGACAATCTAGGTTTTATAAACCCTATATTTTTCCGTCTCGTTTGCAATAATATCGCACGAATGACGTTATAATTAAGATGAAAAGAATATTTGCAACCCTCATATTTGCAGTCATCTCCGTGACTCTCCTCGCCCAGTCGTTCACTCTGCAGGGACGTGTGACCGACCAAGAGAACAATCCTGTGGAACTCGCATCGGTAGTGAGCCAGGGCAAACTCACTATGACCAATCTTAACGGAGAGTTCTCCATTCAATTGCAATCGGCCGACTCTGTGGAGGTGCGTTTCTCCATGATAGGATACAAGACAAAGACACGAGTGCTGCGCCGTCCCAAGGGCAAGATGACCCTTCAGGTGCAACTCTTCGACGCTGGACTTCTCGACGAGGTGGTAATCACCGAGCAACGACGCCAGACAGGAACTACACAAGAAATAGACACCAAGCAGATGAGCACCACACCGTCGGCCTCGGGCAACAAGGTGGAGGAACTGATTCAGCAACAGGCAGGTGTAAGCACACATAGCGAACTTTCATCACAATATAATGTGCGAGGAGGAAGTTTCGACGAGAACTCCGTGTATATAAATAATGTGGAGGTCTATCGTCCATTCCTCGTGCGTAGCGGTCAGCAGGAAGGACTGTCTATAATCAACGGTGACATGGTGGAGAAGATAGGATTCTCTACTGGTGGCTATGAGGCAAAATACGGTGACAAGATGTCATCGGCACTGGACATCACATACAAACGCCCGAAGAAGTTCGAGGCATCGGTAGCCGCAAGCCTGCTCGGAGCCAGCGCATACGTGGGCTTCAGTACAAAGAAATTCTCGTGGAGCAACGGCGTAAGGTATAAGACAAACAAATATCTGCTCGGCTCGCTCGAGACAAAGGGAGAGTACAACCCAACGTTCATCGACTACCAGACATACCTGAGTTACCAGCCGAACAAGAGATGGACAATCGACTTCATCGGAAACATCTCAGACAACCACTACAACTTCGAGCCGGAAGACCGTGAGACGAACTTCGGAACAATGGAGAACGTAAAGTCGTTCAAGGTGTACTTCGACGGAAAGGAGAAAGACCTGTTCCGGACATTCTTCGGCTCGCTCAGCATCACTCGCAACTTTGGAGAGAAGACAAAACTATCGCTCATCGGCTCGGCATTCAAAACGCGCGAGCAGGAGACGTACGACATACAGGGACAGTACTGGCTGACGCAGACAGAGACCAGCGAGAATCTCGGTGTGGGTACTTACATGGAGCATGCGCGCAACTATCTAAACGCTACCGTGGGAAGCGTGAAACTCATGCTCAACCACAAGACAAAGAAGCACGACATACAGGCAGGAGTGACCTTCAAGTTCGAGAAGATTGAAGAGAAATCAAGAGAGTACGAGATGAGAGACTCCAGCGGGTACAGCGTGCCACACACAGGCAAAGACCTATACATGATTTACTCGCTCAACGCCCGCAACGAACTGAAGGCGCAACGAATAGAGGCATACGTGCAAGACACATACAAATTCGCATCGGGAGAGACTTTCTTCACGCTGAACTACGGAGTGAGATTCGCCCACTGGAACTTCAATCGCGAGAGCATCGTGAGCCCCAGAGTGTCGCTCGGTATAGTGCCCGCATTCAACCAAGACGTTACGTTCCGCCTTGCCACAGGACTCTATTATCAGGCACCTTTCTTCAAGGAACTTAGAGACACCGCAACAGTTAATGGCATCACCTATGCCACCCTGAACGAGAAGATAAAGAGCCAGCGCTCAATACATTTCATCGCGGGTATGGACTATCGCTTCAAGATGATGAAACGCCCGTTCAAATTCTCTGCTGAAGCCTATTTCAAACTGCTCGGAAACCTTGTGCCATACTCCGTCAACAACGTCAAGATTGTGTATGACGCAAGCCAGCAATGCAGCGGACACGCGATGGGACTCGACCTCAAACTCTTCGGAGAGTTCGTCGAGGGCAGCGACTCTTGGGTAACGCTATCCGTGATGAACACACGAATGAAACTCAATGGCCAGAGCATACCGCTACCTACCGACCAGAGATTTGCACTGAACCTCTTCTTCACCGACTATTTCCCAGGCACCGACCGCTGGAAGATGTCGCTGAAACTGGCATACGCCGACGGACTGCCATTCGGCGCGCCTCACCGCCGACTCGACATCATGCCATTCAGAGCACCAGCATACAAACGTGCCGACATAGGAATGAGTTTCCGCGCTCTCGACAACGAGAAACGTGAGAAGAAATCAATTTTCAGAAACATCTGGATAGGCATCGACTGCCTCAACCTGCTCGGCATCAACAACGTTAACTCATACTACTGGATAACCGATGTCACCAACCAGCAGTACGCCGTACCAAACTACCTCACTGGCAGGCAGATAAACGGCAGAGTGCTCTTCGAGTTCTAACAATCGGAAACAGGCTTATAATCCCCTGTGGCGCCACACATGCTCCCCACTCTTTCATTAGTACATATTTCGCATGGCCAGAGATATACTTTCGAGCCATGAATCATATACTTTCCGCAAGCCGAAAGATGCTAATTCAGAGTGCAAAAAGCCAACAATTGCCGACTACTTCATATCCCCAAATGTTTAATAATTATGAATATTTCGTCTTAAAGTTGGACTATTGAAAATAAATGAGTACCTTTGCAGTCAATAATTTATAACCCTTTATTTTAACATATTATGAAAATATCTCACATTGAGCATTTAGGCATCGCAGTTCCCAGCATTGAGGAGGCTCTGCCTTACTTCGAGAATGTACTCGGATTGAAGTGTTACGCAGTAGAAGTGGTTGAAGACCAGAAAGTGAAGACCGCATTCCTGAAGTGTGGCGAGACAAAACTCGAACTCCTCGAGCCGACATCTCCCGAAAGCACAATCCAGAAGTGGCTCGACAAGGGCAACAAGGGTGTGCACCACGTAGCATTCTGCATTGAGGACGGTGTTGCCAATGCACTCGCAGAGTGCGACGAGAAAGGCATCCGCCTTATCGACAAGGCTCCACGCAAGGGCGCTGAGGGTCTGAACATCGCATTCCTCCACCCGAAGTCAACATGCGGTATTCTGACAGAACTCTGTGAGCATCCAGAATAAACAAGAAATCATTAATCAGAAAACAGATATTAAAAGATGAGTAAACAACTAGAAAAGATTAAAGAGCTTATCGCAAAGCGCGAGCAGGCTCGTCTTGGAGGTGGCGAAAAAGCCATCGAAAAACAGCATGCCCGCGGTAAGTACACCGCACGCGAGCGCATTGACATGCTCCTCGACGAAGGCAGTTTCGAGGAAGTGGACATGTTCAAACTCCACCGTTGCACAAACTTCGGCATGGAGAAGAAACAATATCTCGGCGACGGTGTTGTAGCAGGTTCTGGCACGATAGGCGGCCGTCTGGTGTATGTCTTCGCACAAGACTTCACCGTTAACGGTGGCTCTCTCTCTGAGACAATGGCTCAGAAGATATGCAAGGTAATGGACATGGGTATGAAGATGGGTGCTCCCGTTATCGGCATCAACGACTCTGGTGGTGCCCGCATTCAGGAGGGTATCAACGCTTTGGGTGGATATGCCGAGATTTTCGAGCGCAACATCCTCGCCAGCGGTGTTATCCCACAAATCTCAGGAATCTTCGGTCCATGTGCCGGTGGTGCTGTTTACTCCCCTGCCCTCACCGACTTCACTCTGATGATGGAGAACACTTCATACATGTTCCTTACCGGACCAAAGGTGGTGAAGACCGTTACTGGCGAGGACATCGACCAAGAGCACCTCGGAGGTGCATCAGTTCACGCATCGAAGAGCGGTGTGACACACTTCACAGCCAAGACTGAGGAAGAGGCTATCGAGATGATCAAGACTCTTATCAGTTACATCCCACAGAACAACATGGAGGAGGCTCCACGCGTAGAGTGCACCGACCCGATAGACCGCAAGGCAGACATACTGAACGAGATTCTGCCAGACGATCCGAACAAGGCGTACGATATGTATAAGGTAATCACCGCCATTACCGACAACGGCGAGTTCTTCGAGGTGCAGCCTAAGTTCGCAAAGAACATCATCGTAGGTTTCGCTCGTTTCAACGGTCAGAGCGTGGGTATCGTGGCCAACCAGCCTTCTGCATACGCAGGCGTGCTCGATGTTAATGCAAGCCGCAAGGGTGCACGTTTCGTACGCTTCTGCGACGCTTTCAACATTCCTATCGTCTCTCTGGTTGACGTGCCAGGATTCCTCCCTGGTACAGGACAGGAGTACAACGCCGTCATCCTTCACGGAGCACAACTTCTCTACGCATACGGCGAGGCTACTGTGCCAAAGGTTACCATCACCCTGCGCAAGAGTTACGGTGGCTCACACATCGTTATGGGATGCAAGCAACTGCGCACCGACATCAACTATGCATGGCCAAATGCTGAGATTGCAGTTATGGGTGCTTCTGGCGCTGTTGCCGTTCTTTACGCAAAGGCAGCAAAAGACGCAGAGAACCCAGCAGAGTTCCTTGCTGAGAAAGAGCAGGAATACAGCGATCTCTTCGCTAATCCTTATCAGGCAGCCAAGTATGGCTATATCGATGATGTGATTGAGCCACGCAACACTCGTTTCCGCATCTGCCGCGCATTGGCACAACTCACAACGAAACGTGAATCTCTCCCAGCAAAGAAGCACGGTAACATCCCAATGTAAGGAAACAACAAACATAAATGTAATGAAACAAAACGAAGTATTTGCCGCCATCGCTCTTGCTATGCATGAGTTTCAAGGCAATAACGTACATGACAAGGAGGCTGGCATCATAACTATCAAGGAGCACCATACCGACTGGTCTTCAAGGATTCTTACGATGACAGCACATCCTTAATAAATAATGTCTATAAAAAGTATGAAAGAATACAAATATACAATCAACGGCACAAAGTACGAAGTGCAGATTGGCGACATCGAAGAGAACATCGCCACAGTCACCGTAAACGGAGAAGAGTATAAGGTAGAGATGGAGAAAGAGGCAGAGCCAGAGAAGAAGAAAGTCGTGGTGAAGCCTGCCGCTGCACAGCAAACCACCTCTAACGACGCTCCTGCCAAGGGCAATGTGAACACCGCAAACGCTCTCAAGGCACCGCTCCCAGGAGTGGTAACAGAGATTAAGGTTGCCGTTGGCGACGAAGTGAAGGAAGGCGACACCGTTGTCGTTCTCGAGGCAATGAAGATGGCCAACAACCTTGACGCTGAAAAGAGCGGAAAGATAACAGCCATTCTCGTTAACGTTGGTGACAGCGTGATGGAAGACACGCCACTTGTCGTAATTGAGTAGTACAACTCTCTTCACCATACAAAAAAGACACGGAATCAGAAAATTCCGTGTCTTTTTTATATCCTTAAATAGAATACTATCTTACAACATCACCCCTACTTATACTTATCAAAGTCTGTTGCCCTCTTTAGGGAATACCACTTTGGGCTTGAACGTCTTGGCTTCCTCAAAATCCATAGTGGCGTAACTGATGATAATGAGAATGTCGCCAACAACACACTTGCGTGCTGCCGCACCATTGAGACAGATGCAGCCAGAGCCGCGCTCTCCTTTGATAATGTATGTCTCGAGGCGCTCTCCATTGTTGTTGTTAACCACCTCTACCTTCTCGCCGGCAATAAGTCCTGCAGCATCCATCAAGTCCTCATCAATAGTAATGCTGCCCATATAGTTAAGGTTGGCTTCTGTCACCTTAACGCAATGCAACTTGCTCTTTAAGACTTCAATATACATTCCGCACGTGTTTAAAGATTATCCTTTATATTTGATATGGTCAATGAGACGTATAGGGGTCTTTCCACAATAAACTGTGATGCAACCCACGATATAAGGACTGTCATCCCATGAGGCGACATCCTGCAAAGTATTACCGTCAACAATAGCATAATATTCCACATCGAGACCTTCCTGCGCATTGATGTCGCTAATCACCTTTGCCTTCGTCTCCTCGAGAGTATGGCTCTTGGCATAGTCGAGACTTGACTTCAGCGCCTCGTAAATCTTGGGAGCAATGGCACGCTCGTCAGGAGCAAGCAGAGTGTTGCGAGAACTCTTTGCGAGACCGTCCTCATCTCTTACGATAGGACACTCAACAATGTTCACGTCAAGGGCCAACGCCTTTACCATAGCCTTGATAACGGCTATCTGCTGCCAGTCCTTCTCACCGAAATATGCTCTGTCTGGACGCACGATATAGAACAGACGGCTCACCACCTGGCACACACCGTTGAAATGTCCTGGACGATGAGCACCCTCCATCACTGTAGAAACTGGCGGATACTCGAAGTGGCGAGTGTCTGGCACGGGATACATGTCTTCCACCGTTGGCGCGAAAACATAATCTGCACCGACGCTTTCAAGTAATTTGCAATCTTCCTCCAGAGTACGTGGATAGTTTTTTAAGTCGTTTTTGTCATTAAACTGAGTAGGATTAACGAAGACGCTAACCACGGTAATGTCGTTATCCTTAACGCTTCGTTTAACAAGAGACGCATGGCCTTCGTGCAAAGCGCCCATCGTGGGTACAAGTCCTATCTTCTTACCCTCTTTGCGAACACCGAACAATTCGTTCTGTAATTCAACAATTCTCTGAAATACTTTCATCTAAATCTTTTAGTGTTAAAAAGCGGTTGCAAAGTAACTACTTTTTTATGAAATATGCAAAGAATACTTTTAAAATTTGCCAATAAACACATGCATTTGACTAAATTAAACAAAAAGGTTTAAGAAATCAAATTATTTTTTGTACCTTTGCAAGTAATTTTATAATCAACAACGAGATGAAAGCAAAAAAGGTGTTGTTCATAAATCAGGAGATTACTCCTTATGTTCCCGAAAGTGAACTTTCCATTTTAGGAAGGCAAGTACCCCAATTAGTACAGGAAAAAGGCTACGAGATAAGAACTTTCATGCCTAAATGGGGAACAATCAACGAGCGCAGAGGACAGTTACATGAGGTGATTCGCCTGTCAAGGATGATGCTTATCATCGACGACACCGACCATCCGCTCATCATCAAAGTGGCTTCAATACCGCAAACAAGAATACAGGTATATTTCATCGACAACGACGATTACTTTACCAAAAGGCAGATGGAAGTTGACGAGCAAGGAGAAGAATATGCCGACAACGGAGAACGTGCAGTGTTCTTCGCACGAGGCGTGCTGGAGACTGTGAAGAAACTAAGGTGGGCTCCTGACATCATACATTGCCAGGGATGGATGAGCGGAGTGATTCCTCTTTATATAAAGACCGCATATCACGACGAGCCTTCGTTTGCCAACACCAAGGTGATTACATCTCTTTTCAGCAAAGAACTGCACAACGACTTCGGGGAGAATTTCAAGAAATGCGTTGAGTACAGAGAGGCAACACTCGACCTGCTCGGAAAGTATAACGAGAACTTTGGATTCATCGAACTTGGCAAACTAGCAATCGACTATAGCGACGGAGTGATAAGCGCAGGAGAAGAAGTGAACCCCGAACTGTTGAAATACGCATCAGACAAAAACCTGCCCATTATGCCGTTCAAAGAAGGGCTGACAGGAGACGACTATAGCGATTTCTATGATATCATTTACGATAAGGAATAAATCTCATTAAGACTCAATACTTCAATGAAGAATCGATTTATCTACGCATTGGCACTTGCTGCCTTTGTCTTAGTTTCATGCGACGAAACAACCGACAACGTCGGATCGTCGCTGACAGACATTAAAGACCACCTCAAGATAACTACAGACACCTTTCTGGTTTCTTCACGCTCTATCGTGGTGGACTCGGTGCTCTCAAAAAGCAGCAACGGATATATTGGCAGAATAAAAGACCCTGAGACAGGCGCTATAATTACAGGCAACTTCATGGCACAATTCTATGTGCAGGAAAACTTCAAACTGCCCGACAACGACGATATTATATCAAGAGACGAGAACGGCGTTTTTGCCGACTCTTGCGAACTTAGGCTCTACTTTAACAAATTCTATGGCGACTCGCTTGCTACAATGAAAGTGACAGCATACGAGATGTCAAGACCAATGGAGGAAGGGAAAATCTACTATTCCAACTACGACCCGATGGAAGAAGGATATATTGACGGTAGCGCATACAACGTGAGCAAGATGTACACACTGGCAGACCTTAACACGAGCCTTGCCAACAGAAGTTCAAGCAAATATGACCCGCATATCACCATTCCGCTCAACAAAGAATACACCGACAAGAACGGCAAGAAATACAAGAGTTACGGAACATACCTGATGCAGAAGTTCTATGAGAACCCAGACAATTTCAAAAACTCATACACCTTCGTGCACAACGTATGCCCAGGCTTCTATATAAAAGTGGACAACGGAATAGGCTCGATGGCCAACATCTATACGTCACAAATCGCGCTGTACTTCAAGATGGAAACCGACTCTGTCTTTGAAGGAGCAACGCTGTTCCCCGGCACAGAAGAGGTGTTGCAGAAAACAGTAATCACAAACGACAAGAGCACAATGAAGAGCCTCGCAGATGACAATTCGTGCACCTATCTCAGAACTCCTGCAGGCATTCTCACCGAACTTACCCTGCCCGTAGATGATATATTCAACGGACACGCGAACGACACGCTGAACACAGCCAAGATAGTGCTCACAAAACTCAATGACAACGTTGATTCGGAATATGCTCTCGAGAACGCCGAGAAGTTGCTTATTATACAAAAAGACAGCCTATATAGTTTCTTCGAGGAAGGAAAAATCTACGACAACAAGAGGACATTTGTTTCCTCAACCAAATTGTCATCAAACGAGAGTTCGCAGAGCAACATATATGTTTTCAACAACATTGCGTCACTCGTAACATTCATACACAACCTGAAGACAACGGGCGAAAAGAGCGACGCCAACTGGGTGGCTAACCATCCAGACTGGAACAAGGTGGTCGTGGTGCCGGTAGATATCACTTCCACATCGTCAAGCACTTACACGTCATCAACCGTAACCGCAGTGAACAATGAGATGGGACTCACAAGCACGAAACTCATTGGAGGAAGTGCCAACCCATACACGCCAATAAAGATAAGCGTCATCTACAGCAAGTTCTCCGACAAGTAACCCATACCCTTGTTATGGCAGACAATTTCTTGGAATATCACAGGGAGGAATATGAGAAGCGGAAGGCTGAATGGCTCAGGAAGAAACGTCATCTGCCAAAGGTTTCCAGAACGATAGAACGCCCGGAAGACGAGTCACTCTAACATAAAACAAAGCACAAGCCGTTTGCGACACACCCGCAAACGGCTTTGTTTTTATCATTCACACAAGTAGATATGCCATAGCCACAAAAACGAAACGCATATAGTACGTGACGTTCGGACTGAGAGTCCTAACGCTTCGGACTGGGAGTCCGAACGTCAAGTACTGGGCACGGACTATACCTAAGCAGCAAAAAGATGGTATAGCAGAAAGATTTAACGACTGAGATTTAACATTCTAAGAGGCAGTGTGTGGAAATGAAAATAGGGAAAGAACAGGTGATGCCTGTCTTTCCCCATTATTTGTTCTGCTTGTTTGTCTGAAGTTAGTTGTTAACCGTACCTCCAACAATGTCAAGCAACTCGCTTGTAATAGCCTGCTGACGACTCTTGTTGTATTGCAGATTCAGTTCACGCAGGAGTTCATCAGCATTGTCGGTAGCCGTCTGCATTGCAACCATACGTGCGGCATGCTCGGAAGCGATGGAGTCGAGCAAGGCGGTGTAGAGCATCAGATGGGCGAGTTTCGGTATGAGTTTATTCATCACGGAGTCGAGATCAGGCTCAACGATGAAGTTGTCGTTCAGCGGCTTGCCGTCCAACTCTCGCTTGTTGTCTGCCTGTTCCTTGTCCCTCTGACGTAGATAATCAACTGCCTCACGGGTGGCGACATTCGACTTCAGGTCGCGCTCCTTATTGGCAGTAAGTTCGCTTTCGATATCTATAGGGAAGAAAGTCTTGCGGGTAAGTATCTGCGAGCCGGCACTCTTGAAGTGATGATAAATCATCTCGACACGGTCAATCTCGCCTAAACGGTACTTCATGCCCAGTTCACGGGCAATCTCGGTACACTCTTGGACATTTGGCTTGTCGGCAAGGGCATTGTAATTGCCCGCAGGCTTGAATCCAAGTTTAGTCACCTTCTCGGCAACCTTTCTGCCTATAGGATAGATAACGATATTCTCATCGCCCAAATGACGATATTGCTCTATGGCCTTCTGCATCTCCTTGATAACATTGGCATTGAAACCTCCGCATAGAGAAGAATTGCTCGAGAAGACCACTAATGCGACACGCTTTACAGGACGCTCCGCCACATAGGTGCTACGCACATCAGCATCAGAAGCAAGGAAAGTCTTCAGGATATGCTCCAGCATCGACTCGTACGGCAGCATGTTCTCTATTGCCACCTGTGCATGGTGCAATTTAGAAGAAGCCACCATCTTCATGGCACTCGTTATCTTACGGGTGCTATTGACACTTGCTATTCTGCCTTTAATTTCTTTTAGTGACGGCATACGCTATTACTTTTTGTAGGTTCCGGCAATGTCGGCCATTGTTGCCTCGATGATGCTTGTCACGTTATCGTCGATTTTTCCGCTTCCTAACGTGGCGATTACATCTGAATGAGCAGAGCGCATCTTGTCGAGGAATGTGTCCTGACACTCGCGCACCTTGTCAACCGGCACATCAGCCATAAGTCCATGAGTACCGCAATACAGGATGGCAATCTGCTCACCCACGGGCATAGGACTGTATTGTGGCTGTATGAGCAACTGGTTGTTCTTGCGTCCACGGTCAAGAGTCATCGCTGTCACAGCATCCATATCGCTTGAGAACTTAGAGAATGCCTCAAGTTCACGATACTGAGCCTGGTCAATCTTCAACGTTCCGGCAACCTTCTTCATTGACTTAATCTGTGCAGAACCACCCACACGACTTACCGAGATACCCACGTTGATTGCAGGGCGGAAACCCTGATTGAACAAGTCGGTCTCAAGATAAATCTGACCGTCGGTAATAGAAATCACATTGGTCGGGATGTAGGCGGAAACATCGCCTGCCTGTGTCTCAATGATAGGCAATGCGGTAAGCGAGCCACCTCCCTTAACATGACCCTTCATGCATGCAGGCAGGTCGTTCATCTGCTCAGCCACTTCCTGCTGGTCATTGATACGTGCGGCACGCTCGAGCAAACGGCTATGCAGATAGAACACATCGCCAGGATAAGCCTCACGTCCTGAAGGACGACGAAGGATGAGCGACACCTCGCGATATGCAACAGCCTGCTTTGAGAGGTCGTCGTAAACCACGAGAGCACTCTCGCCACGGTCGCGGAAATACTCACCTATGGCAGCGCCTGCAAACGGAGCGTAATACTGCATAGCAGCAGGATCGGCAGCCGTTGCCGACACGATGATGGTGTATGGCAGAGCGCCGTGCTCCTTAAGGTTGGCAACGAGTGCTGCTACGGTCGAAGACTTCTGTCCGATAGCGACATAAATACAATACACAGGCTTGCCTGCATCATAGAAACTCTTCTGGTTGATGATGGTGTCCACCGCGATAGCAGTCTTACCTGTCTGGCGGTCACCGATGATAAGTTCTCGCTGACCACGTCCGATAGGAATCATCGAGTCAACGGCCTTAAGACCTGTCTGCAAAGGTTCTTTCACTGGCTGACGGTAAATCACACCTGGTGCCTTGCGGTCAAGAGGCATTTCGAATGCTCCTGTGAGGTCAATGTCTCCATTGCCGTCGATTGCCTGGCCGAGCGGGTTGATTACACGTCCGAGCATATTGTCATTGACACGGATAGAAGCGATGCGCTTGGTACGCTTCACCACCTGTCCTTCCTTAATGCCAGCCGTAGGACCTAACAACACGCAACCAACGTTGTCTTCCTCCAAGTTCATCACGATGGCCATAGTGCCATTCTCGAACTCAAGCAATTCGTTGGCCTCCGCGTTGCGCAAACCATAGATACGTGCCACACCGTCGCTGACGGTAAGCACCGTTCCCACTTCTTCGAAGTCTTGTCCAGAACCAATGCTGTTTAGTTGCTGAAGCAATACCTCTGATACTTCGCTTGGTTTTATCTTGTCCATTATTCTTTATTTATTTCAGCGTTTTCAGGATGTTGCGCAATTGCGATTGCACAGAAGCATCCATTCTGTAAGTGTCATACTCAAGAATGAATCCCCCGATGATATCGGGATTCACCTCGGCGAGAAATTCCACTGTGCCCTTAGTCTTACTCTGAATGATTTCCTTCATTCTTTGCTCTGTTGCAGGACTAACAGTAGTAGCAGTGATGAGTTTGCCATGGATTATGTTCTTCTGCTTTCGATATAGCGTGATGTAGGACGAAGCAATGAACATCATGACCGTCTCCCGTCCTTCTTTGAGAACCAACTCCACGAAGCGCTTGGTGAGGGGCGTGATGTCCTTGCCGCAAGCGGTGACGAGCAGTTGTTTCTTGATATCTTGGCTCAATGTAGGGTTGTTGACAGTATGCTTCAACTGTGGGACATCGACAAAAGCCTTTGCCAGCGTCGCCATGTCGAGGTACACTTTGTCATCACATCCCTCCTGCAAGGCACTCTTGAGAAGCGCCCGTGCATAGCGAACCGAAATGACGCCTATATCCATATCCTACATTTATTTACTATTAGAAGACAACTCATCCAGCAACTTATCAACATACTTCATCTGGTCAGCATCGCCAGAAAGACGCTCACGCAATATCTTCTCGGCCACCGTAACGCTAAGTTCGGCCACTTGCTTGCGAATGTCACTTATGGCACTCTGCTTCTCGGCCTCTATCTGCGCCTTGGCTTCAGAAATGATGCGTGCACCTTCCTCACGAGCCTTCACTTGGGCTTGCTCCACGATGGCATCGCGGGTGGAAGCGGCCTCAGAGAGTATCTGAGCCTGACGCTCGCGCGCCTCTTTCAGCAAGGTTTCTCCCTCCTGCTGAATGTTGGCAAGTTTCTCATTGGCCTCATGAGCCTTGCGAAGGCTGTCGTCGATATAAGCCTTGCGCTCTTCTACCATCTTGGTGATTGCGGGGAAGCCGTATTTGGCCAAGAAGAAGAAGATTACGAGAAATGCCAATAACATCCAGAAGAGAAGTCCCCAATCTGGTGTGAGTATTGATGGCAAATTCTGTAAATCCATTTGCAATTAGTTGTTGTTGAGATTAATAATTAATCGGTATCATTTGACAGGTGATTAATATACAATTGGCATGCTCAAAGAGCAAATTTGCCCATTGCAACAAGCACCTTTCGCACTCTCATTTGATATAAATCGGAAAGTGCGCGATGACACATTATTTAATAAGGAATGCACAAGCAACAACGGCAAACAGAGCAACACCCTCTACGAATGCAGATGTCAGAATCATGTTTGTCTGAATTTTGTTTGTTGCCTCTGGCTGGCGAGCAATAGCGTCCATTGCGCTACCACCAATCTTACCAATACCCATACCTGCACCAATAGTTGCAATACCTGCGCCAAGGCCACAACCTAATGCGCCGAGACCTTCTGCTAATAATAATGAAATCATAATCTTTAAGTTTTAATTGTTATTAATAAAATTGTTTTTCTTTTCTTTATATACCCTCATGCATAGTTGCGCTACGCGCTATGATGCTCGGGGTGAGCCAGTCCGATGAACACTGCCGAGAGCAATGTGAAGACATACGCCTGTACAAAAGCCACAAGCAACTCCACGGCATTCATGAAGAGGAGCATCAGGGCGCTGAACAAGTTCAGTCCTATTCCCATTCCCGTTCCCATCGTCCATCCAAGGAATATCACGCATGTGAAACTGAGGATTATGGCATGTCCCGCCATCATGTTAGCAAAGAGACGGACCATGAGCGCGAATGGCTTTGTGATGATGCCTACCAACTCTATCACCGGAATCAGCGGTGCCGGATATGCCTTCAGGAACAAGGGCACCTCTGGCCAGAAGATTTCCTTCCAGTACTCTTTGTTTCCAAAGATGTTGACGAGCAACATCGTGCAAAGAGCGAGGAAGAACGTTATGTTTATATTGCCCGTGACATTGGCTCCGCCTGGAAACACCGGAATCAATCCGAGAAGGTTGGTCACGAGGATGAAGAAGAACACCGTCAGCAGGTAAGGAGCATACTTCTTGTAGTGCTTCTCGCCGACGCATGCCTTTATAACATCATCGTGGATTGCCATCACAAGCATCTCCATGGCACCCACGAAGCCTCGCGGAGCCTCGCTCGTGCAGTCGCGCTTCTTATACCATCTGGCAATGCTGAGGAACGTCACTATCAAAATGATAGCCACAATCCATATCTGGCACACCGACTTCGTCATGCTCAGGTCGAGCGGGCGGCGCGTTGTGCCGTCAGACATCTTCTCGTAAATCTTGCCATGATGACTCTCGTCGAAGAACAATGTGGGATGCTCCTCTATGCCCTTGTGTGTGCCGAAGAACCAGCCTTGCTCTGCCTTGACGATGATGGGTAAAGGAATGCTTATATCGCCTCCTATATGCCACTCGTAGGCGTCAGACAAGTGGTGAAGAACTATCTCCGGAATGTCGATAGCCTCCTCCTTGTCCTGAGCATAGATGTTCATCGGCAGCAATGTGATTGTCAGAATGAGCAATATTGACTTGATGCGATTCATTTATTAAGATTTAATGAGTTACAAATTATATTAGTACCTGTCACTGCCTGTTCGTTACTCTCGAGAAGTAAACGGTATGGAATCCCACCATTATAAGATAGAAGACCATGAAGACCAATACGTATGGCACCATTGCATCTCTACCCACGAACAGAAAGCAGACGAACAACGTGAAGAGAGCCAAAACCATGCGGAAACCCGACACTACAGAATAGAGTGTTGTCAATGACTCTTTCTTGTCCTTAGCCACCCACCTCCACAAGAGGGAGAAGGCTATGAGGAAAAACATCGAGAACCCTGCACTTACCCATACAGGAGCAGTGATGCCCCACTCTGGGCGGATGGTGTCAATCAATATGCCTATCATCCAAAGGAAGATGACAATGAGCGACCCTATTCCGAAATAGCGTTTGGCTACCTTATCAACATCCATCATACTTCCACACAGACATTTACTTCGTTCTTTTTTACGGAAACGAAACCTCCCTGTACCTGAAGGCTCTGAAGTCCCTCTTCGCTTTGGTAAGTCACCGTTCCGCGCTCAAGAGAAGATATAATAGGTGCGTGGTTGACAAGAATTTCAAATTCGCCAGCAGTGCCAGGAACCGTCACTCTTTCCACATCTCCAGAGAAGACGACTCTTTCGGGTGAAACTATTTTAAGTTTAAGCATATCTTCATTTAACTATTTTACATTCATACTATTTATTGCAAATAGACAATGTCCAATGGTCAAAATCGTAAAATTGTCCAATGCTCAAATGTTTATGTTTATCCCTTAGCGGCTTCCATAAGTTTCTTACCCTTCTCAATGGCATCCTCTATGGTTCCCACGTTAAGGAAGGCCTGCTCTGGCAGATAGTCAACCTCGCCGTCGAGAATCATGTTGAAGCCCTTGATGGTGTCTTCGATACTTACCATAACACCCTTGACGCCTGTGAACTGCTCGGCAACGGTGAACGGCTGAGAGAGGAAACGCTGAACGCGACGTGCTCTGTTCACCGTCAGTTTGTCCTCGTCGGAGAGTTCATCCATACCAAGAATGGCGATGATGTCTTGTAGTTCGTTGTACTTCTGGAGAATCTGTTTCACTCTCTGTGCACAATCATAATGAGCCTTGCCCACAATCAGCGGGTCGAGAATACGGCTTGTAGAGCCCAGCGGGTCAACGGCAGGATAGATTCCCAACTCGGTGATTTTACGCGAGAGTTCTGTTGTTGCGTCAAGATGGGTAAATGTCGTTGCCGGAGCAGGGTCGGTCAAGTCGTCGGCAGGCACATAAACAGCCTGTACCGATGTGATAGAGCCCTTCTTTGTAGAAGTGATTCGCTCCTGCATCGTACCCATCTCACTTGCCAACGTTGGCTGATAACCTACTGCTGATGGCATACGGCCGAGAAGTGCAGACACCTCAGAACCTGCCTGAGTGAAACGGAAGATGTTGTCGATGAAGAACAGGATGTCTGCTGCGGCTCCATCTTTTCCACCATTGTCACGGAACTCCTCGGCAACCGTAAGTCCAGAAAGTGCCACTGAGGCGCGTGCTCCTGGCGGCTCGTTCATCTGTCCATATACAAGCGTTGCCTGCGACTTCTTGAGTTCCTCTGGGTCAACGAGAGACAAGTCCCACTTGCCCTCGGCCATTGCCTGCTTGAACTTCTCACCGTAGCGAACAACACCCGACTCAATCATCTCGCGTATGAGGTCGTTACCCTCGCGGGTGCGCTCTCCCACTCCGGCGAAAACCGAGTAACCGTTGTGTCCCTTTGCAATGTTGTTGATAAGTTCCATGATGAGCACTGTCTTGCCCACACCGGCACCACCGAAGAGTCCAATCTTACCACCCTTCATATAAGGCTCAAGCAGGTCAATCACCTTGATACCTGTGGCAAGCATCTCCTTTGTTGTGGAAAGGTCTTCAAACTTTGGAGCCTCACGATGGATAGGATATGCTCCCTCCATATCCAACTGTTTCATACCATCAATAGGCTGACCAATAACGTTTAGCATACGTCCTTTAATCTGATCGCCCGCAGGCATGAGGATTGGCGAGCCTAATGGCTCAACTTCCAAGCCTCTCTGCAATCCGTCGGTATTGTCCATAGCCACACATCTTACGGTGTCTTCTCCAATGTGTTGCTGCACCTCTATGATAAGAGGTGAACCGTCGGGTCGGGTAATCGTTAAGGCTTCATGAATTTTAGGCAGTACCTTCTCTGCTTCAAGTCCTTCAGTATCGAAATATACATCGATAACAGGACCGATAATCTGAGATATACGCCCCTTGATTTTTGTCATAAGATATTTAAATTTAGTGTTAAGCTTAGTAATAATGCCGCAAATATAGCCAAATTTTTTATGTTTAGCAAATTTTCGCGGTAAAAACCTATATTTAAACCACAAATTAGAACATAGAATACAAACTAAATACTCAACTCATCGAGCACTTTTATAAGTTTCTTGTCCATGGGTTTATCACTTCGGATGGCTTCGTTGAATGGCACATATACAACCTCGTTATATCTCACGCCAATCATCACGTTCCTCTGTCCCTGCATAATGGCCTCGATAGCGCCGACACCTGTTCTTGCGGCAAGCACACGGTCGTGGGCAGTTGGCCTTCCTCCGCGTTGCAGGTGGCCGAGAATAGACACTCGAACATCATAGTCGGGGAACTCTTTCTTCACGCGGTCTGCATAGTAAAGGGCGCCACACTTGGGGCTCTCTGACACTATAACGATGCAACTCTTCTTCGACTTTCTGATTCCTCTCTCCATGAATCGTGCCAACTGGTCAACGTCGGTTGAGTCTTCAGGAATGATAGCAGCCTCTGCTCCGCATGCAATAGCACTGTTCTGGGCGAGGAAGCCTGCGTCTCTTCCCATCACTTCGACAAAGAAGATGCGTTCGTGACTTTGAGCCGTGTCTCTGATTCTATCCACGCACTCCATGATGGTGTTCATCGTGGTGTCGTATCCTATTGTAGAGTCGGTTCCATAAAGGTCATTGTCGATGGTTCCGGGAAGACCGATGCAGCACACATCATACTCATCCGCGAAGATGCGAGCACCGGTAAGCGAACCATTACCACCAATAATCACAAGAGCATCGATGCCGGCATTGACCATGTTGTCATAAGCCTTTTTACGACCTTCTGCCGTCATAAATTCCTTGGAGCGCGCGGTCTTAAGAATAGTACCTCCCATCATTATTATGCCAGACACATTCTCGGTGGTGAAGTCTTGAATCTCGTTGTTTATCAAACCGTCCCAGCCACGATAGATTCCCTTGATTTTGAAACCATTGTAGATGCCTGCTCGGGTGACAGCACGAATAGCAGCATTCATGCCCGGCGCATCGCCTCCAGACGTCATTACGCCTATTGTTTTTATCTTCCCCATAGTATTGTTGTTTTTATAGTTTAGAAAGTCATTAGCCAAATGAACAAGAGTCCTATCAACCATGATATAATGGATAACCACCCCACGTTCTTGAAGTACCACCCTATGTGCAGGCGTTCCATCTTCATTAGCGCCAATCCGCTAAGAGAACCTATAAGCAGGAAGTTTCCACCCATTGCCGTGCTGTATGCCACCACTTTCCAGTAGTCACCGTTTTGCACGAACGACATCATGTAACCCGCATCTGCCCAGTTGGAGATGGTCTCGATGTCTAATATAGGATAAAGCGATATGAAACTTAAGGATGTAGCGAAGGAATCAACGATGCTGCTCATCATTGCCGAGAGCACACCGAGAATCCAGATGTTGTGTATTTGGAAATCGATGTTGCGGGCGAGCCATGTCACGGCTCCTGTCTCGCAAACCACTCCTACGGCAAGCATCATGCCCATCACGAAGAGCATCATCTGAATCACTCCATACTGAAGCACTCTGGGCATGCGGCGCTGAATCATCTTGTCAACGTCCATTAATTTGCGGTTAACTATCTCGTTCACTATCCAGAGCAACGAGAGAACGCAAAGTGCACCGAGGAACGGGCTCAACTTGGTGATGTTATGGAATGTGGGGATAAACCACAATCCGCCGATGCCAACAATGAGCATCAACAAGCGTTGCCAGCGGGAAAGATTAGTGTCGTCGCCCCTATATGGCATCGACCATTCTATATCAATGCGCTCGGGCAACATCCTGCCTAACCACAACACGGGGAGGACTGTCGATATGACACAAGGAACGGCGAGGGATGCTGAGAAACGCGATGCTGTCACCGCTCCGTTATTCCACAAGAGCAAGCCTGTGGGGTCGCCGATAACGGTCAGCGCTCCTCCGCAATTTGCCGCCAGCACTATAGCGCAGCCATAGATGATGCGGTATCTGCGGTTGGGTATCAGTCCGTGCATCACCACAAGCATCATTGTTGTGGTGGTGATATTGTCAAGATTTGCCGACACGAGGAACGTGATGCCCGTCATCATCCACAAGAGTTTCTTGCTCCTGCGAGTGCGCATCAGTTCGGTGAGGAAATCAAAACATCCGTTATTGTTCAGAATCTCGACAATGGTCATCGTGGCGAGCAGGAAGAGCACTATCTCTGCTCCCTTGCCCACATACTTGAGGAAAATGTTCTGAGCGATGTAGTGTTTCACGGCAGAACTTGTGGGCACCGCACCTCCGAGGAAATCGGTGTATTCATCGGGATGCTGGCTCATCACGAAGTCTGTTCCGTAGCAAATGTAAAGCACCCATCCCACTGCTGCGGCAAAGATAGCGATGGCAGTCTTGTTTACCTTAGTGAGATTTGAGGTTGCTATCAACAAATAACTCAGAATCAGTATGATTACGATTATCAATGTCATTTCAACCGCAAAATTAACATTTTCTTGTTGAAATGCAAAGAATTATCATAGTTTTTTCATTCTTACAACCGATTTTATTCTGTTCCAAAGTGATGAATTGCCTTTGACGAGCATCAGAGAAACGCCAACGCTCACCACTGAGAGGACTATTCCGACAATCCAATACAGCCATCCGTGTGACATGTAGGTGACTGCAAGGGCGCACAATCCCAACGGAACCTGCGCAAGAATATACTTTATGGCACGAGAACTGAGCACATAAGTATATTTCACTCTCAGGAACAGGAAGGTGACAATAACATCAATAATACTGACAACGGTGAATGCCAAACCTGCGCCCAGCAACCCATAATGGTCATAAAACAATATGGTTGCGAAGAACAAGAGCAGATTGTTGACCATTTCGATGAAAAGGAACGAATAGGAGTCGCCACGCGACAACGGGAGGTATTGCATCGGTATTGCCAGGGAGCGGCTATAAAGCGATATAGCCATTATTTGCATCATTGTGATAGAAGGAACGAACTTTCCGCTAAGCAACAGGGGCACGATGACTGGCATGAAGACGATAAGCCCCACAATCATCGGCGAAATGAGCAGCAGAAGCACTTCTATCTGGTTGTTTATTGTGATGTTGCGGGCGGCGGTGTCGGAGGTGATTGCAGAAAGACGCGGGAAATAATCCGACTCCAATGCCGAGAACACCATACCTCCATAAGTGATGATAATCATATAGCCAGCATTATAAAGGCCTACGGTGTCGAGGGCTCCGTGATTGTTGAGCCACGAGCGAATCGCAAACTCCACCCCACTGCCCATTATGCCTGCCAGGACAAAGGCGATGCCGAGCCTTATCATTCCCGCTCCCTGTCCGAGGGTGGCCTTTGAGAAACCTATCTTCGCGGGATAATATCTCAGCGAGTACCTTATGGTGAGCAGCATTTGAATCAAGGCAATAAGCACAAGAGAAGGCACGATGCCTGCCTCTCCCCAGATATAATAAATAGGTACGGTGGTGACGAGCGAGAACAGCACATTGAGCGACGATATGGTGGCAAGTCCCCTCAGTCGCTGGGTGCCCTTAAGAATGGCAGTCTCGCCACCAGTGACTATTGACAAGCCGACAATTGGGGAAAGGAGCACGAAGTGGAGCGTGTGGTTACCCCAGTTGAACGCCACAGCATCGGCAAGAGGTCCAGCAAACATACACACCGCCATTCCGAGCAAGGCCAGCAGAAGGCTCCACGACCTTACCACCTTTATGTTGTTCTCCACCTCAGCCTCGTCGTTCTTGCTGAAAGCCTCAGAGATGTTCTTCACAGCACTCATCGGTATTCCGAAACTCGTGGAGTCTGTTATAAGTTTGGCGGTGGAGTTGAAAAGAGAGATAAGTCCCATTCCGTCAGGACCCAGCAGCACGGCAACACACTTGCTCCTTATGAGAGCCATAAGGATATTGAGTCCCTGAATACTGCCAAAGATGCCAGTATATTTTAGTATATGCCTATAACTGCTGTTGCTGTTTTCCATATATTTTCTAAACGGAGAAAACGCTCATTTATTACACGCCATGCGTTATTTTCCCCGCGAACGCGGGTTTTGAAATAAATATATACTATTTTGAGATGAAAAGAAGGATTGTTTGCGATAAAAAGTGTATCTTTGCAGACGATTTAAGAACAATGCAATGCTTAACAACATTTCAGTAAACGAGCAAGCACCTCTGGTCAGTTTCATTGTGACGACCTACAATCTTCCCGAGACACTCCTGCAGGAATGCCTTCAAAGCATCACGGCACTCACGCTAAAGGAGAACGAGGCGGAGATAATTGTTATCGACGACGGCTCTGACGAGAGCGCGCTGCTCAGCATCACCAACTTCAGAGACCGCATTATATATATGTGGCAGCCCAACAAGGGTGTCAGTGTGGCAAGAAATCTGGGATTGAGAATAGCAAGCGGCAAGTACATTCAGTTTATCGACGGCGACGACAAACTGATACAGACAGGCTACGAGCATTGTCTTGACATCGTGAGATTCAACTCGCCCGACCTGGTGCTGTTCAACTTCACCGACAAGGACTCTGACATAGACACTCCATATCTCTTCAACGGCCCTGTCAGCGGCGAGGAATACATGAGACACAACAACCTGAAGGCTGCCGTGTGGAGTTATATCTTCAACCGCAACATCGTCTCCAACCTGAGATTCTCGCCCGGCGTGGAATTCGGCGAGGATGAGGAGTTCACTCCACAACTGGTGCTGAACGCAGAGAGGGTGTTCTCCACCGACACATGCGCTTACTTCTATCGCCACAATCACTTGTCGGTGACCCACAACAACACCAAGAGACGACTTGTAAAGCGGCTGGCCGACTCTGAAAGAGTAATCGCCAACCTCTTTGACATGTCTGCCAAGTTGCCGCCACAGGAGTCGGCTGCAATAAGGAGAAGAGTGGCTCAACTGACAATGGACTATATCTACAACATCATAATATTCACACGTTCTAAGCACCAACTCGACAAGCGCCTCGTAAAACTTGAGAAGAAAGGGCTGTATCCACTGCCTGCTAAGAACTACACATGGAAATACAAGTTCTTCAACAAGATGATACGCTCTGACATGGGCAAGCGTTTCCTGCTCTTTATCTTTCCTTTACTGAAAAGAGAACAATGAGAATTCTACTCCTCGGCGAATACAGCAACGTGCACGCAACACTCGCAGAAGGTCTGAGAGCGCTTGGCAATGAGGTGGTCGTGGCAAGCAACGGCGACTTCTGGAAAGACTATCCGCGGGACATCGACCTCAAGCGGACACCAGGCAAGGTGGGCGGCGCAAGGCTCTTTATGAAAATAAAGAACAAGATGCACGAGATGAGGGATTTTGACGTGGTGCAACTCATCAATCCTATGTTCCTCGAACTGAAGGCTGAGCGCATTGAGCCGTTCTACCGCCAACTGAGAGAACAGAACGGGAAAATGTTTCTCGGAGCATTCGGAATGGATTATTACTGGGCAATGGTCAACTCTACCACGATGCCCCTGCGTTACAGCGACTTCAACATAGGCAAGGAGTTGCGCACTAACGCCGATGCCGTGAAAGAGCGGAACGACTGGATAGGAACGCCGAAAGAGGCTCTGAACAGAATGATTGCCGAAGATTGCGACGGCATCATAGCAGGTCTTTATGAGTATTATGCCACATATCAGCCTCTGTTCCCTGACAAGACTACGTTCATACCCTTCCCCATTAAACCTGAGGAGAACACCCCAGAGTCTTTCCGCGTGAACGACCCTTTAAGGATTTTCATTGGCATTAGCCGCGGACGCAGCGAATATAAAGGCACCGACATCATGCTCCGCGCTGCGCTTGAAATAGAGCGCCGACACCCTGAAGAAGTGGTCATAAACAAGGTTGAGGGCGTGCCTTTCGCTGAATACAGCAGGGTAATGGAGGGCAGCGATGTTATTCTCGACCAACTTTACTCATACACTCCAAGCATGAACTCGCTGATGGCGATGAACAAGGGCATTGTGTGCGTGGGAGGCGCCGAGCCAGAGAACTATGAGATTCTCGGCGAAAAGGTTCTGCGCCCTATAGTAAACGTTGAGCCCAACTACGAGAGTGTTGTGGAGCAACTGGAGTGGCTTATCTTTATAAAGCGAAACATCCCGCGAATGAAGAAGGAGAGCGTGGACTACGTTCGACAGCACCACGACTATATCAAAATAGCAAAGAAATACCTTGAGTTTTATACTAAAGATTAGGTCATTCAAGTGTCGCAAGTTGTAGGAGTTTAGGAGTTTTCGCGGCTTAAAGCCGCTGGAGTATAGACATCAGTTATTACTCATTGCCATGTATCGATGGCGGACGACCTGCAATGTGTCGTCTAAACTCCCAAACTCCTAAACTCCTAAACTCCTTTAGCAGGCGAAGCATGCAAAAGTTTTATTTCATTATATATCCTCTGCACGGGCAGTCCCATGACATTGAAATAACTGCCTCTGATTGACTCCACGCCGATGTACCCTATCCATTCTTGTATTCCATAAGCGCCAGCCTTATCGAACGGACGATATTGTTTAATGTAATAGTCTATCTCACTATCACTCAACGTCTTAAACGTCACATCTGTCTCAACGGAGAAACTGCGGGTCTCGTCACGGGTGGCAAGACAAACACCAGTAATCACCTGATGGGTTCGGCCACTTATCATGTGCAGCATGCGCCGTGCATCATCCTCATCCGACGGTTTGCCAAGCACCTCATCGTCAACCACCACTATGGTGTCTGCTGTCAGCAGCAGTTCGCCGTCACCTATCTCGCCGTTATATGCCGCCGCTTTCTCACGCGCGATATACTCCGAAATCTTCGTCGTGGGCAGGTCGTCGGGATAACTCTCATCAATGCCCGGCAGCAGACGAACCTCAAAATCCATATCAAGCCCGGCCAGAAGTTCCTTGCGGCGAGGACTTGCTGATGCTAATATTATTTTCATTGTTATATCGTAATTTTGTTAGGCAATTATATACTATTAGTTCCCCCAAGTATAGAAAGGCCTATTTTGAAGTCCAGTTGGTTTTCATTATTTCTTCTTGTATTTGGCTCACTTTATTCTGACGATATTCAGCGAGTAAGGAGGCACATCCAGCAGAACGCTGCCATTCTCGTGTGAGAGCAGTTGCTCCGTGGGATGAATGGTGGTGGGTGCCTGTAGCGTGTTCTCTTCCATGCCGTCGTTGGCGGCCAGACGAATGACGCGGGCGCTTGTCGGGTTAAAGTGCTTCAAGCTGAGACGGGCGGTGGTGGCTGCATCGCTGGTATTGGCGACTTTCACTATCAGCTCGCCGCTGGCATCGTCGATAGTGGCTGAGGAGAAGATGCCCTTCGTGTCGTCGTGCTTCAGCACGGTGTCGAAAACCTGTTCGTTGTCGAGCCACGCCTTCACGCTATCGCCGTTCACCTGTAGCGTTACATCGTACCAGCGGCCTGCCTCAACATGCCCGCGCTTACTGTCTGTCAGCAGTTTTCCTCCATTGCTGATCTGCTCGATGGCGTGCTGGGTGTTGGTCCATCCACCGAAGTTCACCCAGCAGTAGTTATTTTCATCCACATAGTTGAAGATGATGATGAAACCCTCGGCTCCCTCGTCCTTGCGGGCGCGGAACTTGCAGGTGTAGTGGTCATTATCGATGATGCCCTTCTCTATGCAGAGCGTAGCATCCTTATGGCCAGTCTGCCGCACGGTGTTGCCATCCTTCATCCAGTCGCCATAGACAAAATCCATCGCCTTGTCGGTCTCGAATGTAGCGCGGGTGTTCCATGTTCCGAATCCCACGCGGCTATGCTTCGGTGTCAGCGGTTTTCTAACCTTACCCTTGTAAGGATCGTTCTGCTCCACCTTCACCACCTGCGTGCCCAGATACTGCGGCATGAGCTGCTGCACGTAGTAACTGGGGGTTCCCATCACGCGGCTGCTGCTGAAACGTATCATGTCCGGGCGCCAGCGGGCATCATTCTCGTTGACGAAGATAGGGGCATATGAGGCCAGTTCCACTACGTCGGAGTTGTTCTCCATGCCCATCATATAGACGGCCTCGCCCAGAGCGGCATTCATATTGCCCAGTTTGCCGTAGCCGTTGGTCACGGCATATTCACCCACATATACCTTCGGGCCCTGGCGGTCGTAAGTGTCGTACTTGTGGAAAGCATTGGCAAACCAGTCGGGTGAACGATAATAGTGCTCATCAAGCAAGTCAACGGGCAGCGTGCTATTCCATTTGGGATTGTCGTCGCCCCATGCCACCACATTGCCGATGATTTTCATCTCGGGATACTTGGCACGTATGGCCTTGTAGAACTGATTGTAGCGCTCGTAGTAGTGGTCGCTCTGCTGACGAGGGTCGGGCTGATTGTTTTCGTTGCCTATCTCCAGATATTCTATTCCGAAGGGCTCCGGATGCCCGTTCTTGGCACGCATAGCCCCGTACTTCGACGTGACGGGGCCGTTAGCATACTCCAAGGCATTCATGCACTCGTCTATCCACGGCTGTATGCTGTCATAGGGCGTCATGCCGCCGTGCCATATTCCAACATTCACCACATAAAGCGGCTTGGCTCCCAAGTCTTCAGCCAGCTGCAGGTATTCATGATATCCCAATCCGTCGGAAGTGCGATAGCCCCAGTTCACGTTCCAGTGGCCCTCGCGCTCCTCTATCGGGCCGATGGTTCGTTCCCAACGGAAAGCATTGTCGGGACTCTCCTGCCCCTCCACGAAGCAGCCACCGGGGAAGCGCATGAACTTCGGGTGCATCTGCCAAAGCATATTGGCCAAGTCGGGACGCATACCGTTTGCGCGGTTCTTGAACGTGGGTGGGAAGAGGCTCACCATGTCTATCTGCACCTGCCCAACGCCGTCGAACACCAGAGCAAACTGCGCCTGCGGGTCGTTGCCGTCGGCTGTGAGGGTGGCCTCATACTTCGTCCAGTTCTTGTCGTTGGCGGCAGGAAACGGGCTGACCACGGTCTCGGCATAGAGTAGCGAGCCGTCCTGCGAGCAGAGCGTGGCCTTCACGGTGCCTTGGTATTTCAGCGTCTTTGCCCAGAACGACAGGCGATAACTACGCCCCTGCACGGCATTGATGCCCCAGAAGCCCTCATTCACCAGACAGACGGGCATCGAGGCCGAAGCCTTGACGTCGAGCGCCAAAGCATTGTGTTGCACGCTATTGAGCAGCGGTGTCTTCTTCGAGGGTTGTATGAGCCTTGCCGTCAACTGAGAGGGGGCGGCCGCATACGTTGACCAGCCCTGCATGTCAGCGGGGGCGCCATAGCGAGGCCCGTCCTCAAACGAGCGGTTGCGTATCAGTTCTGCATAGATACCGCCGTCGGCAGCGTGGTTGATGTCTTCGTAGAAGATGCCGTAGAGCATGGGACTCACCTTCGGGCCCCGCTCAAGAGCGTCGATGTCAATAGTCACTTGCGCCTGGCCTGCTACTGAAAAGAACGCACAACCGGCAATGAGAAGCATGGTTTTGCAAGTCATATTTTCTTGTTCTTTTGCGAAAAAGCAATCGTTAGGGGATTGGGGGCAAACAGTATATAATTACCTTGTGTATAACGTTTCCGCTATAACGTCATCATGAAATCACCAGCCGAACGCCCTGTCGTCGCTGAGCCACTTGCCCTGCACCTTGAGCACTTGCTCTATTACATCGCGGGCACAGCCGTGACCGCCATCACGCCCGCTGACATAGACACTTGCCTGTTTCACCTCAGCACACGCATCTGCAGGACAACAGGGACAGCCGCAAAGGCGCATCACCTGTAGGTCGGGGATGTCGTCGCCCATAAATATAAGTTCGTCGTCAGCATAGCCATAACGCTCTTTGAACGACTCGTATGTCTTCACCTTGACAGCACACTTCATGAAGATGTCCTCCACACCCAGCCGCTCGTAGCGCAGACGTACAGCGTCGGTGTTGCCGCCAGTCATAATCGCTATCCGCAACCCCATCTTCTGAGCCAGTTGGATGCTGTATCCGTCCTTGATATTCACAGTGCGCATAGGCTCGCCGTCGGGGTGCAGAGGGATTGTCTCGCTGCTCAGCACGCCATCGACATCGAATATCACTGCCTTTATCTTCGTCAAGTCGTAATTAATCATCTTTTGAACCGTGATTTGTATATGTTTTATAATGTAATATGCCGTTAGTCATCGCGTCATAAACCGTCAATGACAACTCGTTTGATATCAACTGGCGCTGCGCCTCTATAACATTAAGGTCGCCGCGAGCCGCCGGTCCCGTCTGGGCATCGCGCGGAGCCATCACCGCCAGTTTGCCTACAGTCTCTCTTATCAGAGGCATCATCACATTGAAAGGCAAGCCCTGGCTGGCGAGCACATCGTCGGCAAGAGTGAAGCAATGGTTGGCGAAGTTGCAAGCGAACACCGCAGCCAAGTGAAGGTAGCGCCGTTGCTCGGAATCGAGGCGATAGACATTGTCCGTAAGCATGTGAGCGAAATGCTCAAGCGCAGCAAGCGTATCCTCATCAGAGGCTTCAATGAAAATCGACAACTCTCTGAAATCCACTATCTTCTGCTTGCTGAAAGTCTGCATCGGATAGAACACTCCATGCCTTGCATGCGTCTCGCCGAACACGCTCATAGGTATGCTGCCAGCGGTATGCACCACTATTCCATCGCCAGCGCGTTCAGCCACCTTGCGAGCCACCTCGCCCACGACCTCATCCTTAACAGACACGATGTAGAGGTCGGCATCGCTGACAATGTCTTCAAGCGACGTGGTGTATGCGCAGCCCAGTCTCTCGGCAAGCGCTGCCGCCGACTCTCTGGTGCGGCTGAACACCTGCTCCACCCCTCTGCCCTCGCGTCTGAGAGCCTCTCCCAGATTGGTGGCAAGGTTGCCAGCACCCACAATCACTATGCGCTCAATATTTCCCTGCATGCACGTTCTCCCATTTCAAGCGGTCTTCGTTTTGCGGCTTGCGCTCGTCTGCCTTATGCCCGAAAGCCAGCACGCAGAGGCACGACATGTTCTCAGGAATGCCCAAAATGCCACGTATCACGGTGTCGGCGCTTGTGCCGTCGGAGAGTCCTCTGCCACGCATCTGCACCCAGCACGACCCCAGCCCGAGGTCTTCTGCCTGCAACTGCATCGCAAAGGCTGCTATCGAGCCGTCCTCAACCCAGCAGTCGTTCTGCAGCGGGTCGCCGAGCACCACAACAACAAGCGGCGCACCCTTAATGAACTGCGAGCCCATATCCTTGGCATCGGCAATCTTCTCTATGTCGGTCTTGTCGTCAACAACCACGAACTGCCACGCCCTCTGGCTCTTACTGGTAGGCGACATCAGCCCTGCCCTGAGTATCAGCCTAACGTCCTCTGCCGAAATCTCCTCCTCAGTAAACTTGCGGTGACTGCGCCTCACCTGCACCAAATCTTTGAATTCTTTCATATTCTCAAATGTCAACCCATGTAATTAATTGTTGATGCAAAGATACAAAAAAAACGCGGCACAAACAAATTTTTGACGACTGTATTTATAATATTTTTAGGTGATTATATACTATTTGACCCGTTGCTATTGACTCCCCGCCCCTGTAGGGGAGGGGCAGGGGTGGGGTCAGCGTTTTTGCCCACACAAAAATCTTCCATGTCCCTCTATCTCCTTCCTTGATATCACTGACCACACCCCTATCCCCTCCCCTAAGGGGCGGGGAGACATCGCGTGCGTCATCTTTCAGAACACTATCCCATATAGAGGGTCTAATTGTATATAGTTCCCTATTTTTATCGCTATTACCGCCAACCCCGAGTGTTTTTCATGGTTAGGGGCTGGCGCCGGGAACAAAGGCGAGTCAACCAAGACAGTGCGAAGTAAACGAAAATAGCATGAAGAGTCAACAATATCCGTACGAAGTCAACGTTCTTAGCAAAAGAGTCCGCTCGAACTTGTTCGCTTTGCTTGCAAAGAACCTGCTCAGGGAAGGTCGTCAACTTTTTCCAGTAGGGCGAGTCAACTTTTTCCGTATGGATAGGCAAATGTTAAAAAACAAGGGGTGAAAGGAGTCAACCATATTCAGGAAAAGACAGACAAAATTAGACAATTAGACATTTAGACAAATGCCCTTTTGGGAGTTTCAGGATTTTAGGTGTCTCATTTCTTATATTATATATATATTATAATATATATATAATATAAAATATATATACATTTATTTTGTCAAAAACTTTCTCTGCACCAGTGCTCGTTTCGCCAAAAGTCTAAATGTCTAATTGTCTAATTGTCTAAATGTCTAAATGTCTAATTGTCCAATTCATTAAAAAGTGTTTAAAGATAGACGTTTTTTCAGATGTCTTCCCGCTCAGTCGGATTTGCAATCCGACTGCATAGAATATAAGCATTTGTAATGCGAAAAAATATGGCAACAAGAGGGTTTACTAAACAATCGTAAAAACTGTAGTAAGATGAATGAGCGTATTGAAAATACTTATACTCGAAGCGGTCGGATTACAAATCCGACCGAGCAGGTTAAAAATCGTTTTGAACGGGGACGTTTTTAGATGTCTTCCCAAAAGAAAAATGGTCTTTTCAAAAATCTTCCGACCTATTTCCGACCTTTCCCTTTCTTGCCTGAAATGCCCTGAAACAAAGGGTTTCGCCACTTTGGGAACAAAATTTTCCGACCTTAAAAGGGTCGGAAGAAATTCGCGTTTTTCCTTGCAAAACGCCCCTATATTTTGTATCTTTGTAGTGTCCTCAATAAAACGCGCGAAACATAGTCAACCCACACGGCGCAGCAGTGATGCCCCGCCATAAAAAAGAAGCACAGAAGAAGCGCCGCAGCGATGCCCCGCCACTCTGACAATCACCGTCTGTTGTCTAAACTCCTGAACTCCTACACTCCTGAACTCCTTTGCGGGCTCACACGGAGGTGAGCCCCTACAAACTGACAAACTCCCACACTCCTTTAGCAAGCGAAAGTTAAATAAATTTATACGTATGAAATATCGCCGCTCTCAGTTTTTTTCATTATCTTTGCAGATGTTTGAGGGAGTCACCCTACCCGACCCCCATATTCATCACAAACAAACCAGAGAAATGCAACTGAAGGTATATAACGCAAGCGCAGGCAGCGGCAAGACATTCCGCCTGGCGGTGGAGTACATAAAACTGATGGTGAAGAACCCGGAGCGCGCCCACAAGGGCATTCTCGCCGTCACATTCACCAACAAGGCAACCGAGGAGATGAAGCAGCGCATCATGTCGCAACTCTACGGCATCAGCCGCGCACTGCCCGACTCGGAGAGTTACACACAAAGAGTGTCCGAGGAACTGGCGATGGACACCATGGAGGTAAGACGCAGGGCAGGCATCGCGCTTACCCACCTCATCCACGACTTCGACCACTTCAAGGTGGAGACGATAGACAAGTTCTTCCAGGGCGTGCTGCGCAACCTCGCCCACGAACTGGGACTGGCGGCAAACCTCAGAGTGGGGCTCAACGACACCGACGTGGAGGAGATGGCCGTTGACAAGATGATAGAGGAACTGTCTGACAAAGACCGCGAACTGGCATGGATTATCGACTTCATCTCCAAAAACATTGCCGACAACAAGAGTTGGAACGTGACACGCAGCATAAAGTCGTTCGGCAAGACCATCTTCAAGGACGTGTATAAGGAGAAACGCGAAGAGATAAGCAAGGTGGTGGGCGACGACAAGTGCTTCGAGAGATTCAGCAGCGGCATGCACCAGATAGTGGCCGACTTCGAGAGCCAGATGGCAAGTTACGAGCCGAGATTCAAAAAGATTAACGACGACAACGCCATCGACACCGCCTGCCTGAACAGCACCATGTGCGGCTTCTTCAGGAAACTCGCCGACCGCAGCAAGTACAACGTTAAGGACATGAAGGGCAAGACCTACGACAATGCGCTCGAAGACCACACGGTGTGGGTGCTGAAAGGAGCACAGAAGAAACATCCCCAACTGCTCGACATTGCCGAACGGCTGCTCGCACCGCTGCACAGGGAGGCAAGCGACAGTTTCTGGAGCGGACTGCCACGATACAACACCGCACGCATGGCGCTCACCTACATCAACCAACTGCGCCTGCTGGGAGCCATCGAGAAGAAGGTGACAGAGATGAACGCCACCGCCAACCGATTCCTGCTCAGCGACACGCAGCAACTGCTGTCTGAGTTTATAAAGGACAGCGACTCGCCGTTCATCTACGAGAAGATAGGCACACAGGTGAACCACATCATGATAGACGAGTTTCAGGACACAAGCACCGTGCAGTGGGGAAACTTCCTCGTGCTGCTGCGCGACTGCATGAGCCGTGCCAACCCCGACGAAACCGATGTGGCGCAAAACCTCATCGTGGGCGACGTGAAGCAGAGCATCTACCGATGGCGCTCGGGCGACTGGCGACTGCTGAACAACATCGAGAGCATTTTCAAGAAAGGGGAACTGCATGTCGAGCCGATGGAGTACAACCGCCGCTCTGCCAAGAACATCGTGACGTTCAACAACACCTTCTTCGATGTGGCGGTGAAAAAAGAGGCCGAAACAGAGCGGGAGACCAGCGGAGACATGGCAAGTCAACTGGAAAAGGCATACAGCAACGTTGAGCAAAAGGCTACTGGCGCCGACGGCGGCGAGGTGGAGATAACACTCTATCCGCTGGCTGACTTCCAGCAACAGACACTTGACAAGATTCTATCCACCGTCGATTCTCTGCTCGCCCGAGGCGTACCACAAAACAAGATTGCAATACTGCTGAGGTCGAACAGGGAAATAGCACTCATAGCAGACACATTCATGAAGGAGCGTCCAGAGATACATATCGTGAGCGACGAGGCTTTCAGACTGGATTCATCGCTGGCGGTGAACATGATTATAGAGGCTCTCACGCTGCTGCTCCATCCAGACGACCTGCTCATGCGCGCCACGCTGGCCATGCACTATTCGGGAGTTGACAGCCCCAATCCCTCTTCTCTCAACTCAATGTTGTGCGACGCCACCGAGGAAAGCATCAACAAACTGCTGCCCGAGGAGTTTGTCAACGGATTCGACAGCATGGCAGAGATGCCCCTGACCGACCTCATAGAATATATATATAATGTATTGAGAATCGACCGTCTGGGCGACCAGAGCGCTTACGTCTGCGCATTCTATGATGCCGCAAGCACTTTTGCCGACGACTATTCGCCAAGCATCGACGCCCTGCTGCAGCAATGGGACGAGGACATTCACAAGAAAACCATCAAAAGCGACGAGATTGACGGCATCCGACTGCTCACCATACACAAGAGCAAGGGACTGGAGTTCGACAACGTCATACTGCCCTTCGCCAACTGGAAGACAGGAAGCAATGACATGCTGTGGTGCCACACCGACAAGGAGCCGTTCTGCCAGATGCCGCTGATACCGGTGAAATGCAAGAAGGAGATGACCGAGAGTTACTTCGCCGAGGACTATAAGTACGAACACCTGCAAACCACTGTTGACAACATGAACCTGCTCTATGTGGCATTCACACGCGCTGCCAACAATTTGTACGTCATAGGACAGAACGGCACCAACGCAGGGCGCTCAGCCATTTTCCAGCAGTCGCTCAATGATGTCTCTTCCCTGCTCGACGGCGCTACGCTGGAAGAGGAAGACGATACTCTGGTGTTCCACTATGGCGACTTCCTGAAGTGCAAGGATGAGAAGGAAAACACCACCCAGAACGTGTTCACTCAGGGCACCGAGAAAGTGACTGTGGACGTGAGGTCGTTCCCCGTGCCCGTAACATTCAGGCAGAGCAACAAGAGCATCGAGTTCACCCTCGACGAGGACGATGACGCCCTGAAGCACGCCACATACATCAAGCGAGGCAACATTCTGCACAACATCTTCTCGAAGATAGACACCAAGGACGATGTGCAACGCGTGATGAGGGAGATGGAGCAAGACGGTGTGCTCTATGACGAGGTGACCCACGACGACCTCATGACGGCCGTAAGCAAATGCCTCGGAAACCCCGTTGCCGCAGAGTGGTTCTCGGGCAAATGGAAGACATTCAGAGAGTGCACCATACTGGAGAACGTGGACGGCAAGATGAAGGAGCACCGCCCCGACCGCGTGATGACCGACGGCAGCGACACCATCGTGGTTGACTATAAGTTCGGAACGCCCAAAGACTCTCACCACGAGCAGGTGCGCCGTTACATGCGACTGCTTGACGATATGGGTCACCAGAACATCATGGGCTTCCTGTGGTATGTTGACAGGAACGAAATCGTTAGAGTTAGGAGTTAGGAGTTGGGTGTTAGGAGTTGGGTGTTAGGAGTTGGGTGTTAGGAGTTAGAAGTTAGAAGTTAGGAGTTAGAAGTTTATTTGTAGGGGCGTACCCCCGTGTGCGCCCGTCTCGAGAAGATAGAAGTTCTTTGCAGCAAAGCGCCCCTTTCAGGGTCAAGCGAGGAGTTATCAATTTTCAATTGTAAATTATCAATTACAATGAAGCAGTTTTTAGAACATATTGCAGAAGACGTATTGAGGAAGCATGGTACCGACCTCTCAGACATCACCATCGTTTTCCCGAACAAGCGCGCATCGTTGTTCCTCAACGATATTCTCGTCTCGAAGTGCGACAAACCGATATGGAGCCCGCGCTATGTCACCATCAGCGAACTGTTCCGCCAGCAGACAAGCACCGTGGTGGCCGACCCCGTGAAACTGGTGTGCGAACTCTATAAGGTGTACTCCGTTTACCACGGCACGGCAGACCTCACTCTCGACAAGTTCTACGGATGGGGACAACTGATGATTGCCGACTTCGACGACATAGACAAGAACATGGCCGACGCCGATGCCGTGTTCTCTAACATCAAGGCTTTCCACGAACTGGAAACCACCATAGAGTTCACCCCCGAGCAGAAGAGCGCCATCGAGAGGTTCTTCAACGTTATGGACTTTGACAACTCTAAACTGAAAGACAACTTCCTGAAGATATGGAACAGTCTGGCAGAGATATACCATAAGTTCAACGAAAACCTCGAGAGCCAGGGGCTGGCATACGAGGGAGCACTATACAGGAAGGTGGTGGAGAGCGGACAGTTCAGGGCAGACAGCAGCAAGTATGTCTTCGTGGGATTCAATGTGGTGCAGAAGGTGGAAAGCCGTCTCTTCGCCATGCTCAAGGACGAAGACAAGGCCCTGTTCTATTGGGACTACGACGAATACTTCATGCACGACCATAACGGAGTTGCCAACGAGGCAAGCAAGTACATTAAACGTCTGAAGGAGAAATTCCCCAACGAACTCGATGCCTCGCGCACCGACATCTTCGACACTATGAAAGAGGCTAAGCAGGTGAAGTATGTCAGCGCCCCAACGGAGAACATCCAGGCACGATATGTCAGCCAGTGGCTAAAAGAAAACAACCGCATGGCAGACGGACGCAGAACGGCGGTGGTGATGTGCGACGAGGCACTGCTGAAGACCATTATCCACTGCCTGCCCGAAAACATCCCTGCCGTGAACGTGACAACAGGATACCCTCTGTCACAGGCACCTGTAACTACGCTCATCGACCACTTCTTCGCCATGCAAAGCGAGGGATATGTGGCAGACGGAAAGGTGTTCAGACTGCACTACATTAACAATGTGCTCACCCACCCCTACGCACGATACATCTCTGAAAACGCCATTCTGCTGCGAAAGGAACTCAACGAGAAACACCGCTATTTTCCAACCGCCGAAGAACTGTCGGCAGACGAAGGACTGGCATTGCTTTTCACTCCCATCGACATTACATCGAAAGACTATAACTCGCTGTTTGCAAAGAGATTGACAAATATCGTTAAACGTATTGCGCAGCGGTTGCCAAAGAGTGACGGACAGCAGAACAATTTCGCCGCAGAGTCGCTGTTCCGCATGTACACCCTGCTCACACGCATCGAGACTCTGATTGCGGAGGGCGACCTCGTGGTAGGGTTCGACACACTGAGACGACTGACAATGCAAATCATCGACACCACCTCGATACCATTCCACGGCGAGCCGGCAGAGGGAGTGCAGATAATGGGAGTGCTGGAGACACGCAACCTCGACTTCGACCATGTGCTGCTGCTCTCGTGCAACGAAGGCAAGATGCCCAAGGGCGTCGGCGACTCGTCGTTCATACCCCACTCCATACGCTACGGTCACGAACTGACAACGATAGAGAACAAGGTGTCGGTATATGCCTACTACTTCAACAGCATACTGCAACGGTGCAAAGACGTAACCATCGTTTACAACAACTCCACCGATGGAGTGCAGTCGGGCGAGATGTCGCGATTCATGCTGCAGTTGCTGGTAGAGAAGCCACAGTCGTGGACAATAACGCGGGAGGCTCTATCGGCAGGACAGCACACACAGCCAACACACCCCAGGGAGGTGGCTAAGACCGGCGATGTGGCAGCCACCCTGAACAGAATAGGCAGCCTGTCTCCGTCAGCAATAAACACTTACCTCGCTTGCCAGTTGAAGTTCTTCTACAGTTATGTGGCTCACCTCAAAGACATCGAAATTGCAGATGACGACAGCATAGACAACCGCATCTTCGGACTGGTGTTCCACGATGCCTCTGAGATTCTTTACGGCGGTCTGAAAGGCAGGATAATAACTCGCGACATTCTTGAAAAGATGCTTAAAGACAAGGGTGCTATCTATCGCGCTATAGACGAGGCTTTCAAGAAAGAGTTGTTCAAGGTGGACAAGAACTCTGCGTTCAAGCCTAAATATAACGGCATACAACTGATAAACCGCGAGGTGATAAGGAAATACATCGAGACATTGATAAAGATGGACATCCGTCTGACACCGTTCACTATCAAGGGACTCGAAACAGATGTCTATGAGGACTTTGACTTCAACACCCCTGACGGTACGAGAAGAATAAAGGTGGGAGGCCGCATCGACCGTCTTGACATGGTGAACAACGGCAACGGCGAGGTGATTCGCGTGATAGACTATAAGACAGGCGCCAGCAAGATTGACACACCGCTAAAGAATGTCGAGGAGGTGTTCAGCCAAAACATAGACGACAAGAAACATCGCGACTACTATTTACAGGCAATGCTCTACTCAATACTGATAAGCCGTCAGCAAAAAGGCAGTAAGCCTGTGTCGCCCGCATTGCTGTTCATACAGTTCTCACAGGGAGAAGACGCCAATCCTGTGCTCTTCTTCGGAACGAAAAGCAACAAAGAGTATATTGACGACATTTCGAAAATAGAAACCGAGTTCATGGACAATCTGAAACGCACCGTGAGCGAAATACTCGACACCACAACAGCCTTCGTTCCAACAGAAGTCACAAGCCGCTGCAACTACTGCCCTTACACCAAGATGTGCTGGGGATAAATACTTTGAACATTGAACTTTGAACTTGGAACTTTGAACTTTATGATTACCTTGGGTATATGGTTAAAGGTTAAAGTTCAATGTTCAATGTTCAAAGTTCCAAGTTCAAAGTTCAATGTTCAAAGTTTCAAGTTCAAAGTTTCAAGTTCAATGTTCAATGTTCAAAGTTCCAAGTTCAAAGTTTCAAGTTCAATGTTTCAAGTTCAATGTTCAAAGTTCAAAGTTCAAAGTTCAAAGTTCTCTTCACCTTTCCCGTTTCCGTTCTCGGCAGTTTCTCCACTGTGATGTAATCTCGCGGCTGCCAATACTTAGGGAGGCACGCCTTGCAAGCATTGTGGGCACACTCCGCTGACAAAGGGTCGTTGCACTCGATGACCATCACGACAGCCTCGCCGAACTTCTCGTCTTTCCTGCTGGTAATCATGAATGGCAGCGCGAAATGTTCGGCAACGAGACGCTCCACCTCCTCGGCCTGAATCTTTATGCCGCCAGAGCAGATGACGTTGTCCTTGCGACCAAGTATGCGGAAACGAGTGCAGTCTGAGTCGAACTCTGCAATGTCGTTAGTCTTCATGTTGTGAGCACCAGTAGCCTCATCGCTGACCACCAGGCAACCGTCATCGGCAAGCGCGAGGCTCACCTGTGGCAACGGTTCATACCACAGTCCGCCACCAATGCGGCGCAGGGCAATGTGCGAAAGGGTCTCGGTCATGCCGTAGGAACTCCACGCTTGGCACGGAAGTGGTGTCAGCATAGTCTCCATCTCACGGCTTATCTCGCCACCGCCAATAAGCAGATGTCGCGTCTCACACAGTCGTCTGCATTCCTCGTCATCGTGAAGTGTGTTCCACACCTGCATGGGCACCATTGCTATGAAATCGTATCGGCATGAAACGTCGGACAACGGATGACCAGTAGGCTCCACGACATCCATCTGCAGTCCGCGCTCAATGGCTCTCACCGCCATCATCTTGCCAGCGATATAGTCGAGACTCATGCACAGCAGGGTGCGGTCGCCCTTCTGCAGTCCGAAGAAATCATTAGTGCGGCGGGCAGATGCCAGCATACGGTTTTTCTCCACCATCATCCTCTTCGGCGTGCCGGTAGAGCCACTCGTCTTCACCTCTATACACTTGTCGGCGTTGTTCCACTCCGACATGAATTCTATAATATCCATTCGTTTTCTGTTTACGCACCTTCATAGCGCACGGCAAAATTACAAAAATATTATGTAACACGATGCAGGCGACAAACAAATAATGCATAAATGTAACGTAATATTAAAAAAGTGGTGTTTTGTTGGCTGTGTCAATGTTTTTGATTACCTTTGCTACCCGAAACAATCAAAATGGAAAATATAATACATCTAAGCGGAGTAAACAAGACCTATCAGGGCGCGCAACCGCTGCACGTACTGAAAGGCATCGACCTTGACATCTCGCAAGGAGAGTTTGTAAGCATCATGGGTGCTTCGGGCTCGGGAAAATCAACTCTGCTTAACATTCTCGGAATACTCGACAACTACGACTCGGGGGAGTATCTGCTCGGCGGAACGCTCATAAAGGACCTCAGCGAGCGCAAGGCTGCGGAATACAGGAACAGGATGATAGGCTTCATATTCCAGTCGTTCAACCTCATATCGTTCAAGACAGCCGTCGAGAACGTGGAACTGCCACTGTTCTATCAGGGCGTGAACCGCCGCAAGCGTCACCAGATGGCGCTGGAGTATCTCGACAAACTGGGGCTGAAGGCATGGGCAGGCCACTACCCTAACGAACTCTCGGGAGGACAGAAACAGCGCGTCGCCACAGCACGGGCTCTGATTACCAATCCCAGGATAATTCTTGCCGACGAGCCCACGGGCGCTCTCGACTCGAAGACCAGTGTCGAGGTGATGCAACTGCTGAAAGACCTTAACCGCAAGGAAGGCATGACAATGGTTATCGTCACCCACGACCCTGGTGTGGCTGAGCAGACCGACAGGGTGATAAGAATAAAGGACGGAGTGATTGAAGTTGGGAGTTAGAAGTTAGGAGTTAGAAGTTAGGAGTTAGAAGTTAATTTGTAGTGGCGTTCCCCTGTGTACGTCCGTCTAGCGAGGAGTTAGGAGTTAAATGCACGATATATTTGCAGAGATATTGGCAACGGCCAAGAGGAACAAACTGCGCACGGCACTGACGGGATTCTCGGTGGCGTGGGGAATCTTCATGATTATATTTCTGCTGGGTGCCGGCAACGGACTGATAAACGCGCAGATGCAGCAGAGCGAACGCTTCATGGACAACTCGATGATGGTGGGAGGAGGATGGACCACGAAGGCACACGACGGACTGCAGGAAGGCAGGGAGATACAACTGAACGACAAGGACATCAGCGTAACCGCTAATGAGTATTCCGACATCGTTGACGAAGTTGGAGCCTCGATACAGCAGGGAGGCAACACCGTGAGCCTCGGCGAGAAATATGTGAGCACACAGATGCAGGGCGTTTATCCCAACGAAGCACGCATCAACAAGAAAGAGATGCTCTACGGACGGTTCATCAACGACATCGACCTCAAGGACAGACGCAAGGTAATAGTGATGGGCAGCGACGATGCCAAGGAACTGTGGAGCGGAAACATCAAGGACTTCGTGGGTAAGTATGTCAACGTTGGGAAGATGGCGTTCTTGGTGGTGGGTATATACAAATCGGACAAGAGCGGCCGCAACACCAGCATATACACACCGTTCACCACATTCCGCACCATATATAACAAGGGCGACAAGACAGACCGCATATTGTTCTCATTCCATGGCCTGCCCACGGAGAAAGCCAACGAGGACTTTGAGAGCAACTACCGAGCACGTCTAAACGGCAACCACCGCGCTGCTCCCGACGACGAAGGCTCAGTATGGATATGGAACCGCTTCACGCAGAGCATGCAGATGAACACCGGCATAGGCATCATTCAGACAGCACTGTGGATAATAGGACTCTTCACACTGCTCAGCGGCATTGTGGGAGTGTCTAACATCATGCTCATAACGGTGAAGGAGCGAACGCGCGAGTTCGGCATACGCAAAGCCATAGGCGCCACGCCGTGGTCGATACTGAAACTGATAATCGTGGAGAGCGTTATCATCACCACCTTTTTCGGATATGTGGGGATGTTGCTTGGAGTGGCGGCTAACGAGTATATGGATGCCACCATAGGGCACACCACCGTGAACTCTGGAATATTCGAGGCAACAATGTTCCTCAACCCCACCGTGGGCATTGATGTTTGCATCGAGGCCACACTTGTGATGATCATCGCCGGCACAATAGCAGGGCTCATCCCTGCAAGGAAAGCAGCAAAGATAAGACCTATCGAGGCGCTGAGAGCAGAATGAAATATGAACATTGCGAGTTAGGAATAAACACTTATGTTGTTATTTGACATTGACCGCCATCGTGAGATTCTCGATACGATAACGAGAAACAAGAGCCGCTCGTTGCTAACAGGCTTCGGGGTGTTCTGGGGCATCTTCATGCTCGTGGCTCTGCTCGGCGGTGGCAATGGTCTGCGCGAACTGCTGGCGCGTAACTTTGACGGTTTCGCCACAAACTCCGCTATGATATGGGCACAATCGACGACAAAGCCATACAACGGACTGCGCAAGGGACGTTGGTGGAGCATGAACTACAACGACGTGGTGAGACTGAAACAGCAAGTGCCAGAACTGGACGAGGTGCAGCCGCTAATCTCTGAATGGGGACGCATAGCAACTGTAGGCGACAAGAAGAGCACTGCCACGGTGAAGGGACTGTTGGCAGGCTACCAGAACGTGGAACAGCCAAGAATGTTCTACGGCAGGTATCTCAACGATATGGACATCAGCCAGAACCGCAAGGTGTGTGTCATCGGCAAGAAGATATACAAGGAACTGTTCCCTGGTGGCGGCGACCCATGCGGCAAACGGCTCTGCATAGACAAGATATACTATAGCGTGGTGGGAGTGGATTATTCCAGCGGCAACATCAACATCAACGGCAGTGCCGACGAGTCTATTTCCATTCCGCTGTCTATCATGCAACAGGCATACAACAAGGGCGACACTGTACACCTCATTGCCGTGACGGCGAAACGCGGAGTGGCAATGAGCGACATCACCCAGAAGATGCGCACCGTGATAGCCAACGCCCACTACATCGACCCCACCGACGAGAAAGCCATCAGCGTGTTCAACTCGGAAGTGATGTTCGGAATGCTCGACAACCTCTTCTCGGGAGTGAACTTCCTCATAATGCTCGTGGGTATCGGCACTCTGCTCGCAGGCGCCATCGGCGTGAGCAACATCATGATGGTGACGGTGAAAGAACGCACCACAGAGATAGGAATACGGCGGGCAATAGGAGCCACGCCATCTAATATTCTCTCGCAGATAATCACCGAAAGTGTGCTGCTGACGATTGTCGCGGGCATGATGGGCATACTCTTCTCGGTGTTCATCTTGGAGATGCTGGAACTGGCAAACACCACCGACGGCATACTGACAGCGCACTTCCAGATAAGTTTCTGGGCAGCCATAGCGGCACTCGTCCTTCTCAGCGTGCTCGGGGTTCTCGCCGGACTTGCCCCCGCATTGAGGGCAATGAGCATCAAGCCCGTCGATGCCATGCGCGACGAGTAATGACAAATAAATTGAAACAATATTATATAATAGAATATAACATTATAAGAAAGAAATGAAGCGTTATACAAAAATCATTGTTGCAGCACTGGTTGCACTTGTGTTTCTCGGCACATTCATATTTCTTTATGTGAAATCGCTGCCCAAAGAGGAGGTTTACGAGGAATTCCAGCCACAGGTGATGGACCTCAGCAAGTCAACAGTAATCACAGGCAAGATAGAACCGCGCGACGAGGTGAACGTGAAACCGCAGATAAGCGGCATCATAACAGAAATATATAAGGTGGCGGGCGAAAATGTTACCGCTGGCGAGGTGATTGCCAAGGTGAAGGTGATACCCGACATGGGGCAACTGAGTTCTGCACAGAGCCGTCTGCGGCTGGCTGATGTCAACCTCAAGCAGGCTCAGGTGGACCACGAACGCGAGAAGATGCTCTTCGACAAGGGACTGGTGAGTGCCGACGAGTATGACAAAGTGCACCAGGCTCTGAAGCAAGCGCAGGAAGAGAAGAAAGCCGCGACAGACAATCTGCAGGTGGTGCGCGACGGTGTATCGGCAAGCAACGCGAGTGCCAGCAGTACCCTGATACGCTCTACCATCAGCGGAGTGATTCTCGACATTCCTGTGAAGGTGGGCAACTCGGTGATTCTTAGCAACACCTTCAACGACGGAACCACCATAGCAAGCGTTGCCGACATGCGCGACCTTATATTCCGCGGTAACATCGACGAGACAGAGGTAGGAAGACTGCGCGAGGGAATGCTGATGAAGATTACCATCGGCGCTCTGCAAGACCTGCGCTTCGACGCTCATCTGGAGTACATCTCGCCTAAGGCAACAGAGACTAACGGCGCCAACCAATTTGAGGTAAAGGCGGCTGTGAGCGTCCCGCAAGGAAGCAGTCTGCGGTCTGGATACAGCGCTAATGCCGAGATTGAGTTGCAGAGTGCAAAGGGAGTGCTTTGTGTGCCCGAAAGCGCCATAGAGTTTGAGGGTGAGGACACTTACGTCTATGTCGTAAAGGGCGAGGGCAGTAACAAGAAATACGAACGAAAGAAGGTGGTAACAGGTCTTAGCGACGGTGTTAACATCGAGATTCGCTCCGGACTGCAGAAAGCCGACAAGGTGAGAGGACCGAAGGTCGTGGAGGAAGACAAAGAGAGTTAACTTTCAAAGGTTGAAGGACAATAAAAGAAAAAGATTATTATGAAAACGAGATTACTTATACTGGCAACTATTGCCACAATATTATCTGTTGCCACATCTGCACAAGGCATAATGTCAAAACCTGTGCGCTTCAAGGTGGAGAAGAAGCAGGTGAACAACAACACTTTCGACGTACTTTTCTCTGCCACTATCGACAAGGGATGGCATGTCTATAGCCCGGGACTGCCAGCAGGAGGTCCGGTCTCGGCATCAATAGCCATAGACAAGAGCGAGGGTGTAGAGGCAGAAGGACCATTGAAGGCTATCGGCAACGAGCGCAATGTTTATGACGAAATGTTCGGTATGAACGTGCGTTACTTTGAGGATGCGGTGACCTTCTCACAGCGTTTCAAGACTAAGGGCGGTAAATATGACGTCAGTGGCCGTCTCGTTTACGGTTCGTGCAACGACCAGATGTGCCTTCCGCCAACATCGGTGGATTTCAGTTACAATGGCGAAGCGCCGAAGGTGAAGGATAATGACGAGAAGAAAAAAGAGGAGGAAGCACCTTCTGCTGCGACTGAAGAGAATGACGGCAAACAAGAGAACACCATGCAAGAAGATGCGGCCACACTACCCGACTCTGCCTCAACAACAGTTGGAACAACACTCAACGCCGACCCCACAACCTTTAACGCTCAACACTCAACACTTAACACCCAACAATCCAAAAGTGGACTGCTTTCCATATTCCTCATGGGACTCCTCGGAGGATTTGTGGCTCTGCTTACGCCGTGCGTATGGCCCATCATACCGATGACTGTTAGTTTCTTCCTTAAACGTGCCAAGGACAACAAGCGCAAGGCTGTGAGCGACGCTTTGACATACGGGCTCTCTATTATAGTAATCTATCTAACACTGGGGCTCGCTGTCACTGCAATCTACGGAGCGCAAAGGCTGAACGACCTCGCCACCAACGCATACGTCAATCTCTTCTTCTTCGTTCTGCTTGTGGTCTTCGCCCTCTCCTTCTTCGGGTGGTTCGAGATAACGCTGCCTTCATCATGGGGCAACAAACTGGACAGCAAGGCGAGCAAGACGGGCGGTCTGCTCGGCATATTCCTCATGGCATTCACACTTGCCATAGTGTCATTCTCATGCACAGGTCCTATAGTGGGTTTCCTGCTCGTCGATTTCTCCACATCTGGAAATATCGTGGCTCCTGCGATTGGAATGCTTGGCTTTGCACTGGCACTGGCACTTCCGTTCACTCTCTTTGCCCTCTTCCCGTCGTGGCTGAAACAGGCGCCAAAGAGCGGTGCATGGATGAATACCGTGAAGGTGACACTGGGATTTATCGAACTGGCTTTCGCCCTGAAGTTCTTCTCGGTAGCCGACCTCGCCTACGGATGGCACTTGCTCGACCGCGAAGTGTTCCTGTGCCTATGGATAGCGATATTCTTTCTGCTGGGGCTATACCTCTGCGGCATGCTCCACTTCCAGAGCGACGCAGAGACTGACGGCACAATCAGGCCAAAACCGGTAGTAGCAATCATGGGAGGACTGGTGTCCATTGCCTTCGCCATATACATGGTGCCAGGACTGTGGGGAGCGCCATGCAAGGCTGTAAGCGCTTTCACACCGCCAATGAGCACTCAGGACTTCAACCTTAACAGCAAAGAGGTGAAGGCTGCCTTCCTTAACTATGAGGAGGGCCTGGCAGAGGCTGAAAGGACAGGAAAGCCTGTGCTGCTCGACTTCACTGGTTACGGCTGTGTCAACTGTCGTAAGATGGAGGCTGCCGTTTGGACCGACCCTCAGGTGGCAGAGACTTTGAACAACGACTATATCCTCGTTTCGCTCTATGTTGACGACAAAACACCATTAGAGAAAAACATTGAGGTGACTATGCCTAACGGCACAAAGAAGACACTTCGCACCGTGGGCGACAAATGGAGTTATCTGCAGGAGACAAAGTTCGGCTATCTGGCACAGCCCTTCTACATAGCAGTAAACTCAAAGGGCGAACCCCTCTCTGGTTCGTTCGCATACAAAGAAGACCCGCGCGCTTACCTAAAGTTCCTGAAAGAAGGACTAGCGAATTTTAAGCATTGACGTTTGGATTATTACAAGACATATTAATGACTATAGCGAACAAGAAACTAACATTACTAATTGCACTCTTCCCTCTCGCGCTATATGCGCAGGAGGAAGCAGACTCTTCGGGCATCTCCGTATCGGGAAGCATCGAGAGCAACATTTATATTCCGCAATACGACGAAGCGATAGGGACAGAACGCTACGACGAATGGGCTCTGACAAACACTTATGCTAACGTAGATGTGGAGAGTCGTTATATAGATGCAGGTGCACGCTTTGAGTTCCTCAAGCATCCTTTGCCAGGATATGAAGAAGGCTTCCGCGGATGGGGAGTGCCTTACTATTATATAAAAGGAAAACTGAAATGTGCAGAACTCACTCTCGGCACATTCTACGAGCAGTTCGGTTCAGGGCTTACTCTACGGACATACGAAGAACGCACACTCGGAATAGACAACTCTATTCTTGGCGCACGCTTGGTATTAAACCCCTTGAAGGGAATGACCATTAAGGCTCTCACGGGAAAGCAAAGGCGTTACTGGGGGCACTCCGATGCCCTGCTCACAGGAGTAGACGCGCAACAAACGTTCCCGCTCACTCGTTCGCTTGACGACAACCACCCATCCCTTACCCTCGGCGCATCTTACGTGAACATCCACCATCCATCACAAGAAACCCTAGAAGGAGAAAAACTGAAGAGAAACGTTAATCTCTTCTCTTTACGCTCAACCTTATACCTCGCGCCTATAACCTTATACGCTGAATATGCACATAAAAGCGATGACCCCTCGGCGACCAACGGTTATCAAGGAGGAAGTGGAAAAGCATACATCTTCTCGGCAAAATACGAGAAAGACAACTTCTCTTTACTGTTGCGCACAAAACGTACTGAGAACCTTCTCGCCAGATCGGAACGTACGCAGACGGGACTTGCCGCAAGAGTAAATTTCATGCCTTCATTTTCTGAATTTTACGCCGATTATGACTTGTCATCATCCTTTCCTGCACCACAACCTGAAAGTGAACAGGCATATCAAGCGAAGATGACATACAACTTCCCCGAAGGCACCATGCTCGGAGGAAAATACGGCACATCACTCACGTTGAACTTCTCGCATGCAAGGTCATTACACGAGGGTGAAGGAGGCACTTATTATCAGGACATCAGCGCCATAATAGACAAGAAAATAAATGAAGCGTTTTCGTTGAAGTTCCTTTATATCAACCAAATATACAACGCCACGATACTTGATGACGGTGATGAGAAGGTACATAACAATATATTCATTACAGATGCTACATACGAATTTAACGAACGGCTTTCGCTAAATGCCGACCTTGAATATCTCACATCAACATACTACGAGGGCGACTGGCTATACGGAAAACTATCGCTAACTGTGTCTCCCCATTGGACCTTTACTGTTAGCGACGAGTGGAACTGCGGAAAGACAAAATTACATTACTGGTATGGTGAGGTGGGGTTCACAGCGGGCAGTCATGAACTATCTGTTGGCTATGGCCGCGTCTCTAGCGCATATCTCTGCGTTGACGGTTTGTGCCGTCTAGACCCTCCCATGAAAGGACTGTTTATCTCGTACAACTACGAGTTCTAAAGAATGAGGTGATTATCAGTAAATGCGAATGTCTATAATAATACGAGAGCCTACCGCTTGATTCAGGCGATTGGCAATGTCGGTGCGCATCATGTTGAGGTCTGAGCGCAAAGCCGGATTAAGGATTTTCACGTGAAGTATCTGGTTGCGGATGTATTTCTCGCCGGTATAACGTGCCACGGTCTTCCCCACCACCGACTCCCAAGAGTCAATGAGACGGTATTGCAGCATGGGCGTTTCGAGCCCCTCCTGCCGCAGGGCACGGTTCAGCACGTCTGACAAAGGCAACACTTCTTTCTTAAACATATACTCTCACTTTTCCTTGTTCAACCTCAAACAAGCGGTAGTCTGCCCCACTGCTCTGCAGTATCTTGTCTATATTTGCACGGTTAGTGTCTGTGATGAAAATCTGTCCGAAGTCCTCTGTGCCCACAAGGCGTATAATTTGTTCCACACGATGAGCGTCGAGTTTGTCAAAGATATCGTCGAGAAGAAGCAAAGGCGCCGTGCCAACTTTCGTCTTTAAGAATTGCAGTTGTGCAAGTTTCATCGCAGCAACGAAGGTCTTGTTCTGCCCTTGACTGCCCTCACGTTTCATAGGATAATCACCCAGCATCATCTCAAGGTCATCACGATGAACACCATGGAGCGAGAATCCCATGATGCGGTCCTTGGCACGGTCGCGCTGTATCACATCGAGCAACGGGCCACGCTGGCAATGGGATACGTAGCGAAGGCTCACCTTCTCCTTGTCTTCTGAAATGCGCTGATATATTTGCTGGAACAGCGGCGACAAAAGATTAATAAACTCGTCACGTTTACTGTAAAGAAACTCTCCTTCTCGTGCCATCTGCTCTTCCCATATCTCAAGTAACGACGTGTCGGGCTCTTCCTCAAGTTTCAGAAGCGAGTTGCGCTGCTGCAATGCTTTGTTGTAACGGTTGAGAGAGTCGAGATAGTTGCGGTCATACTGAGAGATAACCACATCCATCAGTTTGCGTCGCTCCTCGCTGCCGCCCTCTATCAGTGCCGTGTCTGCTGGCGACACCATTATCAGAGGCAGCAAGCCAATGTGTTCCGACAAACGTCGATACTCCTTTTTATTGCGTTTAAAGTGTTTCTTCGTTCCGCGCTTCATGCCGCAATAAATAAGTTCCTCGTCACCCGTTTCACTCTCGTATGTGCCTTGCAGCATGAAGAAGTCCTCATCGTGGCGTATCACCTGCGAATCGATATTAGTACTTGCACTGCGACAGAACGATAAGTAATACACGGCATCGAGCAAGTTTGTCTTGCCCTCGCCGTTATTCCCTACAAGACAATTCAGTTTTGGCGAGAGTTCAAGTTCAGCCTCGCCAATGTTCTTATAATTAAGTATAGAGAGTTTCTTTAGTATCATTCCGCTTGCAAATTTCGTAATTATTTTGGAGATAGGGAAAAAAAACGAGCAAAAGTTTTCACTATGTGAGATAAATTGAGTAATTTTGCATCCCGAATTCTGTTTGATTAAACAAAACATTAAAATAATGGCAAAAAAAGACATTAAGAAGAGTGTTGTTGAAGACGACGCTCTGAACAAGAAAGAGGCTTTGTTTCTGAAATACCGCAAGCCTATTCTTTATGCTCTGGCAGCACTTATCGTGATAGTGCTCGGCATTTTCCTCTTCAAGAACTACTATCTGGAGCCACGCGCACAGAAGGCAAGCACCGAACTCGCTAAGGGACAGCAGTATCTCGATGCAGAACAGTACGACAAGGCACTCAACGGAGACAAGGCAAGTTTCGCCGGCTTCCTGAAGATTGCCGATGAGTACAGCAACACCGACGCTGGCAATCTTGCTAACCTCTATGCAGGAATCTGCTATGCTCAGCAGAAGAAATGGAACGAAGCACTGAAATGCTTCGAGGCTTACTCTACAGCAGACGATGCCCTCGTTGCACCAGCAGCAATCAATGCACTGGCAGCAGCATACGCCAACACCAACCAGTTGGACAAGGCTGTTGACACTTACAAGAAGGCTGCAAGCATTGCAGACAAGCGTGCTGTGGACGGAGTCAACAACTCGCTCTCTCCACAATTCCTCCTTTATGCCGCAGACATCCTCAATCAGCAGGGCAAGAAAGACGACGCCCTCAAGATTTACCAGGAGATAAAGCAGAAGTATGTCAACTCTAACATTCAGCAGGAGATTGACAAATACATTGAGCGCGCATCAGTTAAATAATACATGGCAACAGCACTCCACAACCTCTCCGACTACGACAGCAGTAAAGTGCCCGACGCATCCAACATGTGTTTCGGTATAGTCGTCGCAGAATGGAACCCTGAGATTACCGGCGCACTTCTCGAAGGTGCCGTCAGCACACTCGAAAAGCACGGAGCACTGCCCGAAAACATACATGTGAAAACCGTGCCCGGCAGTTTCGAACTCATCTACGGAGCCCACCAGATGACACTCAACGACGGCTACGACGCTGTGATAATACTCGGAAGCGTCATCAGAGGCGAGACACCACACTTCGACTATATCTGCCAAGGAGTGACACAAGGCATAGCACAACTCAATGCCACAAGTCAGGTGCCTGTAATCTATGGCCTTCTGACCACTAACGACCTGCAACAGGCAAAAGACCGTGCCGGAGGCACACTCGGAAACAAAGGTGATGAATGTGCTATAGATGCAATAAAGATGGCAAAATTCTAACACCCCCACACACAACAAAACAGAGGAGTTAAGACAACAGATACTTTCTGAGTCTTAACTCCTCTCTTCGTTTAGTCAATAATATACTGATTACCACACAAGATATACACAAGTGATGTCCGAATTGTACATCATTCATCTTGCCACATGTGCCTCCCGACAGTCCCAAAAGCCACAAGCGAGCATGCCAGAAGCCTACACATGGGCACTTTAACTTAGTAGTCGCTACTCGACACCTCGACAGTTATTCACCCAACTTCTCGGTAAGATAGCCGAGGAACAAATGCAGGGCACGATTTGTAGCGTTGGCGATGTTAAGGTCACGCCCCTCGTCAGCAAAGATTTTCTCTGTCACAACATCACCCTTTGTGCCGCATGCTATCCATATAGTGCCGACGGGTATCTCGTGGGTGCCGCCACCAGGACCGGCAAAGCCCGTGGCAGCAATAGCATAATCAACGTTAAGCGCGTCACACGCACCCTCCACCATCGCCTTCGCAACCTCTTCGCTTACCGCATTCTTCTCCTCTATGAGTTTCGCATCGACATGCAGTAACTTCTCCTTTATCTCGTCAACATACGAGACGATGCTGCCCTTAAAATAGTGAGAAGAGCCAGGAGCAGCAATGATGGCCTCGGCTATGCGACCACCAGTGCAACTCTCTGCCGTTCCTAACGAATTCTCTTTTTCGTAAAGAAGACGATGAATCTCTTTGCTTAGTATTCTGTTTTCTAATTCCATAAGATATTTGTTTATTTAAATGTCACTTTTGAGAAAGCAGGCTTGTCAATGCTGCAGAAGTCGTTGTCAAGATACTTGTAATAGCCCGTGATGCCTATCATGGCAGCATTATCCGTGGTGTAACTGAACTTGGGGATGTATATTGTCCATCCATAACGCTCAGCATGGTCGCGGAAGGCATTGCGGAGACCATTGTTGGCACTCACGCCCCCTGCAAGGGCTACATGCTTGATGCCTGTCTGCTTGACCGCAAGTCGCAGTTTTTTCATCAGTATGCTCACAATAGTATGTTCGAGCGAGGCAGCAAGGTCTTCCTTGTGATGCTCCACAAAGTCGGGGTCTTCTTTCACCCAGTCTCTGAGGTTATAGAGGAACGAGGTCTTCAGTCCGCTAAAACTATAGTCGAGACCAGGGATATGCGGCTCGCTGAACTTATACGCCTCGGGATTACCCTGACGTGCCAAACGGTCGATAATGGGTCCACCAGGATAGCCCAGCCCCATAACCTTGGAGCACTTGTCTATCGCTTCGCCCGCAGCATCGTCTATCGTCTGCCCCAGCACTTGCATGTCGTTATAGGCATTCACCTTGACTATCTGCGAATTGCCTCCACTTACCAAAAGGCAGATAAACGGCAACGGCGGCATAGAAGAGTCATCGTCTGACTCTTTGATGAAATGAGCCATGACGTGGCCTTGCAGGTGATTAACGTCGATGAGCGGAATTTCGAGCGAACGAGCCAGCCCCTTGGCAAAACTGACACCCACGAGCAAGGAGCCCATGAGTCCGGGACCGCGTGTAAAAGCGATGGCCGACAGTTGTTCCTTCTCGATACCTGCACGCTTCAATGCCTGGTCCACCACTGGAACCACATTCTGCTGATGGGCGCGCGAAGCCAACTCGGGCACCACACCACCATAAGCCTTATGCACATCCTGCGATGCCGTAACGTTGCTCAAGAGCACTCCGTTGCGTAGCACGGCGGCTGATGTATCGTCGCAACTGCTCTCGATGCCTAATATAAATATGTCTTTTGTCTGCATGATTAATAAGTAAGTATCTCTAACCCCTCCTCAGTCATAAGAAAGGTGTGCTCCCATTGTGCGCTCGGTTTCTCGTCGTCAGAGATTACCTCCCATCCGTACGGGTCTTCAGAATCAACAAAGACGCGCCATGTGCCCATATTCACCATTGGCTCGATGGTAAACACCATTCCCGGCACAAGCAACATTCCTGTACCCTTGCGGCCATAGTGAACCACATCAGGTTCCTCATGGAAGGCATTTCCGACACCATGCCCGCAAAGGTCACGCACGATGCCGTAGTTATACTTATGGGCATGCTTCTGTATGGCGTTGCCAATGTCGCCAACGAAACAATAAGGTTTGGCGGCATTCATGCCTATCTCAAGGCACTCCTTTGCCACGCGCACCAGTTGCTCTTTCTCTGGCGTGGTCTTTCCGATGATGAACATACGGGAAGCATCGGCAAAATAGCCGTTAAGAATTGTGGTGCAATCAACATTGATGATGTCGCCTTCCTGAAGGATGTCCTCTGCCTTAGGGATGCCGTGACACACCACCTCATTGATGCTTGTGCACACGCTCTTGGGGAATCCCTCATAGTTGAGGGGCGCAGGTGTGCCGCCATGACTTGTGGTGTAGTTATATACTATCTCGTCAATCTCGAGGGTTGACATTCCCTCGTGTATGTTCTTTGCCACCTCGTCGAGCACGGCGGTATTCAGTTTGCCAGCCTCGCGGATACCTTCTATCTGCTCGGGAGTCTTTATAAGGTCTCTAGTTGGCACCTCTTTCCCCTTACTCTCCCAGTACATCACACGTTTGTCAAGTTCGGTAATGGGTTGTCCGGGCATCAGATGCCATCTCTTTCTTTTCATTTCTTGATTAGTTTACTTCTATTGGTTTCTCCGAAATATAATATGTCCAAGTGTATATGTCAGATGTAGAGAAGAATATCACCTGATGCTCCATAGCGGGATCTACACCCTTGTTTTGTCTAAAACTAACGACGAATGTGCGTCCGCTGAGATCGGTAGCATCATACTGAACGGCATGATACAACTCGTTGTCGGTAACCACTTTATTAGAAAGTTTGAAGTATTTGCTGTCAATGACCATCGAGTCGTCGCCGTCTCGAAGAATCACAATGTTCACTTCATGAAGTTTGTTGGTATATACCTTAGTCTGAACATTCTGTTCTGCGCTGTACAAAATCCTGTAAGCCGTCTTGGCGAAGCCAGACGAAACGATAAACAATGCCATCGTCAGGGCAAGAAGAATTCTTTTCATAATAAGTTGTTTTAAGTTTTATCGTAAATAATTATATATTTCAGTTGTCCAGTCTTCGCCGTTCGTAGTGAGGAACGGTTTTATCCCTAGTTCGGCAGCAGACTCTACGTTTGCCTTCCCGTCGTCGAGAAAGAGTGTTTCGTCTGGGGCTATCCCTGCCGTGTCTATCACATGTTTGAAAAATGCCCTTGAAGGCTTCATCATCCCGCACTCGTAACTGCGGAACGACATGTCGAAATAAGAGTCAATGGAGTTGCCCATACCATCGAAACTGCTGCTCATTGCCCACTCCATCATATAAGGATTAGTATTGGAGAGCAGTATGAGACGATAGCCTTCGCTCCTCAGCCGGCGCAACGCCTTGAGATTCCTCAGCGGCACTTCCTTGCAATAGCCACGCCACGCATAGAGGCACTCATCGTGAGCAAGTTCGCGCCCTACCATCTTGCTTAGTTCCAGACGGAACGTTTCAGCATCTATCTTACCCTCCTCAAGTTCGCCGAAAATACCTTTCTGAGTATAGGGGTCGAGCCTTGTCTCGGCATCTTTCAGTCCTATTTCCTTGAAACGCCTTACTGCCTGCGGCTGGTCAATGGTCATTATGACACCACCCAGGTCGAAGAGGATATTCTTTATCATATATTATATATTACGTTATTTCGATTGTTTTATTATCTTTTGCTACGTCTTGTTTGACTACTATTCCTTAAAAAGGTTTAGTTTTTCCTCGCGAGCCTTGTCCAAATCTACCAGTTGCTCCTTATGTTCCGAGTTATACTTTTCCCTCAGCGTCTGATACTCCTCATCAAGAGAATGCTCAAACTTCTTCTCCTCGTCATTGCTCATCAAGTTAGAGGCGACGAGGACATTCTGCGAAGCATCTTTCAGCCATACCACAGGACCATTATAGACAGGCGCAATCTTCAGAGCCACGTGCAATTTGCTCGTTGTTGCTCCGCCAATCATTATCGGAGTGTTCAGGCCAGCCGCACGCAACGACTCGGCCACATTGACCATTTCCTCAAGACTCGGTGTTATCAAACCGCTAAGCCCGATAATATCCACCTTCTCATCTATAGCCTTTTTTACGATCTCCTCTGCCGGAACCATAACGCCCATGTCTATCACCTCGTAATTGTTGCATGCCATAATGACTGCAACGATATTCTTTCCGATATCGTGAACGTCTCCTTTCACTGTGGCCAACAGCACCTTCCCGGCTTTTGCCGAGTCGCCTGACGTCTCTGCTTCTATATAAGGATTGAGTATGGCCACCGCCTCCTTCATCGTTCGTGCAGTCTTTACCACCTGCGGAAGAAACATCTTGCCCTCGCCAAACAACGTGCCCACAACATTCATACCTGCCATGAGGGGTCCCTCAATAATATCAATAGCGCGAGGGTAAACCTTTATTGCTTCCTGCAGATCCTCCTCAAGATAGTTGCTTATACCCTTTACCAAAGCATGCTTCAGCCTCTCCTCAAGACTCTGGCTTCGCCACTCGTCCGCTGCTTTCGAATTGCTATTGGTGATTGCAGCGCCTTGCTTCTGCTGCTCCTGTTGCTCGCTAATTTTCTGTGCGAGTTCTATGAGGTGCTCTGAAGCATCAGCCGACTTGTTAAGGATTACGCCTTCAATAATCTCAAGTTGCTCCTTTGGTATGTCGTCATATATGACACTTGTGGCTGGATTGACAATGCCGAAGTTCATTCCATTGTTGATGGCATGATAAAGGAACACAGCATGCATCGCCTCGCGGATGTAGTTGTTGCCACGGAATGAGAAACTAAGATTGCTCACTCCCCCACTAACATTAGCCATGGGCAGGTTTTCTCTTATCCACTTGGTTGCTCTTATAAAGTCGAGGCTATAAGAGTCATGCTCGGGGATGCCCGTTGATACGGAGAGAATATTGGGGTCGAAGATGATATCCGAAGGGTTCATGCCCACCTCTTCAACAAGTATCTTGTATGAACGTTCAGCAATCTCTATCTTGCGCTCGTATGTGGTTGCCTGCCCTTTCTCGTCAAAACACATTACCACTACGGCTGCACCAAAGCGCATGACATCACGGGCATGACTGATAAAGACATCCTTGCCCTCTTTCAATGAGATGGAGTTAACGATGCACTTGCCTTGAGCGCATTTCAGGCCAGCAAGTATCACGTCCCATTTGCTGGAGTCAATCATTATAGGAACCTTTGCGATGTCGGGTTCAGACGCAATAAGATTAAGAAATACAGTCATCTCACGAGCGGCATCAAGCAGTCCGTCGTCCATATTGACATCAATGACCAGAGCGCCATCATCCACCTGCTTGCGCGCTATCTGCAAAGCCTCGTCGTAGTTCTTCTCCTTAATAAGACGCAAGAACTTACGGCTGCCTGCAACATTGCAACGCTCGCCGACATTCACAAACGATATTTCTGGGGTGAGTTCCAGTTTCTCCAAACCACTTAGTACGATGTTGTTGCTTCTCTCTGCAACAATATGAGTAGGCTTGTCTTTAGCCAGTTGCACATACTTCGCAATAAACTCATCGGTAGTGCCGCAACACCCGCCGATGATATTGACAAGTCCTTCGTCTATAAAGCGGGAAATCTCTCCAGCCATGCTTTCGGGGGTCTCGTCATAAAGTCCTAAGGAATTGGGCAGTCCCGCATTAGGATAGGCGCTGATATAATAAGGTGCCTTACGAGAGATTTCCTTTATGTAGGGATACATCTGCTTTGCTCCAAAAGAACAGTTCAACCCGACAGAGAATATAGGATAGGAACTGACACTTGCCAAAAAGGCATCGAGCGACTGGCCGCTAAGCGTTCGGCCAGCCAAATCGCTTACTGTAACAGAAAGCATAATGGGCAATTCGACACCTGTTTCCTTCATGACAGACATCGAGGCATCTATAGCGCATTTAGCGTTAAGAGTGTCGAAGATAGTCTCGATAAGTACTGCATCGACGCCACCCCTTATCATTCCCCTAACTTGCTCGCAATATGCTTCGCGGAGGTCGTCATATATAAGGTCGCGAGCAGCAGGGCTGCTGATGTCGCTACTCATAGAACACGTCTTGGTGGTGGGACCTATACTGCCGGCAACATATCTCGGTTTGTCTTCTGTTGAGTACTTGTCTGCTGTTATGCGAGCAATCCTTGCACCTTCAAAAGCCATCTCCTCGCAGATGTCCTGCAAGGAGTAATCAGCCTGACTGATGCGTTGGCTGCTAAAAGTATTTGTCGTTATAATGTCCGCTCCAGCAACAAGATACTTTTTGTGAATATCTTCCACTACGTCTGGGCGGGTAATATTTAATATGTCATTATTACCTTTCAACAGGCACTTGCTGTCAGCAAACCTTTCGCCACGGAAATCCTTTTCAACAAGATTATATTGTTGAATCATCGTTCCCATTGCACCGTCGAGTATGAGTATCTTCTCTTTTACTATATCCTGAATCTTTTTCATATAATACTATCAGAAAGCACAGGCAAGTCTATCAGAATCGTTTAACCGCGCGGTCCATCTCACGTCGGTCTTCCTTCTCTTTCATCGTCTGTCTCTTGTCGTACACCTTCTTGCCTCTTGCCAATGCGATGTCGAGTTTAGCCCTCCCCTTGTCGTCGATGAAAAGCAGTATAGGGACAATGGTATAACCAGGGAGTTTTGATGCCTCGTCAAGTTTCTTTATCTCTCGCCTGTTCAGAAGCAATTTTCGCTCTCGTTTGCTCTCGTGGTTGCTATAAGAGCCATAGAAATAGGGGGACACATTCATCCCCTTCACCCATATTTCACCGTTATGGATGTAGCAGTAGGAGTCAACAAGAGATGCCTTTCCCATACGGATAGACTTTATTTCCGTACCCGTAAGCACAATGCCTGCCGTAAGTACATCAACAAAGAAATACTCGAACGACGCTTTCTTGTTTTTTATATTTATAGGACTTTTCTTTCTTAAAAGTTCTTCTTCCTTATTCATATTCTATTACACTATCTTTGCAAAACTGTCGATGTTGCTGTCAACATAATGAGCAATATCGCTTGTCCATTTCTCTTCGTTCTCCACGAAGTCGTCATCATATTCGTCGAAATCGGGGAACTGCTCAAACAATGCCATAAACTCATCGTCAGTACACTCTTTCTCTATTTCCTCATGATGCTTGGCATATAGAGTGTGAACATCATATATCATCTTGCTTAAGTCCTTGAGTCCCCACATCTTCATAGCCTTTGCAAAGGGGTTCTTAAAGATGAAGCCTCCATAGCCATTATGTATTAACTGCACAAAGCCGCCATCCATCACCTCATCCCTGAGAGTTATGTATGCCAGCAACGTAATCTGGTCAGAGTTGAGGCTACTTAATGATTCCTGCGTAATTTCTCCTCCAATGGCACTATATATGCCGTCAACAAAGACCTGGAGGAACTCATCCATCCCTTTTGCTGCTGCATTTTGAAGATCAACGTCTTTAACTTCTACCTGAATCATAACGACTTATTTCAATTCTCGTGCAAAGTTACGGAAAATCGAGTGCAGAACAAAGAAAACTTGTTTCTTTTTATGCCGAGAGCCTTAACTTCGCGAGTTTTGTCGCAAAGTTACAATAAAAATTGGTATAACTACGTTATATAAAGAAAAAATATGAATAAAATCGTTTACATCTTTCTCATAGCAATACTGTTGCCAATAAAGACACTGGCACAAAGAAACGAGATTTATAACGACAGGATTGCCTCGCTTCAGGTTGTCGCCGGTGAGAACTGGCTATTGCCTCCTGTAATCAAGTTGCATAGCATAAGCGATGCAAATTATATTCACATTTCCTTTGACGACCTTACGCACGTCTATCACAGGTACACTTACACCATTGAGCATTGCGAATCAGACTGGACCGTTTCTGACGAATTGTTCACAAGCGATTATGTGGAAGGATTCGCAGAAGGCAACACCATAGACGATATTCAGGAATCGCTGAACACCAACATCCTGTATAACCACTACTCGCTGACCATACCTAACGAGTATTGCAAATTGAAACTGAGTGGAAACTACAAGGTCACCGTTTACGATGACAATACAGACAGGGAACCAATGTTCACCGCATGTTTCATGGTTCTTGAGCCACTAATGGGAGTTGGACTTGAAGTAACAACCAATACTGACATCGACATCAACAACAGCCATCAGCAAGTGAACATGATTGTTAATTATAACGGCATGACAATAAACGACCCGCGTGACCAGATAAAAACCGTGGTGACACAAAACCAGCGGTGGGACAACTCGAAGGTAAACGCCAAACCTCAGTATATAATGTCTGACGGGCTAAAATGGGAGCATAACAGAGAACTGATTTTCGATGCCGGCAACGAATACCACAAATATGAAATACTGGACATTCACCACCCCACTATGGGCATCGATTATCTTGAATGGGACGGAGAGAACTATAATGTTTATCCTTTCTCGTCAAAAGAAAGGCCTAACTATCTATATGACGAAGATGCCAACGGCGCGTTCTATATAAGAAACAGCGACAACATTGACAACGACATCACGTCGGAATATGTGCTTGTTCACTATACGTTGTATTGTCCACAAAAGGTTAGTGGCGATGTGTATATCAATGGAGTGTGGACAAACAACCGTTTCTTGCCCAAATACAAAATGGAGTATAATGAAGAAAAGGGCTGCTACGAAGCGGTAATAATGCAGAAACAAGGATACTACAGTTACCAATACATAATGTTAGACGAGAATGGAGTGTCGCGCATCATGCCCACAGAAGGCAGTTTCTATCAGACAGAAAACACCTATCAAGCATACATCTATTATAAAGGAATGGGAGAGCGCTACGACCGTCTTGTGGGATACCAAAACATTCAGTATAGATAACGGCTAAGAGTGGCGCAACATCTTGTCTATCTCCTCGAACTCCTTGCCCATGTTTAAATTAAGATAGATATTGTAGAGAGCAGCAGCCCACCTGTCTTTGTCGTCTGGCCGCATTGCCCTATACTTCTCCATGTATTTCAAGGACTTAGAATAGAAGCCTTTCACTTGCTGTCTTTTCTTATTGTTCACCCTGCCCTTCTCCATCGAAAAGGCCTTGTTGATATATGCCACGCCAGCATTATAGTATGCTTCGGGCAAAGAGTCGTTAATTGAAATAATCTTTTCGCACAAAGCAATGCAATCGTCATTCTTTCCGATGTTAAGTAAGATGTTGCTCTTGGCATAAAGATACAACGTCTCGCAACTATCAAGTGCCAAGGCGTTGTCTGCCACCTTGATTGCCTTCTCGTAATCACTCACTTTGTTATAATAATCAATAAGATGAGTGAAGAAATAATTTGAACGCGGGAAATGTTCTATGCCATCAGTTAAAGTGCCTACATACCCCTCTGTATCATTCATCAACGAGTATGTCTCGGCCAAATACTGGAGAGTGCGCTCCAGCATTACCGTGTCCTTAAGAGCATATTCCTTATTGCGCATCACCACACTTGTGTTTTGCATCCTGTACCCACAATAGAGGTTGCGTGAGGCAGCCAGCGGAGCAACGCTATCGCTTTCAGCAAGGTTAAGGCTAGAGAACAACGGCTGGTTATGGCAGTAGAGATATGAGTCGAGCATAACAATGCTCTTCTTGAAGTCATTCTTTCTGAGCCAATACAAACCGCCATTATAAAGATTGATGCGGTATGTGTTCAGGTATTCTGAGTTACGCTCCCTTATCTTCTCGTTAGCGTCAGGCTTAACACCATAATTGACAAGTGCGCTGTCTAATTTGTAATATGTGTCGAAGAGTTTTTTTGCGGTATTAAAGAACGCGGCGGTGTCGTAAGGTTGCTTCAGATATACCTTCTCGTTCACTTGTTCGTACTGTTTTCTTACGACCTCTGCAAGCGTGGTATATATCCGGATATTCCTCACGTTGGCACTGTCGAGGAGGAGTTTTCTCATCGACTGTTCTGCCTTATCAAGGTTTTTGCCGCTCTTAATATAAGTCCGTGCCTGAGCAATCTCTTTCTTTTGAGCGTTCACGCACGGACTTAAGGTTATCAAGAGAAGCAATGAAAATATCAGTTGCTTCTTAAATGTCATTCTTAAAAATATGTTCTAGTCAAATATTATGGCAGAGCCATGATTTCGTCATACTTAGCCTGCTCGCCAAGGATGTAGTAGCACTGTGCCAAAGGATACTTCCACTGAACGAGTTCGTGGTTAGGATCCTCCTCGCGAATCTGATTAAGATTTGCAATTGCCTCGTTAACAAGAGCCTTAGCCTCTGGTGTTACGTTACCGTTAGCAGCATCTATCATGGCCATTGCTTTCTCTCTTTGACCTGTGGCAAGGTTGAAACGCACCTGTGTGAACTTAGGATCGAGTTCTATTGCTTTCTTGTTTGCAGTAATTGCAGTCTCATAATCCATGTTGTTGAGTGCAGTCTGTCCCTTCAAAGCCCAAGCCATCTTGTTGTTAGGATTAGCGGCGATAGTCTCGTCAAGCAGAGTATTAACCTCGTTTGCATACTGAGGAGCACCGTAGAAAGTGGTAATCTTGCCGAGGATAGCACCATCTGCCTGACCTTCTGGATACTTTCCAATCATGCTCTTCATCTTATTAACGAACTCAACAGAGTCCTGCTTAGAAGCAACTTTCTTCTCCATAGTGTTGAGCATGAGTGCCATAGCAGGTGCACCATATGCTGAATCGTTAAGAGCATACTGCGAATACTTCATCACGCTTTCTGCGTCGTTGAGTTCAGAAGCGCCCCATGTTGCGAAGTAAGAAATCTGTGGAACATTGGGGTCCATAGCAACCTTACCGTCATAAACGACATTTGCAGCATCAACATAAAGACCAAGATTTGACAGAATCTTAGTGAAGTCCTTTGTATCAAGACCTTCCTGACCTGCATTAAGCAACATCTCGCGAGCCTTGTTCAGAGGGTCTATGTACTTGAGTGCGGCCTTCGGGTCTGCATCACGAAGCGAAATGGTTGACTTAACTAAGTTCTGAGCAGCGGTATAGGCGTTGTTCACGTCGTAACCAGCGGGATTCAGGTCTTTCTTGATGTAGTTGTCCTGCTCGTTAGAGAACTCCTTAGCGGCGAGGTCGCATACCTTAGTATAGACCTTTGCCTTGTCTTCGTTGCTCAAGGCTGAAACACCCTGATTAACAAGTTGCATGGCATCGCTGTAGGTTTTAGCCTTCTTAATCAACTTAACGATGTCACCCTGTGCATTGGCCGATGCAGCAAAAAGAACAGCAACAGCCATCATCATTAATTTCTTCATAATTCTAAAGTTTTAAAAGGTTTGATATTGTTTTCTTATTGATTATCCTCTGTAGGCTCGTCAAAGTCCACGAGAGGAGTATTGTCGTTGTTGTCCTCGTCAACTTCTTCTGCTTCGTTGTCTGAAGTAGCCGAAGACTCTTGTGTCTGGCCTGTTTCGCTCTTGAATGCCTCGCTGCTCTGGGCAAATGCCTCACGGCTCTTCTGCTCCACGATAGCCTCCAGTTCGGAACTCATCACTTTACATACACTTGCTATGACGTCATTTTTCTTCGAAAGATTAATCAGACGTACGCCTTGAGTGTTTCGTCCCATCACACGGCACTCGCTAACAGCAAGTCTGATGACGATACCGCTCTTGTTGATTATCATTAGGTCGTTCTGGTCGGTAACATTCTTTATGGCAACAAGACGGCCAGTCTTTTCGGTGACATTCAGCGTCTTCACACCTTTCGCTCCACGGTTAGTTTTACGATAATCCTCCACCTGTGAGCGCTTGCCATATCCGTTCTCGCTGACCACCATGATAGTTTCCTCTTCAGGTTTGTTGACAACAACCATGCCCACAACAGCATCGTCGCCTCCATCAAGACGCATGCCGATGACACCAGTTGCAACACGTCCCATAGCGCGGATTGCGCTTTCGTGGAATCTTACGGCACGGCCGTTACGGTTGGCAATGATGAGTTCGTTGCGTCCATTAGTCAGACGAACATCTACAACCTCGTCGCCTTCCAGTATATTGATGGCTATCACACCGTTGGCACGTGGCCTTGAGTACGCCTCGAGAGATGTTTTCTTAACAATACCGTTCTTTGTAGCGAACACAACATAGTGTGAGTTGATGAACTCCTGGTCGTCAAGCCCCTTGTTACGCAGACGCATGAAAGCGTTGACCTGGTCGTCCGGCTCGATATTGAGCATGTTCTGGATGGCCCTGCCCTTTGAGTTCTTGTCGCCCTCTGGTATCTCATAGCACTTCAGCCAGTAGCAGCGGCCCTTGCGGGTGAAGAACATCATCGTCTGGTGCATCGTTGCCGGATAGATATACTCGGTGAAGTCTTGCTCACGACTACGTGCTCCCTTGCTTCCCACGCCACCTCTCGACTGCTCGCGGAACTCAGACAGCGGAGTGCGCTTGATGTATCCGAGATGACTTACGGTAATAACAACCGGGTCGTTGGGATAGAAGTCTTCCGCATTAAACTCGTGCTCGTCTGGCACAATTTGCGTGCGACGCGGGTCTCCATATCTTTCTTTAACCTCCTGAAGTTCGTCTTTCATCACCTTCTTGCAAAGTTCTGGGTCGTCAAGTATGCTCTGCAAGTAGTCTATCTGCTTCATCAAGTCTTCATACTCGGCATGCAACTGATCCATGCGAAGACCTGTGAGTTGAGAAAGACGCATGTCAACGATAGCCTTTGACTGCAACTCATCGAGGTTGAAACGCTCTTCGAGGTTGCGCTGGGCATCGGTTGGAGTCTTAGAAGCACGAATGATGTGTACCACCTCATCTATATTGTCGCAGGCAATGATAAGTCCTTCCAGGATATGAGCACGTTCCTGTGCTTTCTTCAGGTCGAACTTGGTGCGACGGATGGTCACCTCGCGACGGTGCTCAACAAAGTAACTGATGCACTCGCGCAGGGTTAGGAGTCGTGGATAGAGTTTAGAGTGGTCGTTCTTGCTTGGAACCAACGCGATGTTATTCACTGAGAATGAACTCTGTAGAGCCGTCATCTTGAACAACTTATTCAATATGACATTGGCATTGGCATCTTTCTTCACATCGATAACAATGCGCATACCCTGACGACCAGTTTCATCGTTGGCGTTAGAGATGCCTTCAAGTTTACCTTCTTTTACAAGGTCGGCGATGTACTCAATAAGTTGCGCCTTGTTAACGCCGTATGGTATTTCGGTGATAACTATCTTGTCGTGGCTTTCGTCGCTCTCAATCTCAGCCTTGGCACGCATCAGTATGCGTCCGCGACCAGTCTCGTAAGCCTCCTTAACGCCCTGCAGTCCGTAGATGTAAGCACCTGTAGGGAAGTCTGGAGCAGGGATATACTGCATCAGTCCTTCTGTATCGATGTCTGGATTATCGATGAACGCGCAGCAACCGTCAATCACTTCGCCCAGATTATGCGTCGGCATGTTGGTTGCCATACCCACAGCGATACCGTTACCACCATTTACCAGCAGGTTAGGAACTTTCGTTGGCATCACGCTCGGCTCTGTAAGTGAGTCGTCGAAGTTGTTTACCATATCAACGGTATCCTTCTCCAGGTCGTCCATGATGTGCTCACCCATCTTCGAGAGGCGGCACTCTGTATAACGCATGGCGGCTGGAGAGTCGCCATCGACAGAACCGAAGTTTCCTTGTCCGTCAACAAGTGTGTAGCGCATGTTCCACTCTTGTCCCATGCGAACCAACGCTCCGTAAACCGAACTGTCGCCATGTGGGTGGTACTTACCAAGCACCTCTCCTACCACACGTGCGCACTTCTTGTACGGCTGACTGCTGACGTTGTTGATGCCTTTCATTCCGTAGAGTATGCGTCGATGCACTGGCTTGAATCCGTCACGCACATCTGGGAGCGCACGAGCCACGATTACCGACATAGAATAGTCGATATAGGAGGTTTTCATCTCCTCCTCGATGTTGATTTTTATAATCCTGTCCTGGTCAAATGTTTGATTTTCGTCCATCTTATTTTATATTGTTAATTTCCTTTAAAATGTCATTAGAGCCACTTTAAACGCTCTCTGTTCGTTTTTAATGCCTCAAAAAACATGGCAAAGTTACTAATAATTTTCGACATAAGAAAACATTTGAGGGTAAAAAATAGCATTTCCAAGAAAAAGGATTGCCGCTATCGTTCATTCCTTTCTTCTGCTGCCATACTTCTGTCGTTATCGAGTTGCACGATATCCGCATATTTCACCTCATGGTCATTTAGGAATATACGGTTCAGAGTGAAGGCAAGCGACTCCAGCGTTTCTTGTCGGCGAGCGGGTTTCAGTTCACATTCCCATACCGTTATCGTGTGCCATCCCATTGCCGCCAGTTGCTTCTGGGTGCTGATGTCACGCCTTTTATTGGTGATTATCTTTTCTCTCCAATAGTCGGTCCTGCTCTTTGGCAACCTAAAGAAAGTGCATGTAGATGGTTGTATGCTTGTTTCCCTCAGTTCGCCACCTTCAACCGTCGTTCCGTGTCCGTGCCAGAAGCACCCGTTTACGAATATGCATGTGCGGTATTTCCTTAGCACTATGTCGGGATGACCAGGCAGACGCTTGTGGTTAAGACGAAACCTGAAGCCTCTGGCATGCAGATATCGCCTGACAATCAGTTCGGGCTTGGTGTTCTTCGCCTTGATTGCCGCCATGCATCTGTGCCTTTGTTCAGGAGTCATCGTGTCCATTTCGGGAAATGGGATTTATGGAGTTAACGGGAGAGATGTGGTTACTGATTTTGTCAGGTATGTCACCTGAGGTTGCCAGGTATATCACCTGAGGTCGTCAGGTATATCACCTGAGGTAGTCAGGAATATCACCTGAGGTCGTCAGGAGTGCTTCCTGAGGTGCTCAGATATATACATCTGAGGATGCCAGATGTGGCTTTTGGCACTCCCAATGATGCCTTTTCGCTACCCGAATGATATATCATTGGGAATCAGCGGATGCGCAAACGATCGCCCACCTGCAAAGAGTAGTCGCCCGAGAGGTGGTTAACCTTGTAGAGTGTCTCTACTCTTATTGCATAGAGTTGCGATATAGAGTGTATGCTCTCGCCTGGTTTCACCACATGATATTTGCCCTTATATTCCTTAGATGCTTTCTTCTGCTTCTTGTCAAGATAGATAGGAGCGCCCTGAACGAGCACGGCATTCTTCGGCATTTCGTTATACTTGGCGAGTCGCCTAACCGAGATGCCAGTCATGCGGCTTATTGAAGAGAGAGTCTCCCCTTGCCTTACGATGACATAAGGAGTCTTGTTGCGCACGAATATGCCGAACCTTTCATCTTGAACAGGCTTGGGCTCTTGCCTTATCACCTTTCCTCCATCGTACTTATAAAGTTCGTACAGTTCGATGATTCTTATCAGAGCATCGGCATAGGTGGGGTTTGTGGCATAGCCGGCAGCCTTAAGTCCGCGTGCCCAACCTTTGTAATCACGTGGTGAAAGCGAGAACAGACTCTGGTATCTGCGTCCGTTCAGCAAGAACTGGCTATGGTCTTCGTAACTCTGACGAGCGTTGGCATACGCCCTGAAACACTCACCTTGAAGGTCGTCATCATGATAGACCTTGCGCCCTTGCCATCCGTGACACTTTATTCCGAAATGATTGTTGCCCTTACGCGCCAGTTCGCTCTGCCCCGCCCCACTCTCTATGAGTCCCTGGGCAAGTGTGATGCTCGCCGGAATGCCATGAAGTTTCATCTGCTCTACGGCTATTCCTGCATACCTTCCTATATATCTCTCGTAGGCAGCGTTCTTCCTCAACGCCTGAGAGTGGCATTGTAGGGAGATGAGAAGCAGTAATACTATTCTTATGAAATGGCGCATATCATTCTGGTTTTTTATTAAGGAATATAGAAGTACAGGAGTTTGGGAGTATTGAAGAAGATTAGCCGGAACTGCGTACATCATCTTCAAAGATGCTACTCAATTTTCCACAATTCGCCAGAGGCATCCGACGGCATGCGCCAGTCGCCTCTTGGGCTGAGGCTCACGCTACCCACTTTAGGTCCGTCTGGCAGACACGAGCGTTTGAACTGTTGCGAGAAGAACCGGCGCATGAACACTCCGAGCCAGCGCTTTATGGTTTCCTCGTCATACCGTTCTTCCTTTGTACCCGTTTTAAAGGCATGTTTCGCGAGGAAAAGAATCTTCTCTGGCGTGAAGCCGTGACGCAACATATAATATAAGAAGAAGTCGTGGAGTTCGTAAGGTCCCACGAGGTCCTCAGTCTTCTGCTTGATGTTGCCCTGCTCATCAGCAGGAGTCAGTTCGGGACTTATAGGAGTGTCGATGATGTCGAGCAACGTGTCGTGCGACTTCTTGTCTATTCCCTCGCTCTCTGCCACACTCCTTACAAGATAGCGGATAAGCGTTTTGGGTATGCTTGCGTTAACTCCGTACATCGACATGTGGTCTCCATTATATGTTGCCCAGCCGAGTGCAAGTTCCGAAAGGTCGCCAGTGCCGACCACAAGTGCGCCCACCTTGTTGCTCAGGTCCATGAGTATCTGGGTGCGCTCGCGTGCTTGCGAATTCTCGTATGTAACATCATGGTTATCAATATCATGCCCAATATCCTTAAAGTGTTGTCTTACGGCATCGGCAATGCTTATCTCCTGCATGTCTATTCCGAGCGACTCCATCAGCGACAGAGCATTGTTATAAGTTCTGTCGGTAGTTCCGAATCCTGGCATAGTCACTCCGAGAATGCCTTTGCGGGGCATTCCAAGTTTGTCGAAAGTCTTGACACATACAAGCAATGCCAATGTACTGTCGAGCCCTCCACTAATTCCTATCACCACACGCTTGCTTCTTGTGTGTACCAAACGCTTGGCAAGACCCATCACCTGGATGTTGAATATCTCCTCACATCTGTCTTGCATTATCTGCGTTGACGGCACAAAAGGAGCAGGATTGATTTCCCTAAGCAACTCGAAAGGCTTATTATCAAACGCAGGCTCGACGCAATCGATAACTCTCGGCTCGTCTTTGGCAAGCGCTTCGGCGGTGGCAAAAGTGCTGTTGAGTCGTCTTTCTGCACGCAGACGCTCAATATCTATCTGCGCTACCACAAGTTGCGGTTCAAGAGAGAAACGTTTGTTCTGGGCTATCATCTTGCCATTCTCAAACACCAAAGCATTACCAGCATATACCACATCTTGTGTGCTCTCGCCGAAACCGCACGAACTATAAACATAGCCGCTCATGTTCCGGGCGCTCTGTTGCGAGATGAGGTTCAGCAGATACTTGTGTTTATCTATCAACTCGTCAGATGCCGAGAGATTGAATATGATGTCTGCGCCCTGAACCGTAAGCGTATTGCTTGGCGGGACGGGTGCCCAGAGGTCTTCGCAAATCTCTATTCCGAACGTTGCCCCTTGTCTCGTGCGGAACAAGGTGGGTTTTCTGGTTATCACGACCTCTTGACCTGCATATCTAATCGTCGTGTCGTAAGGTATATCGCGTGCCGATGAGAACCACCGCTTCTCGTAAAACTCAGAGTAATTGGGCAAGAATGTCTTTGGCACTATGCCCAAGAGTTTGCCCCTCTGGATAACGGCGGCACAATTAAGCGTGAGCGAGCCCACCACCACTGGCACTCCCACGATGGCGATAATATCTGATGTCAAACTATGACCGATAATCTTCTCCACCGACTTTTCGGCCTCTTCGAGCAGTATGTTCTGATGGAAAAGGTCCTGACAAGTGTAAGACGTGATGCTCAGTTCAGGGAACACCACAATCTCGGCACCCTTACCGTCGGCATCGTCGATAAGGCGTATTATCTCCTCTGTATTGTATCTGCAATCGGCAACCTTTACTGAAGGTATCGCGGATGCTACTGTTATAAAACCGTATTCCATAGAAGTATGCTTTATTATTTATCGTCTGTTGGTGGAATTAAGAGGCTACTGTCGCCATAACTCAAGAATCTGAAATCGTGAGAGAGTGCATAATCGTAAACCTCGCGCCAATGTCCTTTGAGGAAAGCACTAACAAGCAGAAGCAGAGTGCTTTGAGGCTGGTGGAAGTTTGTTATGAGTTTTTTCACATATTTATATTTATAGCCTGGCGCAATGATTATCTGCGTGCTTGTATGCAACGACGTGAGATTGTTTCTGTCAAGATAGTCGATGATGTTCTTGATAGCCTCTATTGGCGAGAGTGAATACGTCTTGTCGTATGGTTCCCATTGGTTTACGTGCAGTTGTTCTTCTGTGGCATCAGGATTCTCCGCCAGTTTGCAACCCATGTAGTAGAGGCTTTCGAGTGTTCGGACACTTGTGGTTCCCACGGCAACAACGTCTGCATTGTGTTTCTCTATGCTCTCAAGAACCTCTCGCTTAACACATATATACTCGGTGTGCATGTCGTGGTCGCCAATCTCTTCCGATTTTACTGGCTTGAAAGTGCCAGCACCGACATGGAGGGTAACCTCCTGTCGTTCTACATTGTTCTCATCGAGCGCCCGAAGCACATCCTCGCTGAAGTGCAAGCCTGCGGTTGGCGCCGCTACACTACCCTTTATCTTGCTATAAACGGTTTGGTATGTGGTCTTGTCGCTTTCTTCTGTTTCGCGGTTGAGATATGGCGGGATAGGTAGTTCACCCACCGCCTCAAGCAATTCGCTAAAAGATAGTGTCTCGTCGTCCCATGTGAAGCACACGTTCTCATATTGTGACGACTGCGGTTTATCCTTTTTCTCTGCGGTAAGAGTGACCACCTTGTCGCCAATGGTTATCTGTCGCTCTAACGTCTCGCCCTTCCATTTCTTCAAGTTGCCAATCATGCATAACCAAGAACATGTTTTTGTCTGCTGGAAAATGCGCTCATAGTCGGCAGGAATATATGGTTCGAGCAAGAAAACCTCAATCAAAGCACCCGTAGCCTTGCGGAAATGAAGTCTTGCTTGGATAACTTTCGTATTGTTGAATATCATCAACGAACCGCTCGGGATGTGTTTTGGCAGATTGTAAAACACATCCTCGCCAATGGTTCCCTTGTCGTCGATGAGCAACTTGCTGTTGTCGCGGCGCGCCAAAGGAAACTTAGCGATGCGATTGTCGGGCAAATCGTAGTTGTAATCTTCTATTCTTATATTTTTGGTATTCATCATTTATCGTTAAATCACACAAAGACGGCACATATAGAAACGACTACCAATGTGTACATCATGACGTTAAAGACAAGATGGATGTCGTTATGACTATATCCCGTTGATGTGTATTGGGTTGAGATATAATTAAGATTCGGAGAAATCTTCTTATAAATCTTGAAATAAGCCAAATAAACGAGCACTCCAACTACAGCCCCGCACAACAACCCGACGAGGATGTCACCTGGATAATGAACGCCAAGATAGATGCGTGTGTAGCAGTTGAGGAGCGACCAGAGAACCATCATCCACGTCAGTATCTTGCTCCTGACGAGCAAAGAAACGAAGACCGCAATGCCGAAAGTGTTGGCAGCATGGGCAGAGAAGAAGCCATACTTTGTCTCCCTCATGCCATTCACGACATCCACAGCATACTTAATGAATGGGTCTTGTGTTGGTCTCCAACGCTCAACATAAGGCTTCACTATGACATCTGCTATCAAGTCGGTAATCAAGATGCATAAGAGAGCACCGCCAATGGCAAGTAGTATCTGAGGCATTGTCTCGTTGTTCTTGATAATAACAAATATCAGCGCCAGATATAACGGCACCCATGTGAAGGCGTTTGTTAACACCGTCATAAGTGTGTCAGCGTAAAGCGAATGGCTTCCGTTGAGAAATAGCAGTATAATCTGGTCTATATTTATTATTTCGTTCATACGCTTTATATTCTTTCGAGCACCTTAGTTGAAACCCATCCCTCCTTACCATTGGCGAGATGTATGCACTTCCAGTCGTTCATCGAGTCGTCAGTAATCTCCACCTTCGTGCCTTCATGAATGAGGAAAGCGTCTTTTGCAGCCGCCTCTGGTGTGGTCTTAACATTCACGGAAGGCGCAATGACAATTGCACTTGTGCGGTTGTCAAGTATTCTCCTCTGATGGAATGCAAAGACATTAGACACAATGAATAGCGCAATCATTAGTATTCCGCCAAAGAACCCTATCTTGCGGAGCCACACCTTATCAGCAAAGAGATAGACAAGTGCAAGGCACAGAGCCAGCAAAAGACTAACAAGTGCAATGTAAGCCCAGCCATCAACGCTCGTCATGTTTACCAAAGAGCGATACCAGGTCACAAAGAACATCTCGCTCTCTGGGGTTATCTTGTCTATCGTCTTTGAACGGGCAAGTTGAAGATTGAAGCGGATGTCATCGTCACCAGGCGACAAGAGCAATGCTCTCTCATAATTGATTATCGCCTTGGTAATGTTCTCCGAACGATAATATGCATTGCCCAGATTGTAATAAACATCGGCGTTTACACCTTGTTTAAGCAGTTGTTCATAATCGTTTATTGCCTGCTGATAGTTGCCCTTGCCGTAAGCCTCATCGCCAGAAACCTTCAATGACTTCTGCGCAAATGACGTAGAGGGCACCAGAACGAGCAACATAAGGAGTACTACCGTTACTGACTTCTTGCCCTTCTTCACGGTTTCCTCGATATTCATAATGGCAGTCATAGCCGACTCAAATGTCTTATTCATATTTCCTTTAGCATCACCTGGAGCGTATCTCTCAAACTCACATTCGTCAATAGCGCCGACAAATTGGCTAATGGTTGACTCTTCCACGCCCTTAGCGGTAAGGAGTTCGCTGATATTCTCACGCGACAGATGCTCAACAGGAAGGTTAAACTTATCGCCGACATAACCATACAACGCCCTCAAGACTTCATCATAGAACTCTGAAGAACGGTTGTTCATCATCATCGACTTGGCCAACTGGAGTCTCTTTGTTGCCACCTTGTTAGCCTTCTTGCCCTTCATCATTACGACATTGGCATTGTCTATCGCTCTCTTTCGGAACACTAACAGGAGTGCAAGGAACAAAATGAAGATGATACCGATAATCATCAAATACTTGAGAGAGCCAAAGAAGAACGCATCGGGGGCAGAAACCTTTGTGTCGCCAGTCTTTATCTGATGAATATCCTGATTCTTCAAGTCGAAGAATTCATCAGAATCGCTGGTGCCATCTCCCTTCTCCACCGTTATGTTAATTGGCTGAGTCTTTATTGTTTTATACGACTTTGACGTAGTGTCGAAATAAGTAAACTCCACAGGTTGGATAGTGTAGTTGCCTTGATTGCGAGGAACGGCAAGATAATCGTATATCATGCTGCCCTCAAGACCATTGCTCGTGAGCGATGTCTTGTCTGTTACCTTCGGGTCGTACTTGTCGAAATCCTTCGGGAAAGACACCACCGGCTGCTTCAAGAGTTTCAGGTTGCCATTTCCACTAACAATGATTCGCAATGCCAGAGGTGTGCCCGCCTTTATCTCTTTGTTATCTAACTGGGCCGAGATATTGAATGTACCGACTCCACCCGAGAAGTTTTCAGGCTTTTCGGGCAATGGTTCCACCTGAATGGTAACGCCTGGAGCGTTGATGCTTCGCTTCACTTCCACATACCCAGAACCGCCATTGAGGAATGCCTCGAAAGGATCGACGTTGCGGTTCTGCTGAACTACGGTTCCGTTGAACGTGATACTCGGGATTTCGAGTTTTCCTGTCATTTGCGGGTACATCACATATTGGCTCCATGTAACGCAACGGTAATTCTTCCCGTTCACGTTTTCAATGTGGAATGACTTCTGTTGCGGCAGTTTCACCTCTTGTGTGTGGAAGCCCGTAAGGTCGGGCATTTTTCCCTCAAGTTGTGTAAGTTCTACCAGAGTGTAAACTTTATATGTCAACAATACTGGTTCTTGCTCATATACTCGTGTCTTGTTAGCACTTACCTTTATAAACAAGTCGCTGCCAGAAATTGGGGTCCCTGCATTGCGGACGCCGTTAGAGGGCTGGCTATCTTCATGCATGCGCGGAGCGCCTCCCGTGTTAGCAGCGGTTCCTGACACCGAGACTCTTGCGGCGGAAGAACTAATTGTTTTTCCACCTGTGTTCAAATGGGCAGCAGGGATGGTGTAGTTGCCCGCCTTGTTCGCACTTACGATGAACGTGAAAGTTACCGAACTGCTACTGCTGGTATGCCCGTTGACCATCTGGAAACTTGATTGAGAAGACCTGTAAGGCCCTGCTATGAGTTCAAGACCTTCAGGAAGATTTCCTATACTCAAATCTCCCACATTCTGAGTGTTGATAGTATATGTCAAGCGGAAATTCTCGCCGGTGGTCACATGCGAAGGAGCATTAACGGTAAGTGTCTGTGACTGGGCTGCCACAAACAAAACAGTACATAATAAAAGTGTATATAGTCTCCTCATATAACTTATTTTCATGTTTACCAATTCTTCTGACTACGATTCTTTCTCGGCTGCTGCATCGCTTTCTGAAGTCTCTGCTGAGTCTCTTTCTCGTTCTGCATTGCCGCGTTGAGCAGTTGTTCGGCATTATCCTTGCTCATCTGTTCCTGAGGTGGAGGATTCTGCTTGTCTTTCTTATCTTTGTTATTGTCTTTATCCTTGTTGTTGTCTTTATTCTCATCCTTATTCTTATCCTGGTTTTTGTCTTTGTCCTGATTATTTTTGTTTTGTTTGTTGTTATCAGGATTGTTCTTCATCAGTTTCTTGCAAAGAGCGAGATTGTAACGTGTTTCGTCATCGTTAGGGTTGTCGCGAAGCGCCTGCTTATATGCTTCTATTGCCTTGTCATACATCTTATGGTTCTGGAATATCACGCCGATGTTATGATTCGACTTGGCACGACGGAGTTTGTTTGTTTCCAACTTTGATGCACGCTCAAAATGTTGTATGGCAACAGAGTCTTTCTGTTGCATCATCATAGAGCATCCGAGGTTATATACGGCCTGCGGATTCTCGGCATTTGCCGAAACGGCTTTGCGGTACTCCACCTCTGCCTTGTCAAAACTCTTATTTCGATAGAGTCTGTTTCCGCTTCTAATATAGTCGCGGTCGTTCTGGGCATATGCCACAGATGCGATTGTCAAGAGTATCAGTACAATTATATTTCTCATTGCAAATTCTCCTTTACTTTGTTCCTGCCCTTGAAGAGTTTTACATTCTTCAGCAACGGATTGCGGCTTTCCAATATGCATACCTCCACAATCAGCAATATCAGAACGATGATAGCAACAGCACGGAACTGCTCGTCATACTCGCTATATACCACGCTATCAATTTCTCCCTTTTGAAGTTTTGCCAATGCCGCATTAAGTTTTTCCTGCGCCACATTAGTGTTGTCAACATGAATATAGCCGCCACCTCCCGCTTCGGCTATCTGCTTACACATGTTCTCGTTGAGCGAAGACATCACCTCGGAGCCAGTATTGTCTTTCATGTACCCGCCTTGTCCATCAGGTATAAGAGAGCCCTTCGTCGAGCCAACGCCAAGAACGAAGACATTAATTCCTTTCTTCTTTGCAGCGGCGGCAGCCTCTTCCGCCCCACCCTCATGGTCTTCTCCGTCGGTAATCACTATGATGGCACGCCCTATATTATCCGCTTTAGTGAAACTGCTTGATGCCATTCTTATTGCCTCTGCAATGTTTGTACCTTGGGAAGCGATAAGAGAGGGAGTGGTATTCTGCATGAACATCTTGGCAGAAACATAATCGCTCGTTATAGGAAGTTGAATGAATGCATCACCTGCGAACACGACGAGTCCCACCTTATCATTGGTGAAATTGTCCACCATGTTCTCAATGAGCATCTTACTCTTGTCCAAACGCGATGGAACAACGTCTTCCGCCATCATCGAGTTACTAATATCAAGAGCGATAATCGCTTCTATTCCGTTGCGTGTCTCGTTGCTTATTTTAGAGCCCATCTGAGGTCTTGCAAGCATTACTATTATCAGAGCGAGCGCCGCCATCAACAACCAGAACTTTACAATGCGCCGGGTATTTGAGACATCGGGCATCAATGACTCAAGAAGTTCGAGGTCGCCGAATTTCTTAAGTTTCTTCTTCCTATTCTTCTGCATGACTCTTCGAAGAAGAACCAGCATCGGAATAAGCACCAACAGGTACAAATATATAGGATTCTCGAATCTGAACATTTGCTTTCTTTATTTATGGTATGCGACGGAAGACCACAAGTCGCAAGAATATTTCAAGCAACAATGACACTAAAGCAGCCAATGCAAACGGCTGGTAAGCATCATAATGACGCGAGAACTTCTTTACGTCGAGCCTTGTCTTTTCCAATTGGTCAATATCTTTATATATCTGTTTCAACTCCGTATTGTTTGTGGCGCGATAGAAATGACCATCTGCCGTAGCGGCAATTTCACTAAGTGTCTTAGTGTCAATGTCGGCACGGGCATTTACATATTGAGTGGTTCCGCCTATCTGTACCGGATAAGGAGCAACGGTTTTCGAGCCAACGGCAACGGTATATACACGAATACCCAGACTCTTGGCAATATTGGCGGCCGTCAATGGCGAGATGTCACCCATGTTATTACTTCCGTCGGTGAGCAAGATTACAACCTTGCTCTTGGTTTTGCTTTCCTTGAGGCGGCTGACTGCATTTGCCAATCCCATACCTATTGCCGTTCCGTCTTCTATGAGTCCTCTTGCGGCAATGTCTGTACGCACATTCTTGAGCAGATTAAGAAGTGACGCATGGTCGGTAGTCATAGGGCATTGCGTGAATGCCTCGCCTGCAAAGACGGTTAGTCCGATATTGTCGTCAGGACGGTCGGAGATGAACTCCGTGGCAACATCCTTTGCGGCTTCTATACGGTTGGGCTTAAGGTCTTCGGCAAGCATACTGGTGGACACATCCATTGCAAGCATGATGTCAATGCCCTCAACGGTGCGGCTTCCCCATGACGTATGAGTCTGCGGACGCGCAAGAATGATAACGATGAGTATGAAAGTGAGCACCCGAAGCATATCAGGGAGCCACATCAGACGCATCTTCATGCTCTTTGGAGCAAAGCGATAGACGTTGGTGTCGCTCATCTTCATTGTCGGCTCGCTCTTCTTACGATAGAGCATGTACCATAAGAAATATGGCACAAGCAGCAACAACAATAGGAAGCACTCTTTATTTAGAAAGTCCATGTTTCAAGTTCGTACGACAGAAGTACTGCCGAGTTATAGATTATATATACCAATAACGCCAGACATACGACAGCCAAGATGCCAATTACCCATTTCAGGATGGCTCGATAACGAATATCCTGCATCTCCTGGTTGGTCAGCACGGGCTCTACCCTTTCCACCTGTGGCTGGTCTTCCATCTTGGTGGAGTTGATGTACTGTATGGCGTTCACAAGATTATTGTCGTTCTCGTTAATCAACGTAGAGTACTTGGCAAACTTTACGAGGTCTGCCGTCTCGAACAGTTGATTGAGTTCGCTTATCATTTCGTTGTCACCACGAGACCTAAGACTGGAGATAATCTCAGAACTCGTCATCTCCATAGCGTTGAAACCAAAGCGCTCCTCGATGTATTTACGCAAGGTATCGGTAAGTTGCGTGTAATACTCCTTCTGATTGTCAGAAGCGACAAGGTTGTCTGCCTTTATGCGCTCAATCTCGTTCATTGCCTTCTGATGCGGCAACAATCGTTTCACGAACTTAACCTTAGCAATGATAGGCTTGTTTTCCTTGTATCTGGTGTAGAGATAATAAACAAGTATGACGAGAGCGGTAAGAAGCAAGCCCATCCAGAATATGGTGCTCCAGTCTTCCCACTTGAACGGGTTGTCCTGAACATCTTTTGGCGGGAAGAACTTTTCTGGATGCAGAGTGTCAACCTCTACGGTGAGCACCTTCAGCGCAAGTTCCTTACTCTTATAGTCCTTGCCATCCACCTTCACGTTCATTGCCGGTATATAGTAGATGTTCTCGTCGAACGAAGTGAGAGTGTAAACTCGCGTTATCTTTAGTTTGTCGTCGCCCACAGAAGAGGTGTCTGCAACATTCTGCTCCACCACCTCCACACCCGGAGTGATTTCCTGCTGGGGTTTAAATTCCGGAAGAACAAGTTTCATTCCAGACTTGAGCGTAACGTCAAGAGTGATGTGTGCCTGTTGTCCGATAAGTATCTCGGTGGAGTCAATTTGTGTTTTGACCTCCACTTGAGCCTTTATCGGCAACACGCTCACAATCAGCAGTATTACGAATGATATTTTCTTCAAATCAACAATCATTTACAATCAACGTTCACTTCTATTATCTTTCATTTATTTCAGCCTCTCATCGCAAACAATTGCATAAGAGATTTCACGTAGTCATCGGTGGTAGAGATTGAAACATTGTCCACTCTGCTCTTCACGAAAGTGTCATTCAGGAGCCTCTGACGTTTCAGCCAGTAGTTGTGATGGGCGGCACGTAGCCTCTTGCTACTGGTGTCGATATACATCTCATGTCCCGTTTCGGCATCCAGCACCTTCATTATGCCAACGTCGGGGAGTTCCTTTGCCCTTTGGTCGTACACCTGAATAGCCACTACATCGTGCTTTCTGTTGCATATAGTAAGAGCATTCTCGTAGTCGCTCTGGTCGTAGAAGTCGCTCAAGATGAAAGCGGTGCAACGCCTCTTGGTGACACCAGTGAGAAACTCCACGGCATTCTTGAGGTTAGTCTTCTTGCTTGAAGCCTGAAAGTCGAGCATCTCCCGTATGATGTACAATATGTGCTTCCTGCCCTTCTTGGGCGGTATATACTTCTCAATCTTGTCCGAGAAGAACACCACTCCAATCTTGTCGTTGTTCTGAATGGCGCTGAAGGCAAGCGTGGCGGCTATCTCCGTAACCATGTCACGCTTCATTTGCTTCTTCGTTCCGAAATCAAGCGAGCCACTGACATCTATGAGGAGCATCACCGTCAGTTCGCGTTCCTCTTCGTAAACCTTGACGTATGGACGATGGAAACGTGCGGTGACATTCCAGTCGATATCGCGAACATCGTCACCAAACTGATACTCGCGCACCTCGCTGAACGCCATACCACGGCCTTTAAAGGCAGAGTGATACTGGCCGGCAAAGATGTTGCGACTCAAGCCTCGTGTCTTTATCTCAATTTTACGAACCTTCTTCAGTATATCCGATGTCTCCATCTAATTTCTATTTTACAATATAAACAAACCGTAGTGCCAACAACAGGAATCATCAGGGCACCTCAACCTTGTTGATAATCTTGCTTACGATTTCCTCGCTGGTGACATTGCTTGCTTCTGCCTCATAACTCAATCCGATGCGATGGCGAAGAACATCATGAGCAACGGCACGAACATCCTCGGGCACAACATAGCCTCTGCGCTTGATGAAAGCAAAGGCGCGGGCGGCTTTCGCAAGGTTGATAGACGCACGTGGAGAACCGCCAAACGTAATCATGTCCTTCAGCGATGTAAGGTTGTACTTTTCGGGATAACGTGTAGCAAAAACGATGTCGGCAATATACTGCTCAATCTTCTCATCGATGTAAACCTGACGGACAACATCACGGGCACTAAGAATCTCCTCGGACGTGATGACCGGCGTAACCGTTGGCAGAGAACTCTGAAGATTCTCACGAATAATCAGTTTCTCCTCCTCAATGGAAGGATAGTCGATGATCACCTTCAGCATGAAACGGTCAACCTGTGCCTCCGGAAGCGGATAAGTACCCTCCTGCTCTATCGGGTTCTGCGTTGCCATAACAAGGAACGGATTGGGAAGTTTGAACGTCTCGCTACCTATGGTGACCATGTGTTCCTGCATCGCCTCAAGCAAAGCGCTCTGCACCTTGGCTGGAGCGCGGTTGATTTCGTCTGCCAATACGAAGTTGGCAAACACAGGACCTTTCTTTACATGGAAGTTCTCGTCTTTCTGAGAGTATATCAATGTTCCGATAACGTCTGCCGGCAACAAGTCTGGGGTGAATTGAATGCGGCTGTAATCGGCATCAATCAGTTGTGCCAAAGTTTTGATAGCAAGAGTCTTAGCCAGACCAGGCACACCCTCAAGGAGTATGTGTCCGTCACTAAGAAGTCCTATCAGGAGAGAATCCACCAAGTGCTTCTGTCCCACAATCACACGATCCATACCCGCGGTAAGGGTACCAATAAACGAACTCTGCTGCTCTATACGGTTGTTCAACTCACGTATATCAAACGCTTCTGCCATATTTTTGTCTTTTATATAGTTATGTTCTTTAATCAGATGCAAAAGTAATACTTTCACATTTGATAACCGAAAAAACGCGACTAAAAAGTATTAAAAAAGTTTCTCAAAACTTACTTTTAAGAAACTTTATGTTTAATACCCTTAAAGTGGTTTGAAACAAGAGGCCGAAAGCATATCTTTCGGCGCTCATTTTGTATATATTTCGGCACCCCAAAAGGCATCAATCAGGGTGCGAAAGAACATAAATGAGGGTGCAAAAGAGCATCTCTTGCACCCTCAAGGCATATTGTTATCTTTTTGACTTCTTTTTTGTTTGAAGTTTAGGTATCTTGAGTTTTTGTCCCTCTATCAAGGTTGTGGTGCCGTTGTGCACCTCTATGTAGCACGCCATATCACGTCCGAGATAAGCCTTAGCGACAGAGGTCATGGTTTGTCCTTTCTTTATCGTGATCACCTTGTCGGTTCCCACGATGTTGTATGCGCCATATTGCACGAGCCTTTTAGCGTACTCCAGTTCCTTGTTCGTAGAAGGAGTTGCCGGTTGTGGCTTACTTGGAGCAGGAGTGACGGTCTGTGGCTTTTGCTCTGCCTTTGCCTGTTGCTCCCTTTTAGCACTCTCGGCCTTGTTCTTCATCGCTATTGCCGTGATGGAATCTTCTATTTCCTTCTCCCGTTTCAGCATTGCCAGAGAGTCAACGGCGGCTACGGAATCGGCAGGATGCTCATTTGCAACCTCCTGACTGTCAACAGCCACCGTGTTAGCGTTAAGTTCCTCGTTGGCAACAGCCTCCTTATGGCTGAAGAAGTTGATGCAATAGTACGACAAGAGGCCGACAACGGCTATCAGTGCTATGGCTATAAGCCAACGTTTCCACGTGCTCGACGGTTCCTCTTCTTCGATTGTATCATAGAGTTGTTCCGTTGGTGCCGCTGCTTGCTCATCGTGCTTTTCCTCCTCTACCGCTACTTCCTTGACTGGCTCTTCCTGCTTATTCTCGTTTACGATGTCTTCAACGACAGGTTCTGCCTTCTCCTCTACAACAGGTTCGGGTTCTTCATCGGCAGAAGGTTCTTCAATGTCTTCAACGTGAACTTCTTCGGGCGTTTCCCCATCAAGCGAATGCACAACAAACAAGGCATCGGCAATGGCCTCATCTGTCGCGTCAAGGCTTTCTGCTTCGGGCTCTTCGGCAGGTTTTTCTTGCGGCAATTCCTTTCCGTTGATATAATCCAGCACGAGCAATGCCTCGCTGAACGATTCCTCTGAAACATAGTCAGCAGCATTGTTGCTTGCTTCCTCCATGCTTTCGGGTTCGGTTTCGGGCATCTCGTTGCCAACAATCCTGCTTATTGGAGGCACAGTATCTACCTGAGGTTCAACGATTTCGTCCTTCTCCTCTTCATTCTCTACGACATCTTCAACGTCTGAAGACTCTATGTCCACTTCAGAAGCAGAGTCAATCTCAGAGAAGTCAACACCCTCGTTGAGCACCACAGTCTCGAATTGGGAAAATGGTTTGTTCACCAGGTCTTTCATTATTGAATCAGGGGTGAACGTGATTTTCCCTCTGCCTTCAATTATAATCTCCTCGCCGGTATTTACATCCACGCTCTTGCGCTGCTTAACGTCAATCACCTTGAATGTTCCGAGCCCCTTCACCTTAACGATTTTCTCGTCCTTGAGACCGTTGTTTATGGTGTCGAGCATAGCCGTAAGGAATCGCTGGGCATCAGAGACGCTCATGCCTTTTCTCTCGGCGAGTCTTTCGGCGAACTCTTGAATGGTTATCTTACTCATTTTCTGTTCCTCCATTCTTTAGTTTCTCTTTTAATGAAGCAACAGGCTTGAAGCCCAAAACGAGTTTTGGCGGAACGAGCATGCGTTGTTTCGTGCCAGGGTTAACAACTATACGCTCAAGCCTCTTCTTCACCTCGAAAGTGCCAAAGTTAGGCATCTGTATTGAGTCACCTTCCTGAAAGACATCGCCCATGATGTCTATTGTCTTGTTCATTGTTGCCTGCGCCTCTTCGTGAGTGACGCCCAGCCTCAATGACAATTGGTGTATGAAGTCTTTATTGTTCATATATCTTAGTGATTTCTACTTTAGAATATAGTTGTTGCATATAGGTCGAACTCCTCGGAACCCACGATTTTGGCATCGTAGAACCGCCCTGTGACCAACGGTTTTACTTCTGCGGGAATGAGCACTTCGGGATCTACCTCTGGCGAAGAATACTCCGTTCTTCCAACATAGTAGTCACCCTCTTTCCTGTCGATGATGACTTTCATAATGGAGCCAACACGTTTCTCCTCGAGTTCGGCACTTATCTTCTGCTGAATCATCATTAGTTTTGAAAGCCTTGCCTCCTTCACTTCCTCAGGAACATCGTCATCGTAGTGCTGCTCACTATAAGTGCCATCCTCTTCGGAATAGGCGAATGCGCCCATTCTTTCGAAACGTGCCCATCGGGTGAACTCCTTCAGTTCCTCATAGTCCTGCTCCGTCTCGCCAGGAAATCCCACCATGAGCGTAGTTCTTAGGGTTATTCCGGGCACTCTGCGGCGTATTTCCTCAATGAGTTTATATGTTTCCTCCTTTGTTATATGCCTGTGCATCGCCGAAAGCATGTGGTCTGAGATGTGTTGCAACGCGATGTCAAGATACTTGCAAACGTTTTTCTTCTCGCGAATGACATCGAGAAGTTCTAGTGGGAACTGGGCTGGATAGGCATAGTGGAGCCTTATCCACTCAACACCCTCTATGTCCGAAATGTCGCTGACAAGTTCGGCTATGTGCGACTTGCCGTCGAAATCACGTCCATAGAATGTCAGTTCCTGGGCAATTATTTGGAATTCCTTAACGCCCTGACCAACAAGTTCTTTTATCTCGGATAGGATTTCCTCCTTCGGTCGGCTTATGTGCTTGCCGGTAATGATGGGAATGGCACAATAGGCACAATGCCTGTCGCATCCCTCACTTATTTTAATATAGGCGTAATGTTGGGGAGTGGTAATCACACGGCTTACACTTTGAGGCACCGACTCAACCACTCCGAGGTCAACAAGAACCTGCTTGTAGTCGAACTTCCCGTAGTATTTGTCCACCTCGGGCAGTTCCTTCTCAAGTTCTTCCTTATAACGCTGCGACAAGCAGCCCATGACGAACAACTTCTTTAGTTTGCCTTTCTTTTTGCGTTCGGCAAACTCCAGTATCGTGTTGATGCTCTCCTCCTTTGCATCTCCTATGAAGCCGCAGGTGTTGATAATGGCTATCTCGCCCTGAGGATTCTCGCTGTCGTGTGAGCACGAGTATCCGTTGGTTTCAAACTGCTTCATAAGAATCTCACTATCAACAAGATTCTTCGAGCAGCCAAGTGTAATTATGTCAACGTGATTGTGTTTCAAAGCAAGCACTCCGATTTAATTGTTGCTGAAAAGAGAATCAACGAACTGGCGTCTGTTGAAGAGTTGGAGGTCTTCCATGCCCTCACCAAGACCGATGTACTTCACCGGCACCTTTAGTTGGTCGCTGATGCCTATCACCACACCGCCTTTTGCCGTGCCGTCGAGTTTTGTTATAGCGAGACTCGTTATCTGTGTCACGGCAGCAAACTGTTTTGCCTGCTCAAAAGCGTTCTGTCCTGTACTGCCATCAAGGACGAGCATCACCTCGTCGGGTGCATCGGGCACCACCTTTTTCATGACATCCTTTATCTTCTTCAACTCGTTCATGAGCCCCACCTTGTTGTGAAGACGGCCAGCGGTGTCGATGAGTACCACATCTGCTCCGTTTGCCTTAGCGGAACTCAGTGTGTCGAAGGCAACAGAAGCAGGGTCGCTTCCCATCTTTTGCTTTATTACGGGGCATCCCACGCGCTCTCCCCAGATGCACAACTGCTCTACTGCCGCCGCCCTGAAGGTATCGGCAGCGCCGAGATACACTTTCTTGCCGGCATTCTTGAACTGATAGGCAAGTTTGCCAATAGTGGTGGTCTTGCCCACTCCATTCACTCCCACTACCAGAATAACGTATGGTTTATGGTCGGCAGGCAGGTCCCAGTTGTCATTGTCTTCGGTGTTGTTCTCCGCCAGGAGGTCAGCGATTTCCTCACGCAATATACCGTTCAGTTCGGATGTCGAGACATATTTGTCTCTCGCCACCCTGGTCTCTATTTTCTCAATTATCTTCAACGTGGTGTCAACACCGACATCACTTGTAATAAGCACCTCCTCAAGATTGTCGAGAACGTCGTCGTCAACCTTCGACTTGCCCGCAACGGCACGCGCCAATTTCGAGAACACGCTCTCCTTTGTCTTCTCCAATCCCTTGTCGAGCGTCTCTTTCTTCTTTTTATTAAATAATCCGAAAATACCCATAATATCTATTTTGCGTACAAAATTACATCAAATCTTTCACAATAGCAAATCTATGAATTGTTTTTATTAGCAAACGGGCATAAAAACAAGCCGCAACACATGAATGTATTGCGGCTTAATTCTATAGTGAGTATAAGAAAATTAGTTCTTAAAGAAATCCTTAACAGCCTCGTTAGGAACCATCTGCTCGTTAAAGATGTAAGCGCCTGTCTTGGGGCTTCTCTCCATCTTTATAACCTTTGTGTATGCACGCCCGTCCTTAGAACCTTCATGGAGGGTTGCGACAGTTTTCTTTGCCATTTCTTTTCTTTATTTATTATTTAATTTCCTTATGTACAGTCATACGCTTGAGGATGGGGTTGTATTTCTTCAACTCCATGCGCTCAGGTGTATTCTTGCGGTTCTTTGTGGTGATATAGCGGCTTGTACCTGGCAGACCGCTATTCTTCATCTCAGTGCATTCAAGTATAACCTGTACTCTATTGCCTTTTGCTTTCTTTGCCATGATGATTATTCTCCTATAACTTTAATGTCCTTCCAGTCACAGTATCCTTTGGCAACTGCCTGCTTAAGAGCGGCATCGAGACCAATTTTGTTAATTAGGCGCAAGCCTGCTGCGCTAATCTTAAGGCTTATCCAGCAACTCTCCTCTACATAGTAGAACTTCTTGCTGAACAGGTTTACATCAAAACTACGCTTTGTGCGATGCTTTGAGTGGGAAACGTTGTTGCCAATCTGCGCTTTCTTTCCCGTAATCTGACAAATCTTCGACATTTCTATCTACTTTTTTCTGATTTTTTGATACTTATTCCAAACAGGGTGCAAAATTACAAACTTTTCCCGAATTAACAAAATATTTCTTTTATTAATATTGGCAATTAAGTTTTTTTTTGAGTTTAAGTGATTCTGAACATGACAAAAACCGTTTTTTCAGGTCAAATCGAAGACCGCACTTGGTGTTTTTCGCTTTAACACCTCGAGCACGAAATCCTTGCCTGCCACGATGCCATAACTGCCGAGAATCATCTCGACCGTCTTGCGTGCTAGTTCGGGATGATTGTTCTCCTCGCTCAGATGGCACAGCCAGACATGCCTAAGTCTCTCTGTGGCATTCTCTGCCAACGCTACGGCGCACGACTTGTTTGAGAGATGCCCGTTATCGCTTGCCACCCTCTCCTTCAGATGTTCGGGATAAGGTCCCGACATGAGCATCTCGTCGTCGTGGTTTGCCTCGATTACGAGGTAGTTGGCACGCATGATGTACTCTTTCATTTCGTCTGTCACGCAACCGGCATCAGTCATCAGGCAGAATGTCACTCCGTTGTTCTCTATCATATATCCCACGTTGTCGGAACTGTCGTGAGGTATGCCGAATGGCGTTACTCTGAAATCTCCGAGTTCGAATGTTATTTGTTTCTCTACGTACTTTACGTTGGCACCGTTTACCTTCTGCCTAACGCAATAGTTTTTCTCGATGCCGGCATGAACGAGTTGCGTGGCATATACCGGCACCTTCAGGTCGTTGCTCAGGCTCCCCACGCATTTCACATGGTCGGCATGGTCGTGCGTGATGAGTATGTTATGGATGTTTGACATTGAGAGTCCGAAGTCCGAGAACCATTTCTTGAGGGCGCGAACACCCACGCCGGCATCTATAAGAATGCCGTCGTTCTCGGTGAACAGGTAATAGCAATTGCCGCTGCTCCCGCTGCCAAAAGAGATGAATTTCAACATTAATGTGTGTATTTTGATACAAAAGTACTCAAAAAAAGAGAATGTACAAAAGATTTTCACTATCTTTGCACTGAATTTGTTCTAAATATAAGTTTTTTAAACATTCAAAGACTAAAAACCATGCTTAGACTCGTCAAATTTCATATCGCAACACTATTGTTACTGCTCGTGTGTTCATCATGCGACTTCGTTTCATCGATAAATCCCAGCAATGCCGAGGATGTGGCAGAGGCTTTCGCCGAGAGTTATTTCAACCTGAGGTATAAGAACTCGCTGAAGTACTGCACCAAGGAGAGCGAACAATGGATTAGTTTCGCGGCAAGCCAAATCGGCGAGGACGACATCAAGAGTCTGAAAGGTCTTGAGGATGAGGCTTCGGTAGAGGTTGAGAGTGTTAGCGGCGACGATGCCCAGTGCCATGCCACGATAAGGGTGAACAACTACTTTGAGACCGACACCATAGGCAAGACGGGACACGTTGTTGACGAGGGTGTCTTCGACATCATGCTGGTAAAAGAAGGTAAGGCTTGGAAGGTCAGAATGGAAGGCCTACCGCGAAGTGAAAGGCAAAGTCGCGACTGAGTTTCGGGCGAATGATGGCGTAGCGCTCCTCAGTTGTATCGTATGCAGGATTTATTGCCTTCATGCCCATGTCGAAACGCACTATGAAATAACCGAAATTCAGACGGAACCCTACCCCATACGCAACTGCTATCTGCTTGTAGAATTCATCGAAGGAGAACTGTCCACCCGGCTGCTCCTCATACTCTCGCAATGTCCAGATGTTGCCTGCATCGACAAACACTGCTCCGTCTATTTTCCAGAACAGATAAGTGCGGTATTCCGCGCTGAGGTCTAGTTTCAGGTCACCCGTCTGGTTGATGAAGTCGATGGCTCCGTTGGTGCCCTTGAACTTGCCAGGCCCGAGCCCGCGCACGTTCCATCCTCTCACAGAGTTGGCACCGCCGCTGAAATAGCGTTTCTCAAACGGGAGCACGGTGCTGTTGCCATAGGGATAGGCAATGCCCAGCGCGCCGTGAACGGCCAGCGAGTTGTGCTTGTCGAAGCGCCACACGCGTGAGTAGTCCACGTCGAATTTTACGTATTGCGCGTACGCTATATTAAATAAGGTGTATTGCCCCTCTGCGTTCTTTTTGCCCTTTGAGAGGTGCGAGAAGGCGCTCAGCACATTGCCCGACGTCTCTATGTTGGCTCTGAAGGCACGGATGCCGTTGTTATAGTTCAGCCCGAAACCTATCTTTGTGATGAACAGGTCTTCATAGTTATACCTCAATATTGCGTTTCGACTGCTTGAGTTGTCGAGATACTCGGTCTTGAACGTGGGCGAAATCCACGGCATATAGATATAGTTAAGGTCGAGCAGGTCAAAGCGGTAGGTCGTAAAGTGATGGGCATCGCTCCACTTATACCTCCAAGCGGCAGAGAACACTCGGCGGTGGAACTCTGGTCGGTTCTGCATGTCGTAACTCACCGAGAGTTCGCTTGTTGCCCTTGAGTTGCGGCGGAAGGAGCGAGAGAGGAACGGTGCCACAAAACGTGGGAATTCCAATCTTGCCTCGGCACCGAACTCAGTGTAGTTTTGATTCTGGTAGCCTTCAAGTCCTGCTATTGCCTCGAATGCCCCTCTCACCTCAATGCTCAGTTGCTCAGAGCCTCGGAAGAGGTTTCTGTTGGTCCATGTAATTGATGCGGCGGCTCCCAGATTGCCTGCGGTGTTGGTTCCCTCTGGCTGGAAACTGATGGTGTTAGGCTTCTTGCGGCTGGTGTTTATGACGCAGTCGAGCAGAGCCGTGTCTTTGCGCTCGGTGAAACTGATGTTGGTGTATCCCAAAGCCGCCATGCTGCCGAAGTTGTTGTAGGTTCTCTGCAGATTCCTGGCGCTGTACGGCTTCCCCACCTCTATCATCGTGATGTCGTTGAGCACACTCTGCCGCAGGTGAACACTGTCCTCGCCTATCGCCGTGTGCTTCACCGAGCCGATGAAATATCTTGTATGCAGGGTGTCCTCGGCATTGCTGTGCGACTTATACCTGAGCAGGTGAAGCGTCACGTCCACCTCGCGCAGAGACGACGTGGAGTCGGCTGTGAAACGTATGAAATCCTTGTTGAACCTATAGTAGCCTTCGTTCTGCAACAGGTTGGTGATGCGCTTTCGCTCGTTGTCGAGATGAGCCACGGTGAACTTCATCCCCTTGTGCAGCCCCCAGTTGGCAGAGTCGCGGAGACCGAGAAGTTTCTCTATCACGGGGTCGTCAATCTCATAGTTCACATTCCTGATATAGAAAGGCTCGCCCGGATGCACGTCATAGCGCAGCGCGAGTTTCTTTCCCTTAATCTTCTTGCTCAGCGTCACCGTGGCATGCATGTAACCCATGTTGTGCATCGCCGTGATAAGGTCCTGACATGAGAGCCTGGCCTGGACACTGTCGTACAGCACGGGCTTCTCACCGATGTTCTTCAGCGTGCGGTTTATCCACTTTGTGGTGTCGCGGCCAGCAAGCGAATAGGTTCCGAGGGGCACGTTGAACATGGAGAACCACTTCGAGTTGGCCTTTTGGCGCACATACTGGTGCAGCATGCTGGCATCCAGTTCGTCAACATCGCTCTTCACCTCCACTTTCGAGAGCAGGTACTCCCTGTCCGGCACAAACTTTTGTGTCGAGCAGGCAACTGTCATCAATGCAATGACCAGAGCAACAACCAGTTGTGAGCATCCCTTGAGGCGTCCTTCTCTCATATCAAGTGCAAAGTTACGAAAAAACGAGAGAACTGCAAAAGGAATGTTTACTTTTCTTTAGCAGTTCCGAGTGCCTGTAACTTCGGCGAAGCAAAAGTTACGAAAAATCGAGAGCAGAACAAAAGAAACTCGATTCTTTTTTATGCCGAGATGGGTTAAAGTTATCCAAATTTCAAAAGTTTATGGTAATTTTGCAGACGAAAAGAATAGAATAATGAAGACTCCAAGCGACCAACAATACCTGCGACAACTGATAGCACAGGGCGAGCACCAGCAGCAGGACTTTAAATATAAGGTGACTGACGCCGAGAAACTGGCCCGTTCCGTCTCGGCCTTTGCCAATACCGACGGCGGAAGACTCCTCATCGGCGTGCGCGACGACGGCCACGTCTCAGGCATCCGTTCGGAGGAGGAAATCTTCATGATGCACTCCGCAGCCTACAAATATTGCGAGCCGCAACCTTCAATCCACTTCGACACCATGCATGCCGAGGGACGCAACGTGGTGATAGCCACCGTGCCACCGTCGCCCAACAAGCCCATCTTCGCACTGACAGCCGACGGCAAACGCCGCGCATATATCCGCATCAACGACGAGAACATCCTGGCATCGCCAGTGCATCTCGACATCTGGCGGCAGGAATCATCGCGACAGGGCACCCTGATGCACTACAGCGACGACGAGTCGCTCCTGCTGGCCACGCTCCGCGAGCACCCTTCGACGACGCTCAACCAGATTGTGAGGCTCGCCCGCCTGCCCCGCCACAAGGCAATCAGGCTGCTGGCCCGCTTCGTCCGGTTTGGCATTGCCGAGTGGACTTACCGGGAAGAATGTTTTCTCTTCTCGCTTGTGGAATGAAGTCGCTCAACTTTCTCAAGTTTGAAGGAGTTCGGGAGTTGCAGACAATACTCCGAAGCCCTGTTCTGCCTCAGAAAAAAGACAAACACAGATTTAGAAGTGCGCTACAGCGTTACAGTGTTACAGTTCCAAAAACGATTGTGCTTATGTCAAAAAGTAAGTCTATATTTATATATATTATAATATATATAAATATAGAAGATATTTTTACCTTGGAATGGCTTTCTCGAGAACTGTAACACCGTAACAGCGTAACAATCCCGAACTCCCGAACTACAAGAAGTTGAGTAAATGCCCGCTCAGTCGGATTTGCAATCCGACTGCATAGAATATAAGCATTTGTAATGCGAAAAAATATGGCAACAAGAGGGTTTACTAATAATCGTAAAAAACTGTAGTAAGACGAATGAGCGTATTGAAAATACTTATACTCGAAGCGGTCGGATTGCAAATCCGACCGAGCAGGTCGTCAACTTTTTCTAGTAGGGCGAGTCAACTTTTTCCGTATGGATAGGCAAATGTTAAAAAACAAGGGGTGAAAGGAGTCAACCATATTCAGGAAAAGACAATGTGACTTTGTGACATGTGACTTTGTGACATTAAGGAGGTTCATTAGGTGCGGAAATAGTGGGAATGGAATTTTATTATTATATATATTATATATAATATATATAATAATAACTTATAATAAGGGCATTTTTGCAATTACGCAAGGTGCTTAATGTCACAAAGTCACAAAGTCACAAAGTCACATTTTTGCTGTTGCGCATCGCAATCATAGCACTTCCGCAAGGGAAAATATGCGTTCCGCGGCGGAAAGGTGTTGTTTACGAATTTTAACAGGAAAGTCGGATTTTGTTAACAGATTTTTACAGGTTACGAATGCCCGTTTTTTGGCAACTGAGAAATAAGATTGTACCTTTGCATCAACAAAGTAGCACTTAGCGCACGCAGATGACGTAGGACACGGATTCCCACTGATGTCATATGACCTCCCCATTAGGCATCTTTCGCAATCTCACTGATATGCATACGGCGATGCGAAACATACATCAACGGAAGTGCACATAAACAAAAAAAATCTTAAATCAAATTGCATAGTTAAACAATAATTGCTATCTTTGCAAGCGTTAAAAAAATTGATATAATGAAATACATATCGGCTACACTACTTATGACGGTGCTTCTTCTCACGTCCTGCTTCAAGGACGAGGCGAAGAATGCAGAATGCGACATCCTTAGCGTCTGGGTTGAAGGCGACGACTACAAGGACTGCTTCTACCAGCCCGAGACAGACATGCGCCAGGACAATGTGCTGGCCAGCAACAGCCACATCGTTTTCAACGTGAAGTCGCTATTGTCTCTGCCCGACATCCCCCTTCAGTTCACGCTAACGCCGGGTGCCACCATTGAGCCTGCCAACGGCACGGCGCAGAACTTCAGAAACGGGCCCGTGACATATAAGGTGACATCGGAAGACGGCGCGTGGACAAGAACCTATACCGTGGAGTTCCGCGAGGCAGACATGCCGAAACTGGAGTTCGACTTCGAGAACTACGAGATAACAGACGGCAACATGCTCTTCTTCAGTTACAAATACTACTCTTGGTTCGAGTATGACCGCAGCGGCAACAAACGCAACGTGTGGGCAACAGGAAACCAGGGATTCGGAATGGGCAACAGCAACCTGTCGCCCGACGAGCACCCCACAGTGCCTATAGCAGACGGATATGAAGGCAATTGCGTGCGAATGAGAACACTTTCGGCTGGCCCGCTGGCAGAGGCGATGAAAAAATACATGGCTGCCGGCAACCTCTTCATCGGAGCCTTTGACGTGAACAAGGCCCTGTCGAGCGCTCTCGAATCGACGCTCATGGGCAAGGACTTCGCTTTCCCCGCAAATCCGCTCAGGGTTACGGGCTACTATAAATACACGCCTGGCGCGGAGTATCGCAACGGGGAGAACAAAGTGGTGCCGGGAAAGACCGACGAGGCAGACATCTATGCTGTGCTATACCGCAACAAGGACAAAGACGGCAACGCCGTAGTTCTCGATGGTGGCAACGTGCTGACAAGCGAGTATGTGGTGAGCAAGGCGCGCGTGAAGTCGCTTCCGCCCACAGACACTTGGCAGCCGTTCGAGATGTTCTTTGAGGAGATTAAGCCCATCGACGACGAGTTGCTCGGGCAATTCGGATACAATCTGGCACTGGTGTTCTCGTCGAGCAAGGACGGTGCGCTGTTCTGCGGAGCCATCGGCAGCACGCTTTACATAGACAAGGTAGAGATTTCTTTGGAAAAGAATGATGGAGAGGAGGAGAAGCAACAATGAAGAAGACCATAATATTATTATCAGCCCTGCTCGCTATGCAATGGCAATGCCTCACCATGGCGGGAAACACTGGCGACAACCTCGCGCTGAAACTGCGCTTCGGCTATAACCTCGGAGGCACCGCCCCGCTGGGAATGCCTGCCTCAATCAGAAGCCTCGACAAATTCTGCCTCACACCGTCGTTTATGGCTGGTGCCGACGCATGGCTGCCCGTGAAGAACGACTTTGGCATAATGGCTGGTCTGCGCGTCGAGAACAAGGGTCTGAACGCCGAGATAACCACCAAGATGTATCACATGGAGGTGAAAAGGGGCGAGAGCATGCTCGAAGGCATGTACACAGGACGCGTGCGCCAAAGAGTAAGGGAATGGATGATTACGATACCCGTAGAGGCCACATACAGCCTGGGCGACAAGGTGATGCTGAAGGCTGGCCCATACATGTCGGTCCTTCTCGACAAGAGTTTCGAGGGATATGTCTATGACGGATATCTGCGCCAGGGCGACCCCACAGGCCCCAAGGTGACCATGGGAAGCAAGGACGACGAGCGTGCCACCTACGACTTCAGCGACGACATGCGCAGCCTTCACTTCGGCATTGCAGCAGGCGTTGACTGGCAGATAGGCCAGCGCATCGGTGTATCGGCCGACCTCAACTGGGGACTCAACGGCATTTTCAAGAAAGACTTTAAGACCGTTGAGCAAACCCTCTACCCCATCTACGGCACCATCGGCGTGTTCTACAGGATAAAATAGTTCAGAACACGAAGCAGAGGCATGCGTACAACTGCGCGGCAAAGATATACAGAATGAGCACCGGCAACAATGTCGGTATCTTGCAATAGAGAGTCTTGAAGGCGGTGTCGATATTATTTATGGTGCCCCCAGCAAGACCGTATGCACAAGAGAACAGAGTAACGGCACCCGCAACAATCGGGACAATGCTTCTGCTGAACGGCGAGGGGAAGACATCTCCCGAAGGACTGAGCAGCACGGCATGCGGAGTGAGCAGCAGAAGCAACGTGACGGCGACTACTACAGCAAGCACTATCAGCGCCACTCTGATGCCGAGCCTCTGCTTGAACTCCAGTTTCTCTCCCTTCAGCACTCTGCTCACCGCCATCGACAGACCGCTGCCCTCATAGCAACTATAGGCAATGGCAAGCAGCAAAAGCCATGCCAGCAAGGGCGTGGAGATGTTGTCGATGTAGCGGCTGAGAAACCACCTGAGACCCTCGCTGCTTATCAAAGAGCGCACGCCGGCCACCCCCGTGGCACTCATTATCCACGAGAGGAGCACGAGCAGCAGGTTTGCGGCAAGTATTGCCACACATGCAACGGTTATGGTCCTTTTAATTGTCATTCTTCGTCCGGCTGGAGGTTGTCAAGGTCTATAATGCGCAGTTCGAGAGCCCTTACGACAAGACGTGTGGCGTTGATTCCCGCCCCGTTGACGCCGCGCCCCGAAGGGAACAGTTTCTGCACCAGTTCGTTCTGACGTTTCTCCAGGCTTTTCACTCCGAAAGGCATTCCCCTGAGATTTGTTATCTGCTCCTTTGTATAGCCAAGAGCGAGATGGCGAAGGAAACGCTCGTCATACTCGTCAATCTCGTAATCTACAAGTGCCTCCTGCCTCATCAACTGGTTGCTCACGCTATGCTTGAATCGCTCGATTATTTTCTCAAGAATAGGCTGGTTGAACACCATCTTCTTGCCTGACATCACGCTGACCACATCGCCGCGCGTAAGCAGTTCGCCACTCTTCAGGCAGATGCCGTCGCAACCGGCATCGAGCACGTCAACCCATAGTTTCTCATTGAGAATTTCACCCGTGAATATCAGTATCTTGATTGCAGGATACATCTCCTTTGTCTGCCGGCAAATCTCCACACCCACGGTGGTTGAGCCTCCAAGTCCAAGGTCGAGCAGCACCATGTCTGGCTTCTGCTGCTTCATGAGTCTCCAGTAAGCCGTCTCGCTGTCGGCAGTACCAATTATCTCTGCCTCGGGAATGTCGTTGCGGAATATTCCTTCGGTGCCTTTAAGTTCGAGTGCCACATCCTCGACGATTATCACTTTAAAATTTTCCATAGATATTTTAGTTTATTGATTCTTCAAGTTTTCTGTTCTTTCCACGTGATGTTTGCCCTTTGCGGCCGCCAGGGTGACGGTCACTATCGAGCCGCCTGTTTCTGATGGCTGAGCCACGATGCCGCATCCCCTTCGGTTGGTGCTCTCGCTGTTCTCTCTCACTATCTGGCGGCAAATCATGAAAGGAATGTTCTGCATCGAGGGCACGAAGAAATCGCGGAACTTAAGGTTCTCCATTCCGAGGCGGAACACGAGGTAGCCGCCCTCCCTCGGAGTGATGCTCACACTGGCGGGAGGCGCACCGTTCTGCTTCTGTAAGGTGTCGAAGAGATGTTTCAGCATGAACGCGTCGCCCATAACATAAATGTCCTTCTCATTAGTGTCCAGAATCTCGCTCACACTTACGGCCTGGCACTTGTTCTTCACGGCGTTCACCTGTCTCATAGCCTGAGCGCTAAGTATGCCATAAAGTTCTTTGTAATAAGCCAGCAGTTCGTCAATCGCCTGCAGACGTTTCGGCTCCTCCTGTGCATTGCCGTCGCTCATCTCGTCAACAATCTGGCGTATGCGCGAGGGATAGTACATCGTTTCGTGCTTCAAGGTACTGAGGCAGTTGTCGAGCACATTGTTGCTCACATGGAGTTTACCGTCCTCAAGTTCGGCACGACGTCGCTCGTCCTCTGCCAACTCTATGATGTCTTGCTTCTCTCTGGAGTTCTTCACAGACGACTTGAGAGCGGCCTTCACGTTGCCGACTATTTCGCGCAGAGCCTCGGGATACTTGCTTGTTGATATTGGCTCTACGAGCGCCAGTTTCTCCTCGTCGCTACGCTCGCTTAGCAAGATGTCGTTAATATATCCCACCTGTTCCATGCAATAACCGTAGTTGATGCGATGGCGGTAATAGAGGAAATAGTAAGCCAGCAGAATGAGTATAAGAATCAGCACAAGCATTGCCACGGCTATCGACTTGTTCGACTCAGATGTCTGCATGGCGCGGCAATACTCTGCAAGACTCTTGTCTGCCGACTTCTCCTTGAAGAGCATGGTATAGATGCGGTTGTTGTATCTATAAAGCGACCAGTCGTGTAAGGCAAGTGCAGCGACCGCACTCTCGTTGCGGATGTCAAGAATCACATCGTAATCGATATCTATGCCCTCGCGGAACCACGTAACCTCGGCGGGTTCGGTCTTGGTGTCGCCACTTCTTGCCATAAGTGCCTTTCCTGCAGGCTTCAACTGTCTATATCTAATATTAAGGTACTTGCGCACGCTGTCGGAGTACTGCAGAGCCTTAGCATATTGGCCGTTGACATTAGAATAGTATGCACTGTCAGCATAGGCAGAGGCCGTCTTTTGTGGCATTTCTGTGGCACATACATACTGGGCGGAGAAAGCCACAATGAGCGCCACCAACATGCGCACCACGCCACGAGGCAGACGGAAGAAGAAGCGGCTGCCCTTGCCCTCCTCGCTCTCGGCCGACAATTTGCATACGCTGAATATCTGGCTCATCTTCCGGTACTTCTCAATGATTCCCTTACAGTTCATAAGACCGAAGCCATGACCGTTATACACCTTATGATCGAAGATGCCTGAGAGTGCCTCTGCCGACAAACCCTTGCCAGTGTCCTTGACCGAAATCTCTACAAACTCATCTGTAGAGGTTGAACTTATCGTGACGGTGCCGCCTTCTGGCGTGAATTTCCTCGCATTGTCGGCAAGGGTGTTCAGCATGAAGAGAGTGAGCACACGGTCGGCCTTAACGGTATTCTCTGTAGGCTCAACAACGAGGTTTATGCCCTTCAACTGGAACGACATCCTGCCTTTCTGAACCACATTGAAAATCTCCTGAAGCGGAAAACTCTCAACGTGCATATTGAGGTCGCCCTTGCGCAACTGAATCCATTGCGTTAGCACATTGTTATAGTCGTTTATCTTGTCGGTAAGTTCCGCCACATAGTTATATCTCTCCGTCCTCACGTTGGCAGGTTCGTCGGCATTCTTGAGCCTGCTCACCTCATGAATCATACGGTCGATGAAAGGCATGATGCTGTTCACGAGGAATATCTTCGCACGGTTCTCCAGGTTCTGCTTCTTGTTGTTTGCGATGTGGATTACGTTCAGGGCATACGCCTCGTTTATTTCTTCATATTTCTCGTCTAAAGCATTGTTTGCCAGCAGGTTGTCGGCTCTCCATTGCTCTAATGGCATGAGCAGCGATTCAAGATTGTTCTTCTTTTGCTTTGTCCGTCCCAAATAATAAAAGAGGAACATAAGCACCACGCAGAAAAGAATCATAAAGAGCACAGCCGCAATCATCATGTTCAGTTGGCTTGAAGAACGGTCGAGTTGCTCAGCGCGTGCCTCCAAATGACGATCTTGTCGTGTCATGTCCTGGAGGTCGAGATATATGTTCCTGTTAAAGTCGCTATTGGGTTTGTCGTCCATCGCAGAGCACACAAGCGACAACTGCTCGCGAATGCTGGCAACAAGGTCGGGTGCCTGCTCTATGCGTTTGTCTTTGTTCAGCGCGTCCTCAAGGCATATCATGGCCGAGTGGTAGTCGCCCACGCCCCAATAGCATGATGCAAGTGTACGATAGGAACCAGCCGTCTGATAAACATCGCCAAGACCCTGGAATAGCAGAAGCGACCTCTGGGCGAGGTTGCCAGCCAGAAGACTGTCGGGCATATTGTCATCATTGATATATTTTATCGACGCGAGGTTATCGGCTATCAGTTTGTCGCGGCTTGCCTTCTCTTGCAAGTGCTCGCTCATTGCCTGTAGTGAGTTGGCCTCCCAATACACGCTTCCACTCTGCTTGGCAAGCATGTAGCATCTCACAAGGCGGTTCCACTCTGCCTGGTAAATCTCCTCCTGCGTGCCTTCGGTGATTATTCCGCCAGCACCTATCTGGTAGAGATAGTTCATGAGTTGCGCAGAGTCTTTCTGTATCTCGCCGTTGGCATCAATCTCGAGAAGCGCTGCCTTCGACTCGTTCTCAAGACCCACATAATAATAATAGGTGGAAGTGACTATCGCCAGTTCGCTCTCGGCATAAACCATGCGTTGGAGTTGCCTCTCCGTCAGCATGTCGCGCGACTCATTTATGCGCTTCTGGCATTTCCGCGCTTTCTCAAGATAGTCATAGAAGTCCTTGTTGCGCGACTCACGCTGGCACAGTCGCATTTGCTGAATGTTGGCGACTAGAAGTTCCACCTGGTTGTTTGTAATGCCCTCGATGCTGTCAAGACGTCGGGAGGCATCTTGGTAATCCATTTTCGCTATGCTCGCAAACGCTAGGTTGTTAAGTGCCTCTGCCTTACCGCCGCCATAGTGGTCTGAAAGGCGCAAAGCAGCGTTGGCATAATGAATCGTTGAGTCTATGTTTTTGTAATGGTAGGCATAAGAAATGGCATTCAGCCTGTCCACCTCGGTCCTGTTGGGATTGTCATGACAAGCCGAAAAGCACAAAAGGCCCAATATGGCGACAAGCCATACCAAGCCCTTTGTAAATGAGTTTTTACTTGCGTGCCTCAGCAACGTAACCTAATGCCTCCTTGCATTTGTCTGTTACATACTGCCAGTCGCCTGCTGCCACCTTGTCTTTGGGGAAGAGTTTGGAGCCCATACCCACGCAGAAGACACCAGCCTTGAACCATGCCTCAAGATTCTCCTTCTCGGGAGCAACGCCACCAGTGACCATAATCTTCGACCACTTCATTGGTGCCATTAGTCCCTTCACCATCTTCGGTGTGTAAACATCTCCGGGGAAGAGTTTCGTAAGGTCGCAGCCCAACTCCTGAGCCTTGCCTATTTCCGAAGGAGTGCCGCATCCAGGGCAGTAAGGAACGAGACGACGGTTGCATACAGGTGCAATGTCAGGATTGAAGAGTGGTCCAACAACAAAGTTGGCACCCAACTGGATGTAGAGGGCTGCAGTGGGAGCGTCAACAACGCTACCGATACCAAGAGCGAGTTCGGGGCACTCTTTGTCTGCCCACTTTACCAGTTCGCCAAACACCTCTTGAGCGAAGTCGCCACGATTGGTGAACTCGAAAGCACGAACGCCACCCTCATAGCACGCCTTTACCACATTCTTGCAAATCTCTAAGTCCTTGTTATAGAAAACAGGAACCATACCTGTATCGCCTATCTTCTTCAGTACAGCGATTTTATCAAACTTTGCCATAGATTAATTTTACTATTTTGCTATTTTGTTGTTCGGTATTACGGAATAACGGAATAACGATATTGCGTTTTAACGATATAACGACATAATTTCCTTATCGTTGAACACGACCGTTAGCATTTCCACCTGCCAGAGACTCCACTTCGTCAACAGATACAAGGTTGAAGTCGCCATTGATAGTATGCTTCAAAGCAGATGCCGCAACGGCAAACTCGAGTGCCTCGCCCTGTGTCTCCTTAGTGAGAAGGCCGTGGATAAGACCGCCAGAGAATGAGTCACCACCACCAACACGGTCGATGATAGGATTGATTTCGTAGCGCTTGCTCTGATAGAACTCCTCGCCATTGTAGATGAGAGCCTTCCATCCGTTGAATGTAGCAGAGAACGACTCACGGAGTGTTGACACAACATACTTGAAGCCGAACTCCTCCTTCATCTGCTTGAATATCTTCTCGTAACCGCTGGCATCTGTCTTGCCACCCTCAACGTCGGCATCAGGCTTGAATCCAAGACAGAGTTCTGCATCCTCCTCGTTTCCAATGCATACATCAACATACTTCATCAGAGGGCGCATGATAGATATGGCCTTCTCGCTTGTCCATAGTTTCTTGCGGAAGTTGAGGTCAACGCTGACGGTAACGCCGTGGCGCTTTGCAGCCTCGCAAGCAAGACGTGTAAGTTCGGCAGCCTTGTCTGATATAGCAGGAGTGATGCCTGACCAATGGAACCACTGGGCGCCTTCCATGATAGCATCGAAGTCGAAATCTGAAGGCTCTGCCTCTGCGATAGCACTATGAGCGCGGTCATAAATCACCTTTGAGGGGCGCATGCTGGCACCAGTCTCTGCATAATAGAGACCTACACGGTCACCGCCGCGGGCAACGAACTGAGTGTTCACGCCATATCGGCGCAGAGCATTGACAGCAATCTGTCCAATCTCGTGTTTTGGCAACTTTGACACGAAATAAGCATCGTGGCCATAGTTGGCAACAGAGATTGCCACATTAGCCTCGCCGCCTCCAGGAATAATGCGGAAACTCTCACTCTGTATGAAACGGTCATTCCCCTGAGGAGAAAGGCGAAGCATTATCTCGCCTAATGTTACGATTTTTGCCATAATTGTTTTGTTTTGATTTTGTTTGTAGATTGTATTTAATATTTGTTTGCGAGCACAAAATTAAGGTATTAAAGGGAAATAAACAAATAAATAGATAAAAAATTAAGAAAAAGTCAAAAAAAAGCGCTGTGCATTCGCACAATTAACTTTTTATTTGTACTTTTGCAACAAATTTTTGCACTTGTGTGCGCAAACAGCGCATGTATAACTATAGTTTTTAACAACAAACTGCATAAAAAAGAATCTGATGCCTCAAAAGATTAGGATTAAGGACATTGCTGAGAGAGCAGGCGTTTCGGTGGGTACTGTTGACAGGATTATCCACAACCGCCCTAATGTCTCGGCAGCCGCAAGGGAAAAGGTGGAAAAGGTTTTGGAAGAGATTAACTATCAGCCAAACATGTATGCCAGCGCACTTGCTTACAACAAGTCGTACACTTTCCACATCATTATGCCAAAGCACGAAAGCGAAGCCTACTGGCAGGAGATAGAGGAAGGAGCAAGGGAGGCTTGCGAGCAAAGACGAGACTTCCATGTTGAAGTGGCGTTCAACTATTACACGCGATTCGACGACGAGTCGTTCTCCTCTATCTTCACAAACGTGCTTGAGAGCGAGCCAAGCGGAGTGATTGTCATACCCAGCAACCTCGAGACAACAAAGAGATACACCGACCTGCTGCATGAGCGAGACATACCCTTTGTGCTATTAGACTCATATATGCCCGATCTTGAGCCGTTGAGTTTCTACGGACAAGATTCTTTCAAGAGCGGATATTTTGCCGCACGCATGCTGATGCTCATAGCAAAGGAGGAGAAGGAGATAATGCTGATGCGGCTTGTCAAGAACGGCAAGGTGGCAAGCAAGCAGCAGGAGAACCGAGAAGTGGGATTCCGCCACTACATGAGCGAGCACTACCCCGCTATCAAGATTGTCAACCTTGAACTTCCAATGGACAAGGACAAGAAGGGGTACGACGCTATGCTCGATAAGTTCTTCGAAGCAAATCCTGGCATCAGGCACGGAATCACGATGTGCTCCAAGGCACACATCGTGGGCGACTATCTGTTGCGCAAGGGCAGAAAAGACATGCAGATAATGGGATACGACATGGTGAGCAAGAACGCCCATTGCCTCAGAGAAGGCTCCATATCGTTCCTCATTGCACAGCACGCTTATGTCCAAGGCTACAACTGCATCGACACGCTCTTCCGCGCTATAGTGCTGAAGCAGCCGGTGGCACCGGTGAACTACATGCCCATCGAACTCCTCACGAAAGAGAACGTCGACTTCTATCACAGGGCAATGGTGTAGGTGTTGCGTTGAACGTTGAGCATTGAGCGAAAGTGGTAAAGAGAAAACAACAAACTAACAAACATACTTAAAAACTCAGACATCTATGGAACAATCAGCATTTATCAAAATCAACCCGCTCGATTCGGTCATTGTATGCCTCCGTCCTATCACAAAGGGAGAGACAATCTGCATCGACGGCAAGACTATCGAAGTGAAACAAGACACTCCTGCCGGTCACAAGATTCTTATCGATGACGCTCAGCAGGGACAGAACATCATCAAGTACGGCTACCCCATCGGACACGCAAAGACCGACCTCAAGAGCGGCGAATGGGTGAACGAGAACAACCTGAAGACCAATCTCGCGGGAACACTCAACTATGAGTATAACCCTGTTGACGACGCTCTCAACATTCCCAAAGAAAACCGCACCTTCAACGGGTATGTCCGCAAGAACGGAGAGGTGGGTGTACGCAACGAGATATGGATTGTGCCCACAGTGGGATGCGTCAACGGCATTGCCGAACGCTTGGCATCATTGCTCGAGAAAGAGACAGGGCTCGACGGAATCGACGCCGTACACGCATGGCACCACAACTACGGATGCTCACAACTATCGGGCGACCACGAGAACACACGCAAGGTGCTGCGCGACATAGTGCTTCATCCTAACGCTGGAGCGGTGCTCGTGCTCAGCCTTGGATGCGAGAACAACCAGCCCGACCAGTTCGAACAACTGTTGGGAGACTACGACAAGGACCGCATAAAATTCCTTATCACTCAGAAAGTTGTAGGCGACGAAGTGGAGGAAGGCATGAAGATTCTACGCGAACTCTATGCCATCGCGCGTCAGGACAAGCGCACCGAGTGCCCACTCGACAAACTTCGCATAGGACTGAAATGTGGAGGCAGCGACGGCTTCAGCGGCATTACAGCCAATCCGCTCGTGGGCGAGTTCTCCGACTATCTCGTAGCACAGGGCGGAACGACTATTCTCACCGAGGTGCCTGAGATGTTCGGAGCAGAGACAATACTCATGAACCGATGCAAGACACCAGAACTGTTCAATCAGACGGTGAGCCTCATAAACAACTTCAAGGAGTATTTCCTAAGCCACGGCGAGCCAGTGGGAGAGAATCCGTCGCCAGGCAACAAGGCGGGAGGCATCTCCACACTCGAGGACAAGGCTCTGGGATGCACACAAAAGTGCGGACGCGCACAGGTGAGCGGAGTGCTTGAGTACGGCGACCGGCTCCAGACTAACGGACTAAACCTGCTCTCGGCACCAGGCAACGACCTCGTGGCCGCCACTGCGCTTGCATCGGCTGGCTGCCAGATAGTGCTCTTCACGACAGGCCGCGGAACGCCTTTCGGCACTTTCATCCCCACAATGAAAATCTCAACCAACAGCAACCTCGCGAAGAACAAGCCCAACTGGATTGACTTCAACGCAGGAGAACTGGTAGAGGGAACGCCGATGAAAGACCTCCTTGCACGTTTCATAGACAAGATAATAAGCGTTGCCAACGGAGAAAAGGCACAAAACGAGAAGAATGGATATAGCGAAATCTCCATCTTCAAGAATGGAGTGACGCTGTAAAAGGTATATAAAACGACTTGCCAAAGGGCATCTTTGGGACTCTCAGAGATGCCTTTTGACACTCTCAAAGATGCTCTTTCGCATGCCGAAAGATGGTGTTTGGCATGCGAGAAACAATAATTAATAAAAAGCAGGACGGCACGATGGAAAACGACAAGGCCAGACAGGAAGGAGAAAAAAGAATAAGCAAGAAGAGGGGCATGCTGGCATTGTCGCCTCTCCTTGTGTTTGTGCTCATCTATCTTGTTACAAGCATCGTGGCGATGGACTTCTACAAGGTGCCCATCACCGTGGCGTTCATGATAGCAAGTATCTATGCCGTTGCCGTGCTTCATGGCATTCCCCTCAAGCGCCGCATCGAGGTGTTCAGCCGAGGAGCCAGCACTGGCAACCTTATACTGATGCTTTGGATTTTCGTGCTTGCCGGGGCTTTTGCCAATTCCGCAAAAACTATTGGCAGCATCGACGCCACCGTCAACCTCACTCTCAGCATACTGCCAGGCAACATGATTCTGGCAGGACTCTTCATTGCCGCATGCTTCATCTCGCTTTCCATCGGAACAAGCGTCGGAACTATCGTGGCACTGGTGCCAATCGCCGCCGGAGTGGCTCAACAGACGGGCACCGACGTGGCAATGATAACGGCTGTGGTGGTGGGAGGCTCGTTCTTCGGCGACAACCTCTCGTTCATCTCCGACACCACCATCGTGGCGACACAGACGCAGGGATGCAAGATGAACGACAAGTTCAAGGCAAACTCGTTCATCGTGGTGCCTGCCGCCATCGTGATTCTTGTCATCTACTTCTTCATCGGAGCAGACATCAGCAAACCCACAGACGTGGGAGAGGTGAGCATTGTGAAGGTGCTACCCTATCTCGCCGTCCTTGTCACGGCCGTGATTGGCGTCAACGTGATGACCGTGCTAACCATAGGCATCATCCTAACGGGCATCATCGGAATGTGCATGGGCTCATACGACCTCTACGGATGGTTCGGTTCGATGGGCGAAGGCATTGTCGGAATGGGCGAATTAATCATCATTACGATGATGGCGGGAGGACTTTTAGAGATAGTTAAAGAGAATGGAGGTATCGACTTCATTATCAGTCGATTGACGAAGAAGATTAACGGCAAGCGTGGAGCCGAGTTTTCCATCGCAGCCCTTGTGAGTGTGGTTGATCTGTGCACAGCCAACAACACCGTTGCCATACTCACCGTAGGAGGCATTTCCAAGAACATAGCCGACCGCTTCGGCATAGACCCGCGCAAGAGTGCATCCATTCTCGATGTGTTCGCATGCTCTATGCAGGGACTGATACCATACGGCGCGCAGATACTGATGGCGGCAGGACTCGCTGCGCTTAACCCCATAGAGATAGTGCCGCGGCTCTACTACCCCATGGCAATATTCATTGCCGGCACGCTTTCCATCATTTTCAGGTATCCCAGACGATACAGCAGAGCGCAATAAGACACAAAACAAACCAGTACTCACGTCACGTACTGCCAGTACATGATGTTCGGACTACCAGTACATGATGTTCGGACTGCCAGTCCGAACGCCACGTACCGAACCGTGTTTATTGCTGCTCACTTCTCATTAGCCTCACAACACACGCCCCGCACCATCGAAATGTAAATTATCCATACACAACTAAAAATAAAACAAAAATGGTGCTATATATTTTGTCGTGTGTTTTTTTTCTATTATCTTTGCACCTATGAAACAGCATACAATAACGACATATTTACTTTCCGTAGTAACAATTCTCACGTTTTCCTTTACCAAGGCATACGCACAGTATGGATATGACGTAATGTGTGAAGACACTTGCTCGCACATCCACGGCATAGACATAAGCCATTATCAAGGAGACATATTCTGGGAGGCCGTGGGAGAAAACAGCAAGATGACCTTCGTGTATATCAAAGCCACCGAGGGCGACACAAGAATAGACCAGAGATACAAGGAGAACATAGATATGGCCCACCACTATGGACTTAAAGTGGGCTCATATCACTTCTACAGGGCACGCGCGCCACAGCAGCAACAACTGGAGAACTTCATGGTGCAATGCCGCCCGGGCGACCAAGACCTCATACCGATGATAGACGTGGAGAACAATGCGGGCATGGGGCCTGAGGAACTGTGCGACTCGCTGCTCAAATTCCTTTATCTTGTGGAGAAAGCCTACAAACAGAAACCAATTGTCTATACCTATACAAACTTCTACAACAGGTATCTCGTGGGAGAACTCAACGACTACAAACTATGGATAGCACAGTACTCTGAAAGGGAACCTGTGCTGGCCGACGAGCGCGACTACGTGTTGTGGCAATATACAGGCAAAGGGCACATCAACGGTGTGAACGGATATGTTGACAAAGACCGGTTTATGGGACTTCACAGCATGAGAGAGATAAGATTCCGGCACCGGTGACGCGAGGCGACAGACTAAGAAACGAAAAACATCATTTATAGAGACTTAACGTTAACATAACAATGGCAATAATAAAATGTCCAGAATGTGGACACCAGGTAAGCGACAGGGCGCCAGTATGCCCCAGTTGCGGAGTGGAAATAGCAGGGAACATCAACAAATGCACACGATGCGGAGAAGTGTTTTTCCGCGACGAGCACTTCTGCCCCAACTGTCATCAGCCAGTAGAAGGCAAAACGCCGAACAGAGAAGAAACCAATGAGACTGCAACGGCAACCAAGGAACCGCCCGCTGAAAAAGAAACTAAGCAGACGGCTGCACCAGAGCCCAAGCAACAGAGGGAAGAAAGACAGCAGCCAATAGCAGTATCGCCGACGCCTACACCGACAAGAAAGAAAGAAGAGAGAAAGAACGAGGTGAAGAAAGAAAGCGACAAGCCACAAGTAACAATCGCAGACAACAAAAAGAAGAAAAGAAACCTCACCGCACTCATCATATCGTTTATTCTGGCAGTGCTTGCCTGCGGAGTGCTCATCTACACATACAGCAACGCCAAGGAGCGCACAGAGAACGACGAATATACCTTCGCCATGAAGAGCAACGACCCAACGGTGCTGCAGCAGTATCTCGACAACTTCCTCGATGCACCAAAGGCACACCGCGACAGCATCATGGCCCACCTCGAAAAGTACAAGAAGATAGATGAGGCATGGGCAAAGGTGGCAAAGAGCACAAACAGGGAGGAAATCTTGAAATACCTTGAAGAGAACCCCAACTCGCCCAACAAGACAGAACTGACACACCGCATCGACTCGCTCGACTGGGATGCCGCTTCGAAAGAGAACACTCAGGCTTCATACCAGAAATACATCGACGAACATGCTACCGGTGAGCATTACGACGAGGCTCAACTGGCTCTGAACAAGCAAAAGGCTAAGGAACTGAGTCCTGAAGACAGGCAAATGGTGAGCCGCGTGTTCCACAACTTCTTCGTGAGCATAAACTCAAAGAACGAGGGTGGCCTCACATCAAGCGTGGCAGAGGTGATGTCTAACTTCCTCGGCAGGGAAAATGCCTCTAAAGGCGATGTCATCGACTATATGAACCGCTCCTACAAGGATGGTGTTTCTGCAATAGTATGGCGACTGAAGAACGACTACCGCATAACCAAGCGCGAGGTAGGCGACGGAAAGTTTGAGTATTCGGTAAGGTTTACAGCCGACCAAGACGTTGTTCATAGCGAGTCGGCAAGCGAGAAGAACAGTTATAACATCACGGCAAGGGTAAATCCTGACGGTCTCATCTCCGAGATGAACATGTCAAAGTTCACAAGAGAAGAGAAGGCAGAAGAGAAAAAAGAACAGAAGAAGGAGCAGCCCGCTACAGAGAAAGCCGCAACACCCTGACGCCTAATGCCGTCTTGCGGCCAACAAGATACTTCCGCAACGTCACAGGCTCCTCTATCACCTTGTGGTGTATAGACGATGCATCCAGCAGGTGCAGACCGTCCCAACGCCACACGGCAAAGCCGAGATGTGAGATTTCAAGTCCTTTCTTGCTTGTGACGATGGCTATTACATCACCGTCGTGAATGGCATTTTTAAGACTCCATGTGTTGCGAATGTTATTGATGGGCAGATATGCGTGCTTCTTGCCGTTTATGTGTTTCTCCATCAGCGCAATCTTGCTAATCATCGCGGTGTCGCCAGCCAGCATCTTGTACTTGTCGCTATGGGTGGTCATATATGTGGCACTAACGGTTTGCTCTGCACTGAAGAGAGCCTTGTCGCTCGCAATCTCACTTACTATTCCCATCTCCACATTGTCCTCTATCCACATAGTGAAATAGTGCAGACGCGAGGAATAGTCAACAAGTCTTCCTTCTCGGTATCTTATCTTTGTCAGGTTGTTGCAATAGTCGGCGAAGGAGGTTTTCCCTTCATTTGCTGTCAATGCCAGCGCCAGCACGGTCTCGACGTATGTGGTGCAGTCGAGTTCGCGGAGGTTCACCACCAGTTGCTCTTTCTCGTTCACCTCAAGCGTATGGGCGACATAAGGAATACCAGTGAACTTGCGTGCAAAGTGCATCACCAGGTTGTCTCCCTTATACATGTTCTTCGCCTCCTCAAGCAGGTTAACAACCAGAATACTGTCTATCTGGGTGTACGTGACACGATTTGCCGCGCCCGACTCCAGCGATGCTATGAGCATCATAATAATAATGATGTATTTCATATATATATGTCTTATTTTTTAGATTTCCTGTACTTTTTCATCTTTCCGAAGTTTATTCCCGCATAGATGTTCAGCGAGCCAAAGACGTTATTCGTGGAGAACTGAGGCTTGTGATAATTGTAAGCCTTTACGATGACACTTGCTCCGCAGTACCATTTCATATTGTTATACACAATGCCGAAGCGCCCTATGGCATCAACATTAAAGTTGGAGAAACGGAAGTCACGCAGGTGGAACGCGCGGCTCTGCATCTCTCCTACTGTCTTCTTATACGCCAGCGCCACCGAAAGAGAGGCTGCCAGGAGCAGATTTCGAGTGACGACATAATTATATGCATATCCGCCAGAAATGGAATAATCGTCATATTCTACATGGTTGAACATCAACCCAGAATCCACTTTCTCCTTGTCGTAGTCATCATACACATGCTCCATAGCATCGTGAAGCATGTCGTAGTCGAGTTTCAGCGAGTGGTTGGTGTAACTAATTCCGAGCAGCGGAGAGCCGCAACTCCTCTTCTGTATTGTGCTCTGACTGAATGCGGCAGGATAGGAGAACTTGTGATGGTTGAAAATATAGTAAAGGTTGAAGCCCTTAATGCCCACCTCGATGCCCGAGAAAGAGAGGTCTTTCGGGCGAACCGTCTCTTTGCCGAACGTCACCGAGCGTATCTTATAGTCGTCGCCCGTGTTGCGGTAGAACAGGTCTATGCCTATCTGCGAACTGTAAAGGCTAATGTCAATCTCTTTCTTACGGTTGCTGTTGGAGAGATGGTTTATGTCGAAGGTGTATCCGAGGAACACCCATCGCCATCCGAAATACGGCCCCACCTTCATCGATGGCTTTGGCGCGAACGTTATCTCCTGTCCGCCCTTGCTCACCAGACGATAAATCTCGTAGGTGGTGGTGTTCTGAGCCATGACGGTGAAATTGTAATGTTGAGGCTCAATGTAAGAGGTATCTATTCTGTTGAATTCTCTCACGAGTTCGACCAGCCGTCTGCCCGTCTTCGCTTTCTTTGGCTGAGAAACGTCCACAGAGTCGTTCGCCCCCGCAATGTCACTCGCCAAAACGCAGGCAGGCAACAAAGCCGCATAGATTAAAACGGCAACAAACTTTATATGTTTAGGAAACGTTCTCAATGGTATTTGTTAGAATTTACCCAGTATTCTGTCCATCACCCAGTTCACAGGCGTACCCGAAACGCTGGTGCACTCGCACACGCCCAAACCTTGAAGATGTTCTATGACGCTCTTAATGATAGGCAACTGGACGTAAGGCGGATTAGGCACCACGATGCTCGAGCGTCCCTCGCTGGTGATAAGGTCAATAGGAGCATAATCGAACACCGAGAACGACAACATTCCAGCATCGCCGATGACTTTTATACGGTCATCGCGAGATGACTCATGGCCAACGAAGCACCACGAACCGCTGCCACAGATGCCCGACTCGAACTGGAAGCATGCGCTGATATTGTCCTCTGCCTTATAGAGACCGCCGCGATTGCTGCAGATGCCTTCTGCCCTGACAATGACACCAAACATATACTGTAGCAGGTCTAGTTGATGGGGAGCCAGGTCATAGAAATAGCCGCCTCCTGCAATGTCGGGCTGAAGGCGCCATGGGAGATTTTCCTGAGAAGAATAGTCAAGTTCGCGAGGGGGACAAGAGAAACTTATCTGCACATCCATTATCTTGCCTATCTTGCCAGAATTGACAATATCCATCACCTTGATGAAATAAGGAAGATAGCGCCTGTAATAAGCCACGAAACAAGGAACGCCCGTCTGCTCGCTCACCCTGTTTATGCGTGCGCAGTCGTCATAACTTGCAGCCAGCGGTTTCTCCACATAGACAGGCTTGCCGGCACGCATTGACATTATAGCATATGTGGCATGGCTCGAGGGAGGAGTCGCTATGTATATGGCATTGACATCCGTGTCTTCAATCAACTCCGACGCATCGGTGTACCATTTCGGTATCCTGTGTCTCTCGGCATACATGCGGGTTTTGACCGCATTGCGCCCCATGACGGCAACGACATCCGAACCATCCACATCGCGGAATGCAGGTCCTGACTTCTTTTCAGTGACCTCACCGCATCCAATAAAGCCCCATCTGATTTGTTTCATGCTGCAAAGTTAGTGCAAACCGAACACAATACAAAATAATATTATTTATTTTTATTGTTGAGGTGCAGCCTAAGTTCGTCACGAAGTGGCAATGTTAGTGCAAACCAAGCGAAATACAAAATGAATTTATTCTTTTTTATTTCCGAGGCGCAGCCTATATTCACTATTGCATCGCAAAGACTGTACAAACAGAAAACGTTAGTTCGTCCTTGAGCAGATTGACTGTCGCCGCCATGTCACCGTCTTCTCTTCAAAAAATTAAATGTTAAACGTTCTAAACAAAAATCACAACGAACACTAATTTGATTTATATTTGCACCCGATTTAAAACTTATTCAAACCTTTAAAACAAACATGATTATGAAGAAAGTATTGTTTATGGCAGTTGCTGCCGCTGCAATTTCATTTGCAAGTTGTACTAACTCAGCAAAGGGTGACGCCAATGCTGCCGACTCTACCGCTACTCCAGCCGTTGAGAATGTTGCCGAGGACGTAACTAAAGACCTCCAGTCGAAACTCGACGCTAAGGATGCTAACGGTATGCAGGCTGCTCTTGCTACTATCAACGAGAAGATTGAGACTCTGAAGAAAGAGGGAAAACTCGAAGAGGCTAAATCTCTTGTAAAGCAGGTTCAAGACTGGCTTACCAACAATGCAGAGACCGTAAAGAGCGTTGTAGGCGAGAATGAGGCCCTGAACAAACTCGTTGACGGTGTTAAGGCTATCCCTGTTGACGCTCTTGGCGCTGGCGAGGAGGCTGTAGAAGGCGCAAAGGCTGGCATCCAGGATGCTGCTAACGCTGCACAGGAGAAGGCTGACGCTGCTGTTGACGCTGCCAAGCAGAAGACAAACGAGGCTGTTGACGCCGCTAAGCAGAAGGCTGCCGACAAGATTAACGAGGCTGCTGACAAGGCTGCAAGCAAGGCAGTTAAGGGTCTGGGACTCTAATGAGAAGTACTGAAGCGAGAGAGTGAAGGGTCATAGAGATTTCTCTTTCCCGCACTTTCATCTTCATTTAAACATACAAAAGGGCATCGGGGATTCTCGATGCCCTTTCTTTTATGCATCGCGGCAATGAGTACGCGATTCAGTACTAACGCTTCGGACTGTCAGTCCGAACGTCACGTACTGGGAGTCCGAACATCACGTACTGAGAGTCCGAACGTCACGTACTGGCGCAGCAACATTCAAGACAACGGCATGTTGCTGCCCAACGGCATTTCCTTTGACACGTTCTGCGGCATTGTTTCACATTTTATTTTGTTGTTAACTCATTTTTCTGTAATTTTGCACCGCAATGAAGAGAAATGTTATAAAACAAGGCGGTGACTACCAGTACTTCGATGTTACCAAGGAGCAGCCGCTGCTTGAATTTCTGCTCGAGCACCTCCAGGGACAGAGCCGTTCGAAGATAAAGGCCACGCTGCAAGGTCACGGCGTTCTTGTCGGCAAGACATGCCAGACACGCCACGACTTTCCGCTTGTGCCAGGCATGCGCGTTGCTGTGAGCAAGACCAAGCGCAACCTGAACATTCTGCGCAGCCGCTATGTCAAGATTGTTTATGAAGACCAGTATCTCGTTGTCGTTGACAAGGCTGTGGGCATACTCTCTATGGCAGCAGGCCATTCGTCGCTCAACGTCAAGGCTGTACTCGACGACTATTTCCACAAGTCGCGCCAGCGGTGTCATGCTCATGTTGTTCACCGCCTGGACCGTGACACCAGCGGACTGATGATATACACAAAGGACATGCAGACAGAGCAAGCGCTGGAACGCGACTGGCACGGCAGCGTTTACGACCGCCGTTATGTTGCACTGCTGTCGGGCAAGATGGAACATGAAGAAGGCACCATTGCCAACTGGCTTAAGGACAATGCTGCATATATCACCTATTCGTCGCCTGTTGACAACGGCGGTAAGTATGCCGTGACGCATTTCAGAACTATCGAGACGCTGGGCGAGAGGTCGCTTGTGGAGTTTCGTCTGGAGACAGGCAGGAAAAACCAGATTCGCGTACATGCTGCCGACATGGGCCATCCCGTATGTGGCGACGTGAAATACGGCAACGGCGACAATCCAGCAGGCCGGCTGTGCCTTCACGCCTACGTTCTGTGCTTCTACCATCCTGTGACAGGCGAGCGCATGGAGTTCTCTACGCCAGTGCCGCAAAGTTTCTTTGTGAAGTGATTAGTGTTTAAACGATTAGCAATAAACGATTATGGAGAATTTTATATATAGCGATTTCCTTTACTATCTGTTTGGAATAGTAGTATTGGTGGCAGTGTTCCTGCTAATGAAGAAGGTGGCCAGTTGTCTGATAAAGAGCATCGTGATGCTTGTCATAATGGCGATACTCGGCGTGGTTTACTACATCTACTTCATGTCATAGAAAGAGAAGAGACAGAAAAGAGGAAGGAGAACACCTTCAAGAGCATGCCATACAGCATATTTCTAAAAGTGTTCTCCTTCCTCTTTTCTCAAACTCTACTTTCTCAAGTCAAAGCCCAGGCGAACGCCATCGTAGTTCTTGCTGAGGTCGCCAATGGTTGAAAGTGTGCTGTTGCCGCTCATCGAGGCAATCAGTTGCAGCACGTTGAGCAGTTTCTTCGACTCAAAGACAACGCTCACTCCTTGTGCATTGCGTGTGACATAGCCCGTAGTAGAGAGCAACAGAGTCTTAAACTTGATTGAACTATCAGCCTTGTTGTAAACATAGGTGCCGCTGATTTTCTTGCCGCCAATGTTCGCGCTGAACGTCTTGTCCTGATTAAATGTGAACGAGGTGTTGCCGCTGTTGATGCCAAGTTTGGTGTATGTCTGCTGCAGTTCGTCTTCAATACGCTTCGAAGCCACCTCACCGCCAGCCTGAGCCAGCAGTTTGTCACTTGTAAAGGCACATCCCGGCGACTCATATACCCACGTGCCGTAGAGGTCTTGCTCGTTCAGTTTCGACAATCCAATAACATTGTAGATGATGTTTGACAACGTCTCGCCATCGGTGGCAGCCCCAAGAATGCTGCCCAGCACACCGGTGCCGCTTTGGCCAGTAGTTGTTCCCATTCCCGTAAGTCCGCCACAACCGCTCAGAAGCATTGTCGCAGAAAGTGATAAAATGCCAATAATCTTTTTCATATCTTTGATAATTTAAATGGTTTTTTCCTCATCGTAAATCCTGTCGAACACCTCACGCAACATTCTCTTGTCCTCTATTGTCTTGCGTATTACCCGCAGGCTCTGTTCGTTTGGCGAGCCAGAAATCCACAGTTTGATATATCCGTTCTGCGAGTACTTGTTCTCCATGTGCTCACAGAAGCGTCTCCACTGTTGCTCCTTGTCCATTTCTGCATAGTTGGAAAGCCCGAACTGCACCGTACGGCGAAACACTTTCTCGGGCTCCAGGTCACGGTCAGCCTCGGCAACTATCTTTCCGTAAATGCTGCGGGGAGCATGACTCGCCGATGCACGATGGTCCTCGACAGCCTCTTTCATTATCTTCATCTGTTCCTGCGAGAACCAACGCTTAAGCCGGGCATCCGCAATGAGAATTTTACCGCTGGTGATATGATGAACAGCACGCGGGCCTGAAAGCCCGAGGTCGTGGTATGCGGCAACGGTGTATGCCATGTTTAGGTCGGCGCCCAACTTGCGCGCAATTTCGAGCGAACGCCTGACGACGCGCGTCACATGCTCCATATTGTGAGCCTTGTCGAACTCACTGTATCGTGGAAGTATGTTCTTCTCTATAAACTCCATCAAATCGAGACTGACACTGTTGTCCATACAAAATTGGTTTATTGCTTGCAAATGTACATATTTATGTTTAATTTTGCAACGTTTTTCGCAAAGATTATGGAAGATACAGTTAAAAAGAACTCGCCAAAGGCATGGCTGCTCGCTGCCCGACCTAAGACCCTGACGGGCGCTGCAGTCCCCGTGATGATTGGTTTGTCGCTCGCTTATGCCGACTTGCGTACATGCGGCACCTTCGCATGGCTGCCTGCGATGCTCTGCATGCTTTTTGCCTTCATTATGCAGATAGATGCAAATTTCATTAACGACTATTTCGACTATATCCGCGGCAATGACGACGAGACACGTCTGGGACCGAAACGCGCCTGCGCACAAGGATGGGTGAGCAGCGAGGCGATGCGCCTGGCAATCATTCTCACCACCACTCTCGCATGCATTATCGGTCTGCCACTGATTTTCTACGGCGGTCTCGAAATGATTCTTATCGGACTGGTGTGCGTCGTTTTCTGTTTCCTATACACCACCAGTCTCAGTTATCTCGGAATGGGCGACGTTCTTGTGATAGTTTTTTTCGGCATCGTTCCCGTGTGCATACCTTATTACATTGAAACAAGAACAGTGACTATGCAGGTGTTTGTTGCCTCCCTCGCCTGCGGTTTGGTAATCGACACACTGCTTGTTGTGAACAACTACCGCGACATTGACAACGACCGCCGCGCAAAAAAGATGACCCTATGCGTTCGCATGGGCGCTAACCTTAGCCGATATTTCTATCTCGCACTCGGCATAATAGCATTTCTTATGGGCACGATTTACGCAGTTGGCGGTCATTTCTTGGCCGTTGCCTTGCCTGCATTGTACGTTGTTCTGCACTATTTTGCATACAGAAAGATGGTAAGGATAGACCATGGCGCGGAACTTAACAGAGTCCTCGGCGACACGGCGCGCAACATGTTCATCTATGGCCTGCTTGTTTCAATAGGCATTCTGTTGACATAAAGGTCAATTGAAGAAATTCCAAGAAACGCCAAATCGCAGTATTCGCTCGTTCAGAGGGTAATGTGGTGTGAGGAAATAATTGGTCTTACCCGTTCCTGCATTCACATGGCTCATCATCACAAAGAACCTCGTGTGCTTCAGGTGAAGGTTTGCGTAAACATTTACAATCGGGTAATTGCCCAGTTCAACACGACTTTCCTCGTTCTCCTGTACCGTAAACTGTCCCAGCGACGGGCAGTAGTCGGGAGCATAGTATTTCGTGAAATAACGGAGGTCGGCGCCAAGATCGCATCGCAATACACGCGCTATTCTGAAGTTAAGATACAGATTGGTGTAAATGTTAAGTGCCGGCACAGGCAGAACATCTGTGTTGCTCGACTTCTGATAGGTCAAAACAGTCTCCCAGCAGAGCGGTCCCACCTTGAAGTCCTGACTCAGTTGCGCTGTCAGTAGGCTTATGTTGCCGCTGTGCTGCCTTACTGCCACATCGTTCCCCGTTCTCAAGAAATCATCAGTTACGGTGTATTTCTGTCCGAAATATGTGTAATTCTTCAGTGTTTCTGCCACTACGCGCAGCGTTGTCTTGGTTTTTCTCAACGACAGCCTACCCTCTATTCGCGTACGGATTTCATGTGACAGGTCGTCGTTGTCCCACCATAGATGTCGTGCATGATAGTGACGGAAGTAGAAAGTGGGATTAAGCCGATGGAAATAAGCCAGTGCCGCCACTCTTACTGTATCTCCCAGCAACGGGAAATTGAAATCAGCCGCTGCATCAAGGCGCAACTGACCGGCATCCTCGCCCATCAACCATGTCTCGGCAGTAACGTTATAGTGCAGAGCACGGCCAGCAGTCTTGCTCAGTTGTCCTCCTATGCTCAGCGTGTGTTCGTTATAAACACAGTCTCTTGCCTCTTCATTTGGCAACACGAAGTGCCTCATGTCGGATGTTACGAATGCTTTCAATCCGGCTTTTGCCCACTTGTTGAATCCTTCAAGCAGTGCCACGGCAAACGTGTTCTTCAGTTCGTAATGCCTTGTCTTATCATAAATGGAATCACCTGTCAGTCTTCCCAGATTATAGTATGTGTTTGCATAGAAATCATTCGGTGTTTCGTAAGCCTCATAGATGCGCTTGTAGTTGTCGAAATGCAGTGTATGGATGAAACTCGTCACAGGCACATACTCGTTCTTTAACCACGACGTGTCTTCCTTTGCCTTCAAGTCGGCGGCTATTAGGCTGTCGGCCATTGCCTTGTCTGTAACAAGGACACGACCTTCCTGTTCTTTTGACAAGGAGTCAACAGGCTCGTCACCTACGATTTTGGCATCATCGGGACGGCCAGCATACACCTTCTGGTTGTCATATGCATTTTCATCGAAGTCTCGTCCGGCACGCATTGCTCTTCTGCGCTCTTGCTCTTTTGCTTTTGCCGCATCATTCTCTCTCTTCGACTCAATGGCAAACTTCCTTGCTTTAATCTCCTCCTCGGTCATTGGAACCTTGCGGTTGAAACCTACACTATAACGGTGTGAGAGGAATATATGCTGATTGTCATTGCGGTTCCAGTTCTTCCTGAGCACAGTATGAATCTCGTCTGAACGATAGTTGTCATCATATATCTCTGGGTGAGTGATGTATCTGTCGTCAGTAATACCGCCGTTCTCAGTCACTTTCTCATGGTTTGTAGAGAGTATAAGATGTGCCTGATACCGTTCACCAAGGTAAGAGCCGAACATGGTATAGTTAAAATGGCTCGTACTCTGCTCCTGATAATATCCGCGACCATATATATAGTCGAACTTGAAACCAACTCCAAGTTTCTTTCCAGCATTCACAGCGAACAATGCTTTCAGATGATCCTCGCCGTTGGTTCTGTTTCCTGCAGTATTGAAAGAAACATTGGTTATAGGCGACAACGTATTGGTGAAATGCAGTTCATCCGGCTGAGTGATGAAATAGTCGTATGGATTTAAAAAGATGAAATGACCTCTTGTCTTGCGGTCGGCCACGATACGGTTCTGCCGTGGAGAACCAACATTGCCGAGAGAGTTGTATTCCCCGCGCAAACCTGTGTTGAAAATAGAGTTCATGTACATGTGTGGCAAAGTGTCGGGCACAGCCATCTGCCTGTCGCCGAAGCGTTCGTCAACAGTCCACACCTTAAGTCCTTTGGGAATCTCCTTATGCTTTACACCCAGCGAGTCGCTTCTGTTCCTCCGCTGCGAAGCATTCATTATCTCTCCATCTTCGTTAATGGAGGTATAGTCTTCTTGTGCCATCACGGTAGCAGTAATGGCAATGAGCAAATATAAGATAGAGAGAACTTTCTTCATTTATTTCATTACACGGAAGATACATTCAACAAATTTCAGAACCATGGAAGCCATCACGATGTATGTTCCGATGTCGCGGTTGCCAAAGAAATACACACACATGCCGACAATAGCCCCAAGTATGAAGAAAGTGTTCAGCCAGTTGCGCAAGACAAAGTACCTGTTAGGATCTTTTTCCTTGCGATGCATCCTGTGGTCGGGACGTTTTACCAGCACTTCCTGTTCCTGATTCCCTACGCTTGTATCTTCGTAATTATCCATCTGCTTAAAAACTTCTTATAACGTCATTACAAAAAAATATCGGATTACCCATTGTTTTTCAACAGGCAATCCTTGATTCTGTTGAACACTTCATCCTTGCGGTCAATGGTCTTGCGACGGAACTTTGCTCCTGGTCTTACGAGTTTTGTCCTCGCCTTGTTCATTGCCTCCTTGTCGATAATCAGTTCTTCCGCCGCATAAAGTGTAGTCTTGTTCGGGCGCTCGTCATAGTAATACTTTATTCGACAGAGCGTCACCTTCACATGATTGTCATAACATTCTGCAAGGATAGTGTATTGGAATTGTGTGCGGTCTATGGATATGAAATTCGAGTTGAAAACGAGCCATTCTCTTATTGATGCCGCAATCTTGTGCTCCTGCTTGTTCACGACAGACACACTGCTGTTTTCCAGTTGGTTATTCTCTTTCACGAAATCCGTAAGAAAAGCAAGCAACTTGTCGTAGTTACTCTGTTCTGTAGAGCCAGGAACATCGAGTTCAAGCACCCACTCCACTTTACCGTCAACCACTGGCACAGCGTTTTCTACCATGTATTTCTTGTCTAACTGCGCTTTTTGTTTCTTCGTAACCTTTTCTTTCTTCTCCTTCTTCGGTGTATTGTCCTGAGTTACGGGACGCTCCCATTTTCCCTGTGCCATCAATCCGACGGGCAGCAGGAAAGCCATGACAGCAACTATTAATTTTCTCTTCATAGTCTTCTGTTATTAAAATCCTCCGCAAAGGTAGCAAATAAAGTTGGTTGTTTGTTGTTTTTATATGATTTTTTACGGATTTTTTATATAACTCCTACATCCTGCCTTCCAACTCTTCTTGCAGCCTTATAATCTCATCTCGATATTGTGCTGCCTGCAGGAAGTCGAGTTCTTTTGCCGCTTTCTTCATCAAAGCAGTGGTGTTGGCAATGCTCTTTTCTATTTGCTCCCTGCTCATCTTCTCTATTATCGGGTCAGCCACCATCTCCATCTTGTCTGGCTCGATATATGGCTTGTAAGTCAGTTCGTTAGCAGGTTTCACTGCAGCATCACTTTCGGTCTTGACAAGCGAATTGGTGTCTATCTTCTTTACGATTTGCTGAGGTGTAATGCCGTGTTCTTCATTATACTTCAACTGCTTCATTCGACGACGCGATGTCTCGTCAATGGTCAGTTGCATGCTTTGCGTTATGGTATCGGCATACATTATCACTTTTCCGTTAACATTTCGTGCCGCACGACCAGCAGTCTGTGTAAGCGAGCGGTGCGAACGCAGGAAGCCTTCTTTATCGGCATCGATGATGGCAACAAGCGAAACCTCTGGCAGGTCGAGTCCTTCTCGAAGAAGGTTGACACCCACCAGGACATCAAACACACCTTGTCGCAAGTCGGTCATAATCTTCACGCGGTCGAGCGTTGCCACATCGCTGTGTATATAGTTAGCACGCACACCGTTGTTAAGCAGATATTCGGTTAGTTCTTCTGCCATACGCTTTGTGAGGGTGGTGACAAGTACACGTTCGTTGCGTTCCGAGCGCTCGACAATTTCGTTCAGAAGGTCGTCTATCTGATTCTCGCTTGGACGTACTTCTATCTCGGGATCGAGCAGTCCTGTAGGACGGATAACCTGCTCAACCACAACACCTTCAGCCTCGTTCAACTCATAGTCGGCAGGAGTAGCAGAGACATAAATCACCTGATTCACCATTTGCTGAAACTCCTCGAACTTCAACGGACGGTTATCGAATGCTGCAGGCAGGCGGAAGCCATACTCCACAAGATTCTTCTTACGGGCACGGTCGCCGCCATACATGGCACTTATCTGCGGAACACTGACATGGCTCTCGTCAACAACGAGAAGGAAGTCGTCTGGGAAGAAATCGAACAGGCAATAAGGTCGTTCGCCTGCACTTCTGCCGTCGAAGTAACGGCTGTAGTTCTCGATGCCAGAACAATGCCCAAGTTCCTTTATCATCTCCATGTCATACTCCACGCGCTCCTTTATTCTCTGTGCTTTCAGCGTGTCGCCAAGGTCTGTGAAGAACTCCACTTGCTTCACAAGGTCGTCCTGAATCATGCGTATTGCAGACTCCGTCTGCTCCTTGGAAGTAACGAAAAGGTTTGCCGGGTATATTTGATATTCCTCAAATTGAGCCAGTCGATGATAGGTGATGGAGTCGAGTTCTTCTATCGCGTCAATCTCGTCATCCCACCACGACACGCGGAGCACATTGTCGCTGTATGCCATGAAGACATCGACGGTGTCGCCCTTTACACGGAAGTTGCCGCGCTTCAGTTCTATGTCGTTCCTTACATAAAGAGCATTCACCAACTGCCGCAGAAACATGTTGCGGTCGAGCCGTTGCCCTTTCTTCACAGTAATGACGCTATTGGCCATAGCCACAGGACCTCCCATACCGTAAATACACGACACCGACGACACGACAACCACATCTTTTCTTCCCGAAAGCAGAGAAGAAACAGCCGAAAGCCTCAGTCTGTCAATCTCGTCGTTTATGGCAAGGTCTTTCTCAATGTAAGTGTCAGTCTGCGGGATGTAAGCCTCTGGCTGATAATAGTCATAGTAACTGACATAATACTCCACGGCATTTTCAGGGAAAAAGCCCTTCATCTCCTGATAGAGTTGTGCCGCCAAAGTCTTGTTGTGGCTTAGTATCAGCGTGGGGCGCTGCACATTGGCGATGACATTAGCCACCGTGAAAGTCTTGCCCGAGCCAGTAACGCCAAGGAGCACCTGACTCCTGTCGCCTCTCTTGATGCCTGCTGTCAGTTGTTCTATTGCCTCTGGCTGGTCGCCAGTGGGTTTATATTGTGATGTCAGTTTAAATTCCATTCTGCAAAATTACTCATTATTTCTGACAGCAGCACAGAAAACGACTAAAAAAAACTAATAAAGCACATATATTGGCAATTTTTTACTAAAAAAAACACCATGCGTTTTGCCATTAATGGAAATATGTGTAATTTTGCACCTAAATTTCGGAACAATGAAGAAGAATGTCCTTTCGGCTTTGGTTTCGCTTTTGTTGCTCAGCAGTTGCGCTGGAGAGTTCAACAAAGTGTACAAGTCAAGCAATATAGATTACAGATACGAATATGCAAAGGAGTGTTTCGCTATGGGCAAGTATGTCCGTGCCGCCACCCTCCTTCAGGAACTTGTCACCATAGAGAAGGGTACTGACAACGGTGAGGAGTGTCTCTACATGCTTGCAATGTCTGAGTATATGGCAAAGGACTATGAAACAGCAGCAGAGTATTTCAAGAAATATTTCCAGGCATACCCACGCGGACAGTACGCTGAGATGGCTGCTTTCTACATTGGAGAAAGTCTTTACATGAGCACACCAGAGCCCAGACTCGACCAGACGCCTACTTACTCGGCGATTTCAGCCTATCAAGAGTTTCTCGACCTTTTCCCCGATGCCATGAAGAAGAACGAGGCACAACAGAGAATGATGGAGTTGCAGGACAAACTTATTCAGAAAGAACTTGCCACATCACAACTCTACTATAACCTCGGAACCTACTTCGGCAACTGTACCAGCGGAGGCAGCAACTACGAGGCATGCGTGATAACGGCCGAAAACGCGCTAAAGGACTATCCTTTCTGTCAGGAGAGAGAGAAGTTCGCGCTGCTGATAATGAAGAGCAAGTTCGAACTTGCCGAGCAGAGTGTGGATGAAAAGAAGGTAGAGCGTTTCCGTGATGCTGAGGATGAATGCTATGGCTTCATCAACGAGTATCCCGATTCCAAGGAACGTGCTACGGCAGAGAAATACATCGCAAGATGCAAGAAATTCACCGGAACGAGTGAGGAGAACGATTAAAAAGAATAAAAACGCATTATAAAAACATGGATTACAAAAAGTCAAAAGCACCAGTAAACACAGTAACTCGCAACATCATGGACCTTTGCGACGAGACAGGCAACATCTACGAGAGTGTGGCTATCATCGCAAAGAGAGCAAATCAGATTTCTGCAGAGATAAAGCAAGACCTCAGCAAGAAACTGGCTGAGTTCGCTTCATACAATGACAGTCTTGAGGAGGTATTCGAGAACCGCGAACAGATAGAGATCTCTCGCTACTACGAGAAACTTCCAAAGGCAACATTGTTGGCAACAGAAGAGTTCATTGAAGGCAACGTCGTATGGCGCGACCTTAACAAGGAGGCTCAAAAAGAAGAAGAGTAATGCTGCAGCGCAAACAGACTATATTCTTGTTGCTGGCACTCATCCTCACGGTTGTTTGCCTATGTTTGCCGGTAGGCTTGTTCTCTCCCGAGAGCATGCAGCCATCCTCGCTGATGATGAATCTATGGGTGAACTTGCCTGACGGTGCACACGACTATTCGGTGTGGCCAATGTTTGCTGTTCTGTTGTTGTCGTGCCCCATCACGATAGCAGCGATATTTGCTTATCGCAACCGCATCTTCCAGAGTCGCCTTTGCCTCTTGTCAATGCTCCTCATGCTTGCATGGTATGCCGCATACGCTGTGTTTGGCTATGCCCTGCCGCGCATTGAGAACGCAATGTTCACACCTTCTTTGGCAGCAGTACTGCCATTTGTGAACGTCATCCTTCTCCTGATGGCCCGTCACGGCATTCTTGCTGACGAGGCACTTGTGAGGGCAGCCGATAGAATAAGGTAATATATTATTATAAATAAGGTAAGCGCAATGGTCAATAGCCGTTGCGCTTTTTTATTGAAAACTCTTCTGCGACACGAAAACGCCCATAGAAAAAGGGCAAAGTATCATTCTCTTTTAGACGTTCAGCCATGAAAAAAAATGTCACTTCGCGTTGAGTGGGAAGTCAGATGATAAAAGTTACAGCCAGTACGTGACGTTCGGACTGCCAGTACGTGGTGTTCGGACTGTGAGTACGTGACGTTCGGACTGCCAGTCCGAACGTCACGTACTAAACTGCGTACTGGCTATCATGGCGTCATTTTACTATAATTTCTGGAAAAACTTGGTAATACAAGCCACAAAGGGGGACAGTTTCTGCTCGAACACCCTACCCCACTGGGTGATGCGCTTGCTGCTCCACATCAGTATCAAGCGCTGTTTTGCTCGCGTTAGTGCCACATACAGGCGGCGTGCCTCTTCCTGCTGCCGCTGCACATCGTCGCGGGCGAAGAAGCCTGGATAGTTGCCGTCGCTCACCTCATAGACGATGACGTTGTCAAACTCCAGTCCTTTCGCCTTGTGAACAGTGCTCACGAACACTCTCTCGCTCATGCTTCGGCTGCCGCAGAGGTCGGCTTCCTTCAGCGTGTTCAGCATGTTCATGTGCTGCTCCAGTTGCACATGCAGAGGACTGCGGTCGTCGCCAATGACCTCATCGGTCAGGTAACGCTCAACGTAATCCATCTTCTTTATCGGCTCCACGCGATCCATAGACGTCAACATGCCGTAAACATAACGCCACTCGGCAAGCAGTGCCGGCTCGTCACCGTCCCACTGCTCGTACAACAGTGCGCGGGTGTGGTCGTAAAGTGGTTTATAGGTTTCGCGCAGGCGCTTCGTGGCGCGGCTGTACTTGATGGGCAAATCCATCTGACCGGCAGCCTTCGTCATCCCTTCGCGAAAGCAATACTCCGCCAAATGCCATGTTGCAAGGATGTCGTCGTTGGCAAGATGAGAGTTCTCTCCCTCCAAACCGAACTCCTCAATCAGGTCTCTCAGTTTATGCGAGCGCAACCTTGGGTTGATGATCCGTGCCATGTGCAGCGTGTCGAGACACCGAGGAAATCGCTCTCTGAAATCATCCCTTCCGCATCGGCGACGCATATTATTGCCCATGATGTGGTAGTCGTATGATGAGTTGTGGCCCAGCAGCACGCAGCCATCAGCATAATCCACGAACCGCTGCATAGCCTCGGCAGGCTCAAGCAGCGTATGTTGCTGATATTCTTCTACCAGAGGGTTCTTCAGGTCGCCAAGCATGGCGGGTATTTCGCGCTCTGTCCGTATAAACACATTAAACTCCGAGCCTTCCACGAACTGCCCTTTATGCAGTTTTACGGCCGCTATCTGCACCACATCGTCTTCCTCTATCGAAAGCCCTGTAGTCTCTGTGTCGAAGACTACAATGTCCTCATGAGAATAAAGTTGCAAAAACTCCTGCAGGGCAGTGATGCCATCGTTGCGCATAAGGTCGGCAGGGGTCATGCCGTTCAGCGCCAGTTCGCGCACCATGTCGCGCGCAGCGGCATTAGAGCCGACCGCCTTAATGCCAGCCACAATGCGCGACCATGCAAGAAAGTCGTGGTCGCCCATAGCCACACTGAAGTGCGCCAGCAGCAGTTTCACTGCCGTCTCGGAGAACAAGTCGCGCCCAGACACCTTGAAATGGCTCACACCGAGGTTGGTCAGTCGGGCGCTTATGTCGTCTGCCTCGGAGTTATAACTCACCACGACAGCGACAGTTTCCTCTGGATAACGCGTGTGGATGCGCTTAACAAGTTCTGCGATGTCTTGTTGTTCGTCTATGTTATTGTCCGAACATTCTATCAAGAGGTCGCCCCTGGCCGCATCAGCCATTCTGCTGGTCTGCGGCAGCAAGCGCTCGTCAAGCCCAAGCATCTCGTGCCCATAGGTGTTGAAAACGTCGAGCAGATACTTCGGCGAGCGGTAGTTTGTGTAGAGATTGTGTATCGTGCAGCGGCTTGCGAGCATGTTAAGTGTCTCGCTCTTGGCTCCCATGAATGAGTAGATTGCCTGCTGACTGTCGCCCAGATACATCACCGTTGGCGACTCCGTGGCTGTTATAAGATTGACAATCTCAAGTTGTAGAGGGCTCAGGTCCTGTATCTCGTCTATCTGTATCCAACTGTAACGTTTGCCTTCGTAGCCACTCTTCAGCGTGTCGTATGTCATTAGCAGCAGGTCGGCGAAATCCACGAGATTATGTTGACGTTTGTATTTCTCATAGTGACGTGCTGCCGACATCATACGTATGAAGTTCTGCAACTCGCCGTTGCGGTTGAGTTCGGCAAGTCTTCCGTAGTCGTCTATGTTGTGGTAGAGTTCGGTGATGCTGTTGCGCGTGAAGTCCTTCATCATGATGGAGCATATCTGACGTAATGCCTTGGCATTGACATCCTCGCCATGCACCATCAACTCGCGCGGATAACCGCCAGCATACTGATGCATGAAGTGCTGAAGGTTAACAATCTTGGAGTATTGATGACGCACTTTGGCGTCACTCGCCACCGTAAGTTCGTCCTGTTGCAGATAGTCGGCAATTATGCTGGCGCTATCTTCCTCGTCGAGTATAGACGTTTCCATAGGCAGCACCTCGTTCTCAAAGAGGAACTTGGAACAGAAACGATGCACATTCCCCACAAACAAGTCATCTATACCAGCGCCCTCCGTTTTTCCCGTCACAGCATGTTCTTGTCCTGTCTGTTGCGCTGCCAACGCGGCAACTCTCTCCCGCATGCCGCGCGAAGCACGGTTGGTGAACGTCAGACAAAGCATGTCGCCATAAGCCACTCCGCGCCTATGGGCCTGCATGATGCGCTCGGCCAGCACCTCCGTCTTGCCGCATCCCGGCGGCGCAAGCACCAGATGATAGCCTCCGTCTGCCTCTATCACCTCCTTCTGGCGGTCGTCATATACCCTTTTCTCCATATCTGAGGGCAAAATTAATAAAATAATTCCAATTATTCTAATTTCTTTCGTCGTTAAGAAAATAAACACTAACTTTGTAACGAAATACAGATAATAACGTCATGAAACACTTTGCTTTATCCATGCTCTTCATGCTGGCAGCCAACGTATGCCACGCGCAAGACCCCAACTTCTACATCTATCTTGCAATAGGACAATCGAACATGGTGGGACAGGGTCCCATCGAGCATCAAGACTCTATCGTTGACGACCGATTCCTTAACATGACAGCCTCAGACTGTGACACCCACGAAACAGGGAAATGGCGCAAGGCTATACCGCCACTCGCCCGTCAATACACCAAGATTGGCCCTACCGACTACTTCGGGCGCACCATGGTGCAGCATCTGCCGAAGAATGTGCGTGTAGGCACAATCATCGTGGCTGTTGACGGATGCTCAATCCGTTTATTCCATCCCGACTCTTGTGCACAGTGGACAGCCGGAAACCTGCCCGACTGGCAGCGCAACGAGGTGAACTGTTACGGCGGAGAGCCTCTCAAAAGGCTCATCACTCTGGCTAAGCAGGCGCAAAACGACGGCGTAATCAAGGGAATCTTGCTGCACCAAGGCGAGACCGACGCATATAACGACACTTGGCTGAAGATGGTGAAAGAACTTTATGAAAACTTGCTTAGCGAACTGAACCTCAACGCCGAAGAGTGTCCGCTGATTGCAGGAGAGACTGTTGACAGCACCTTCAACGGCGTTTGCGCACATGCACTGCCCACTATCAGACAGTTGCCAGAATGGATTAGCAACAGTTATGTTGTGAGCAGCAAGGGTTGCTCGCCACTGAGCGACAATGTGCATTTCTCTACCGAGGGTTACCGAAAGATAGGCAAACGTTATGCCTATGCCGCCCTCGATGCCTTAGGAATAAAAGTTAAAGACGACACTCTTGACGACACAGGCAATGCAATAGAACAATTCGCCGTTGACGTGAAGATGAATAAAAAGGGCACTCGTGCCACCATAACAAGCGAAAAGCCAATAACTAAAGTCTCCGTCGTAAGTTACAGCGGCAAGAAAGTGGCCGAATATGTAATGATGGGAATAGCAGACAACAAGATGATTGTAAACCTCAAAGGCCTTGAAAAAGAACGTGTTCTCATCTTCGTTGTCACTGCCATCGATGGAACAGAGAGTTCTAAACAGTTAGAAAGATAATCTCTGCGAAAGCCGTGCGCTTTCCATTTCCAGCAAGAATCGTTTCTTGTCCAGTCCCCCACTATAGCCAGTCAAGCGGCCTTTGCTGCCGATGACACGATGACACGGAACGAAGATACATAAAGGATTAAGGGCATTGGCTTGCGCCACTGCCCTTATTGCGTTAATGTTACCAAGCATCTCTGCCTCGGCTTTATATGATATGGTGGTGCCGTAAGGAATACCTTTCAGCACCTGCCATACTCTCTGTTGAAATGCGGTGGAACCCGCATGACACAACGGTACGTCGAACTCACGCCTTGCACCCGAGAAATACTCGTCAAGCTGTCTGCAAGCCTCGTCAAGGACATCATTCGTGCCTTCCTTGCCGATGTCCAAGGGATGCCAGCAGGCGCGGCACAGAGCGTCTTCCGTGGCCGCCAGATACAACTTGCCGCAGGGAGTGTCGTATACCGTTCGGAGCATTACACTTAATAATTTTTGAATATAAAAAAAACATTAACAATAGAAGTGATTTCTATTTGCAGAAAACTTTATTGATAATCGATATCACAATTCACCACGCAAAAATAGGCATTTTATTTGATTTATAAAAACATATTTATATAATTTATCTATAGTTTTTTTTAGTAATATTACTTGTTACATCAAAAATTAGTATCTTTGCATTTGCATAAAGTTATTTATGAATTACTACTATCATATTTTGAAAAGATTAATATATGGAAATAATCATGACTATAGTAGAAGCCATATTCGTCTTGGGAATTTTTATTATATTTGGTGGAATTGCAATCCTCTATTTCGGAAGTATTATTACTGTAGAGTTTATTGATACATTATTAAACTTTTGGAATTCCTTAAAAAAATTGGCAAAAAACACATGGAAAGTTATTCAGATTATTATTGTATTAGTTATTATTTTCTTATTTTACTTCGGTATACCTATTTTGGATAAATGCACAAGCAAAGACAGATACTATGATGATGAAGAAATAGAAAATATAGAGAATGATATCCCCCCCAGAGGTGTACCAAGTAGATATTGGTAAAGGGTTTTGTGTTTAATATCGTGTATAAATCAAAGCCGTAAATTTAATCAACAAATTACAAATAACAAAGTTTAACTATATGCAAGCGTTTAAGAATGTATTTAAATAAAGAGGCCACTACTTTGGTAATCATACGACTATACAAAATAGTGGCCTAAAATATTTATTTTCTTTGAATAAATAATAATCAAAATATGATATATCACTCCCACTCGATGGTGCCTGTGGGCTTCGGGGTGAGGTCGTAGAGCACACGGTTCACGCCTGGCACCTCGGTAATGATTCGCTTAGTGATGTGATGCAGCACTGGATATGGAATCTCCTCAATGGTAGCAGTCATAGCGTCGCGTGTGTTCACGGCACGAATGATTACTGGCCAATCCCAACTGCGCTTATCGTCGCGTACACCTGTTGACTTATAGTCGGGCACGATGGTGAAGTACTGCCACACCTTGCCTGCCAGGCCGTTCTTGTCAAACTCCTCACGAAGAATGGCATCCGACTCGCGCAATGCCTCAAGACGGTCGCGTGTGATGGCACCTGTGCAACGGACTCCGAGTCCAGGACCTGGGAACGGCTGACGGAATACCATGTTGTCTGGCAAACCAAGTTCCTTGCCAACAACACGCACCTCGTCCTTGAAGAGCAGTTTGATAGGCTCTACGAGTTCGAACTGCAGGTCCTCAGGCAGACCACCCACGTTGTGGTGTGACTTTACAGGACCAGACTCCACAATGTCAGGATAGATAGTACCCTGTGCCAGGAAACTGATTCCCTCCTGCTTGCGCGCCTCTTCCTCAAACACACGGATGAACTCTGCACCAATAATCTTGCGCTTCTGCTCAGGGTCGGCAATGCCAGCCAGTTTGTCGAGGAAGCGGTCGGTGGCATCAACATACACGAGATTGGCATCCAACTCGTCGCGGAACACGCGCACCACCTGCTCGGGTTCGCCCTTTCGCAGCAGACCGTGATTAACATGAACAGACACCAACTGTTTGCCTACGGCTTTGATAAGGAGGGCAGCCACCACAGAAGAGTCAACACCTCCCGAGAGAGCAAGCAGCACCTTCTTGTCACCAATCTGAGCACGCAGTTCCTTAATCTGTTCTTCAATAAATTTCTGGGCCAAGGCAGGAGTGGTAATGCGCTCCATCGAGGCCGGACGTACGTTACCTGTTGTCATAAGTTAAAGTATTTATATTGTTTTTAATGAGGCCCCTACCAAACCTCCCCCCGTAGGGGAGGCTTTAATATCACTATAACTATTGTGATTCCTTCTCCCCTCCCTACGGGGGAGGGGTTAGGGGAGAGGCTATTTATTCCCACTCTATCGTGGCAGGTGGTTTCGACGAGATGTCGTAACATACGCGGTTAACTCCACGCACCTTGTTGATAATCTCGTTGGACACTTTAGCAAGAAACTCGTAAGGAAGATGTGCCCAGTCGGCAGTCATAGCATCCATACTCGTAACGGCACGCAATGCGACGGGATTCTCGTAAGTGCGTTCGTCGCCCATTACTCCCACAGAACGTACCGTGCTGAGGAGTACTGCCCCAGCCTGCCATACATGGTCGTAGAGAGGCAGCCCGTCCTCGGCCATCCAAGTATGAAGTCCACTGATAAAAATGTCGTCAGCCTCTTGCAGTATGCGCACCTTCTCGCGAGTGATGTCACCAAGTATGCGAACAGCAAGACCAGGTCCTGGGAACGGATGACGCTTAATGAGGTTCTCCGGCATACCTAACTGATAACCAACGCGTCTCACTTCATCTTTGAACAGCCACTTCAGCGGTTCACAGAGTTGAAGGTGCATCTCTTCGGGCAGTCCGCCCACGTTGTGATGACTCTTTATGACCTTGCCTGTAATGTTAAGACTCTCTATGCGGTCGGGATAAATCGTGCCTTGTGCAAGCCAGCGGGCATCGGTTATCTTCTTCGCCTCTGCGTTGAACACCTCAACGAAGTCCCTGCCTATAATCTTTCGTTTCTGTTCCGGCTCGGTAACGCCTGCAAGGTCGTTGAAGAACTTCTCTGAGGCGTCAACACCAATGACATTAAGACCAAGTGTGGAGTAACTGTCCATCACCTTGCTGAACTCATCCTTGCGAAGCATGCCGTGGTCAACGAAGATACATGTGAGGTTCTTGCCGATGGCTTTGTTCAGAAGCACGGCACACACAGAAGAGTCAACACCACCCGAAAGACCAAGAATAACGCGGTCGTTGCCCAACTGCTGTTTCAACTCTGCAACTGTTGTCTCCACGAACGAGGCTGCACTCCACTCCTGACGGCTGCCGCAGATATCAACTACAAAATTGTGAAGCAAGAGAGTGCCTTGCATCGTGTGATATACCTCGGGGTGGAACTGGACTGCAAAGACAGGTGCCTCCCCCACTTCCCTACCTGTAGGAGAGGAAGTCCAGAAGGCTGCATTTCTTACATCTGCCGTAGATGCAATGGTCTCGAATCCCTCGGGAATAGCGGTAATGGTGTCGCCGTGGCTCATCCACACCTGTGAACCTCTGTCAAATCCTTTGAAAAGAGGGTTATATAGATTTATTTTCTCCAAATGAGCACGTCCATACTCGCGGCTGTCGGCCTTCTCAACCTTGCCGCCGAGTGTGTGGCTGATGAACTGAGCGCCATAGCAAATGCCCAGTACTGGCAGGCGACCCACGAAACGGCTCAGGTCAACCTTGAATGCCTCGGGATCATGAACTGAATAAGGTGAGCCCGAGAGAATGACACCAATCACATCTGAGTCGTCCTCTGGGTACTTATTGTACGGCAGTATCTCACAGAACGTGTCCATCTCACGGATGCGTCGTCCTATTAGTTGAGTGGTCTGACTACCGAAGTCAAGAATGATAATCTTTTGTGACATATGTTAATTTTACGATTTTACTAATTTACTATTTTGCTATTTTGCAATTTTGCATTTTCAGAAATTCTTCCGCTTTCTCAAGTGAGTCAAGTTTGCCAACATCCAGCAATCTGAGGTCTTCCTTAAGATAACCCGATATGCACTTGTCTGAACATGCCTTTAGATAGAAATCAACAATGCCAAACCGCTCAGGCCATTCGTCCATCAAAGGGAACAGGCTTGGGGAGAACACATGTATTCCCGAAAAAGCATACATCTGCGGATTGCTGGCAGAGCAAGGTCCTTTCTGCTCACCCGTTTCAATATTCTTCCACCCATCAAGGCGCATGCTTTGGTCGAAGAGCAGATAACGTTTCGTGACACGCGGGCTAACCAGTAATGTCGCTTCGGCATCATTAGCAGATTCATACAAAAGCGTAATATCAACATTACTCAGGATATCGACATTATGAATAAGAATAGGGCTCTCCGGGTCGAAGAGTGCTCTTGCTGCCTTTATCCCGCCGCCCGTTTCAAGCAATCCATTGCGCTCGTCGCTGATGCGGATGTCGAGACCGAAATTCCCGTTGGCATCCAAATAGTCGATAATCTGGTCGGCAAAATGATGCACGTTGACAACAATGCGCTCAAAACCTGCATCCTTCAACTTCATAATTACATGATGAAGCAGCGGCTCCCCAGCCACTGGCACCAATGCCTTGGGCATAGTGTCGGTGAGCGGTTTCAGCCGTGTTCCCAAACCAGCGGCGAAAATCATTGCCTGTTTCATGGGTACAAAGGTAACAAGAATTATTGGAATAATGAAATTATTTTGCCGCGAATGTCTGTGTGATGTTCTGCTCACGATGGCACACACGCACCTCTATTCCAAACTTCTCATGAATATGCTCTGCCAGATGTTGTGCGCTATAGACAGAACGATGCTGACCGCCAGTGCATCCGAAGGAGAACATAAGCGACGTGAAGCCTCGCTGAATATAGCGTGCCACATGGGCATCGGCAAGTTTATAGATGCTGTCAAGGAACGTCAGTATCTCGCCGTCGTCCTCGAGGAAACGTATTACAGGCTCGTCGAGTCCCGTCAGTTGTTTGTATGGCTCGTAACGACCGGGATTGTGTGTGCTGCGGCAGTCGAAAACATAGCCTCCCCCATTGCCCGACTCGTCCTCTGGAATGCCTTTGCGATAAGAAAAACTGAAGATGCGCACCACAAGAGGTCCCTTGCCATCATATTTGGAGAATGTAGCGGGGCCGTCTTTCGGGTGAGCCTTATAAATGTCACTCTCAGTGGTCTTATATCCGTCTGCACGTTCTGCAACAGGCTCTTCTTTCGGGGCAAACTGTGGGAGTTGCGTAAGACGGCGAAGCAAATCCATCATGTAAGGATAAGGGAACGCGTCGAGTTTCACAAGTTCGCGCAAGTTCTGTATTGCCGGCGGTATGCTGTCGAGGAAGTGCTGCTTGCGCTCGAAATAGCCACGAAATCCGTATGCACCAAGCACCTGAAGTGTTCGGAACAAGACAAAAAGCGAAAGGCGCTGCACAAAATGGCGCGGCGCTGGCACCTCGATATAATTGCGCAGACTGTTGTAATACTCATAAACGAGTTCTCTGCGCAACTTATGTGAATATTTTGCCGATGCCTGCCACAAGAAAGAGGCTAGGTCATAATAGAACGGGCCCTTGCGCCCACCCTGGAAGTCGATGAAGTATGGAGACCCATCCTTGCACAGCATCACGTTGCGCGCCTGGAAGTCACGATAGAGGAAACTATCGCTTGGCTCTGAAGTGAGGTCTTTGGCAAAAAGGCGGAAATTAGCCTCCAGTTTCAGTTCGTGGAAATCAATGTCAACGGGCTTCAAGAAGCAATACTTGAAGTAGTTAAGGTCGAACAATACCGAATCGACATCAAACTCCGGCTGTGGATAGCAGTTGTTCCAATCCAGTCCTCGAGCACCTCTTATCTGTATGTTAGGCAACTGACGGATTGTCTCTACGAGCAGTTGCTTCTCCTTCTGGTTATACCTACCGCCAGCCTCGCGCCCTCCGCGCAATGCATCGAAGAGCGACATGCTGCCCAGGTCTTCCTGAAGGTAGCACATCTCGTCGTCCGAGACGGCAAGCACCTTGGGAACGGGCAACTGTCTGTGGGCAAAATGGCGTGCCAGATAGACAAAGGCATGATTCTCGTCCTTGCTTGTGCCCTGCACTCCGATTATTGCTCTGCCCCTGCTGTCGGTAAGGCGGTAATACTGTCTGTTGCTGCCTGCCCCTGCCAGTTTCTCCGTTGTGGCAGGCACTTCACCACAATACTGCTGGAATAGTTTTATGAGTGGCTCCATCACAGTTGCTGGTTATTCGTTTTCTTGCTTGTCGTCGTTAGCACTCTCTTCCACATTCTCTTGCTCGTTCTCTTTCTCCTTCTCGCGGTCGTATTGGGTAAAGATGCTCTCGTACTCGTCACGACGTTTTTTGTCCCATTGAACGATGAAAAAGTCAACAAGCAACAGCAACATGAAAATACCCAGTGCCATCCAGAAAGAACCCGTAAGAATCCTCAAACCTGCCGCTACAATAATAAAGGCCACCCATTGCCAAGGGCTTATTCTGTAATCTTTTATATCCATAGTAATTATAATTTCTTGCAAAAGTAACAAAAAAATCCCATAACAAGAAATATATGTGGCACAAAAAATCGGTTGACACTTTTAGATTTTTTGACCACTCAAGTGGCACAAAAAAATCGGTTGCCTCACGACACCCGATTTTCAAAAACAAACTACTTAAAAACTAATCTACTAAAACAAATCAAAAAAATATCTTTGTATGGACATTGTCCGATACAATTTTATTGTTTCTGGTGCAAATTTAGAACTTATATAACAATTCTCAAAATAAAATTGATATTATTTATTCAATTATTGTATAAAAAAACATAAAACGGGGTCAATCATAAGCAATCAACCCCGTTTTTGATATGTTTACTTTACAAAATCGACCTTAAAATGTCAATTTATAAGTAGTCAGCGATTAGAGTATTACATCATGCCGCCCATTCCTGGTGCACCGCCCATTGGCATTGCAGGTTTGTCCTCTGGCTTGTCAACAATGAGGCACTCTGTAGTAAGGAACATTCCTGCAATAGACGCCGCATTCTCGAGTGCAACACGTGCAACCTTTGCCGGGTCGATGACACCTGCTTCGCGCAAGTCCTCATATACATCGGTACGTGCGTTGTAACCGAAGTCACCCTTGCCCTCACGAACTTTCTGGACAACCACAGCACCCTCGCCACCAGCGTTGATGACAATCTGGCGCAATGGCTCCTCGATGGCACGCTCCACAATCTTGATACCAGTCTCCTCGTCGGCATTCCCGCCCTTCAAAGCCTTAACTGCCTCGATAGCACGAATGTATGTAGTACCACCACCGGCAACTACACCTTCCTCAATAGCGGCACGAGTAGCGCAGAGGGCATCGTCAACGCGGTCTTTCTTCTCCTTCATCTCAACCTCGCTGTTGGCACCTACATAAAGAACTGCCACGCCACCTGCGAGTTTTGCCAGACGCTCCTGCAGTTTCTCTTTGTCGTAAGAACTTGTGGTCTTCTCTATCTCGTTCTTTATCTGAGCCACACGGTCGGCAATAGCCTCCTTCTGTCCAGCACCATTGACGATGGTAGTGTTGTCCTTTGAAACAACCACCTTTTCGCAAGTTCCGAGCATGTCGAGAGTAGCCTGCTCAAGTTTCAGACCCTTCTCCTCGCTGATTACAAGACCGCCAGTAAGCACTGCGATGTCTTCCAACATTGCCTTGCGACGATCGCCGAAGCCAGGAGCCTTAACTGCGCATACCTTCAGACCAGCGCGCAGACGGTTAACCACGAGTGTGGTAAGTGCCTCCGAGTCAACGTCCTCAGCGATGATAAGCAGTGGCATTCCGTTCTCTGCTGCTGGCTGAAGAACTGGCATAAGGTCTTTCAGATTAGAGATTTTCTTGTCATAGATAAGGATGCGTGGATGATCCATAACGCACTCCATCTTGTCGGCATCGGTCATGAAGTAGCCAGAGAGATAGCCACGGTCGAACTGCATTCCCTCGACAACGCCGATGTGAGTGTCGCGGCTCTTGCTTTCCTCGATGGTGATAACGCCATCCTTAGAAACCTTGCGGAAAGCCTCGGCGAGCAGTTTACCAATCTCAGGGTCGTTGTTAGCACTCACTGTAGCCACCTGCTCTATCTTGTCGTAGTTGTCGTCAACCTTCTCGGCATTTGCCTGGATATAGTCAACAACAGCCTTCACAGCCTTGTCGATACCACGTTTGAGGTCCATTGGGTTGGCACCTGCGGTAACATTCTTCAGACCTACGTTGATGATGCTCTGTGCAAGGATGGTTGCGGTGGTTGTACCGTCGCCGGCATCGTCGCCAGTCTTTGATGCTACACTCTTAACGAGTTGTGCACCAGTGTTCTCGAAGCGGTCTTCAAGTTCCACTTCCTTAGCAACCGTAACACCGTCCTTTGTAATCTGAGGTGCGCCGAACTTCTTCTCGATGATAACGTTACGACCTTTCGGGCCCAGAGTCACCTTAACTGCGTTTGCCAACTGGTCAACACCATTCTTCAGCAAATCGCGAGCATCCATATTGAATTTAATATCTTTTGCCATGATTTTTTGATTTTAGAATTCGTTTTTTGTTATTTCGATATACCGTTACTACGTTATACCGTTATACCGACATTATATTATTTAACCAATGATGGCGAGCACATCGCTCTGGCGCATGATGAGATATTTTGTTCCCTCATACTCCAGTTCGGTGCCGCTATACTTGCCATAGAGCACTTCGTCGCCCTCTTTCAGAATCATTTCCTCGTCTTTTGTACCTTTGCCAGCAGCAACGATGGTGCCGTGCAATGGTTTCTCTTTTGCGGTGTCAGGTATGATGATACCGCCAATCTTCTCCTCAGCGGCTGCCGGGAGAACCAGAACTCTGTCTGCTAATGGTTTGATATTCATAATATAAATATTTTAAAGTGTTTATTAATCTTTGCCCACATCATTGCGAAAAGCGTGCCAAAATGTCAAATGACACTTTATGACACGCCAATACTGAAAATATGTCAGTCATTAATGAACGACAAAGATGACAAGTATGAAAATAGTACGTGATGTTCGGACTGGCAGTCCGAACATCACGTACTGGCAGTCCGAACGTCACGTACTCACAGTCCGAAGCATACGTACTGAACACAAATCAGATATTATAGTCCGACTCTTGAATCCACCCAGCACGCCGGGCCACACGTATTGCCTCGATGGCGGTGTTCACTCCCAGTTTGCGGAATATGTTCTTGCGGTGGGTGTTGACGGTATGGGTGCTCAGGAAGCGCTCTTCTGCTATCTCGCGCGTTGTCTTTCCCTCGGCAATGGCGGCAACAATAGCCTTCTCGGTTGCCGTGAGCGGCGAGTGTTGTTGCTCTTCCCCACCCTGATGCGACAGCAGTATCTCGCTCACACGAGGACTGAGATAGCGGCGACCGTCGGTTGCATAGCGCATCACATCACGTATCTCGTGTAACGGTGCGTCCTTGAACACGATGCTGAACGAATGACTCTGGAACACTATCTCGCGCAGGAACGACTCGGTGAGGTCGTCGCTGAACAACACCCAATGCGCCTCGGGGAACCTCTGTGATATGATGACAAGACTGGAAGCATCAGAAATGTCGAACAGGGTGTAGTCAATCACGACCACACTCTGTTCTTTCTCTCTGAGCAGTTCCATCACTTCTGCCTTGTCGGCAGCATGTCGGATATCGTGATGTCCCAGAGATTCCAGCAGATGCTTTATGGCAAAAGATGTGATTTCCTGCCTGTCTGCAAGGATAAATCTAACCAATGGAATCGAAAAATTTTATTTATTATCTTTTAGAGTGGATATTCTTCGAAGGCATAGAGCACCGTCGAGAGATAGCGCTCGCCCGTATCTGGCAGCAGAGCCACTATGGTCTTGCCCGCATTCTCGGGACGCTGAGCCACCTGCAGGGCTCCGAAAGCAGCCGCGCCAGAGGAGATTCCCACGAGCAGTCCTTCCTGCTGAGCCAGTTCACGACCAGTGCGGATGGCATCGTCGTTGTCGATATCGAGCACCTCGTCAACAACATTGGCGTCGTAAGTCTTAGGGATGAAGCCTGCTCCGATGCCCTGAATCTTGTGAGGACCGCTGGGCTGACCGTTCAGCACGGCCGAAGACTTTGGCTCAACGGCGATAATCTTCACGTTGGGGTTCTTCTCCTTCAGACGCTTGCCGATACCCGATACGGTACCACCTGTGCCCACGCCTGCCACGAAGATGTCTATCTTGCCTTCTGTCTGCTCCCATAGTTCAACGCCTGTTGTGTCATAATGGCGCTGAGGATTGGCGGGATTCTCAAACTGCTGCAATATAACGCTGCCCGGTATGGAGTCGCGCAACTGCTCGGCAGCCTTTATGGCACCAGCCATTCCGTCCTTTCCGCTTGTCAGACGCACCTCGGCACCGTATGCCTTAACGAGATTGCGGCGCTCAATGCTCATCGTCTCAGGCATAGTCAGTATGAGATGGTAGCCCTTCACTGCCGACACCAGGGCCAGTCCCACTCCGGTGTTGCCGCTTGTAGGCTCAATTATTGTTGCGCCTGGCTTCAAGATGCCCTTTTTCTCAGCATCCTCAATCATTGCGAATGCTATGCGGTCCTTAACGCTGCCACCCGGATTGAAGAACTCCACCTTTGCGATGATAGGCGTGCTCAGTCCTTTTGACTCAGAAAACTTACCCAGTTCGAGTAACGGTGTGTTGCCGATAAGTTCGGTCAACTTCTTTGCTATTTTTGTCATAACCCTTTTATCTTTGTTTGTTATTACACCTTATTTAATATATATAGTCATTACCCCAAAGCCTGACTGATATCGTCGATGATGTCGTCAATATGTTCTGTGCCTATGCTCAGACGTACCGTAGAAGGTGTGATGTGCTGCTGGGCAAGTTCTTCGGGCGACATCTGCGAGTGGGTTGTGGTGTATGGATGAATCACAAGGCTCTTCACGTCAGCAACATTTGCCAGCAGAGAGAATATCTTGAGTGAGTCGATGAACTGCCATGCCTCTTTCTCGCCGCCCTTAATCTCGAAGGTGAAGATGCTGCCGCCACCATTAGGGAAATACTTCTTATAGAGTTCGTGGTCGGGATGGTCTGGCAGAGAGGGATGATTCACCTTTGACACCTTCGGATGTTTGCTCAGGAAATCCACCACCTTGAGCGCATTCTCGACATGGCGCTCCACTCTGAGGCTCAATGTCTCAAGACCCTGCAAGAGGATGAACGCGTTGAAAGGAGATATTGTGGCACCTGTGTCACGAAGGATGACGGCACGGATGCGGGTAACAAATGCCGCAGCACCAGCCACATCGGCAAATACCGCACCATGATATGATGGGTCTGGCTTGGCCAGTGTTGGGAACTTGTCGGCATTAGCCTTCCAGTCGAAGGTGCCTCCGTCAACTATCACGCCACCGAGAGAACTACCGTGACCGCCAATGAACTTTGTTGCCGAGTGAACCACGATGTCAGCACCGTGTTCAATAGGACGGATGAGATATGGGGTTCCGAATGTGTTGTCTATAATAAGAGGTATGTTATGCCTGTGTGCAATGGCTGCTATTGCCTCGATGTCGGTGACATCGCTGTTAGGATTGCCGAAAGTCTCGGCAAATACAACCTTCGTGTTAGGCTTTATTGCTGCCTCCAGAGCCTCAAGGTCGTTAACATTTACGATAGTGTTTGTGATGCCCTGCGTGGCGAGAGTATGTGTTATCAGGTTGAACGAACCGCCGTAGAGATTATCGGCAGCCACGATATGGTCGCCATTCTGCGCTATGTTCTGCAGAGCGTAGGTAATGGCGGCTGCACCAGAGGCGACAGCAAGTCCTGCCACACCACCCTCGAGGGCTGCTACGCGGTCCTCAAACACACCCTGTGTCGAGTTTGTAAGACGGCCGTATATGTTACCTGCATCACGAAGACCGAAGCGGTCGGCGGCATGCTGGGAGTTGCGGAACACGTAAGAAGTGGTCTGGTAAATAGGCACCGCACGTGCATCAGTTGCTGGATCGGGCTGCTCTTGCCCTACGTGAAGTTGCAGTGTCTCGAAATGAAGTTTCTTGTTACTCATAATTCTAAATGTTTTAAATCCGACATTTTGTTTCAGTCAAACAATAACGTTTAACTTTCTGGGTGCAAAGTTACGGCGAAATACCGGTTGCCGAAATCCCTAATTATCGTCATTCGCATACCCAATTCATGGTATATTGCCGTTTCTCACCCTTTTCCGACGGCATAAACGACACAAAAAGGCGTGTTCTTTGTCAGAAAACACGCCTGCAAAAGTACATTATTTTATACAAATCGCCAAACTTTTATCCGTTTTCATTAATCACAGCCGGATTACATAATATTTATAATTAGAAACGAATCAAAGACCCATCCTCATGAATTTATTCCACAAAGTTTTCCAATCTCATCTTAATACCTTCAAAATCTGTGTTTAAATCTAAAGTTCGGATGTAAAGAGAATATCCGTCTCGATGTGTTATCGTAGCATCATCAAAGTCATCATTCTTCGTCTTTGCGTATAGAAGCATTCCGTCAACATTATGACGATGTTCTCTATCATATTCATTAACATAAGTGCGTATCTGGTATAGATTGTTATTGCGAATCGTTTCCTTACCATATTGCTGCTGTAATATTTTAGAATAATACTTTGTATCGATTATAAGTGTCCTCTCCCCTATTGTCAACAGAATATCGGTCTGCATAATAGGCAGGACAGAAGTGTCTGAGGACTCTTCTATTATATTCCATCCAATCTGGGCTGCACAAGGCTTAAATTCTGGATGATGCTTCTTATAATATGACAAGACAAACTTCTCGAATAGTCTGCATAGATGATCATCTGAAAATGCTTGCATTTTGAAATTTCCATTCTCGGTTGTCAACAGCCATTCCCTTACAATGAAATAGCAGATGTATAGCAACATCCTATAATTTCTATTGTTTCTATCAAATCTGAGTCTGTCCCAATGTATGGTATGAACATCTATAGCACTTACATTCTGAAAAAACAACATTAGTTTTTTAAGCCTGACCTTTGTTTCCTTCTTCACGTCAGAATGCTTCAACAAAAGAAGAGTTGTTGACACAAGAATCTGATTGTAGATGTTATCTTCCGTCAGCATGTCATAATCACAACTTATCTGTTGTTTATTTCGCATCCTATTTCTTATGGTTTCTGTCAAATTAATTTTACCCCTTACAGTCAGTAACGACTCGTTATGAGAAAAATATTCCCTATAGAGTCCTTGCTTCAGTTGGTACGAAATTCCCCTTCTCAATATCTCAGCAAAAAGGTCATATATATTATCAAATTCTTCGCCTTCTATTTCTGCATAGTTATTTTGCCTAAGCTCCTGAAAAGCATAAGCAAGCATATAATAGATATTACGTATCAGTATTCCTTTGTCTTCTGTCATTTGATGGCATCCCTTAACTTTCGCGCTTCGTTGTTAAAACGCTCATCATTATCAAACCAATACTCTCTAAGCATGGGTACGATGTCATACTCTACAATGCTTTCTAAGTCGTATTTTTCTTCTAAATTACAAAGATAACTGTGACCTATACAGAATCCATTACCTAGAGAATCATCATCTGCAATCACCTTATTCAGTTCCTTCAAGGCTTTTACAAGATTATTGAGACGTGGATCATGCTTTTCCTCTATGTATTCTTTGAAACTAGAATTCTCAAAGGCTGGTTTCATTTCATAGAAACTAAAGCGTCTGCGCAAAGCATAATCTATCATAGCAAGCGAACGGTCGGCGGTATTCATCATGCCTATCAGATACAAGTTACTCGGCACTGAGAAGCGTTGCTTATTATATGCCAATTGGATAGGGCTATCACGATAGTCCGCTTCTATCAATTGCAATAATTCACCAAAAATCTTACTCAAGTTACCGCGATTGATTTCGTCAATAATCAAGAAGTAGGGCACATCATGATGCAATTTTGCTTGTTGGCAAATGTCATAGAAGATACCATTTACAAGGGAAAAACCTTTTTCTGCATTTGGTTTATATCCCATTACGAAATCTTCGTAACTATAATTTTGATGGAACTGGATAATCTTTACTCGGTCCTCATCCTTCTCTCCCATTATAGCATAAGCCAATCTTATGGCAGCAAATGTTTTCCCGACACCAGGAGCACCTTGAAGAATAAGATTCTTCTTACGATTCAACAAAGATTTCAATGTTTGCAATTGATGCATATCCATATATACATCATTCAGGAAGTCTTCGTCACTATAAATTGTGTTTTCTTCCGTTTCCTCTTCTTCATCTTCAACAGGCTCAGGATTATCTCTGCGAATAAGACGCATTATTTCCTCATATTCATCTTCTGAAAGTCGGAAAAGGCTACCCTGACAACGGTTCATTACAGGCTCTGATTCTTTAAGATTTGGATTGTTAAGAATCTCTGTATAAGGAACAGGCGATAACAGTTCTTCAGTCTTTCGGATATACAGAACCTCTCCATCTGTTTCCGATACCACACGTCCTAAAGCAACAATTTGTAGCACAGGGGAGGATTCATATGCTATCACTAAATCGCCAGGCTTAGCCTCATAGAAATGCTTGAAGACACGCCTTTTGTTTCCTTTCTCATTATAAAGAGTGTAATCTATATCCCCACCTACTTCCCAATCATTTGAAGGACTCCAATATTTGGGACTACCAGTTAACCACCAATACTGTTTACCTTTGGAGTCCTTGTGTTCTGGGATTTTATTTCCATCTATTAAAGCATTGAGCCTATCTACATAATCCTTATAGCGAGTGACGTTTGTTAGTGTCTTCATTGCGTGTACTTCTTCCGTTTTCCACTCTCCGACATCAGTCCATTTCACCCTTCTGATATGCTTATAATTCGGCAGGTTGTCATCAAACATGTATTTTGATTCTACAATACCTCGTCCAATGATGGTATTCCTACCCTTCTTTGCAAAAACAACATCGCCGAGTTTCATCTCGTTTAGAAATTGCCAAACTGCCAAAGTGTCGTTTTTCGCAGAGCCTCCCGTGGGATAGAAGCGCTTAATGGCTTGATTCGTTTCTTCTATCGATGAGTACTGAGAATAATCACCTAATTTGTCCCATCCTATACACATTACACCTTCATTGACACAGAAATCCCATTTCGATGCTTGTTCTCCTGGGGAGAAAGTCCAATACATTTTCTGATTGTTTGTAGAACTATTTACGCTTGTTGTATCCTTTGTTCTACTATCGTCCTTTATATAGGCTTCATGTGAAAAATCCGCATAATTGCTACAGTTGATTTCACCCGACGCAATCTTATCGTCAAGGCGCTCCATTATTGCTTTATACTCTTTATATTGGACAAATCTGCCATCAAAGGAGGCTATACCTAAAGAAGCCAACTTCGCTTTGTTATTTCCATCTAAGGCCAAATATTTGTCTGGACGTATCCAAAACAGCCCCATAGTTATATTGTATTTTATAAGATACTGATTTTTAAGAGCATTATATGCTTCTTCAATATCTTTATCAAGAACAGCACACTCGAACAAATTCCATAGCCTTTCAATATCACCATCTTCTCTATCCCCTTCAAATGCCATAAAGTTTGATAGCATATTGTTCATTTCCGGCACCCCAGAAAAATCTTGCGGCACAGGTGCAGAAATTTCAAGGAAACTCTTGAACTGCTTACATAGAGCAATTTTTTTGCCCCATGTTATACCTCTATTGACAATAGCCATAACAGTAAACGGATCTGTATCTGGTACACGTCTGCCGTCAGGAGCATCCTTGAAATGCTTGATCAGGCTCCCATCAATATTGTCATATATCCAATTAACTAATGGAGTTCTATTATTTCTGTACTTTAAGAGTTTCTGCCCAAACTCTATATAAAACGGAATCCAAGTATATTTCATTATAGTATTGTTTATTTGTTTATCCAAATTATTATTTAGTCATCTCTTCATAGGTACATTCCCTTCGCAATATTCCTTATCTTCTCTTTCACTTGTGTCATTGCCTTTGTCTTACCGCCTCGAAGAGGAGGATGGCGGCGCTGACGGAAACGTTGAGGGAGTCGAGACGGCCGAGCATGGGTATGCGGATGTGGGCGTCGGCTGCCTGCCGCCACTGACTGGTGAGACCTGTGGATTCGGTTCCCATTACTATTGCGGTGGGACGGCGCATGTCGATGTCGTAATAGAGACTTGAGTCTTGCAGTTGGGCGGTGAGAATGGTGATGCCCTGTTGTTTGAGGAAGGCGATGCACTCATCTGAAGAGCATGCCACGCACGGCACGGTGAATATCGCACCGATGCTGCTTCGTATCAGGTTCGGGTTATAGAGGTCGGTCAGCGGGTCGCAAACGATGACGGCATCGGCTCCCGCAGCATCGGCACTACGGAGCACGGCACCCAGATTGCCTGGTTTCTCAACGCTCTCAAGCACCACAATCAGAGGGCTTTCGCCAAGCGAGAGGTCAGCAAGAATGCGCTGACGTGCCACCACTTCAGCCACCACTCCCTCGGTGCTGCCGCGATAGGCAATCTTCTCATAGATGTCACGCGACACCTCGAACACTTTCTTCGCTGGCACCTTATAGCCGTTGTCAAGCAAATCGGAGCATACGAAAGCGGTGTCCACCTCGAACCCTGCATTGATACAATGTTGCAGTTCGCGGCGCCCCTCCACAATGAAGAGTCCGCTTTTGCGGCGTTCTGACGACTTCTGTTGCAATAGTTGCAACCGTTTAATCTTCGGATTCTGTGCGCTTGTAATGATATTCTCTTCCATATATGTTTGCAAAGATACAACATTCTCATGACTTTTCATCAAAAAAAGTAGTAACTTTGCAGCCGAAAAAGTCATTTCAAGCATCAAGAGAGTGGACATCACGACGATATACCTTATACTCCTGTGCATCGGGGCGAGTTTCATCCAGCGCACAACAGGTTTCGGTTTCGGCATTTTCATCATGTCGATGCTGATACATCTTGTGCCTTCCTACGGCGAGGCAGTCACTCTCTCGGGCATGCTGGCACTCACCACATCGTTCACTATAGCCCTGCGACTGCGTCGGCTCGTGGTGTGGAAGCGCCTCCTGCCGATGCTCATCACGTTTATCGTCGTGTCGTCTATATGCATCTTCTTCCTCAAGAGGATAGAAGACGTGCTGCTGCGGCAAATTCTGGGCGTTGTGCTGATACTGACGAGCATCTACTTCGCCTTCATCAGCAAGCACATCACGCTGAAGCCATCGCCCAAAGCACAAGTGGGGACGGGCATATTGAGCGGACTGATGGGTGGATTCTTCGGTATGCAGGGACCACCTGCCGTGCTCTACTTCATCTCTTCAGAGAAAGACAAGCAGCACTACATGGCAATGACGCAGGTGTATTTTGTGCTTGGAAACGCCATGATGACCGTTGTCAGGGCGCACAACGGATTTCTCACGCCGACGGTTATCAACGATTATTTCTATGGTCTGATAGGAGTGGTCATAGGCACTATGCTCGGAGCCTTTGTCTTCAACCGCATCCCCTCGCGCCTTTTCCGTTATGTAGTTTATGTGTATATAGGAATCAGCGGCGTTATGATTCTTTTGGGGACATAGTGCCAAAGAGCATGTTCTCAAGTTGGTTGACCGCACTATTCATATCGTGCTCGAAGTGCTGATGGTCGCGCAGGAAGTGGTCGTTGCCACATGAAATCGTGTCGTATAGTTCGCCATTCATGTCTGCCACATATTGCTCTATGGCATACTCGATGTCGTCGCGCTGCCACTCCATCGTGGAGTGTTCAAACACACGTAGTTTCTGGTGGAAGAAACTATATGCCGTCTCTATCGCGTCGCGTGTTATCATCGCCCGTCCTCCTTCCCGTCGTAGCCAATCGGGCGCATTTGCTTTTGCTCTTCGCTATACACAAAACCATGCTCGCGGAGATAATCTTTTATCTCCTCCTCGTCGCGATTGAAGTTAAAACAAAGTTCTTCGAGAGTGTCGAACTCCTCGTCTCTGAGCAGCATGTTTATCGCCGAGACGAGTATTGCGGGGTCTTTTGGCAGATATTCCATATTAATATAACCCCCAATCAGCCACTTTATTGTGTGCAGGAAACATCAAGTGAGAATGCGGAAAACATCAGGTGAGAATGTCAGTAACATCAAGTGGGATTCTCACTAATATCAAACGGGGAGACAAAGTTAATAACTTTGTTGAACAAAGTTAATAAGATTGTCGAACAAAGTTAATAAGATTGTTGAACAAAGTTAATAACTTTGTTAGCCCACTTGTATCTCCTTAGAAGCCAAGTAGTTACAAGTGGCACTCCGAAAGGATGTTTTTAAGGCTTGAAAAAGACTGTTTTTTGAGTTAAAAAGGCTACCTTTGCATGCAGAAAAGACCTAAACTATGCCTATAATAGAGATTGATTCGCTTGCGCATGAAGGCGTAAAGATGTTCAGCACGCTGACAGAGGCGCAACTGAGAAATAAGGTTGAGCCGGAAAAAGGCGTGTTCATAGCCGAGAGCCCGAAGGTTATCAAGGTGGCACTCGATGCCGGTTACGAGCCGTTGGCTCTGCTCTGCGAACGCAAGCACATAGAGGGCGACGCGAGGGAGATAATAAGTCGCGCCGGCGATATTCCCATATATACCGGCGAGCGGGAACTTCTGGCTTCGCTCACGGGCTACACTCTGACGCGCGGAGTGCTCTGCGCCATGCGCCGCCCCATGCCGAAAAGCGTTGAAGAAGTGACTCGTGGCGCGCGCCGAGTGGTGGTTATTGACGGTGTGGTGGACACTACCAACATCGGAGCGATATTCCGCGGGGCTGCCGCTCTTGGCATTGATGCCGTTCTGTTGACAAGAAACTCATGCGACCCGCTTAACCGTCGCGCCGTAAGGGTGTCTATGGGCTCGGTGTTTCTTGTGCCCTGGACGTGGATAGACGATAGTCTTGAACTATTGAAACAACTTGGTTTCAAGACAGCGGCGATGGCTCTGAGCGACGACTCGATACCTCTCGACGACAAAAGACTAAAGGACGAGGAACGACTGGCTATAATCATGGGAACCGAAGGCGACGGACTGCCGAGGGAAACGATACGCCGTGCCGACTATGTTGTGCGCATTCCGATGGCACATAACGTTGACTCGCTCAACGTGGCGGCAGCAGCAGCCGTTGCGTTTTGGGAACTGAGGGGAGTTAGGAGTTAGAAGTTAGAAGTTAGGAGTTAGGAGTTTAATTGTATCCTTTATTTAAAGCGATGGCTCTTTACTGCCCTGCGGTGTTCTGCCGATGCGGAACCTCCGGCAAAACCTCTGCCACCTGAATAAGCAGCATAGTACTGGCTGATGGCACGCACATAGCCCACCGTTTCGCTACTTCTCACATAGCCGTGTCGCACAACTGGGTCGTTGTAATATTCCGGTTCGCTGAGCAACGAGAGATAATGCTCCACGTCAGCCCATCGCTCTGCGCTTGCACCTTCTTTTCTTGCCAACGCCTGGGCATCGGCGATGTGTCCCGAACCACAGTTGTATGAGGCGAGCATAAAGCAGATGCGCTCGTCGAAAGAGCGAATATACGAATACTGACTCGACAATTTTGCCATCAGACGGGCTGCCGCCGCAACGTTTGTCTCGGGGTCGAATATCTTGTCGCGAGGCACTCCCAACGATGCTGCCGTTTGCGGCATCAACTGCATCAAGCCACAAGCACCCGCCCAAGAACAAGCCGTTGGGTTGAAACCCGATTCCTGACGGCATTGTGCAACGAGCAAACGCCAATCGACGCCTGCCGTCGAAGCGTGTTTCTTGAACAAGTCGTCCCAAGGCGACAAGGCGCCTGGAGGCGTGGGCGGAGTGGCTATATGCGGTATGCGTGGTGCCGACGGAGTTGGTGGAGCATAGCGGTTTGACGACGAAGGGCGATGACCTCCTCTCGGAGAACCAGCATTTGGCGAGTTGCCACCCCACCCTCCGAACGGAGAAGAGAGGCGGTCGGTGATGCGAAGTGCCATCGGTCCCTTTGCCTGCAGAGCCTTGCCCACGCTCAAGTACCATTGATCTAAGGCGGCGGCAAGGTCTTCGCCTTGTGGTGAGACAGCCCATTGGCAATCGCTCTCCTCGTCAACGGCTCCGCAATAGTGCAACGACTCGTCGTTACGGGGCAAGGGGGTAATAATGATGTCGGCATCGCCATGAAGCAAGGCTGTGCGTAGTTCGGCGGAGTCGCGGCACAAGTGGATGCGCAAGGTGACTCCCATCTCGGCGGCAAACCTGTCGCAAAGAAGGTAATACAAGCCGAGACGCTCGCCTCGGTATTCATAATAAGTTTCAGGACCAGAAAGTGTTGCGGCAATCAACTCACCATTAGCGATGATGTCACTCAACGAAAGGGCTGTGCTGTCAGTGGCCGAATCGCCCCACGGGGGCAGTTCGCTCTTCTTCGACCTCACCGAGCACGATGCCAAGAACATCAGCAGTAATAGTGGAATATAAATGCACTTCGCTTTCATTTTCGCCACAAAATTACAATAATTCTTGCAAATATCAACATAAAAGCGTAAATTTGCAGCAAAAAAGTATGATAAGGATAGCAGTACAATCTAAAGGTCGTCTCTACGAGGACACCATCGGTCTTCTGGGAGAGGCAGACATCAAGATAAGCGCAAGCAAAAGAACCCTGCTGGTACAGGCATCAAACTTCCCACTTGAGGTACTTTATTTGAGAGACGACGACATACCGCAAAGCGTGGCAAGCGGTGTCGCCGACCTTGGCATCGTGGGCGAGAACGAGTTTGAAGAACGTGAAGAGGACGCCGAAGTGGTATGCCGCCTTGGCTTCTCTAAGTGTCGCCTCAGCCTTGCCATACCAAAGAGCATAGACTACCAAGGACTGGAATGGTTCAACGGCAAGAAGATTGCAACATCATACCCCGTTATTCTGAGGAAGTTCCTCAAAAAGAACGGCATCAACGCTGAGATTCATGTCATTACAGGAAGCGTGGAGATAAGTCCGGGAATAGGTCTTGCCGACGCCATATTCGACATCGTGAGCAGCGGCTCTACACTCGTTAGCAACAACCTCAAGGAGGTTGAGGTGGTGATGAAGAGCGAGGCTCTGCTCATAGCCAACAAGAATCTTGACGAAGAAAAGCGCGACATACTGAAGCAGATGTTATTCCGCATCGAGGCGGTTAAGCAGGCAGAGGACAAAAAATATGTGCGCATGAACGTTCCGAAGGCTCACCTGCAGGACATCGTTAGCGTGTTGCCCGGACTGAAAAGCCCTACCATCATACCACTGGCAGACGATGAATGGTGCTGCGTTCACACCGTGCTCGACCAGAAACGCTTCTGGGAGATTATCGGTAAACTGAAGGAGATGGGAGCGCAGGGTATCCTTGTCACTCCTATAGAGAAGATGATACTTTAGGAGTTAGAAGTTAGGAGTTAGAAGTTAGGAGTTAGAAGTTAGGAGTTAGGAGTTAGGAGTTAGAAGTTAGGAGTTAGGAGTTTGCAGTTTGTAGAGGCCTGCCCCCGTGTAAGCCCGCAAAGTTCCGCTCCACCCTCTGTGCACTCTGTCTCCTCTGTGCACTCTGTGCTTTCATAGCAAAGCGGAAAGAAAGTTCAATGTTCAAAGATCAATGTTCAAAGTAATAAAATATCCGAAGCAGGAGGAATGGAAGAGTATTGTTGAGCGTCCGCATCTCGACGTCTCACAACTCAACGACACGGTCAGCCAGGTGCTAAGCGACATAAAGGCACGTGGCGACGAAGCAGTAAAAGAGTATGAACTGAAGTTCGACCATGTGGCTCTTGATAGTCTTGCCGTTACCGAGGCAGAGATTGACGAGGCATTTGCTTCTATCAGCAACGAGTTGGTTGAAGCGATACGTCTTGCTCATTCTAACATCTATAAATTCCACGAGGCACAACGCTTCGAGGGAGATAAGATAGAGACCTGCAAGGGTGTGACATGCTGGCAGAAGAGCGTGGCTATCGAGAAGGTAGGCTTGTATATTCCTGGTGGCACTGCCCCACTCTTCAGTACCGTCCTCATGTTGGCAACACCAGCAAAGATTGCGGGATGCCAGGAAATTGTGCTTTGCACCCCACCGAATAAAGAAGGAAAGGTGAACCCTGCCATTCTTGCCGCCGCCCGTGTGGCTGGAGTGAGCAAGGTATTCAAGACTGGCGGCGTTCAGGCGATAGGAGCGATGGCATACGGAACAGAGAGTGTGCCTAAGGTTTACAAAATATTCGGCCCTGGCAACCAGTATGTAATGGCGGCAAAGCAACAGGTGAGTCTCCACGACGTGGCGATTGACATGCCTGCCGGCCCTTCCGAAATATGCGTTATCGCCGACGAGACGAGCAATCCAGTGTTTGTTGCCGCCGACCTGCTGTCACAAGCAGAGCACGGTATCGACTCTCAGGTTATTATGATTACCACCTCAGAGGAAATGGCAATGCAAGTGGAGAAAGAAGTGGATGTTCAACTCCAGACATTGCCCCGCAAGGAACTGGCGATGAAGACTCTTGAGAACTCAAAGATAGTAGTAGTCAACGACAAGGAAGAGGCGATGGCGTTAAGTAATGCCTATGCCCCGGAGCACCTTGTGATAGGAACCGACGATTACGAGGAACTGGCAAAGAAAGTGATAAATGCCGGTAGCGTGTTCCTGGGCAAGTATGCATGTGAAAGTGCCGGCGACTACGCAAGCGGAACTAACCACACCCTGCCCACTCACGGCTATGCACTCGCATACAACGGAGTTAATCTCGACAGTTATAACCGAAAGATTACATTCCAACATCTCACCAAAGAGGGAATCCAAAGCATAGGACATGCCGTTGAACTAATGGCAGAAGCCGAGCAACTTGATGCCCACAAAAGAGCAATGAGCGTTAGAGTAAGGAGTTTGGAGTGAGTAGTTTAGAGTTAGAAGTTTAGAGTTAGAAGTTCTTTTAATCGCTTCGCTTTGTAAAAGCGCCCCTTCGGGTCGAGCGAGGAGTTAGGAGTTGAAGGAGTACGTCTGAAAAATAATTGCGCCGAAATATAAAAGACATGAAACCATTATCCGTATTAACAAGACCAAATATTTGGGACCTCGCACCTTACAGTAGTGCCCGCGACGAATATAGCGGACATGAGGCGAGGGTGTTTCTTGATGCCAACGAGAATCCTTATAACACGCCTTTCAACCGCTATCCCGACCCGCTGCAAAGAGACTTGAAGAAAATGATAGCGCAGGTGAAGGGTGTCAGAGAAGAACAGATATTCCTCGGCAACGGAAGTGATGAGGCTATTGACCTGCCATACAGGTGTTTCACACGTCCGGGCATCGACAATGTGGTGGCGATAGAGCCGACATACGGAATGTATAAGGTGTGCGCCGACATCAACGATGTGGAGTATCGTCCTGTAAAACTCGACGAGAACTTCCAGATGAGTGCCGAGCGTCTGCTTGCCGCTACCGACAAGAACACGAAGATAATATGGATTTGCTCGCCCAACAACCCCACGGGCAACAGCCTTGACCGCGACGAGATAATCAAGGTGATAGAACGCTTTGAGGCTTTCGTTATTGTTGATGAGGCTTACGGCGACTTCTCACAAGAGACTTCCATGCGAGGATTGCTGGACAAGTATCCCAATCTGATTGTGCTCAACACCATGAGCAAGGCATGGGGATGCGCAGCCATTAGACTTGGAATGGCTTTTGCAAGCAAGGAGATTGTCAGTATATATAATAAGGTGAAGTATCCGTATAACGTGAACCTCCTCACTCAGAAGCAGGCAATGGAAGCGCTGCGCGACCCGTTCCAAGTGGACAAATGGGTGAAGATATTGCTACAGGAGCGCCGCCGCATGATGGAGTCGTTCTGCCTCTTGCCTATCTGCGAGAAGGTGTATCCCACTGATGCCAACTTCTTCCTTGCAAAGATGACCGATGCAACATCTATTTACAACTATCTGGTTGAGCGCGGTATCATCGTACGCAACCGCTCGCGAGTAACGCTTTGCAACAACTGTCTGCGCATCACCATCGGAACAAAGACCGAGAACAACGAACTGCTCTCTGCTCTCAGACAATACTAAGGAGTTAGGAGTTAGAAGTTAGGAGTTAGGAGTTAGGAGTTAGGAGTTTATTTGTAGGGGCGTCGCTCGGCTTTGCCGCTTTCATAGCGAAGCGGAGAAAGAACCCCGTGTGAGCCCGTCTCAAGATTTAGGAGTTCTTCGTGTTGAGCGATGAGTAAAAATAAAGAGTATGCTCCGCAAAATAAAAATAAAGGCCTTGGGTTTCCAAGGCCTTTATTTGTTATGGTTGAATGAGTTTATCACCTGTTTCCTTTATCAGTCTTCTAGCATAGTTCTCGGGGAAGCCTGGGCGTTGAACTTTTGCGCCGAGCCCTTCGGGAGTAAGTTCGAACTTACCGTCTTTCTCTGGCTTTACAGCCATATCGTTATACTTCACGATGAGATAGAAGGCGAGTTGCTTCCAGCGGTCAAGCATCTGCTGAGCCTTCTCGTTGCTATAGTCGTTGAGGAACTTCTGTGCAGAAGCAGGACTATCGGCATAGAGTTGCATAGCGCGGTCCTCTATCGACTTCTGGTTTGCGAAGTAAGAGTTTTCAAGAGAGTCGCGCACTTCCTTCAAAGAGGGGAACATCTGAGAATAACGTGGATAAACCATATTGCTCACCCAGTTGCACACCCAGAATGCATTGTCCATTGAGAACGTCACGGCATCGGCACCTGGTGTGTTGTAGCACTTTGGCTGAACGGTATTGCAACAATAGATTGGTGTATAGGCAACCATATTGCCATCGTCGTTACCCCACCAGAGGCAACCGCCAATCTCACGAGGAAGCCATGAACGCATCTGACTTACATAACTGAAACCTGTCTGCTGAGTGCTCGTTGGACGCTCATTGAAGCATTTCTTTCCGTCAACCTCGAACGAAAGAGGCGTAGGACGATAGGGCATTTCCCAAATACCGCCACCCATGTCTTGGTCAAGGGCAAACGGTGTTCCCTCATAATGGTCGCGCATGCACGCCTCCACCTCCTGAACGCTCACCTTGTGGTTTGGCACAATCCACAACGGCATCGGCTCGGCATTGGGTACCTTACCCATTGCGTAGTCGAGGTATGGCATCATGTCGCCAAAGTGATTGAAGAAACTCCACACACGAGCCTCGCAATAACGACGACCCGAGAAGTCGGGAGCGGCGTATGCTGCATTGAAAGAGAAGTCGGCATCCTTGCCTGTAAAGAATCCCTTTTCGCGTGCAAAGGATATCACATCCTTTGAGTAAAGGACGTTCTTCTTGTCCTTGAGGTTGAACTTCGTGATGCGGCTCTGGTTAGCATGAGCACAGATGGCGTTGTCGGGAATGCGCATAGCCACCCACACGGCACCTTTGTTCTCTGGTCCCTTGCCAATCATCTCCATGATCCACGCCTCGTTAGGGTCGCATATTGTGAATGTTTCGCCCTCTGAGTTGTAACCATACTCTGCCACAAGGGATGTCATCACGTTTATTGCCTCACGCGCAGTCTTAGAGCGTTGGAGTGCAATATAAATGAGTGAACCATAATCGAGAATGCCCTTTGGGTCAACGAGTTCCTCGCGCCCGCCGAACGTTGTCTCGCCGATGGTAACCTGCCATTCGTTGATGTTTCCTATGACATTATAAGTCTCGGCAGCCTCGGCAATCTCGCCATGATAAACGTTGGTGTCCCAGTCGTAAACTTTGCGCATCTCGCCCTTGGCATGCTTGCCGGCAGGGAAATGACAAAGATTCTGGAACATACCGTAGTCGTCGGCATTATATGTGCAAATCACCGAACCGTCGGTGCTTGCGCCTTTAGCCACGATGAAGTTTGTGCAAGCCATTGATGCAGTTGCGCTCGCTATAGCGAATAGGAATAAAAGTGTTTTCTTCATATCTTAATAATCAAAATGTATGTTCTTTTGAATAGAATTGTTACGATTGTCCTTTGCGTAAACGGTGAGTGTACGCGTCGTGCCTTTTCGTTTCAATGGAGTTTGTGAAAGATGGCACACACGTATGGTTGACTTAGGAACGTCCTCGAAAAGCACGAACTTTCCGTCAACGTATGCCTTGAACGACGCAAGACCACTCTTAGAGTCATAGACATTAAGCCTCAGCACACCAGCAGCGGAAGACTCGATATCGACCTCTGGCGGATTGTCGTCATAAGCCACCTCGTAACTAAGTCCCAAGTCGCGCAGGCGTCCTGTCACCCATCCGTCCTTGTATTTTCCTTCTTGATAACGGTCGTATGTGTCATGACATACGATGTACAACTTATCGGTATTCTCGACAGGCTGAAGCACCTTAAGGCTTATCTCGCCCCAGTCGAACAGCGGTGTGAGAGCATCACGGAAGGAATAGGCATCAGAGATTCCTTCATGACATGCGGCAATCTGGGGAGTGACGGCCATATTAGCAGGCAGCAGGCCTTTCTTCAGATGCAGGCGCATGTTTTGAAGCGAGATGTCGTTATCTTTGTCGTAACTCAGCATGTATGCACCCGTGTCTTTCCGAGGTTCGATGTCTTGTCGTTGACCTTTTACCACAAAAGAATACTCGGTGCTGTTACCAAAGTAATCTCGGAGGATATACCTTATATTATATGGTCTCTCCTCGTTGAACGTTATGATGCCCAGTTGATCGTTGGCTGAGATTACCGGCAAAGTGTTTCCTGGGTCGATGAACGACTTCATGAACCAAACGCGGTTCTCCATATAGTAATCGTAGTCGCCCCATGAGTTCACCATGCGGTGGCTGGCAACAGGGATGCGGTTGACATTACTGCTGAACACAGTATCGCCATCGACAATCAGCGTGGTGTAACGTATGCCGAAACGATTCCAACTGCCTTCCATCTTGTCCTCAGCATGAAGAGCGAAGCCTACCTTTCCCCATGCGTTCATCTCGGTCATGTTCTCCGAGAGGGCGAAACGTTGCTTGTAAGACTTGCCACAGAAAGAACCCTCGCCGTCAACGGGCATCGCCATAATGGCATCTGCCGTGGGAGCGGTGGTGTCTTTGACATACTTGCCTATGAAGTCAAGCGGGTCGAGCACATCCCAAGTGCGCGTGTCATGAACCTCGAGATGAAGATGGGGCGCCGTGCTTGCCCCCGTGTTTCCGCTAACGGCAATCAGTTGGCCTTCAGAAACGGGGAAGTCGGTTGGCTGGAACTCCACATCCGCCACATATTGCTCGTGCTCATACTGCCATTTCTTCACCATTGCCGCTATCTGAGGCGTGAAGCGCTGCAAGTGGCAATATACGCTGGTGTAGCCGTTGGGATGTCGCACATAAACGGCATTGCCGAAACCAGACACCCCCACCGTCACTCGGCTGATATAACCGTCGGCAATAGAGAATATGGGTTTTCCCTCCACCTGCTCCGTCTTGACGTCGCAACCAGCATGGAAATGATTCGGGCGCGGTTCGCCAAAGTTTCCCGCCAGCGACAATTCATGATGAACAGGCGACGAGAAACTCAGCAGGGCACCGAGCAACAATGATGTCAGCATGCCTTGAAACTCATATCAAGTCCCTTGACAGAATGGGTAAGCGCACCCACCGACACGAAATCGACGCCGCACTCGGCATAGTCGCGAATGGTGTCGAAGGTAATGCCGCCGCTCGACTCTGTCTCATACTTGCCACCTATCATCTCGACAGCCTTGCGGGTGTCCTCAACGCTGAAGTTGTCGAGCATGATACGGTCAACGCCTCCGCACTCCATCACCTGACGTATCTCATCGAACGAGCGCACCTCAATCTCAATCTTCAACTTCAGTCCCTTCTCATCGAGATACTTGTGGCAACGTGTGATAGCATTCTTTATGCCGCCAGAGAAATCCACATGATTGTCCTTGAGCAGAATCATATCGAAAAGTCCGATGCGATGGTTGACGCCTCCGCCAATCTTCACAGCCTGCTTCTCCAGCATACGCATGCCAGGAGTGGTCTTACGGGTGTCCAGCACATGAGTCTTAGTGCCCTTCAAGCGCTCCACGTAGCGGTCGGTCATCGTTGCTATTCCACTCATTCTCTGCATGATGTTGAGCATAAGGCGCTCCGTCTGCAGAAGAGAACGCACCTTGCCTGTGACAATCATAGCCACGTCTCCCTTCTTCACTCTCGAGCCGTCGCCCATAAACACTTCCACCTGCATGGTGGGGTCGAAGCGTGCAAACACCTTCTTGGCCACTTCCACGCCAGCAAGTATTCCGTCTTCTTTAATTAGCAACTTGCTCTTTCCCATTGCATCCTCGGGAATACAGCAAAGAGTGGTATGGTCGCCGTCACCTATATCTTCTGCAAAAGAGAGGTCGATAAGCCTGTCTTCTAATTCTTCAACTGATAACATACTTGTATTGATTTATGGTTTGTATATGTTTCGATGTGCGAAAAGGCATCTTTCGCATTGCAAAAGGGCATCTATCGCATCACGAAAAGCCATCATTCGCACATCGAAATGACATCTTTAGTCTTTGAAGAGATAAACACCTATGCCAACGCGAGCGCCGAACTTGCTATAGTCGGAGTGCTTGCGGAACGACTGGTCGTAATAGAGCGAAGGCTCGATGGTCACCGTGCGGCTCACGAAGAATGCGTAGCCGACCTCGAGTTCGGGCATGATGTCGTTATAGTTGTGATTGGAGTGTATCAACTTGGCATTAAGTCCGAGGAAGAGTCCGTTCTGAAGGATGTAATAGCGACCGCCCAAGCCGAGAGAGAAGTCGGTGGGAGCATCGTCCTTTCCTGAATAGTTGACGCCGGCACTTGCCTTAAGCATGATGTTATCCATGATGAAATAGCCGCCAGTGGCCTCCACACCAAGGTGGAATTTCTCTGAACCGCTATAACTGAGGTCAACACCCGTGAGCGAAGCACCAATATAAACCTTGCCCTGCTCAAACTGAGCGTTGGCTGTGATAGACATCGCGAGGGCGATGATAAACATTGCAATTTTCTTCATAGCATTTTTCTGTTTTTATATTAATAATTATATGTCTGTTCTTTTGCTCTCTTTGTTCTTCCAGATGAAGAACCATGCCAGAGAGATGATAAGGGCAGCACCGCCAACGGCATAGCCCACGGTCATGTCGAGCCCGAAGGCATTTGGCGAAATCATGATGAACGACGAGCAGACGACGGTCATGAAGAGCGCCGGGAGCATGGTAATAACCCAGGGCTTCTTCTGCCTTACAAGGTAAACGGTAATAGCCCATAGCGTGAACACCGCAAGTGTCTGGTTGGCCCATCCGAAGTAACTCCATATAACGTTGAAGCCATCAGGATTCTCGATGTTGAAGAAGAGCAGGGCGAGCGTCGCTCCGAAGAGCGGAATACAGATGTAAATGCGCTTCATGTAACTCTTCTGGTCGAGATGCAGGAACTCGGCGATGATAAGACGTGCCGACCGCAACGCCGTGTCGCCACTGGTGATGGGGGCTGCCACAACTCCGAGAAGTGCCAGAATGCCGCCAAACGTTCCAAGCCAACCCTGACTGACAGTGGTAACCACCTCGGGAGCCTGAAGAGAGAGGGAAGCACCCAGTTCCTGAGCGGCTCCTCCGTAGAAGAAATACATAGAGACTGTAGCCCAAATCAAAGCAACCACACCCTCGGTAATCATCGCACCATAGAACATCGGGCGTCCCATCTTCTCACTTTTCACGCAACGGGCCATCAGCGGCGTCTGTGTGGCATGGAATCCACTTATCGCGCCACAGGCGATAGTTATGAAGAGAGCGGGGAATATGGGCGACTTGAAGCCCTCGCCGTAAATGCCGTCAGAGAGTTCGGGCAGCGATGGCCACTTAACAAAAAGCACCACCATAAGTGCCAAGGCCATGAAAAGCATGGAGACAGCAAACAACGGGTATATCTTTCCTATAATCTTGTCGATGGGGAGCATCGTGGCGATGATGTAATAAACGAAGATGATGCCACACCAGATGTAAACCCACGTTAGTCCCTCACCACAAATGTCGCCAAGAATCAAAGCGGGCGAATAAACAAACACGGCACCTACCATCATCAGCAGGAAGACGCTAAAGACAAGCATCACACGCTTGGTGCCCTGACCGAGATAAAGTCCTATGAGTTCTGGCTGACCAGCGCCGTCGTGGCGCATAGAAAGCATTCCTGAAAGGTAGTCGTGAACGGCTCCGGCAAAGATACAGCCAAGCACAATCCACAAGTAGGCAGACGGACCAAACTTCGCTCCCATGATGGCACCAAATATAGGACCGGTGCCGGCGATGTTTAGAAACTGAATCATAAACACCTTCCAGCCAGGGAGTACAATGAAATCTACCCCGTCGTTTATCCTTACGGCAGGAGTCTTGCGGTCGTCGGGAGAGAAAATCTTCTCAACCAACTTCCCATAGAACACATAGCCAAGCACAAGTGCTAAGAGGCTAATGATGAATGTTACCATTTTTGGTTAATTATTTTAATTAAAACTGAGTGCAAAGATACGATTTTTTATCAAAGATGCAAAGGATTGAAGAAAATATAATTATCTTTGCAAGCGAATATGAAAAAGAACCTAATCATTTTATCTTTCGCCGCCATGCTTTCGTTAGCGGCAAAAGCACAAGACAAGATGAGCCTCAACTTCGGGGAAACTCCGAAGAGAGAGGTGAGAGCAGTATGGCTTACAACGGTGAAAAGCCTCGACTGGCCAGACACTAAGGCCAACTCGCCCGAGAACATTAAGAAGCAACAGAAGGAACTCACTGACATTCTCGACAAGTTGCAGAAAGCGGGCGTCAACCTCGTGTTGATGCAGTCAAGAGTGAGGGCTTCCACAATATACCACAGCGACATAGAGCCGTGGGACCAGAACATCACTGGCCAGCCCGGCAAGTACCCAGGATACGACCCTCTGCAATTCGCCATAGAGCAATGCCATGCCCGAGGAATGCAGATACACTCGTGGGTGGTGACGCTACCTATAGGCCCGTGGAACTCATACGCCGGCCAGCAACTGAGGAAGAAGCATCCCAACATCCTCCGAAAGATTGGAACCGACGGCTACATTGACCCCGAGAACCCCGAAACGGCACCATACATAGCCAGCATTTGCGCCGAGATAGTAAGGAAATATGACGTTGACGGCATTCATCTCGACTATATCCGATACCCTGATGCATGGAAAATGCCTTCAAACAGAGCACGTTGCCGAGAACACATCACGAAGATTGTACGCGCCATAAACACAGCCATAAAGCAAGAGAAACCGTGGGTGATGCTGAGTTGCTCGCCCGTTGGCAAGCACGACGACCTGAGTAGATTCAGCAGCCGTGGGTGGAACGCACGCACAGCCGTGGCTCAAGACGCCCAGCAATGGATGAAAGACGGACTCATGGACGCCGAGTTCCCTATGATTTACTTCAAGGGCGACAACTTCTATCCCTTCGCTCTCGACTGGAAAGAGAACTCTAACGGCAGGATAATGGCACCAGGACTGGGTATCTATTTCATGCACCCGTCTGAGGGTAAGTGGAAACTGATAGACGTGCAGAGGCAAATGAACTACCTACGCCAGATAGGTCTCGGCCACACCTACTTCCGCAGCCGCTTCTTCACGGAGAACACGAAAGGACTATACGACTTCACCATTAATGAGTTCGACCGCTACCCCGCCCTCGTTCCGGCTATGACGTGGCTTCACAAAACACCACCAACATCGCCATCCAACCTCCGCATCACCGAGGAGAACGGTCAACAACACCTTTCATGGAGCCCGGCAAGGAGCAGAAACGAGAGTCCCAATATACTATATAATGTATATGCTTCGCGCGAAGAGACGGTTGACGTTAACGACGTGCGAAACCTGATAGCGCAACTCGTGAATGGCACTTCGATAACTATCGATACGCAGAAGCCGTACAACTATGCCGTATGCGCCATAGACCGTTTCGGCAACGAGAGCGAGCCAGCACGACTGGGAGGTGTAAAACCTAAAACGGAGACACCACATCTGCTTGCCAACGACGGACGAAGCGTGCGCTTGCCCAAGCGCCCCAACACTCTCGATGCTGAGTTCGTGGTGTTCAAGTCGCTTGCGGGCACTCCTGTTGCGACACGTCCATACTATTCAGACGTTATTGACATCTCTACCCTGCCCTATGGCTTCTACTCCGTTCACTCTCTCGGCAAGAAAGGTAAGACGCATCGTCTGGGATGGATAAAGAAAGAGAAACGTTGAACTTTAAAATTCTAATGTCGTGTATTGCGCGTTGCCAACGCGCTACACAAACACTATGCTTACAAAGAACACCATAAAACTAATACGCTCGCTTGAATTGAAAAAGTTCAGGACAAGAGAGAACTCATTCGTGGCTGAAGGACCTAAAGTGGTAGGTGACCTGCTTGCTGTGATGCGCCCCAAACTGGTCATCGCCACAAGCCAGTGGATTAGCGAGAACAACACCAAGGGCATTGACGTAGAGACGGTAAGCGAAGACGAACTGTCGCGCATAAGTTTCCTCCAGCATCCCCAACAAGTGCTGGCTGTATTTCCAATGCCAAGTTACGACGAATCAATAGATTACACTAAAGAACTTAAAGGAAAACTTACACTTGCTCTCGATTCCGTTCAAGACCCAGGAAATCTCGGCACCATCATCCGCATTGCCGATTGGTTTGGCATTGAGACAATACTATGCAGCCATGAGACGGCAGACGCTTACAACCCCAAGGTGATTCAGGCGACAATGGGGAGCATCGCAAGGATAAGGATAATATACACTGACCTCACCAAAACACTTGAAGCCATAGCCTCTGAGATGCCTATCTACGGCACTTTCCTCGATGGCGAGAATATCCACTCGAGACAACTGCCCCAAGAGGCTGTAATCGTGATGGGTAACGAGGGGAAAGGAATATCGCAAGATGTGGCAAGACTGGTGACCGACAGGGTCTTGATACCCAACTACCCTGAAGGTCGGCCAACTGCCGATTCGCTCAACGTGGCCATTGCAACAGCCATCACCTGCGCCGAATTCAGGAGGAACTCTTAGCCACTCACAACAAAAAATACTAAAAACACTCACTATCTCAGAAATTATTTGTACCTTTGCACAAAATATACAAGAGAAATCCATTTTTTAATAAAAGAAAACAATAGAGTCATGAACGTTTTAGAACTGAGTGAACAAGAAATAGGAAGACGCCAGAGTCTCCAAGAGTTAAAAAACTTAGGTATCGACCCATACCCTGCCGCTGAATACCCGACGAATGCTTTCAGCACGGATATCATTTCAAACTTCAAAGACCCCGAAGAGGGAACTACAGCAGAGCCACAACAAGTGAGCATTGCAGGAAGAATGATGAGCCGACGAGTGATGGGAAAGGCATCGTTCATCGAACTTCAAGACTCGAAAGGTAGAATTCAGGTTTATGTGACACGTGACGACATTTGTCCCGACGAAAACAAGGACATGTATAACGTGGTGTTCAAGAAACTGCTCGACATAGGCGACTTCATCGGCATCAAAGGATTCGTTTTCCGTACTCAGATGGGAGAAATTTCTGTTCATGCACAAGAAATCACTTTACTCAGCAAAAGCCTCAAGCCGCTGCCCATCGTTAAATATAAGGACGGTGTGGCTTACGACAAGTTCGACGACCCAGAACTGCGCTATCGCCAGAGATATGTTGACCTCGTGGTGAACGAAGGAGTGAAAGAGACATTCCTCAAGCGAGCCATCGTGACCCGCACACTGCGCAACATTCTCGACCGCAACGGCTATACTGAGGTTGAGACACCCGTGCTGCAGAGCATTGCAGGAGGTGCATCGGCACGCCCGTTCATCACCCACTTCAATGCGCTCAACCAAGACATGTACATGCGCATCGCAACTGAACTTTATCTGAAACGACTCATCGTTGGTGGATTTGAAGGTGTGTATGAAATAGGCAAGAACTTCCGTAACGAGGGAATGGACAAGACACACAATCCAGAGTTCACATGTATGGAACTCTATGTTTCATATAAGGATTACAACTGGATGATGTCGTTCACCGAGAAGATGCTTGAGGAGATTTGCATCGCTGTAAACGGGAAGCCCGAAGTGGAAATCGACGGCAACATCATTTCCTTCAAGGCCCCATACCGACGCCTGCCAATCCTTGACGCCATCAAGGAGAAAAGCGGATACGACCTTAACGGAAAGAGCGAGGACGAGATACGCGAGGTAGCAAAGAAACTGGGCATTGAGGACACCGAGACAATGGGTAAGGGAAAACTTATCGACGAAATATTCGGAGAGACTGCCGAGGGTACATTCATCCAGCCTACATTCATCACCGACTACCCTGTGGAGATGTCGCCGCTCACCAAGATGCACCGCTCGAAGCCTGGACTCACAGAGCGATTTGAATTGATGGTGAACGGTAAGGAACTGGCCAACGCATACTCTGAACTCAACGACCCCATTGACCAGGAAGAGCGATTCATCGACCAGATGAAACTTGCCGCCAAGGGTGACGACGAGGCAATGATTATCGACCACGACTTCCTCCGTGCCTTGCAATACGGCATGCCACCGACAAGCGGAATAGGCATCGGCATCGACCGTCTGGTGATGCTCATGACAGGCAAGTTCGCCATCGGAGAGATAATGCTCTTCCCACAGATGAAGCCCGAGAAAAAGGCACCCAAGAGCAACGCCGAAGAGTGGGCAAAGGTGGGAGTTGCCGAGGAATGGATACCTGTTTTAAATAAAGCGGGCTTCTATCTCGTTCAAGACATTCGCGAGCAGAAAGCGCAAGGGTTGCAACAGAAGATTGGCGACATCGTCAAGAAATACAAACTCGACATGCAGAAGCCGAGTGTTGACGAAATAGCCGCCTGGATTGAAAAGGCGCAAGCCTAATTGTCAATTATAAATTAGCAACATGTTCGACTGCGGTAAAATAGCAATCATCGGAGGCGGTAGCTGGGCAACAGCAATAGCCAAGATTGTGGTGGGACACACTCACCACATCGGGTGGTACATGCGCCGCGACGACCGCATAGAAGAATTCAAACGACTCGGCCACAACCCCGCCTACCTCGTGGGAGTGCGCTTCGACATCAGCGAGATAGAATTCTCGAGCGACATCAACAAGATAGTGGAGAACTACGACACACTCGTGTTCGTCACACCGTCGCCATACCTCAAGAACCACCTCAAGAAACTCAAGACACGCATACGCGAGAAGTTCGTCATCACAGCCATCAAGGGCATTGTGCCCGACGAGAACCTCGTATGCTCAGAGTATTTCCACCAGGTGTACGACGTGCCCTACGACAACCTCGCATGCATCGGAGGACCGTCACACGCCGAAGAGGTGGCCCTGGAGCGACTCTCCTACCTCACCATCGGGTGCGCCAACACCGAGAAGGCACAGGTCTTTGCCGACCTCATAGCAAGCGAATACATCAAGACAAAGACCTCTACCGACGTGCTCGGAATAGAATACTCTTCCGTGCTAAAAAATGTCTATGCCATTGCAGCGGGCATTTGTAGCGGTCTGAAATACGGCGACAACTTCCAGTCGGTGCTCATGTCGAACGCCGTGCAAGAGATGAACCGTTTCCTAAACGTCGTGCACCCCATAGAACGTTCTATCTTCGACTCTGTGTATATGGGCGACCTTCTCGTAACAGGTTACTCTAATTTCTCACGTAACCGCACATTCGGAACGATGATTGGGAAAGGATACAGTGTCAAGTCGGCACAGATAGAAATGGAGATGATTGCCGAGGGATTTTTCGGCACGAAGTGCATGAAGGAAATCAACCGTCACCTGCACGTCAACATGCCAATACTCGACGCCGTATATAACATCCTTTACGAGCGTATTAGCCCACAAATTGAGATTAAACTGCTTACCGACAGTTTCAGGTAATACGAACCACTACAGGAAAAACACGAACTGGGAGCCTTCTGTTCCTTCACCGTCATAATCTGCTGTTACGGGGAACTGGCTGCACAAATCTGAAATGGCTTCATCTTCAAGATGCACGGACAACTCCATTTCAATGGCCATTCTTTCCTGTGAATATGCCAAGGAAAAGACACGCTCCCCAAGAACGGCATTTACCACCGTTCTGATTTCGTCTTGCATGCGCCATATAGAATCGTAATCAGTCATAATATTCAATCTTCAGTTCCTCACTGACATTAAGATCCTCATGAAAGCCGTCATCATATTTATAGATGACACGCATGCCGCGATAGGTAGATGGTAATTTCAGAACCTCTAAGAAATGCCATTTGGGACGGCCAAAGTCATATGATTCCCTGTCGAGTATGATGCGGTTGGAAATGAAATCGAAAGTATAGTAGCCGCCTCCGATACATTGGTCGCCAGGCTTCAGCAGGTCTTTATGTTGACTGACCATGCCAAGACGGAAAATGCCGTCCATGGTGATGATAAACTTGGGTGATGTCATAATGTAATATTCTATCTCTTTGTGGTGTCTATTCCTGCCCGATGTGCCTGGCGCATCTGCTGGTCACGTGGAATATGATAAAGTCGGTTGTCCTTGCGGAATGTGGCTCCGGTCTGCTTAAAGTGGAATGGTACTCCGGCATTGATGCATTGTTCACGGATGTTTAAAACCCAGTCATAGTCACAGACACGGGCATCACGTCCAGACTCGCCTCCGACCGTTACTTGCTCACACCTTTGAGCATCCCCGTTCATCGGGGAAGCGGTGTAAGCCAAAAGGGCAAGCATTCCATGGAAATCTATCGGGCCAAGCAACGGTTCACAGATAATCTCCTTGTGACGGATGGGCAATTCTCTGAAGATAGGAAGACGTTCATCTGCGCGCCGCTGGTTTTCCATCGTACAACAGATAGTCACATTCTCGTACCCATCGCCCCAATCCTCTGGCAGACATTGGGCGATACGTTCTGGTCGCTTCGTAACCATGTAAAAAAGGAGGTCACTCCGTCTTTTTATCATCAGCCAAGCATCTTCTCGCCATTCGTCCGCTTCCTCGATGAAGAAATCTGAGGTGAAGCACGTCCACATGAGCGTACTCGACGGAACCTTCCAGTTACCCTGTCGGTCTCGTTGTATGGGTAGATTAAACGTTGAGGTCTTCGACACGACATTAGAGTCTTTCTCAAACTCAGCATCGCGCCTGAACACATAGCAATGCTGGCAGCCCTCGCTCTTCTTATGGCATCCATGCCATAGGTTCCATAATCTGCTCTCGCTCGGCACTTTCTGAGCAAGTTCAGACTGCTCTCGCTTACTTGCAGTTTTCCACATCTCACTCATCAATAATTTCAATGTAAAAACTGAATGGGCGGAATCCGTCATTACAACTAATCATTGCGCTCATGGGGTTCTTCATCCATCCGTCAAAGAAATTGCCCTCCCCTCTAGCAAGCGACTCAACGAACTCGCGCATGGAACACCAAGCCGATGGACACATGCCATCAGGACACTTACCATCAACGGAAATCCATTGCTGCCCCTCCTTAACTTCGCAGGGATGCTCAATATGGTTCTCATACTTAGCCATCAAGTCCTCATAGACCGTCTGGCGTATGGCTGTAATACGTACCTTGTTCATATCAATTGTGACTTAGAAGTCCCGAAGTCTTTTCATTCTGTTTTACTTTGAGAGCCATTCTTCCGTATTCCGTCATCAGCCCACGTCGCTCCAGGTCATGGCACCGCTGTCTGTTGAGTTCCGTCCAATGACTGCCCTTCCTGCGGGGTGACAACCGCTGCGCCAGTCGCCCGTCAGGAAGTTTCTTCAGCGTGGAGTCAATCCAGCCGAAGCAGAGGGCTTCCTCTACGATATCGAGGTAAGGAAGCGTGTCGGGCTTCGCCGACTTCGACCTGTTGCATGCTACCCAGCAACAGCGTTCCGAAAGATGGTTCAGTTCAAGCCACTCCCTCAGTTGTCGGCGGTCGGTGAAGGTTAAGAGGTTTGTTTCTTCCATGGGCTGTGTTTTTGACTTTATTCGATAAATTGGAAATTATCTTGTCAGCCTCATGTTAAGCAAATCACACAATTCCTGCGGCTTTATGTTGAGACCATCTGCTGGCAAAGATTCCTGAACCCCTGCTAAACGTTCATTCAACTTCCGAAAGGTGCGACCAGCGCTGCTTGCATCATTCATCTTCTGAAACTCTACTTCTTTCTTATATTTTATGCCTATCTGCTTAGATGACGACACATTGATAAGATAGAATTCTTCCACATCTGCAAAACGGACCTCCCATTTCTTCATTCCGCTATCCATCGAAACAGATTCGTCTGTTATGATATAATAGGCTTTGTGACTGATTATTTCTCTCAGTATGAGGAATAAGACGAAAAGTCCACCTCCGCCAAAGAATAAGATGCATGTCCATGCAATGAATGATTGTTCTCCACGCAGAAGCATTAGAATTCCCGTTGCCACAAACACAAAACATATAGCTATCAAGCCTATGTTTTTCCAAATTGAATGATATATCCTAATCTCTTCCATAAATTCCGATTTATCTGATTATCTTTGCTTTCTGTAAATTCGTCATTTCAGTCCAAAAGTCCGAATGATCCGTTTCATTAAAACCATTGGAAGACATCTCTTTGAGGATAGCATCAAGGAGTTGCAACTTTGATGCCTTCAGTTCTGGGTCAACATCTATTTTATAGGTGATGATGTCGCCAGGAGAACCGACATGAACGTTGGTCACAACCAAGTTCCCGTTCATTAATTTCACCTCGATAGACCTGTTTGAGCCATACTCAGACTTCACCTCAAGCAACTCATGATACAGTTGGGAGTCTGCATATTGCTCGGTATCCACCGACAACAAGAGTTCGCGAAGTGTCATGATTCCAGATATTTTATGGTCTTCCCACTGAGCGTTACCATCTTGTTGTCCCGTATCATTCAACGACAGAGATTTTCATTTCCAAATCGTCAACAGGCCTGTCACCGCGACTGGTGGCTGTCGTCTGAATCATGTCCACCACGTCAAGACCTTCCTCAACTTCCCCGAACACCGTATATTGGCCGTCGAGATGGGGTGTTCCCCCAATGGTAGAGTATATCTTCATTTGCTCCTCAGTCAGACCGGCAAAGTCCGCTGACTGTTTCTCTGCTTCCGCAACCAGTTTGTCCTGCAGTTCTTGCAATCCCGCACGATTTCTGTCACGTCGCATCTGCATGATTTCGTCCCGATGTTCGGAAACGAGTTGATTGAACACCGACTGTACTTTCTGCATTTTCAACTGTTTTGAGAACTGTCGAAGTTGTCCTTCGTTATAGACCTGCCCCCATACAATGTAGAACTGCGAACCGCTGCTTCTGCGCTCAGGATTCACTTCGTCTCCTTGACGGGCAGCAGCCAATGCCCCGCGTTTATGAAACAGTCCGTCCTTGATTTCTGCCTCAAGGGTGTAGTCAGGACCTCCCACACCCAGCATCTTTCCTGCAGGTGCCCCCTTTGAATCAGGATCGCCGCCCTGAATCATAAAGTCCTTAATCACTCGATGGAACAACGTCCCATCATAATATCCCTCCTTCACCAGTTTGATGAAGTTGTCACGATGAATTGGTGTCTCGTCATAAAGGCGAACAATGATGTCACCCAACATGGTTTGTATTTTTACCTTCATATTTTAAATTAGTATTTCAATAATTTATAATTTGCTTTCGGTTCGCATTTTCCTTTTCTCTCTGGTTGGTGAAATTACATTTCCTGCTCGGACAAAAGTGATATGCCAACGTTAGTACTTAATTAGATTTCTATTCGTAGCACGCCATAAAAATGCAGTTTAAACATTTATGAGACATACTATTATTCGTTCAATCTGGTCACAAAAGTACACAAAAATAGGGAAAAACATTCAATTCGAGAGTGAAGATGTGTTATTTAGGCATTTTTCTAATGAAAATGAGTATATTTGTAGCCGTAAAGAAATAACAAGAACAAGATGATAGATCAGATTATCGAATACAACAAGACTTTCGTAGAACAGAAGGGATACGAAAAGTATTTGACAGACAAGTACCCAGACAAAAAACTGGCGGTATTGTCGTGTATGGACACCAGACTGACAGAACTACTCCCTGCTGCGCTCGGTTTGAAGAACGGCGATGCCAAGATTATCAAGAACGCAGGGGGTCTGGTGATTTCTGCATTCGACTCTGCTATGCGCAGCCTGATTGTTGCCATCTACGAGTTGGGGGTGGAGGAAATCATGGTGGTGGCACACTCTCATTGTGGGGCTTGCCACATGAGTTTCGACCATTTCCAGCACGAGATGACGGCTCGTGGTGTGACGGATGAGACGCTTGAGACTATTCAGAAGTGCGGTATCGACCTCCATTATTGGCTGGAAGGATTTAAGGACACGCCCGAATCTGTCCGTAAGACTGTGGAGACCATTAGGACTCATCCGCTTGTGCCGAAGGACATCGTGGTACGTGGCTTCATTATCGACTCAGAAACGGGTGCATTAGAAGAAATCAATTGATGAATAGGATACGAAGCATGATTAAACTATTAAATATAACACCTATAAACCACATTGCCATCAATGTGCTCACATCCTAATGGAATATTTTTATGGACAGTAAGATAGATCCGATGGGCAGAGCCATAGCCGACTTCTGGAAAACGAGGAGGGCTGCGATTGAGCAAGAGCAGAGTGATGCTGATATCGACCTAACCGAGCGGGAACAGTTGTTATGTTCATACAACAAAGTGGGAGGTTTGTACAAAAAGCCTCCATTCATTTGGAAACAAGTTGGTTAATGTGTATTTTTGCAATGCTAATTAATATTTTTATGAAGAAAAACTGCTTTGTGAGATTATCAAGAACAGAATTCCATTCTTTCTATGGCGTAATGCTGCTTTGTTGCGCAATTGCTTTTGCAGGTTGTTCTGGCAAATCGGTTAACGGCAACAGCCAACGGGATGATGATGTTACTTGTCTTTGCCCGACGACAATCTATCTTCAGCCTTATGGGAACTTTACAAAAAATGAAGCATCGAGGCTTGGTAAAGAACTGGAAAAGCACCTATTCGAAATGTTCAGCGTGGATCTCGATTGTGTGGTCCTTCCATCTTTGCCTTTGTCAGATTCTTTGATGAATAAGGCAAAAAGCAGGTATCGTGCCGATAAGATTATCAGGTCGTTATCTGCCAAGGCTGATGACCACAATATATATATTGGCCTCACTCATAAAGACATCTCTTGCAGCATCCGTGGTAATGCAGACTGGGGCGTACAGGGGCTAAGTCTGATCCCGGGAAAAGCCTGTGTGGTGTCTACATTCCGGGTTAAGAACCGGCATGACTTTTGGAAGGTTACCTGTCATGAATTCATTCATACTTATTTCAATTACCACCATTGCCCCAAAAATGATCCATCTTGTCTCATGCAGGATGCAAAAGGACATCCCAGCTATAAGAACAAGAAAGGCTTGTGTGAACATTGCAAGAGCGTTCTGAAACTATAGCTAATATAATTATGATGAAAAAGACTCTTTCTTTTCTGCTTTTATTCTTGGCCGTCGTGGTGTTTGCCACCTGGCAGTACCGACTGACGTGTGTGTTGTTGTTCGTATTGCTGAACAGGAAATGGATAAGGTCGCGCGGTTTGATGTCCCGCCATAAGCATTCCTATCAGATATTGGTGGCATCGCTGCTGATAGTCATCTTCATCGCCATTCCCAACTATTTCCAACGCGGGCGTACCCAGCTGGCTTATTTGGACGAAGCCGGCAATCGTACAGCCGTGCCCATGAACATCTATCTGCTGAATGTGCTGTTTCCCGAGGAAGAGGTAATGAATGCAGGAATGAAGGCCACGGCCATAATGCCTCCTGCTGAACTTAGTCCTTTGTTCAAAAATCTTGGAAGCCGTTTCATCCGGGATGCGCAACATGATTTCTGGAACGGCATGGCCCTGACTTTCTATTGGCCCTACAATAAGCTCTCTCTGCAAGGGAGCAATCCAGGCGCATTTACCATAGCACAGGCCTATAACGAGGTTTTGGGAACCCGCTACGACGGGATCTACATCACCAAACCGCGACACTACGACGAAGACAAATCGTACCCCGTCGTTTTTTTTGCCCATGGCTATTTAGGCAGTTGGGAACTCTATCAGGGACTTTTCTCAGATCTGAACGACTGTTTTGTCGTCAGCATCGGGACACGTGACCTTTCCGGTATCTTTGGATATGATGATATCAACAAGATATTCAGTCTCTACCTTCCCATGTTGAAGAAAGAAGGATACCATATCAATGAAAACCGCCTCCATCTGATGGGGCTATCAAATGGTGGAACCGCATCGAACGTAGCGCTTCGTAGCTTTGATCATCATTTCCAGACAATCACTTATATCTCCACATCGTGTGATGTAATTAAGCGGTCGCGTGCCAAGGTGCTGCTGATAGGCGGAGGCAAGGATGTCAGCTCTGCCAAACTGCCTGTTACTTCAAGACAATTACAAAAACGTGGAGCCAAGACGGCATTGCTTTTTGATGAAGAAGACAATCATTACATGATGGTACATCAAAAAGATAGGATTATAGACTTCCTCAACCGAGAACTTGAATTGAAATGAAAAGAAGAAAGGTTTTGAAAGCTATTTTGATTGCTGTCGCATTAGTCTTGCTTTGGAATCATCTGCCTTATTATTATAAAAATGATAAGGCTGTGGATTACATTAGCAACCACGCAGGCAGGAAATCAAAGTGCTCATGCGCAGGTTATGTCGTTCTGGGATTATGGCATGGAGGATGTCCTGCCGGGTTGATTCCAGCATACGCCTATGAGAAAACATTACCACAGATGGGCTTCCAGGAGGTAACGATAGAAAATTATCGACCTCATAGAGGTGATATCTCCGTACTGCCGCCTGCAGGAAATAGTCCTTTTGGTCATATTGCTGTTTTCAATGGACGTAAATGGGTATCTGATTTCACACAGAAAAGCCTTTACCCGTCACCTGTTTATAGAAAAAACGGCAGTTACCGTATATTTCGGATCAAAGACGGTTGGCATTGGAAACATGTGTGGACATCGCCCTCTGACTGGTATCATTGGGTGGAAACACTCTCCAAAGGATATGATAGAATAAAATTATAGGAAGTCACTCTGAATAAATTCATTATAGGAAAAGAGACTAAATGAAAGTGAAAATGATTCTGCCTGCCTTGCAGGAAGCCGAGAGCCCTTACTGGCGGCCCATCAAATACTCCCTGTTCCCACCCTTGGGACTGGCTACCTTAGCCGCCTATTTCCGTGATGACGACGAGGTGGAGATTCAGGACCAGCATGTTGAGAAACTGAACCTCGACGATGATCCTGACCTGGTTTGCATACAAGTGTATGTGACCAACGCCTATCGTGCCTACAAGATTGCCGACAGCTATCGCCGACGCGGAGTTTATGTGGCTATGGGCGGACTGCATGTCACCTCGTTGCCCGACGAAGCCGCTCAGCATGCCGACACCATATTGCTCGGTCCTGGTGAAGAGGCCTTCCCCCGTTTTGTGGCTGACCTGCGTGTCGGTCATCCGCAGAAACGCTATGTGGCCCGTTGGCGCTCGTTGGAGAACATCCCGCCCGTCCGACGCGACCTCATCAAGCGTGAGAAATACTTTGTGCCTAATTCGCTGGTCGTTTCTCGGGGATGCCCCCACCATTGCGACTTCTGCTATAAGGATGCATTCTATGGCGAGGGGAAATCGTTCTATACCCAACGGGTGGATGATGCGCTGGCAGAGATAGACCGTCTACCGGGACGTCACCTGTACTTTCTGGACGACCACTTGCTGGGCAGTCCTCACTTTGCTGCAGAACTCTTCGAAGGCATGCGTGGCATGGGGCGTGTGTTCCAAAGTGCCGCTACGGTGGCATCGGTATTAAAAGGAGACCTAATAGAAAAAGCGGCCGAGGCGGGACTCCGAAGCGTTTTTCTGGGGTTCGAGACCTTCTCGCCAGAGAACCTGCGGTCGAGCAACAAACTGCAGAACCTGTCGAAAGACTATGTGGCAGCTGTTGAACGGCTCCATAGTCTCGGTATCATGATTAACGGCAGCTTTGTTTTCGGACTGGATCATGATGACAAGGATGTGTTCAGCAGAACAGTTGATTGGGGCATCAAGCACAGCATCACCACGGCAACATTCCATATTCTGACACCCTATCCCGGCACCCGCTTGTTCCAGCAAATGCAGCAGGAAGGACGCATTACATCCTTCGACTGGAGCAAATACGACACCCGGACTGTTGTCTACAAGACGGTTGGCCTAACAGCCGAAGAACTGAAACAAGGTTACGACTGGTCATACAAGGAATTCTACTCTTGGAGCAACATCTTCCGTGCCAGTTTCGGGCACGACAACCTGAAACAACAGCTGGCCCACCTTTTCTATATGGGCGGATGGAAGAAGTTTGAACCGTTCTGGAATTTCATGATCCGTTACGGCAATCTCAACCGCATGCTACCTGTGTTGGAACAACTGCTGGCCAACAGCCGAAGCAAAAGAAAGACCGAAAGCATCGGCATGAGAAACCCGATAGGCAAGGCAGCGCTCTAAAACAATAATGGACATAAAGAACTTTATAATGGCAAAGTATATCACAAAACAAACAATGAAGAGAATCCTGGTTGCCAATTCGCAGCCTGGCCGCCTGTACAGTGGGCGATTGTGGATAGACCTGGCCTGCAACCTGGCCATCTGCTATTATTATTACAATGCCACCAGAATTGCGGGTGCTGCTTCCGATGTCGACTTGTCTCTTGAAGATGCGGAAGAGAATATCCCCATGGTAAACCAGTTCTTTTGTTTAATCATTTCTTTATCGGACATGTATGAAACCCAGAAAATCAGTACCGATGCCAGTATCCTTTATTACAAGTTGTACAAACACGCTATGAAGACATTGGAGGATGAGATATTCATGCCGGCCATAGCGGAACAGCTCTTCAAGGAACTTTATGACGAATACATAGAGATTCCGTTTATTGGCATCATCCACAAGTACTATAGTGAAGTTGCCTTTTTGCTGCTCAGTTACATGTGTGAGAAGATCGACTATGACACCTTTATGGACAAACTCCTCAGTACCAAGGTGGTCAGCAACCAAGAACCGATGAACCGTGAGATCTTAAAGGAAATGATTACAACCGGTGACAAATGGATTACCCGGTATACTCAGATCTTCAAGGCCCACAAGTCACTTCCCGCTGAGAAATAACGGCTTTTGTTGGTTGTTACCGACAAAAGCCGCGCCCGACAACGCGGCTTTTCCAGTTCCTACAAAAAAACGAAAAGTTGGGGAACATAGACTAAAAAAGTCGCTAACCCGTTGTGGAATAGCGACTTTTGATTTGATGGGTTGCGGAGAGAGAGGGATTCGAACCCCCGGTGCCTCTCAGCACGACGGTTTTCAAGACCGTTGTAATCGACCACTCTACCATCTCTCCTTGCTTTTAACCAGTCGATTTCCGAAAAGCGAGTGCAAAGGTAATACGATTTTTCAAGAAAGAAGAAACAAAGGATAAGAATTTGATTGGCATTAAGACAAATTAACAAATCAGGCATTGGTGACGGGATTTTAGTGACAGGCTAAGGGTGGCAGGTGCCACAAACCGTATTTTCTTACATCTAAATTTCCTCATCTTAATTTAAAATAGTAACTTTGCACCCATGATTTATCCTAACACCTTTGAGAAGAAGATTGGCTTCAGCGAGATAAGAAATTTGCTGAAGGAGCATTGCATCAGCCAACTTGGCAAGGAACAAGTTGACGGCATGATGTTTTCGTACGACGCAGAGGTAATAGGCCAGCGCCTGCAACAAGTGAGAGAGTTCAGACGCCTGACGCAAGAAGCAGAGGACTTCCCCCTGCAATACTTTTTCGACATTAGGCAACAGGTGGCACGACTAAGGCTTGAGGGCACTCATCTGGAAGAGGAGGAACTCTTCGACCTAATGCGCTCACTGAACACAATCAACCTTATAGTAAAGTTCTTGAGGAAGGCTAATGATGACGACGCGCAAGTGAAGACTTACCCCTACCCTGCCCTAAAGAGACTTACCGACGGCATCGTGACATTCCCTCAACTGGTGCAGAGGATAGACGGCATTCTGGACAAATACGGACACATTCGCGACAACGCCTCGCCTGCCTTGGCACAGATAAGGAGTGAACTGGCTCGCACTGAGGGCAGTGTGTCGCGCTCTCTTTACAACATATTGCACCAGGCTCAGAGCGAGGGCTTGGTGGAGAAAGATGTCACCCCTACCCTGCGTGACGGCCGTCTGGTGATACCCATCGTCCCCGCACTGAAGAGGAAGATACGCGGCATAGTGCACGACGAGTCGGCATCGGGAAAGACGGTGTTCATAGAACCTACCGAGGTAGTGGAGGCCAACAACCGCATCAGAGAACTGCAGGCCGACGAGAAACGCGAGATAATACGCATACTGACGGAGTTTGCCACTGAGGTAAGGCCGCACGTAAGGTTTATCGTAGCGTCATACAAGTTGCTCGCCCAGGTAGATTTCATCCGTGCCAAGGCTCTCTTCGCCGAGGAAACGCAGAGTTTCGAGCCAGAGATAAGCGACACACCCACCGTCGATTTCATTCGAGCCATTCATCCCCTGCTTCGCATCTCGCTGGCAAAACAAGAGAAGGAGGTGGTGCCTCTCGACATCATGCTCACTCCCGAGAAACGCATCCTGCTCATCTCAGGTCCCAATGCCGGCGGCAAGTCGGTGTGCCTGAAGACGATGGGACTGCTTCAATACATGCTTCAATGCGGTGTTTCCATCCCCGTATCCGAGCGAAGCAAGGCAGGCATCTTCGAGAACATACTCATTGACATCGGTGACGAGCAGAGCATCGAGAACGACTTGAGTACCTATTCGAGCCACCTTATGAACATGAAGTACATGATGCGTGCCGCCAACGAGCGAACGCTGATACTCATAGACGAGTTCGGCACAGGTACAGAGCCACAGATAGGTGGCGCCATTGCCGAGAGCGTGCTGCTTCAGTTCTGCAAAAAGAAGGCATGGGGCGTGATTACCACACACTATCAGAACCTGAAACTCTTTGCCGACAACCATAAAGGAGTGGAGAACGGCGCCATGCTCTACGACCGCCACGAGATGCGCCCGCTGTTCCAACTTCAGATAGGACAGCCAGGCTCGTCGTTTGCCATCGAGATAGCACGCAAGACAGGACTGCCCGAGGAGGTGATTGCGCATGCCGAGGAAATTGTGGGTTCCGACTATATTCAGAGCGACAAGTATCTTCAGGACATAGTGCGTGACAAACGCTACTGGGAAGGTAAGCGCCAGAACATTCATAGCCAGGAGAAGCAGATGCAGCAGGCCATTGCCCACTATGAGGAGGAACTTCAGGAGGTGGAGCAAGAACGCAAGGCAATACTGAAACGCGCACGAATGCAAGCAGAGGAACTGCTGAAAGACGCCAACCGCAGAATAGAGAACACCATCAGGGAGATAAAGGAGGCTGAGGCTGAGCGCGAGGCTACACGAAGGGCTCGTGAGGAACTCCAACTCTACAAGAACGAGGTGCACGAGATAGACACCACCGCCAACGACGAGATGATTGAGCGCAAGATGAAGCAAATCCTTGCAAGGCGGGAGCGCAAAGAGAAACGCAAGGCTGAGAAGGCAAAGAAGAAGGAGGAAGAGAAGCGCATGGCTCAGAGCCACAACGCCGTTGGCACACCACTGCCCGACGCGCAACCTGCATCAAGCCCCAAGGCAGCAGTCGAGTTCAAGGAAGGCGACACCGTGAGGATAAAGGGCATTGGCAGCGTTGGACAGATTGCACGTCTTTCTGGCAAGAACGCCACGGTAGTCATCGGCGGGATGAGCAGCAAGATAAGCATTGAGAAACTGGAGAAAGTGTCGGCATCGGCAATTAAGAAGAGCGAGGAGGCAAGACCACAGTTCACCGTTCTCAGCCGTAGCACTCGCGAGACGATAGACAGCCGACGCTCTAATTTCCACCAAGACCTCGACATCCGCGGACTACGTGGCGACGAGGCATTAGACGTGGTGATGCACTTCATCGACGATGCAATACTTATAGGTATGTCGCGCGTGCGTATTCTTCACGGAACCGGCACGGGTGCCCTTCGCCAACTGGTGCGTCAGTATCTCTCAACCGTTCCCAACGTTGAGAAATTCCACGACGAGCACGTGCAGTTCGGTGGCGCAGGAATCACGGTGGTGGACATCGGATAAGGAAAAGGTAAAAAGGTAAAAAAGTAAAAAGGTAAAAAAGTAAAAAGGTAAAAAAGTAAAAAGGTAAAAAAGTAAAAAGGTAAAAAGGTAAGAAGGTAAAAAGGTAAGAAGGTAAAAAGGTAAAAAAGGTGAAAAGGTAGAGTAAAAAAATAAAGGTAAAAGAGCAAGTCGTACTCTTTTACCTTTTCTTTGAGCCTCTTGTCGGATTCGAACCAACGACCCCGAGATTACAAATCACGTGCTCTGGCCAACTGAGCTAAAGAGGCGGGTGGGCAAGCGACCTGCATCGCGCCGCTACAACCAACTACCTTTGCTACGTTCCCGTCCTGGAGGATTCGAAGGGAGCTGGCCGTGCAGGACTTACCCATTTTGCGGGTGCAAAGGTAACAACTTTATTTCGGAAATCATAATATTTCGGGGAATAAACCTTTCTTTTAACTTTTTTTGGTTAAAAAGCCATCTCATAAATCCCGCTAATCATACCGACACAGCACGCGAAAAGGTTAAAATATGCACGTTTTCTTTGGAGGTTTATTAATAAATGAGTAATTTTGCCCCACAAAACGAAAAAGAGAATAATGGCAACCCAGGAAGAATACGCCCAACTGAAAGCATACTCGCGCATCGACGGAGCGCTTGTGGGCTTGATGTGGGCTGTCAGTTTCGGCTGCATGGTGGCTGGTTTCAAGAATCCTTCATGGTCTTTTGCCGCCATCGTGATTGGTTTTGCATCGCCCATCTATGGCATTTCACGCATGATAAAGTTTCGCCGCAAGGTGCTCGACAACAAGATGAGTTATCGCCGCGCTTTGGGTTATGCCATCATGATGCTGCTTTGTGCCACACTGATATTGGCTGGCGTGCAACTGGTTTATTTCCAGTTTTTTGACCATGGTTACTTCATTGAAAACTACGCCACGATTTTGAAGTCGCCAGAGATGATGGAGGCAGCCGTAAACTATGGTCTTTCCGAGCAGGACATCGACTCCACAATAGCCGTAATCTCAGAGATGCGCCCTGTAGAGGTGGTCATCCAGTTCCTCTCGAGCAATGTGCTGCTGAGCGTTATGCTTAGCATTCCGATGGCGCTTTTCGCCAAGAAGAGTTGAGACAGTGCCCGAGAATATGTTTTTGAATTGCTAATTACACACACGATATGGATATTTCAGTTGTAGTACCTTTATACAATGAAGACGAGTCGTTACCCGAACTCTACGCTTGGATAGAGCGTGTGATGAAGGAGAACAACTTCTCTTACGAGGTAATCTTCGTCAACGACGGCTCGCGCGACCACTCATGGGACGTCATTTGCGACCTCAAGTCGAAACACCCTGAGGTGAAGGGCATCAAGTTTCGCCGCAACTACGGCAAGAGCCCAGCCTTATTCTGCGGTTTCGAGGAGGCACAGGGCGACGTTGTTATCACGATGGATGCCGACCTTCAGGACTCTCCCGACGAGATTCCCGAACTTTACCACATGATTACAGTTGATGGTTTCGACCTCGTATCGGGATATAAGCAGAAGCGCTATGACCCTCTGACAAAGACACTTCCAACGAAACTCTTCAACGCCACGGCAAGAAGGATAAGCGGAATAAAGAACCTGCACGACTTCAACTGCGGCCTCAAGGCCTATCGCAAGGAGGTGGTGAAGAACATCGAGGTTTACGGCGAGATGCACCGTTACATCCCCTATCTGGCCAAGAACGCAGGATTCACCAAGATTGGCGAGAAGGTTGTGCACCACCAGGCACGCAAGTACGGCAAGACGAAGTTTGGTCTTAACCGATTCTTCAACGGCTATCTCGACCTCATAACATTGTGGTTTCTCAGTAACTTCGGCAAGAAGCCCATGCATGTGTTCGGTTTCCTGGGCACAATAGTGTTCATCATAGGCTTCCTCGCCGCCGCATATATCGGCGCCGACAAACTATGGTGCCTCGCTCACGGCATCAGGCAGCGCCTCGTTACCGACTCCCCGTTCTTCTACATCTCGCTGACAATGATGATGATAGGCACCCAACTGTTCCTCACCGGATTCCTCGGCGACCTCATCAGCCGTTCGTCGCAAGGCAGGAACGACTATCAGATTGAGGAGAAAATATAGCATTCAGAATTATGAAGAAGTTGCTCTTGCTAATAACATGTGCGATTGTGCTGGCTGCATGCTCGTCAATCGAATGTCCACTCAACAACACGGTTTATGCCAACTACACCATTTACAAGTCTGACGGCACACCCGACATGCTGAGCGACACACTCACCGTGTTCACCAAACGCCACACTCCCGACGAAGACACCGTGAAACTGAACCGATTCATCGGTGCCAGTACGTTCAGCCTTCCTATGAGTTACACGGGCGAGACCGACGTGCTGATATTCGAGATGAGAGACACTCTGCACAATGTTGTCTATGACACCATCACCATTAGCAAGACAAACACCCCGCACTTCGAGTCAACAGAATGCGGACCAGCATACTTCCACACCATCGAGGGAGTGAGCACCACCAACCACAAGATAGAATCGGTAACCATCAACGATACTGAAGTGAACTATGACGCTACGAAAGAACATATATACATACTTTTTAAGTCTGACGATTAGTCTCCTGCTGTTTCCGCAGGCGGCTGACGCACAACGCAAGAAAGTGGTGGCAGAGCCCGACACGGTGCCCTTCTTCCGCGGCGTGGCAGTGTCTGCCGACCTCGTTGGACTGGGCATGGTGATGCTGAGCGACTACGGACAGTATGAAGGAGCCGTGCGTGTGAACCTTCGCGACCGCTACTTCCCTATCGTCGAGGTGGGCATCGGAAAGGCCGACCATGAAAATGTGGTGACCAAACTAAAGTACACCACGAGCGCTCCGTACGCCAAAATAGGTATCGACTTCAACCTGATGAAGAACAAGCACGACATCTATAGGCTTTACGGAGGCGTGCGCTATGCATACACCTCATTCAAATACGATGTCGAGCACCCTGGCGTAGAGGTTCCTTACTGGGGCGACGTGGCCGAGTTTGGCGGCAAAGACATCAAGGCAAACTATCATTGGGTAGAGGCGGTTTTTGGTGTTGACGCCAAGATATGGGGTCCCATTCATCTCGGATGGAGTGCCCGCTACAAGAGACGCATAAGCCACAACAACGGCACACTGGGCAAACCGTGGTACGTACCTGGATTCGGAAAGAGCGGAGGCTCGCGACTGGGCGGGACATTCAATGTGACTCTGGAGTTCTGAAAAAGTAAAAGGGTAAAAAAGTAAAATAGTAAAAGAGTAAAAAGGTAAAAAAGTAAAAAAACAAACTACTACAATATGAAACGCTTTCTACAGATACTTTTCCTCGTGGCGCTCATCGTGGGCACCATACTCATCATCAGGCAACAGCAGTCGATGCCTTACCAGCACGACAAGGGCGAGGTGTTCGGCACTTTCTATAGCATCACCTATCAGTCGGACAAGAATCTGAAGGGTGAGATAGAAGAGGCACTAAAGAAAGTGGATGCAGAGTTCTCGATGTTCAACAGCAACTCTACGGTGGCGAAAATCAACCGCGGCGAGAAACCCGAACTGAGCGAAATGTTCATGGAGGTGTATAATCTGGCAACAACAGTGAACGAGGAAACACACGGTGCTTTCGACATCACTGTGGCTCCTCTGGTCAATGCATGGGGCTTTGGATTTAAGACCGAACAAATGCCTGGTAAACACCAGATAGACAGCATATTATCATTCGTGGGTAAAGATAAGTTTAAAGTCGTAAGCGAAGGCAAGAAGCAGGTGCCTCAGAAGAGCGACAAGCGCACAATGCTCGACTTCAGCGCTATTGCCAAAGGCTACGGGAGCGATGTCGTGGCACGTCTGCTCAGAAGCCACGACATAAAAAATTTCATGGTGGAGATAGGCGGCGAGATTGTCACGTGCGGCAACAGCGAGAAACGTCTGCCGTGGAAGATAGGTGTAACCAAGCCCGTTGACGACTCGCTAAGCGTGGACAACGAACTGCAGACCATACTGAACATCACCGACAAGGCTATGGCCACAAGCGGTAACTACCGCAAGTTCTACTATAAAGGGGGCAAGAAATATGCCCACACCATCAATCCCACTACCGGATTCCCCGTTCAGCACAACATCCTCTCGGCCACGGTAATCACCAAGAACTGTGCCGTTGCCGATGCTTATGCCACTGCCTTCATGGTGCTTGGCATGGAAGAGACAAAGAAGGTGCTGGAGAAACACCCTGAACTGATGGTTTATCTCATCTACGCCAACGACAAAGGTGAGAACGAGGTGTGGTTCTCGCCATCGCTCGAAGGCAAAATAACCCAGTAATATGAAGTCCTTCGACCGTCTTCTAACACTTCCTTTATTCCTCGGAATGACGCACAACGATATCGAAGCCATCGTTGACCACACTCCTCTGGGCTTCTCTAAATGCGGCAAGGGAAAGACAATCATCGAAGACGGCGAGCCGTGCGACCACCTGCGTTTCCTGCTGCAAGGCGAGTGCATCGCCACGAGCACCGCCGACGACGGCAGTTACAGCATCGGCGAGGTGATAAAGTCGCCCGAAGTAATTCAGCCAGAATGCCTCTTCGGACTTCATCAGCGATACACCAAGACACTCACTTCGACAAGCGAATGCAGCATCGTAAGCATCAAGAAGAACGACGTAACACGGTTGATGTCAGAGTTTGACATCTTCCGACTGAACATACTCAACATCATGAGTACGCGCACACAAAGGCTCTCAAGGCACTCATGGCGCAAACTGCCCGAAACCATTAGACAAAAGATATTCCGCTTCATAGAGACCCGTTGCTCAAAACCCGCTGGCCACAAGATGCTTAGAATAAAGATGGAGGTGCTCGCCGACCAAATCGGCGAGAGCCGCATCAACGTTTCGAGATGCCTCAACGAACTCGAGAAGCAGGGCATTCTCACGCATAGCCGTGCCATCATGGACATCCCGGCACTTGAAAGACTGATGGAATAACACCTGCTTCAGCCTCCCAATAACATGCTCTGAACATGCCTCCGAGCACCTCTTGGCTCCCCAACTACATCTTCTACGAATCCAAAAGCATACAAACCGGCGAACAATGTTATTAACTTTGTTGAACAAAGTTATTAAGATTGTCTAACAAAGTTAATAAGATTGTTGAACAAAGTTATTAACTTTGTTACCCCACTTGTATCTCGTTGAAAACCAAGAAGATACAAGTGGGCTTCTCACCAGTGCCATCTGGCACTGCAAAAAGCCACTTCCCTACCCTCAACCAAAAGGTTCCTCTTTACCAACAAATGCGAAGATGCAATGTGAAACGATAATGACGACTATAAAAAAAGAATAAATTCTTTTGTGTTTCGCCATATTTCCCTTATCTTTGCAACGTGTGAATAAAGAGCATCGAACGAGACATGATTATGAACGAGAACAGCATAGAGAAATGTAAAGACACCAAGAACGAGGGAGAAACAATGAAGGAAGGACGCGTGAATCCGTTCTTCAAGAAATATGACACCCCTCACGAGACAGCACCTTTCAACGAAATAAGGCTCGAAGACTATGAGGAGGCTTTTGTGGAAGGCATCCGTCGCGACAACGAACAACTGGACAAGATAATAAACAACCCTGAGAAACCGACCTTCGACAACACCCTGCTCAACAAGGATGACGACGAAGACTATTACGGTTTGCTGGGACGCGTGAGCACCGTTTTCTTCAATCTGCTCAGCGCAGAGACAAACGACGAGATGGATGCGCTGGCACAGAAGATGCAGCCTATGCTGACGAAGCATGCCAACGACATGGCTCTGAACGAGAAGTTGTTCGAGAGAGTGAAATATGTTCACCGCCACCACCGCAAGTTAACGCCCGAGGAGAAGCAACTGCTGGAGAACAGTTACCAGGGATTCGTGCGCTCCGGCGCCTTGCTCGACAAGGAGGGGAAAGACAAGTTGCGCAAACTAACGGAGGAAGCATCGATGCTCTCGCTACAGTTCTCGCAGAACTTGCTGAAGGAGAACAAGGCTTTCACCCTGCACATCACCGACGAGCAAGACCTGGACGGACTGCCCGAGACGGCACGCGAGGCGGCGGCTATGGCTGCAAAGGAGCGCAACCTGGACGGGTGGGTGTTCACTCTCGACTATCCCAGTTACAGTCCGTTCATGACCTACAGCACTCGCCGCGAACTGCGCGAGAAACTATACATGGCGCGAAACACGGTGTGCATCCACGACAACAGCGAGAACAACCTCGAAATATGCAAGCGACTGGTGAACCTCAGGCGTGAAGTGGCACAACTGCTCGGCTACAAGACCTATGCCGACTATGTGCTGAAGCGCCGCATGGCAACCAACAAGCGCAACGTTTACAAACTGCTCTACGACCTTATCGACGCCTACATGCCAACGGCTCGCAAGGAAGAGGAGGAACTGGAACGCATGGCGAAACGCGCAGAGGGCAACAGTTTCGAGATGATGCCGTGGGACAGCAGTTTCTATTCGCATAAACTGCAAATGAAGAAGTTCAACATCGACAGCGAGATGCTGCGCCCATACTTCGAGTTGTCAAGGGTTATCGACGGCGTGTTCGGCCTTGCCAACCGTCTTTATGGCATCACGTTCAAGGAGAACAAATCCATTCCGGTTTATCACCCCGACGTAAAGGCGTACGAGGTGTTCGATCGCACGGGCGAATTTCTCGCCGTGTTCTATGCCGACTTCCACCCGCGCAAGGGCAAGCAGGGCGGCGCATGGATGACCGAATATCAGGGGCAGTTTATCGACCGCAAGGGAGTGAACGTTCGTCCGCACGTCAGCGTGGTGATGAATCTTACCAAACCCACCGCCGAGAAGCCCGCACTGCTCACACTGGGCGAGGTGGAGACCTTCCTGCACGAGTTTGGCCACTCGCTTCACGGCATGTTTGCCAATACCCGTTTCGAGAGTCTCTCGGGCACCAACGTGCTGTGGGACTTCGTGGAACTGCCGTCGCAGTTCATGGAGAACTTCGCTGTTGAAAAGGAGTTCCTGCGCACCTTCGCCTTCCACTACAAGACAGGCGAGCCTATTCCAGACGACCTGATAGACCGCATCGTGAAAAGCCGCAACTTCATGGCTGCTATGGGATGTATGCGACAGGTAAGCCTCGGACTGCTCGACATGGCATACTACACCAAGCGCGACAAGTTCGACGAAGACATCATTAAGTTCGAGCGCAAGGCATGGGCAAAGGCCATCGTGAAAAAAAGACGCCACCAACTGCGCACATGCATGACGGTGCAGTTCTCACATATCATGGCTGGCGGCTATGCGGCAGGTTACTATAGTTACAAATGGGCAGAGGTGCTCGATGCCGATGCCTTCAGCGTGTTCAAGAAGCATGGCATCTTCGACCAAGAGACGGCAAGCCGCTTCCGCGACTGCATCCTCTCTAAGGGAGGCACTGAGCACCCGATGACGCTCTACAAGCGTTTCCGAGGCAGCGAGCCAACGATAGACGCACTACTGAAAAGAAATGGAATAAAAAGAGTTAGGAGTTAGGAATGACAAATGTGGAATGACGAATGACAAGTTGTTCTCGCTACGCTGCGATGAAGAATTAACAATGACAAATGTGGAATGACGAATGACAAGTTATTCTCGCTACGCTGCGATGAAGAATTAACAATGACAAATGTGGAATGACGAATGACAAGTTATTCTCGCTACGCTGCGATGAAGAATTAACAATGACAAATGTGGAATGACGAATGACAAGTTGTTCTCGCTACGCTGCGATGAAGAATTAACAATGACAAATGTGGAATGACGAATGACAAGTTGTTCTCGCTACGCTGCGATGAAGAATTAATAATTCGTAATTAACAATCGCCAAAGGCGACAACTCGTAATTCGTAATTCAACATTCGTAATTCAACAATCGCCAAAGGCGACAACTCGTAATTCGTAATTCAACATTCGTAATTCAACAATCGCCTACGGCGACAACTCGTAATTCGTAATTCAACATTCGTAATTCACAATCGCCAAAGGCGACAACTCGTAATTCAACATTCGTAATTCGTAATTAAAATATGGATAAACAACAAAATCTTGACATGCGGTATCTGCGCATGGCACGTATATGGGCAGAGAACAGTTACTGCAAGCGCCGACAGGTGGGAGCGCTCGTGGTGAAAGACAAGATGATTATCAGCGACGGCTATAACGGAACGCCGAGCGGATTCGAGAACGTGTGCGAGGACGACAACAACGTCACCAAGCCATACGTGCTGCATGCCGAGGCTAACGCCATAACAAAACTGGCGCGCAGTTCGAACAACAGCGACGGCTCGACGCTCTACGTCACCGCATCGCCATGCATCGAGTGCGCCAAACTCATCATACAGGCAGGAATAAAACGCGTCGTTTATGGTGAGAAATACCGCCTTGAAGACGGAATCAACCTGCTCAAACGAGCAGGAATAGAAGTAGTATTATTGGAAATTGACAATCATGAAGCAAAACAAGAATAACCGCTACATGCCTCTGCTCATGGCAGTATGCGTGATGGCAGGAATACTCATGGGAACATTCTTCGCCAACAGGTTCTCGGGCAACAGGCTGAATATCATAAACAACGGGAGCAACCGTCTGAACAACCTGCTGCATATCATCGACGACCAGTATGTTGACAAGGTGAACATCGACTCGCTCGTAGAGAAGGCGATGCCGCAAATACTTGCCGAACTCGACCCCCACTCGGTGTATATCAGCGCTAAGGACGTGCAACTGGCCACCGACGACCTGAAAGGCTCGTTCTTCGGTGTGGGCATTGAGTTCGTGATACGCGAAGACACGGTACACGTGCAGGGCGTCATTGCCAACGGACCGGCAGAGAAGGCAGGAGTGATAGCAGGCGACAAGATAATAAGCGTCGATGACAAGCCTTTCGTGGGCAAGGGAGTAACCAACGAAGAGGCAATGAAGAAACTCAAGGGTCCCAAAGACACAAAGGTGAAGATTGGTGTGCTGCGTTACGGAGAGAAAAGTCCGCAGTACTTCACCATCACACGTGGCGAAATACCGATGAAGAGTGTCACCGCAGCATATATGATTGACGAAGAGACAGGCTATGTGAAGGTGAAGAACTTCGGCGAACATACATACGACGAAATGACCATAGCACTGGCAAAACTCACCAACGAAGGACTGACTAACCTCATCCTCGACCTGCGCGACAACACGGGCGGTTACCTGAAGTCGGCAGTGCTCATGGCACAGGAGTTCCTGCCTGCCAACCAACTCATCGTTTACACCCAGGGACGCAAGTCGCCACGACAGGACTATAAGAGCGATGGGCGCGGTGCTTTCCAGAAGATGCCCCTTGTGGTGCTCATCAACGAGTCGTCGGCATCGGCATCAGAGATTCTTGCAGGAGCCATACAGGACAACGACCGTGGCACCATCATCGGCAGACGTTCGTTCGGCAAAGGACTCGTGCAGCAGCAGATACCCTTCAACGACGGTTCTATGATTCGGCTTACCATAGCCCGCTACTACACCCCGTCGGGACGGTGCATTCAGAAGCCATACGTCACGGGCAACGGAGCGGGATACGAACAGGACATCATACAGCGTTACGAGCACGGCGAGTTCTTCTCGCAAGACAGCATAAAGCACGACGGCAAACCATACAAGACACGCATCGGACGTCTCGTTTACGGAGGAGGAGGCATCACGCCCGACATCTTTGTGCCTGAGGACACGCTCGGCATGACATCTTATTATAAGGAAGCAGCCATGAGCGGACTGATTCTGCAGTTTGCTTTCACCTACACCGACGACAACCGCCTGAAACTGAACAACTATAAAGAGATGATGCAACTGTCCGACTATCTGAAACGACAAAACCTCGTGGAGCAGTTCGCAAACTACGGAGCAAGCCACGGTCTGCAACGCCGCAACCTCATGATTCAGAAAAGCCGCAAACTGCTCGACCGCTACATCAACAGCCGCATCATCTACAATATGCTCAACGAGGAGGCTTGGACACAATATCTCAACCAGGACGACCCCGTGGTGAAGAAAGCACTCGAGGTGTTCCGCAACGGAGAGGCATTCCCCCAAAAGCCAGAGGCAAACAAGGAAGAGATAAAAAAACAGAAGGTGGCACAGGCAAGAACACACATGCCGTATATGCCGCTGAACACTGACATGAATATCATTGTAAGGTGTTGATATGGAAAAGAAAGACCTCAGAAACTTCATTCGCATGCAGAAGAAGATGTTCAGCCAGCAGCAACTGGACGAACTCTCCGGGCAAATCATCGGCAGGCTTATGGCAAGTCCTAAACTGAAAGCGGCTAAAACGGTGCTTATGTACTACTCTCTCGACGACGAGGTGAACACCCATAGTGCCGTTGACATGCTGCTGCGGCAGGGAAAGGAAGTGCTTCTGCCCACCGTCATCAGTGACACCGAGATGGAGTTGCGGCGCTACACCGGTCCTCAAGACCTGCAAGGAGGATTCTTCAATATCATGGAACCCGTTGGCGAACGTTTCGACCGATACGAAGACATCGACCTCGCCGTTGTCCCAGGCATGGCTTTCGACAGTCAGAACAACCGCCTCGGACGGGGCAAGGGCTACTACGACCGCATGCTTCCCCGTCTTGTCAACGCATATAAAATAGGTATCTGCTTCGACTTCCAGCGCCTCCCAGGAGTTCCTGCCGACGAACACGACTGCAAAGTGGATGAAGTGATATGACAAAGAAGGAACTGGTTTTATTAGCCATAATCGTTCTCACCGTCATAATGACAAACTCGTGCGGCGAACACCGTTATCCGGCAAGCCTGATAACGGCAGACAGCCTATGCGAAGACGACCCCGACAGTGCCCTATCACTGCTTTCCGAAATAGGAAAAGACAGCACACAAATGCAGGAAGCCGACCTGATGTACTGGCGACTGCTGCGCATCAAAGCCTCCGACAAGGCATATATCCCATTCACCTCCGACTCCGCTGCCATTGCCGTGATGCACTATTACGAGGACGGTGGCGACCGCGCACTGCTACCCACAGCATACTACTACGCAGGCCGTGCCTCTGCCGATATCGGCGATGCCCCGCAAGCACTCGACTACTACCAAAAGGCACTCGACGTAATAAAATATAATAGGTATAAGAGATTGGAGGGTCTTATACATGCTAACATGGGGTATCTATACATGTTCCAAGAATTATATCAACCTGCTATGGAGGCCCACCGTAGATGTCTTGAAGTATCATTAAGAGACAATGACACGTTTTCCGCATACCATGCATGTGGCGACATTGCTACAATATACATAAAACTTGACAGCATTGACCTGGCGATGAATTACGAAAAGAAATCATTGGAATATGCAAAAGAGTTAAAAGACGAGAGACTAATTAATAACAGACAGGTCCAAATAGCAAGATGCATGGCTACCGCCGAAAAATATCAGGACGCCATAGATTTACTTAGGACGATACCCGATAACATGAGCGCAACAAACATTTCAGCTAAGCATTGTTTAAAAGCAATCATATTTGCGAAGACAAACCAACCAGACTCTGCCTATAAAGAGTTTATGTGGGTGAAACATAACGGAACTATTTATGCAAAGCAAGATTGTTATGGTTGGCTTTCCGATTACTATAATTCTAAAAACATAAGCGATAGTTCCATTATTTATGCAGCCCGATACAAAGACCTTACCGACTCTATCAATCAGACAAATGCCGTGGAGCAAGTGGCAAGGATGAATGCTATGTACAATTACCAGTTGAGAGAAAAAGAAAACTTGCATTTAAAGAATGTTACACAAGCCCAATCGTACCTTATTATAATAATTACATTAATAACCATTAGTGTAATCGGTTTTTCCATTGTCTTGTTTTTATATTCAAGACAAAGAAAAAAGAAATATGAACTAAAGATAGAAAAATACCAAAATATAATTAATGATTATAAGAACAATCAGGAGAAAGAGATTCTTAAAATAAAGACCATAAATGATTACGATATTGTAAAATACATTCATAACACCCTTATCAATCCTGATGGTCCTAATCGAATGAGCAATAAGCATTGGGAACAGTTAAGTGATGCTGTAAACGAAGTTTATCCAAACTTTAACAGCAGACTGAATGACCTGTGCAGAATGAATCAATTCACCACCCGTATATGCCATCTTATTAAAATCGGGGTGTCGCCAAAAGACATGGCAATTCTTACTAATCATTCAACAAGTGCTATAACATCAGTAAGAAAACGTCTATACGAAAAGGCATTCAACAAGAAAGGAACACCGTCTGACTGGGACGAAATCGTTCGCGCAATAGACTGAATTTCAGTATGTTAAAAAATGCGCATTTTTTGCGCATTCAAAAATTACGCAATATTTATTAAGATTCTTAATTTTGAAGTACATTTTTTATTATTACTTCAAAATGAGAAAATTATTACTATGTTTTTTGGTCTCTTTCCCTTGCGTTATTTATGCACAGACCAACGTAACTTTGACTCCTAAGGGAAATGGTTGTGGAGAAGAGGGACTTCATAATGAAATGCCTCTTCCCCAAGTGACTTACGATGACAACACTGTTAGTGTTGTCGACAGTTTGTGCCGAACGGCAGAAATCGTCATCAAGAACACAGAAGGTGAAATAGTACACCAGTCTGTATCTACCCTCTCTCCTTCAACCTCGGTGGTGTATTATGCCCCTGACGGCACTGACAATCTTTATACAATTGACCTCTATATAGAGGATGAAGAGTATTACGGATATTTTGAATAATTGAATTTCCTATAGGATACTTCATACGAAACAAGCAACACTATAAAATGAAAAGCATTATTATCATTTCCGCTTTGGCATTGCTGTTCGGAACTCCATCGGTAAATGGTCAGGTGAACCTGTCCGAGATGGAACCTGACTCACCCGACAGCCTCACGAAAAGCAGGATACTGTATTTCTCCCCGGGCAGGGGAGGCAGAAACATGGTGTGGGATTTCTCTTCTAAACTCGGCTCAAAGGAGTCGTCAAAGGTGATGTTTATGAAAGACAGTACTGGTCTTGTGTCCATCACAGAACGGGGCAAGATATATTATTACCGCACAACGCCTGACACTCTTTTCCTATGTGGCAGCGAGTCAACGCTGGAGAAAAGGGACTATGCCCAAAAGAAAATATCCAAGAGATTCCCGCTTGTCTATGGCGACTCCATAGGCAAGGCGTTCCGATGCGAGGGGATGTACTGCGGCGACCACCCTTTCCGAGAGGTAGGCACTACTACCGTCAAGGTGGACGCAGCCGGCTCGATAGTGCTTGCGGAGAACGACACTCTGAGTAATGTGCTCAGGGTGCATACCATCGACTCCTACTCCATCTGCATGGACATCGACTCCGCTGCCCTCGACACCGCGAGGCTCGCACAGGTTATAGACGAACGCTACGAGTGGTATCTGCCAGAATCGCAGTATCCCTTTATCGAGGACGTTACAAGCACCAGTTATTACGATATGGATGCTGTCGGAACAACGAAGTACGCCTATTGCAACCTTCCCGAGGATGTGGCAGCACGTTACATCACAAGCAACGAAGGAAATGAGACAGACGAACAGGAGGGCTTCACTGACGAAGAACAGCAGATGCCCGACATCATCCATTATGACATTGAGACGCATGGCAACGTCATACAGATGGCATACAGTCTTGACGAGGATGCCACCATCACGACCATTGTCGCCAGCCACACGGGAATGCTGTACTCAAGCAGGCAGTGGACACAGGCTGCAGGTCAGGGATACTCTGTGCAGATAGACTGCAACGGCTTGCGCCCGGGGACATACATTCTTTACATCAACGTTAACGGAAAAGTTTACAGCGAGAAAGTGACACTATGAAAAAAGCAAATTACTTATTTAAGGCAGCCATGACACTTATGGCATTACTGCTTTCCTGTTTGAACATGACGGCTCAGCCGCCCGTCATGCCAGATATCCCGCCAAGCCCTCAGGCTGCTGCCTTCAACCGTCTTGGCGACTATCAGGTAAACAACAACTACGGTGCGCCAGACATCAGCATTCCACTCTTTGAAATCGATTTCCACGGATACAAGATACCTTTGACTTTGCATTACGAAGCCACACCTTTAAAACCCGGCTACAACTATGATGTCACGGGATTGGGATGGACACTGTCTGGCAATTCATGTGTTTCAAGGACTATCAAAGATAGAGCCGACGAAAGTGGCACCTTATTTAACAATCCCTTTCTCTTGGATACTTTTGGAGACTATCAGGGCAATCCTAAGAAGTACATACAATATAAAGACAGACTTGACCAACTGAACTATCAATATGATAGTTATAACATAGTTTTGCCGTCTGGAAGAACCATTCCTTTCTTCATGTATATGTATGACGGAGCCATGCAATACTTACTGATGTCATTAGACAGTTATGTTAAGATATCCTGCACCTACGGGCAAAATTCGATTGAATCCTTTACGGTAACAGACGAGAATGGAGTGATATACCATTTCAACGATGCAGAGTTGAGCACAAATGGTTATGACAATGACTACAATGCGCTCAAAAATGTAACATGGCTGCTCAGCAGCATAGAAATACCTACAAAGGGAACAATAACCTACACATACAATGCAGGACTTGACATTCACACACAAAACAACATTTCTGAGCCAGTACTTAGAGTCAGCCGCTTTATGTCTCAAATGATAGAAGACGCAACTGAAAAACGTTTTGATGTCATGAAATACCTCCAGACACGCAGTCCGAGGTATAGAATGAAGTTTATCAAGAGTATCAATTACGGACCTACGTCAGTGGCATTCAATTATGAACCTGACGGTATGCACATGAAAGAAATTGTTATTTCTGACAAAGGCGAAACAATCAGGAAATACACACTCAACATTGGTGGCTCCTCCCAATATGGTTCGTGTCTTTCATCGCTTGTCATTTCCGGGCAAGATGACACGGATGAACTCGTATATGGTTTCGGGTATAAGAATAAGAACCTGTACGTAAATGACAGCATAGTAAATTATACCGATTACTGGGGCAATATATGTTTCTCCAATACAAACAAAGATATTGGCAATTTCAATATGTTTTTTAACATTGAAGAAGACGGAAGAATGTTTCTAAGCAGACAAGGACTAATAGAACAACTCGGCTCAAAACATTTCGTGCAACTTATCGACAACAAGGATGACGACCCATATTATTATTACAAAATAAAACTGCAATCAAAGACTGACGGGGAAACCAGAGAGCCAATATCTCCCGAATATCACAAGGTCTTGAGTTCAATAATTTATCCCAACGGAGGACATACGGATTTCAATTATGAGAATCATCGCTTCCCAACCGCATCAGCAGCAGATGGCGACCTTGTTTTTGACAGACGTCGTCAGCGCATCGTGGAAGGCGGTGGATTCAGAATAAAGTCCATTATAAATTACAGTGCAGATGGTGCCGTTGCCAGTGAAGACCACTACAGATACGGTTTTACACTTGGCGACATAATACACAGGAATTTCCCGCTGCCGTTACCTGATACACTAGACATTGACAACCTTTCCTTCAATGACACAATTAACCGTCATATTGGCTGCGGTGAGGCTGTCGTCGACCCCAATCTGCTTACCTTTATGATTTTCACTTATTATAGTGTAGGGAATCATTCTCTAGGATCATGTTCTTTTCAGAATATGGCCATTGGGCTGAATAGTTCAGTTAGAAACATGATTGACATTCAGGGGGGTGCCACATGGTGGGATGCATATTTCTCCGCAAACACATTCAGGTCGCTTATTGGTGACAGGCGGCCAGTTGTTTATCCAGAAGTTACTGTATATCATGGAAATCCAGACATGTCAGGAAACTGTAACAGCAAAACAGTATATAAATATGACATATACAGTTTCCAACACGACCCATACACATATTATTTGTCATCCTTTAATAAGACAAACTTACCTGACACGGCATATTTCGAACGTCTGTGCTACGATAGTTTTAGCGGTGCCCCAGAAATGATAAGCGACTTTAGCAAAGCCGCCAAAAGACATCAACTTAAAACAAAATCCGATTACTCCTATGACGATGCCAGCCACACCTGGAACCTCATGTCTGAAGAAAAATATTATTATAATGAAGAGCAGATATCAAAGACAGGTTATGTGTTTAACAGCTGGATCTCCAGAGAGTACCGTTCAAATTACCACGGTTTGCTGGGCAATAAACAGTGGCTGGAGGATACCAGTCTCAGTGATTTCTACATACCAAACACACAAAGCACTGGCAGGCATACCCTAGGCAAGAAAGAGACAACAATCTTGCGTAAAGGCGGGACACGCTCCAGGTACAATACCCTGTCAGAAGAATACTCGTATCTATGCCCAGGAGTCCTAAGGTCCAGAAAGTATTCTGACCAACTTAAGCACAGTTGGTCCTTTACTTACGACAAGGAGGATATAAACACATACACATTAGATGGAAGCGGGGACAGTGTTAACAGCGATATGACTAGCAGAAACATACTGGCTTCCCTGACTTCTGCCGGAACATATTCGACATCGTCAGGACTGCTTTCGGGAAGCAAGATAGACTATGCATACTTCGGTGGCAATATCCTTCCGTCCAAACTATACGAAAGCAACGGGGAGCAGTATGAGGAAAGCATTGAAGTACTGTCGTATGACGCATACGGGAATCCGACAGAAACAGTAAACCTGAAGACAGGCATGCATAGCGTTTTTATATGGGATTCATACGGAAGGTATCTGATGGCAATGATAGCGAATGCTGAAATGTCACAAGTGGGGAACACCGCACCACTGCTGGCTGCAACATCCCAATCCCGTCATTCCATGCTCCAGGCCATGCTGCCTGACGCTCAGGTCCAGACATGGGACTACAAGCCCCTGATTGGTGTCTCCTCGCATACTGATGTCAATGGGCAGACAATACTTTACGAGTACGACGGACTGGGAAGGCTGAAGTCAGAAAGGCGAGTTGTCAACGGAACGACAGAGCCCGAGACACTGCATGAATATGAATATAATTATTTGAATCAATAGGATAAAAACAGGCAACATATAGTATAATATTAAAATAATTGCGTACTTTTGTACGTGAAAAGCATATACAACAGATATGAGCAAAACATATTCAAAATATATCTTGTTAGTGCTGATTATTATGGCAGCCGTCGCTTCAGTCCAGGCGCAGAGCGTTCCCGGGAGCAACATCGTCTCGCGCACAGTGCTGTCATCCGATGGCGTGAAGGCTGTTGAGCAGCGCGTATATGACAACGGACTGGGCGACATCGTGCAGGAGGCGGTGTCATACACTGGCTCCACGCTGCCTGACATTGTCGTGCACCACGAGTATGACGAGTACCGTCGCAGGACGAGGACATGGCTGCCAGTAACCTCGCCATCGGGAAGCGGATTCATCTGCGGCAGCATGGTTGGCTATACAGCCCAGTCGCAGTATTCCGACACCGCGCCTTTCTCACGCACAGAGTACGACGGGTTCCTCGTGTCGCAGCCCTCTGCCCAGTACAAGGCGGGAGCACAGTGGCAGACAAACGGCAAGAAGGTTTCTTCCACATACAGCGAGTATGTCGGGGTGGGCATGTTCATGTACCTGAACGAGGGCGTTTACATTTACACCATGCCCGGAGTGAAGTACCTCTGCACCCGTGCCGTCGACGAGGATGGATGCTGGACTGCCGAGTACACCGACCTGAACGGCAGGCTCATGGTCAGCGAGACGAGTCAGGGGAAGACCTACTATATATACGACGAGAAGGGCGACATAGCCTATGTCATACCTCCCGCACTCTCCGACTACATCGTGTCGTACTACGGCGAGGAGTCGGAGGACATATCCGACACCGACGAGATGATGCAGAAGTACGCCTATATCTACCATTACGACAACCAGCGTCACTGCATCTGCAAGAAACTGCCGGGCTGCGCCCCAATATACTATGTGTATGACAGGGCAGGCAACTGCATACTGACACAGGACGGCGAGCAGCGCCAGCGTCAGGAGTGGACATATACCATTCCCGACAGGTTCGGCCGTCCGTGCATCAGCGGCATATGCCACAACAGCATGTCATATGCTGCGGAGCCGATGCACGCGTACCATGTATATGCAGAGTATGACGGAGCATCAGCCGCGACAGGGGGCTATGCTGTGCACAACATCACACTGGACTCGCAGACGCTCTATTCCGCGGCTTACTATGACAACTACTCGTTCATCGGACAGCACGGGGTGCCGGCATCTCTGACAGCGTCCCCAGTATCGGGATACGCCATCGACACCTCTCTGGGACGCGGTCTGCAGACGGGCTCTGCCACGGCAGTCATAGGCGGCGGAGCGGTGAAGGGATATACTTACACCGCAATGTACTACGACTCCCGTTACAATGTCTCGCAGGTAAAGGCCACCAACCACCTCGGCAGCACGGACGTGACATGCACCTCTTATTCATACACGGGAAAACCGCTGGGCGTGAGGATACAGCACCCCGTGGGCAACACCGGCTTCTTCGTGGAGAGCCTCTCATACACCTATGACGATGCGGACAGAATGAGTTCCTGCACACTTGCCGTTGAGCATGGCGCGCCAGCGGTGTCATCTGCCTTGTCGTATGAATATGACGACCTTGGCAGGCTGGCGAAGGTAACACGCCCGATCACGTCGAACTCGAACCCAAATCCTGATGTCACATACACCTATGACATGCACGGATGGACGACAGGCATAACAACCGGCAGTTTCTGCGAGGAACTGTTCTATGCCGACGGACCCGGAACGCCGCAATACAACGGGAACATCAGCAGCATGAGATGGAAAGACAGGAAGAGCACGCAGAAACGGGGATACAAGTTCTCATACGACAATGCCAACAGGCTGACACAGGGTTTATACGGAGAGGGGGACGACATCACGGCCAATGCCAACAGGTTCAGCGAAAGCATGGAATATGACTCACAAGGCAACGTCACGAGGATTATCCGCCATGGAAAGACATCGTCAAGCGGCTACGGAGTGATGGACAACCTCACTCTCACATACGACGGCAACCTGTTGACTGGCGTGTCAGAGACAGCACCGGACTATGACGTTGCGGGCTCGTTCGAGTACAAGAGGGCCAACGGCTCCGAATATATCTATAACAGCAACGGCTCACTGGTAGCGGACAGGAGCCGCGGCATCGCCTACATCACATACGATGTGAACAACAACCCGCAGGCAATATACTTCACCAACGGCAGCGTGACGAAGTACGCATATTCCGCGACGGGCGAGAAACTGCGCTCCATCCATCATACCGCGATGCCTTATATCACACGTACGTTCGGGGTGAAGCCTCCAGAACTGGAGTGGTGGGAGACAATATCTTCCGACTCCATCGATTACCTGTTCGGCGGCAACCTCACGCTGAAGAACGGCAGGATAGACAAATGCCTCTTTGACGGAGGCTATGCATGGGCAATCTCCACTGGCACAGCGACCGACAGGTTCGTGTTCTACTATTACAACAAGGACCATCTGGGCAACAACCGTGAACTGGTGACCGCGACAGGCATAACACATCAGGTGACAAACTACTATCCCTTCGGCGCTCCGTACGCCGATCCTGCTGCAGTGTCGAGTGCGGACAGACAACCGTACAAATATAACGGAAAGGAGTTAGACAAGATGCATGGACTGAACACATACGACTACGGAGCAAGGCAGTACAATCCTATTACAGCACGTTGGGACAGACCAGACCCACTGGCAGAGAAATACTATCCGTATAGTCCTTATGTGTATTGTCTTAACAATCCCATCAGACTAATTGATCCTGATGGAAGAGATATTTATCCTGTAATTTTTCGAAATAAAGATAACCAAGGTAATGCTTGCGGAGAGTCATATTTGAGTTATGTAAAATGTGTAAATGCTATGACATCCCTAGGTAAAACTAGTTATGGTAGAGAATTTATTGGAAGTTTTCTTCAAAAAGGGCAGTCCCAATATGGAGTTAAAGGCTCTGGAAAGAATGCAGACTGTATTTTGTCGATATATCAATTTGGTTTTGACAACCCAGAAGATAATTTCATGTACATGGGTAAGAATAATGCGAGTTTCTCAATATCTGAGAAAGAAGGTAAATTGAATATCATATTACAAATAGATTGCTCATCTCAAAATCAAGGAGAAATAACGGAATCACTTTTGCATGAATTTACCTTACACGGTTATCTTGTTAATGATATAATAGACGCATATAGGGCAGGCGGTTTTGATGCGGCAAAAAAAATATACAATTCCGTGTCTGAATCTTCTGACCATAATGATTTGAAAGCACATCCTCACGTAAGAGGTGGTAGATTATACAATGAAACCGCAAAAGAATTAATACAAAAGCAGCCCAATTTGCAGGATATCATAGAAAAAAAGAGGAAAAATTATGAATAAAAACATCAATTCTAAAAGTAGCTTCTTCTACTTAATGTTATATGTATGGATAATATGTTCTTGTGGCAGAGATACATCTCTTAAGATTGTGCCAACTCGCCAGTTTGATATTCAATATAATTGTGATACTATGGTAGTTGCGGAAAAGAACATTAATTCCCAAATCTTCAATTATCGTTTCGTGTTGTTTAATGGAGAGTATTACAGTATTGATAATGGAAAGAAGGAATTGTTCTTTTCTGTAAAGCGTGACACTCTGATACATGGAAATAAAGAATTAAACCTATATAAGACAAAGACATATATAGGTAAAACTGTAAAATCTCCATTCTATCGTAAAGGGGAAGATATTCCTCTTAATGGTAAATATGTAACAGAATGTTATATCATTAATTCTGATGTAAGAGACTACGCACGGTTGCAGCGGGCATATTATTATAATGAAGACTACGAAATAGTTGGCATAAAAGAATATGGCTTTGAAAATTATCGTTAATCCATTTTTGTGCGGTTAGCCGCTCGAAACAGTTAACTAACCGATAAAATATAGAACTACAATATGCTGAGGAACGGCAGGATAGATCGCTCGGCTCCTAATGGAGACGCTTTCATAGCGAAGCGGAGAAAGAAGTATCAGTTTGATGAGGGCTATTGCCAAGCCACACAATATAATGCCACGCAGGACAACTTCACCTTCCTGTACTATGACAAAGACCACCTGGGCAATGTACGTCAGGTGACGAAAGCCAGCAACAGCACGGGGACAGTAGTGCAGACGATGAACTACTATCCATTTGGAGCCCAGTTCTGTGACGGCTCTGCGGCTACAAGTGACGTGCAGCCGTACAAGTATAACGGGAAGGAGTTAGACAAGATGCATGGACTGAACACCTATGACTACGGTGCACGGCAGTATAATCCAATCACCGCACGATGGGATAGGCCTGACCCGCTGGCAGAGAAATACTATCCGTATAGTCCTTATGTGTATTGTCTTAACAATCCCATCAGACTAATTGATCCTGATGGAAAGGCACCTGGAGACTTCTTTAAAACAAAAGATGAAGCAGCAATTGATTTTGGGTTATTTTATAATGATAATTCTATCAGGATTAATAGGGAAATGTCATCATTTATTTTCGAGGTCAAAGATAATTTTGGCAATAAAGGTTTTAGTTACTCAATTGCCAATATTGGAAATCATGAAAGCGTAACATATCAAAGTGAAGTTGGAGCAAATAATGTTGCAACAATTCATTCTCACGCTGCATATGATATGGAAATTGGACATGGTAACGAATTGTTCTCTGGCTCATTTGATCCTGACACATATATTTTTTACTCTTTAGATGAGAAAACGAGTATAACGGGACGTAGCGATGTGGGAATCGCAAATGGGATGGGAGTTGTTAGTTATTTGGTAACTCCAAGCGGGTCTTTACAAAAGTATGATCCTCATACAGGAAAAATATCCGTTATATCAAACGATATGCCCAGTGACATTAATGATCCTTACAGGATTAACGAAATTGGAACTGATGAAAAAGACCACATAACGCTTTTAAACCTCATGCAAATGCAAGAGAATATTAATAATGGTATTTTAAATAATCGTATAAAATGAAAAATTGGAAATCATATGTTTTTGTACTTGCTATATTCGTAGTGGCTATAATTAGTTTCTACATAGGAAGGTCGAAGGGTAATACAAAAATAATCGACAAGGCTTCTGTCCAGTATCAAGAATTAGAAGAAAGTACAGATACGTCATATTATACTGATAAAGACGTAAGTAAATTGTACTACCGTCCACATCGTTATGAGAACGGAGTTATTCCAGATGCATATACCGCATCCAGAATAGCATACGATTATGTAACGGCAGTATGGGGGGAAAGAATTGCAAAAGAAGAACAGCCTTATCAGGTACAACTTATTAACAATCAAATATGGAAGATTAACGGTTCATTTCCAGAAAACAAAGCGGGATGCCCTTTTTCTATTACAATTGAAAGATATACAGGTAAAATATGGACCATTGTTCATCTCAAGTAATACATAGAGACTGTCACTAAATAGCATATATAATATGGGTAAGTATCTACAAAATAGCAACGGAAACATCTTGCGGCTGCGGCGTTGCGGGCTCCGGGACGCGACGCATGGAGGTTTCGAACTGCTTGACGACCTGCGGATGACATACGAGGGGAACCAGTTGGCAAGCGTGTTCGACAACGTATGGAGACTTCCGTACGCAGGGGCGACGGACTTCGACGGCGTGGCTGGGCAGGAATATCCACTGACATACAACGATGCAGGGTCACTTTCCGCCCGGGCGGATTTGCAATCTGCCCGCATTGAGTATCAGCATTTGTAATGCACGATAAACCAAACCTATGGCAACATTAAGTTTTACAAAAGGACTCTATATTCTGCGTGACTTTAAGAAGTTCACCAGTTAGGCAGTTGCCCAAAAAATGAAGATTTGAAATGATAAAGAACACTATTTAAAATGTAGTATTAATATGGTAAATAAAGTTTATTATGGAGAATACACCCTTAAACACTGGATAAAACTGATGCTTACAAGAGGTATTATACTTCCAGAATATCAACGTCATTTTGTTTGGCAAGAACGTGACGTGAAGCGACTTGTTCAGTCATTAAGAGAGGGCCAATTTGTACAGCCTGTTACAATAGCTCTGTATGATGATGGAACAAATAAACAAAACTTGATTTTAGATGGACAACAGCGATTGACATCTCTGTTGCTAGCTTATTTGGGATATTTTCCTGACAAAAAGAAGTTTGAGGCTGCAATCAGTGAGAGGGTTGCTAATGAGGATGATAGTGCAACAGACGATGGCGTACAAAATGTAACAGGATTTCTTTGGCGTTTCTCGGAATTACTTCAATACGGTAGGACAAAAGTTTCTGTGGTTAGAGAGATAAGTCGAAATGAAATGTATATAGAATTAACAGATTCCATTTTTACAGATTTGGAAGATGATTTTTATAATAAGACATTTCTTGGCTTTTCCTATGTGGTACCAGAGAGTACCATTGCTTCAGATGTTCAAAAAAATTTTTCCCAATTATTCAGAAACATCAACTACTTTGGTAAGAAACTGGAAGCAATGGATAGTCGCAAATCATTGTATTATCAGAATCCCGATCTTACTAAATACTTTGAAGGTAAGTGTCAAGATGGAAAGGATGCTTTGTGTGGATTGATGATAATTGAAGATCTACAGCCGTGTAAGATAGACTTTGTAAGATACCTTTCAATATTGTCTCAATTTTACATTTCATCCAGAACAGACGCTAAAGATATCATGGTTGGATATTCTGCTTATAGTTCTCGCGAAAGTTATTATGCAGACTATGTTTCATATATCCTTAACATTGAGCAGGAAGATCGTATTCATAAATTTGATGGTTTTGAATTTAGTACAGTATTTTCTGCAGATTCGTGGAAAACTCGTTTTGAAACTATGTATAATGCTATCGCAAAGATAAAGTCATCTATGTCATTGAAAGAAGGAAAGTCTTTCTCGGCTTGGTATGAAGCTGATTACTGGCTGTTTGGGCTAATATACCATATATTATTCAAAGGGAAAGATCTAAAAGAATCCTTAACACGTCTGAATAAAACAGGAAGGTCCATATCATTACAAGAAGAAATAAATTCGAGAATAAGATCGGACAAAAAAGATCCTTCATTTGCTAAGAATACAAATCGTCTGGGTTACATTAGGTCTCGTTTAATAGAATCAGTTACAATTTTTGAGAAATATGTACAGTAGTGAGCATTCAGAATTCATTCTTTCTCCTTTAATTGATGAGTTGAGGGGTGGTGTGTCAGCCTGTAGAGGGGTCTATAATTGTCTTGAGTCATTTCCGTTGTGTGAGTATGTGGCGCAGTCCCTGTTCCTAAAGTTAACAGGTGCTCAAGAACAAAAAATAAAGTGTATCTGTTGGGATATCGCTACATTGGACCATGAATACAGATATGTTTTTTTGAATAATAAAAATTATGGGGAATGTTCCGATTGGAACAGCAAAAATGGTGTGTATAACGATTTGATAAGAGCTATTCAAAAAGTTGATGATTCGTTCGAACCTTCACAATTGTTTGATGCAGACTTCTTGCCAAAATTACTAGATGAGATTTTACAAATATATGAAAAATCCATATTAAATGTCTGGCTTGCTAGAGAGTTATTTTTTTACAAAGCGAACTATACAAACATTTTCTCAATTAATCAAATAGGTCAAGCGAAGCAGAAGAACTCAAAGGTTTATCCATTGTTTCAATCTATATTAAAAGAAAAGTTTGAAGAAATCGTGTATAAACATAGGAACAGATGTGCCCACAATACTCTTTCCTATCAAATCAACAAACCAGATTTGTATGCCATGTCAAAGGAAGGTTATGAATACAATAGTTATTTTTTCAGATATACAATAATTATTTTGATTGATAGAATCTTTATGTCTTTATTCAATAAATATCTCAGTATTCAGCCAGAAAAGGTATAACAGTAGTGTATTAGTACATCTTTCATATGCTATGTTTACCTTGATTCCTCTGACAAGAAAGTCGCGCGTGCGTCTTCCTTATTTGAATAACGATTTACGCAGAGCAATATTGCAGTTACAACTACAGGAAGCCATGAGTATAAATAAGATACACATAACGCTGATAGCGATGCTCACGGTGCTGCCGTGCTCGGTTCTGGCTCAGACGCCATCCCAGAACTACGTCAGGACGGTGACGATGCTCGACGCTTACGGGACAGACTCGCTGCAGGCGGTGCAGTACTACAACGGACTGGGCTACCCCACACTCTCCGTCGCCACTGCCGGCACCGACGGAGGGACAGCATGCACCCTGACGACATACGACGGAGCGGGGCGCGAGAAACGCAGGTACCTCCCCGTGCCTGCAAGCGGACTCGACTATATCCCCGTGAGTGGAGTCACGTCAATGGGCTTTTTCTATCTGGACGACGGATTCTTCACTGAGAGCCACTATGACGCACTCGACAGGGTGACTGCCGTTGACATCGCAGGAGACACATGGAGACAGGCGGGAAAGCAGGACAGGACGGAACACCTCGCCAACACCGCGTCAGACCAGGTGCTGCACTTCGAGGCTCCCGAGGACGGCTCGTACAGCCTCACGCTCCCCGAGAACACAGCCTTCGAGTATTATCCCGCAGGAACGCTCAAGAAACAGGTGTCGTACGATGCCGACAACAAAAGCACAGCCGTATTCACCGACCTTTTGGGGAAGAAGATTATGGAGCGCACCGCCGCAGGCGACACCTACTATGTTTATAACCGACTGGGACAACTGCGCTTCGTGCTCACTCCTGCATATAACAAAATATCGCGCGACAAGGCAATATTTGCATACGAATATCGTTATGACAATAGGGGGCGAGTGGTGTGGAAGCAGTTGCCAGGCGTTGAATGCACGCACTACTGGTACGACCGCGCCGACCGCATGGCGTACATGAAGGACGCGGCGCTCGGCAGCCGCTACCGCTTCTGCCTTTACGACCGCTTCGGAAGGCTGTGCGTGCAGGGCACATGCAGCGGAGGCGACCGCGGCGACTCCATCCTCTCCGCCACATCTTACGCTGCAGGCTCGGGCGGCATCTGCGGCACCGGGTATGCCGCGCCGTACAGCATCATCGACCCGCAACTTGAAATCGTCAACTACTACGACAACTATGACTTCACCGGCAACGACATGACAAACGCGATTCCAACAGTGGACATCAGTCTGGAGCAGAGGCAGAACGCCATAGGCTACTTGACGGGAACGGTGGTCTTCGCCACAAACGGCGAGGCCCTCGGCACTGTCAGCGTGTACGACCGCAAGGGACAGGCGGTGAGGACGGTGCGCAAAGGGCTCGGCGGACATATCGAGGATGTCGGCAACGCATACACCTTCACAGGGGCTGTTGACAGCACGGAGGTCAGGGTAGGCGTAGGTTACGGGGGCGACTTCACGGCGAAGACCGGCTACACATACCAGTACGGCAAGAAGACAAAGATGAGCCTGTCCGTCAGCCACGGGGGCACTGTACAGTCACGCGAAACGGAATACTCCTATGATGCCATCGGAAGGCTGAGCACCAAGGGGCGGCAAACGATAAGGAACTACAAGTCATACTGCTCATATACCTACGACGTGCACGGATGGCTCAAGAGCGTCAGCAGCGGAGGATTCCGCGAAGACCTGTACTATGCCGACGGTCTTGACAGCGCATGCTACAACGGCAACATAAGCACTGTAAAGTGGAAGGCAAGGAACAGCAACTCCTATCAGGGATACAACATGAGGTACGATGGATGCAACCGCCTGTACCTGGCGCTTTTCGGAACAGGCGACAACCTGACAGGCAACAGAAACTACTTCAACGAGCAGGCGGAGTACGACTGCAACGGAAACATCTTGCGGCTGCGGCGTTGCGGGCTCCGGGATGCGACGCATGGAGGTTTCGGATTGGTCGACGACCTGCGGATAACATACGAGGGGAACCAGTTGGCAAGCGTGTTCGACAACGTATGGAGACTTCCGTACGCAGGGGCGACGGACTTCGACGGCGTGGCTGGGCAGGAATATCCACTGACGTACAACGGGGCAGGGGCACTGGTGAGTGACGCCAGCCGCAGGATAGCGAGGATAGACTACGACTGCCGGAACAACCCTGTCAGGATACAGTTCACCGACGGAAACGTGACGAAGTATGTCTATAGCGCCACGGGCGAGAAACTGCGAGTCATTTATCAGACTGCCGTTCCGAACATAAGTGTCGCCATAGGCAGCACAAGGGAACTGATGCCGTCTGAGATTCTGTTCACTGACTCCACGGACTACTTGCTTGGAGGTGCTCTCACGTTGAGAAACGGCAGGATAGATAAGTATCAGTTTGATGAGGGCTATTGCCAAGCCACACAATATAATGCCACACAGGATAACTTCACCTTCCTGTATTACGATCGTGACCACCTGGGCAATGTCCGTCAGGTGACGAAAGCGATAGGCAGCAACGGGACGGTATTGCAGACGATGAACTACTACCCATTTGGAGCCCAGTTCTGTGACGGCTCTGCCGCATCAGGTGACGTGCAGCCGTATAAGTATAATGGAAAGGAATTGGACAAGATGCATGGACTTAACACATACGACTATGGAGCACGTCAGTATAATCCTATAACAGCACGATGGGACAGACCAGACCCGCTGGCGGAGAAGTATTATCCGTATAGTCCGTATGTGTATTGCGCGAATAATCCTATGAAGTTTGTTGACCCTGATGGACGATTCCCCTCTATGTGGAAAGCACAAGTAAACCGAGTCTTTAGTAACATGGAGGCTACATTCACGGGATGTACAGTTGGAGATATTGTATATGACCAAAATGCGAGAACAGAGAATGGAAGGTATTATTACAATAAAGTGAGTTCTGATGGAGAAGGAGGCTTTGTTGTAACAAAAGTAACCCAAATGAGCCGTGAATTAGCGGACGATGTCTCCATAATAGGCACTGGTATAGAAGGTGTTGGCTATGCGATGACATTAACAGGTGTAGGAGCAGAAGCAGGAGTTCCCACGGCAGAAGCAGGGGCTGCGGTATCTACGGCTGGAACTTTAACAGGAATTGCAATAGATATCTTTAATGAAGACTTAGGAGGCGCATTTAAATCTGCATTATTCTTAGGGGCAGGAAGCAAACTAAAAAAAATGATTGATATAATTCCTGAATGTGAAAATCTGACAAAAGACATATTAAAGTATGGAACAGATTTAAAAATGTCTCTAATGGAACATACATTAGATGAAGCAATAATTAATTATCAGGATGAGCAAATATGGAAGGAGGAAGAGAATAAAAGATGAAAGAAGTATTTACTGATTATTTTGTTTTTGTTTCTATTGGGACTGCTTCTGCATGGTACGCTTGCTCTCGGATTTACAAAATCTTAAAAAGCCCTAGACCATATCATATTATGCAGTACTTTCAACTCTGTTTGGCTTTATTTATGATATTATTAGGAATATCAACATTCTTCACAATGGGCGTATTAAATTGTCTATGTGGTTTTTATGCAGGATTATCAGAGTTTATTGGTTTATATCATTCATATTTAGAAGACAGGAAGAAAAATATAGCATGGCATAATAATATGATTTATTATACAAAAAGTTTCGGATTTGGTTTATCATTTATTCTTTTTAGTTTGCATTTTACACTGAAGATGTTTTTAGATTAATCAATTACCAATCGGAGTATCTATGTATGCAATTAGAAAAGTCGGTTATCAAGACAGGTGTATGAAATGTGTTACAAGGTATGTCTATAGCGCCACGGGTGAAAAACTGCGAGTGGTCCATCAGACTGCCGTTCCGAAATAGGAAAAGACAGCACACAAATGCAGGAAGCCGACCTGATGTACTGGCGACTGCTGCGCATCAAAGCCTCCGACAAGGCATATATCCCATTCACCTCCGACTCCGCTGCCATTGCCGTGATGCACTATTACGAGGACGGTGGCGACCGCGCACTGCTACCCACAGCATACTACTACGCAGGCACCGACAACCTGCCCAAAGGAATATACGTCAGAGACGGAAAGAAGTTCGTAGTGAAATAACTTATAATGTATCTCATTGGAATAGGCATTTACGTCCCATTTACGGCAATTTGCGTTTAGAAGCATCGCCTTGCATTAAATGATGCAATTAAATTTGCAGTGTCCAAATAGGAGGTGACGTGTCTCACGTCACGAAATGAGGGATTGTGACGTGGGACACGTCACCTCCTACGAGTGGAGAGATAATGCATACCGATAATACATTTTTCTGACTTTTAAAAAGCGAAAATCAATTTCACAACGTCACATCCGTTGTAACGTTTTGGAACACAAAGGATTGTGTGTGATATTGCAATATCACATAATGTCACGCAATATCACACAAGCAGAAATGACGTCAAGTAATGCCACTTGTGCCTTTTGAGGAAGTGATTAGGGTCTAATCACTCTCTCACTTGTGCTTCCTGACCACCTCACTTGTATATATCTGACCTACTCAGGAGATACACCTGACATGGTCACCTGTATCTCCTGAAAAAGACTCCAAGCGTTATATGGCTTGTTGCAAACTAAAAGTCAGCCACATGTAGGGGCGTTCCTCCGTGTGCGCCCGAACCGCCATCAGGCGGTATGCGTCGTTGTGCTTCCGATTTCCGATGACGACATGCTGTGGATGCAGGCGGGCGCACACGGAGGTACGCCCCTACTACTTCTTCCTGCCGGGTATATAAAACTTGCCATAGTGGATGCAGGCGGGCGCACACGGAGGTGCGCCCCTACAATTTTAAATGGCGGCATGCAGAAATTTCGTGTCCTTTATGTCTTTATGTCCAATAAAACATGTCTTTACGTCCAACAAAATATGTCTTTATGTCCAACATAATATGTCTTTATGTCCAAAACCATGAAAAACTTTTGTATTTATCATATTTATTTGTACTTTTGCAGCGTCCGAGTATGAGATGACGTGAAAGGTAATCTATAGAACTACATTATTCAAATAACCTATAAATAAGATGATAGCAAAAATCACACAACTGGCACTGGCATTGCTGCTCCCTTGTTGCGCAATGGCAGACGATTTGGGTACTTACACACTGAATGTAGGCAAGACGAGCCTGACCATCAATGCCGAGAAAGGGGCAAGGATTATGTCATATAAGTATGACGACAAGGAAGTAATCTCTCAACTGACATGGCCCGAGACTTTCGGAAGCACCTTCTGGACTAGTCCGCAGAAGGAATGGAACTGGCCGCCTGTGCCAGAATACGACAAGAGACCGTACACTGTGGAGCAGCGTGACGGTCGGCTCGTGATGACAAGCAGTGTGTCGGAGCGCATGAAATATCGCATCGTGAAGGAGTTCGCTGTTGACGATGAGGCACAGGCTTTCGACATAACATACAGCATCATCAACGAGAGCGACGAGGAGCGTAGCGTTGCGCCATGGGAGATAACACGTGTGCCCAACGCAGGACTCATCTTCTTTGACGCTCCTGCCGAACAGGTGTGGCCTTCAGGACTTATGGATTTCCGCTCGTCTGAGGGTGTTGCATGGTATCAGGCAGACGTAACGGGCGAGAACCGCAAGGTGAATGCCGACGCCAAGGGATGGCTGGCTTACGCCAACGATGGACTTCTGCTGGTGAAGCAGTTCGAAGACCTCAACCAGTCACAGCCAGCGCCGGGCGAAGCAGAGGTGCAGGTGTACGTGAACCGAGGCAAGACATATATCGAACTGGAGAGCCAGGGAGCATACACCGTGCTGAAACCAGGCGAGCGACTTACATGGAAAGTGCGCTGGATGCTCGTTCCCTGCACGTCAGAGGCTGTGCCTTCTGCCGCATTGCTGAAGCAAGTTAAGGAATTGGTAAAATAACACCTAAAACTCTAAGTTCAAAAATAAAACAACCCTTATGATATACAACGAATTAGGAAAAACCGGCTTAAAGGTGTCTAATATCTCTTTTGGTGCCTCGTCGCTGGGTGGCGTGTTTCGCCAGATAAGTGAGGAAGAAGCACTAAAAGCAGTGTTCACCGCCATAGACAATGGCATCAATTTCATTGATGTTTCACCCTATTATGGGCATCTCAAGGCAGAGACGGTGCTCGGAAAGGCACTCAAGCAGATACCGCGCGACCGCTACTACCTCTCAACAAAGGTGGGACGCTACGGCAAGGATGGCGTGAACCTGTGGGACTACTCTGCCAAGCGAGCAACAGAGAGCGTCTATGAGAGTATGGAACGACTGAACATCGACTATATCGACCTCATCAACGTTCACGACATAGAGTTTCAAGCGTCACTCGATGGTGGCTTGCAGAAGGTTGTCGATGAGACATTGCCCGCCCTGGTAGCCCTCCGTGAGAAAGGCGTTGTGGGGCATGTGGGCATCACTGACCTGCAACCAGAGAACCTTAAATGGGTGATTGAGCACTCCGAGCCAGGCACCGTGGAGAGCATTCTGTGCTTCTGCCACTACAGTCTTAACGACGACATGCTGCTCGACTATCTTGACTTCTTCGAGAGTCACGGCATCGGGGTTATTAACGCTTCTCCACTGTCAATGGGGTTGCTCTCTGACAGAGGAACACCAGACTGGCATCCCGCACCGCAAGCACTGAAAGACGCGTGCCGTCGCGCCGCAGAACACTGCCGGTCGAAGAACTATCCTATAGAGAAACTTGCTATGCAGTTCTCCACAAGTCTTAATCCGCGCATTGCCACCACGCTTTTCAGCAGTGCCAACCCAAAGAACGTGCAGAAGAACATCGACTATATCAGTGAGCCAATGGACGAGCAACTGGTCGGTGAGGTGCAATCTATCATCGGCGACCAAATGCGCGTAAGATGGAAAAACTCATAACTTTTCGATACGGGCGCACTACAAATAAACTCCTAACTCCTAAATTCTAACTCCTAACTCCATGAACATTATTGATGCACACAGTCATCTGTGGCTCCGGCAAGACACCTCATGGGACGGCAAGGCGATACGCACCCTAACCAATGGTCGCTCGTTGTTTCTCGGCGAGGAGGTACAAATGATTCCGCCGTTCATCATCGACGGGCGCAACACGGCAGAGGTGTTCCTCTCTAACATGGATTATGCTCAGGTGTCAGCGGCTGTCGTTGTGCAGGAATTCATCGACGGCATACAGAACGACTATCTTGCAGAGGTGCAACGCCAGTGGCCCGACAGGTTCTTCGTCTTCGGCATGGCCGACTATCTTCATGACGGTTTTCTCGGTCAGGCACGACAGTTGCTGCTTGCACAAGGTTTCCGTGGGCTTGCCATTCCAGCCCATCGCCTGCTGGGACAGAGTCTTAACAGTGACGAGATGATGGAGATGTTCCGTATGATGGAGGCCAACGACAAGTGGTTGTCGATAACACTTGCCGACGGCGACCGTCAGGTGGCAGAACTTGGTGAAGTGATAGCCGAGTGCCCTCGCCTGAAGATAGCCATCGGTCATCTGTGCATGGCGTCGCCACCTGTCACTCCTCCTTGGCAGAACCCACAGTGGAGAGCGCAGGTGATGCTGGCTCGTCATGAGAATGTGATGATTGAGTCGGGCGGACTAACATGGCTCTATAACTCGGAGTTCTACCCCTACCCCAGCGGCATCCGTGCCATCCGCGAGGCTGCCGACCTTGTGGGTATGGAGAAACTGATGTGGGGCAGCGACTATCCTCGTACCATCACCGCCATCACCTACCGCATGTCATACGACTTCGTTTCAAAGACAAAAGAACTCACAGACGAGCAAAAGAGTCTTTTCCTTGGCGACAATGCCCGTCGTTTCTATCAATTCAAACATCTTGTAGATTTACCTTATATTAAAAATATGAGTGAATAACAAAACACACACAATAATGAAAGCAATACAAATCTCTGATTACCGCAAAATGGCGGTAGTAGAAGTGGAAGAACCGCAGATGAAGAGCAACGAAGTGCTTTTGCGCCTTCAATATGTGGGCTTCTGTGGTTCCGACCTCAGCACCTACTTAGGCAAGAACCCTATGGTGAAGATGCCCGTTATACCTGGTCATGAGGTGGGCGCCGTAATAGAAAAGGTGGGGACCGACGTTCCTGAAGGACTGAAACCAGGCATGGTGGTCACCGTTAACCCATACACCAACTGCGGCAAGTGTGCCTCATGCCGCAACGGGCGCGTAAACGCTTGTCAACACAACGAGACTCTCGGCGTGCAGCGCAATGGAGCCATGCGCACCATGATAGCACTGCCATGGGAGAAGGTGATTCCTGCAGGACTTCTCACACCGCGCACCTGTGCACTCATAGAACCCATGAGCGTGGGCTTCCATGCCGTGAGCCGCGCACAGGTAACCGATATTGATGTTGTCTTTGTCATCGGATGCGGAATGGTAGGCATGGGTGCCGTGGTGCGTAGCGTGCAGCGTGGTGCTACGGTGGTGGCTGCCGACATCGACGACGAGAAACTGGCACTTGCTCGACAGATGGGAGCCAGTTACACCATCAACACACTCACCGATGACGTTCACCAGCGTCTCATGGAAATGACATCGGGCTTCGGTCCCGACGTGGTAATCGAGGCTGTTGGCAACCCACACACCTACCAGATGGCTGTTGACGAGGTGGCTTTCACAGGTCGCGTCATCTGCATCGGATATGCCAAGACGGAGGTGTCGTTCCAAACGAAGTTCTTCGTACAGAAAGAACTTGATATTCGCGGATCGCGAAACGCCCAGCCGTCCGATTTCCGTGCAGTCATTCACTATCTTGAGAAAGGACAGTGCCCTGTTGATGCCCTTATCAGCAGTGTGGTAAAACCAGAATCTGCTCCCGAGGCAATGAGCCAGTGGTCAGAAAACCCTGGTAAAGTGTTCAGAATATTGGTGGATTTCACAGAGTAAACAGAAGAAAAAAGGAAGTCGAAACATTGATGTGACCCCGAAAAGTTGGACAATAAATTAAACATTAATTATTCAACTCTCTATAGTAGTGAGCTCGGTATTGTGCCGGGCTCATTCCTTTTAACCTCAATTTTAGTCTTTTATTGTTATA
>Ga0256404_1000077_pt1 | contig 222416 bp, 187 predicted proteins | sample RumenRJG_01DNA_FD_185990 | JGI IMG/M metagenome (GOLD analysis project Ga0256404, IMG submission 185990) | Bovine rumen microbial communities from Lethbridge, Alberta, Canada - RJG_01 | ecosystem: Host-associated > Mammals > Digestive system > Stomach > Rumen | place: Canada: Alberta...
GGCAAGGAGGGTTCTCGGAGCGTAGCGGAGAGGTTCGTCGTTGTCAGCAGAACGAAACCTTCTCTAGCGCATGTTCAGCGCTCAGTGGTAACTTTTCCAGTTGCAAACATAGTAACTGATCATTTTTCAAATTAAGTGAAATGTGAATGAGACAAGTAATAAAGCATAGAGATATTAGACTCCTGAATATGATCAGGAGAACCGACCCCGAGATTCCACGAAGCTTGTAGCTCTGAAACAGGAGATTGCTAAGGAGAAGGCTACCCGATAGGCTTCTTTAGGAATGCAGCCAACTCTTCGAAACGCGCCAGGATCAACTCAAGGTCTGGGTGCGTTTTTTCTACGATAATAGCACCGTAGTTGGGAGTCTTATCGTCCATCACGTCCTCAACGGTACGAATCTCGTAGAGGTCACGGTGCTCGTAGGTGTTGAACCAGCGAAGGAACAAGTGGAAACGATATTTCTGCATACCGTCGCCAGTGGCACAGATATAGAGCAGCACACCGCCATTGGCGCGGAAGAACTCTTCAATGATGGCAAGGATGGTGTCGCGGAGTTTGCGGTCGTTAGGTGACGGCTTGTTATCTTTGTTGTTGATATCGAAAGCGCATACCTCCATTTGGAGCATCTCAACATTGACGCTCAAACCAATTTCGTAGCTTATTTCGTAGTCGGTGTCAAATGCATAAACTCCGTCCTTCACCTTCCAAACGTAATAGGGAGAACGGAGATTAAGTAGGTCTAAATCAAGCGTGTACATAAAATGTTATACGGCAAGTTCGTGTTCAATGACTCTTTTTTCCAGACGTTTGTTGGATTCCTCGAACCATTTGCGCTGTCTTGCCTGAAATGCTCGCACTGCGGCAAGCATCTCTTCGTTTGAACGTGGTGTAAATCTCTTGTCCATCTTATATCCTTTCGTCTTTTCTTGGTGCAAAGATAGAATTTATTTTTGATACTTCCAAGGAAAAGTGAAGAAAAGTGCATTTATGAGGCTTCTTTTGCCTTTTGTTAGACATTGGAATAGATATGGTGAATCAGGGGGTCTTTGATTTTCCTTGAACCAAAACATGGATGTGGCAGCCCGCCTCGCGCAGCTCCTTGAGGCTTGTGCCTCGAAGACTTACTGACACAAACGGATAAAAATCTCCAAGCAGCGAGAGCAGACCCAAACTCGTTTGAGGTCTGCCGAGTCGCGAGAGAGATTCAACAAATGTTAAATCTCGGATATCCTTGGATATTCGGGGAAATAGTCGTATCTTTGCAGCGTCGAAACATATTCAAAGCATAGATTAGCGAGATTCCCGTTCCACCTGACGCGGGTGGAAAAAGAATAAAAAAACATATTGAGCAATGATTACATTTATTCTGAGCCTTGCGGCTCTTGTCTTAGGTTACATCTTCTACGGCCGCTTCGTAGAGCGCGTATTCGGCCCCGACGACCGCGTGACGCCCGCCGTCAGCAAGGCCGATGGGCTGGACTACATCGTGATGCCCGGATGGAAGATCTTCATGATCCAGTTCCTCAACATCGCGGGCACAGGCCCCATCTTCGGTGCCATCATGGGCGCGAAGTTCGGTCCGGCGGCCTATCTGTGGATTGTCTTCGGCTGCATCTTCGCCGGAGCCGTCCACGACTATTTCTCGGGCATGCTCTCCATGCGCCACGACGGTGCCGGACTGCCCGAGATGATCGGCCACTATTTAGGCAAGACCACGAAGAACGTGATGCTGGTGTTCACCGTGCTGCTGCTCATCGTGGTGGGCGCAGTGTTCGTCTATAGCCCCGCCGAGATCCTCCACTCCATCGGCGGCGACACACTGATGTGGATCATCATCATCTTCTGCTATTACTTCATCGCCACGATGCTGCCCATCGACAAGATCATCGGCAAGGTCTATCCGCTGTTCGCCATGTCGCTGCTGTTCATGGCCGGGGCACTGATGGTGTGGCTCATCTTCCACTGGCCCACGCTGCCCGAACTGTGGACGCACTACTACAACATGGGGGCTGCGACGGAGCCCGATCGGTGGACCGACAACATCTTCCCGGCGCTCTTCATCACCATCGCCTGCGGAGCCATTTCCGGCTTCCACGCCACGCAGAGCCCGCTGATGGCCCGCTGCGTAAAGAGCGAACACATGGGGCGCCCGCTGTTCTACGGCGCGATGATTACCGAGGGAGCCGTGGCACTGATATGGGCCACGGTGTCGGCCTGGTTCTTCTACGGCGACCCCACGCCTGGCTATGAGCTTATCGCCGAAGCCACCAATGGCTTCCATACTTCTGCGCCAGCAGTGGTCCATCTCGTGTGCAACGACTGGCTCGGTGTGGCTGGTGCCATCCTGGCCATGCTCGGCGTGGTGGCTGCGCCCATCACCAGCGGCGACACGGCCCTGCGCTCAGCCCGTCTGATCGTGGCCGAGTGGCTGAAGCTCGACCAGCGGCCCATCCCGAAGCGCCTGATGATCTGCGTGCCGATCTTTGCATGCAGCATCGCCATACTCATCTGGCAGATAGGCAACCCCGACGGCTTCAACACCATCTGGCAGTACTTCGGATGGTGGAACCAGGCCCTCTCCGTGTTCACCCTCTGGACCGTTACCGTCTATCTCGTGCGTCAGAAGAAGAACTTCTGGATCATGCTCATCCCCGCCCTCTTCATGACCACCGTCTGCAGCACCTACGTATTCATCTCCCGTCAGATGCTCCACCTGCCCGAGCCATTGGCCTACGGCCTGGGCATCGCCTGCCTCGTGGTGGCTGCCGTGTGGTTCGCGGTATGGTATAATAAACAAGAAAGGAATCAACAATGAAACAACAGAAAAAACTCTGGGTGATGGCCGCCATCCTATTTATTATCTGCGGCGCGTGTGTGATAACCTGTTGCGGCAGCGAGGACGACAGTCCCGCTGTCAGTCCGACGGACGACAGCAGCCAGTTTGTAACCCTGACGGATGTCGTGCCCGACGCCATCCTGGAGATACGCTACTACGGCACGTACAACTTCGTGGGACAGCGCATCGACGGCTATGAGGAGCCTACGGCCCTGCTCACCAAGCAGGCAGCCCTGGCGCTGAAGGCGGTGAGCGACGACGTGATGGCCCAAGGCTATCGTTTGAAGATCTACGATGCCTACCGTCCGCAGAAGGGTGTTGACCACTTCGTGCGCTGGGCGCAGGACCTCGCCGACACGAAGATGAAGCCCTACTTCTATCCCGATCTTGACAAGAGCGTGCTCTTCGAGCAGGAGTACATCTATGAGCGCAGTGGTCACACCCGCGGCTCGACCATCGATCTGACGCTCTTCGACATGGCCACGGAAAAGGAACTTGACATGGGCGGCACCTTCGACTGGTTCGGCCCCGAGAGCCATCCCGACTTCTGCGGCAATCCCGACACGGGTGAATATACGGGCGACAATAGCAAATCGCCCGCCGAGCCGAAGCGCAGCATCACCGCCGAGCAGTTCGAGCACCGCATGATACTGCGCCGCGCCATGCTCGCCCACGGCTTCAAGCCCCTTGACACGGAGTGGTGGCACTTCACGCTCCGCGACGAGCCTTTTCCCGACACCTACTTCACTTTCCCCGTCAAGAAACTGGGCCAATAAAGAAATGACAAAATAAAAAAGTTGAAAAGCGTTATGGATATGTTTAGCAATGTGACTGAGAGCTTCAGCAACAACCTGATAGTGGAGGATCGCTACCGCATGGTTCTCGACGGTCTGCAGGTGACGCTGCTTATCACGCTCTTTGCCGCCGTGCTGGGTACGATACTGGGCGGACTGGTGTGCTGGATGCGCATGAGCCACCGCCGATGGCTGCAGCAAGTGGCACGGGTGTATATCGACCTGATGCGGGGCACGCCGGTGCTGGTGCTGCTCATGCTGATGTACTATGTGGTGATGGCACCAGTGGATGCTACGGGTATCGTGGTGGCCATCGTCACCTTCGCCATGAATACTGCGGCATACATCAGCGAGATGCTGCGGACCACCATCCAAGGCATCGACCGCGGACAGACGGAGGCGGGCCTGGCACTGGGCTTCACACAGCGGCAGACGTTCTTCCGTATTGTGCTGCCACAGGTGGTCCGTGCTGTGATGCCCGTCTATCAGGGCGAGATTATCAGTCTGCTGAAGGGCACGAGCATTGTAGGCTACATTGCCGTGGCCGACATGACACGCGCCTCCGACCTGATACGCTCGCGAACGTTCGATGCCTTCTTCCCCCTCATCGTGACGGCCGTTATCTATTTCGTTATGGCATGGCTCATCGGGCTGTTGCTCCAGTCACTGGTGCAGCGGCAACGTATGAAGGCCACGGTTGCGGCAGTGGTGCTGACACTGTTAGGCCTGGCGGGCTATATGCCCACGATGGAAGGAGGCGATGCTCCTGCCAACAGGTCTGGCATTTCGTCGTCAGAGGTGCCTCCCGTCTTCAAGGCGCTAAAGGGCAAGAGTGTGGCCGTCATCATCGGCAGCATCCAGGACATCGCCGTCACCGGCATGGCTCCCGATGCCGACATCCTGCGCATGACCACCATGACCGACCTGCTGGCTGCCCTGGAGAGCGGCAAGGTGGACGTGGCGGGCAGTGAGAGCCTGTCGCTGGATTTCAACAGGGAAATAGCCGACAAGGTGGACTCAGTGGGCGCCGGACTGGAGTCCATTCCCGTGGCTGCCATTTTCAAGCAGGGCAACACCGCCCTGCAGCAGGACTTCAACCAGTTCCTGGCCGACATACGCCGTGACGGCACCTACCAGAAGATCTTCGACCGTTGGCAGCAGTCCGACGACCCCTCGGCCCTGACCATCCCCGAGCAGCGCGGCACAGGGCGCACCCTGCGCGTGGCCACCTATCCGGTCATGCCGCCGTTCAACTTTATCAATTCCGGCAAGCCCTCTGGATTGGAGCCCACCCTGCTGACGGAGTGGGCCAATCGTAGGAATTGGAAACTGGAATTTCTCGTGATGGACTTCGCCGCACAGATTCCTGCCGTGCAGACGGGCAAGGCCGACATGGCCATGGGCGCCATCAGCGTCACCGAGGAGCGACAGAAGCAGGTGCTCTTCTCCGACGGCTATGTAGAGTCGCACATCGTACTCATCACGCGAAAAGGGGAAGCAGGGATACTAAGCCTCACCCCCGCCCCCTCTCCAAAGGGAGAGGGGAGTGGTTACCTCTGGCCATGGGGAGCTGTTCTCCTTACCATATTTATAGGTGGCGGAACTTGGCTCATAGTTCGTAAAAAGCATAGCACTACGTTACATTCTACTCCCCTCTCCTTGGGAGAGGGGTCGGGGGTAAGGCTTGTTCACCTTCGAAAGAGCTACGGCAGTCTTGACGTATTGCGCGACATCACCGCCGACATCCATCGCGGCGAGGTCATTTCCATCATCGGGCCTTCAGGCACAGGCAAGAGCACCCTGCTACGCTGTCTGAACCTGCTGGAGCAACCTACCGGCGGCAGTATCGTCGTCGATGGGGAGGACATTCTCGCCAAAGGCTATCCAGTCAACAGGCTGCGCCAGAAGATGGGCATGGTGTTCCAGTCGTTCAACCTCTTCGAGCATAAGACGGTGCTGGAGAACGTCATCTTCGCGCCCTGCCAGTTGCGTCGTATGCCAGAGGAAGAGGCACGCAGGGAGGGACTGGCATTGCTGCGCAAGGTGGGACTGGCCGAGAAGGCCGACGTCTATCCGTCGAGCCTCTCTGGCGGACAGAAACAGCGTGTGGCCATCGCCCGTGCTCTGGCCATGAAGCCCGACGTCATCCTCTTCGACGAGCCTACCTCGGCTCTCGACCCGACGATGGTGGGCGAGGTGCTCAGCGTTATCCGTCAGTTGGCCAAGGAGGGCATGACGATGCTCATCGTCACCCACGAGATGAAGTTTGCCCACGATGTAAGCACCCGTATCTTCTTCATGTACGACGGCTATATCCACGAGGACGGCTCGCCCCGGCAGATCTTCGAGTCGCCCGTCCACAGCGCCACCAAGGCCTTCATACAGCGCATCCGCAAGGAGGTGTTTGAGATTGACGGCCCTGACTTCGACTTCCTCGGCATGCACTCGGCTGTCAGCGCCTTCTGCCACAAGTACGGCATCCCTGAGAAGGAAGAGAAGGCCAGGCAGCTGATCGGCAAGATGCTCGACGGCGCGATGGCACCCTACCGCCCCATCACCGTGCGAATCACGCACAGCGAGCAGTCGCTCGTCACGGCCCTCGACTTCATGGTGGAGAAAATGACTGCTACGCCGCTGAACGATGCCCATCGCAGCGAACTCTCCGGGCAGTGCCGCCAGGTGATAGAGGAAGAGACCAAGCGCGGCTTCCGTGTGAAACTGATCATATAAAAAGGAGATAAACACAAATGATGTTTAAAGGACTGAGCGGCAACGCACTGAAGGTCATCGCCATCGTCGCCATGACGATCGACCATCTGGCATGGGTGGGCATCGAGACCTACGAGCAGGCAGAGACGCCGACGCAGATATTCCTGCACTGCATCGGACGGCTGACGGCCCCGATGATGATATTCTTTGTGGCCGAGGGCTATCATCACACGCACGACTTCCGCCGCTACCTACGCCGTCTGCTCATGCTGGCCGTGGTGAGCCACTTTGCCTTCTGCTATTTCAACATGTCAGGCTTCAACCCGCTGGACAATCTGCTCTTCAATGCCACGAGCATCGCCTGGCCGCTGCTCTGGGGATTGATACTGCTCAAGGTTTGGGACAGCGAAAAAATGGCTTGCTGGCAGAAGTTGTCCGTCACGCTGCTGGCCTGCCTGCTCACCTGCACCTCCGACTGGAGTTGTGCCGCCCCGCTGGCCATACTCATGATTGGCCGTAACCGGGGCTGCTTCCACAAGCAGATGCTCTGGATGATGGCCATCATCTCGCTCTACGCCGTCGCCTTCTTCATATTCCACAGTCCCACCTACGGCATGGTCCACCTGGCCTGCTGGCTGGCGGTGCCGCTGCTGGCGATGTACAACGGCCAGCGAGGACGGCTGAAGTGGCTCGGCAAGTTCTTCTACTATTACTATCCCGCCCACATGGCGGTAATAGGCCTGCTGGCCCGTTGCTTCCAATAACCGTGAGGTCGGCAACACTAGGCCATTTCGTGGGCGTCGATTGGTTGCCGGCAGATGTGAAAGTGGTGGAAGCTCTTAAAAACTGAAAGCGTAATAAAAAAAGGGGGGGGCACGTCAGATGAAGTGCTCCCTTTTGTTATAGTGTTTGTTTGTTTTTTACTTGTAGTACTCAATGGTGCGGGTCTGCTCCATGGTGCGGCCCATCATCTCGCCCGAGCGGCTAATCCAGTTGCCATGATCGTCGAACTTGTAGTCCTTCCAAGGCATTTCCATCGTGTTTCCACCCATGTCCATAATGTTGGCCTTCACGGTGCCGTCATCGTTATATGTACGCTTCACTTCTATGTCATTGCCCATCATGTTCATCTTCTGGCCAACAACACGACCGTTCTCCCACTTGTAGGTAATTTCACTGGTATTGCCCATCATCTCCGCTTTGATAGATAGCAGATAACCGTTAGCATCGTACTTGGCATCGCTCATACCCTCCTGCGACATCTTGCCGTCCTCAGAGAAATTGATTACGATGTCACGTCCCATCTGGTTAGTCTTAATACACTTCACGGAACCCTTGGCCTCGTTGAGCTCGACGTCGTGGAACTTGGTTTGTGCCTGCATGGCGAACGAAACTGCCAGCATAGCCACCATCATCATTAATTTTTTCATTGTTCTTTTGTTTTTGATTATGATGTGAATAAATAGTTGTAACGGTCCTTTGACGTAGCTCGTTGCAAAAGGTTTAATCCTGTTTGTTATTTTTTTTCTTGAGATAGGATTTTACAACGAAATAGACGACGGCGGCAATGACGAGGGCAATGATGATGAGTTTGATGTATTCGGCATACTCGCTGATTTTGTCGTTGAGCTGGTCCTCGGGGACGATGGTGTGGAGATACCAGCCCAGTCCGGCGAGGATGGCGTGCCAGCAACCGGCACCGATGGTGGTGTAGAGCAGGAATTTGCCGTAGTGCATGCGAGCCAGTCCGGCAGGAATGCTGATGAGGTGGCGAATGCCAGGAATGAGTCGGCCTGTGAGTGTGGCGACGATGCCGTGTTCGTCGAAGTAACGCTCCGACTTCTCGACCTTCTCCTGATTCAGCAGACACATCTTGCCCCACTTGCTGTTGGCGAACTTATAGATGACGGGACGGCCGACGTAGAGCGCCACGAAATAGTTGATGGAGGCCCCGAGGTCGGCTCCGATGGTGGCAAAGAGGATGACGAGCCACACGTCGAGTTGTCCGCTGGCGGCATGATAAGCCGCAGGGGTGACGACGAATTCGGAGGGTACAGGCACTACGGTACTCTCGAGGAGCATCAAGAACAGGATGGTGCCGTAGTTGAGATTGCTAAGCAATGATGTTATGAAATTCATTTTTTTTCGTTATTACGTTATATCGTGATTCCGTTATATCGTGATTTCGTTTTTACGAAATGTTTTGGAGACGCTGCTCCATGTAGGGGATGTAGTCGCTGACGGGTGTGCCTTCGGGAAAGAGGCAAGCGAGGACGCCTTGCGCCTCTTGAGGGTCGTTGGCAACAGCCAGACGCAGGTATTTCATGAATTCGTCGACGCGGCCGAGGTCGTAGCAGCACAGAGCCATATAGGCATTGCCGCTGTGGTAGTCGGGATAGTATTCGTGAACCATCTCGAAGAAGCGGAGCAGCATCTCGTAGCAGGCCTGGAGGTAGCGGTTGTCGTAGAGTGACACGATGATGCGCAATAGGACGCTGGGAGCATGGTCGGACTTCATGATGGCCATTTTAAAGGCTTCCTCGGCTTTGTGGACCTGCTGGTTCTGGAGGAGGATATGACCACGCACCACGAGCATGTCGACGTGGTCGCAACTCAATGTCTCTGTCTTGTCGAGCATCTGCATAGCCTGAGCGACCTGATGAAGCGCACCATAGCAGAAGGCCAGTTCCTGATAGATCTGGACGAGGAACGGAGAGTCGTCAGGGGCAAGGGCCAGCGCCGTGCGCAGGGTGGTCAGCGCCTCGTCGTTACGTCCGAGATTGACCAGACAGACACCCTGATGCAAGAAGCCGAATTCGTCGTCGGGCTCCAACTCGCAGTATTTCCGATAATATTTCAGCGCTTCCTCGTAATTGCCCAGACGGAGCAGTCCGCTGGCTTTCTGACTGAGCGCATCGGAGTCTTCAGGGTCGATGGCAATGGCAAATTCCGAACTGGTGATGGCGTTGGAGTAATCCTCGTTCATCAGCTGTGCGGAGGCCAGCGCATTCCAGTATTGCTTGGAGTAGGGGTGGTGGTCGATGAGTTCGTTGAAGATGCGCTCGGAGTCTTTGTACTTGCCCAGTCCGAAGAGTGTGCGCGCCATGAGTTCCTTGAAGTCGTCGCTTTCGTCACCTCGCGAGCGCATCATCCATTCGTAGGATTTCTCGCTCTCACCGTAGTCGATATAGAGATTGGCACAGTCGCGCACGTAGTCCTCGTATTCGTCGGGTTCTACGTGTTTGCCATATTCGCGCAGATATTCGTCGGCTTTCTCGACGTCGCCCTCGGCAATCATGATTTCCGCCAGCAGATAATGGTAGTCGGGGTCGTCGCGATTCTCAATCTCGTCGGCATAGAATTCCGCTTCGGCGTAGTCCTCCTCAGCCAAAGCCTTGCGGGCTTTGAAGACGTTGGGCAATGTGGAGCCTGGATAGAGCTCGAGGGCGTAGTCGATGGCTTGCTCGGCTTTGTCGTCGTCGCCTTGCCAAGAGTAGTAGTCGGCGAGGTCCACTAAGTCGTCAGCATCCATAAACGGGTTGCTACCCACATTTATGGATGCTTCGTAGTTTTCCAGTATTTCCTGGAATTCCTCGCTATTGAAATACTCTTCGTCGATTTTCAACTTTGCTCTTTTATCGTTTCCAAGTGTCTTTGAGACCGACGGTCTTGTTGAAGACCAGATGGTCGGGAGTAGAGTCGAGGTCAAGTGTGAAGTAACCGATGCGCTGGAACTGGAGGAAATCGCCGGGCTTCTTTTCCTTGAGGTAGGGCTCAACAACCGAATTGTTGAGCACTGTGAGGGACTGCGGGTTCAGCAGTTCGCGGAAGTCGCGCTCGTCGGCACCAGGATTCTCGATGGCAAACAGGCGGTCGTAGAGGCGCACCTCGGCCTGTACGGCATCCTGACAGTTCACCCAGTGGAGCGTCTTGCCCTTGATCTTACGGTCGGCACCGGGCTGTCCGCTACGTGTCTCAGGATCGTAGGTGGCATAGATGGTGGTCACGTTGCCATTGGCATCCTTGTCGCAGGGGTGTTCCTCGTCGCACTTGATGATATAGGCATTCTTCAGACGCACCTCCTTGCCAGGAGCCAGACGCTGGAACTTCTTCTCAGCAACCTCCATGAAGTCGTCGCGCTCAATCCACAGTTCGCGGCTGAAGGTAATCTTGTGGGTGCCATCAGCCTCGTTCTCAGGATTGTTCACGGCTTCCATCTCCTCGGTCTTGCCCTCAGGATAGTTGGTGAGCACGAGTTTCACGGGGTCGAGGACTGCCGAGACGCGTGTAGCTTTCTTGTTCAGGTCGTCGCGAACGCTGGCCTCCAAGAGGGCGTAGTCGTTGAGGGCGTCGAACTTGGTGTAACCAATCGAGTCGATGAAGTTGCGGACGCTCTGTGACGAATAGCCACGACGACGCATACCGCAAACAGTCGGCATACGGGGATCGTCCCAACCATTCACCAGATTCTCGTCCACGAGTGCCTTCAGTTTACGCTTCGACATGACGGTATAGGTGAGGTTCAGACGGTTGAACTCAATCTGACGCGTGCCGTCGTATTTATTCAGGATATCGGGATTGAAACCTGTGGTATCCGTCTGCTCCTTGATATACTCGCGCAACAGGTCCACGAACTTGTCGTAGAGCGGGCGGTGAGGCACGAACTCCAGCGTACAGATGGAGTGGGTGACACCCTCGAAGTAGTCGCTCTGTCCGTGGGCAAAGTCGTACATGGGATAAGCATGCCACTTTGTGCCTGTGCGGTGGTGGGGAATCTGGATGATACGATAGATGATAGGATCGCGGAAGTGCATATTGGGGTTAGCCATATCCAGCTTCGCACGAAGCACCATGCTGCCCTCGACGGCTTCAGCGGTGTTCATCTGTTCGAAGAGGCGCAGGTTCTCCTCAATTGGACGGTCGCGGAAAGGACTGGGACGTCCGGGCTGTGTGGGTGTGCCCTTTTGCTCGGCAATCTGCTCAGAGGTCTGCTCGTCGACATATGCCAGGCCCTTCTTGATGAGCCATACGGCAAAGTCCCAGAGCTTCTCGAAATAGTCGGAGGCGTAATAGACGTTCTCCCAGTGGAAACCGAGCCACTTGATGTCGCTCATGATGTTTTCCACGTATTCCGTATTCTCCTTCGTGGGGTTGGTATCGTCGAAACGCAGGTTGCAGATGCCTCCGAACTCTTCAGCCACACCGAAGTCCATGCAGATGGCCTTAGCATGTCCGATGTGTATATAGCCGTTGGGCTCTGGTGGGAAACGCGTCTGAATACGTCCACCGTTCTTGCCTGCTTCCAGGTCTTCCTTTACAAACTGTTCTACAAAGCTGAGGCTTTTCTTCTCCTCGCCTTCTCTCTGCGAGAGTGTGGCGTTGCAATCAGTCATATTTTTCTCTTCCATAAATAAATAATGTGTAATTTTGGCTGCAAAGGTAATAAAACCTTCGCAAAAAGCCAAATAATTCCCGTCATTTGTTTATTCCATCACTTGAAAATGCCCCTAACGTCAGTTTTATTCCTGCCGTTACCCAGCATCCAGGCTGTACGACGTTGCCATAATCCACATAGTGGTGAGCGGTCAGATTGTTGCCTTCCACGTAGATGGAATAGGGGTCGTTGTTCCATGCCAGACGGGCATCGACGACGGAGTAGGGGTGATAGGCGCGCACCTCACCGTCGACGGTGGTGTATGAGCCCATGCGGTCCTGCCAACGATAGTTCAGCGTCAGGTCGAAGGCCTCCCACAGATGCATCTGTAGTTGTGCTGTCACCTTGTGGCGCAGATATTCCAGCGAATATTGCGACTGTAGGAATGGCTGTTCGTCCTTGCTTTGATGCAGGTGGCAGTAGGAGAGTTGAAAGTTGAAAGGTGAAAGGTGAGAGTTGAGGGTTGAGAGGTTAGAGGTGAGGGTGATTTCCTCGCCAAGGGTATTGATTTTGGTGTGGTTGACACTCTGCCAGACGGGGTCGGCGTCGCGTGTATCCATCACCCAGTCAATCATGTTGCGCGCATGGTGATGGAAGATGCTGGTCTGAACGGTTAGCCAGCGAGAACTGTATTTCACGCCGCCTTCCACAGCTTGCATCTCCTCCGCCTTCAGGTATTTGTCGGCTTTATGCCCCCCCACGCTATAGTACAGTTCCGTAAACGAGGGCATGCGCAACGAAGCATTATACGAGGCATACAGCTTCCAATGGTCGCCCAGACGCAGACTTGCGTCGATGCCAGGATAAAGGGTGAAGGGCATTTCGTTCCATGTATTCTTCACCGCGATAAAGCCTGCCGAGAGCGTGAATCTTTTGAGCAGGATGTTATGCTCTGCGTGGAAGGACAGGTTCGAGCGGTTCAGACCGTTTTTATATTCGCCATACGGATTGCTTAGCGGTTCGCCAAGATTGCCGCTGACGATGTCCTCGTTACGAAATTCCGCGCCCAAGGCCGTTCGTCCCCATTGCCAGTCGAAATAGCTGTTCAGATTGATGCCGAAGACATCCGTCCGATGATGGTTGAACGGCACCTTCGACTCGTCGCCGCGAATCAGTTCAAAGCGGTCGTACGAACGATTCCAATAGATGGCCGGACGGAAATGGACAACCCCTTCTGTCTCGCCCTGCAAGGCAGTAAAGAGTTTGGTGGTGTGTTCGTATTGTTCGTCATATTTGGCACTATAGAAGGTGTTCGAACCCCAGCCTTTTGTGCTTACGCCAGCGTGCCAGTTCAGGCGAATCTGCTCTTTGGCGTAAGCGCCCTGATAGAAGGCTTTTACACCGCTGTAGTCGCTATTCAGCGCACCTGCTTTCGAACGCTGATAACCATCGCTTCGCGAAAAGTTGGCTGAAAGAGCATGATTGGAAACGGCCACGCGTCCTGCCGATGAAAGATAACCAAAGGAGCCTCCCTCTACTCTTACCTCTGAGCGTTTGCTTTTTCCGTCGTTCGTCACGATGTTGATGGCGCCCACAAGCGATGAGGTGCCATAGACCCGCGAGGCAGGACCTTCCAACACTTCGATGCGGATGATGTCTGAGAGGTCGCAGGGCAGGTCGAAGGCGTTATGGGCAGTCTGAGGGTCGCAGATGTTGATGCCATTCAATAGAATGGTAATTTGTTCCTGCGTGCTGCCACGGATGCCGATATCCGTCTGGGCACCCATCGGACCGCGTTGGCGTACATCGACGCCAGCAACCATCTTCAGTAAATCGTTAATACTTTGTACTGGCGCCGCCTGAATTTCTTCGCGACTCAGTACAGTGACCATTCTCGCCGCTTGCCCAAGTGCAAGCGGAGCGCGTGAGCCTGTGATTTCCACGTCGTCGAGGGTTGCCTCCTTGTCGGGACTGTTGGCGACAGAATCGCCAACCACAGTAGTGCCAACCACACTGAGTGTATCGGTGGTGGTAACGGCGGCAGAACGCAGGGTTGCTACGCTCAGTACGCCGATGGTGACGACGCGTCCCAAACAGGCAAACAGGGCATATCCTTTCCTCGTAAACTGACGAAATCGGAGAGCCTTGCGCTGGTTAAACTGTCTTTTGAATTCCATTGTGTTATTTGATACCCCTTTCGTTTAGGGCTCTGGTATAGCGGGCTGCATTCTGCAGGTGTTCCTGATAGGTCGTGGCGAAATTATGGGTGCCTGAGAAGTCCTCTTTGGCGCACATATACAGGTAATCGTGTTCTGCAGCATTCAGTACGGCGTCGATGCCCTTGATGCTGGCAATCTTAATAGGACCTGGGGGCAGGCCTTCGTTCATATAGGTGTTATAAGGCGAATCAACGTGGAGCAAATTCTGCCAGATACGCTTCAGTTCAAATTGTTTCAGCGCAAACTTGATGGTGGGGTCGGCCTGCAGGGGCATGTTTGCTTTCAGACGATTCAGGTACATGCCTGCAATCATGGGTTTCTCTGCATTGTTCGACGTCTCTTCGTCGATGATGCTGGCCAGCGTACAAACCTCAATCGGTGTCAGTTGCATCTGGGCAGCCTTGGCCTCGCGCTCGCCCTGCCAGAAATGTTCGTTCTCCTTCTGCATGCGCTCTAGTAACTTGTCGACACTCATGTTCCAATAGACGTCGTAGGTGTTAGGCACAAACATCGCCGCAATGGTTGTCGTGTCGTAACCGTAGTGTTGGCATGTCTCCTCGCTAAGTAGGGCGTCGGCAATGGTTGCCGAGTCAATCATCAGCTTTTGTCCAAGAATGGCCGCAAGGCGCTCCATGGTGCGAGCCTCAGGAATGACAAGGTTGAACGACGTCTGCTGTCCGTTCTTCAGTCGACGGAACACGGTGAACGCTCTGTCGCCAGGATTTATAGCGTATTTACCTGTGCGGATGTGCTCGCCGTAATCGCTGTGGCGAAGCATTGCCAAAAGTCCGTCCATTCCTGCAGACGGATTCATGGATTGCAGTTTGACAAGCACAGAATCTTGTGTGTCGTTGTCGTCAATGTAGATATACACCACCTCTTCCGCTTTCGATACAGGTGCTAGTAGGTAATAGCCCACCAGTCCCAAGATGATGACCAGACCGGCTGCTGCGACATATAAATGGAGCTTAGAATTCAACTTTTTCATCTTTTTTTGTCTTTTGAGACGGCAAAAGTACAAATAAAATATGAATTTTGATGCAGAAAAGGAAAAATTTTGTAACTTTGCCAAGAAATTGACACTATCAATGGCTATGCGGACTGCAATTATAGGCGGTGGTGCGGCAGGATTCTTCTTGGCTGTCAACCTGAAGGAGATGATGCCCGAGATGGAAATAACCATCTTCGAGCGCAGCAGTCGCGTGCTGGCAAAGGTGGAGGTCAGTGGTGGCGGACGTTGCAACTGCACCAACTCGTTTGCACGTGTCAGCGACCTTTCGCAGGTCTATCCCCGTGGTCATCGGTTGATGAAACGGCTTTTTAATGTGTTTGATTATGAGGATGCCTATCAATGGTTCGAGCGCCATGGTGTAGCGCTGGTGACGCAGGACGACGAATGTGTGTTTCCGCAGGCGCAGGATTCTCATGCCATCATCGATTGCTTCCTAATGTTTGCCCATCGCAACCATATTACTATACGAACGGGCGAGAAAATACAGTCGCTAGATGCTGTGTATAGTTTTGATTTCATGGTAGTTACCACTGGTGGTTCGCCTAAAGGTGAAGGATTAAAATGGCTGGCAGATTTGGGTCATGAGATAGAACAACCCGTGCCGTCGTTGTTTACATTTTCCATTGATGACGCTCGCCTGCATGATATGCAAGGCTTGGTGGTGAACGATGTTACAACTCACATTCCAGGAACAAAACTGCGCGCTGACGGTCCGTTACTTATCACCCATTGGGGCATGAGTGGACCGGCCATCCTGCGTCTCTCCAGTTATGCCGCTCGCTATCTGGCAGACAACAACTATCAGGCTCCGCTGAGCATCAATTGGATACAGCAGAACGAAGAGGATACGCAGGCTGCTCTCTACGAACTGGCAGTCCGTCAGCCCCAGAAACTGTTGGCAACCTACAACCCCTTCGGTCTGCAACAGCGTCTTTGGAACTACCTGGTGGACAAGGCGCTGACCACACGTGCTACCATCCGTTGTCAGGAACTGAACAAGAAAGACGTCAACCGCTTGGTCAATGTCCTGACGAACGATCATCACCATATTGCCGGACGTGCTGCCTTCAAGGACGAGTTTGTCACTTGTGGAGGTGTTTCGCTGAAGGCTGTGAATCCTACTACTCTCGAGAGCCGTCACGTCCCTCACCTGTATTTTGCTGGCGAGGTGCTCGACATCGACGGCGTCACGGGAGGCTTTAACTTCCAGGCTGCATGGACTACCGCCTATGTTGTAGCCTGCTCTATTTGTTCATCTTTAACTAATAACATAAACATTAACGCATCATGAAACGTAACTTATTATTGACAGCTCTTGCTGTGTTGACGAGCGTTTGTTGCTGGGCTCAGCAGCAGACTCCGAAATCCATCCGTTGCAATCTGGATGGAACAGTGACATTCTTCTACAAGAACGATCAGGCCAAGAATGTGCAGGTCGATGTGCAGTTTGCAGGCCGTAACCCCATGACCCGCGACGCTGCGACGGGCATGTGGACTGCGACGCTGGGACCTGCTGCCCCTGACATGTATCCCTATTGCTTCATCGTCGATGGAGTGAGCGTGATGGACCCTGAGAACGACCAGTACTTCCCCAACGAAGGCTTTAAGAACAGCCTGCTGGAGATTCCTGGCAACGGCACATTGCCTCACGATATCAAGGATGTGCCTCACGGACGCTTGGAGTATATCCACTATTACTCCAAGAGTCTGGGTGCCACCAATCAGGCTGTTGTCTATCTGCCACCGACGTATATGCAGGACTTCCAAAAGAAGTATCCCGTGTTCTATCTCATCAGCGGCACGACGGATACCGAGGAGGTATATTATAAGGTAGGACGTGTGAATTATATTCTCGACAATCTGCTGGCTGACAAGAAAGCCAAGGAGATGATTGTCGTGCTGCCTTATGGCAACCCCTCGAAGTTGCTGGCCGGAAAAGCGCAAGCCGCAAGCGGTCAGCCTCAAACGCGCTTTGGCGGTGACGTGTTCAGCAAGGACCTCATCAACGACCTGATGCCGTATATCGAAAAGAACTACCGCACGGTGAACAATGCCGACCATCGTGCCATCGGCGGTTTCTCGCGTGGTGGCAATCAGGCCCTGTACAATGGCCTGACAAATCTCGATAAGTTTGCCTACCTCTGCTCCTACAGCTCGTTTACGTCGACGGACATCCCTAACGTCTACGACAATGCCGACGATACAAACAAGAAGATCCGCCTGTTCTGGCTGGGTGTCGGTACTGACGACTTCCTCTATGGCAATGCCCGCGACTACATGGAGTTCCTCGACAAGAAGGGCATCCATAGCGTCAAGGAGTTTACCAACGACAAGTTTGGACACACATGGATGAATGCCAAGTATTTTTTGGCAAAGACCCTGCCCCTGCTTTTCAACAAAAAAGCTGCTGAGGCTGCTATGAAGGACGGAAAGCCCGCTCCTGCTGCTACGGGTAAGGAACAGCAGTTTACTCCCGGTGTGATGGCTCGTTTGTTCCCCAAACCCATCGTTTCGCCTGAATATACTGAGGAAAGCATCACGTTCCGCTTCAAGGCTCCCGATGCCCAGAAAGTGGAACTGGAATGTGAGATTCTGCCTGAGGTGCTGCCCATGGAAAAAGATACCGCTGGCGTGTGGAGCGTACAGATGAACGATTTTGCCACCGAGACCTTTAAATACTGTTTCATTGTGGATGGCACCCGTGTGGCTGACCCCAACAACATGTATCTCTCTTCAGGCCAAGGCTTCAAATACAGTATTGCCGATAGTCCCTTCGGACCGTTCAGCTTTGCTGCGATGGGTGATATTCCTCACGGACGTACAGGCTACGACGTAGAACGTCAGGAGGCGTGGTATATGTCGCCCATGAATAACGGTCAGTTCACGATGCCTGTATTCATCCAGCTTGTGCCAGGCGAAAACGATACGATGGAGAGCTGGTTTAAGGAGGGTGGTGCTGATGCCATTGCGGACAGGATGCTGGCTGACGGCAAGACCAAGAGCTGCGTCATTACTACCAGTTCGATGGACTTCATGCAACAGGGTGGCATGCAGATGCCTGGCATGAGCCCTCGTGTGATTCGTGCCGACGACTATCCAACGTGGTCGCAGCGTCGTCGCGCCCTCGTGAAGTTGCTCTTTAAGATTGGTAAAGAACCCGCCCCCTCGTTCCCTGACTTCGGCGGTGGTGGCTTCGGCGGCGGCTTCGGAGGAGGCGGCGGTTTTGGTGGCGGTGGAGGCTTCTAAGCCTTCTCGCCTTGTTCTTTTTCGTCAGCAAATTTGTTTTGCTTGAGATCCTCTACAAACTGACTGATTTTCTGTAGTTCGCGAGGAATCTTGATACTCTGTGGGCAGTGCGGTTCGCATTGCCCACAGCCTATACAATGGTCTGCCTGACGCATGCGGGGAACGGCACGGTCGAGACCGATGAGGTAGTTGCGACGCAGCTTGTAATACTCGTCGTCCATCTGCAAGCGAGGCAGCGTGCCGTCGTTCTTACATTTATTATAATGTACGAAGATGGCGGGAATGTCGATGCCGTAAGGACAGGGCATACAATACTTACAGTCGTTGCAGGGAATGTTTTCCAGTCCGACGATACGCTGGGCAACTTGTTCGTCCAGGAATTGCTGTTCGGCCTGCGTCAGGGGAACCAGTGGACAGTAGCTGAGCAGGTTGTCCTTCAAATGTTCCATATACGTCATACCGCTGAGTACGGTGAGCACACCCTTAGGAGTTCCTGCATAGCGGAAGGCCCACGAAGCGACGCTGCGCTCTGGGTCACGTTGTTTCAGTTCCTTGGCAATATATTGTGGCAAGTTTGCCAGACGACCACCCAACAACGGTTCCATGATGACGGCAGGGATTCCCTTCTTCTGGAGCTCGTCGTAGAGATAATGTGCATCGACATTGTTGTTGCTGATTTCGTTGGCGTAGTCCCAGTCCAGGTAGTTCAGCTCAATCTGCACGAAGTCCCAGTGATATTTGTCGTGCATGGCCAGAATCTCGTCGAACACGCTCTGATGGCCGTGGAACGAGAATCCGAGGTTGCGGATGCGTCCTGCCTCGCGCTCTTTCAGCAGGAAATCCATCATGCCATTGTCCACATATCGGCTGTTAAACTCGTTCATGCCGCCACCGACTGCATGTAACAGGTAGTAATCGATGTAGTCCACCTGCAATTCCTTCATCGAGTTCTTGTACATTTGTACGCTGGCCTCGTGGCTCTGCAGGGCGGGGTTGAAGTTCGACAGTTTGGTGGCGATGAAATATTCCGAGCGCTTGTGGCGACTCAGGGCAATACCCGTGCAGGCTTCCGACTTACCCTGACAATAGACGGGGCTGGTGTCGAAATAGTTGACGCCGTGCTCGATGGCATAATCGACCTGACGATTGATCATGTCCTGGTCGTAGTCGTCTTGATTCTCCGTCTTCGACGGCAGACGCATCATGCCATAGCCCAAGAGCGACACCTTGTCCTCATTGAAGGGATTTTTACGATAGGTCATCTTACCCACGGGGGGCTCCACCTGTTTCTTATATTCCTCGACGGCTTCGCTCTCCGTCTTCGATTTGCAGCCCGCCATCACGGCAGCAGCGCCCACGGCACCACCACCCAACAGCCTTAGAAAACTGCGTCTTGATATATCTTTTTTCATTGTCGTCTTTCGTTTTTTGTTTAAATCTCCTTATGCACTTCGTGCCCTTCGACGTAGATGGCGCTGAAGGGACGCGCGGGACACAGATACTCGCAGGCTCCGCAGCCGATGCAACGGCTCTCGTTGACGGCGGGGATATAGGGCGACTCTTCGTCGTCGGGGTTGCTGGGAACCATATCGATGGCACCCGCAGGACAGTGGCGCGCACAGTTGCCGCACTCCACACCATCGTTGATAGCCACACAGTTCTTTTTAATGAATACGGCGTGACCAATCTGCGTGGATGCTTTCAGCTCATGTGCCAGAGGCTTGATGGCACCAGCGGGGCAAACCTCCGAACAAGTGTTACACTCCGGACGGCAATAGCCGCGCTCGTACGACATCGCTGGCATCATCAGGTGCAGCAGGTCGTCGGAAGGCCGCAACACGTCATTGGGACAATTCGATATGCACAACTGACAGCCTGTGCAATGTTGGGCAAAGTTCTTCATCGATTGCGATCCTGGAGGCGTAAGCGGTGTCTGACGCTCAGGGGCTACCTTGTCCTCAATCTCTGCCAGACCGCCATCCATAATCTTGTCCTTCTGCTGGGCCAAGGCAGCCGTTGCCAGCAAACCTGAAGATATCATAAACGCACGGCGCCCGTCGCTCTCAGGACTAGAATCTCTAGTATCTCTAGTGTCTCTAGATAATCTAGAATCTCTAGACTTTCTAGAATAACTCAGCGCTCCGAACTTACAACTCTCGATGCAGTTGCCGCACACCACGCAACGGCTATAATCGACCGTGTGCGTCTTGTAGTCGATACATGCCGACTTGCAGTTCTTCGAGCACAGCGAACAATTGCGGCATTTCTCGGTGTCGAAATGAATCTTCAGCCACGAGAAACGCGAGAAGAAACTCAGGAAGGTTCCCACGGGACAAATGGTGTTGCAGTACGTACGGCCATTGCGCCAGGCGAGCACCGCCAGAATGATCACCGCCACGATGCTGATGATAAGCGACGGCAGGGCGCGCAACCAAACGTCTTTGTGATAAAAAGCATAGCTGTCGTAGTATTCGGCTATACTTGCCAGCACGTTGTTGCCTGCTATCCATATGGGTTGTAGCACGTTGGTGGCAATGAGTCCGAAGGTGGAGTAGGGGGCCAGCAGCTGGAACAGCGTGCCGATGCCTGCCAACAGCAGGACGACGAACACCACGAGCACCGGATAGCGCAACCACCGCAGCTCCTTGGAATACGTGTAGCGGTTTTTCTTCTGCTTCTTGCCCAGCCATCCGAAGATGTCCTGCATGATGCCCAGCGGACAGATGATGGAGCAATAGATGCGTCCGCAGACGAGCGTCAATATCAACAGGAAAGCCACGACGGCAAAGTTCAAGGCCAGTATAGCCTCCATTGCCTGCAGCTTCGGTATCCACGAAAACCAGTGGAGCGCCGTTCCTGTGAAGTCCACAAACAGCCACGTAATGCCGATAAACATCACGGTGGCTAGCGTAATTCGAATCGTTCTTAGCATAAAGACTGTATTTGTTTAGTGTTTAGTGATTTTTACTATTTGGATACTCACTTCGTAAAGCAGGTAGATGGGCAGCGACACGACGAAGAGTGTAAACACATCGGTCGTTGGCGTGATGATAGCTGCTACGACGAGGATGGCGACGATGGCGTGACGACGATAACCGGTCATCAACTGGGCGTTAATCAGTCCCATGCGTCCTAACATGGCGCAGACCACAGGCAGTTCGAACACCACGCCCATCACCAGGCTCATGCCCAGCAGCGTGTCGACGTACGACTGCAGCGTCAGCATGTTTGCCACATCGGGCGACACCTGATAGGTGCCCAGAAAACGCACCGTCAGCGGGAATACCATGAAGTAGTTTACCAATGTGCCCACGAGGAACATCACGTAGGCCGCCCCCACGATCCATACCGCATAGCGACGTTCGTTTTGGTAGAGCCCTGGCGACACAAAGCGGAACAACTCATATAGTATATAGGGTGAAGCCAACAGCAGACCCGCATACAACGCCGTCCGCATGTGAATCATAAACTGCTCCGTCAAGCCAGTGTTCATCAGGTGCAGCGAGAACGCGTCGACACCCAGCAGGCGATACGTCACGAAGTCGCTACTTCGCGGAGCCAACACCACGCTGAACAACGTTTCCTTCATCAGAAAAGCCGCGACGGCGAATACCACCACCGCCACACCCATCTTGATGAGCGACGAGCGCAACACGTCCAGATGGTCCCAGAACGTCATCGGCTCACCGCTATTCACTCTTTTCCTTGTCCTCTTTGTCGTCCGTGTCTATTTCCTTCATGCCGTCCTTGAAGCTCTTTACACCCTTGCCCAGACCCTTCATGAGCTCGGGAATCTTCTTGCCTCCGAACAGCAGCAACACAATCAAGGCAATGACTACAATCTCTTGTAAGCCTAAGCCGAATAGAAGTAAATTCGTCATAATTTCACTGTTTTTGGTTATAACTCTTGCAAAGATACGTTTTTTTTCGTACATTTGCAGCCAAAATAAACAACATTTAACTATGGAGTACGAATTAATTCTACGAATTTTCATTGCCGCCCTGCTCGGAGGACTTATCGGGCTCGAACGCGAATACCGTGCTAAGGAGGCTGGTTTCCGCACCCATTTCCTCGTCGCATTGGGCTCGGCATTGTTTATGATTGTCTCGGCCTATGGCTTCGGCGATGTCCAGATGGACGGCATGACGTCGCGCTGGGATGTCTCGCGCGTCGCTGCACAGGTCGTCAGTGGTATCGGTTTCATCGGCGCCGGAACCATCATCTTCCGCAAACAGGAAAACATGGTCAGCGGACTCACCACAGCCGCCGGACTCTGGGTCGTGGCGGCCATCGGTCTTGCCTGTGGCGGTGGCATGTACGTCTTGGCCACTGCCGCTACCTTGATGGTGCTCGTAGGTCTCGAAGCTTTCAACTACTTCCTCCACAAGCTCGACCAGCACCGTAAGTAGAAAACAAAAAACCGAGCTCACCAAACGATGAGCTCGATTTTTTTTCTGGGTGTTTGCCAGAAAGTTTTATCCGCAGAAGAAGAGGACGACAATCTGGGCGGTGAAGATGCGCAGGAACATGGCCAGCGGATAGACCGTCGAGTAGCCCAGAGCGGGAGCCTCTTTGGAGCAGATACTGTTAGAGTAGGCGAGGGCAGGAGGGTCGGTGTAGGTACCGGCTATCATACCCGCCAGGGTGAAGTAGTTGAACTTGTAGCGTATGCGGGCAATGGGGCCTACGATGAGAATCGGGATAATCGTGATGAGGAAGCCCGTAAGGACGTAGAGCAGTCCGTCGCCATCAACCACTGTGGCAAGGAATCCTGCGCCGGCCTTGATACCCACTGAGGCAAGGAAGAGCACGAGACCAATCTCGCGCAGCATCATGTTGGCCGAAGTGGTGGTGTAGGTCACGAGGTGTATCTTATAGCCGTAGCGGCCAATGAGGATGGCGATGATGAGCGGACCACCGGCGAGACCGAGCTTGACGGGTACAGGCATGCCGGGAATCATCAGCGGGAACGAACCGAAGATGAGTCCGAGGAAGATGCCGACGAAGATGGTGGCAATATTGGGGGCGTTGAGCTTGTTGCTGGAATTGCCCATGCGGATAGCTACGCGGTTGACGGCTTCCTCGGGACCTACGACGCGAATCTTGTCGCCCACCTGCAAGGGCAGGCTGGCAGAGGCGAAGAGATCGATGCCGTGACGGGTGACGCGCGTGACGTTGACACCGTGGACGCTGGAGAAATGCATCGAGGCCAGCGTCTTACCGTTGATTTTGGGATTGGTGATGAGCACGCCCTTGGAAATCATGGGTTCTTCCTGTTGCTGCTGTTCGAGGTCGATGTCGACAACAGGACCGATGAAGGCGATGATAGCCTCGTAGTCGGCCTCGGCACAGACGATGAGCATCTTGTCGCCCAAATGGAGCTGTGTGTTGCGGTTGGCAATGGTGATGTCACCGTTATGCTCGATGCGCGAACAGACGAAATCGCGGTTCAGGAATTCGTGAACCTGAAGGATGGTTCTGCCCTCCAGATATTGGTTGGTGACCTCCACGTGCATTTTGTAAGGCTTCTTGTTGGTCTTCGTGCCCTCCAGCTGTTGCAGTTCCTCCTCCTCCTGCTCCAGCTTGACGCCGCAGATATACCTTATTAAAATAATAGCACCGATGATGCCGAGCACACCGAGGGGATAGGCACAGGCGTAGGCCGAAGCAATCTGCGGGGCGTTGGAGCCGAAGACGGTGCCCAGCGCCTCGTTGGCTGCACCAAGACCGGGGGTGTTGGTGACGGCACCATAGAGTGTACCGACCATCATGGGCAGGTTCATCTTGTTGCCGGTATCGAAGAAGATATAGTAGCAGGCGAACATGACGAGGATGTTGAGCAGGATGGCTGTCGCCGCCATCCCGTTGAGCTTAATGCCTTGAGTACCAAAGCTTTCGAAGAAACCGGGACCGACCTGCATACCAATCATGAAGACGAAAAGGATGAGTCCGAAATCCTGCGCGAAATTGAGGATGGGTGTGGGAGCCGTGAATCCGATGTGTCCTGCGACGATGCCGGCAAAAAGTACGAATGTGACGCCCAGCGAGACGCCCGCAATCTTGATTTTACCCAGATAGACACCCACGGCTATGACAACGGCGTAGAGCAACACGATGTGGGCTACGGAGTCCGTCGAAATAAACAGTTCTTTTAACCAGTGAAATGATTCCATAAAGTACTTTTTTTGAAATTGGCTGCAAAATTACTATTTTTTTGCTCAAAACGTGCAAAAATGTGCTACTATTTTTCATAAAAACAAAATATTTATTAAATTCCTCATTATTCTTCGTTATTTCAGAAATAATGTGTACCTTTGCAGGAAATTCTAAAACAACTTATATAATAAACACTATTTATGGCAAACAAAGAAAAACTCTTCAGCGAGTTTCAGGCTCCGACCAAACAGGAATGGTTGGACAAGATTGAAGTGGACCTGAAAGGTGCCGACTTCCAAAAGCGACTCGTGTGGAGAACGAATGAGGGCTTCAACGTACAGCCCTTCTATCGTCGTGAGGACCTGAAGGACCTCAAGACTCCTGATGCGCTGCCCGGCGAATTCCCGTTCGTTCGCGGCAACAAGAAAGACACCAACGAATGGTATGTCCGCCAGAACATCGTTGTAGGCGGCGACCCCGTGGCAGCTAACAAGAAAGCGCTGGACATCCTGATGAAGGGTGTGGACAGTATCGGTTTCAAACTAGGACACGATGAGGTGAGCGCCGAGTATATCGACGCGCTGTTGAAGGACATCCGCTTGGACATCGTGGAGGTGAGTTATCGTGCCTGCCTGCGTCACGCCCTCGAACTGGCTGACCTGCTGGTGGCCTATTTCGAGAAGATGGGCTACGACAAGGAGAAGATCGTGGGTGGCGTCGGTTTCGACCCCATCGAGCGCATGCTGATGAAGGGCAAGGACTCGTCGTTCCTGCTGCCTGACATGCCGAAGCTGGTGGAGAAGCTGAAGGACTATCCCAACCTGCGTTGCGTGATGGTACACAGCGATCTGCTGAACAATGCCGGTGCGTATATCGTGCAGGAAATGGGTTACGCCTTAGCTTGGGGTAACGAGTATCTGCAGCAGATGGTGGATGCTGGCGTGGACGTTGATTTGGCTGCAAAGAAAATCAAGTTCTACATGGGTATCTCGGAGAACTACTTCATGGAGATTGCCAAGTTCCGTGCCTGCCGCATGCTGTGGGCACAGATTGTGAAGCAATACGAGCCCAAGTGCGACTGCGCATGCAAAATGATCATCAACGCCTCGACATCGACGTACAACCAGACTGTGTTTGACAGCTACGTCAACCTGCTGCGTTCGCAGACGGAGGCCATGAGTGCTGCCCTCGGTGGTGTTCACTCGATGGTGGTCACGCCGTTCAATGCGCCTTATGAGAAACCCAACGAGTTCAGTGAGCGTATCGCCCGCAACCAGCAGTTGCTGATTAAGGAGGAGGCTCACTTCGACCGTATCGTCGACCCGTCAGCAGGTTCGTATTATATCGAACACCTGACAGACGCACTGGCACAGGAGGCTTGGAAGCTGTTCCTGAAAGTGGAGGACGAGGGTGGTTTCCTGGAGGCCGTCAAGAAGGGTACTATTCAGGAGGATATCAACGCCACGAACGTCAAGCGTCACGGTGATGCTGCCAAGAGAAAGGAGTTCCTGCTGGGTACCAACCAGTTCCCGAACTTCACCGAGAAGAGCGAAGGCAAAGAACCATTGGCTCCTGCTGACTGTGTCGCAACCCACGCTGGCGATGCTGACGTGCCTGCCCTGAAGATCAGCCGTATGGCTTCTGACTTCGAGACCCTGCGCCTGACAACGGAGAAGGCTAAGAAGGTGCCTGTGGCATTCATGTTGACTATCGGTAATCTGGCTATGCGTCAGGCTCGTGCACAGTTCTCGTGCAACTTCCTGGCTTGCGCTGGTTATAAGGTGATTGACAACCTCGGATTCAAGACCGTTGAGGAAGGTGTTGATGCTGCGCTCGAGGCAGGAGCTGATATCGTGGTCATCTGCTCTTCTGATGATGAGTATGCAGAGTACGCTATCCCTGCCTTCAAGTACTTGAATGGTCGTGCGATGTTCGTCGTGGCTGGTGCTCCTGCCTGCATGGACGACCTGAAGGCTGCCGGCATCGAGAACTTCATCCATGTGAAGTGCAATGTGCTCGAGACTTTGAAAGAATATAATCAGAAACTTGGCATTTAAAGAATAGGAGACTTGAATTATGCGTAAACAGTTTAAAGATATTGATATCTATGCAGGCATCAAGGCTCAAGATGGTGCCAAGTGGATTAAAGACAATGGTATAGTAGAGAACTGGAAGACCCCCGAGCATATTGAGGTTCGTCCTGTTTATACGAAAGAAGACCTGGAGGGCATGGAGCACCTCGACTTCACAGCCGGTATTCCTCCCTACCTCCGTGGCCCGTACTCTATGATGTACCCCTTCCGCCCATGGACCATCCGTCAGTATGCCGGATTCTCCACCGCCGAGGAGTCCAATGCCTTCTATCGCCGTAACCTCGCCGCTGGTCAGAAGGGCCTCTCTGTGGCCTTCGACCTGCCGACACACCGTGGTTACGACCCTGATAACCCTCGTGTTGTGGGTGATGTGGGTAAGGCCGGTGTGTCTATCTGCAACGAGGAGAACATGAAGGTGCTCTTCTCTGGTATCCCCTTGAACAAGATGTCCGTCTCTATGACGATGAACGGTGCCGTGCTGCCTATCCTCGCCTTCTACATCGTGGCAGGTCTGGAACAGGGTGCTCAGCTCGAGGAGATGGCCGGAACCATCCAGAATGATATCCTCAAGGAGTTCATGGTGCGTAACACCTATATCTATCCTCCTGCCTTCTCGATGAAGATCATCGCTGATATCTTCGAATATACCTCTCAGAAGATGCCTAAGTTCAATAGCATCTCCATCTCAGGTTACCACATGCAGGAGGCCGGTGCTACCGCCGACATCGAGTTGGCTTACACCCTCGCCGACGGTATAGACTACCTGCGTACTGGTGTCAATGCCGGTATCGACGTCGATGCCTTCGCTCCTCGTCTGTCGTTCTTCTGGGCCATCGGTATGAACCACTTCATGGAGATTGCCAAGATGCGTGCAGGCCGTCTGCTGTGGGCGAAGATTGTGAAGTCGTTCGGTGCCAAGAACCCGAAGTCGCTCGCACTCCGTACCCACTCCCAGACCTCTGGTTGGAGTCTCACCGAGCAGGATCCCTTCAACAACGTAGGCCGTACTTGTATCGAGGCCATGGCAGCCGTGCTGGGCCACACCCAGTCACTCCATACCAATGCCCTCGACGAGGCCATCGCTCTGCCGACAGACTTCTCAGCTCGTATCGCCCGTAACACGCAGATTTATATCCAGAATGAGACCAAGGTGTGCAAGCAGATTGACCCATGGGCAGGTTCTTACTATGTTGAGACCCTGACCAACGAACTGGTTCACAAGGCTTGGGAGCACATTCAGGAAATCGAGAAGCTGGGCGGTATGGCCAAGGCTATCGAGACTGGTCTGCCCAAGATGCGTATCGAGGAAGCAGCAGCCCGTACGCAGGCTCGTATCGACTCTGGTGTCCAGACCATCGTTGGTACCAACAAGTATCGTTTGGAGCACGAGGATCCCATCGATATCCTTGAGGTGGACAACACCGCCGTGCGCAAGCAGCAGGAGGAGAGTCTCAAGGAGGTTCGCAGCAAGCGCGATGAAGCTGCTTGTCAGGCAGCCCTGAAGGCTATCACGGATTGCGTTCGCGACTTCAACGAGGGTCGCAAGAGCGAGAATAACCTGCTCGACTTGGCTGTCAAGGCTGCCCAGCTGCGTTGTACGCTGGGTGAGATTTCAGATGCCTGCGAAGAAATCGTAGGCCGTTATAAAGCAGTAATCAGAACAATTTCAGGCGTGTATAGTTCAGAATCAAAGAACGACAGCGACTTCGAGTTGGCATGTAAGCTGACCGATGAGTTCGCAGAGAAGGAAGGTCGTCGTCCTCGTATCTTCATCGCAAAGATGGGTCAGGATGGTCACGACCGTGGTGCAAAGGTTGTAGCAACGGGCTACGCAGACTGTGGCTTTGATGTGGATATGGGACCGCTGTTCCAGACGCCCGCTGAGGCCGCCCGTGAGGCCGTCGAGAACGACGTGCATGTGGTTGGCGCTTCATCGCTGGCTGCTGGTCACAAGACGCTGATCCCTCAGTTGATTGAGGAGCTGAAGAAGCTTGGTCGTGAGGACATCATGGTCATTGCCGGTGGTGTGATTCCCGCTCAGGACTACGACTTCCTCTACAAGGCTGGCGTCGCTGCCATCTTCGGTCCAGGAACCTCTGTGGCTAAAGCCGCCGTTGAAATGATGAAGATTCTGCTCGACAAAGAGTAAGAGTTAAATAAGTTAAGCCCCGCCAAACGACGGGGCTTAATTTTTATTTGAATTTCAATCCCATATTATAGAGGATGAACGAGTAGATGTCAGCCTGTTCCTCCAGCACTTTGGCAAGAGGCTTTCCTCCTCCGTGACCCGCCTTCGTGTCAATGCGAATCAGCACGGGATTCTTGCCCTCGTGGCATTCCTGCAGGGTGGCTGCAAACTTAAACGAGTGGGCTGGCACCACACGGTCGTCGTGATCAGCTGTTGTCACGAGGGTGGCAGGGTAGGCGACACCCTTCTTCAGGTTGTGAAGGGGTGAATAGCCCTTCAGGTATTCAAACATCTCCTTCGAATCCTCGCTGGTGCCGTAGTCTGAAGCCCAGTTCCATCCGATGGTGAACTTATGATAGCGCAACATATCCATCACACCCACCTGAGGAATGGCCACACGGAACAAGTCGGGACGTTGTGTCATACAGGCGCCTACCAGCAGTCCGCCGTTCGAACCACCCACAATGGCCAGTTTGTCGCTGGATGTGTATTTCTCGCGAATCAGGTATTCGGCGGCGCTGATGAAGTCGTCAAACACGTTCTGCTTCTGCATCTTCGTGCCTGCCAAGTGCCACTCTTCGCCATACTCGCTGCCACCGCGTAGGTTAACCTGTGCGTAGATGCCGCCCTGTTCGAGGAAAGGAATACGCGTGGCCGAGAAACCAGGGCCGAGGGGAATGTTGAAACCACCATAGCCGTAGAGATAGACGGGATTCTTGCCGTTACGCTTCAGTCCTTTCTTATATGTAATAAACATAGGTACGCGCGTACCGTCTTTGCTATTAAAGAAAATCTGCTTGCTCTCGTATTCCTGCTGCTTGAACTTCACGTTTGGCTGTGCGTAAAGCGTGCTCTCGTTCTTCGCCATATCGTAGCGATAGATGGTGCCGGGCATCGTGAACGACGTGAAGGTGTAGAAACACTCAGGCTCTTTCTTATCACCCGTAAAACCTACGCTACCCACCATAGGCAGTTTTACCTCGTGACGCATTTTTCCGTCGAGACCATAGACGTAGGCGTGGTCGCAAGCATCCTGCGCATAAGTGAGGATGAACTGACGATTGATGACGTCGACACCGCCCAGCACGTTCTGCTGTTCTGGGACGAGCACTTGCCAGTCGTTGACGCCTGGTTTGTTGATGTCAGCCACCATGATACAGCCCTTCGGTGCATTGTAGTTGGTATAGATGTAAATCTTGTTACCATCGTCGTAGATGGGGCCATACTGGAAATCCATGTTATCAGTCATCTGGATGAACTGTGATCCCTGCTGGTGTAAGTCTCTCACAAACAGGTTGTTGCCTGCACCAGCGCCAGCCTCGTACATGTACATCAGCGTCTCTTCTTCGTTTGTGGATACCTCGAAGAAGACCTTGGGTTTCATGGGGTTTTGATAGAACAGCACATCGTCCGACTGCGGCGTTCCCATCTTGTGATAATAGATCTTCATGCCTTCGTTGACGTTCGAGAATTCCTTGCCCTCTGTCGGACGGTCGTAGCTGGAATAATAGAATCCGTCACCCTGCCACGCGGCACCTGAGAACTTCGCCCACCCAATATGATCCTGAGTCAGCTGACCCGTCTTCAAGTCGATGACGTAGAATTCCTGCCAGTCAGAGCCTGAGCGCGAAATGGCGTAAGCCATCCATCGTCCGTTGTGCGAGAAGTAAGTGCCTTTCAGCGCTACTGTACCGTCCGTCGATAGTGTGTTGGGGTCGAGAAATACGCGTGGCGTGCCGCCCAGTTCGTCCATTACGTACATGACATATTGGTTCTGCAGTCCGTCGTTCTTATAAAAATACCACTTGCCGTGGCGTTTGCGCGGAGCACCGATTTTCTCATAGTTGGCGAGCTCGGTCAGTCGTTTCAGCAACTTCCCGCGGAAAGGAATCTTCTGCAGGTAGGCGTTCGTCACCTTGTTTTCCGCCTCTACCCATGCTGCTGTTTGTGCCGAGGTGTCGTTCTCCAACCAGCGATAGGGGTCGGCGACCTTCACGCCAAAATATTCATCTACTGTGCCGTCCTTAGCGGCTTTCGGATACTGCAAATCCTGTGCTTGCAGTAAGTTCGTGGCTATCATTGCCATGCTCATCAATAATGTCCTTTTCATTGTTTCTAAAATTATTTTGCTGCAAAGATACAAATTTCTCTAAACTTTAAACGCTAAACTCTAAACTTTTTTGTACCTTTGTCGGCAGAAAACTTAAAACAAGATGAAAGATATCAAGCGAATCGTATTGACGGGCGGTCCCTGCGCTGGCAAAACAACAGCGCTGGTGCGCATTATTGAGCATTTCTCTAACTTGGGCTTTAAGGTGTTTACCGTGCCCGAAGTTCCCACAATGTACAGCCAGGGAGGTTGGAGTTATCTGACTCCGAATCATGACCTCTACTACGAGGGCGAGTTGGCCATCCTACGCACGCAGCTGGCGTTGGAGAACTCATTTATGCGTTTGGCCGAGACCTGCACCAAACCTACTTTTGTGGTGTGCGATCGCGGCACGATGGATATCTCAGCCTATATCGACAAAGCAATGTGGGAGGAGCTATGTGAGAAATGCGGCACTAATTCCAATGAGTTACGCAAGCGCTACGATGCCGTGTTGCACCTGGTGAGTGCGGCTGATGGTGCCGAGCAGTACTATACTACAGCCACCAATTCGACGCGTTACGAGCAAGCTAACGAAGAAGGTCTGCGTATCGCGCGCGACTTGGACAAGAAGGTGAACAAGGCGTGGACGGGACATCCGCATCTGCGCGTCATCAACAACCACGATAATTTCGACATGAAGATCAACCGTGTGCTGAAGGAGATTTCGAACGTACTCGAGATTCCACAGCCCATCGAGGACGAGCGTACGTATATCGTTGAGTTGACGGGCCAGTTGCCTGAAAGCATTGAGAGCGAGATAACACAGACCTATCTCGTGGCAGATCCTGATTGTGAGATACGTCTGCGTCGTCGTGACTGGGGTGGCGAGGTGGTCAATGTCCACAAAACCAAGAAGCGCATTTCGGCGACGGAAGTGTTGGAGACGGAGCGTCAGGTGAGTAATGCCCTCTATGAGTCGTTATTGCAACAGGCTGACCCCTATCGTGCCACCATCCGTAAGACACGTCGCAGCTTTATCTGGCGAGGACAGTTCTTCCAAGTCGATACGTTCCACGAACCAGTCAATAATCTCGTCCTTTTGGAAACGAAGGGTGTGGCACAGCAAGAAAGTGTGAATTTCCCGCCATTCCTCCGTGTGATTGAGGACGTAACGGGAAATCCACAGTATTATAACTACAATATCGCTCTCAGGCGATAGTAGCGTTTAGGCGATAATCTCACGGGCACGAGCCAGTGCGAGATCGATGTGGCTCGTGATATTCTCAGCGCCCAACAGCTTGTCGAAGTTGTTGCGGCGAAGCACGGCATCGACTTTTGGCGTGACACCTGACAGAACGATGGTCGTTCCATCCTTCTGACACATGCGACACATGTTTTCGAGGTTGTGCAATCCTGTCGAATCAATGAACGGCACTTTACGCATACGGATGATGCGCACTTTCGGATGATGGCCCCAGCGAGCCATGAAATCCTCGAAGCGCGTGCCGGCTCCAAAGAAGTATGGACCGTTGATTTCATACACTTCGACACCCTCGGGAATGGTCAAATGTTCCAGATTGCCAGCCTTCATCTCTGCATCCTCGTTGAGGTCGATCTCGTTGAGAATGGCGTGAACCTCAGTGGTTTCAGCCATACGTCGCATAAAGAGCAGACAAGCACAGATGAGTCCGAACTCGATGGCCACCGTGAGGTCGAAGATGATGGTGAGGAAGAACGTTATCAGCAGCACGGTGACATCGCTCTTCGGATTACGACGAGCCATTGCCAGGAACGAACGCCAGCCGCTCATGCCGTAAGCCACAACTACCAGTACGCCTGCCAGACAAGCCATCGGAATATACTGTGCGAGCGGCATGAGGAACAGGAAGATAATCAGCAGCACAACAGCGTGAACGATGCCTGCAACAGGTGTGCGACCACCGTTATTGATGTTGGTCATCGTACGTGCAATAGCGCCTGTAGCGGGAATACCGCCAAAAATGGGCGATGCGATATTGGCAATGCCCTGTCCGATGAGTTCGGTATTCGAGTTGTGATGATCACCAATGACACCGTCAGCCACAGTAGCCGAAAGGAGTGATTCGATGGCGCCCAACACGGCAATGGTAACCGCAGGCCCTACGAGTCCTTTGATAGTCTCCCATGACAGTTCCGGCACCACAGCTCCAGGCAGTTGCGACGAGATGCTGAAACGGTCTCCGATAGTCTCAATACTGGTGATGCCAGCATACTGCTTCAGCAGCAAGGCCGCAACAGTCATCAGAATGATAGCCACCAGCGAACCAGGTAGTGCGCGCAACGGCGACAGATGGAATTTACGCGCCAACATGGGCCACGAGGCAATGAGTGCGACAGAGACGATTCCTACCAATGCACTCCACCAGTCTATCGTACCTATATTATATATATAGGCAATCCACTTTTCGATGAAATCACTTGGTACCTTGTCCATCGTCAGCCCCAGCAGATCTTTTACCTGCGTCGTGAAGATGGTGACGGCAATACCGCTTGTAAATCCCACTACGATGGGGTAGGGAATGTACTTGATGATGGTTCCCAGACGCAACACACCCAACAGAATGAGGAATACACCTGCCATCAGCGTTGCAATGGTCAGTCCCTGCATGCCGTACTGCTGGATGATGCCGTAAACGATGATGATAAAAGCACCCGTAGGACCACCAATCTGAACCTTCGAACCTCCGAAGAGCGAGATGGCCAATCCTGCGACGATGGCGGTGATGATACCCTTCTCAGGCGACACACCGCTGGCAATACCGAAAGCAATGGCCAACGGCAGCGCTACGATACCGACGATGATGCCTGCCATGAGGTCGGCAACGAACGTCTTCTTGTTGTAATTCTTAACGGCCGAAACCATTTTCGGCTTGAAATCTAAAGTCTTCATTATCCTAAAAATTCGATTTTCGTTTGCAAAGTTACGATTTATCGAGAGCAAAACAAAATGAAATTCATTTTTTTGCCGAGATTTAGTAATCTTCGCCAATTTTTTGGCAAAGTTATGCAAAAAATATAAGGTGGCAAAATAAATTACCACCTTGTATTATAATATATGGCGTTTTCTTGATTTACTTCGCCTCCAGCAGGTCGCGAATCTCAGCCAGCAGCTCTTCCTGAGTAGGTCCTGCGGGAGCCTCGGGCTCTGCGGGCTCTTCCTTCTTCTTGTTCAGTTTGTTGATGCCCTTCAGCATCAGGAAGATACAGAAAGCGACAATGAGAAAGTCAACCGTGTTCTGAATGAAGGTTCCGTACTTCAGCGTAGCGGCCATGTCGCCTTCGCCAAAGGCAAATTCCAACTTCGTGAAGTCTACGTTGCCGGTAATGGCTCCTACCAACGGCATCAGGATGTCGTCAACGAGTGAACTGACAATTTTACCAAACGCACCACCGATGATTACACCGACAGCCATGTCCATTACGTTGCCCTTCATGGCAAACTCTTTAAACTCTTTAATAAATCCCATAACACTAAAATTTAAAAGTTTAACATATAATGTATTACTTTTCTAACTCCATTTTGCAATCTGCATTTTACAATCTCAGTCATTTGACCTTGATATATCTCATTTTTTACAATCAGTCATTACTTTTCACTTTAATTAAGACTGAAATCACGTGCAAATATAAGAATTTTTTTATAACTTTGCACTCGAAATCAGAAAAAAGTGTCGAAAAGACGCAAAAAAATGAGAATTTTTAGTATAACCCATTTAAATAATTAAGTAAAATGACAAAAGTTGCAATTAACGGTTTTGGCCGTATCGGTCGCCTCGCTTTCCGTCAGATGTTCGAGGCTGAAGGTTATGAAGTAGTAGCAATCAACGACTTGACCAGCCCCAAGATGCTGGCTCATCTGTTGAAGTATGACACTGCTCAGGGTGGTTTCTGTGGCAAGTTCGGTGAGAACAAGCACACTGTTGAGGCTGGTGAGGACTACATCGTTGTTGATGGCAAGAAGATCACCATCTACGCTATTCCTAACGCTGCTGAGCTGCCTTGGGGCAAGCTGGACGTAGACGTTGTTCTGGAGTGCACTGGTTTCTATACTTCTAAGGAGAAGGCTTCTGCTCACCTGACTGCTGGTGCTAAGAAGGTTGTTATCTCTGCTCCTGCTGGCAACGACCTGCCCACCATCGTTTACAACGTTAACCACAAGACTCTGACTCCTGCTGATACCGTTATCTCAGCTGCTTCTTGTACAACTAACTGCTTGGCTCCTATGACCAAGGCTCTGAACGATTTCGCTCCTATCCAGAGCGGTATCATGACAACTGTACACGCTTACACTGGCGACCAGATGATTCTGGACGGTCCTCAGCGCAAGGGTGATGTTCAGCGCGCTCGTGCTGGTGCTCAGAACATCGTTCCTAACTCAACTGGTGCTGCTAAGGCTATCGGTCTCGTTATCCCCGAGCTGAACGGTAAGCTGATCGGTGCTGCTCAGCGCGTTCCAACTCCTACAGGTTCTACCACTATCCTGCACGCTGTTGTTAAGGGTGAGGTAACTGTTGAGGGTATCAACGCTGCCATGAAGGCTGCTACCAACGAGAGCTTCGGTTACACTGAGGAGAAGCTGGTTTCTAGCGACATCATCGGCATGAAGTTCGGTTCACTGTTCGACGCTAACCAGACTATGGTTTCTAAGATCGGTGATGGCAACTCTCTCGTACAGGTTGTTGCTTGGTACGACAATGAGAACTCTTACACTTCTCAGATGGTTCGCACCATTAAGTACCTCGCTGAGTTGAAATAAAATGGCTTTTAGCTATTAGCGAAAATAATTGCCACTCGACTTTGTCGGGTGGCATTTTTTTTGTATCTTATTTGGTTTTTCGCTCGAGTTTTCGTAACTTTGCAGGCGAAAGTAACATAATTATAAACTTAACCAAGATGAAAAGGTTTTTATTTTCAATGATGTTGGTTCTCTGTGCGCTGTGTGGCGTGCAGGCTCAGACCATTCAGAATGCCTCCAATTGGTGGGACGGTTCAGTGCTTTATACTGCTAAAGTCGTTGGCAACAACGTCACGATGAGTGGCATCGGTGAACACGAGGGCGGTTTCCGTTTCCACCTGACGAAGGTCGCAGGTAAGCAGGGTGAGTACATCCTTACGGGTGATGAAGTAGAGGCTGAGGCCCTGCGTGCGAAGATTGGCTGGCGCGTACAGTATGTCCGTCAGGACGGCATGTATTTCCTTGCCGTACGCAAACCCAATGGCGACGCTGTGTGGAAGATGACGCTGACGCCAGATAATCTCGAGAACTGCCTGGGTCAGGAGCGCTCTGCAGAACAGCGGAATCCCAGCGAACTGTTGTCTCACTGGCTGATGAACACCACCTATCTGGCCAATTTCTCGAAGGATGAACTGCGCCTGATGCGTAACGAGATTCTCGCACGTCACGGCTGGAAGTTTCAGTCGAAGGACCTGCAGGATTATTTCGGACGTCAGCCGTGGTACAAGGCAGGCACCAACAACAATGCCATCAAACTCAGCGTCATCGAACAGTTGAACATCCAGCTCATCAAGAGCGAGGAGACCGTTCCTGACGAGGTGCGCGGCTATCGCAATTATGCGAGTGGACCAGCCTATAACAGCGACCTGCGTAAACTCAACGAAGGCCACTTCCCTGGTGGTCTCGACGACGACGGACGCGGACCTGACGAAGTGGATGGTACTGACTACTATAGCGTTACCAATGAGCAGGAATTCCTCAACGCGTTGGGCAACAACCGTACCGTTGTCATTGCTGCCGGAGTGCATCTGAACCTCTCGCGCGTCCTCGAACGTGAAGAGTACTTCCGCAATGTTAACGGTCGTCGCTGGATGACGATAGCCTCCGACTATACGGGGCTTGCGCCGTTGGTGGTCAGCGAGAGCGAGACCGACGGTCGTCAGCTGGCATTGCTCAACATGAAAGGCCTGATCATCAAGGGTGAGCGGAATTCTAGCATCGAGGTCGATCCCCGCTACTCCTACTGCATCTATTTCATCAATTGCGAGAACTGCGAAGTCCACAACCTCACCATCGGACATACTGAGGGCGGCTACTGCTCTGGTGGCGTCATCGGTGTGAAGGGTGGTCGTCAGACGCTCATCAAGGACTGCGACCTCTACGGCTGCGGCACCTATGGCCTCGACCTGATGGGAACGACGGACTTCACGCTGATGAATTCCAACATCCACGACTGCACCTATGGCATCATCCAGATGCGCAATTGCATCGCTACGTATTTCACGCATTGCGACTTCTTCAACAACCGCGAGTATGAGCTCATCGAAGGTTGGAATAACGAGGGCCTGACGTTCACCGACTGCCGCATGTTTGCCAATTGGGGCGATGCACCGCTGTTCCATCTCGACCAGGCATTCTACATGAACAATTGTAAGATCTATCATCCTACGGAGAAGCTGGGTACTATCAACATGGCGGCCAAGCAGAACTGCGAGTTCTTTGCCAACCCCTTCGACACCAGTATCCAGAGTCGTAACCTCGGTCCCGACCAGAAAAAATAAAAGATATGGATACAAATGACGTTAAACAAGGAGCAGGCAAACTGCTGAAAGGCTGTGGATGCCTCAGCATCGGCTTTGTCATTCTGATGGTCATCGTGGGCATCTTCGTCGACGACGAGGAAGTGAAGGATGACGACCAGCCCCAGACCGCACAGACGGAGCAGATGGAAAAGAAAGACTCCGTCGTCGTCAACGAACCCCTCGAGGGCGACCCCTATCAGGAACTCGACGAGCTCATCGGACTGAACAGCGTGAAGAAAGAGGTGCGCTCGCTGGCCAACTTCGTCAAACTGCAGAAGCAGCGCGAGACACAAGGTCTGAAAACCGCCAAGGTCTCCTATCACCTCGTGTTCTACGGCTCGCCAGGTACTGGTAAGACCACCGTTGCACGTATCGTCGGTCGCATCTACAAGGATCTAGGCGTCTTGAAGAAAGGTCATACTGTCGAGACCGATCGTAGCGGACTCGTCGCCAAATACATGGGTCAGACGGCGCTCAAGACCGATACCGTTGTCCAGCAAGCCCTCGACGGCGTGTTGTTCATCGACGAGGCCTACGCACTGGTTCCTGAGGGCGATAACGGTCAGGACTACGGTCCGGAGGCTATCGCGACGTTGCTGAAACGCATGGAGGACTACCGCGATCGCTTGGTGGTCATCATTGCAGGTTATAAGGACGAGATGCAACGTTTCATCGACTCCAACCCTGGACTCCAGTCGCGCTTCAACCGCTATATCGATTTCCCTGACTATTCACCTGCGGAACTGACCGATATCTTCAAGATGTATATGAAGAAAAATCAGTACACTTTGGCTCCAGATGCTGAGGACTTCCTGAAGGAGCAGTTCGACAATGCCGTAGCACATAAAGACCGCAACTTCGGTAATGCCCGCTATGCACGTAACGTCTTCGAGAAAGCCATCCAGCAACAGGCAAACCGCTTGGCAGGCCGCTCGAATCTCAGCAAGCAGGAACTGACGGAACTCACCGTCGACGACCTCCGCGGAGGCTTCTCGGCAAGAACGAATATCAGAAATTAAGAGAGGAAAAAGGTATGAAAAAGCAATTGTATTTTTTATTACTATTTATGATGACCGTTACTAGTGCCAGCGCACAGGACCGTGAGTTCGAAAGCTGTCCGCTCGACGTGATTGACAAAGAGTGGGGCACCAAGACCATCACCAACGTCATCAACGGCAGTCTTGGCATTATGCTCGAGAGTTTCAACCGCACGTGGCCCACATGGATGGGCGGCGCCATCTGCGAGACCATGGAACAGGGCCTCGCCAAGCGCGTGCTCGACAAAGAGACGGCACTCACCGTCACCGTCGACACCAAGAATGGCTATGCCGAGGTGGACGATGGTGGAACCGATGGCGCTTACATGTCGGCCTGTTTCTGGAACCGCAGCAATGGTCACAAGCTCTTCGCTGTCCGCATAGGCAAGCCCACCGACCCCTGCCTGGAGTTCGTCTGCTTCTACGACTACGATGCCGCAAAGAAGACGCTCACCCCTGAGCCCGACATCCTGACAGGCTTCCGCTGGGGCGACCGTGGCGAGTTCACCCAGATATTCTGCCGCCTGCCTCGCAAGGGCAAGACGCTGCTCATCGACGAGTGGGGCAACGACGGTCCCAAGCAGCACTCGTTTACGTGGGATGGCATGCGTCCCGTCTATGCCAAGACCGTGAAGCTCGACGAAAACGGCAAACCCGTACAAGATAATGGCCTGTCAAAATATTCAGAATAACGATATGAAGAAACTCGCCCTTTTTGCCATCTGCGCGATGGCCGTATTCGTCGGTTGTAAGAACAAGGGTCAGACGGCCCCTGCCGACACCAACGACACCCTTGCTGCCGTCATTGACAGCATCATCGAGGAGAACGACACCACGCCGCTGCCCATGTATATCATCGGTGGCGACAGCAAGTATATGCACATGCTCTACTGGGCCAATCTGGAGGAGCCCAACGCGGATAAATACAAGGAGGATTGTGGCACGCTCGACGGCTTTGAGTCGTTGCACAAGCGTTGGGAACTTCAGGAGATGTTCCGTCGCAATGCCGCTCAGTACACCAATTTCATCGTTGGCGACAAAATCAAGAAGGTGCGCTTTGTTGATGAGGTGCTGAAGGATCCTGACGGCTATACGCCCAGCATCGGCGAGATTCATCCCCTCGAGGGGATTCCTGCGCTCTGCGGCCGTTTCGAATTCGTCAATCCGAAGGACAAGAATGCCGAAGACCCGCAGTGGGGCCCCGTCCTCGTCACCGACAGCTATCTGAAGTCGCGCAAACAGCTCGCCCTGAAGTCGTGTGCCGTGGGCTACGACTCCATTCCCCCGCTTCCTGCCGACATCGTCAAGAAGATGGAGAAGGAGTATGGCATGAAGGCGGCGCGTACGACGAAGCTTACCGTCATTGGCGACCGCTACATTCATGGCACCATCGAGTTCCAGGGCGAATACAAGAACGCCCCCAAGGATCCATACGATGAGGACCGTAAGTTTGCCCTCGCCCTGGAACTGGTCATCGATAGCGCCAAGGTCTATAAAGTTGAAAAGCTGGGCTACTACGACCCAGCGTACGGCGCTACGTGGAATGCCGATGCCGACGGCTACATCCCCAACGACATCGTTGCTGCCTTCGAGGGTCCTAAGGGCCTCGAGCTCTGCTACGTCCACGGCGCCCCCGAGAGTTTCTGCGTCGGCATGATCTATCTGCGCGACGGCCGTCTCATCGAATACGAGTATGAATGTTTCCATTCGCTGGTCGACGAGGAGCTGCCCGTCTGGAATAGCGACATTGCCGAGATGCGCAAGCTGTATGCTGCCGACGATATGGGCGACAAGGACGTTGAGCTCGTCAAGTGGGCTCATTGCTTCATCGACTACGACAACGAGTGGATATGGATGCGCGACAAAGACGACCAGAACGGCGCCTTCTTCATCCGCACTGACGGCAAGTTCCAGTTGATAGCCATCGAGAACCGCAACTATCGGCCTTCGCGTGGCGAAAAGGACGGCACCTACTACCTCATCCTCGGTGGTCCTGCCGGCGGTCCTGCGTGGGTACAGGAGATTATCGCCTTCAAGGGTGGCAAACAGGTGGCGAAGTTCAACTGCTTGCAGGTCGAGGGCGAAATCGACGAGTGCTCGCTCAACGGCCGCAACCTGAGCAAGACCGAAGGTCAGGCTTGGCTCGACCGTGTTCCTGAGGGCAAGGAGATTACCGCCTTCTTCAAGGATGTCGTCGCTAAGAAAGAATAACCACCGTGACGCAAGGACTATGCAGCAGATGATTACCATCCTCGGACCTACTGCCAGCGGCAAGACACCGTTGGCGGCAGCCCTTGCGGCAGCGTTGCCGCAGGTCGATGGTCACATTGGGGCGGAAATCATCTCTGCCGACTCCCGTCAGGTCTATCGCCGCATGGACATCGGCACGGGCAAGGACCTCGCGGATTACCGCGTAGAAGCCGGCGGCCAAACCGCCAGCCACAATACCGCCGCTCCTGTGGTCGGCGGTTCTCCCGCCGACACCACGGCCGCCGACGCCTCCCTCGCCGTCCCTTACCACCTCATCGACATCTGCGAGCCTGGCACGAAGTACAACCTCTTCCAGTATCAGCAGGACTTCTTCGACGCCTACGAGGCTATACAGGGTAGGGGAGCCGTGCCCATTCTCTGTGGCGGCACGGGCCTTTACATCGAGGCCGTGCTCAAGGGCTATCACCTCTCGCCTGTTCCTCAGAATCCTGAGCTCCGCGCACGCCTCGAGGGCCGTTCGTTGGACGAACTCACCGAGATGCTTGTGACGCTGAAAGCCCAGAATGGTTCCAACATGCACAACAAGACCGATGTCGACTCCTGCCAGCGTGCCATCCGCGCCATTGAGATTGAGACGTATAACCTTGAGCATCCCGTGCCGCGTCGTGAACTGCCGCCCGTCCCGTCGCTGATTATTGGCGTTGATATCGACCGCGACGAGCGTCGTGCGAAGATTACGCGACGTCTGAAAGCCCGCCTCGACGAAGGCATGATAGACGAAGTCCGCGGCCTTCTCGCCGAGGGAATCCCTGCCGACGACCTCATCTATTACGGTCTCGAATACAAGTTCGTCACTGAATACATCACGGGCCGTCTCACCTACGACGAGATGTTCCAGCGCCTCGAGATAGCCATCCATCAGTTTGCCAAGCGCCAGATGACGTGGTTCCGCGGCATGGAGCGCCGAGGTTTTACCATTCACTGGATTGACGCCCTCCAACCCATGGATGTCAAAGTCCGCCAAATCCTCGACCTCCGCTCCTCTGCTAAATAAACGATTGTTTGTCCTCCCTGATTACCAGTTCCCGTGGTAATTTGATAATCTTCAGCCGCTCGTACCATATTTTCGCAGAACCCGCAAAGTGTTTCTGCGTATGGCCGCTGATGATGTAATAGCTCGCCACGTAGGGGTCCATCATGTCGAAGAACACCTTCTTGATGCGCGAACATTTCTCGTTGATGGCGTTGTCCAGCGGATTCACCAAATGGTCTACGCCCTCCACGATTTTCTCCTTGTCCAGCAACTTCGCCGTGGCCATGTAGTATCGCGTCAGTTCCTCGCGATAGTCGCCCAACCGCTTAAACTCGATACCCTCCGGATGCGCCAGAAACAGCAGATACACCGCCTTATGCACAGGCTGCAGCTCCACCTCCTTCTCGTAGTCCGTCAACACGAATCGGTAGTCCTTCGTAATCAGCAAACGACTCAGCTTCGCCCGTGCCGCCTCGATGCGTAGCTCCTCCAGCAACGGCGCACCGATAGCCCTCAGCAGCAAGTCCTTCCGACCTGCCGCCAGCAACTGCCCAGACAATCGTCTGACCTCCAGCGCCATCTCCTCCGCAGTCTGCTCTACCTCTGTCATTCCGTCACGTCCTTTGTCAGGTTATTCAACCATCTTCCCCACTTCTCGACAATCGTAGGTTGCTTAGGTTCTTCTTTTCTTTCTTCCACGACAACCTCAGGCTCCGCTTTAGGTTTCTCCTCCACTTCCACTATAGGAGTCTGAACCTCTACTACAGGTTCCTGTTCAGGAGTCTGCTCCACCTCGAAAGGCAGTTCTTGTGAAAGTACCTCCGCTATCTTTTTCTTCTTGGCAGGCTTATAGAGCTTGGGAATCAAATCCTCGTAGAAGTCATCCTCGTCGTGATGAGCGTTCTGCTGCACCTCGCTACGCAGTTCGTCCTCCAAGCCCGTTGCAAGAATTGTCACCTTCGCATCCTCTCCCAACGAATCGTCAGTAGCAGTACCCCAAATGACGTCGATATTCGGATCCAGCTGGTCGAAGAAGTCGTCTATTTCCTGCAATTCACGCACATAGATAGGATGTTCGTCGCTGGCATAAATATTAAAGAGTATGCGTTTGGCCTTGCCAATATCATTACCATAGAGCAATGGCGAATCCAGCGCATCCAAAATGGCCCGCTCCACACGATGTTCACCACTGGCCCTGCCCATCGCCATAATTGCTCCACCGCCATTTTTCATCGTCGTCTCCACGTCGCGGAAGTCACTTTTGATACCCCCGTCACTCGGCATCGTTATCAGTTCCGAAATACCCTTCACCGCATCCATCAATATATGGTCTGCCCGTTGGAACGCCTCTTTCACCGACAGCTCCGAGTCCGTATAGACATCACACAGCCTTTCGTTGTTCACTATCAGCAGTGCATCCACGTTCTTGCGCATTTCCTCCACACCCTTCAGCGCCTTGATGATTTTCTTTTTCTTCTCAAAATAGAATGGTATCGTCACCACGCCAACAGTCAGCAGCCCCATATCTTTAGCCACTTTCGCCACTACAGGGGCAGCACCAGTGCCAGTGCCACCGCCCATGCCTGCCGTCACAAACACCATCTTCGTGCCGTCGCTCAGCAACTTCTCTATGTCAGCCACGTTCGCCTCTGCCTCTTGCTTGCCCAACTCAGGATTAGCTCCTGCTCCCAAGCCAGACGTTCCTAGCATCAACTTCACAGGCACTGGCGAACGAGACAGCGACTGACTGTCCGTATTAAACACAGCATACGTCACCCCCTGCACACCCTCGTCAAACATGTTTCTGACGGCATTGCATCCTCCACCGCCCACACCAATCACCTTGATGATGCCCTGCATCTTGTCCTCTACAAGGCCAAAATCCAATAATGTATCCTCACCCATATCTTCGCTTTCTTCAATTTTTCTGCAAAGTTACGAAATAAAATCCGTTTCTCCAAACCCTCACAAGCCTTGCGAAAAAGTTCCTAACTTTTCGCTTCGCGAGACGTTACTCCCGTTCGGAAATGAAAATAAATGGTGATTTATTTTGCATTTCACTCACTTATTCGTAACTTTGCAGCGATGTTCGAAAAGAATATAGAGGAATACGAGGACATCCGTCAGGAATATCAGCAGAAGATAGCTGATAAAATGGGTGAGAAGCAGTGGATGGAATACAACGAGATTCTATTCACTGCTTATTCTTGTGCCATTGAGGGTAACTCGTTTACCGTCGATGATACGAGGATTCTTCGTGAACAGGGAATGGCGATGATTCCCGTGGGGCGCTCGCTGTTGGAGTGTACTGAGATGGCTGACCATTTCCGTGCGTTCGACTATATGGTGAGCCATTTGAATCATCCGTTTGATGAGGCTCTGCTGAAAGATGTGAACCGTCTGGTGACAGAGCATACTATAGCCTATCGTGCCCAAGGTGCCATTGCGGGTGAATATACTACTGAGGACATGGCTGCAGGTGATACGGTATTTGGTGACCATGAGACGCTGATAGCACGTGTACCGAAGTTGATGGAGTCGACGCAACGGGCTCTTGACGACGGACAGCATCCTTTGATTGTAGCAGCTAAATGGCATGGATACTACGAATATCTGCATCCGTTCCGCGATGGTAATGGAAGAACGGGGCGTTTGCTTTCGAACTTTATCTTGTTGAAGGCAGGTCATCCGCTGTTGATTGTCAAACTCGAAGACCGTTCGGAGTATATATCAGCTCTCAAGCAGATCAGGACTGAGGGAACAGATGAACATCTTGTAGCATTCTTCATCAAGACAGCTATTAATCGCATGAAAAGCGAACTGGCCCAGAAGCGGAAGAACACATTGCCTACGATGTTCTTCTAACAATAAAAACGATTGAGAATTAAGTATTGCTGTAATTATGGTGAAGAAGAAAAGCAAGGAGCGAGTAGCCTCAGAAATTGATAAATTCTTTGGTGGTTGGAGTGAAGATCCACGCACCACAGACGAAATCATGCAGCAAATTCGCGAAGGACGCACGAAGAACACCTATAAGTAACGACACAAGATCATCAGATAGAGAATCCGCTCCTGCATGGTTGATTGCAAGAGCGGACTTTATACAGCGTTATATGCCTTTTACCAATCATTACTTGACCCGATATTATTTCCATAGGCATCGTAATATGTTGTGGTCGTTCCACCACCATAATTCTCTCTAGTAGTTGACGAGCCAATGCTACCACCATATTTATCATAGTAATTGGTTGTAGTTCCACCACCATAATTGGAGCGTGTTGTCGAACTACCAGTACTACCACCATATTTGTCGTAGTAGTTGGTTGTGTAGCCACCACCATAATTTGAACGTGTCGTAGCAGATCCTGTACTGCCACCGTACTGGTCATAGTAGTTCGTCGTCGTTCCACCACCATAGTTAGAGCGTGTTGTGGCACTACCAGTACTACCTCCATACTGATTGTAGTAGTTTGTGGTGTAACCTCCTCCATAATTCGAACGTGTTGTCGAAGAACCGATACTGCCACCATACTGATTGTAATAGTTGGTGTTGTACTGTGCATTTGCTGCGATGGCGATCATGACTGCCATCAGGGTCATCATTAACTTTTTCATAATTCTATCGATTTAGTGAAACATCTATTATGGCTGCAAAAATAGGGAATAATTTGAGACCTTCCAAGTAAAAATCAATAACAAGGCTTGTGAAAATGCAAAATTCTTCCGTAGATTGTATGTTATTCCAAAAATTGTTGTATCTTTGCAATGTCCTAAACGTTATGAGTATGCCTACTAAGAATATCTTTGCCGGATTTGGACTAAGGTCAGAGTTTGTGAATCTGATATACAATGAACTGATGAAACGCGATTTTGTCAGCTATGCAGATGTCCTTGCGTTGTATTATAAAAGACCCCAAGGCTATTACGATAGTTATGCATGTAATAGCGAACCAGGCTATGGCGAACTGAAGAAAGCTTTTCCTGAGGTGTTGAAGGCTTTGGAGAAGGCATGTCCTGGATGTATTGAGGATAATGGACAGAGCAAAGGTAAAGCATATAGATACATTGGTCCAAACAACGACCCATTATCGGAAGAGCGTAAGGCGGTTGTTCAGAAGTCTGTGGAGGATTATGTGGCATTCTGCAAAGCCTCAGCGGGAATTATGCCAGCAAGTTGGTTTTCTTCGTTCTTTGAGAATACGCAAATCTTACTCGATACAAACAGAGAGTCTAAGGATGGTGAGGTGCGAATATGCTCTGGTGCAGAGCAAAACCTTACGAATATAGATTTACTGCCAGAGTTCTATAAGGCAATCGCTAATAAACAAGTTCTTCAATTCGATTACCAGCCTTTTGGTCAGGAACCATTCACTTTAGTCTTTCATCCCCAGTTCATCAAAGAATATAATGGTCGCTGGTTTGTATTTGGTGAGGCAAATCGCGAGCCTTATCAGGCCTATAATGTACCACTAGATCGAATCGTTGGCGAAGTCAGTGAGGTGAGTGATGTGGAGTACATCCCTGCACCAAAAGGCTTCTATCAGGACTTCTTTAATAATATAATAGGTGTCACCCATGAGAAAGGTGCTAAGTTTGAAGAAGTCATCATCCGCACTAAGACTGAATACCAACATGGACTTCTATTGACAAAGCCCTTGCACAATAGTCAGAAAGAAACACTACCATTTGGAGAACACGAAGCTGGCAATTATGGTGAAGTACGACTAACGATAGAGCCAAATCGTGAATTACGAGGCCGAATCCTCCTTTATGGCGAGAATCTCGAAGTGATCAGCCCTATGTCATTGCGAGAGCAAATTAAGGAGATTCTTAGAAGGCAAATGCAGCAATATTCTGAAAATAAATAGCAAATTTTTCTTCAAAACTACTGCACTTTCAAAAAAATGCAGTATATTTGCAGCATTATTTCTAATGAAAGATGAATATCAAGGAGTACATCAGCCAGAACGGAGGATATATATCCTCAGCAGAAGCAAAGGAGAAATCCCTTTACAACCAACTTTTGTATGAGGTTGAAAAGGGAACTATTGTTCGCGTGCGCCAAGGCATCTATGCGCTCAATGAAGGATTGGCGAAACCAATGGTTGACGTAGAACGACTTGTTCCTGGTGGCGTATTGTGTGCGTATTCTGCATGGTCACACTATGGACTAACTACCCAGATTCCCCTTTCTTATTGTATCGCTATTGAGCGAAGCCGAAGGGTTACCCTACCAGAATACCCACCCATAGAGCTTTTCTTTTTGAGTAAGAGTGTTTTCGAACTTGGAATTTCAGAAACCGTCATCGAGGGCTTTCAAGTTAAGATATACGATATGGAAAAATCCGTCTGCGATGCCGTCAAGTATCGTAACAGGATTGGAATAGATGTCAGTTCAGAGATTCTACGCAACTATCTTTCACGAAAAGATAGTGATATCACACGTCTTTATGCCTACGCCAATGCTATGCGATTGGGCAAGCGTATGGACGAACTCGTAAAATATATGATCTAACAGTATGGCAAAAACGATTAAAAACTACGGAAGGTCAGTAAAGGAGCGCCTGCTTAATATCTCTCGGACAGAGAAATACAGTTCGCAGTTGCTTATCTCACGCTATTTTCAAGAGCGACTATTGTACAGACTTTCTGTCAGCGACTATAAGGATAAGTTTATTTTGAAGGGTGGCGCATTGCTCTATGCTCACGATGGTTTTCAGGCACGTCCAACATTGGATATTGATTTCATGGCGAAGAATGTCAGCAACGACATGTCGAACATCAAGAAGATATTCCAAGAGATTTGTCAGATTGAATGTAAAGAAGATGGTGTAGTGTTTGACGTCGATACGATAGAAACCAGTGAGATAGCCATTTCCAAGGAGTATCATGGAGTGCGTCTTTCTCTTCTGGCACATCTTGACACTGCCCAACAGAATATCTCCATGGATATAGGTTTTGGGGATGTCATCACCCCATCTCCTCAACAGTTGGCATTTCCAGCTTTGATTGCCACCACTCCAGGTGCAAATATCTTGGCCTACTCGTTGGAGACTGTTGTTGCTGAGAAGTTTCAGGCCATGATTTCACTATCGCTTGGAAACAGTCGTATGAAGGACTTCTTTGACGTGTACCAGATTCTGTCAAAACAGACATTAGATTCTGAAATCCTTTCGGAAGCCATCAAGGCAACATTTGCTAATCGTGGGACAGAATACAAAGATAATCACCCGCTATTCAACGAGGACTTCTTCACTGAGACTAATCGCTCACTTTATTGGAAAGGATTCCTCAAACGAATCAAGTACAGCAAGCAATTATCCTTTACTGATGTTGGTACTCTTATTCGAACTCAGTTGCAGCCGTATTGGGATCAACTGTGTCCCAATAATGACAAATAGTCAATTATCACAGCAAAGATGTAATACCTACTTTATATTTTTGTACAAAACTTGGAGGGCCTTGATAACCCTCCAAGAACTATCTACTCAATCAAAGAATTATCTATATGATTTGAGCAATTAGACTCATTACCATGATGCCTAAGCACCATTTTTCATATTGAGTCATCTTGTTAGACTGAGGCTTCTAGTTTGTAACCTCAATCTAACTGTCCATGAATACGCAGTTGTTAAAACTGCAATTGTTTAATACAATCTTATCCATATCGAATTATGATTAAAATTACGTGGGTAGATTAAGGTCGTGCCCACTTCCAGACCGGTATGAGCTTGCAAAAGCTGTACAAAAATACTAATATTATTCCAAATGACGAATAAAAATATTAAAAAAAATTATTATCAAGTCTTTTTATTATGATTATCAACTGATAATTCATGAATAATGTGTATCTTTGCACTATCATAAAGTTGTAAATATGAAGTACAAAGAATATTTATCCTGTGCGGAAAAGCATCTGAGGGGATGTTCTTCTTTGCTTATGTCGTATAAACCCGACTCCACCCATGATAGACATGTATGGCTGGAATTGTACTATTTATCTGGATATATTGTTGAAGGTATTACAGTCTATTCTGCATATAAATTGAACGGATGGCCTTCAAATGATGACATAAAAAGATGCTATAATGAATCCTTTACTCACCAAACAGGTTTAGATTTCTACTATAAACGCACAGATGGGGAAAGAATTGTTTTCCCCAATAGGAACATAAGATCTTTGAGCGTTCAGGGACATCGATTTCAAGATATTGCTAAAAATTTGCTTAAAATCAATCCCTCTTTTAACGATGTACCATATATTGGAATGGGAGATATTGATCCTGATATTGAATATTTAATTGACAATTGGAGACCAGAAATAAGATATAAATACATAGGAGCAAATGATCCATTTCCACAATTGAATCAAGATGTTATTTATCGTCTTATTAATACATGTCGAATTATTTACGCTAAACATATATAATTATGATACACATTTCTGATATAGCAAACAAAATTAAGACTTTTCTTGATAGTAAAGGTGAAGAGAAGTTCAAGATCTATGTGCGTATAAATTTTAATATTGATGTATACGTACTGACTCCTAATGTTGCGATAGCCCGTGATTATCAAAGAGAATTCCTTGATTCTTTATATGTCTCTGACATAGAGGATGTTTTCGTGGATGATTTCTACAAGAAACATAGTAATTCGTTAAAGGTTAATTTTAACATCGTTAATGCGGAGGATGCAGAGGGAGATCCTTTCTATGCTAATATGTTTAACACAAGAGATAGTGTCATAGATTGGGGGCCAAGATATAGATTTGATTCATTACTTCGTACTAATATTGTAGAACTTGAAAAAGGAAAAACAAAGAAAAAGGCTCCTGTTGTGACTTTTTACAGTTACAAAGGGGGAATGGGTAGAACCACTACGATGGTTGCATATGCTATGAGTCTTGCAGCAAACAGTGATATCACGAAAAGGAAACGAGTAGTTATTATTGATTGCGACTTAGAAGCACCAGGATATCTTAATTTCTTTGATTTGTCAGAACATAATGGCTTAAGAAGTGGAAAAAAGAATGGCTTTGTTGAATTTGTATGTGATGCTCAACTGACTCTAAACCCAAACGACATTGATATCAACGATTATATCATAAATGTGGGTCTTGACAACAAAAACAACTTTGCGTATAACAATTTAGACAATATTTGGCTCGTTCCTGCAGGGAATCTAAATGAGGGATATGCTGATATTGAGAACGATTCGGATCGTAATGATTATCTAGAAGGATTAGCAAAAATCAATCTTTCAAGTGTTCCGTCTGTAGTTAAATATTTTAATTTACTATTCGACAAGATCAATGAGACAATCCATCCTGACATCATTCTTATAGACTCCCGAACGGGGTTTAATGATATTTTTGGAACAGCGGCTCTTTATCTTTCTTCCTATGTTGTTGGATTCTTTGGATTTAGTCGGCAGACTCAACCTGGGCTTATCAATTTGCTAAAAGATTATTATAAGCCAGAAAATCATTTTAAATTGCAATTAGTTTTTTCTATTCTTCCTGAAAATGCTACAGAAGAGTGGGTAAACCATCATAAGCAACAAGTTCTTGAATACCTTAATTTTATTAGTTCTGAAGACAAAGATTATCCCTCTTTCCTTTATCTTCATAGGAATCCTTTGTTGGAGCAAATTGGGACAGGCGACAATCAGTCAGACTCCGCATTTGTCAATTTAGTTAAAGAGAGGAAATTTGAGGATTATAATACCCTGTTTGATCAAATTAGTTCTCATTTCTTTAGGGAAAAAGAGTCTGAGTTCTTTAATAGTAAGACTCCCGCCCTTACATTAAGAAACGTGGTTTTAAAACAATTAAAGAATTCTCTAGCAAATGTTTCCAATTTTGCAGAAGATACACAAATCAAAGAAGAGCAATTTTTCTATCGTGAATGTATGAAAGAATTGTTTGACCCCAAAAAATTCCTTATTCAAGGTTACAAGGGGACAGGTAAGACATATTTATACAAGGCTCTCGCAGATAAGGAAATAGCAGCCAATATTCAGAAATGGGCAGGAATGGAGGATACCAATATGCTTGAATCTATTTTTGTTAATATTCTACCCACTAATGAGACCTCCTTGGTCTTTGATAATATACGCTATGGTGGAATCGAAGAGCCGGAATATTATTTCAATGCATTCTGGCAAATCTATACATGGAATGTACTACTTCTTAATGATGAATTTGAAGAAATAAAGGAAATTAGTGAGTTACGAGACTATGTCAAGCCACTTGAGGGAACTGGATTTGCAAAGGAAGCATTAATAAGAATAGATGAACTCATTAATATGGGTGTTAAATCATCCGTTGCCATCGAAAAAGATATTCTGAGAATTAATGATTATTTAGCCCTAAAAGGGAAAAGGCTATTTGTATTATATGACAGACTAGACACTTGCGTTAATCCTCTTCGCTGGAGTAAGGCTGTTTCTCCATTAATTAATTATTGGCGGAATAATTGTGAGTCTTTCTCAAATATTATTCCTAAAATATTTGTTAGAACAGATTTATTCCGTCAAATAGAAGGTACAAATACAGCACGTTTAGAAAATAATATTATTCATATTGAATGGTCTATTGGTGAAGTCTTTGGCTATTTCTTTAAACTTATTTTTTCAGATATCAAGGCAAGTAAAGCATACTGGGCAATAGCAGAGAAAGTTGGTATAAATGCCCAATATATTAAGCTTACTAAAAAATCATTTGAGAAATTCCCTAAGAATCAATTTAAGTCCATCGAACGTGCAGGAATGATTCCCATTATACAGGTGTTCTTTGGAAAATATGTGAATGTAGGAGCAGCTTCATTAGGAAGTCCTTGGGACTATTTTAGTAAAGAACTTGCAAATGCAGATCATACTGCAATTAGTTTGAGACCCTTTATCAATACATTAGATAATAATGCGGTGGATATAGCATTGTCAAGAACAGAGAAGTATGTAAAAAATGGTATTATTTCTCCAGAAATATATGCATCGAAAGCCGTAAGAGAAGAAACTACGGAGAAGTATTTTGCAGATTTGACTCAGGATGCTTTTAGTAAAGACCTTTTGCGATTCAAAGAAGTAATTCGTACTTCTGAGGGCGAAAGATTCAGATTTAAGTCTCTTTCTGAAAGTCAGTTTGAAGAACTAATTGCAACTACTTATTCTAAAATAGAAGATAGTGAAGTTGTGAAATCTTCTGTTGATTTGAAACGTTTGATTTTTGCAAATGGAATTATGGCAGAAAAAACAACGACAAAAGGACGCTATTATCGTTTTGCACCGATATATTGGTATTCATGGGGGTTGGTAAACTCTGCACTTGAAAATGAAGAAAAGAAGAAATCTAAGCAGAGTAACAATGAATTGGTAATTGAAACACTACCAAAGAAAGAGAAAATCTCTTTAATAGAGGGGAAAGAATATTCTGGTATTATTATGACTCCGAAATTTGGCGTCGAACCAACTCAGATTGAATGTAAAGAATCCCCTTATCCACTTCAGATGAGAGGTGCATATGATACCTCTTTATATCCAGATGCTGAAGTTTGGTTTGTAGCAGGAAAAGAACCTAACCAAAAAGACAAGGCTAAACCATATTGGTTTGCTTATAATATACGAATGAAAGAAGAATAGAGTGTGTAGAGGACAAAACGGTTCCAAGTAGGAAAGAACCATTGCCAAGGTCTTTTTTCTTGCAAGATTGCGAAAAACACCTTAACTTTGCAGCGTCAATCATCGATACCACCTCGAGATTGATGCTGCAAATGCTTAGTGGTGGGAACTTAAAATCTAAACAAGTATGACAAACACATCTCTCCAGACATTAGTAGCGAAGAACCTTCCTGCCCTCTCGGGCGAGTCATTAACCTATAGTCCATCAAGGAACATGTTTGTTACTCCTGGCTATACTTGTGCTAGTGGCAACACGTACTTTAAAGCTATTCGTTTCTCAGACCATCTGGTCGTGTATTACGATCTTAGTCTAGGGTATAAGTACACCTTCCTGAATGGCATCAAACTATTCTGCTTCGATGGACAAAAATCGAACTTCATTGCCCAGAAATGCTGGAATGGTGATGACTGGAAAGTGTTCTCTGAGCAGTTCGCCAAAGAGCAGAGTATCTTAATGCTGAAGAACTTCTTGGAAGGGCAGCTGAAAATACAAGGATCATATGTCAGCGAGCAGGAGATATATTCATATGCTCGAAATATGATAGAGGAGACTCAACGCAAGCAGTTAGCCTAAGGGCGACTACTAATGAGATAGATAACTAGATGTTAAACCATTAAAACGACAAGACAATGGCTACACTAACAAAGGCAATCAACAAGAACCTGTTTGACAGCATTCTGCCGTCCTTTGGCAATCCACGTGTTCATATTCCCGTCTGGGATGACAGTCAGAAAATGTTCATCTGTGACGAGTACGAGAGTGGTAATGGACACCGTTACTATCGAGGCATCCGTTTCTGCGACCGCGTCGTCATCTTGGAAAAGGTGGGATTGTACCACAGTTGGACGTACATCGATGGTATCGAGCTTTATGCCTTCAATGGCCAGAAGATGGAACTCATCCAGAAACGTGACTACGACAAGGTGTTCCGCAACGAGGATTTTATCCGTCAGGAGTCGGAACAGATGGTGAAGGACTATCTGACAGGTGTCATGAAAACTCAGCGGATCTGCACTCCAGCAGAGCAGATTGCAGCGCAGGCCTCTGAACTGATCAACGGATGCTACAAGAGCTTCCTTGATCCAGACTTCAACACACGTTTAACCCAAATACTTCCAAAACTTGAACAACACTAAGGCTATGGAGAACATGATCGACCAAGAGAACAAACAGCAGTTGCAGGCATACGACCTGATTGCTAACACGAACAGTAGTTTCTTCCTGACAGGACGTGCAGGAACAGGTAAGACAACCTTCTTGCGCAATGTGCAGAAGATGGTGGATAAGCAGTTTATCACACTGGCCCCTACCGGCGTGGCCGCCATTCTGGCAGGTGGTGATACTATTCACTCGTTTTTCGGACTGCCTATGGATGTCTGCACGCCAGGTACGATGGGCAAGATGAACGAGGCAAGAATCCTGACGCTGATTCATACAGACACCATTATTATAGATGAGGTCTCGATGGTTCGCTGCGACATCATTGATGCCATCGACTATACGATGCGTAAGACGCTGCGCTCATCACTTCCCTTTGGAGGTAAGCAGGTCATCTTCGTAGGTGACATGTTCCAGTTGCCACCAGTGCTAAAGAAGGGTGTAGAAAGTGATTTGATGCACGATCTCTATCATGCGGACGATTGCTTCTTTTACAAGGCAGACGTCATCAAGCGTATGCGAATGGTGAAGATCGAATTCCAAAAGGTGTATCGTCAGGAGGATGAGGCGTTCCTCAAAATCCTTGAGAGCGTTCGTCTGAACAAGACGACTCCAGAGATCCTGATGCACTTGAACGAGCGTGTCTGTCAGCCTACGAAAGAGGATGGGGCAGTGATTACGCTGGCTTCTCTCAATAGGACTGCTGATGACATCAATCAGAAGCGTCTTGCTGAGATTGAGGCTGAGGAGTACACCTACGAGGGTACTGTAACTGGTAAGTTCGAGGAGAAGCGCTTCCCTGTGGATATGACACTGAAACTGAAAGTGGGTGCCCAGGTGATGTTTACTCGCAACGACCAACATAAACGTTGGGTGAATGGCACCATTGGCAAAGTTATCAAGTTGTCTAAGGACGAGATACAGGTAACTGTCGAAGGTGGTGAAACCTATGTGGTGCCCAATTGCTCGTGGGAATCATATAGCTACGAGTATGACAAAGAGGCTCGTAAGATGAAGAAGGAACTGATGGGTACCTTCACCCAGTATCCGCTTCGTCTGGCTTGGGCCATCACAGTACACAAGAGTCAAGGTATGACCTTCGACAAGTTGTATCTTGACCTGAGTAGAGGCATGTTCGCTGCTGGACAACTCTATGTGGCTCTGAGCCGTGTGCGTTCGTTGGGTGGACTGTTCCTTTCTCGTTGCATCATTCCTCAGTATGCCCATACGAGTCGTGAGGTATTGTCATACGCCAGCAGCTATAACGATGAGAAAGTCATCAATAGCGAGATTGAGAGTGGTAAGGCCGTCTATCAGTTGTTAGCTCATAACGACTATGATGAAGCAGCTAAGCAGTATCTGATGCTGGTGCAGAAGAAAGCTGTGGCTGGGGACATCAAGGAGGCTATGCAGCAAGCAAAGAGATTTCTCGACACCGTTATCAGTGACGACAATCTTTTTGGAAGCATAGATGAAGTGCCGGCAGAGTTGATGGCTGCAAATCATTGGGCACCAAAGTTCCTTGTGGCCCTGCTGAGTCTGTATGCAGGTGAATACGAGCAGGCATTAGCCTATGTTGACAGTGTACTGTCGCTACATCAGTGTCAGGAGGCACTATATGTGAAGTCACGTTGTCTTGCAAAGCTCGAACGCTACGAGGAGGCTGATGCTGTGAATGTGCTGATGGGTGATGTATTTGATATGTCGACACCTGATGCCAAGGTTCTCTACATGATAGCTATGCTCAACGAGATGCATATTGGCGATCCTGGCCTGAACCTGATGCAGGAACTGATCAAAGCAAGACCCAAGTATGACAAGGGAATTCTATCGCTCCGCTACCTGATGAAGCGAAAGGGATTGTCGCTGGTAAAGACATCAGATGACCCTCGTGAACTGGTGGATGACTTCAATTCAGATATCGCTAACGAGGAGTTCTCTCAGAAGTTGGCGACAGCGCGAGAAAAGGCGCCAAAGGCAGTTGAATACCTGCTTCGACTCATTAGAAGGCAGGTATTCGAATGAGCCAAGTACCAACAATGAGAACCACATTAACCAGGATAACAACCATAATGCTTAACTACTATGACAAACACAGAAATCAACAACGACGAAAAGCAGAAACTCTACAACATTCTTGTGGAAGAGGTAAAAGAGAAAGTACAGAAACTGAAGGAGTATGGTATGAGCGAGAAGGAAATTACCTCTCTTTTACATACTGAAGAGCCTCTGCTCAAACTTACTATTAGCAAGAATTACAGAATCTTCCTTGGAGATAACCGTGTCGAAGTTCACATGGAGCCACTCGTCAAGGCAGTCTATTTGTTGTTTCTTTCGCATCCTGAAGGTATCGTGTTTAAGGATCTTCCAGACTACAGAAGAGAACTGACCAAGATATACTCTGAGGTAAGGCCATGGGGGTTAAGTGAGCGAGCACTGCAAAGTATTGAGGATGTAACAAACCCGTTGCTGAACTCTATCAACGAGAAGTGTTCTCGTATCAGAGCAATATTCCAAGGGGAGGTTGATGCTTCACTACTGGATCAATATATAATAATAGGTAAGAGTGGCGAGGCTAAGAAAATCGCTCTGCCTCGCGAGTTAGTGGTCTGGGAATAAAATCGCATTGATTCACGTGTTTGGTTTTCATGGAATGTTAAATAATAGTATTTTTTCTATTTTTGCTGTGTAAAATTTGGTCAATAATAGAAAAATTACTATTTTTGCAGCGTTAAACAGCAAATAAGACAATAATGAAAAGTTCTGAACTACATAGAAGGTTCATTAAAGCTGGATACAAATTTGACCATGCTGAAGGAAGTCACTACTTCTATATAAAAGATGGTGTAATGACGGAACCCATTCCTTATCATGGAGCAAAAGAGATGGGAACAGGAATTGCTAATAAGCTAATAAGAAAGTACGGAATTTAAGAACTAATAAGTATAAGTAGCGTTGTGTTATGGAAAAGATTATAATGATTATCGAAAAGTCTAAGGACTTCTTTGATGCCTATTCAGATAATTGTGATGGAATCTATGCTGCTGGAGATAGCATAGAGGCTGTTAAGGCTGATGCAATGGAGGCTATCAGCCTTATTAAAAAGAATCTCCCAGAAGACCGTTGGCCTAAACAAATAAAGGGAGAGTTTGAAATAGAATGGAAATTCGACGTTCCCAGTTTTTTGGAGTACTATGGCGAATATCTGTCATTAGCAGGACTGGAACGTATGACGGGCATTCATCAGAAACAGCTCTCCAACTATCTGCACCGTCGCTCGGTTCCGCGTCAAAAGCAGGCAGATCGTATTATAAATGGCTTGCATCGCTTTGCACGTGAAATATTGAGCATTACGCTATGATTTCGGATTAACTGAGAAAATCGCTTTTTCACAAGCCTTGTGGAGCGAAATTGTTTGGTTGCGTTGTTAGAAATGGCTAACTTCGCAACCAAATTTAATTTTGTAGTGAACTATGACAGATTACGAGTACATTTTGCAACAGGCAAGGAAGGCGCATTATTCTGGTTGGGATGATGCGGAACTGAGAAAGTGTGTGGATATGCTGGAAGGATTATCGCGTGAACAGTTGTTTGCGCTATATAGCAGCAGATGGATGAAGGACGCAAAGATACTGAAGGATGAAATATTCAGAAGGTTGTTTGCTGAGCAGTTAGGGAAGCGCGAGGAAAGGATTAAGAACTTGTCGACGGAAGAATTGATAGAGGAATTCAGAGACAAGAAGAGTGGCAACGTGTCGCTGATCAGATCGGAAATGCAGGAAAGATATAAGGCGGGAAAAGACAAGGCAGATATTGTCAATGCCTTCATGAATTCGAACAAGAGTGACCAGAAATGGATAAAAGCGCAGATGAAAGATGAACAGTAATGAACGCAAAAGACCAATGAGACAAACACCTATGGAGTTTGCTCATGTACAACCACAGGCTCCTGAGGTAGAGAAGGCTGTACTGGGTGCATTGATGATAGACAAAAATGCTTATATGGAGGTGTGCGACAAGTTGGTGCCTGAGAGTTTCTATGAGCCACGAAACCAAATGGTGTATGATGCCATCCGCAGTCTTAGCATGGAGGATTGTCCGATAGATGTCCTAACCGTGACGGATAAACTGGGAAAGATGGGCAAGCTCGAAGATGTGGGTGGTCCTGGCTATATTGCGGAGCTAAGTTCAATGGTGGCGACATCGGCCAATATCGAGTATCATACGAATATCGTGGCAGAAAAGTATTTGGCCAGACAAATGATACGCTACGTCAGCGATGTAGGGAAGAAAGTCTTTGACGAGACAAATGACATCAAAGATGTTGTGGACGAAGCGGAAAGTACGCTCTTCGAACTGTCGCAGAAGAACATGAAGAAGGATTACTCTGTGCTGTCGCCAATAGTAGATAAAGCTGTGGACTTGGTGAAAATAGCCCATGAAAACACGGGGGCTACTACAGGTATATCAACAGGCTTTACTCTACTTGACGAGAAAACATGCGGTTGGCAGAACTCTGACCTTGTGATTATTGCCGGACGCCCAGCAATGGGAAAGACGGCTTTTGCGCTCTCGCTTGCGAAGAACATTGCTGCCGACCAGAAAATACCAATGGCATTCTTTTCGCTGGAGATGTCGGATGTGCAGTTGACCAACCGATTGATGTCGAATGCATGTAAGATAGAAGGTACGAAACTGGTAAATGGACGTTTGGAGACCCAAGATTGGATAAAGTTGGATAATAATATAGAACTATTAAAGGAGGCTCCATTGTACATAGATGATTCGGAAGGACTCTCTATCATGGACTTGAGGTCAAAAGCTCGTAGATTGGTGAAGGAACATGGTGTCAGGCTGATTATGATTGACTATCTACAACTGATGACGGCCAGCGGTATGAGATATAATAGTCGACAGGAAGAGGTGTCGTTGATATCTCGTTCGCTAAAAGGATTGGCCAAGGAATTAAACATCCCCGTGTTAGCGTTGAGTCAGTTGAACCGTGGTGTGGAATCACGCGAAGGAGCAGAAGGTAAACGTCCACACCTGTCTGACCTTAGAGAATCAGGAGCCATTGAACAGGATGCAGATATGGTTATATTCCTGCATCGTCCAGAGTATTACGGTATTATGATGAGTTCTGATGGCTTGATTGACTATCATCAGAAAGCCGAGGTCATTATATCAAAGCATCGTAAAGGTGCTACGGGTATCATCATGATGGAGTTTAGGGGTGAGTATACTCGCTTTGATAATTGTGATGACCCGTCCTTACGTCCACCAACAGAGGGCGGGGAAATCATTGGGTCAAAAATTAATGATGGGGTTCTTTTCACGACTGAAGAATATGACCCGTTTAATTTAGCAAAGATGGATGGCGATAGAGGAGGTGATTGACAGGGCTGTGCAAACGAATCAAGAGATAGAGATTGAGTATTGCACAAGGGCTGGAAATGTGTTTACTTGCAGAATAGCAGACATACGTTATTCCAGCTATTACGGAGGGATGTATATATGTGCCTTTCGTCTGGACATAAGGCAAGAGCGAACCTTCAAGGTAAGTAGAATCCAAAAGGTAAATGGACATTGCTTTACGCATATCTATTGGAATCAGGTAGGGGATGATTTTAAAAGAATATATTAGTGTTATTGGATTTTTTCGTAAATTTGCGCTGTAAATCGAGAAGAATATAGTCATGAATAGAAAAACTATAATTGATTGGAAAAGCCTTTCCAAATGGGAAAAGGCGGTGATGGTGGTTATGCTACCTATCTTTGCAGTTGTGGCAGGATTGGAGCATATTATTGCCAAACTAACAGGGGCAACATACAATGAGGTGAACATCATTGTCTACTACCTGTTGATACCATTGTCATGGGCAGTTCTGGTTGACTATATCACCATGCTGCCGTTCCTGGCACCGATATATATAATCGCATGGCTAGTATTCTTATGGAAAGACCCGATGAAGTTTCGAGACCGCTGTGATTGGGCATTCGATAAATCGGTAGATTTCCTGCTGTGGTTCAAAAAGATTGGCTGGAACTACGTGGTAAGTTCTGTTATTATCTGTGTAGTGGTACCAGCTTTGATTTATGTGGAATTGATTTGGGCAGTTGTAAAGAAATAAGTAAATGACTCGTAAAGAATCTGTTGCTATTGGAATAACGATATTGTTGATATGCTCAGTAGTGTTTGTTGAGCATAGGCCTATCGTTTATCCAAGGACTATTGCGGAGCAAAAGGAGCATAATGCGAAATGGGGAATCGATGATTATCGCGATGGCTCTGCTTGCCCAATATGTAAGAGTGATAGTGTTGATACATTGAAATATGGGTACTTTCAACTATAGCAATAAAACCATATACATTGAAGCACATTATGGAAGTAGCGATATGAGCATTAGGCAGTTTCAGAAAGTGGGCGAAGAATGGAATGAAGTGATTCCTGTTACACCTAGCTATATCATCAATAAAGACCTTTATCCCCGCAAGCATGAATGGCTGAGGGACTGGTGAGCGACACAAATGAAGGCTGATGGAAGAAGGAAGCTGAAAGTTATCACTTGCGCGATTTCATAAAACCTTCTTTGAGTGATTTCTCGAAATTCTTGTTGAATTCAATGAGTTCTGGCTCGTTGCTGGTCAATGAGGCCACATAGCGGGCTTCTTTTGTCACTTTATTCTATTCGCCAATTTGGCAGGATCTCGTCTCATATCCCAAATATCTGATACATGAACTGTATCCGTTTTTTCATTATAACGGTAGATTAACTTGAAACGACCAATAATATGGCGGGCTCTATATTGTTTCTTCCTGTTTTTTAGTAGCGGCTCAGGATAGCCTATTTCTGGAAATCGCTCTAAATCTTTATTGATAGACGCTACTGTTGCTGCAAAATTGTTTGCTGTAGTCTCGCCAAACTCAATATACCCTTTAACAAGGTATCTGAAGAGTTCATTCTCAGCTCTCTTCTGCCATTTTATTTGAGCCATAATAGTTCTTTCCTGAAACCAGCCATCATTTCGTCAAAAGATTTTCCTTCGCCACGTTCAATTTCTTCTTCAGCCTCGTCTATGCGAGCATTGAGTTCCTCCATCGTGTAAGGCTGCTGATTGTCATTTAGGTCTTCAAAATTACTAACACCAATTTCGTCAGTATCATATAAATATCTGACAAGACAATGTTTGTCTTCTCGGCTTAGATTTTGAATCTCATTCAACAATCCGCTATTACGCAAATCGGCACTCATTCCATAAGCCATAGCTGTTGGCTCACAGGCCATGTCTTTATGTGTTTTGTTGCTCATTTTAATTATAATTTGTATCTTACGCTTGCAAAGATAAGAATAAAAACTGAAAGTTCCAAATAATTAGACGAAAAAATACTCCGATAGTATTTGAGATTTCTTTCGGAGTATTGCATTTTAGTGCTGGTAAACTCGGAGTTTAGCGGTGCCAAACATAAGGTCTAACGGTCTGTGACGTTTCCTGATTTTGGTTGACTGTTGCGTAACTACCCCTCACCCCTCACTCAAATCGTTGGGAATGCCTTTGTAGAAAGGGGCTGAGAGGCAGTGAGGGGTAGGGCTGGCCCTTCACTCACCCTACACTGACCCCTCACTCAACAGTCATCTCGAAGCCTGCAAGGAACGCAAAGGGAGTTAACGAACAGGTTGCTTCTTGCACGTTGTTATTCCGTAGGGAGCAAACTCTGAGTCCGCAAGGAACGGACTGGCAGTCCGTCGGGCTCGGACTGAGAGTTTGCTTTAATTGGATTGCCTGCGGGCTTTAATAAGGAAAACGGCCAGAATAGGGAAGACAATTTAAAAATGCAGAAAGGGAACTGTTAAATTACATATTTTAACAGGAAAAACTCTGGGAAAACTTGCAAACCGCAAATATTTTTTGTACCTTTGCAGTGGCATTCTAAGGTAGGGTGCTATAGGCTATGAAGAACACCAGCCTATCTAGTATTAACTTTTTTAGATTCTTTGTTATTATCATGAGTAAGTCATTACTTTTGAATGGCGAGGCTATGAATGCTTCGCTGACCGGAATGCTCGCTGCAGAGCAGTTTCTTGCAGACAATTACCTCTTCCGTCGCAACGTGTTGAACGGCAAGGTGGAGTTCTCAACCCAGCCTCCTGAAGGCCAGGAACCAGAATGGCGCACACTGACGCAGCAGGCGCTGAACAGCATCATCCTGCGAGCCAGGCGCGAGGACATCTGTGAGGGGAAGGATCCGAAGACGGACATCCAGACGTACATCAATTCTGAGGATGTCACGACGTTCGACCCCATCAAGGAGTTTTTGGACAACCTTCCTCAGTGGGACGGACAGAACCATGTAGCACGCGTATTCAGTCGCCTGCCTGGCGTCAGCTCCGAAGTATTGTCATATCTGAGCATCTGGCTCCGTTCGGCTGTGGCCCATTGGTTGCAGATGGACACGCTGCACGGCAATGAATGCGTGCCTACACTGATTGGTCCTCAGGGTTGCGGCAAGACGACTTTCGTGAAACGGCTGTTGCCTGAACACCTGCGCCAGTACTATCTGGACCATCTGAACCTGTCGAACAAGTTCGATAAGGAGATGGCCCTGACGAACAACCTGCTGGTGAATCTGGACGAGCTTGAGGCCATCCGTCCCAGTCAGCACGCGAACCTGAAGCAGACACTGTCGAAGAGCAAGGTCAATGGTCGTCCCATCTACGGTGCCTCACAGGAAGACCGCCCGCGCTATGCGTCGTTCGTGGCAACGACCAACAATCTGCATCCCTTGACGGATGCAACGGGCAGTCGTCGTTACATCTGTGTGAACATCCCCAACGGGCAGTTGATTGACAACACGGGTGAGATTGACTATGGGCAGTTGTACGCTCAGGTGCTGTATGAGGTGAACGATCTGAAGGCTCCGTATTGGTTCAACAACGACGAAGTCAGGCGCATTCAGGAACTGAACGTTGGTTTTCAAGAGCAGAAGGACATTGTGGAAATCATCAAAGTCTGCTTCCGCAAGCCGGAAGAGGGCGAGCACGTGAAGTCGATGAACACCACGGAATTGCTGGGCATCATCCAGAGCAAGTACCCTTCGCTTCCTGACAACATGAGCACGAGGGTTCGTCTAGGTCAGGCCATGAAACTGTTGGAGTTCGACAGCACCTGTCGAGGCCATGTGTCCTACTACAAGGCTGTGCCCCTGAAGGCAGCATGAGTGAGGGGTGAGTGAAGGGCCAGTGAGGGGTCAGAAGTACCCCTCACTGGTTCCCAAGCCCTTTCTACAAAGGTATTCCCAAAGATTTGAGTGAAGGGTGAGGGGAGAATTGAAATTGACAATTGAGAATTGAAAGTTGACAATTGATAATTCACAATTCATAATTCATAATTGATAATTGAAATTGAAAATGATGAAAGAACAAGAGATATTCAAGGAGAAAGCCGTTAGCGGCTATACCGTTTGTTTTGCAGCGCAGTGTCCATTGAAGGAACGCTGTCTGCGCTGGAAAGTTGGTCAGCAGATGCCTGACACCAAAAGTTCCTATCATTGCGTCAATCCGTACTATCAGGATGTGGCGACGGAGCATTGTCCGCTATTCCGCCAGTGGGAGAAGGTGCAGTTTGCGCAGGGAATGATGCATATCTTCAATGCCGATATGCCCCGTCGCGTAGAGCCGTATGTGCGCAGCCATTTTATTGCCAGCCACTGCAAGACTTATTACTATGAGTATCGCAATGGCGAGCGACTTATTTCTCCTGCCATTCAGGAGGAGATACGCGACCTCTTCCGCGAGGCCGGCTGGAATCAAGAAGTCCACTTCGATAGTTACGTGGAAGATTACGAATGGTAGTCGTTTTTAATATTCGGCGAGCATTATAGTTTTTCGCCGCAGTGGGAGCAGTAACGGTCGTTGTCGCGCACCTCGTCGCCACATCGTGGGCAACGGCCGTCTTTCGGTTTTTCTTTCGTCTCGTCGATGATGTTGGCTGTGACAATGCCGGTAGGAACGGCAATGATGGTGTAGCCAAGGAGCATGATGAATGCCGAAAGCAAGCGTCCTATGGGGGTTACGGGTGTGATGTCGCCATAGCCGACGGTGGTCATCGTGACGATAGCCCAATAGACGGACGTCGCCAAATCGGTGAATTTCGTGTCAGGATGGCCGCTTTCAACCATATACATCAGCGTACCCAGACAGGTGACGAGTATGAGTACGAACAGAAAATAGACGGATATCTTGTTGATACTCTTCCTGAGTGAGTTCATCAGGATGTAGCCCTCGTTGATCAGCGAGAACAATTTGAAAATGCGGAAGATGCGGATGAAGCGGAACGTACGGAACAGGATCATGTAGCGCGCGTTTGGCAGGAAATAGGACAGATAAGGCGGCAATGTGGCCAAGAGGTCAATGACGCCAAAGAAACTGAGCACATAGTCTCTGGGTCGTGGTGAGCAGTAGACGCGGGCAATGTACTCGAGGGTAAAGAAGAAGGTGAAGAGGTATTCCGATATCTCCAGCAAGAGCCGGAAAGTATGTGCCAGCGACGGAATGGTCTCGATAAAGGATACGAGAATGCTGAGCGAGATTACCACCATCAAGACAATGTCGAAGGCACGTCCGCGAGGCGTGTCCGACTCAAACAGTATTCTATAAAGCTGTTCCTTTTCAAGCCATTCGGGTTTCTTCATCATAAATTATTTTTTCGATTCGGTTGCAAAGATACGAAAAATTTGGCGAAAATTTGCGTGTTTCTTGAAAAAATGTTATCTTTGCAACGACTAACAATTTAACTATGACCAATGAGGGAAGGTGGGGCATCCTGTATTGCCCCAAGGGACGCGGTTCGAAGCAGCGCGAGAAGCTGCAGAAGGCGTTGGACGACCGGCAGGTGCAGTACGACTTTGTGCAGAGCGAGTCGGCTGACAGCGTGGAGCGTCTGATGACGATGCTTATCCATAACGGCTATAAGACGATTATCATCGTGGGTGGCGACTCGGCACTGAACGATGCGGTGAACTGTTTGATGAAGGAGGAGCAGCAGGTGCGCAGCGAGATTGCGCTGGGCGTGATTCCGAACGGCGTGATGAACGACTTCGCGCGCTATTGGGGTTTCAGCGAGGGCGACGTGGAACAGACGGTGGACTGGCTGAAGGCGCACCGCGTGAGGACGATAGACCTGGGCTGTGTGCGTTACGAGAACAAGCAGGGCGAACGCTGTCACCGCTACTTTCTGAACTGCGTGAACGTAGGACTGATAGCCGACGTGATGAACCTGCGAAGACAGACGCGTTCGTTGCTGGGTTCAAGGACGCTGTCGTTCATCGTATCCATCTTCCTGATGATTTTCCACCGTATGGATTATAAGATGCGCGTGAAGATCAATAGCGATACCGTGGACCGTAAGGTGATGACGATGTGTGTGGGCAGCGGTCCGGGCTACGGCCAGACGCCGAGTGCGGTGCCGTATAACGGCATGCTCGACGTGTCGTTGGTTTATCACACCGAGTTGCTGCAGGTGCTTGCGGGATTGTGGCTGTTGATTACAGGTCGTTTCCTGAACCACAAAAGCGTGCATCCATACCGCACGCGAGAGGTGAGGGTAGAGGAGGCGAAACACGCGTTGATGGGTGTCGACGGGCGACTGCTCGGCGTGCCTGTTGGCGCATACACCATCACCGTAGAACAGGAGGTTATCAATTTCCTGATACCCGTATAAAGTTAACAAATCATAAAGTTCAAACTTTAAAGTTCAAAGTTCGAAGAAAAATTCGTAACTTTGGACAAATTTAATTGATTCCTAAAACAAAATTGAAAATAAACTGAAATAAGGAACTATGAGTTATTTACGATTTGAAAAAGCGGTAATGACCAATTTGGAGGAGTCGCTCCGTCGTGAATTGCTTCGGACAAACCGTTCTGGCGCATACAGTGCATCGACGCTGGTGGACTGTAACACGCGCAAGTATCACGGTCTGCTCGTTGTTCCCGTACCTGAGCTTGACGACGACAACCACGTGTTGCTATCGTCGCTCGACTGTACGGTGATTCAGCACGGTGCTGAGTTCAATCTCGGACTCCACAAGTATTCGGGCAACAACTTCAGCCCGAAGGGTCATAAGTACATCCGCGAGTTTAGCTGTGACGTAGTGCCGACCACGATTTATCGCGTGGGTGGCGTAGTATTGAAGAAGGAAGTGGTGTTCCAGCACTATGAGGACCGCATCCTCATCCGCTATACGCTGGAGGATGCCCATTCGGCCACCACGCTGCGGTTCCGCCCGTTCCTCGCCTTCCGTTCTGTCCGTCAGTTTACGCATGAGAACGCGACGGCCTCGCGCGAGTACCATCCCGTGGACAATGGTATCAAGACGTGTATGTATGCCGGCTATCCTGACCTCTTCATGCAGTTCTCGAAGAAGAACGAGTTCATCTTCCAGCCCGATTGGTATCGTGGCGTGGAGTATCCGAAGGAGCAGGAGCGCGGCTATGCCTCGAACGAGGACCTGTACGTGCCTGGCTACTTCGAGATGAGCATCAAGAAGGGCGAGAGCATCATCTTCGCCGGTTCTACGTCGGCCGCGAAGCCCAGTCAGCTGAAGAAGATGTTCGACGAGGAAGTGGAGGACCGCGTGCCTCGCGACAATTTCTATCACTGTCTGGTGACGGCTGCCCACCAGTTCCACTTCCGCGATCGCCGCAGTGGCACGATGGAGAAGATTGACAAGAAGGACGACCGTTATCTGCTGGCAGGCTATCCTTGGTTCAAGGCCCGTGCCCGCGATACGTTCATCGCACTGCCTGGTCTGACGCTGGGTATCGGTGAGGTAGACTATTTCGAGATGGTGATGAAGACCTCGGAGAGAGCCCTCCGCGAGTTTATGGCCGACAAGCCCATCTCTGGCAAGATTTACGAGATAGAGCATCCCGACGTGCCGCTGTGGGCTGTTTGGGCTATCCAGCAGTATGTGAAGGAAGTCGGCAAGGAGCAGGGCTACAAGATGTATGGCAAACTGGTGAAGGACATCGTGAAGTATATCCTTGCCGGCGGTCATCCCAACCTGCGACTGGACGACAACGGACTGCTGTATGCCAACGGTCGCGACAAGGCCATCACGTGGATGAACTCGACGGCTAACGGACGTCCTGTCGTACCGCGCTCAGGCTATATTGTTGAGTTCAACGCCCTGTGGTATAACGCCCTGAAGTTCTGCGCTTCGCTGGAGGCCGAATTCGGCGACAAGAAACTGGCCGAGAAGCTGGAGGCTCAGTCGGAGGTATGCAAGACATCGTTCGTCGATACCTTCATGAACGAGTACGGCTATCTGTTGGACTACGTGGACGGTTCGATGATGGACTGGAGCGTTCGCCCCAACATGATATTCCCCGTGGCCTTCGACTATTCGCCACTGAATCAGGAGCAGAAGAAGAGCGTATTAGATATATGTACGCGCGAACTGTTGACACCCAAGGGCCTGCGTTCGCTGTCGCCCAAGAGCGGCGGCTATAATCCGATGTATGTCGGTCCGCAGACGCAGCGCGACTATGCTTACCATCAGGGTACTGCATGGCCTTGGCTGGGCGGTTTCTATATCGAGGCCTGCCTGAAACTCTACAAGCGCACCCGCCTGTCGTTCCTTGAGCGTCACATGGTGGGTTATGAGGAAGAGATGGACTACCACGCACTGGGCACCATCAGCGAACTGTTCGACGGCAACCCGCCCTTCCACGGACGCGGTGCAATGGCTTTCGCCATGAACGTTGCTGAAATACTGCGCTCGGTGAAGCTTATGGAGAAATATTCGTATCAAAAATAAATAAGGAGGACGCACTATGAAAGTTTTAATGTTTGGATGGGAGTATCCTCCTCACGTATTCGGTGGACTGGCCACCGCTAACTACGGTATTTCGCAGGGTCTGCATGCACAGGGCGATATGGATATCACGCTCTGTCTGCCCAAGCCCTTCGGCGATGAAGACCGTTCCGCCTGTCAGATTGTGGCTATGAATGCTGTGCCCATTGCCTATCGCGACGTGTCGGCTGACTACGTTCGCGAGCGTGTGGGCAACATCATGGATCCTGACCTCTATTTCCGTCTGCGCGATCACCTGTATGCCGACTTCAACTACATGCACGTCAACGACCTGGGTGCTATGGAGTTTGCGGGCGGTTATCCAGGCAATCTGCACGAGGAAATCAACAACTATTCGATTATTGCTGGTGTCGTTGCCCGCACGTTGGACTACGACATCATCCATGCTCACGACTGGTTAACCTATCCTGCAGGCATTCATGCTAAACAGGTGAGTGGCAAGCCGTTATGCATTCATGTGCATGCTACGGATTTCGACCGTTCGCGTGGTAAGGTGAACCCCACGGTTTACTCTATCGAGAAGAACGGTATGGACAATGCCGACTGCATCATGTGTGTGTCGGAGCTGACGCGTCAGACCGTCATCCATCAGTATCATCAGGATCCGCGCAAGTGCTTCACGGTACATAATGCCGTGTATCCGTTGCCCGACGAGTATCAGGCCATTCCTCGTCCAGACCACACGGGTAAGGACAAGGTGGTGACGTTCCTCGGACGTATCACCATGCAGAAGGGTCCTGAGTATTTCGTTGAGGCTGCCAACATGGTTATCCGCCGTACGCGTAACGTACGCTTCTGTATGGCTGGTTCCGGCGATATGATGGACGCCATGATTTATCTGGCTGCAGAGCGCGGCATTGCAGACCGTTTCCACTTCCCTGGCTTTATGCGAGGGAAGCAGGTGTACGAGTGCTTGAAAGACTCTGACGTCTATGTGATGCCGTCCGTCTCTGAGCCCTTCGGCATCTCGCCGTTGGAGGCTATGCAGTGCGGTACGCCCTCTATCATCTCGAAGCAGTCTGGCTGTGCTGAGATTCTGACCAACTGTATCAAGGTGGACTATTGGGACATCCACGCATTGGCTGACGCCATCTACTCCATCTGTGCCAACGAGTCGCTCTTCAAGTACCTCAAGGAGGAGGGCAAGAACGAGGTTGACCAGATTACGTGGGAGAAAGTCGGTGCTTGGATTGCAACGCTCTATAAACGCACGTTAGGATGGGAGCAGTAAAGTTGAAAGTTTAAAGTTTAAAGTTGAAAGATTATGAAAACAATTTGTTTATATTTCGAGATACATCAGATTATCCATCTGAAGCGTTACCGTTTCTTCGATATCGGTACCGATCATTATTACTATGATGACTACGAGAACGAGCGTAGCATTACCGACATTGCCAACCGAAGCTACATGCCTGCCCTGACCGCTATCGGCGATATGATCAAGGAGCACGGCGATTACTTCAAGGTAGCATTCTCGCTGTCGGGAACAGGTATTGAACAGCTGGAGTTCCACGCTCCGCAGGTCATTGCCAAGTTGCAGGAACTGAACCAGACCGGTTGCGTAGAGTTCCTGGCAGAGCCTTACTCTCACGGTTTGAGCTCGCTGGCCAACGAAGAGACCTTCGCCCTCGACGTGAAGAAGCAGTGTGAGAAGATTGAGGAGCTGTTTGGCAAGAAGCCTACTGTAGCCCGCAACTCGTCGCTCATCTACTCTGACGACATCGGCGGACAGATTGCCGCCATGGGCTTCAAAGGTATGTTGACTGAGGGTGCCAAGCACGTGCTGGGCTGGAAGTCGCCGCACTACGTTTACAACTGTAACATCGCTCCGAACCTGAAGCTGTTGCTGCGCGACGTAGAGCTGTCTGACGACATCTCGCTGCGCTTCAACAATCCTGACTGGGAGGGCTATCCCTTGTTTGCAGACTCGTACATTGACCGTATTGCCCGCCTGCCAGAGGAAGAGCAGATTATCGGCATCTTCATGGAACTCTCTGCCCTAGGTATCGCCCAGCCGCTGTCGAGCAACATCCTCGAGTTCCTGAAGGCTCTGCCCGCATGTGCCAAGGAGAAGGGCATCACCTTCGCTACGCCGACTGAGATCTGCATGAAGACCAAGAGCGTAGGCAACCTCGACGTGCCCGATACTTTGTCGTGGGTGGACGAGGAGCGCGACGTCTCTTGCTGGCTGGGTAACGCCATGCAGCGCGAGGCCTTCAACAAGTTGTACAGTGTAGCCGACCGTCTGCGCATTGCCGACGATCCACGCATCAATCAGGACTGGGACTATCTGCAGGCTTCCAACAACTTCCGCTTTATGACCACCAAGGCCTCTAACGTTGGTCTCGACCGTGGTATCTACAGCGGACCGTTCGATGCCTTTACCAACTATATGAATATTCTTGGTGACTTCATCAACAGGGTGAACGCCCTCTATCCTCCTGAAATCGAGAACGACGAGCTGAACGCCCTGCTCACCACCATCCGTAATCAGGGTGATGAGATTGAGATGAAGGACAAGGAGATTACCCGACTGAAGGCTCGTCTGGAGAAGTTGGAACCCAAGGAGGCGAAGAAGCCTGCTGCCAAGAAACCAGCGGCTAAGAAGGCTCCCGCGAAGAAGCCTGCTGCTCCTAAGGCTGCTCCGGCTCCCAAGGCAGAAGCTGCTCCTGCTTCGGCTCCTAAGGCTGAGGAAAAGAAGTAAAAATCCCCAATTATCCGATAAAAGCTCCCGTTCTGAGCGTTCAGAACGGGGGTTTTCATTTCTATGTAACACAGCCTATATTTTTTGTTACATTTTATGGAAGGGTAGGTGCGGAATATTTTGTAATTTTGCACGTGGTTTATAATGTAAAGTTTATGAAAATAAAAACGATGATGATGATGGGAGCAACGGCAATGCTGACAGCATGTCAGACGACAGTCAGCAAGCAGGAGTTGGAACAGATGGTTGACGAGTTGTATCAACGCATGCCGCAAGAGGAGCGTATAGCTCAGTTGAAGAGCATGTATATGGACGAACTGTTCGACGAACAGGGGAAATTGGATACCGTCAAGTGTAAGGAACTGATACCTTATGGCATCGGCCATTTCTCGCAGTTCTGCATGCAGAAGCCTCGCGACCCCAATGAGTTGCGCGACCGAGTAGCTGCCGTGCAGGAGTGGCTGATGACGAAGACGCCGAACGGCATCCCTGCTTTGTTCCACGAAGAGGTATTGTCAGGTATCAATACCCGTGGTGCAACGATATATCCCCAGCAGATTGGTCAGGCGTGTTCGTTTAATACCGAACTGGCAGAACTGAAAACCCGCCAGACGAGTACTGCCCTGAGAAAGATGGGTGGCTTGCTGTCATTGTCGCCTATGGTGGATGTTTGTCGCACGCCGAGTTTCAATCGTCTGGAGGAGTCGTACGGCGAGGACGGATATCTGTCTGCTGCGATGGGTGTGGCTTTCGTGCGTGGCTTGCAGCAGGGCGATCTGCGCGAGGGCGTGGGAGCCTGTTCGAAACACTACCTCGGTTATGGCGGAGGTGGTGATGCCGACGAGAAGGTGTTGATGGAAGACATCCTGATGCCTCACGAGGCTATGATCCGTCTGGCAGGCAGCAAGGCTGTGATGCCTGGCTATCATGCGATGGCAGGACAGCAGCAACAGTGTGTGGCTGACAGCATGATACTGAACAACATCCTGCGTGGTTATCTTGGTTTCGACGGAATGGTCGTCAGCGACTATACGGCTATCGACCAGCTGGTAGCGCCCTCAGACTTCCCTAAGGATAAGGAGTGGTCGACTGTCGAGAAAGCAGCCTCAGCTATCAATGGCGGTAATGACGTTGATTTCCCGTTTGGTGCCAACTACCGTTTCCTGCAGGAAGCTATCGACAGCGGTCTTGTGGCGCCAGCGACGTTGGAGCGTGCTGTGAAGGACGTGCTGCGCTATAAGTTCCGTGCCGGAATGTTCGACAGCAAGCCCAACCTGTATGCCAAGGGCGATATCAAGCTCGATACTCCTGAGGAGCGTCAGACGTCCTACGAGATAGCTACCCAGAGCATCGTCTTGTTGCAGAATGACAGTAATTTGCTGCCGCTGAAGGGCGACTCGCTGCGCATCCTGTTGACGGGTCCTAACGCCCATACGATGTGGGCTATGTGTGGCGATTATTCGTTCCCTGCTATGACGTTCTTCTGGAAACGCGTGGAGGAAGACCTCGACCATCCTCATGTGATAACGTTGCTGGAAGGCATGCGCGACCGTCTGCCCGAGGGCGATACCTTGATGTATAGTCGTGGTTGTGACTGGACGGAGGAGATTGAGACCAAATTCTCGCATGTTGGTGATAAGCGTTCGTGGGAGTATCCTATCCTTCATCGTAAGGTGGATGCCGGCGAAGAGGCTAATCGCGAAGAAGCACTGGCAATGGCTGATTCTGCTGACGTCATCATTGCTGCCGTAGGCGAGAATGTGATGCTGTGTGGTGAGAATCGCGACCGTCAGGGATTGCGACTGCCAGGCAAGCAGGAGGAATATGTAGAAGCGTTGCTGGCAACAGGAAAACCCGTTGTATTGGTAGTGTTCGGAGGCCGTGCACAGGTCATTGCCGGACTGGCCGAGCGTTGTGCTGCCGTCATCCAGGCGTGGTATCCTGGTGAGGAGGGTGGTCATGCGGTGGCAGACATTCTCTATGGTAATGTATCGCCATCGGCAAAACTCGCTGTCAGCTATCCCAATACGGAACTTTACGAGCCCGTGTGCTACAGCTATCCTCAGGATTCTGTGTCGCTCTCGAAGATTCAGTGGCCTTTTGGCTATGGTCTGACATATACCACCTTCGAGTATAAGCATTTGGCGTTGGATGAGGAGGCGAAGACCACCGACGAATTCATCGACCTGTCGTTTGAGGTCAAGAATACAGGCAAGGTCAGCGCGACGGAAATCGCACAGCTGTATATCTCGCCTGCCGATAGTGCCATCAACATCAGTCCTCTCAAGCTACAGGCTTTTGCCCGTGCGGAAGTTGACCCGCGTCAGAGCAAGACCGTCAAGGTCCGTCTGTATATGGAGCAGTTGGGCTTTTACAGTCGTGAAAACGGCGAACGTTCGTGGAACGTCCAGCCTGGTAAATATGTTGTGAAGATAGGTGCCTCGTCGGCTGATATCCGTTTGGAAGGCACGTTGACGCTGGTGGGTGAACCAGTCCGCAAGCCTATTCGCGAGCATTATCTTGCAGATGTGAAAGTAGAATAATCATAATCGTTATGTCAATGAATCGGATAGTAAGTGTTATTTCTTTATGCTTCTGTGCCGTCGTCGTGATGGCGCAGGAAGCTTTTGGCGACGGACAATTGTCAGTACAGAAGGTAGCTGACAACGCCGTGCGCATCCAATATACGGAAGGAAATGTCAAGAGCGACTTGCCGGACTGGCTCTATGTGAAACACGAAACGGTAGCCGACTGTGCGCTGAAAGTCACGGTGGATGCCAAGAAGCAACAGCTGGTCATCAAGGACCGAAAGGGGAAGACCGTCTTTACCGCCACGCGGCATCAGCTGAAGAATGGTGAAGCCACGCTGACCTTTTCTTCGCCTAAGGACGAGTGCCTGTTTGGTTTAGGACAGTTTCAGGACGGCTATAGTAATGTGCGTGGTCTCTCGCGTCGTCTGACGCAGGTCAATACGCAGATTTCCATCCCGATGCTCATTTCGAGCAAGGGCTACGGCATCCTGTGGAACAACTACGGCATGACGGAATACAACCCGTGTCACAACAGCGTGCGTCTGACGGTTCGTCAGTCAGAAACATCCTCAGGTTCCGATGTCGTCGACGTCACTACCACCGAGGGAAACAAGCGTGAGGTGCGTCAGCGTCACGTCTTCGAAGCGACTGTCGATATCCCTGAAACGGGCGATTATTCCCTGCTGTTGGATGTTGGTCAGAAGATGGCCCGTCGTCATAACCTTGCCATTGATGGTGAGAATGTCATCGAGATGCAGAACTTGTGGTTGCCTCCTACGGCCTCGAAGATTGTCCATTTGGAAAAAGGTCGTCACACGTTGACGGCCGAACTGACGAAGGACGACAAGCCTGTGCTGTATTATGACCGTGTGCAGGACCAGACGACGTTCCGTTCGCCTGTCGCTACTGCCGTCGATTATACTGTGTTCGTGGGTTCTCCAGATGAAATCATCGCCACCTACCGTTCGTTGACGGGCGAATGTCCTGAGATGCCGAAATGGGCGCTGGGCTATATCCATTGCCGCGAACGTTTCCATAGCTCGCAGGAAATTCTAGAGACGGCCAACCGCTTCCGCAAGGAGGATATGCCGTTGAGTCTCATCGTTCAGGACTGGCAGTACTGGGGCAAGTATGGTTGGAACTCCATGAAGTTCGACGAGGACTTTTATCCAGACCCCAAAGCGCTTACCGACAGTCTCCATCAGATGGGTGTCCGACTGATGCTCAGCGTGTGGTCGAAGATTGACAAGAATTCCGATGTTGGTCGTCAGATGGTGCGTGACCAGTATTACATTCCTGGTACTGATTGGATAGATTTCTTCAATCCACAGGCCGCTGCATCGTATTGGCATAACTTCCGCGAACGCCTCCTCCCGCTCGGCATCGATGCTTGGTGGCAGGATGCTACTGAACCTGAGAACGATGACCTTGTAGGTCGTCGTGTCAACAACGGACGGTGGAGTGGGGAACAGGTACGAAATGTCTATCCCTTGCTCGTCAACAAGACCGTTTACGAGGGTCTCCGTGAGGCTGGTCGTGAAGCCATGATCCTTACTCGTTGCGGTTTCCCAGGCATCCAGCGTTACGGCTCTGCCCTGTGGAGCGGCGACGTTGGTAACGATTGGGAGACATTTCGTCGTCAGATTACTGCAGGCTTGGGCGTTCAGGCTGCAGGCATTCCTTGGTGGACGTACGACGCAGGAGGCTTCTTTCGTCCAGGTGACCAGTACACCAATCAGGACTACATCGACCGCATGCTGCGTTGGATAGAACTCAGCGTCTATCTGCCGCTGATGCGCGTTCACGGATATATGAGCAATACCGAGCCGTGGAACTACGGTGACGAGGCCAAGCAGATCATCGCTGAATGCCTGAAGGAGCGTGAACAGCTTCGACCTTATATCGAGCAGTGTGCCCATCGTATTGCCAAGGAGGGCTATACGTTGATGCGTCCGTTGGTGTTCGACTTTGCCGACGATGCCGAGGCCCTGCAACAGAAGTATGAATACATGTTCGGACCTTCGCTGCTCATCAGTCCTGTGACGGAACCCAATGTCACCGAGTGGCGCACTTATCTGCCTAAGAACAAGGAAGGCTGGACGGACTACCGCACGGGTCGTCACTATCATGGTGGACAGTATGTCACTACCCCAGTCGACAAAGCCCACATCCCCGTCTTCGTCCGTGGCGATGTTCAAACGATTATTCAATAAAAACAATATGCAAAAGATTCTATTTACATTATCTTTATCACTCTTCTTTTTCTCTGCTCATGCTGAGGATCGTACTATCGACATCAGCGGTGATAATACGTCGACTAGCTATAAGTCATACAGCACCGCTATCTCACTGCCTGCTCAGGACGTCGTAAATGTAATGATGGCGCGTTACTGCTATTTCAGTTCCAAGATTACTGGTAGCGGCGTGCTGAACCTCTATGGCGGTGGCGACCGTTGTTTCTTGGGAAACGCTGATAAGAAATGGCCCGAATGGACAGGATACACAGGCGATATTCATGTTCATCCTTTCAGGGATAACTCATCCAGTGCAGGTTTCTGGGGTGTTGTGCTGGCACATGGCGGCAAGGCTTCGTCGCCAGAGAATGCTCTCGACGACGCGAAGGGAGGCAAGGTGAATCCCTCGATGGCCAATAACCATGTGACTTTGCACGAGGGAGCTACTTTGTGTGGCGAGGCCAATAGCAACGGCTCTGGTTTCCGCATTGGCGAACTGAACACGGAGGCGGGCTCTACGTTGTTAGGGTGGTATAAGAAAAACCGTTCGGTCTATTACCTCTTGGGCGGTCTGAATACCGATTTCACGATGGCTGGTACTATCAAGCCGATGGATTACGACAACAGCACGTTGCTGAGCATTGTCAAAGAGGGTACAGGAACCCTCACCATCACTGGCAATGACAACTATGTGAGCGGTGCTTTGCGTATCCTTGAAGGTCGAGTCAATATCATGAACGACGGCGAGGAGGCTGAGAACCAAAAGTTACGTGGTGCCCTTGGTGCCAAGCCCAACGCCTCTGATGCTATTGCCTACGTCTTCGGCAAGGGTGTGCTTGGCGGCACAGGCAGCATTGGTGGTACGGTGGAAAACTACGGCACCATTGAGCCAGGTGCTGACGGCACAGGACGGCTGAGGTTGAAGAACTATGCCGAGGAAAAGGATGCAAACCTCGTGGTGCATCCAGCTTCTGTACTGCGCTTCAAGGTGTCTTCTGAAGGAAACAGCAATCTTTTGAATGTGGACGGAGAGGTGCAGTATAACAATGCTACTGAGGACTTTCAGACAAGCGATAAGATGCCTGTTATTGAATTGGTGGTGGCTGACGATGCTAACCTCAAGGTGGGCGATGAATTCACTTTGATGACTAGTCGAACCATGATAGGCGACAACTGGCACTTTGACGTCCGCGCCAATAAATACACGTGGGAGATTGATGTATCGGCGACGACAGGTTTCCCCTCGGCAACATTCTATAATGCCCGCGTTGTATCGCTCAACAATTCCGACGACCCCGACAATCCTGATAATCCTGACAACCCTGACAACAAGATGGGTGCGTTCTACGACGACGGCATAGACGATGCCGCTGACAACAATACCCTGCGCTATTATGCCGACAAGAGCCAGAAATCTATTGGTGTGGCGCTGGCTACCTATAAGGGTCTGCAGAGCGACCGTGATGCTGCTGGTCAGCAGTTTAACATGATGGTGTGCGAGAACGAGATGAAGATGGAAACCTTGCAACCTTCCAAGGGCTCGTTCAGTTTCGGTAGCGCTGACCAGTTGGTCAGTTTCGCTCAGAAGAATAATATGGCCATTCGCGGTCACTGTCTCGTATGGCACTCGCAGCAACCCGGTTGGGTATCGTCCGACGGCAAGAAGAACGACAAGGGTTGGACGCGCGACGAGGCACTGGAGATTATGAAGAACCACATCACCAAGGTGATGCAGCACTATAAAGGTAAGGTACGTGAGTGGGATGTCGTCAACGAATGTCTCGACGATAATCAGACTAACGTCTATACTAATCCTGACAGCTACAACCTGCGTAAACAGAGTGTGTGGCAGGTGGCCATTGGCGACGACTATATCGATTCTGCCTTTGTCTTTGCCCACCGTGCCGATCCCGATGCCATCCTTTATCTCAACGACTACGGCGTAGAACTGCAGGGCAAGGCAAAGACAGCAGCGTTCTACAACCTTGCTGTACGCCTGAAGAACGACGGTATTCCCATTGACGGTGTCGGCTTGCAATGTCACTTCTCCATTGGCGATGTGGATAGTGTGAAACTCGACAACACCATTAAGCGTTTTGGCGAGGCTGGTTTGAAATGTATCATCACTGAGCTCGATATGGGTGTTCCATCGACCTCTGAGGCAGACCTCTTGGAGCAGGCCCGCAACTATCGCGTCATTACCGACATCATGCTCAATCACGACAACTGTCCGAGTATGCTCATCTGGGGCATCAAGGATAACGACAGTTGGCGCGAGGGTTCCAATCCGTTGCTTTATACGGCAGGATTGGATAAGAAACCCGCGTGGTTTGCCGTACGATCTGCCTTGCGCCATCGTACGCTCAACCCCTCATCCGTAAGTCCTGTGCGTTATGATTCTATCGTGACTGAGGGGCCTGTTTACACCCTCGATGGTCGTCGCGTCGATAGTTCCACCCTGCGTCCGGGCTTCTATATCAAGAACGGCAAGAAATTTATCATTAAATAATAACATTATTATCAAACTATGAAGAAGATTCTTATTGTAGTATGTGCGCTGTGCTGTCAATTGCTGTCACAGGCACAACCCGCTGGAGGCTTTGGCGGTTTCCAGGCTCCGAAAGTAGACCTTCCCACCTCTCAGGAGTGGAAGGATGTAAACTATGCAGGTGATGACCAAGCTTATCACACCTGCGACATCTACTTGCCTAAGAAGGAGGCTGCCAGCTATCCTGTCGTTATCCATGTCTACGGCAGCGCGTGGTTCAGCAACAGCAGCAAGGGCATGGCCGACCTCGGCACCATCGGCAAGTCGCTGCTCGAAGCAGGCTATGCCGTCGTTTGTCCTAACCACCGTAGCAGTATGGATGCCAAGTGGCCTGCACAGATTCACGACATCCGTGCCGTCATCCGTTTCGTGCGTGGTGAGGCAGCAAAGTATAAGTTTGACACGTCGTTCATCGCCACCAGCGGATTCTCTAGCGGTGGTCATCTGGCATCAATCGCCGCTACCACTACCGGTCTGAAGCAGACGAAGGTAGGCGATTATGACATCGACCTCGAAGGCACCGTCGGCAATTTCCTCGGCGAGAGCAGCAGCGTCAATGCTGCCTGCGACTGGTCTGGTCCTGTGGATCTCACCAATATGGACTGTGGCGAAGGTATGAAGATGGGCGAGAATAGTCCTGAGGACGTGCTGCTCAACTCGAAGCTGGCCAAAGAGCCCGATAAGTATCGCAGTCTCAGTGCTACCTATTATGTCAACAAAAACAATCCTCCCATCATCATCTTCCACGGCGACAAGGATAATGTTGTGCCCAACTGTCAGGGTAAGGAGTTCTACGAGCTGCTGAAGGCTGCTGGCGTTAAGACCGAGGCCACGTTCCCCGCTGAGGGCGGTCACGGTGGTCCTCAGATGTACACTGAGGAGAACCTCAAGAAGATGGTATGTTTCCTCGACTGTGTGCGCAATGGCGGCAATATGAGTTGCTGCGACAAGCCTTGCTGCAAGAAGGAAGCCAAGACGCGCGTCCTCGAAGAAGGCGGAACGGGTGCCTACAAGGCTATCATGCGTGAAGAGCCCACACTGCCCGAACACACTATTTTCGTGCCTCAGGACCTCTCTGCCTTTGGTCCTGCCAAGTTGCTGCCCGTGCTTGTATGGGGCAACGGAGCCTGCGCCAATTCTCCTTTCGAACACATGAACTTCCTCAACGAGATAGCCTCCAACGGCTTCATCGTTCTTGCTACGGGTGACATCCCCATGACTGACGAGTGGTACAAAGGTCCGATGTCGCGTGCTGAGCAGCAGATAGAGTCCATCGACTGGATCATTGCCCAGAATGCCGACCCCAAGTCGCCCTATTATCAGAAGATTGACACCAAGGCCATTTGTGTTGCCGGTATGTCGTGTGGCGGTCTGCAGACGCTCTTCAATTGTGCTGACCCGCGCATCAAGGCGCTCATGATTTGCAATAGCGGACTCTTCAACGAACAGAATGCCGGTCAGGCTGTCGGTGGTATGCCTATGCCGAAAAAGGAGAAGCTCAACGACATCCACACGCCCATCATGTATATGCTCGGTGGTAAGGAGGATATCGCCTACGGCAACGGTATGGACGACTTCAAGCGCATCCAGCACGTTCCCTGCTGTGCCATCAACTTCCCAGTGGGTCACGGAGGCACCTATCGTCAGCCTCATGGTGGCGAGTTCACCATTCCTGCCCTTGCCTGGCTCCAGTGGCAGTTGCAGGGCAACAAAGAGGCCGCCAAGATGTTCATTGGCAAGAATCCTCAGCTCCTTCAGCGCAAGGATTGGACCCTCGAGTCTAACAAACTCTTCAAAAAGCTGAAGTAATATGAAGACTAACACCTTTTTCCTGAGAATGACAGTTGCCGCCATGTTGCTGGTAGCTGCACAGAGTGAAGCACAGGCACAGTTCAGCAGCTTGCTGAATCGTGCAAAGTCGAAAGTCACACAGAAGGCTGAGCAGGTAGTGCAAGAAAAGGCTGACGAGGTGTTGAATGGCAACGAACAGCCTGAGCAGAAGGCTCCAGAGCAAGTGAAGCAGACCGAGGTGGATCAGACGACATCGGCAACGGTGAAGGCCGCGCCGGAAACTACTGAGAAGCCAGCAACTGCGACTACTCGTCCTGTTACTACGACGACAACCCGTACGACGGTGTCGACCGCCCGTCCGGCTCAGCAGACCAATACCAGCCGTAACACAAAGCAGAACCTGTGGTGGGGTGGCAGCGTTTTCGGTGAGCTGCGTCCAGATGGTAACCTTATCATCCATGGTTCCTCGCAGGGTAAGATTCAGAATGGCAACATCTGGGTCGGTGGCAGTATAGAAGGCAAGATCGAGAATAATGGCAGCATCCGCAAGGGCGGTTCCATTGTTGGTAAGGTAGAAGACAACGGCAATATCCGTCTCGGTGGTTCTATCGTCGGAAAGATAGAGGACAACGGCAAAGTCTGGAGAGGCGGTAGTGTCGTCGGCAAGGTCGACAATATGACCGATAAACGCAAAATTGCCGTCATCTATTTCTTCGGCTTCTACCGCTTTTGAACAATTTTCGGATTCGGGCGCCCGCCCGCAATAATAAGCACGGCCGCCCGCATGAATAAGGCCTCCCGCCCGAATCAATTCGGGCGGGAGGCCGACTCTTACTACTCCGTATCTTGCTCCCTCCTACATAGGCACAAAAACCCTGTTAGGACGGCACTCTTTCCCAGCGAGGACGGAGTGCATTTTTTATTTCACCAGCGTCACAGCATCGTTCCAACGCATACCGCCGTAACGAACCTCGGAGTCGCCGTATTTGCCGCCGCCTTTGTACGGCTGCAAAATTAAAACGTTTTTGCCAAACTCGCGTTATCATTTCATCAGATTGTGTTATCATTTCGTGCAATGTTACATAAAACAAAGAATAAAAAACAAACGAAACTCATAAACAGCATTATATATGTTACAAACGGCATAGTTTATGTTACAAGCAGGTGTGGAAATGTAAAGAATTCTTTGTAACTTTGCAGCCATGTTAAATAAACATATGCAAAAACAAGTGCAAGACAATGCTCAGGCCAAGGGTCAGGGCATGATGGGAATGATTAGGAACCACCCCTCCATTGCGGTGTGGCTTGTTGCGTTATTTGCAGTAGCCGTGGTGCTACTGACGTACGAACGCCATGTATTGTGGAAAATCCAAGAGCAGAGTCTGTGGTTGGATACTCCGCTGTTTTTCAAACAAATGATGGTAGTGCCCGGAGGATTGCTGATGTATGTCGGAACCTTCCTGATGCAGTTGCTGTATTACCCGTTGCTGGGTGTGCTCGTGCTGTGTGGGCTGTGGTGGTTAATGATGTGGCTGATGAAGCGTGCGTTCAACGTCAGCGAGCAGTGGGCTCCGTTGCTGCTGGTACCAGTGGCAATGCTGCTGATAGCGAATACGGAGATGGGCTACTGGATTTACACCATTAAGTTAAGGGGCTGGTATTTTGTCGCAACAGTAGGCGTGACGGTGATTGCCGCATTGTTATGGGCCTTCCGCGCGGTCTCGGCATCGAGATTGTGGCGTCGTGTGCTGATAGTGGTTGTGGCTGTTGTCGGTTATCCGCTGTTTGGCAGCTATGGCCTGGCAGCCGTGGTGCTGATGGCGATAGGAATTTGGCGACTGGATGATGACAAGTGGCAGGCGCTGGTAGACACTGTTATCGGCGCGTTGGTCGTAGTAGCCGTCCCGCTGTTATGCTACCAATACGTATATTACCAAACGAACATGGTAAACTTATGGTGGACGGCTCTGCCCATCTTCAAGATAGTGGAAGAGAATACTGAGTATTATATCCCGTATGCCTTGCTGGGCGTTTGCCTATTGCTGCTGGTAATCGTAAAATGGACGAAAGAAGGCGCAAAAGGCAAGAAATTGCGGACGGCTGTTGTTGTGGTAGTGCTTGCTGCGACGGTTTATGGCGTGTGGTATGGCTGGATGAAGGACGAGAACTTCCATCGCGAGGCCGCCATGTATCACTATGCGGAGCAGTGCAGCTGGGAGGATGTTCTAAAGGAGGCCGACAAGCAGCAGGATGTGACGACGAGATCGGTGGCGCTGATGAGAAATCTGGCTCTGGCGCGACTGGGGCGTCAGAGTACGGAGATGTACCGCTATCCCAACGGTTCGAAGAAGCCTGCGTCGCCCTTTGCCCCTCCGGCATCGATGGTAATTGGCGACTTGATATACTATCATTACGGCATGCTGAACGACAGTCACCACATGTGTATTGAAGCTGGTGTAGAGTTTGGGTGGCGCCCTGAGCACCTGAAGTATCTGGCGCGCTGCGGCTTAATGGCCAACGAGGTAAATGTCATGTATAAGTACACCGAAATATTGAAACACACGCTATTTCACGGCGCGTGGGCAGAACATCTTGAGACGTTGCAACAGAATCCGAAGATGATGGAGGAGGACAAGGAGACCGGTCCCGTCATGCACATGCTGCATTATCCGGATATGGTCGGTGCTGACCGCGGTTATGCGGAGAGATACCTGATGAACCATCTGGCCACGCTGGATAGCGATGACCCGTATTTCCAGGAGCAGTGTCTGCTGGCCACGTTGTGGACCAAGGATGTCGAACAGTTCTGGAGACGATTCCTGGTCTATCTGAAACAGCATCCCAACAAGCCAATCCCCCGATACTATCAGGAGGCTGCCTACCTCTATTCTGACATAGCAGGCGGTGCGCCCGTGAAGATTCCATACGACAATGGCGTGAAAGAAACTTATAAACAATTTGTGGAGTTAGTGAAAAAATATGATGGCAGAGACCTGCCCGAGGTGCGTGCGGCATTGTATCCGTTGTTTGGCGACACGTTCTTTTTTGAATATTATCTGACAGGTGATGTGGCATATCTGTAAGATGTCAGATGTAAGAAGCAAGATGTAAGAAGTATGAAAAGACAGATATTTTTCATTGCAGTGGCGGTGCTGATGACCGCTTGTGGGGTGAGGGTGCCTGAGGAATATACGGCATCCAACAAACAACCAGAAATCTACCCCGACTACAAGGACGTGACGGTGCCCATTAATATAGCACCGCTGACTTTTGAGATGCAAAATATGGCTGACAACATGGTGGCGCGTCTGACTGTGGACGGCGAAGAACTGTTGTTGGGAGGTGATAGGATACAGCCAGAGCGTGACGACTGGCAGCGATTGGTACAGAAGGCCCTAGGCAAGAACATCGGCGTGGAGGTGTATGCCGAATATGACGGTCAGTGGACGAAATACAAGCCGTTCAATATTTATGTGTCAAAGGACAGCATCGACTCCTACTTGAGCTATCGTCTGATTTATCCGTCGTATGTCAGCTACGAGGAACTGACTATCAGTCAGCGTTGTCTGGAGAACTACGACGAGAGCGTGATTTATGACAACATTCTGTGTTGTACAGAAGGTGACAAGGGCGGACAGTGTATCAACTGTCACAACTACCAGCAATATAACCCTGAGCGCATGCAGTTCCACGCCCGTCAGAACTATGGCGGTACGTTGATTGCTTACGACGGCAAGATGAAGAAGATTAATATGAGAAATGACTCCATCCTGTCGGCAGGTGTGTATCCCGCATGGCATCCGTGGCTGAATCTGATAGTATATTCGACGAACAACACAAGTCAGACGTTCCAGTTGACAGACCCGAACAAGATTGAAGTGTTTGACGCGGAAAGCGACCTGATAGCCTACGATGTGGAGCGGAACGAGGTGACGAACATTGAGAACGACATGACGGAGTTGGAAGTGTTTCCCTGCTGGGCGCCAGACGGCAAAGCGCTGTATTACTGTAGTGCGCATTTTGAATTTATAGATTCGATAGATCATGGAGCGCAGATTATCAGGCACCGGCGTGAGGTTAAATACAATATTTATAAAAAGTCGTTCGATCCTGAAACCATGACGTTTGGAGAGCGTCAACTGGTGTTCGATGCTACGGGGATGGGGATGAGTGCCACGCTGCCACGCGTGTCGCCCGACGGCCGTTTCCTAGTATTTACGATGGCACCGTATGGCGTGTTCCACATTTGGCATCGTGACGCAGACTTGTGGGCGATAGACCTCATAAGTGGTTCCCCTCGCATGTTGCAGGAAATCAATTCGAAGGACACGGAGAGCTATCATTCGTGGTCGAGCAACGGTCGTTGGCTGGTGTTCAGCAGCCGTCGCTATGACGGCGAGTACACGCGTCCGTTTTTTGCCCATGTCGACGAGAAAGGCAATTGGTCGAAACCCTTTGAACTTCCTTGCGCTGATCCGGACTATCACCGTCAGTTCATGAAGTGCTATAATGTGCCGGAATTTATGAAAAATGCTGTGACGATTAAACCTCGGGAGTTTGCAGACGTCTTAAAAGGAGAGGCAGACCCCGTGAAGTATGTCTCCAGACTTAACCAGAAGAAGTAAAAGATGAGAAGAATAGTTGCAATATGTGCACTGATGCTGGGTGTGATGACGACAGTCTTCGCAGCCCCAAAGGTGTCGTCTCCTAATGGTAAACTGACCGCAGATGTTCAGGATAACCAGTTGGTAATCAGTTATAACGGTCAGCAGGCACTGGCTATGACGGTGCAGGGAATCGCCGGACAGACGATGATAGGTATGGGAACGGTGAAGGCTGACTACCAGATGCTGGCGGGTAAGAAACGGCATTGCACGAATGAGGCTAATGAATACCAGTGTGGTGACGTGACATTGCGGATGTATAACGATGGTATTGCCGTTCGCACATCCGACATCAGCCCTCAGCCCTCTGACATCGCCTATCGTATTCCAGAGGGTACACGGCGCTGGATGCAGCAGTGGTGTGACTCCTACGAGGGTTTCTTCCCACTCGATACTACTTATAAGGTGCTGCCCGTGCCGTCATATAGCGGTACATTCAAATCGGCAGAAGGCTGGAACAATCGCTGGGGCTATCCTGCGCTAATAGAGCCTGCCGACGGTGTGTTCGTGCTGATTACGGAGGCAAACATCGAGAAAGGGCAGAGTGCGTCGTGCCTTTATAACGACGGGGAGACGTATCGCGTGGTGGAGGCGGAGCGTATGGATGTCGCTGGGGAAACCAGTGACCACAAGACCGCCAACGGAAAGACGCCTTGGCGCGTGGCGATTATCGGTACGCTGGCTGACGTGGTGGAATCGACGCTGGTGACTGACGTTTCGGAGCCGTGCAAGATTGCTGATACGAGTTGGATTCATCCTGGCACCGTGTCGTGGATTTACTGGGCGTATAATCATGGTTCGAACGACTACGACATCATCAAGAAATATGTCGATATGGCCGTCACGCTGGGTTTGCCATACGTGTTGATAGATGCCGAGTGGGATGAAATGAAAAATGGCAAGACCATCGAGGATGCCCTCAATTATGCCAAGGAGAAAGGTATTAAGCCACTGATTTGGTATAATTCCAGTGTAGGATGGGTGGATGGTGCACCTACGCCGAAGTTCCGCCTGAATAAGCCCGAGGATCGCGAGCGCGAATTTGCGTGGTGCGATAAAATGGGTGTTGCAGGTGTGAAGATTGACTTCTTCTCTGGCGACAATCAGAAGAATATGGATTATTGTCAGGACCTGCTGGAGTGTGCTGCACGCCACCATCTACTGGTAAATTTCCACGGGGCTACCGTTCCCCGCGGCTGGCAACGCACTTGGCCGAACCTGATGTCAACGGAAGGCGTCTACGGTGCCGAGTGGTATAACAATGTACCGACTTTTACGGCTAAGGCCGCACGCCATAATGCCACGCTGCCTTTTACGCGAAATGTCATTGGTCCGATGGACTATACCCCCTGTACGTTCAGTGATTCGCAACATCCGCACATCACTACCAATGGTCATGAACTGGCGTTGACGGTGCTCTTTGAGAGTGCACTGCAACACTTGGCCGACCGTCCGGAGAGCTATCTGGCGCAACCGCAGGCCGTGCAGGACTTCTTCGGCTATCTGCCTACGACATGGGACGAGACACGACTAGTCTGCGGCTACCCCGGCGAATATGTGGTGATGGCCCGCAGGAGTGGTACGACGTGGTATGTGGCAGGCATCAACGGGAGCGATGAACAGCGGACGTTGAAGTTCTCCCTGGACTTCATTAAAGGTGATGTCAGCGAGATGACGCTATTTGGCGATAGTGGCGATAAGAAGAATCCGTGGATTATAGTTCCGATGTTCTCGCTGCCTTCAAGCCTCGACCTTGCGCCACGCGGAGGATTTGTGCTTTGCATAGAAACATAATGCTATAACGATATGAAACGTAACTTATTATCAATGTTCGTAGTGTGCTGTGTCGGCCTGCATGTGTCGGCACAGACACTACCTTATCAGAATCCCCATCTGAGTGCTAAAGAACGTGCCAAGGACCTGTGCTCGCGACTGACGCTGGAGGAGAAGGCTATGTTGATGTTGGATGAGAGTCCGGCCATTCCGCGTCTGGGTATCAAGAAGTTCTTTTGGTGGAGTGAGGCTCTGCATGGCGCTGCTAATCAGGGTAATGTGACGGTGTTTCCCGAACCAGTGGCGATGGCAGCATCGTTTAATCCCGGTCTGCTCTACAAGTGTTTCGACGTGGCCTCGACGGAGTTCCGTGCTCAGTACAATGAGCGCATGCAGCGCGGTTCTGGTGAGGACGAGAAGTTCCATAGTCTGTCGGTTTGGACGCCCAACGTAAATATCTTCCGCGACCCGCGATGGGGCAGGGGACAGGAGACTTATGGCGAGGATCCCTATTTGACGAGTGTGATGGGTGTGCAGGTCGTAAAAGGCCTGCAGGGTCCTGAGACAGCCAAATACCGTAAATTATGGGCTTGTGCCAAGCATTATGCCGTTCATAGCGGGCCGGAATATACCCGTCACTCGGCTAACTTGACGAATGTGTCGCCGCGTGATATGTGGGAAACTTATATGCCTGCCTTCAAGACGCTGGTGCAGGATGCTAAGGTGCGTGAGGTGATGTGTGCCTACCAACGTCTGGACGATGACCCCTGCTGTGGCAGTCAGCGCCTATTACAAACAATCCTTCGCGATGAGTGGGGCTTCCAGTATTTGGTAGTGAGTGACTGTGGTGCTGTCAGTGATTTCTATGAGTCTCACAAGTCTTCGTCAGACCCTGTTCATGCGTCTGCAAAGGCTACTATTGCCGGTACTGACGTGGAGTGTGGCTATGGTTATGCCTACAAGAGCATTCCTGAGGCGGTACAACGTGGTTTTATTACTGAGACTGAGGTTGACAAGCATGTTATCCGCCTGCTCGAGGGCCGTTTCGATCTAGGTGAGATGGACGACCCCTCATTGGTGGAATGGTCAAAGATTCCGTATTCAGCTATGTCAACCAAGGAGTCTGCCAATATCTCGCTTGACATGGCGCGCCAGAGCATTGTGCTGCTTCAGAATAACAACAATATTCTTCCTTTGCAGAAAGGCAAGGAAAAGATTGCCGTTATCGGACCTAATGCTGACAATACGCCTATGATGTGGGGCAACTATAACGGTCAGCCGAACCATACTGTTACTATCCTTGATGGCATCAAGGCCAAACAGAAGAAGTTGTTTTATGCTGCAGGCTGCGACCTTACCTATGACAAGGTGATGGAGTGCCTCATGGCCTCGCAGTGCAGTTTCGAAGGCAAGAAGGGTATGAAGGGCACGTTCTGGAACAACCGTAGGATGGAGGGTAAGCCTGTTACCACGCAGTATTACACAACGCCGTTGGCTGTCACCACCTTTGGTATGCACAACTTCGCCCCTGGTGTACAGCTCGAGGACTTCTCTGCAAAATACGAGACCACTTTCACTCCCAACGAATCTGGTGAATACGTGGTGAATGTAGATGGTTGCGGACATTTTGAACTCTATATCGATGGAGTCCAGAAGTTCCGTCATCACATCTGGCGCACCACACCCAACCGCGTGGCCATCCAGGCTGAGAAGGGTAAGAGCTATAATATAGAGATACGCTTTGCACATATCCATACCTATAATGCTAATTTGGCCATCAACATTGCCAAAGAACACCCCATCAACTATCAAGAGACCATTGCCCAGCTGAAGGGTATCGACAAGGTGATCTTTGTAGGTGGTATCTCACCAGCCCTCGAAGGCGAAGAGATGCCTGTGGATATCGATGGTTTCAAGGGTGGCGACCGTACACATATCGAACTGCCTAAGGTGCAGCGCGAATTCCTGAAGGCACTGAAGGCTGCTGGCAAGCAGGTCATCTTCGTCAATTGCTCAGGTTCGTGTATCGCTTTGCAACCAGAGACTGAGACCTGTGAAGCTATCGTACAGGCTTGGTATCCTGGTCAGGAGGGTGGAACTGCTGTTGCTGATGTGCTCTTCGGAGATGTGAATCCCTCAGGAAAACTTCCTGTTACGTTCTACAAGAACAGCAACCAGCTGCCGGACTATGAGGACTACTCGATGAAGGGCCGCACGTATCGTTATTTCACTGATGCCTTGTTCCCATTCGGCTATGGCTTGTCGTACACCACTTTCGAGGTAGGCGCAGCCACCAGTCATGTGGATGGCGATTTGGTCGCCATCACCGTTCCCGTCAAGAATACAGGTGCGAAGAACGGCACAGAGGTTCTGCAACTCTATGTCCGTAACCAGCAGGATCCTGATGGTCCGCTGAAGTCGCTCCGTGCTTTCGAACGTGTTGACGTGAAGGCAGGACAGACAGTTAACACCAAGTTGACACTCGACCGCAAGAGCTTTGAATTCTGGGATCCCGAGACCAACACTATGCGTGTGAAACCTGGCAAGTATGAGATTCTTGTTGGCAGCAGTTCGGCAGACAAGGACCTCAAGAAACTTACTATCGAAATCAAATAATCATTATTTATAATTCCTAAAAATCAACACAATGAGACAAACATTAAAAACCGCCCTTACCCTCGTGCTGGCTATGACCGCCACGAGCCTTTGGGCACAGTGGGGAGCACCCCAAGACCCAAATCCAACGGTGAAACTGAAAGACGCTTACAAGGACTATTTCATGATTGGTGTAGCCCTCAACCAGCGTAATGTGAGCAATGACGACCAGATTAATCTGGTGAAGGCTGAGTTCAACAGCATCACTGCTGAGAACGACATGAAGCCTGGTGAACTACATCCCAAGGAAGGTGAGTGGAACTGGGAGAAAGCCGACAAGATTGCCAATTTCTGCCGTCAAAACGGCATCAAACTGCGCGGTCACTGCCTCTGCTGGCACTCACAGTTTGCCGACTGGATGTTTACCGACAAGAAGGGTAAGCCCGTCAAGAAAGAGGTATTCTATGAGCGTCTGCGCGACCACATCCACACCGTTGTCAATCGTTACAAGGATGTAGTCTATTGCTGGGACGTTGTGAACGAAGCCATCTCCGATGGTGGCGGTTTTGGTGGCTTTGGCGGCTTCGGACGTCGTGGTCAGGCCCCCAGTCCCTATCGTGACAGCCGTCACTACCAGCTCTGTGGCGACGAATTCATTGCCAAGGCTTTCGAGTTTGCCCGTGAGGCCGATCCCAATGCGCTGTTGTTCTATAACGACTACAACGAGTGCGACCCAGGCAAGCGCGACCGTATATATAATATGGTGAAGAAGATGAAGGATGCCGGTGTGCCCATCGACGGAATCGGTATGCAGGGCCACTACAATGTCTATGGCCCCTCTGAGGAGGACATCGACGCTGCCATCACGAAATATAAGGAACTGGTGAAGCACATCCACGTCACCGAGCTCGACATCCGTATGAACACCGAGATGGGTGGTCAGTTGCGCTTCTCACGTGGTGAGAACAAACCTGTGGCTGGTTATATGAACACGCTGCTCACCGACCAATATGCTCGCATCTTCAAGATCTTCCGCAAGCATAAGGATGTCATCGATTGTGTGACCTTCTGGAACCTTGGTGACCGCGACTCATGGCTCGGCGTGAACAACCACCCACTGCCTTTCGACGAGAACTACAAGCCCAAGCAGGCTTACTATGCCATCAAGAACTTTAATCCTGCTCTCGATAATGCTGTTCCCAAGGAGGACTTCGTTCCCAATCCTATGAACCAGCCCGGACAGGAATGGCCGCAGGTTAATAGCGAGGGTTACGCCCGCTTCCGTGTGGAGGCTCCCGATGCTAAGTCGGTCATTGTTAGCCTCGGTCTTGGTGGTCGTGGCGGTACGGTACTGCGTAAGGATAAGGATGGTGTGTGGGTAGGAACTACCGAAGGTCCGATGGATCCTGGTTTCCACTACTATCACCTGACTATCGATGGCGGCACGTTCAACGATCCTGGTACACATAACTATTTCGGTTCTTGCCGTTGGGAGAGCGGTATCGAGATTCCCGCTCCCGATCAGGATTTCTACGCTTGGCGCAAGGACATTCCTCATGGCAACATCCAGCAGGTGAACTTCTGGTCTGAGAGTACTGGTAAGATGCAGACTGCCAATGTCTATCTGCCTTATGGCTATGGTAAGCTCGTGAAGGGAAAGCAGGAGCGTTATCCCGTTCTGTACCTCCAGCATGGTTGGGGTGAGAATGAGACCAGTTGGCCCGTACAGGGTAAGGCCGGCATCATCATGGATAACCTGATTGCTGACGGCAAGATCAAGCCCTTCATCGTTGTTATGGCCTATGGTCTTACCAACGATTTCAAGTTCGGTACCATTGGTCAGTTCACCGCTAAGGAGTTCGAGACGCTGCTTATTGACGAGCTCATCCCTGTCATCGAAAAGCAATTCTTGACGAAGGAAGGCAAGTGGAACCGTGCCTTGGCAGGTCTTTCGATGGGTGGTATGGAGACGAAGCTCATCACTCTGCGTCGTCCTGAGGTCTTCGGTTACTGGGGCTTGCTCTCTGGTGGTCAGTATGCTCCCGATGAGATCAAGGATCCGAAAGTCGTGAAGTATATCTTCGAGGGCTGTGGTGACAAGGAGAATCCCGCAGGCATCAACAAGAGCGTTGCTGACCTCAAGGCTGCAGGCTACAATGCAGAGGGTCTTATCTCCGAGGGTACAGCTCACGAATTCCTTACCTGGCGCCGTTGCCTCTACCAGATGGCTCAGAGCTTGTTCAAGTAAACGAAGTTAGAATAATAAAAAAGGTGGGCAGACCAATTTGGTTTGCCCACTCTTTTTATTTTGATATCTTTTGTTGTGTTAGAATTTGTAGTCGACGCCGACACCAATAACGTGGTTGGTGCGTGAATAGGTCTTGTCTACCGTATATGGCGTGCTGTAGGCATTGTTAAGCGTCTTATTGTAATCGCTGTAGAGCGAGCAGAAATAGCTTGCATTGAGGCGAATCTTCTCGTTGATGTTCCATGCTCCGCCAAGCCCCAGAGACCAGCTGTCGCAGGCGAAGGAAGTGTTCTGTTGGTAGTCATCGGTAAGTCCGTAGTCAGTACGCTGTCCGCCACAGCTGACGGTAAACTTCTTGTTGATATCCCATTCCACTCCGGCAAGTACCTCGTATGTGCCATGAGAGAGCTTCTCCTGACGCTGGCCACCCATCTTGGCGTTTTTGTCGTCGAAGAAATGGAACTCGGTGGCGGCACGTAGGCTAGGGGTGAACTCGTACCCTACGGCAGCCACGAAAAGTGAAGGCATATCGTAGCGGGTATGTTCGTTAGGCAGATAGTCTGCCACCTTCCCTGCCATATCGCCTAGTTTATCAGGGGCTGAAAGGGCTGTTATAACGGCAGCATTACCATATTGTTCAGCCATAGCTTTGACATCAGTAACACTATATCCGTTGGTGCCCGTTGTACCGACGGTCAGCGTACGGGTGTCGTTTTCTGTGTTAATCTTTGTACGGAACTCATAACGCATGGCAACGGTCCATTTATTCATATGGAAGTCGGCGCTGATGATAGGAGTAAAGCCCCATCCGCGCTGTATGCAGTCCAATTGAAGGTCCATCAGAGGATTGTTGCCAACCATCGCGGCAATATTCTGACCCGGCATGGCTGTCACATGTCCCTTGTAGTATCCGTCATAATAGTTGGTGCGGAAACCAACGGCAGCTGACAGGCAATCAATAATCCTATAGGTAAAGTTGACCTGACCGCCATAGATATACTGCTTGCCCTTCATGGAAGAGTCAAGGATGAAATCACGAGCGAGAGCATCTGCCTGAGCTGCATAAGGAGTGGCGGCGATAGTTTGGTAGAGCGTTGAATATATCTTTGCCGTAATAGGAACGTTGAACATGGGTACACCTTCATCATATTCAACGAAGCCACCGCTACCCACAATACCTATCATGGCTGAAACAGCCCAGCGGTCTTTCTTGTAAGAAGCAAACAGGGCCGGTACGATGGGGGCTGACGCCTCACCATTATACTTTTTGTGGAATGTCTCGCCAGGATTTCCTACTGCGGGGTTGGCAAGGAAATTGTTGATGTTGATTTCAACGTCACGGTTCTGCCAGGGCTTTTGGAAGTTGAGCGATAGTTGCCATCCCTCGTGTCCCCAGGCAAGACCTGCAGGATTGGAGAATACGGCGTCAATTTCTGTCGTAGCACCACGTGCAAACATGCGGTCGAAGGCAATGTGGTAATTTGTGTTGGTCATCAGTCCGCCAGCGAAGGCGCTGACTGTCACGAGGGCTGCAATAGCAGCGGAAACAATAATTCTTTTCATGTAAAAAAAAGTAATTGGTTGACATTTCGTCGGCAAAGGTACAAAGAAAAAAACGAATTCTCGCTTGACATACATTATATTTTTTATTTTAAACCGTTTTTTTTCGTAAAATCTTTGCTAAGAGTGCAAACTTTTTTGTAATTTTGCAGGCTCAAAGGATAATAATTAATAACGCGTTATATTATTTTTATGGCAGACAACAAGAAAATTAAGACTGCGCTCATCTCCGTGTTTCATAAGGATGGGCTTGAAGAGTTGCTGAAGAAACTGAACGACGAGGGCGTGAAGTTCCTGTCGACAGGCGGTACTCAGACGTTTATTGAATCGCTGGGCTACCAGTGTGAGAAGGTGGAGAACGTGACGACGTATCCCTCTATCCTCGGTGGCCGTGTGAAGACATTGCATCCGAAGGTGTTCGGAGGTATTCTGGGCAGACGTGAGCTGGAGAGCGACCGTCAGCAGATGGCTCAGTACGAGATTCCCGAGATTGACCTCGTTGTGGTCGACCTGTATCCCTTTGAACAGACCGTTGCAAGCGGTGCCAGCGAAGAGGATATCATCGAGAAGATTGACATTGGCGGCATCTCGCTGATTCGTGCAGCAGCAAAAAATTTCAATGACGTGGTGATAGTTCCGTCTAAGGCTGAGTACTCTGTATTATTAGACATTCTCAATAAGCAGGGTGCCGAGACCACGAAGGCTCAGCGTCGTATGCTTGCTACATGTGCCTTTGGCGTCAGCTCGCACTATGACACAGCCATTCACGCTTGGTTCGAGAAATAAAGAAGAAAAGAAGTTAGAGAAGTTAAAGAAGTTAAGTTTTTATGGGATTTTTTAGTTTTGTTCAGGAGATAGCAATGGACCTGGGAACGGCTAACACCATCATTATCAGTGATGATAAGATTGTGGTTGACGAGCCGTCAGTAGTTGCGCTGGACCGCCACACCGACAAGATGATTGCTGTGGGTGAGAAGGCTAAGATGATGTATGAGAAGACACATGACAATATACGTACCGTACGTCCGTTGAGAGACGGCGTAATTGCCGATTTCTCTGCCTGTGAGCAGATGATGCGCGGACTGATTAAGATGGTACACACGGGCCACCGTCTGTTTTCGCCCTCACTGCGTATGGTGATTGGTGTCCCCTCAGGTTCTACTGAGGTTGAATTACGTGCCGTACGCGACTCTGCAGAACATGCAGATGGTCGTGACGTATATCTGATTTTTGAGCCGATGGCTGCTGCTATCGGTATTGGTATCGACGTAGAGGCCCCCGAGGGTAACATGATTGTTGATATCGGTGGCGGTTCTACTGAGATTGCCGTTATTTCACTGGGTGGTATCGTATCGAACAACTCTATTCGTACCGCTGGTGACGATTTGACCGCTGATATTCAGGAATATATGTCGCGTCAGCACAACGTGAAGGTATCGGAGCGTATGGCTGAGCGTATCAAGATTGCCGTAGGTTCGGCACTGACCGATCTGGGCGATGAGGCTCCCGAGGACTATGTTGTTCATGGTCCTAACCGTATCACGGCCCTGCCTATGGAGGTTCCCGTATGCTATCAAGAGATTGCCCACTGTCTGGACAAGACCGTTGCGAAGATAGAGAATGCCGTGCTCTCCGCTTTGGAGAATACACCTCCCGAATTGTATGCTGATATCGTGAAGAATGGTATCTGGTTGGCAGGTGGTGGTGCACTGCTTCGTGGTCTGGACCGTCGTCTGGAGAACAAGATCAATATTCCGTTCCACATTGCTGAAGACCCATTGCACTCAGTGGCAAAGGGTGCCGGCATTGCACTGAAGAATGTTGATCGTTTCTCGTTCTTGATGAGATAATTACGGTTAATGGTTAAAGCTCTTTGACCGTAAATGAGAAACCTGCTGGAGTTTCTGAGAAACCATTTCCACTGGTTTCTGTTCGTACTGCTCGAGGCGTTGTGTGCCGTACTGCTGTTTCAGTATAACAACTATCAGAACAGCGTATGGTTTACGTCTGCCAATTGGGTTACGGGTAAGGTGTACGAATGGACATCGTGGATGGAATCGTTCTTCTCGATGACCAAAGTTAATGAGGACTTGACGCTTCGCAATTTCTATCTGGAGCGTCAGGTTACTCAGTTGCGTCGTCTCTATGCGGAGGCGACCACCGAGACGGACGTCAAAGAACAGCAGGAACTGGAGAAACTGCAGCAATACAAACTGATACCCGCCAAGGTAGTGACCAACGAACTGCATCTGGCAAACAACCTGATAACCATCGATAAAGGTGAGAAGGACGGTGTCGAAGTCGGTATGGGTGTAGCCTGCGGAAAGGGTGTCGTCGGTGTGGTTTACTTAACCAATGCCCATTACAGCATTGTTATTCCTGTGTTGAACATGAAATCGTCGCGCATCAGCTGTGCCATCCGCAACAGAGGTTATTTCGGTGTTTTGCGATGGGACGGTAGGGATGCAGGAATTGCTTACGTAGAGGACATCCCCCGTCACGCACGATTCAACAAGGGTGACTGGGTGGAGACGAATGGTTTCTCGACCATTTTCCCACCAGGGATACTCGTAGGTCAAATAAAGCAGGTATACAACTCACGCGACGGACTATCGTATCGTCTGCAAGTACGGTTGTCGACGGATTTCGGCAATCTACGTGATGTAGTGGTCATCAGTGATAAGACGATTGCTGAACGGATGCGACTGATGCAGGCAGCAAGGGACTCGTTGAAGCTAAACGTGTCGGAGTGATATAAGATGTAAGAGGTAAAGTTTATGACGGCAGATTTATTGAAACGTGGATTGGTATTTGTCCTTTTCGTACTGGCACAGGCTATTGTGTTGGGACGTATCCATCTATTCCACTATGCCACACCGCTGCTCTACATCTATTTCGTGCTTGGCTTCGAGCAGAACCAACCCAAATGGGTCATTCTGCTGTGGAGTTTCTTCCTCGGACTATTTATCGACATCTTTGCAAACACACCAGGAGTAGCGGCTGCATCGCTAACATTCATTGCTGCCATACAGCCGTATTATGTCCAATTGTTCCTCCCGCGCGATTCGTCTGAAAATTTGAAACCATCATTAACAACACTCGGGCCCAGCAAGTATTCTGTATACATGATTACGCTGGTATTGCTCTTTTGTATACTGTTTTATTCGCTTGAGTTCTTCAACTTCTTCAACTGGCTGCAATGGGTTATGTGCATCGTTGGCAGCACGGTGATAACGGTGCTGTTCATTTACACCTTTGAAATTTTCAAAAGCAAGCAGTAAATGAAGGATTACGGGGCAGAATACAGGCACTATGTCATTGGCGGAGTGGCCATACTCATTGTGGTGGTATATATCATCCGGCTGTTTCAGTTGCAGATATCCAGCGACGACTACAAGAAGAGTGCCGACTCGAACGCATTTCTGAAAAAGATTGAATACCCCTCGCGGGGTGTCATCACCGACCGTAACGGCAAGTTGCTGGTGTACAATCAGCCTGCTTACGACATCATGGTGGTGATGAACGAAGCCAAAGACCACCTCGACACGCTCGACTTCTGTGAGGCGCTGAACATCAGTCGCGAGGAGTTTGACCGTAGGATGGAAACCATCAAGGACCGCAACAAGAACCCCGGCTATTCGCGTTTCACACAGCAGATATTCATGAGTCAGTTGTCGGACAAGGACTTCTCCGTCTTCCAGGAGAAGATGTTCCGCTTCCCCGGTTTCTACGTTCAGCGCCGTACCATCCGACAATATCAGTATCCCTTTGCCGCTCACGTTCTTGGTGACGTGGCAGAAGTCTCTCCTGCCGATATCGAGGAGGACGACTACTATCAGGCTGGCGACTACATTGGTAAACTCGGCATCGAGCGCAGTTACGAGAAACAGCTGCGAGGGGAAAAGGGTATTCAGATTCTGTTGCGCGATGCACATGGTCGCATACAAGGACGCTACCAGAATGGAAAGTTCGACCGTCGCCCTGTGGCAGGAAAGAACCTGACACTAAGTCTTGATGCCGACCTCCAAGCATTGGGCGAGCGCCTGATGGAAGGAAAAATCGGTTCTATCGTTGCCATAGAACCCTCGACGGGTGAAGTGCTCTGCATGGTGTCATCACCGTCGTACGACCCGCGAATGATGGTGGGACGTCAGCGTTCGAAGAGTCATCAGGAACTGCAGCGCAACGTATGGAAACCCCTCTTGAACCGTAGTATCATGGGTATGTATCCCCCGGGTTCAACGTTTAAGACCACCCAGGGACTGACCTTCATGTCTGAGGGCATTCTGCATCCTACACATACAGCCTATCCTTGCGGTCACGGCTTCAATTTCAAAGGCCTGCACGTGGGTTGTCACGGTCATGGCTCTCCCTTGCCCCTGGTGCCTGCGTTGTCAACGTCATGCAACGGTTATTTCTGCTGGGGACTCTACTACATGATAAACCAGAACATCAGCAAATACGGCAACGTTCACGATGCCATGAACGTGTGGCGCGACTATATGGTGTCGATGGGCTTTGGCTATCCGTTGGGTATTGATTTACCAGGCGAGAAACGCGGCATGATTCCCAACGGCGACTACTATGACAACCGTTACAAGAAGTCGTGGAACGGACTGACCGTCATTTCCATCGCCATCGGACAGGGTGAGGTCACCGCTACTCCTTTGCAGATTGCCAATCTGGCTGCCACGATTGCCAATCGCGGATGGTTCATCACCCCCCACGTCGTCAAGCACGTGCAAGGTGAGAAACTCGATACCCTCTACACCCAGCACCGCCGCACCAAGGCCACTCGTGAGTCTTACGACTACGTGGTGCAAGGTATGAGGGCTTCGGCTACGGGCGGAACGTGTCACGAACTGTCCCGTTATGATTTCCAGGCGTGTGGCAAGACTGGTACCGCCCAAAACCGCGGTCACGACCACTCGGTGTTCATGGGGTTTGCCCCGATGGACAATCCGAAGATTGCCGTTGCCGTTTATGTGGAGAACGGTGGATGGGGTGCCACGTATGGTGTCCCTCTCGGCGGACTTATCATGGAACAGTATATTCACGGAAAACTGTCGGAAGCCTCACAGAAGCGAGCCACCGAATTCCAACACAGACATATATCGTATGGTACAACAAGCAGGTAAGAAGCAACAGAGTGTATTGCGCAGCATCGACTGGTGGACGATAGCTATTTATATCGCCCTGCTGACCTTCGGATGGATCAGTGTCTGCGGAGCCAGTTACTCGTATGGCGAGACGGACATCTTCAGCCTCGACACACGTTCGGGTATGCAGATTGTCTGGATTGGGACGAGCATTGCGCTGGGATTCGTTATCCTCATGCTCGACGACAGGTTCTACGACACCTTTGCCTATATCATCTACGCCGCACTGCTCTTACTGCTCTTTGCCACCATATTCAATCCACATAGCATCAAGGGTTCGCGCTCGTGGCTCGTACTGGGTCCGCTGCGACTGCAACCTGCCGAGTTTGCCAAATTCGCCACAGCACTGGCACTGGCGAAATTCATGTCGGCATACGGCTACAGCATCCACATCTGGAAACATTTCGGAATGACGTTGCTGCTCATCCTGATGCCCATGATATGCATCGTGCTACAGCGTGAGACGGGTTCCGCACTGGTCTATCTCGCCTTCTTCCTCATGTTCTACCGCGAGGGAATGCCGGGTTCCATCCTGTTTACGGGAGTGGCCATGGTCATCTATTTCGTAGTTGGCATTCGCTTTGCCGACGTCCACTTCGGCGAGACACCCACCAGCGTCGGCAAGTTCTCCGTCATCCTGCTCATACAGCTTTTCTCCATCGGTATGGTCTGGGTCTACTGCAACCGTCGCCTGGCATGGAAGTTGCTGCTCTACTGCATTGGTGCAACACTTGTGTCACTCATATTCCTGAAACTGTCTTTTGACATCACCTATATTCAAATGGGACTGACGGCTTTGCTCGTAGGATATTTACTGTGGGAAGGCTTAGGCACGCGCATACGTTCCTATTTCTTTATAGCATTGTTCGCCTTAGGGTCTCTGGGATTCTTCTATGGTGCCGACTTCATCATGCAGAACGTGATGGAGCCTCACCAGCGCTCACGTATCAACGTGCTGCTGGGATTAGATGAAGACCTGCGTGGTGCGGGATATAACGTCCACCAGTCGGAAATTGCTATCGGCTCTGGAGGACTCGAGGGCAAGGGATTCCTCAATGGAACACAGACCAAATTGAAGTTCGTCCCCGAACAGGATACCGACTTCATCTTCTGCACCGTTGGCGAAGAGGAAGGATTCCTGGGTTCTGCCGGTGTGTTGGTGTTGTTCCTGGCACTGATACTACGCCTGATTTATTTGTCCGAACGTCAGCCCCATTCCTTCGGACGCATCTACGGCTATTGCGTACTGTCCATCTTCCTGTTCCACGTGTTTATCAACGTCGGCATGGTGCTCGGACTGACGCCCGTCATCGGCATCCCGCTGCCGTTCTTCAGCTATGGCGGTTCCTCGTTGTGGGGATTCACCTTCCTGCTGTTTATCTTCCTGCGCCTCGATGCCAGCCGCAATCTGTTGAGGAGTTAAGAAACTTATTTCCTGCTTAACTTCAGTCCGACATCCGCTATGCCCGGTAGTATCTCGCGTTTCATGTCGTGGCGCACGGATACATAAAGCTTGTCGCCACTTTGCAGTTCCATCGTGGTTATATGAAACGAATACTGATATTGGCTCACACCTTGCCCTGTAAGGACTCCTTGCTCATTGATGAGGTCGCAAACAAGCGTGTCACGACGCTTTTCGTGCGTGGAACAAACCTCTTGGTCGACAATCAGGTTCAGAGCCATAAACGGATATTCATTGCTGATACGCAGTCCCAGATCCTCTACGTATGATCCCGACTCACCGACAGGGCCGACGACAAACGAGAGCGTGTCGTTGCGCTCCCATCCCGACAGTGGGGTATGTTCGTAGTGATGATAGACGGTCCGTTTGTCACAGGCTGTCATAAGCATGATAAGCAGCGCGAGGCTACTAATATATAATAAGGTATGCTTATTGTTGAGCATCTTGGGGCTGCTGGGGCTTTTTCTTCTTCTTTTTCTTCTTTTTCTTGGCACGGTCGAAACGGGCAATGTTCTCCTGAGTTGCCAAGTCGATAGGACCTTGCGGAGCCTTCTTCTTGCCGTCCTCCAACAACGATTCCGGCTTCTCGCCCTGACGGTTCATCTCAATGATCTGTTTGGCACGTTCGGCAGTAATAGTCTCCAGATTGGCGGCAATGTTCTTGTCGGTAGAGTAGGTGATAAGCCCTGCCAGGATGTCGGCCTTGAAATAATAGTAGTCAGCGTCCAGCGTCTGCAGGATGGTCTCTTTCGACGGCAACTTGCGACTTGCCTCCACGTAGTCGTCCACCTCGTAGTTCAGACAGCACTTCAACTTGGCACACATACCTGCCAGTTTCTGCGGATTCAGCGAGATGTCTTGGAAACGTGCGGCCGACGTTCCGACGCTCGAGAAGTTCTTCATCCACGTGGCACAGCAGAGCTCACGTCCACAGGGACCCGTACCGCCGATGAGTCCGGCCTCCTGACGCGCACCAATCTGCTTCATCTCCACACGGATATGGAATGCTGCTGCCAAGTCCTTGATGAGCTGGCGGAAGTCCACGCGCTCGTCGGCAATATAATAGAAGATAGCCTTCTGACCGTCGCCCTGATACTCCACGTCGCCAATCTTCATCTTCAGACCCAGATTCTTGGCAATCTGACGGCTCTCAATCATCGTCGCATGCTCCAGACGCTTCGACTCCTTGAACTTATCGATGTCGGTCTGACGTGCTATGCGATAGATGCGGCGGATGTCGTCGGCACTCTTCAGGTTCGCCTTCTTCAACTGCATGTGCACCAGTCGTCCCGTCAGCGTCACCACACCGATGTCGTGACCTGGGTTCGCCTCTACGGCAACGATGTCGCCCTTCTTCAGCGGCAGATTGTTCACGTTGTGGTAATAGCCCTTGCGCGTATGCTTGAACTGCACCTCCACCAAATCCGTCGTGTCGGCATTCCCAGGCACGTCGGCCAACCAGTCGTAGGTATTCAACTGACGGTCCTGTCGTCCGATGGCATTTTTACATAGCCCTCGGTCGCAGCCGGTCTTTATCTCGAGTTCTTTTTCCATTTTTTATCTTAATTTCTTTTATGTCGTTATTCCGTAATTCCGTTATTTCGTCACTTCTGAATCAGAAGTACAATCATTTGCAGTGCCATGTCGTAAAACACGATCTTCGCATTGGCATTCTGTCCGATGTCGCGGATGGCCTTGTTGATAAGGTCGTAGATGGGCAGCACGTTGGCTTCGTTGATGAATCTCGCGAAATTCTTGGCGAAATCCTCCTCGCGTTGCGTCATGTAGCAAAGGTCTTCCTGCTTGAAGTTATACATGAAGTTCTCGCGCACGAGCCGCAGGAAATAGTCCAGGAATCGCTTCTGCTTCTCACGACCCAGCGATGCCATGCGCTCCGACCACGTCTTCAGGTCCTTCACCTTACGCTGGTACGACAGGCGCATCAGCGTCTGGAACATATCCAGAAACAGCTCATTCTCCGAATCTGCACTCAGCATTTCCAGCGCCTTCAGCCAACTGCCGTTTGCCATGCGGCTGATGCGCTTGGCCTCGTCCTCCGTCAGTCCGCGCTTCTCCATCAGTGCCTGACGGATGTCCTCGGTGTCAATCTTCTTTACATCCACGCGCTGCACGCGACTGCGGATGGTCTCCAACAGCTTCTCGGGCTCGTTACACACCATGAGGAATACCGTCTGCGAGGGCGGCTCCTCCAGCAACTTCAGGATTTTGTTCGCACATTCCTGATTCATGCGCTCGGGCAACCACACGATGCTGACCTTATAGCCTCCCTGGCTCGACTTCAGCGACAACTTACGCACCAGTTCGTCACTCTCACCAGCGGTGATGATGGCCTGCTGGTTCTCACCGCCCATCAGCTCCAGCCATTCGTTCATGGTGAAGTAGGGACCCGCCATCACCAGTTCGTGCCACTCGTGGGCGAAGTCGTCGCTCACCGGTTTGTGGTCGGCACTCATCGACGGCAGTTTGATGGTAGGGTAGGTGAAGTGCAGGTCGGGATGTTCCAGCTTGCGAAGCATCGGACTCTCGACGGGTTCGCCGAACATGCTTGTCTCGCCGCCTTGCGACAGCAGCACTTTGGCAAAACCAATGGCCAGTGCCAGCTTCCCCGCCCCCTGTGGTCCGGTCAGCATGATAGCATGCGGCAGACGCTCTTCATCCACCATCCGCATCAGGCGCTGCTGCACCTCTCGTTGTCCTATAACTTGCTCAAAAGCCATTACAATTTGCAAAGATAGTGTAAACCGAGCGAAAAACCAAATAAAATTTGAATTTTTCCGAGGTGCAGCCTATTTTCGCTGTTGAAAACAGCAAAATTAGTTAAAAAGTATGGAATTTGCAAGATAATTTCAAAGAAAAGCATTACTTTTGTAATCTGTTAACGAATAACCAATAAAAAATCAAATATGGAATACCAAAAACGTGGTAGCTCAGCCTACCTTTTCTCAATTGTTTTGGTCGCCGTACTCGGCGGACTATTGTTCGGCTACGACACGGCCGTTATCTCTGGAGCCGAAAAAGGTCTTCAGGCGTTTTTCATGGAGTCAAAGGACTTTGCCTACACCGACGGATGGCACGGATTCACCTCTGCCAGTGCACTCATAGGCTGTATCATCGGTTCTGCCCTCTCCGGCTTCCTGGCAACCAATCTGGGACGTAAGCGCTCGCTGATCATCGCCGGAATCCTCTTCTTCATCTCCGCTCTGGGATCCATGGAGCCCGAGTTCCTGTTCTTCACCCACGGAGAACCTTCCTACTCGCTGCTCATCATGTTCAACATCTACCGCGTCATCGGTGGCATCGGCGTAGGTCTCGCATCAGCCATCTGCCCGATGTATATCAGCGAGATAGCACCCTCCAACATCCGAGGCATGCTCGTCTCCTGCAACCAGTTTGCCATCATCTTCGGTCAGCTGGTGGTTTATTTCGTTAACTTCTTCATCCTCGGCGACCACATCCAGCCCCTCGTAGAGGAAATGGGTAAGGGCATTGCAGCCATCAATCCCGCAGCACAGTGGACGGTTACTACCGGTTGGCGTTACATGTTCGGTTCCGAGGCTGTCCCCGCAGGACTCTTCGCACTGCTCATCTGCTTCGTGCCTGAGTCGCCGCGTTACCTTGTCTCTATTGGCAAGGACCAGCGCGCACTTGGCGTACTGACACGCATCAACGGCAGCGAGCGTGCACAGTTCATCCTTCAGGCCATCAAGGAGACGCTCGTTCAGAAGACCGAACGCCTCATGTCCTATGGTGCCATGTGTATCTTCATCGGCATCATGCTCAGCGTCTTCCAGCAGGCCGTCGGTATCAATGCCGTACTCTACTACGCTCCGCGCATCTTCGGCGATATGGGCATGGACAACCCGATGATGATCACCGTCTTCATGGGTGTCATCAACATCCTCTTCACCCTCGTTGCTATCTTCACCGTCGAGAAGTGGGGACGCAAACCCCTCCTCATCTTCGGCTCACTGGGCATGGCACTCGGTGCCTTCGGCGTCGCCGTCACTTTCGGCCATGCCGGTCTCGAGCTCGTCACCGCCGCCTCACTGCTCCTCTATTCGGCATGCTTCATGTTCTCATGGGGTCCCATCTGCTGGGTACTCATTGCCGAAATCTTCCCCAACACCATCCGCGGTGCCGCTGTAGCCATCGCCGTGGCCTTCCAGTGGATCTTCAACTTCATCGTATCCTCCACCTTCGTGCCGATGTTCAACATGCACCTCACCGAGGGCGACGACTTCGGCCACTGGTTCACCTACGGCCTCTACGGTTGCATCTGTGTCATTGCTGCCATCTTCGTATGGCGACTGGTTCCCGAGACCAAGGGCAAGACCCTCGAGGATATGACCAAGCTCTGGCGTTGGAAGGGTTATGTACCCGGTGAGGGCGTTCACGAAGGAACTGCCTACTCCAATCAGGGCGGAAGAGCGTAATCAAAGTTTAAAGTTTAAGGTTTAAAGTTTAAAGTACAAAGTTATGAAAAGAATACTTGTAGCAGAAGACAACGACAGCAACTACATGCTGATGAACTATATCCTGAAGCGTCACTACGAATTCTTCCGTGCCCGCAACGGACAGGAAGCCGTAGAACTGGCAGCGTCCGAGAAACCCGACCTCGTCCTCATGGACATCAAGATGCCCGTCATGGACGGTCTCGAGGCCACGCGTCAAATCAAGGCCGCACAGCCCGAACTGCCCGTCATCGCACTTACCGCCAACGCCTTCGACAACGACCGTCACGCCGCCTTCGATGCCGGTTGCGACGACTTCCTGGCGAAGCCCGTCAATGCCGATAAGTGCATCCAGACCATCGCGAAATATATTGGTGAATAAACCCTATGGAACCGCAGAAAGTCATCATTTCCGATAACTTGCAGCAATCGCTCAGTGAAGCGATTGCTGCTTGCAAATATGACCAGTTGTTCGTACTTGTCGACACCACCACCGAGCGCCTCTGTCTGCCCGTCGTCGCCGACTACGACTGCATGCGCGACGCACGGCGCATCGTCATACCCGACACCGACACCCATAAGACGCTCGACTCCGTCACCCACGTCTGGTCCGAACTCCAGCGCCTCGGGGCCACGCGCCATTCGCTCATGATCAATCTCGGTGGTGGCATGGTCACCGACCTCGGCGGTTTTGCCGCCTCCACCTTCAAGCGCGGCATTCAGTACATCAACATCCCCACCACGCTACTCTCCATGGTCGATGCCTCCGTGGGTGGCAAGACCGGCTTCAACTTCGGGGGACTGAAAAACGAGATTGGTGTCTTCTCCAATGCCAGTTCTGTCATCCTCGACACCACCTTCCTTCGCACCATGGACCGTGAGAACCTCCTCTCTGGTTATGCCGAGATGCTGAAGCATGGCCTGATTTCCAACGACCGCATGTGGGCCCAACTCCTAACGTTCAACGTTCAATGTTCAACGTTCAACGTTCAATTGCTCGCCGAAAGCGTCGCCGTCAAGCAGCGCATCGTCACCGAAGACCCCACCGAGCATGGCATCCGCAAGGCCCTCAACCTCGGTCATACCGCCGGTCACGCCTTCGAGTCGCTGGCCCTCGAGCGTAAGCCTGTCCTCCACGGCTATGCCGTTGCCTACGGACTCATCGTCGAGCTCTACCTCTGTTGTGTCAAGACTGGTTTCCCGCAGCAAAAGATGCGCCAGACCGTTGCCGCCATCAAGGAACACTACGGCCGCATGCCCATCACCTGCGACGACTACCCCCAGCTCCTCGCACTCATGCACCACGACAAGAAGAACACCGGCCACGACATCAATTTCACCCTCCTCGGCGACGTTGGCGACATCCGCATCAACCAAACCGCCTCAGAGGACGAAATCCGCGACGCCCTCGACTTCTACCGCGAGTGCTAATCCGCACCTTTCCGGCAAACGGCCTGCAATTGACAAATTGACAAATTGACAAATTAGTAGTGAATCCCTTTATTTAGGGCTATTCCCAGAGACAATAAATCCCACGTTATGCTTTATAACGTGGAATTTTAGTTGATTTATTGCCCAATTTCAGGGTTATTTTGAGACAAATAACGCTCTTTTCTCGAAATCTTGTAGCGTTACGCCCTTGTTTTGCATCAAGCTCCATAACCGTTCTAATTTAAACAAAACCGTTGGTCGAGCATAAAAAACCTCCACGAATCTCACGACCGGTGGAGGATAATTGTTTAACAATTTAAATACTTTACTGTTATGTAAAAGTATTAATCCCGGCAAAGGTAAGGAATAATATGGATAAATCCAAATTTTTGGTCTGCTTTTTCGTTTTGGCGGAATGCCGAAAATTTTCGGCGATGACAAAGAAGTAAAGAAAAATCCGAAAAAAAATAAATAATGTTAATGTAATTTGACATAAATTAACAAAACAACGCCCTACTGGCGTCAATTTGTCAATTTGTCAATTGTTGGGCGTTTGCACGGGGGTTATATACTATATAGAGGGGGGTTACTTAAATATATTTTTAAATACCTATTTATATTTACATACATTATTATAAAGGGGATTCTTGTGGAGAATGCCCTGCAATTGACAAATTGACAAAATGACAAATTGACAATTGCTGTTAAAAATTTCGGCAAAATATTTCAAAACCCATTTTCAGCCGATTTCAAGAAAATTGTACAATCCATTGTCGTTTCAAAATTAATTCATACTTTTGCAGCGTGAACCGGAAGAAGGGTCTGCTCAATGTCCTCTCAAGGTCTGCTCAAGGGATGTTCCGAGTTTTTGCCTACTATAGGGGTCGGAGGGCGGCAAAACCGAAGGTTTTACAGATGTTTAACAATTTAAATTTTTACAACTATGTCAAAAGTAGGTTTTTGGCTCAAAGGTTCCACTGGTAAGCTCGCCGGAACTACCCTTTACAAGGGCGCAAATGGCGAAACCATTCAGCGCGAAATCGTCAGCCCGTCGAATCCTAAGACGTTGGCTCAGAACATTCAGCGCGTAGTCATGAGCACCGTTGGTGCTGCGTACTCAGTCATGAAGGCCATCTGTGACCACTCTTTCGAGGGTGTCAAGAAAGGTCAGGAGACCATGTCTCTCTTCATGAGTGAAAATATTCAGAAGTGCCGTGCTGCCATCGAAGAGATGCAGGCGCAGGGCGTCAGCTTCGTGAATATGTACTCTTTTGTTCCCGTAGGCATGAAGCATGCATTTGCTCCTAACCAGTATCTGGTTGCCATGGGTTCTCTGCCTCAGGTGAAGACCGCTTGGATTGAGGATGGCACAAGCCACATCGTCTATCCTACGGTTCAGTTGGTTACCACCAACACGTACGAAGAGGTCATCAACAAGCTCAATCTGAAGCGCGGTGACCAGTTGACTTTCTGTACTGTGAAGCAGGGTGCGACGATTCAGGAGACCCAGTTCAACTTCGCTCGCGTCATCCTTGACCCGACGGACGAGAACTTCATGCCTCTGCCTCTGTCAACTGCATTCCTTGACGCGGACGGATACATCAACAAGCCCAGCGTACGTAATGAGGGTAAGTTCAAGTTCCTCATTAACGCAAGCGGATTGCGCTACTGGTACGAGGATACTTACACCACCGAAGAGGACGCTGTCGCTGCATTCGTCATTGTTTCGCGTAAGGAGGGCGACACTTGGAAGCGTTCGACAACGTACGTCGCATATCCCGGTGAGACCGCAGGCTCTTACAGCATGCAGGATTGCCTTGACATGATTAGCAATGGCGCGCAGCACACCATCTACGCAGGTTCAGACCAGTATCTGAACAACGCAGGTGAGGGTGGTGGTCAGGCCGCATCTGACGGACAGCAGAGCGGTGGCGGCAGCAGCTCCGGCGGCAGCACTCCTGCCCAGACCTTCGCTATCAGCTCGGCAACCGTGAACGGTTCGACCATGACGGTCGGAACATCCAAGGGCGTCATGTGCGCAGAGGGTGAGACCACCGAGGATTTGGACATCCGCCTCAACTTCTCGAACGTCGGCGACGCAACGGCCATTCAGGTGTTCAAAGGCAGCGAGCAGGTCGGCACTGACCACGAAATCAGCGGCACTTCTGCTAGCTTCGTAGTATCAGGCGCAGGATACGGCACTTACACCCTCAAGGTGAAGAAGTCCGACAACAGCGTAGCAACTCCGGGCTACACCATCGTCGTATCAGCATACTCTGCTGGCGGCGGCGGCGGCATGGACCAGAACTGATGTTTAACTGAAGCGTGGGGTTGCGGTGAGCCCCGCGCTTCTTAATCATTACGACTATGAGTAATACATTAAAGACAATTTTCAAATGGGTTGGTTACCTGCTGTTAGCCCTTGCAGGCGGTGCCGCAGGCGGCGCAGGTACCACAATGTTATAAGCTATGAACGCCACAAAGAAAATTCAGTACAGTTGCGCCGTGGCTCTGATAGTAAGCAGCATCGCCATGGTGACATACCAAGTCATTGATATTGACGATGTGGCAAACGGCTTGTTGTTTTACGTAGGGCAAGCGTTCCTACTCGCAGGTTCGATTTTCGGACTAGACTATTACGTTGATAAACTCAAAACGTTAGTTAACAAATAATACACTAGTGGTTAGTTTTAGTTCGTATTTTTAGTTTTTTTGGTTAGTAAAAATGATTGGTTTTCTGCTTACTCGTTGCGAAACGGGTAAGCATTTTTTCTTTATTTAAAGGCATTCCGAGAGATTTTGTCAATTTGTCAATTTGTCAATTGCAGGCCGTTTGCCAGAGAGGAGAACGCTTTCCCCTTTGGCGGAAGCCGTTTCCCCGATTGACGGGGACACTCCGCATTAGAAGGGATATCCGATGGCGAAGTGGAGGGTTTGGTTGCGGCTGAAGCTGTCGACATTGAAGTAGCCGGAACGGCTGGTTTCGTAGGGTAGGTGGAGGCCGATGCCCCAGTCGAGACGGATGATGAGGAAGTCGAGGTCGTAGCGGATGCCGATGCCGGTGCCGACGGCGAGCTCGCGGAAGAAATTCTTCAGACGGAACGTGCCGGGGGTGTCGTCGGTTTGGTCGGCGTAGTCGTTGGACGACGCCCATACGTTGCCGGCATCGAGGAAGAGGGCGCCGTGGAGGTTGCCGAAGAGCTGGCGGCGGTATTCGAGGTTGCTGACGAACTTGTAGCAGCCGTTGCGCATGAGGTAGTCGGTGGCGTTGTCGCCGAAACTCTCGACATTACCGGGTCCGATGCCGCGCACAGCCCATGCGCGGAGACTGTTGGCACCGCCGACATAGAACAGTTCGCTATAGGGCAGCCAGTCGCTATTGCCATAGCGGTAGGCGTAGCCGGCATTGATGTGGCCGACGAGTGTGGAGGATTTGTCGAGGGTCCACGTCTTGGTGAAGTCGGTCTCTATCTTGATGAACTGCGAGTAGGGATTCTTGAAGAGTTTCTTGTCCTTCTCGTTCCAGTCACGGCCTGCGAGGAGATAGCATAGTGAGACGACGTTGCCGGACTCGCTGAGGGTGGTCTCCCAGCGGATGGGGTTAGAGAGGCCGACGGGCGAGGTGTAGGTGTAGGTGTAGCGCATCTCGGGGATGAAATGGTCCTGCATGGTGGTGGCGAGATAGGGGTTGATGCGGACCAGCGAGTCGAAGGCGTCGGTATGGCTGTTCATGAACTGATACTTCACGGTGAGCGGCGAGAATTCGTGGCGGCTCTGTGCGGAGGTCTGCCAACGGTAGGTCCATTCGCCGGACACGACATGCATCTTGTAGTAGCTGGGGCGGTAGATGATGTCGGTAGAGGCCTTGGCGATGGTGGAGGGGGTGGAGTAGAAGCGCCGGCGGCGGATGATGCGGCCGTTCTTGTCGCGGCGCACGCGGTTGCCTCCGAAGAACGGTGCGATGATGCGTGGGAACTCGATGGAGGCGTCGGCACCGTATTCGTAGTTGTTCATATTGGATCCGCCACTAGTGGCCCACTCGTAGGAGCCGTGGAGGTTGACGTCGATTTTCTCGCCTCCGCGGAAGGCATTGCGGCGTGTGACACCCATGCGCAGCTCGGGACCCATGCGTCCGATGGTGCGGGCGTTGAAGTTGGTCTCGATGTAGAAGTCCCAGGGCTTGTCGAAGACGCAGTTGAGCGTGAGGTCGAGGGTGTCAGCGCGAGGGGTGAGAGGTGAGAGGTGAGAGGTGAGAGACGTGTCGCGGGGCGTGAAGGTGAAGTCGGTCATGGAGAAGAGTCCCATGGCGTTGATTTTGGCGACGGACTGCTGGTAGTTGTCGTAGCTGTAGAGCTGACGGGGGCGCAGCTTCATGTCGGCCATGAGCACGCGGGTGCGGATGGGGGGCTTCTTGCCGGAATAGCGCACGGTGAAGTAGCGGCCGACAACGGAGTCGGTGGCTTGTTCCCTGAAGGTCTTCTTCATATTGATGGTGACGCGGCCGATGTACCACTTATGGGTGGCCTCGACGGGAACGTCGTTGGCCATGCGCAGCTGCAGCTGGGCGCGACCGTCGACGACGAACGTGTCGGCGAGATAGGAGGCGTAGCTGGGCTGATAGTAGTAGTAGCCGTTGTTGCGCAGGAGGCTGCCGATGCGCTGACGCTCGGCATCGAGGTGGCTGACGACAAAGGGGTCGCCCTTATGGATCTGGGCCTCGGCGGACGTGGCGTGGATGAGGCTGTCGGCCTCGGCGGGGAAGCCGAAATAGCCTATGCTGTCGAGGGTGTAGAGTCGTCCGGGATGCACGTCGTAGGCTATCTTAGCGGTCTTGGGATTCTTCTGCTGGATGACGTCGTAGCCGACGTATCCGTTGAAGTAGCCGTGGTTGTGGAGCACGCCCTCGGCGACCTGTGCGCGCAGTTCGGGATTGACCCACGACATGAGTACGGGTTGCTTGCCGAAGGCCTTGGTCATCCATTTTGCGAACTTGGTGTCGCGGTTGTGGTAGTGGTTCCAGATGGACAGTCCCATGGAGAACGGCATGCGGTAGTAGCTGCTGCCGAAGATGGCGCCGTTGGGTGCGGTGGCCAGTGCGGCCTCGACCTCCTCCTGCGTCTGGGTGAAGTTCTTCGTCGCCACCTCCGCCGTGACGCCTGCGGAGTCGGTGAGCACGTAGTCGTCGTAGGTGATTTTCTTCAGTCCGGTGAAGAGCTGGTCGCCCTCGGGGATGTTCTTCGTCATGGAACAGGCGATGAGGAGGACGGCAGCCGTCAGCAGGAGGATGTATGATGTGAGACTGTTTCGTGTCATGGGCGTTGAGTCTTTAGGGTGTCGGTAGTGACGCTGTCGCGCGGGGCGAGGGCGGGGGAGCCGGTCTCACGCGGACGCATGGGGACGGGCGTCTGTGTATCCTTGAAGCGGAAGATGTCCCAGAAGCTGTTCAGCGAGCGGCGCCACGTGAAGCCGCCGCCGTATTTCTGGGTGTAGCCGTCGAGCCAGTCGTAGCTGTTGTTTTCGTAGAACAGCGTGATGAACTTGTTGGCGGTCTGGTCGAGGCGGTATTCGAGCAGCACATTGTCGAAGAACGACGAATTACGCTCCTGCAGTTCGGCACCGGTGGACACCTTGCCGCCGACGACAATCTTCAGGCGGTTGTTCATGAAGCGCTTGGCGAACTTGAAGGAATAGTCGGTGTGCGAATTGCCCGCCGCGTCGGTGGTGTTGTCCATGCCCATCGAGAGGTCCAGCGTGCGCAGGGCGTTGCCGGTGATGCTGTTGATCTCGCTGTTGAGGAACGAGCTCAGGGCGGAGTTCATGGAGAAGGCACTGGTGTTGCCGTCGGCCAGATACATGCCCGTGGTGAGCATGGTGACAGCGAGTTTGCCGCGCTGTTCGCGACCCATGGCCTGCAGCTCGCTGTGGATCATCATGTCCTCGGGGGCGTCGAGGGTGAACTCCACACCCATGTTGTTGAGCGTCTGGGTGATCTTCACACCGCAGTCGAAATCGACGCTACGTCCCACACCGCTGGTGCTGGAAACGGTGGCCTTGGTGCGCTCGGTGGCGGTGATGTTGAGCGTGGGGTTCATGGGGTCGCCAGTGAACTCGATATAAGAGCCGTCCTGAATGGTGAATGTCTTCAGCGGGATGACGGGCAGCGAGTATTTCATCTCACCGTTCGACAGCGTGTAACGACCGCGGAGGACGAGGTTGTCGGCAGGGGTATATTGCATGCGCAGCGTGCCGCCACCCATGAGGTCGATGTAGTTCGAGTGGTCGGTGTTAAGGTAGGCCATGACGTGTGCACCTTTAGATACATCAATTGTCATATCCGTCTGGAAACCACTGATTTGTGGACGCGTCACAACGACTTGTGTGGTGTCGCTGAAGTCAGTGAATTTCACCAAATCGTTCAGGTGATTGTCCGTCGATAGTGGGGTGTCGCGCAGCACGTAACTCATGTCCGTCGAGCCGAGCACGTCGAGTCGGCCGCGCATGGTGAGGTTGTCCACGGGACCGCTCATGCGGGCAAACATGTTGACGAAAACTTTGCCGTAGGCGATGCTCTTGGGGTTCTCTTCGGCACCGATAATCTGGAAGTCGCGGGCCTGCATGCGGAGGTTCACCAGCATGCGTTCGGGGTTGCTGAAATCGATGTCGCCCTGAATGTTGAGCGGGTTGTTGTTGTAGGCATAGACGGTGAAGTTTTCCAATAGCAGCTTCGAATTGACGATGCGTACGGGGTCGTTGTCGAAACGCAGGCGGACACCGTAGGGGATGCTCTCGAGATAGGAGGAGTCGAGATAGATTTCGCCGTCGACCTTCGGGGCGTCGAGCGTGCCTTTGACGGCCAGTTCGCCTTCACCGTAGCCATGGAATCCGAAGAGCTGGTCGGGGATGAAACCGTTGACCATCGACAGCGGCAGGCGCTCGAGAAGCAGGTGTGCGTCGATGCGCTTGTTATCCTTGTTGTAATAGGTTCCCGTGAGCAGTCCTATCTCGTTGTCGTCCTTCATCAGTCGTGCCTCGATGGCGTGAGCGTCGTCCTCCTTCTGCAGATACATGAGCTCGGTGCTGATGTTGCCGATGGGGCTGCGTTCGTAGGTCATGTTGTGGACGGCCATGTCGCTGACCATCGACAGTTGGCCGTCGGCATTCTGGATGACGTGGAAGTCGCCGTTGAGGATGCCGGTCATCTGGGGCAAATAGTAGGGCAGGACGCTGGTGACCTCGCCCAGGTTCAGCTTGTTGAGGCTGACGGTGATGTCCTGCAGGGCCGTGGGGTCGCTGTCCTCGGAATAGATTTTTACGCCGGTGCCGTCGTCGGCAATGAGGTCTATCTTCGTGCGCACCTTATGACCGCGCGCCAGCAGGATGAAGTTGTCGGGGTTGAGGTTGAACTCCTTGTAGCCGATGGTAGGACGTTCGGGCAGCAGGTGCAGGTTGATGCCGGAATCGACCATCTCGGCCTTGGCGCCCAGACGGATGCCCAGACGGTCGTTGACGTCGTAGTAGCGCACGCCGAAGGTGGCGCCGCGCTCCTGGAACAGTCCGTCGATGAGGGTGTTGAAGACAAACTGCGGGTTCTTCTTGTTGTTGCGTACCTGACCTTGGAACGACAGGTGGTTCTGGCGTTGTACGAGACTGAAATTGATGGTGTCGAGGCGCATGTCGTCGATGGTCAGCGAGTGGACGAAACCCTTGCCGTTGATGCCGGTCTCGGGCGACGTATTGATGTCGAACAGCAACTGCTGGAAGTCGATGTTCTGACTGCTGTTCAGGAAGGTGACAATGGGATTGTCCTGCTTGCTCTCGACGTGGAGCTTCATGACGGGAAGCAGCCGGCGGATGGCGGGCTGATCGATGATGCGCTGGTGGAACTGCCCGGCGACGGAATCGCTGAGCACGGTGAGGCGTCGCAGGAGACGTTCGTAGTCGCCGCTGGCGTCGGCCTTGACGATGAAGTCGCCGCTCTGTGCGCGGAGGTAGGTGGTGTCGGGACGTGTCTTGACGAGCAGTCCGATGTCGCCGGGACGGTAGGTCTTGCTGGAGTCGCGCAGCGTCAGGTCGTTGATGAGTCCGCTGACGCTATGTGTCAGATTCATGTCGGAATTCACGTCGACATGGCCGCAGAGTCCGATGCTCAGCGGATGAGGCGTCAGTCCCATGGCGTAGAGGTCCAAGCGGTTGAGGTCGGCCGTCACCGTACCGTCAATCTGGCGCTTCTTCATCAGTGCATCGACGGTTACGATGCCGTTCATGAGCTTGTTGTCGCTATGGATGTCGGCATGGGCCTGTCCGTTCTTGATGTCGGCCTGTGCCGTCACGTTGTCGAGGTTCCAGTGGCCGTAGCCCAGATGTTTTATGTTGGCGTCGGCATGGAGCGTGGTGCGGGGCGAGAAGACGTCGGTGCCCACGCCTTTGGCCGTGATGTCGGCAGTGACGGTGTAGAACGAGTCGCGCGGCATGAAGTGGTGGAGGTTCAGACGGTCGATGTGGGCGGTGACGTCGTAGCGCATCACGTCGGTATTTATGCGCCCTTTGGCCTTCACCGTACCACCGCCCTCGTGGAGGGTGACGTCGGCGTCATAGTCGGCACCGTCGGCCTTGAGGTGGCCGTTGGCACTCATGCCGTTGGGGATGCGGTAGTTGCGTTGTATGTCGCGAGGCAGGGCGGCTGTCACGAAGCTGAGGTCCTGGGTGCGGGCCTCGAAATCGACGTCGGCGCGGAGGCGTTTCAGGTCGTTGAGATTCGCCACGAAACCGCTGGCTTTGGCAGCCAGTGCGGTGGGCAACGACAGGTCGAGGTCGGTGAATTCCATGCATTCCATGTTGCCCTTCACGCGTCCTTTTACGCTCAGTGGGTATTGTGGCCACCGCTCCTGCATGGGGCGGGGGAGCGACGAGAGGAAGGGCATCAGGTCGTTGCGCGCTAACTGGGCATCCATCGTGAGTTGCATGTTGCCGGGATTCAGCGAGTCCGTGAGCGACAGGGGCATATCGAGGCCGACGATGAGGTCGCTGTCGGCAGTCTTCAGTTGCAGATGGGGCACTTTGACGCTGTCGTTCTCCATGCGCAAAGGACCGGTGTGGAGGCTCAATTGCGGCATGTCGATGTCGTTGTAGCGCAGGGCTCCGTCGTTCCAGTCGATGCTACCGACGCTGTAGGCGGGTTTTCCTAAGTCGGCAAGTACTTCGCGGACTTTCAAATCGCCCATGCGGGTATAGATATGCGTGCTGTCGTCTGCGAGGTGCAACGACAGGTCGCTGCGACTGATGGTCAGACTGTCGGCATGAATAATCCAGAGTGTGGGGGTGGTCGTCGTGTCCTCAGGCACCGAGTCGCGAAGCTGGATATCCAGGTGGGCATCATCGAGTAGCGCACCGTTGACCTCCACCGTCTGTTTGTCGAGGTCGATGCCCTTGCTGGTGAGTGCGAGGCGGTTGAAACGGCCCTTGACGACCGCTGCCTCCACGAAGCCGTTGGTGTTCAGGTGGGTGTTGGTGACCTCCAGTTCGTTGATGATGACGCGTTTCTCCAGCAACGGCCACAGCTCGACGTCGGCTACCATGTGTTCGACGTCGGCAATGGTGTCGCCCTCGTGAATCATCATGAAGTCGTCGATGGCCAAATCCAGTGGGAATGAGAGGTTTACGTGACCCACAGTGATTTGCATGCCGGTCTTCTCGGAGGCGATTTCAGCCACTTTGTCGACGGCCCAGTTTTGGACGGGTGGCAGATAAAGCAACACCGTCAGCACTACAAACAGTACTAACGGGCTCAGCAAAATGCCCAATATCCACCACAACGCCTTCTTCACCTCAACTCTTAACTATTATCTATAAACTTTCAACTTTCACCTTTCAACTTTCACCTTTCACCTTTCAACTCTCTCCCAAATTCCTGTCAGCGGTGCTTCGACGACGATATGTTCCTTCGACACGGGATGGATGAACTCCATCCGGCGTGACAGCAACGAGATGCTGCCGTCGGGATTGCTGCGCTTGGCACCGTATTTCAGGTCGCCCTTGATGGGACAGCCCATCGCTGCCAACTGACAGCGAATCTGGTGGTGACGACCCGTCAGCAGGTTCACTTCCAGGAGCGTGTAGCGGTCGGTATGACCTGCCACACGGTATTTCAGGATGGCTTTCTTTGAATTGGGAACTTCGTGGTCGTAGGCGTACGACTTGTTCTGCTTCTCGTTGCGCACCAACCAGTGTTCCAGGGTGTGCCATTCTCCGTCGTCTGCCATCTGACATCTGACATCTTCCGTCTTACTTACCAGCGCCCAATAGGTCTTGTGCACCTCGCCGTCGCGAAACATCGTGTTCAGACGCGCCAAGGCCTTCGACGTCCGTGCAAACATCACCAATCCTGCCACGGGACGGTCCAGACGGTGAACGACACCGAGGAAGACAGCACCGGGTTTCTGGTACTTTTCCTTGATGTAGGCCTTCACCGTTTCCGACAGCGGTGTGTCGCCGGTCTTGTCGCCTTGCACGATTTCGCCGCTCTCCTTGGCGACGATGATGATGTGGTTATCTTCGTAAATCACCTGCATAACGCCTGCGAAGGTACGAAAAATCGTGCAATATGCAAAATAAAATGGCAAAAAATCAAATTTCTTTTGTATTTCATTCTTTTTTTTCGTACCTTCGCAGCCGGAAACCGTAAACTTCTGACAGTCATGATGAAGAAATTATTGACATTTTTGCTGCTGATGTGCGCCACGGGTGCAGCAGCACAGGCTTATAACGAAAAGTATGGATTCAAGGGGAAATTGAACAACAAGATTCCCATAGAAATCGTGTGGTACACGGGACTGAACGACGGAGAATGGGTGAATGCGGGGTACATCTATTACCCGAATGCAAAGAATCCGGCACCGATCCTCATTGTCGGAGAGGAAACGAAAGCGGACCCGAAGGCACCGAACAGCGACAACCTCTATGCCATCAAATTCACTGAATATCAGCCTGATGGCGCAATTACCGGACGTTTTACGCTGATGTATTACGAGGTGGAGGGCGACTACCATTTCTATAAAGGAACGTGGACGAATCCGACGACGGGTAAGTCGCTGCCGATGACGCAGATGGAGGCCGTGTTCGACAAACCTTCGTGGGTCAAGGAACTGCCCTCGGTGCTCCATGCTCCGAAGCGTGAGGCATGGCGCATAGAGAAGCGTTTCGACAAGGATGAGAACGGTTGGCTCAGTGATATCCACGTCGATTTCTTCGTGAACGGTCAGAAGAGTCCGTTGAGTTTCGAGGAGCCGTTGTGTATTGCCTACGAGGCCGATCGTGCCGACGAACTGCAATGGATCAGGGAGGAGGACGTCAACTTCGACGGCATCCCCGACATCATGGTGTTTATCGGTATGACCGTCCGTACACAGGATATGTACAAGGTTTTCGTGTGGAACCCTGCGACACGCCAATACTACTACGTCGAAGCATTTGAGAGCATTACGGACCCTAACTTCGACGAGAAGAAGAAAACCATTGACTGCGTTATCCGCGACGTCAACACACTCTATTTCGAAACCTACAAGTGGAAGAACGGCAAACTAACGCAAATCAGTTCTAAGAAAGAAAAACTGGAATAATCAGAGGTTTGCAAGTTCGATGACCTTATCGACTGCAGCGCTGAGTCCGTCGACATTCTTACCACCAGCCTGAGCGAAGTGGGGTTGACCACCACCACCGCCCTGAATGAGTTTGGCAGCTTCGCGCACCATCTGACCTGCGTTGAGACCGTGGTCTGAAACCATGTCGTCGCTCATCATGATGGAGAGCTGGGGCTTGTTGTTGTCGTGAGAACCGATGACGCAGAGCAGTGAGCCATTGACAGCGGCACGAATCTTGAAGGCGAGGTCCTTGGCAGCGGCGGGAGCCATAGGCGCTACGGATGTGATGACGGTAACGCCATTGACGGTGCGGGCCTTCTCAACGAGACGCTGGGCGGCACGTTCTACGGCCTGTGCCTGGAAACCTTCAATCTCCTTCTTCATGGCGTCGTGTTCGTCAATGTACTTCTGGATAACGCCTTGCAAGTCCTTCGCATTGTTGAAGAACGACTTGATGTTCTTGAGGATGTCCTCCATCTGGTAGAGACGCTCTTCGCAATCCTTACCGGTGGTGGCCTCAATACGACGGATACCAGCGGCAACACTGCTCTCAGAGAGAATCTTGAAGAAACCGATGCGACCTGTGCTTGTGGCATGAATACCACCGCAGAACTCGCAAGAGGGACCGAAACGAACCACACGGACCTTGTCGCCGTACTTCTCGCCGAAGAGGGCGATGGCACCGAGTTTCTTAGCCTCGTCGAAAGGCACGTCGCGGTGCTCGTCGATATGGATGTCCTGACGGATCATGTCATTGACCATGCGCTCTACCTCACGGAGTTGCTCGTCGGTGACCTTCTCGAAGTGTGAGAAGTCGAAGCGCAGGGTGTCGGGTGATACAAACGAACCCTTCTGCTCTACGTGGTCGCCGAGAATCTGCTTCAGGGCATAGTCGAGCAAGTGGGTAGCAGTATGATTGGCAGCCGAAGCGTTGCGCTTGTCGGTATCGACACATGCCATGAACTCGGCAGCGGGATCCTTCGGCAACTGCTTCACGATATGGACGCTTTGGTTGTTTTCGCGCTTGGTATCGATAATGTCGATGGTCTCGTTCTCGTTGACGAGCACACCGCAATCACCTACCTGTCCACCCATCTCACCATAGAATGGTGTGGCGTCGAGCACGAGCTCGTAGAACTCGTTCTTCTTCTGGGTGACCTTACGATAACGCAGGATGTGACAGTTGTATTCGGTATAGTCGTAGCCTACGAACTGCTGTTCACCAGCCTGAAGCTCCGTCCAGTCGCTGTTCTCAACGGCAGCGGCATTGCGGGCGCGTTCCTTCTGCTTCTGCATCTCGACGTTGAACTGTTCCTCGTCAACGGTGAAGCCGTTCTCACGACAGATGAGTTCCGTGAGGTCGAGGGGGAAACCGTAGGTATCGAACAGACGGAAAGCCTGAACACCATCCAACTGGTTCTTGCCCTGAGCCTTGAGATCTGCCATAGCCTTATCGAGCAGGGAGATACCCTTGTCGAGGGTGCGCAGGAAGCTGTCCTCCTCTTCCTTGATAACTTTGGTAATCAGCTGCTGCTGAGCCTTCAGTTCAGGGAAGGCATCACCCATCTCATGAACGAGGGTGGGGACGAGCTTATAGAGGAAACCGTCCTTCTGTCCAAGGAAGGTGTAGGCATAGCGTACGGCACGGCGGAGGATACGACGGATGACGTAACCGGCCTTGGCATTAGAAGGCAACTGACCGTCAGCAATGGAGAACGATACGGCACGCAAGTGGTCGGCGCAGACACGCATAGCGACATTGATGTCGTCCTGTTCCTTGCTAATAGGATTCTGAGTCTCCTCCTCGAAGGTGAAGTATTTCAGACCCGTGATGTCCTGTTCGGCCTTGATGATGGGCTGGAAGACATCAGTATCGTAGTTCGAGTGCTTGCCCTGCATCATGCGAACGAGGCGCTCGAAGCCCATACCGGTATCAATGACGTTCATCGAGAGCTTCTCCAGAGAACCATCAGCCTTGCGGTTGAACTGCATGAACACGAGGTTCCAGATTTCGATGACCTGTGGATCGTCCTGATTGACGAGTTCACGACCAGTCTTGCCTGATGCGGCTTTCTGCTCGGGAGTGCGAGAGTCGACGTGAATCTCAGAGCAGGGACCGCAGGGACCCGTATCGCCCATCTCCCAGAAGTTGTCGTGCTTGTTACCATTGATGATATGGTCCTCGGGCACGTGTTTAGCCCAGTATTTTGCAGCCTCGTCGTCGCGAGGAATGTTTTCTTCGGGTGAACCCTCGAAGACGGTGACGTACAGATCAGCAGGATTCAGCTTCAGTACATCAACGAGATACTCCCAAGCCATATCGATGGCACCCTCCTTGAAGTAGTCGCCAAACGACCAGTTGCCGAGCATCTCGAACATGGTGTGGTGGTAGGTGTCGTGACCGACTTCCTCCAAGTCGTTGTGCTTACCGCTGACACGCAGACACTTCTGAGTATCCGCACGACGACGCGGTTCAGGGTCGCGCGTACCTAATATAATATCTTTCCACTGGTTCATGCCCGCGTTGGTAAACATCAGCGTGGGGTCGTCCTTGATAACCATCGGCGCAGAAGGCACGATGGCGTGTTGTTTTGACTCGAAAAACTTCTTGAAAGAGTCGCGGATCTCGTTGGCTGTCATCATAAATCTATCTTATGTTTACTTTTAAAGCCACTGAAAATCAGTGGCTTTTCGTTCTTCGTGATCCGTTTGGGGCTCGAACCCAAGACCCCAACATTAAAAGTGTTGTGCTCTACCAACTGAGCTAACGGATCTACCTTTTTGCTTGAAAGCGGGTGCAAAGGTACAACTTTTTGGTGAAACAGCCAAATTTATTGGGATGTTTTTTTATCTTTGGCACTATCTTCCTCTAAAGCACGCTGGTAACACTCGCGGCAAAGCGGTTCATATTCTTGTGTTTCACCTAAGAGTACACGCTTGTCATTTGCGACGGTTCGATGACTGACATAAGCCAGTGATCCACACTTGACGCAGATGGCATGAACCTTCGTGACGTCATCGGCAATGGCACACAGGGCGGGCATGGGACCAAAAGGAATGCCGCGGAAGTCCATGTCGAGACCAGCAATGATAACACGTATGCCACGATTGGCTAATTGGTTGCAGACGTCAACGAGCCCGTCGTCGAAGAACTGCGCCTCGTCAATACCAACCACATCAATGTCGGACGACAGCAACAGGATGCTTGCTGACGAGTCGAGTGGGGTAGAGGGGATGGCATTGTGGTCGTGACTCACCACCTCTTCGTCGCTGTAGCGCGTGTCGATAGCTGGTTTGAAGATTTCGACCTTTTGCTTAGCAAATTGTGCACGACGTAGACGACGGATGAGTTCTTCCGTTTTTCCTGAGAACATGGAGCCGCAAACCACTTCAATTCTGCCTGGGCGACGGCTCTCGCCCGATGTAGGATAAGTAATCATGGTGCAAAGATAATAAAAATTAGCTAAATAAGAAATAAAAACAAAAATATTTTGTAACTTTGCAGCCGAAATGGGCATATTATATATTGTACCTACACCTGTGGGCAATATGGAAGACATGACGCTGCGTGCCATTCGGGTCCTGAAAGAGGCCGATGTGGTGCTGGCGGAGGATACGCGGACATCGGGTATTCTGTTGAACCATTTCGGTATCAAACAGCATCTGCTTTCGCATCACAAGTTCAACGAGCATGGAACGAGTGCTTCGGTAATCGAGCGTTTGCAGGCAGGACAGACTGTTGCGCTGATAAGTGATGCAGGAACCCCAGGCATTTCTGACCCAGGCTTCTTTCTTGTGCGTGAGGCAGTCCGTGCGGGAATTGAGGTGCAAACATTACCAGGTGCTACGGCTTTCGTTCCGGCATTGGTGTCGAGTGGTCTGCCATGCGACCGCTTCTGCTTTGAGGGCTTCCTACCCCAGAAGAAAGGTCGTCAGACAAAAATCCAGAGTTTGGCTGATGAGGAACGGACGATGGTGTTTTACGAATCACCCTATCGCGTATTGAAGACTCTGCAGCAGTTTGCTGAGGTATTCGGCAGCGAGCGTCAGGTCAGTGTGTGTCGCGAGATATCAAAGGTTCACGAAGAGAGCGTTCGAGGCACGTTGTCCGATGCCATTGCTCATTTTACGGAACATGAGCCTCGCGGAGAGTTTGTTATTGTGTTGGCAGGAAAAGAGAATAAAAAAGAAAGTAAAACAGATAAATAAAATTACATCAAGAAAATGAAAAAAGTATTATTGTTTATTGTAGGTGTGTTGTCACTGACAGCCTGCAACCAGAAAAGTGGAAGTAGCGATATGCTTACCCAGCAGGCAGACTCGCTGAATCGAATTATTGCCCAGAAGGACAATGAGATTAATGACATGATTGGTACGATGAACGACATTGAGGAAGGCTTCCGTGCCATCAATGCCGCAGAGGAGCGTGTCGGTGTGGCCCGCCAGGGTGAAGGTGCTTCAGCCAAAGAGCGTATCCGTGAGAACATGGTGTTTATCCAGCAGACCATGCAGCAGAACCGTGAACTGATTAGCAAGTTGCGCAATCAGCTTCGTCAGAGTTCTGTGAAAGGCGACCAGTTGCGCCGAACCTTGGAAAGTCTGACTCAGCAGATGGAAGAGAAAGATGCTCAACTGAAAGCTTTGCAGGCAGAGTTACAGGCCAAGAATATTCAGATTCAGGAACTGACGGAGCAGGTAACAGACTTGTCGGAGAATGTCAGCAACTTGAAGGAGGAAACTACCGAGAAGTCGCAGACAATTTCTCAGCAGGACAAGCAATTGCATACCGCATGGTTTGTTTTTGGAACAAAGAAAGAGCTGAAAGAACAGCGTATCATCGAGGATGGCGAGGTGCTTCGTTCAAACTTCAATCAGGAGTACTTTACCAAGATTGATATCCGAGTAGACAAGGAAATCAAGCTTTATTCACGCTCTGCCAAGCTGTTGACGGATCATCCTGCATCGAGCTACAAACTGGAACAGGATGCAAACAAGCAGTATGTCCTGCGTATTGAGAATCCTTCGAAGTTCTGGTCAACGAGCAAATATCTGGTTATCCTTGTGAAATAATCCAATATTTCCAAGTGATATAAAAAATAGGATTAAATCATCCTTTTTGTAACAAATGTTGCGAAAAGGATGATTTATTGTTTTGTGGTTTGCATAATTGTTCGTACCTTTGCAGCCCAATATGTACTATTTAATGAATAAGAGATTCTTTTTGCTTATAGCCGTGTTGCTGATGTGCGTATGCAGCATAAAGGCTGTCCCGGCTCATCCTGGAACCATAAAGGTGCAACAGCCTGATGGCAGTTTTGTGACTCTGCGACTGGTAGGTGACGAGTGGCAGCATTTCCAGACGACAGCCGATGGCTATTCCGTTGTGAAAAACCAGCAGGGCTATTATGTCTATGCCGAGAAAAAGAACGGACAGTTAGAGGCTACGGCTCTTGTGGCTCACGATGAGGCCGAGCGCACGGTTTCAGAGCAGACCTATCTGTCGACTGTTAAGAAATATCAGGCTCCGGATATGTCCGAACGTCAGGTACAGGAGCGCCAATTGGTGCAACGGCGCCGGCAGGAAATCCTTGCAGGTCGTCGTGCGCAAGGAAATAGAGCTACCAATTATAGTAATTTCAGGGGGCTTATTATCCTCATTGAGTTTAACGACAAGGGTTTTTCGCGTGAAGACTATCCGGAGATAATTACCAATATGGTCAATAAGGAAGGCTTTACGGGTTTTGACAATCGAGAGCTTACGGGCAGTGTACGCGATTATTTTTCGGACAATTCTGATGGTAAGTTCCAACCGCAGTTTGATATCGCTGGTCCCTATAAGGTGGAATACAGCCAATACGACTGCAACGTTAAAACGGGTGGTAAAATTGGTCAGATATTGAAAGCTGCCATCGATTCTGCCGATGTTGTCGGTGATGTGAATTTCAAGGATTACGATGGCAATGGCGACGGATATGTCGATTTGGTCTTTTTTATTGTTGCCGGCAATGGTGCCAATTATAGTGGCAATAACGAAGACCTCTGGTGGCCTCATCGCAGTGGACTTTGGGGAGTTAAGAAGGATGGCGTCTATTTGCAGGACTATGCCAGCTCTACAGAGCTGTTGGGCTATATGTCCCGCCCCTCGACGGTTCAAATCGACGGTATCGGTACTATCGTTCACGAGTTCAGCCATGTTCTGGGACTGCCTGATTTTTATGATACCGACTACGAGAAGGGCGGTGGTCAAAGCTACGACCCAGGCGATTGGTCGGTAATGGCCAGCGGTTGTTATGCGGACAGCGGCGATACTCCCGTAGGCTATTCTCTCTATGAGCGCTATTCCGTGGGTTTCTGTGAAGAACCAGAGCAAATTACGGCAGAGGGTAGCTATACACTGGAGTCCCTGTTTAGCAGTTTTACGGGTTTCCGAATCGATTCACCTGTAAACAAGGAATTCTTCCTGTTTGAGAATCGCCAGAAGGACGCCTTTAAGTGGGACAAGTGTCTGCCAGGAAGTGGCATGCTGGTTCACAGGGTCGATAAAACGAATACTGGTGTTTGGTATAATAATACGATTAATGTTAATCCTGATCATAATTACTATGAGGTAGTACGTGCCGGTGGAAACGGTTCTAGTGGAACGGCCGCTGACGTTTTCCCAGGAACACGCAAGGTGACGACACTGAATGCCAAAACGACTCCTGCCAATCTGAAGACGTGGAGTGGTAAGTCAACGCGATGGGGATTGAAAAATATTCAGATGGCAAATGGCGTTATTACATTCGACATTGAGGATATTTATGCGTTAAGGGAGCTCTCTTTGCCGGAATCATTAACCGTTTGTATAGGGCTTGTAACCCAGTTGGAGGCAGTTGTAGAACCGGACGATGCCATCTATCAGTTGACTTGGTCGTCTGACAATGAAAGTGTTGCCACCGTCGATAAAGATGGAAAGGTGAAGGGTATTGCTGAAGGAAAATGTACTATTACTGCCGAAAGTAACAATGGAGTGAAGGCGACTTGTCAGGTGATAGTTGAGTATATAGAGCCAATAAGCCTTTCAGATTTTAAGTCTTTGCCAGAGGGTGAGGTTGCCCTGTTGCAGCTGACGAACGCACAAGTGCTCTATGTCTATGAGAACACAGCATATGTTCGTGAAGACGAAGAGAATAGCTGTATTATGTTTAAGGATATGGACCTCAACCTAAAGAAAGACGATGTGCTTAATGGTATGGTGTTGGTCGGCGTAGATGAAGAAAACGGGATGAAACAGGTTTTGGGCATCGAAGGTTCAACCAATGACAGTAATCTCGAAATAACATCTGGCGAAGAGGCTGAACCGCGTGAGAAAAAACTAGAGGAATTGTCGCCAGCAGATTATTCTGATTACGTTCTTGTGAAACAGGTTCAGTTGGTAAAGGATGATGGCATTTGGGCAGTTAGTGAAGACGGCAACGTTCGTGTCCGTATGTGGAATAAATTCATGGATATGTCTATTCTGTTGAAGAATTACGATGGCAAATATTTCGATGTCTATGCCATTTATGGTACTGATGTTCTCGATGGCTCAGTCATCAATGAACTTTATATGGTAAAGACGCCTGTTGAGGTTGAAGCTCCGACGGCTATCAATGAGGTAAGATGGAAGATAGATGAAGGAAGTGGCGACCTCTATAATCTGAACGGTCAGCGTGTCGACCAGCAATACAAAGGCTTGGTTATTCGTAACGGTCGAGTGGTATTGAACAAGTAAAAAATAATTTACGTTAACGATTTAGTAAGAAAAAGTGGCGAAAATGTTGCATATTTCGCCATTTTTTTTGTAATTTTGCAGCGTCTTTTATACTAAAACAAAACAAAATTATCGATAATTCAAGCAATGGAACAAGTTTTTAGTTACATTATTAGTCTGGGCGCTTCGGTCATGATGCCAATCCTGTTTACCATCATTGGCCTCTGTATCGGCATGAAGTTCGGCAAGTCGCTCAAGTCAGGACTCTATGTGGGCGTCGGTTTCGTGGGCTTGGGCATTGTTACCGCCCTGCTGACTAATAATTTTGGCAGTCCGCTGTCGGAAATCTCTCGTTTGTACGACTTACAGCTCGGCGTGTTCGACATGGGTTGGCCTGCTGCAGCTGCTGTTGCCTACAATACCGCAGTAGGAGCGCTGATTATCCCTATCTGTCTGGGCGTGAACTTCCTGATGCTTATTACAAAATGTACGCGCACGGTGAACATCGACCTGTGGAACTACTGGCATTTCGCCTTCATCGGTGCGGTGGCTTATTTCGTGATGGATCAGTCGTTGGCTTGGGGCTATTTCGCCGCTATCGTGTGCTATATCAACACGTTGGTGATGGCTGACCTGACAGCTTCAAAGTTCCAGAGCTATTACGACGATATGGACGGCATCTCCATTCCACAGCCTTTCTGTCAGAGTTTTACGGCTTTTGCCATTGGCATCAATTGGTTGCTCGACAAGATTCCTGGTTTCTCGAAACTCGACATCGATGCCGAGGGCCTGAAGAAGAAGTTCGGTGTGTTGGGTGAACCCATCGTGCTGGGTGTCATTGTCGGTGCCCTGATTGGTGCCGTGGCCCAGTTGGATATCAAGAAAGTCCTCTTCCTTGGTGTGACGATGGGTGCCGTGATGGAACTCATTCCCCGTATCACGAAACTCTTTATCGACGGTTTGAAGCCGATTGCAGAGAAGACGCAGGAGGTGGTACAGAAGAAATGGGCAGGCAAGAAGGTGTACATCGGTATGTCGCCCGCACTGGTCATTGGTCACCCGACGACCCTCGTAGCCTCGCTGATTCTCATTCCATTGGCTCTGCTGATGGCTGTCGCACTGCCAGGTAATGAGTTCCTGCCGCTGGCTTCATTGGCTGGTATGTTCTACGTGTTTGTGATGGTGTTGCCCTATACGAAGGGTAATGTGGTGAAGACGCTGATAGTCGGTATCGTAGCAGTCGGCATAGGTCTGTGGTTTGTCACTGATATGGCTCCGGCCTTCACGCAGGCTGCTCAGACGGTGTATGCCCAGACGCAGGACCCTGCAGCGAAGATTCCTGAGGGCTTCCAGGCTGGTGCCCTCGACTTTGCCAGTTCGCTCTTCGGTTGGGTCATCTACAAATGCGTGGATAATCTGGCCTATGTAGGTATGGGCGTGCTCACCATTATCACGTTGGTGATGATGTGGATTAACCGTCAGCGTATTGTGGCAGATGAAGCGAAAAGTAAAAATGAATAACTAAAATAACAAATGATGAAGAAAACAATTCTTACGATTGCAGGGGCTATTGCCCTCTCGCTTTCTGTTGCAAACGCACAGGAAGCCGACAGGTTCGTAGGCGCACAGCATGTGAAATTCCAGACGGCCTGCCATCCTGAAGACGTGAAGCACTACGACACGAAGTTGCTTCGCGAGCGTTTCGTTATGGAGAAGGTGATGACTGCCGACTCCATTCTGCTGACCTACAGTCATTACGACCGTTTTATCTTCGGTGGTGCTATGCCTGTCAACAAGACCTTGAAGCTCGAAAACTTCTGGGAACTCGGTCTTGACGTGGATAATACCATCAAGGAGAAGTATTTCATGTACAACCGTGAGCTCGGTGTTGTCAACTGTGGCGAAGGCGACGGCTGGGTGATTGTCGACGGTAAGGAGTATGCGCTTTCTCCCAAGGAGGCTCTTTACATTGGTCGCGGCCATATTGGCAAGGATAAGGACGTCAACAAGTCTGTTGAATTCCGCTCGAAGGACGCCTCGAAGCCCGCTAAGTTCTATCTGAACAGTGCTACCGCTCACCAGCATTACAAGACCCAGTGGATTACCCTCGACGGACGCAAGGGTTCGTTGAAGGCAGCTGTTTGGGGACCAGTAGGCACCGTAGAGGAAGCTAACAACCGCACCGTCTATAAGCTCATCGTGAACGACGTATTGGAGGAAGGTCCCTGCCAGTTGCAGCTTGGTCTCACCCAGCTCAATCCCGGTGCAGTGTGGAACACGATGCCTCCTCACACCCACGGTCGTCGTATCGAGGCTTACTATTACTTCAATCTGCCTGACGGACAGACCATTTCTCACGTGATGGGCCAGCCTCAGGAGAGCCGTAACGTTTGGCTCCACAACGAGCAGGCCATCATGTCGCCTGAGTGGAGTATGCACGCCGCTGCCGGCACCTATTACTATACCTTCATCTGGGGTATGGCTGGCGAGAACCTGTATTACAACGACAAGGACAACATTCCCGTCATCGACATCCGATGATGGAAATGTCAGCATAATGAAATAACGTAAAAACGAAATAACAATGACTCCAATTCAAACTACCAAGATGTCCAACTTCCGTTGGGTCATTTGTGCGCTGCTGTTCTTGGCAACGACCATTAACTATATGGACCGTCAGGTTCTGTCACTCACGTGGAAAGACTTCATCGCTCCAGAGTTCCACTGGACGGACGGTGACTACGGTACGATTACCGGTATGTTCTCGCTGTTCTATGCCATTGCCAACCTCTTCGCTGGTAAGTTCATCGACTGGATGGGCACCAAGAAAGGCTACCTCATCGCCATCTTCGTATGGTCGTTGGGTGCCGTGCTTCACGCTGGTTGCGGCTGGGTGGCAATGACCGTTGAGGGTTACGACTCTGTTGCTCAGCTCGGACAACTCACGGGTGATGCCGCTGTGGCCATCGCTACCATCTCCGTATGGCTGTTCCTCTCGTGTCGTCTGATTCTGGCTGTCGGTGAGGCTGGTAACTTCCCTGCTGCCATCAAGGCTACGGCAGAGTATTTCCCCAAGAAAGACCGTGCTTTCTCCACCTCCATCTTCAACAGCGGTGCCTCTGTCGGTGCTCTCGCTGCTCCCGCTACCATTCCCTTGCTGGCTCGTGCCTGGGGTTGGGAGATGGCGTTCATCATCATCGGTGCACTGGGCTTCATCTGGATGGGCCTGTGGTCTTGGCTTTACGATAAACCCGCCAAGAATCCACGCGTCAATCAGGCCGAGCTCAACTACATTGAGCAGGACAACGACCTCGCTGAGGCTCAGGATCGCGATAATGTAAAGGAGGAGAAGACCATTCCGTTCTTCCAGTGCTTTACCTACAAGCAGACGTGGTCGTTCCTCGTGGGTAAGTTTATGACCGATGGTGTTTGGTGGTTCTTCCTGTTCTGGGCACCAGCATATTTCTCCGACCAGTATGGCTACACCTCCGACTCGGCTATGGGTATTGCGCTTATCTTCACGCTCTATGCCATTGTGACCATCCTGTCTATTGGTGGTGGCTATCTGCCCACGTACTTCGTCGACAAGAAGGGCATGAATCCCTATCTGGGCCGTATGCGTGCTATGTTCATCTTCGCCTGCTTCCCCGTACTGGGTCTCTTCGCACAGCCTATGGGAGCCTATAGCGCTTGGTGGCCTGCCATTCTGATTGGTTTGCTTGGCGCTGGTCATCAGGCTTGGAGTGCCAATCTGTTCTCGACCATTGGCGATATGTTCCCCAAATCTACCATTGGTACGATTGTAGGTCTGGGTACGATGGCTGGTGGTATCGGCTCAATGTCCATCAACCTCGGAAGCGGAAAGTTCTTCGACTGGGCAGCTGCTCAGGGTGCTAACTTCCAGTTCTTCGGCTTCGAGGGCAAGCCCGCTGCTTACATGGTGGTGTTCTGCATCTGTGCCGTAGCCTATCTCATCGGCTGGTGCATCATGAAGGCCCTCGTACCTAAGTACAAGCCCATCGAACTTGATTAAAATCCTCTGACCGTCCAAGGCAGGAAACCTTGGCGTTTGAGTGCATAGATGAGCCCCTCGCTCATGGCTTCATTATCCTTTCGCGTATAGCGGATGTCGGTGAAGACTTGTGCGAGGGTCTCTTTATTGTTGATACGCACAAACTCCAGGTTCTCAGGGCGGTGCTCCTTGTCCTCGTAGTATTTGTCGATGTCCATTGCCAGATAGTCATTGTAGGTCTCTTCGTGCACGAAACTCTCCATTGGCAGACGGTCGGATAGGGGAGGCTCTTCGTCAGGCCAGCCTACGGTCAGCGTTGCTACGGGGAACGTCAGTTTCGGCAATTCCAGCAGGTCGATGATAGCCTGAGGCTGATACACCGTCGTCCCCAGATAGCAATAGCCCAGTCCCTCTTCATCCATCAGGTTACACAGGGTCTGCGTGTACAACAGCGCATCTGTTGCCGCGTTGATGAACGACAGGAAATTGTCGTAGCCCGGCTCTGCGTTCCGGCATCGTGCCCACGTCGATGTGCGGTTGAAGTCTGCGCAAATGGTCAACACTACTGGAGCCTGCATCACCATCGGCTGGTTGAAGTGTACTGGTGCCAGCTTTGCCTTCATCTCTGGCGAACGTGTCACCACCACGCTATACAGTTGGAGATTGCCCATTGTTTGGGTTCTGCTGGCCTCAGTCATGAGGCGGTTCAGGAGCTCTGCGCTCACTTCTTTGTCACTATATTGGCGAATGCTACGCCTGGTCATTAAGTTCTTCATATTACAAATCCTTTTATATTCCGCCTGCAAATATACACAATAAAATCGAAGTACGCAAGCAACTCCTGCAAATAAGTTTTAATTGACTTATTTCCATGGATAGATTTGCACCTCGTCACCTTACTGGCTGAACGGCGTTCTGCTCCCTGCTGTGTGGCCGACAGCAGGGAAGTGTCAAGCCGACAGCAGGGAGCAGAGTGTCAGTCTGCTGGGAAGGTGTCAGAGACAATACTCTTGGAGTAATCGAAAATACTCCAAGAGTATTCAAAATTTCTTTCGGAGTATTGAATTTAATGCCGGTAAACCTAAAGTTTTGTGGCGCTAAAGTCAAAGTTTAGCGGTAGTAAACTGCTAACCCGCTTCCCATGGTAGAAATCGTCAGGTACCTGATTCCAACAGCAATAGTCCTTCGTTCATTACCTGTTTTTTATTGATCATTCCATCACTTTGATGACCAGCGACATGTCGCAGTTTTTCAGGATCTCGACCATGCGGTCCTCGTCGAAGGAAATGCAGCCGCCGGTGTAGGGTTTCGAGCCTTTCACATGGATAAAGATGGCACTGCCTTTGGGATAGATGCACTCCGTTTGTTGTTAATCTGTTGGTAAAGATAGTGATTTTTGTTGAGATTACAAAATTTTGGAGTAGAAAAAACAAGTTTTCCTTTGGTTCTTTCGCTCGATTTGCACTATTTTTTCGCTTCGCGAGAAGGTACTCTCGCTCGAAAGAACAAAGAAAAATAAATTTTCCTTTGGTTCTTTGCTCGCTTATTCGTACCTTTGCAAGCAAAATTACAATAAGCGCGCGAAGAAGTATGATTAAGAATACAAACGAGACACTGACGGAATGGCTGGTCAGGACACTGGCTGCAGCCAGCCAACAGACGGAAACATCCCTGACGGAACAGCAGATAAAGAAGATGCTGGACAAGATGTTGGGGGCATTGACACCCAAAGAAAGCAAACAGTTGACAGTGGTTGCCGATGTGGCTGTGAAAGAACTGATGCACAACCAGCGTCCTGACGTGACGGAGGTTCGTCCGAAGGTGCTGGAATGTGACGTGGTGCGTTTCCAGAACAACAAGGATAAATGGGTGGCGCTGGTAGGTCTGCTCGACGGATATCCTTATGAAATATTCACTGGTCTTCAGGACGATGATGATGGTATCTTGTTGCCGAAGTCGGTGACGAAGGGCAAGATTATCAAACAGGTGAATGAAGATGGTACGAAGCGCTACGACTTCCAGTTTGAAAACACGCGTGGTTACAAGATTACCGTCGAAGGGCTGTCTGAGAAGTTCAATCCGGAATATTGGAACTACGCCAAGCTGATATCTGGTGTGCTTCGCTATCGGATGCCGCTGGAACACGTCATCAAGCTGGTGAGCTCGTTGCAGTTGCAGTCGGAGAGCATCAACACGTGGAAAGTCGGCGTAGAGCGCGCGCTGAAGAAATATATAGATGGTTCGGATGACGGTGAGCAGTAATATCTTTCTGGACGAAGTACGCATTCACGCCTACCACGGGGTGATGCCTCAGGAGAATGAGGTAGGGCAGGACTTTCTGGTGTCTGCTCGCTGTGGTGTGGATATGACATCGGCCATGCAGTCCGACCAGTTGGAGTCAACGCTGGACTATAGTCTATTGTACCGTCTGATAGAAGAAGAAATGCACAAGACGTCGCAATTGCTGGAACATGTCGCAGGACGTATAGCCGACCGCGTGTTTGGCGAATTTCCGAAAGTGACGTCGCTGGACCTGAGAATAACAAAATTAAATCCGCCCCTCGGAGGCGACTGCAAAGGGGCAGGAGTGGAATTGCATATAACAAAAGATTGATGAGGATACGATTACTGATATTGATGCTGATGATGACAGTGACGATGGTTGCTGCCAACAAGAAATTTACGCTGGTGATTGATGCCGGACACGGAGGCAACGATGCCGGCGCCATAGGAAAAATTACGAAAGAGAAACACATCAACCTAAACGTCGCACTGGCCTTCGGTCGGCTGGTGGAACGCAATTGCAGCGACGTAAAGGTTATCTATACGCGCAAGACGGATGTTTTCATTCCCTTACACACGCGCGCGGACATTGCTAATAAATATAAGGCCGACCTCTTTATCTCCATCCATACGAACGCATTGCCCAAGGGACATATTTCGCGAGGCATCGAGACCTACACGCTGGGTATGCACCGTGCGGCAGACAATCTGGAGGTGGCTAAGCGCGAGAACGAGGTCATTCTCTACGAGAAGGACTATAAGCAGCGCTATCAGGGCTTCGACCCAAACTCGTCGGAGAGCTATATCATGTTTGAGTTCATCCAGGACCACAACATGGCGCAGAGTGTCGATCTGGCGAAATTCGTGCAGAAACGCATCTGTGCGTCAGCAGGCCGTCAGAACAAAGGTGTGAAGCAGGCCGGATTCCTCGTGTTGCGCGAGACGTCAATGCCGAGCTGCCTCATAGAACTTGGATTTATCTCTACTCCCGACGAGGAGCAATTCCTGCACTCTACGGATGGTGTGAACCGTCTGGCACAAGGCATCTATCAGGCTTTTCTGGACTATAAGAAAAAGAATTACGGAGGTATTACGGTACCGCTGAAGGCCGAGCCGAAGCAGGAAGTCGAGATCCCGACTGTCGTACCAAAGAAGGAAGAACCGAAAAAGCCGGAGCCAAAGAAAGAAGAGCCGAAGAAGCAGGAACCAACAATCGTCGTGCCTGTGGAACAACCTGTTGCCGACGCCAAAGTCGACGAACAGCCTGCCGAGACTCCTGACACTGTTGCTGCAACACCTTCGAAGCCCGTTGCAACACCGTCTGCGCCTGCAACATCCGCTTCACCAGCTACGTCGTCAGCCCCAGTCTTCAAGGTTCAGATTCTAGGCTCGAGTGCAAAACTGAAGGCTAACGACCCCCGACTGAAGGGACAGTCTGCCGACTGTTACCAGGAAGGTGGAATGTATAAATATACGGTTGGTGCATCCGAAAACTACAACGAGATTTACCAGCTTCGCAAAACATTGGCCGCGACGTTCCCACAGTGTTTCATCATCGCTTTCAAGGATGGTGTAAAGACGGATGTCCAGAAGGCCATACAGGAATATAGAAATAGAAACAAAAAGAAATAATGCGTTATGAAGTTCTTTACTAAAGAGGTGAAAATAGCTTTGGTGGCCATCTTGGGCATCGTGGTGTTGTACTACGGACTGACATTCCTGAAGGGGCTCACCGTGTTTGCCAACGACGACTCCTATTACGTAACGTTTACGGACGTCAGTGGCGTCTCAGCTTCCACACCAGTCTATGCCAATGGCTATAGGGTGGGCGTCATCAAGGACATTGAGTATAACTACGATCCTCAGGGTAAGATTGTGGCCGTGATGGGACTCGACAAGGAAATGCGACTGCCACAGGGCTCGCATGCCGAGATTTCCAGCGACCTGCTGGGCAACATCAAAATCAACCTCATATTGGGCGAAGACCCCATCCACATGGTTACCAAGGGCGATACCATCAGCGGTAGTGCCGAACAGGGCATTATGGGCAAACTGGGTGGAATGGTGCCCGCCATCGAGGCCATGATGCCGAAACTCGACAGCATTATGACCAGTCTGAACATCCTGCTGGCCGACCCCGCCTTGCGTCAGACGCTGCATAATGTCGAGGGTATGACCGACAATCTAAATGCCACCAGCCGCGAGTTGCGCACGCTGTCGGCATCGCTCAACCGCGAGATGCCTACCATGATGCAGAAAGCAAACGGGGTGCTTGACAATACCCAGCAGTTGACGGGTAACCTGGCAGCCATTGATGTGGCATCGATGATGGCCGGCGTCAACCAGACACTGGCAAACGTCAACGAGATGACGCGTAAGTTGAACAGCAATGAAGGTACGCTTGGCCTGCTGATGCGCGATCCTACGCTTTATAACAATATGGCGGCAACGATGGCTTCAGCCGACTCGTTGATGATAGACCTGAAAGCTCATCCGAAACGTTACGTCCACTTCTCGATTTTCGGAAAGAAAGATAAATAAAAATTCTTCTCAATTTTTAATTTGTCTAAATAGTGACGTCGTATAAATACTTTCCATACGGAATGGTGCAAGTGCTTGATATAGCCCACTTTCGGATAGCTAAAATTGTTTTTGTTGCATAGGGTACTTTTTGTGTGCATGAATCGCGCAACCGATTGAATTACAAGTGTTTGGAATTTTGCAAGAGGGGTGTGGATATAATAATATTGTAAAAACGTCATAAAGTACGATAAACAAGCGAGTTACACGACTTTTCCCTTTTTTTTGTTAAAAATACGGATTTGCATAATTCAAAAAAAATACCGACCTTTGCAATCGAAATCATTATTAACCGCATTAAAGGAATTTATTAAAAGAACAACGATCGCCGTATGGAAATGAATCCAAAGGCGCTTTGGGACAACTGCCTTCAACTCATCAAGGACAACGTCACGGAGCAGCAATTCAGAACATGGTTCGCGCCAATCGTCTTCGAACAATACGACGAAGACAGCCGGACTCTCCTCGTGCAGGTACCGAGCAGGTATGTGTATGAGTATCTGGAGCAGCACTACGTCAACCTGTTGAGTAAGGTGTTGTGTCGTTGTTTTGGCAATAGCGTACAGCTCAACTATCGTATCGTGGTCGACCAGCAGCATAAGCTGACTGTCGATGAAGAGGGTAGTGAGCCCGTTGCTATTGATACCCCCGTGGCTCGTCAGGGCATCAATAAGTCGCCAACCCTTCTTGATGCCGCCACGCCTCAGGATCTCGACCCGCAGCTCGACCTCCACAAGACGTTCCAGAGTTTCATCGAGGGCGACTCCAACAAACTGCCGCGCACTGTCGGCATGACCATTGCAGAGCATCCGGGCAAGTCTACCTTCAATCCCTTCTTTGTCTATGGACCATCGGGTTGTGGCAAGACGCACCTCATCAATGCCATTGGTGTTCGTTGTAAAGAGATGTACCCACGCAGGCGTGTACTATATGTTTCTGCCCGTCTGTTCCAAGTGCAGTTTACCGATGCTACCCGCCAGAATACTGTCAACGACTTCATCCGTTTCTACCAGAGCATCGATGTGCTTATTGTCGACGACATTCAGGAGTGGGCTACCGCTACGAAGACCCTCGACACGTTCTTCCACATCTTCGACCACCTGTTCCGTCTGGGCAAGCAGATAATCCTTGCCTCCGACCGTCCTCCCGTCGACTTGCAGGGTGTGAAGGACCGTCTGCTCACGCGTTTTGCCTGCGGACTCATTGCCGAGCTCGAACAGCCCAACGTACAGTTGTGTAAGGACATCCTCAATGCCAAGTGCCGTCGCGACGGACTGAAGATAGCCGATGACGTCATAGAGTATATCGCCGAGACTGCCAACGGCTCTGTGCGCGACCTCGAGGGAGTCATCAATTCCCTGTTGGCCTATTCCGTCGTCTACAACACCAATGTTGACCTCCGTCTGGCCCAGCGCGTTATCCAGCGTGCCGTCAAGGTTGACAACAAACCGCTCACCGTTGACGACATCCTTGAGAAGGTCTGCGGCCACTATGGTGTCGAACAGAAGAGCATCTTCAGCCGTTCACGCAAGCGCGACTACGTTATCGTCCGTCAGGTGTCCATGTATCTTGCACAGAAATACACCAAGATGCCTGCTGGCCGCATCGGACAACTCATTGGAGGTCGCGATCACAGCACCGTCATCCATAGCTGTTCCACCATCGAACAGCGCTTGAAGGTCGACAAGGCTTTCAAGGACGAGCTTGCCAGCATCGAGAACTCATTCCGTCTCAAAAAGTAGCATTTTTACGAAAAACTTATCCAAATGTTTGGTAGTTTCACAGAAAAACCGTACTTTTGCAACGAAGTACGGACATCTGTCGTGCAATAGGAAACAAATAAATTACTAATTAATAACAAAAACAAATTGATTATGAAGAAAATTTTTACGCTTGTTAGCATGGCTTTCATCGCCATGAGTGTTAATGCCCAGACTGAGGAGTCTTACGTTGCTGTTGATGCCGACGGCAACATGAGTGCTGAGTATGCCTCCGTTATCGACGAGAACAATGTGGCAACCAATGTTGAGAATGGTAACTCTATTGTCAAGTTCAGTACAGCCAATGTTGAGGTTGAGGCTGTGGGTTCTGCTGAGCCTGCTGATAAGGTCGATCCCGAAGATCCTACCGTAAACATGGGACAGGACATTACTGTCGGTGCGCTCATTGACGAAGCCTTGCACCTTTACGAGTTGGTATCTATCAATTCTACCAAACCCATCAAGTGGGAAAAGAAGAACCAGGGCGACATCAATTTCTCGTATATTGCCGGAACGGGTGTTCCTGCTGTTTCGATGGTTGCCGAGGAGGTTTACACCGATGGTGAGGCTACAGGCAAATATCGCGTTGTCTATACGACTTTCGACCCTGAAAAGGGCGGTGAGCCCAAGAGCGGTCTTTACTACAAGTTTACCACCAAGGTTGATGGCGCGCTGAAGGTAGGTATTTGGGCAAATAAGGGCAACCGTCTGACCCTCTTGGTAGATAGCGAAACCAAGGCATGCAGCCAGTATCTTGTAGAGGGCTACATCAATGGCCAAACTTGGAAGGAAGAAGACGTTGAAGCAGGTTTGTGTACTGCTGATCAAGTTGGTCAGAAGAAGTGGCTGTCGAATGACGCAATTCGTGCCTTAGGCAGCGAAGACAAGCCTTGGGTTATCGGCGCTGGCAATCAGCCTTTCTGGGGTAATGTCGTCATTGATGCCAAGGCTGGTAAGACCTACTGGTTGTTCCAGAGCAATTCTCAGATTGGTTTCCAGAAGTACACCTTCTATCCTGGCAAGAGCAAGGAGGAGGTTATTGATACTGTCACGGGTGTTGAGTCCATCAAGACCTTTACCGAGAAGGCTAACGGTGCTTGCTACAATCTCGCTGGTCAGAAGGTCGACAGCGCCTTTAAGGGTGTTGTCATCCAGAATGGCAAGAAGATTGTAATTAAGTGAGCGAGATGAAAGCGCGCTTTCATTTCCGAACGTGAACAAGCTCGACCGAAGGTCAAGATGATTCAGAAGTAATCATACTTTTTAGGTAATATATAAAGTGGCGATTCCCATTGGAGTCGCCATTTATTTTACTGCTCAAACGATACGTTACCCTGCGTTAAATACACTCATTGGTTACGTGCACGCGCGTCGTACGTCTTTATAAAAAAGACAAAACAAATTACTAAAAATGAATATGAAGAAGCAAATCATGATGTTGATGGCTGTATTGCTGGTATCAGCAACAGCAATTGCTGTAACCTCACTGCCAGGAGTGAACTCTAACACCTTTCATCTTTCAGTCTCTATTGACCCTGAAAATGCTGGTTCTGTAGACCGTCCTGAACGTGATATTGTTGCTGGCGGTAAGGCAACATTTACGGCAACAGCCAATCCGGGCTTTGGCTTTAATGGCTGGTATGTTAATGGCGAGTTGGTCTCAACTGCAAATCCTTATCAGTTTACAAACATTCAAAGCGATATGAATATCGTTGCGAAGTTCAATTCACTTGCAGCTAGTGTCCTAACATGTAGTGTAAAGCCTGGCTGTGAAGGTATGGGAACGGTCACAGTAAGTCCAGAGGGAACGGTCAGTGGTAATTCTCATATGCTTACTACTGGTACTTCGGTAACCCTGAAGGCCACGCCTGCTACAGGTCATGAGTTTGTGCGTTGGGAAGATGGAACAGGAACGACCGTATCTACCAATAGCAGTTATACCTTTACTATAATGAATGATATGACATTGTACGCTGTGTTCCAGAAGCTAGAGAACTACAACCCTGACCTCATCAGTTTCCCTGGCGCTGAGGGCTATGGTCGCTTTACCACTGGCGGACGCGCCATCGACAGCCGAGGCTCGAAGGTCTATTACGTCACCCGCCTGGACGATTCGAATGAGGAAGGTACCTTCCGCTGGGCATGTACCACAGGCGACGATACACCTCGTACCATCCTTTTCAAGGTGGCAGGCACAATCTATCTTACCTCGCGATTCTCAGTGAAACCAAATACCACCATCGCTGGTCAGACGGCTCCAGGCGGGGGTATCTGTCTGGCAGGCTATCAGCTGAAGCTGCAGTCGAACAGTATTGTGCGCCATATTCGTTTCCGTGCTGGCGACCTGCCCAACAAGAGTATGTCGATGCTCGACGTGGAGAATGTAAAGAATATCGTCCTTGATCATTGCACCTTCGCATGGTCTATGGAGGAGAATCTGACGATGTACGATTGCGACTATACCACCGTCCAGTGGTGTATTTTCTCGGAGGGGCTCTACGACTCCCGCAACTCAAAGGGTGCCCGTGCCTACGCAGCCCAGTGGGGTGGCGAGCATGGTACGATGCACCATTGTCTCATCTCCAACTGCAACAACCGTACACCGCGTTTCAATGGTGTGCGTGCCAGCACCAACGACCGTCATGTTGATAATGAGTTCGTCAATAACGTCATCTTCAACTGGGGCAAGCCCAATAGCCTCTATGGTGGTGAGAACGATAAAAGCTGCAACGGATACAACCGTACCTATATGATTAACAACTACTTCCGTCCTGGTCCCACGACGAAGAACAATACCTCTGGCAGTCGCTACTTCGTAGGCGCCTCCAGCAGCAATGGCGTGGGTCAGTGGATGCTCAAGGGCAATAAGTTTGAAACGGGCAGCAAGTGGGCGCCCACCAGCAACATATGGAAAGATGAGGTGCTGGAGAAGGTGAATGCCGACAACCTGTATGGCTTTGTCAGCAACAGTTCGGAGCGCGCTTTGAATCTGGAAGGTGTGGGTAACTCGCAGGCTACTTATGATGCCTATGTGCTGCAGGATTCGGTAGAGTGGAGTGGACTGGTCTATGAATCTGCCGACGAGGCTTATGCCAAGGTGGTGACGCAGGCTGGTGCCTCGTTGCCTCGCTATGATGAGGTGGATGCTCGCATTCTGGCTGAGGCCGCTGGTACGATAGATCCGCAGTTTGCAGGACGTACGGAGACGGGTAGTCTCTCGCGTGGCATGGGAATCATTAACTCGCCTACTGACATCACACTACAGTCGCACGATGAGTTTGTAGCACTCTACGAGGGTGATAATGCTGCTGACAACAAGGAAATCGACGTCACCTGCTTTCCTCGACTGCAAATGGACAGCTACGATTGTGCTGTTGTCGATACAGATGGCGACGGACTGCCTGATGCCTATGAGACTGAGGTGGGTCTGAATCCCAACGATGCCTCTGATGGCAGCAAACTCACCGTCAGCGGCTACTCCAATCTGGAGGTGTTCCTGAATGGTGTGGCTGACGGACAGATTGATGCCGCTCAGTATACCAAGCGTCAGGCTGTCAACAAAATGAATGGCTTCAACGCCATTGTGGAACCGAACAGCGATGGCGACACCACTCCCATTCAGAATGCCATCAATGCTGCACCCAACGACAATACACCATACTACATCTTTGTAAAGAAGGGCACCTACGAGGGACATGTGCAGATTAACCGTGCGAACATTCACCTGATGGGGCAATCACGCGAGAATACGATTATCTCGTGGAATAAACTGCACAACGAGGATGGTGGCAACGTCGACACAAACGCTACTATCAACGTGACAGCCAATGACGTTTCGTTCGACAACCTGACCATCCGCAACACCCGCAGTAACGAGGGTCAGGCGCTGGCTCTCTATACCAAGGCCGACCGTATCGTCATCACCAGCTGCAATCTGTTGGGCTGGCAGGATACTTATCGCACTGGTAAGGACGGACAGCGTCATCTGGTGCGCAATAGTAAGATTAGTGGTACTACCGACTTTATCTATGGCGCTGGCGAGGCTTATTTCGACGAGTGTACGTTGCATATCGTGCGTAAGTCGAACGTCATCGTAGCTCCTGACCATAGCAGTGCCAAGTATGGCTATGTGTTCCGCAATGCCACCATTACTGCCGAACAGTCGGGCTCTACCACTGCACTTGGTCGTCCTTGGGGCAATACGCCCAAGGTGGCCTATATCCATACGCAATTGACCAGCGACGTCAGCATCACTGCTCAGGGCTGGAACGACATGGGTGGCCTGCCCATCCAGATGGCAGAGTATCAAACGATGGATGCCAATGGCAACCTTGTCGACCTGTCACAGCGCAAGACATCGTTCACTGCCGATGGCGTTACCAGAAGCAGCAAGGCCGTACTGACCCCTAGAGAGGCTGACAGCTATAAACTGAGCTATATGCTAACTGGCTCAGATGGTTGGGATGCCGACTGGCAAGGCTTCATATTGCCTGCACCCAGCATTAGTGTCAGTGGCAATACCGTTTCGTGGTATGATGCTACTGGTTATGCGCAGTGCTTCTTGGTGATTGTCGACGGCAATGCCACGCTCACCACTGATACCAGTGTCAATGCTGACGGCAAGCATGTCACCGTACAGTGTGTCAGTGCCAATGGCGTAGCTGGCGAAGTGGCTTCGGATGGTAATCCTACAGCTGTTTACCTCACGACGACGAATGCTGAGGTGGTCAGCCGTCAGTTCTATACTGCCGACGGGCGTCAGGTCAACCGTTTGCAGCATGGTATGACCATCGTCCGCGAAACGTTGTCCGACGGCACGACAAGAACGACGAAGATAACGGCTAAATAAGGAATTACGCCAGGCGTTTCAGCAGTTCGATGAGTACGCGCCAGATGTCGTCGATGGTCGAGAGTTCGACGCGCTCACTGGTGGAGTGGGGTTCGACGATACGCGGTCCGATGCTGGCCATTTGGATGCCAGGATAGTGACGGACGAAGAATCCTGCCTCCAATACGAAGTGCATGGCCACCATGCGTGGACGCCATCCTAAGACGTCTTGGAAGGTGTTGCTGGTGAGTTGCAGGAATGGCGACTGCTGGTCTTCCTGCCAGGCGGGTGCCGACATGATGGTCTCGCTGTGTCCGCCGTTTTCTGCAAATACGCTGGCGATATCGTTGCTCAAGGCAGCCATCTCGCTGTCGATGAAGCTGCGTGTGTGGGTAGAGACGAAGATGTAGTCCTGTTCGGTTTCGACGCGTCCTACGTTGTTGGAGGTCTCTACCGTTCCTGGCATCGTGTCGCTCATCTTGACAACGCCCTGCGGAATCTGTTCCAGACAGCGCATGAGTGCCTCGAAGGCTTCGCGACTGATGACTGTCTCCTGCCGTTCGCACTTGCTGATGACGCAACGGATATTGGGGTCTGCGTCCCCATATTCCTCACGCAACCACTGATTCATCATCTCTTCCTGTTGCTTCACAAATTCAGAGCCCTCGCCAGAAGGAATGGTCAGTACGATTTCGGCCGAGGAGGCTATGGATGCGTTGGCCTCGCCAATGTTGATAGAAGCCACGTCGAAGTCGTATTCATTGTAGATGGCCGCGAGCACAGCCCACGCAGGTATGACGGCACTGCAGCGCCCCTTGTTGATGTCGACACCCGAATGTCCGCCCAGACCACCCTCGAAGCGGATGGTGTACCAACGACGCTTGCCCCCAGGAGCGGGCGTGCGTCCAGCGGGTATGCGATGGAACTGTAGACAGGCTCCAGCGGCTCCGGTAGTGATGGTGTCGTAATCCTCGGAGTCGAGATTGATGACTTTACGCCCCCGAAGGAAATCGCTGCTCAGTTGCGAAGCACCTGACATGCCGTCCTCCTCGTTGGTGGTGGTGATGACCTCCATCGGTCCGTGGACAATATCGTTGCTCTCGAGCACGGCAAGGGCCATCGACAGTCCGATGCCGTTGTCGGCACCTAACGACGTGCCGCGGGCCTTCATCCAGCCATCTTCGACGTAGGCTTGTATGGGGTCGTTCAGCGGGTCGGCCATACCGACGCAGACCATGTCCATGTGGTTGAGTAGCACGACGGGTTCGGCCCCTTCGTGGCCTGGTGTAGCGGGTTTACTGATGACGACGCAGTTTTCTTTGTCGCGTTTATATGATAGGCCGAGACGTTCAGCAAACTGGCAAAGATAGTTGGCTACACGCTCTTCGTGGTGTGACGGACGTGGAATCTGGTTCAGTTCCTTGAATATCTGGAACACGCGCTCTGTTGTAGGTGTCATATTTACAATTTTTTATAAACAATCCAAATTATCGGTGCAAATATACGAAAAAACGAGAAAAAAGTGTTACCTTTGCCCATAAATTTACGAAAATTGCTTTCCGATAAATAAAATGACTAAACGGACTATGAATATAATGAGCACAAAATCAATAGGATTTCTGGCGGTAATCATCGTGGGATTGCTGGTCGTGGCTTGTGGTAATGAAAAGAAGAAACCCCACGACGAGGTGGCATATAAGACGATGGTTGTGGGCAAGAAAGATATGACCCTAGAGCGGCAATATAGCGGAAGAATGACCGGTCGTCAGATTGTAGAGGTGCGTCCTCAGGTGTCGGGCACAATCACACGCATCTGCATCAACGAGGGTGAAACTGTGAAGAAAGGTCAGACGCTGTTCGTCATCGATCAGGTACCGTTCCAAGCTGCATTGGATGTGGCGGTGGCTGCACGTAAGAGTGCCGAGGCACATTTGGCGACGGCTCGCATGAACTACAACAACGAACGTCTGTTGCAGGAAGGCCATGTAGTAGGTGAGGTGAGTGTGGAAACCACTCACAACGCCTTGCTGGAGGCTGAGGCGGCGTTGTCGCAGGCGAAAGCGCAAGAGGCGAATGCCCGTAATAATCTGAGTTATACGGTGGTAAAGAGTCCGGTGAGTGGTGTGGCTTCGATGATTCCCTGGCATGTGGGTTCGCTGGTCAGTAGTTCGATTAGTGAGCCGTTGGTGACGGTGGCCGACGACTCGGAGATGTATGTCTATTTTAGCATCAGTGAGAGTCAGACCCTGAACCTCATTGCACAGTATGGTGGTATCGAGGCTTTTATCAGCAAGGCTCCGGCAGTGGGGCTTCGGCTGAACAATGGTAAGCTCTACGAACAGCAGGGCCGTATCACTGCGGTGAGCGGTACGGTAGATGCCAGTACGGGTGCCGTAACATTGCGTGCCACGTTCCCCAATGCTCAGGGCTTGCTGCATAACGGCGGCAGTGCTACGGTGATAGTTCCCACGAGTCACGCGCAGTGTGTTGTCATCCCTCAGGAGGCGACGTACGAGTTGCAGAACCGCACGTTTGTCTATCGTGTCATCGATGGCAAGACAAAGGCTACGGCTGTTACGCTGTTTCCGCAGAACAACGGCAAGGAGTATATCGTGGAGGACGGTCTGTCGGTGGGTGACACCATCATTGCCGAAGGTGCCGGACTGCTGAAGGACGGGGTTGAAATCAAGAAAGGAACATCGAAATAACTTAATCCCGTAATCCCGTTATAACAAAATAACGAAAAGAATCAACATGAACGTAAAGACTTTCATTGACCGCCCGATATTATCCTGTGTGATAAGCGTACTGATGGTGCTGGTGGGGATCATCGGACTGGCCAGTCTGCCGCTCGAGCAATTTCCTGAGATAGCACCGCCTACGGTACGCGTCATGGCATCGTACACAGGTGCGAATGCTGAGACGGTGCAGAAGAGCGTCGTCGTCCCCCTAGAGGAGGCTATCAACGGTGTGGAGGGCATGATGTATATGACGTCGACGGCGTCGAACAACGGTACGGCGTCCATCGGTATATTCTTCCGTCAGGGTACTGACCCCAATATGGCGATGGTGAACGTTCAGAATCGTGCCGCAACGGTTCAGGGCCGCCTGCCGAGTGACGTGGTGAAGGGCGGTATCACTGTGAGGAAGCGCCAAACGTCGAACATCAAGCAGTTGGCGGTGTATAGTCCAGATTCTACGTTTGACCGTTCGTTTCTGGCGAACTATACAAAGATTAACATCGAGCCGCGCCTGAGCCGTATTGCCGGTGTGGGCGAGGTGAACGTGATGGGTGCCGACTATTCGATGCGTATTTGGCTGGACCCGTTGAAGATGGCGCAGTACGGACTGACCCCTGCAGACGTGACGAAGGTGTTGGACGAGCAGAATGTGGAGGTGGCGACGGGTACGCTGGGCGCCGAGAGCCAGAATACGTTCCAGTATGTATTGAAATATCGTGGTCGTTATGAGGAGGAACAGGAATACGAGAATCTGGTGGTGCGCTCGCTGCCCAGTGGCGACGTGTTGCGCATTGGTGATATTGCCCGTGTGGAACTGGGTTCGCAGAACTATAACATCATTGGCGAGACCAACGACAGTCCTTCGGTAAACATCTCCATCAACCAGGTGGCAGGTTCGAATGCCAATGAGATTATCAAGCAGATAGACCGCGAGGTGGAGGAGATACGCAAGTCGTTGCCGCCAGGCATCGTCATCGAGGATTTGGAATCGAAGAAGGACTTCTTGGACGCTTCGATTGTGAGTGTCGTCGAAACGTTGCTGGAAGCTCTTGTGCTGGTCGTCCTCGTGGTGTTCGTCTTCCTGCGTAGTTGGCGTGCAACCATCATTCCCGCCATCGCCATCATGGTGTCGCTGATAGCCACACTGGCTGTCATCTATGCCATCGGATTCTCACTGAACATGCTGACACTGTTTGCATTGGTGCTGGTCATCGGAACGGTGGTGGACGATGCCATCGTGGTGGTGGAAGCCGTGCAGGCCAAGCTCGATGAAGTGCCTGCCGTGGTTGACGGTTCTCCCGTTGCCATATCCACCTACGAATGTACCGTTAGTGCCATGCATGGCATTACATCGGCACTGGTCACTACGACGCTGGTTTTCATGGCGGTATTTGTACCAGTCTGCTTCATTAGCGGTGTTACGGGAACGTTCTATACCCAGTTCGGACTGACGATGGCCATTGCCGTTGCCATCTCGTTGTTCAATGCACTGACGCTATCACCTGCGCTTTGCGCGCTTATTATGAAGAAGCAAAATAAATCGCTAAAAATCAGTCGTTTACCGTCGTTTGATACATTTGTGCGAGAATATAAGCAAGGCCTCTCTAAAGTATTGCGTAAACAGTGGTTGGCCTTCGGATTGGTTGTCGTTGCCATCGGTGGACTCTATTGGATGATGCGTACGACGAAGACCGGACTGGTGCCCAACGAGGATATGGGAACAGTATTCATCAACGTGCAGGCATCGCCAGGAAGCAGTCTACAACAGACCTATCATATCTTAAAAGAGGTGGAGGAGCGCATTAATGACCTGCCGCAGTTGCGTATCTACTCGCTCATTGCGGGCAACTCGAACAGCTTCGAGCAGTCATCGTCGAACGGTAACTTCACGCTGAAACTGAAGAAATGGGACGAGCGTAAGGGTAAAGGCGACGATGACCAAAGCATCGTGCAGGAAATCTATCGTCGTACCGCCGACATCGCAAATGCCAAGATTCAGGTGAACACGCAAAACATGCTGCCAGGTTTCGGACGCATCAACGGTTTCGAGCTGCACGTGCAGGACAAGCACGGTGGCAACATACAGGACTTGCTGGGCTATACGAACAAGCTGATTGCAGCGCTCAGTGAGCGCCCTGAGATTGGTCGTGCCTACACCAACTTCTCGCTGAAATATCCGCAGTACCGTGTGGAGGTGGATGCAGCCCTCTGCAAGCGTCGTGGTGTGTCGCCCAGTGATGTGCTCGCAGCCCTGAGCGGTTATGTCGGCGGTCACTATGCCTCGAACTTCGTGCGCTTCACCAAGCTCTACCGCGTTATGGTGCAGGCTTCGCCAGAATACCGTCTGGACACGGAGTCGCTGAACAATATCTTCGTCAAGAACAATCAGGGTGAGATGTCGCCCATCGGTCAATACCTGACGCTGACGCGCGTCTATGGTTCCGAGACGTTGTCGCGCTTCAATCTCTTCCCATCGATACAGGTGGGCGGCACGGCTGCCGAGGGTTACAGCTCCGGACAGGCCATTGACGCCATTCGCGAGGTGGCTGCCGAGGTGTTGCCCGAAGGCTATGGCTATGAGTTTGGCGGTATGACGCGCGAGGAGGCCTCGTCCCAGAACACTACGGCACTGGTCTTCGTGCTCTGTATCGTATTCATCTACCTGATTCTCTGTGCGCTTTATGAGAGTGTCTTCATTCCAATGGCAGTCATTCTGAGTGTGCCGTTCGGATTGTTGGGCTCGTTCCTCTTTGCGTGGATGTGGGGACTGGAGAACAATATCTATATGCAGACAGGACTCATTATGTTGATAGGACTGCTCTCGAAGACGGCCATTCTGTTGACGGAGTACGCTTCTGAACGCCGACGCCAAGGAATGAGCATCATCGCAGCAGCGCTCGACGCTGCCGCTGTGCGTTTGCGACCAATCCTGATGACGTCGCTCACGATGATTTTTGGACTGTTGCCTCTGGCTGTTGCGACAGGTATTGGTGCCAACGGCAACCGCTCGTTGGGTGTAGGAACAATTGGTGGCATGCTCATCGGCACCATTGCGCTGTTGTTTATAGTTCCTATACTCTTTGTCGTCTTCCAGACTATAGAGGAGCGCTTCAAACGAAAAAGCTCCCATAGGTAGTCCTGGGTTCGGTTTCGTTTACAGGGTTCCCTTGGTGGAAGGGAGTTCGTAATGGTAGACGTCGCGGCGGACGGCCATTTTCAGTGCGCGGGCGAGGGCTTTGAAGATGCCTTCTATCTTATGGTGCTCGTTCTGACCTTCGGCGCGGATGTTGAGATTCATCTTAGCGGCGTCGCTGAGTGACTTGAAGAAATGGAGGAACATCTCGGTAGGCATCTCACCAATGCGTTCACGGTGAAACTCGGCATCCCAGACGAGCCAGGGGCGGCCGCCAAAGTCGAGGCAGACGCTGCACAGACAGTCGTCCATAGGCAGGGAGTAGCCATAGCGCTCGATACCGCGCTTGTCGCCAAGTGCTTTTAAGAGACATTCGCCAAGAGCGAGCGCCGTATCCTCGATGGTGTGATGTTCGTCAACATGCAGGTCACCGTTGCAATGGACGGTAAGGTCTATCATGCCGTGTTTACCGATTTGTTCGAGCATGTGGTCGAAGAATCCCAGTCCGGTCTGGATGTCGCAACGGCCGTTACCGTCAAGGTCGACGCGTACGAGGATATCGGTCTCCTTGGTAGTTCGCTGCACTTCTGCAGTTCGTTCGCCACCATAAGCGATGGCTGTAGCGCTAGACCAATCACCAATCTGTATGAAACGACAGCCGATATTCTCGGCGAAGCGGCGATCGGTATCGCGGTCGCCAATGACGTAGGAATTGGCGATATCGTAGTCGGGATTGTTGATGTATTTCTCGACGAGCCCGATGTTGGGTTTACGTGTGGGGGCGTTGTCCTCAGGGAAATGTGGGTCGATGAGGATGTCGTCGAACTCGACGCCTTCGCCACGTAGTGTGTCGAGGATGAAGTTCTGTACGGGCCAGAAAGTGTCCTCAGGGAATGCTGGTGTTCCCAGTCCGTCCTGATTGCTGACCATGACGAAAAGGTAGTCGGTATGCTGACGGAGGAATGCGAGGCTGCTGATAGCACGCGGTACGAACTGTAGCTTTTCAAAAGCGTCAATCTGCTCGTCGTCTGGTTCGCGGATGATGGTTCCGTCGCGGTCGATGAATAATATCTTTTTCATAATGTCTTATGGATTTTCAATGTTATTACGTTCCTGTTCGCGTGCTTCGATAGAACCATAAATATAATAGTTGTGAACCAGCAGCACTTGGCTGACATAGAACTGGATGAAGCAGCAGAGAGTAACAGTGATGAAGGTGAGCGTGGTGATGTAGGACGGCATGCCCAGCGGGTCGCCAAAGAGTAGTCCCTGATGTGCCTGCTGGTTGGCAAAACTGAGAATATGTGAGGGTAACATGACGATAAAGGCCACCAGCTGAATGAGCAACATGCTGACAAAAAACACAAGGAACATCAGGCCCCAGTGACGCAATCCGCTGGCGTAACTACGACCCAGCGTTTTCCAGTAGCCACACGGCGCCTCCATCAGGTATTTCATGAGCACGTGGTAAAGCGGCAACGAGAACAGTACGACGATAAGACCGTAAACGAAGAACGCCACGATGGTGGTCGTCAGATGACGGAGAATGAATTGTTGGCTGACGGTGTCGAGCACAAACATGGCTGCAACGAACAGGCAGAAAGGAATGAGCAAGATCAGCGCAGTAAGGAAGACGCCTTTCAGTGAGCGCCCCATGAGATGCGGACTGGCTGAAAACCAATGGGGTGGGGCAGTGATTGCGCCTGTTTCCTTGTGTTCTTTCAGTTTGCTGAGGATAGGAGCCGACGCCAATGCCAATGTGGCAAGAGCCAGCAGCATCAGAAGCAGGATCTCCAAACCAATGATGGAGTAAGACTGGAGACTTTCAATGCTAACTGCTTGATAGGTAAGCATTTGTTGTGCAATGCCAGTAGATATTTCCGGCAGCTTGATAGCCGTAAGGGTACCCAAGGCTCCACAGCTGAGTGCATAAAGTATTGCCATTTGCCACGATGCCTTGAAAAAGCGGCGGAAATTACTGGTATAAAGCTGGAAACCCGTAGCGAGCACACTACGGTAACCGCGAGCTTTCAATAGTAATAAATCGTCTTGTTTTTTCATCTTTTTGAAATTTACGCCTGCAAAGGTACACATTTTTCCTAAATAATTTGTATCTTTGCACACGAAAATATGAAAATAATCAAGTGGGGCTTTATCGGATGCGGTGAAGTGACGGAGAAAAAAAGCGGTCCGGCCTTCTCGGAGGTAGACGGTTCGAGTGTCGTTGCGGTGATGAGTCGTGACGAGCGGAAAGCGCGTAGCTATGCGGAACGTCACGGAGTGCCACGATGGTATACAGATGCTCAGGAACTCATTGACGACGACGAGGTGAATGCTGTCTATATAGCTACTCCGCCGTCCAGTCATGCCACGTTTGCCATTATGGCCATGAAGGCTGGCAAACCTGTCTATGTGGAGAAGCCGCTGGCATCGACCTATGAAGATTGTGCGCGCATAAACCGCATCTCTGTCGAAACAGGACAGCCCTGTTTTGTAGCCTACTACCGCCGCTATTTGCCTTATTTTGAGAAGGTGCACGAAATCATAGAACGTGGCGTCATTGGCAAGGTTGTCAGTGTGCAAGTTCGTTTTTCTGTTCCCCCTCGTGAGTTGGATTACGGCAAAGGTGACCAGTTGCCCTGGCGCCTGCAGCCAGATATTGCCGGTGGAGGATATTTCTATGATCTCGCTCCTCATCAGCTTGACTTGCTTCAACACTGGTTTGGTGTCATAATCGAGGCTCGTGGTATTCGTGCCAACCGTGGAGGCCTGTATAAGGCTGAAGACTCGGTCAGTGCTTGTTTTGAGTTCGAGAACGGCTTGCCTGGGTCTGGCTCGTGGTGTTTTGTTGCTCATGAGTCTGCTCGCGAAGACCGTATAGAAGTGGTCGGTGACCGTGGTTCAGTATCGTTCTCGGTGTTTGACTACCAGCCTATCCGTCTGCATACCATCTATGGTGAAGAAAATATCGCGGTGCCCAATCCTCCCTATGTTCAGTTTCCACTTATCAAGAATGTCATAGAACACTTGCAAGGCATAGCTGTCTGCGAGTGTACGAGTGTGTCGGCAACGCCTGTCAATTGGGCTTTGGACCGTATCCTTGGTAAATTTTAAATGATACGACAACCGAATGAGAAGGATCTTGACCATATTCCTGTTAACAACTACCTTCGGACTCTATGCGTCCCATCGGCAGGCGTCTGATACGATTAGGACGGTTGAGGAACCTAAGGAGGAAGGATGGTTCAAGAAAACGTGGCATAAGTTTACTGAAATCGATACGAATTATGTTGAGCCCCAGCACTACAACTGGGCGCTGATGCTGCAAGGCACCTACAACTACGACATCTATCGCCTTAGCTCTAAAGGCGACAATAAGCAGACAGTGACGTTTGCTCCTGCGCCGACATTCAAATTCGGCCCTTATTTCGGTTGGCGCTGGATATTTTTTGGTTATACCATTGACATCAACAACTTCAACGTCAGTAAAATCAAACAGGAGTTCGACATCAGTTTCTACGCTGCACAGGTAGGTGTCGACTTATACTATCGTCGCACGGGTAGTGACTATCGGATTCGCAATGTCGATTTGGGTAAAGATATCGATACGCACGTGCTTGAGGATATCAGTTTCGACGGATTGAGCGTAGGCATCACTGGATTCAACGCCTACTACATCTTTAACCACAAGCGGTTCTCCTATCCAGCTGCGTTCAACCAGAGTACGATGCAGAAAATCAGCTGCGGCTCATGGATGGCAGGATTGGGATATATGCGTAATTCGCTGGACTTTGACTATAACCGTATGCAGACCCTGATGTCACAACATTTGAAACAGCCTGTACAGTTGGATAGTGGACTGATGTTCAATAGCGTGAAATACTATAATCTGAACGCGTCAGTGGGCTATGCTTACAACTGGGTGTTCGCCCGCAATTGTCTGTTTTGTTCCAGTCTGTCGTTGGCACTAGCCTATAAGAAGACACGAGGCGAGACTGCCGACGAGGACAAGACTGGGTTCGATTTCGGAAATTTCAATATTGACGGTATCGGACGGTTTGGTGTCGTGTGGAATAATAATAAGTGGTATGCCGGTGCTTCTGCCATCGTGCGAGCCTATAATTACCATAAGTCGCGTTTTGCTGCCAACAACATCTTCGGCAGTCTGAACATTTATGCGGGGTTTAATTTCGGACCTCGTAAGGGTTATAAAAAGAAAAGATGATGAGAAAGATATGTATATTACTTGTCGTGTGGATGGTTGCCTTGAGCGTTGAAGCTCAAGTGACATACCAGCGGGCTGACAGCATCAAGATATGCAAATTGCTGGCTCAGGCTAACCAGCAGACTTCAACGCTGTGGCTGGCACGGCAATTTATGGAGGTGCCTTATGTTGCTCATACGCTGGAGGTCAACGACCGAGAACAGTTGGTGGTGAATACGCGCCAACTCGACTGTACGACACTGGTGGAAACGGTGACAGCGCTGAAGCTCTGTGCCAATCGCGGAAAGCATACGTGGAAAGACTATGTGCAGATGCTTACCACGCTGCGCTATCGCCAGGGCGCGCTTGACGGCTACCCTTCGCGCCTTCACTATTTCAGCGACTGGATACGTGACAAGGTACAAATGCAGCTGGTAAGTGATATTCAGCAGCCCAATCCGCCGTTTTCAGCTGTGCAGACGGTCAGCGTCAACTACATGTCTATGCATCCTGAGGCTTATAAGGCACTGAAAGCTGACAGTCGTCTTGTGCCAATGATCCGTCAGCAGGAGCAGTCGCTCAATGGGTTGAAGGCACGCTATATCCCCAAGTCGGCCATACGCAATACCAAGCTGTTGCGCAGTGTCATAAAGGACGGCGACATCATTGCCATTACCTGCAATAAACCAGGACTCGACATTGCTCATCTTGGATTTGCCGTATGGCAGAAGGACGGATTGCATCTGCTTAATGCGTCACTGATACATAAGAAGGTCGTCGAGGAACCCATGACGCTATATCGTTATCTGCAGAAGCACAAGACATTTACTGGAATTAGAATATTAAGAATCAAATAAAAAAACGAAAGAATATGGAATTACCCGATTTTATGAACTATTCCAACAAGTTCTCAAGGAAGGACTTCGTTGAAAAGATTGCCCGCATTGCCAAAGGTGCCGGAGCGAAGTTGGTTTATGCTGCGCTTATTCTTTATTATACGCTGCAGAGTGACAAAGTCAGTGCTACGAATAAGGCAATGATTATTGGTGCACTGGGCTACTTGATTAGTCCCTTGGATGTGGTGCCAGATGCCATTCCTATTGCCGGTTTGGCAGATGATTTGGGTGTGCTGGTATTTGTATTGAAAAAGGTGTGGACGGATATAGATCCTGAGATTCAGGTGAAAGCTCGCAAGCGCCTTTCCAAGTGGTTCGATGAGGACGAGATAGAAGAAATCAAGGACCTCATACCTAGTGAAAAGAAAGAAGAAAAAAGCGAATAATGTGTGTTTTCGTTTGAGGCATGACTAACGAATACCAGATCCGCGTTCAACCGCATGTGGCAGCTAACGAACAGGCGCTTCGCTGTTGGCTGGCTGACGAGTACGGCTTCGATGTGCGTACGCTAACTGCCGTGCGTATTCTCCGTCGTAGCTTTGATGCTCGCCAGCGCACTATCTTTGTCAATCTGAAGGTACGTTGCTATATCAACGAACAGCCGCAGCAGGACGAATATGTGCCGACGGTTTATCCGGATGTCTCGTCAGCGCCTCAGGCTATTGTCGTCGGTGCTGGCCCAGGAGGATTGTTTGCTGCCCTTCGACTGATAGAACTGGGTATTCGTCCCATTGTGCTCGAACGAGGTAAAGACGTTCGCGAGCGCAAACGCGACTTGGCGCAGATTGCCAAAACGCAGCAGGTCGATGCCGAAAGCAACTATTGTTTTGGCGAGGGTGGAGCAGGCGCCTATTCTGACGGTAAGCTTTACACACGGTCGAAGAAGCGAGGCTCTATTGAGAAAATTCTCAATGTGTTCTGCCAACACGGCGCATCGACGAATATTTTGGCCGATGCCCATCCACATATCGGCACCGATAAGTTGCCGCGTGTTATTGAGGCCATGCGTAACACCATTCTCCGTAGCGGTGGTGAGGTACATTTCCAGACGAAAGTGACCAGTCTCGTATTGGAAGACAATCGAGTGGTTGGCTGTTTGGCTTCCGATAAAGAATTTCGTGGTCCTGTGATTTTGGCTACAGGACATTCCGCCCGCGATGTCTATCGCTATTTGGCAGACGCCAAGATTGAAATCGAGGCCAAGGGTATTGCGGTAGGTGTACGTTTAGAACATCCTTCGGAGTTGATAGACCAGATACAGTATCATAATAAGCAGGGACGCGGAAAGTATCTGCCTGCAGCGGAATATTCGTTTGTCACCCAGATTGACGGGCGCGGAGTCTATTCGTTCTGCATGTGTCCTGGTGGGTTCGTCATTCCTGCCGCTACCGATAAAGAACAGATTGTTGTCAACGGCATGAGCCCTAGCAATCGCGGTGGTCAGTGGTCGAACAGTGGTATGGTTGTCGAAATGCGCGCTGAGGATATCGCGGGTGATGACCCTTTGCGCGTGATGCATTTCCAAGAACAACTCGAGCGTGACTGTTGGCAACAGGGTAATCGTAAGCAGACGGCACCGGCTCAGCGTATGGCAGATTTTGTAAACAATCGCCTTTCGTACGACCTTCCCCGTTCCAGTTATGCGCCAGGACTCATTTCGTCACCCCTGCATTTCTGGATGCCTCAGGATATCAGTCATCGCTTGCAGGAAGGTTTCAAGCAGTTTGGCCGTATGAGTCACGGATTCCTGACCAACGAAGCTGTGATGATTGGTGTTGAGACACGCACCAGTGCTCCTGTACGTATTCTTCGCGATACGGAGAGCCTGATGCACATCCGTTTACAGGGACTGTTTCCTTGTGGTGAAGGCGCAGGCTATGCTGGCGGTATTGTGTCAGCAGGAGTTGATGGCGAACGCTGTGCAGAGGCCTTATCCCGTTATATGAACGGAGTATTGTGACTTATTGATACTGAAATACAAGACACACCCAATCTCCGTCGTTTTTCGTCTGCTTTAGCATGAGTCCTAAATTGTTGGCTTTTTCTTCCAACAATTGGCAATCAGACTGATAAAATCCGCTGAGGACGAGTGTCGCTTTTGGTCGCATCACACTGACGAAACGTTCCATATCCTGTAAAAGAATATTACGGTTGATATTGGCCATTACGAGGTCAAACTCAGCAGGAAAACCGCTGAGCATGGTGGCGTCGCCATGAAGTGGCTCTAAACGGTCATCGACACGATTGATAATGGCATTATGGCGGGTGTTGTCTACGCTCCATTCATCAATATCATAGCCTACACAATACTGCGCACCCAATTTCAAGGCGCAAATGCCCAAAATTCCCGTTCCACATCCGCAGTCAAGTACTTTCATACCACTTAGATTCATGCCGAGTAGTGTAGCACAAATCATACGTGTTGTCTCGTGAGTGCCAGTGCCAAAGGCCAGATGGGCATCAATTTCGACTTCGATATCTGTAGGTTGAAGGCTTATGTCTGAGGGGAGATGACGGCCATCATGAATAATCAATGTCCTGCTTCTGCCATCAGCCATCTGACATCTGACGTCAATCGGTTCGAAGCCCTCTTGTTCCCATTGCTCGTTCCAATCGCGATCTTCGGCTTCTTCTACCTTATATATAATATGTGTATCGTCGAGGGGGAAATCCTCGAGTGCTGACGATAGTACAGATTCATCGAACAGCGTCTGCTGTACGTAACCTTTCAAACCATTCGCTGTTTCCTCAAACGTCTCGAATCCTGCCTCTCCAGCCAATGCCGACAACAGGTCTTGTGCAACCTGCGAACAGGGCGTAATGGTGAATTCTACCTCGAAATATTTCATAGTTATGTTAAAATTAGACTGCAAAATTACAAAAAATAGGGAAAAACCTATCAGTTCTTAGGGTTTTTCCTTACTTTTGCATTGAATTTAATATTAATTTTGCATCGTGAACAATTAAACATAGGAGATATGAAGATGAAAAAGCTGATCATGTCACTGCTCTTTTTAGGAGTGTTGCCCATCAATATGATGGCTCAGGATGATATGTATTTCGTTCCGTCCAAGGAGCAGAAAGCCAAGGACGTTTACGAATACGGTCTGCCTCGCGGCACCTACTATTCCGGTAGCTCACGCTCAGTTGATGATTATAACCGTCGTGTATTGACAGGTACTATTCCTACCGACTCGGCAGGCAACGATATCATTGATTTCTCTGCCGTTCGTGGTGTGTATCCTGATTCTACCGATAATGCATCGTCGGCTGATGACTATAAGCTGACACGTCAGTTGAGCCGTTTCGACGACTATACACCCAGTCAGGCCTACTGGGAAGGTTATCGCGACGGACAATGGATGTCGCCTTGGTATGCCAGCCGTTGGTATAGCTGGTACGACTATGACCCTTGGTATTGGAACTACCCATACTACTACGGCTACTATAGCAGCTGGTATGGATGGTATAGCCCCTGGTATTACGGTTACTATCGTCCGTGGAACTATGGATATTACGGATATTATAGCCCACGTTGGTATGGTGGCTATGTGCGCACAACACCTCATCGTGGCCGTGTAACGACATACGATAGCCGTCGTGATTTCGGACGTACTACCTCGCGTACGAACAATAGTCGGACGTATAACGAAAACCGTTCGTTTGGCAGCAATCGCAGTTCGTCAAGTTCGTTTGGCGGTTCTCGCAGCAGTTCTGGTAGCTTCGGCGGTGGCGGTAGCATCGGTGGCGGTGGTGGTAGCCGCGGCGGTGGTGGTTACTCTTCTGGTGGACGATCATTTGGCGGACGCCGTTAACAGTTAATAGTTAGCAGATAATAGATAATAGTTAAGGAATACGACAATGAAGAAGATATTTGTTTTTGCTGCTTTGGCTGTAGCAGTCATGCAGATAAGTGCTCAGAGCGCAGTCAACCTCGACACCTACATCGGTGCACAGCTGGCTACTGAGGATCTGAACGGAACAGCCCGTTACGTGGGTATGGGAGGAGCTATGGAAGCTCTGGGGGCTGATATATCGACTATTGGCACCAATCCTGCTGGCATCGGACTCTTCCGCCATAGTCAGGTATCCGGTTCGTTCGGTCTTGTGTCGCAGTCCGATGGAAAGTCCTTTGCTGACGGCTCAAAAACCAATGCGTCGTTCGACCAGATGGGTTTTGTTGTTGCAACACGCACAGGTGTTTCTGATTTCATTAATTTCGGTTTCAATTTCCATAAGAGCCGCAATTTCAACCATGTGCTTTCGGCTGCAGCTAATGCCATTAATGGCTCATCACAGAATCGCCAAACTTACATCAAGGGCTTGAACGACCAACTTCTCGGCCGTTATAGTGTCAGTACTGTCGACGAGCTTTGTCTGCGCATGATGGAAAACGGTGTTGATCCGGAAACAGGTGATCCCAACTACACATATATCGACGCTCAGGACTACATGTTCAACCGCGCCCAGACAGGCTATATCGGTGAGTACGACTTCAACCTCAGCGGTAACATCAACAACCGCTTCTATTGGGGTCTGACGGTTGGCGTGAAAGGTGTCCATTACAATAGCTATACGGAATATGAAGAGTCATTGGTGTCGTCGGATCCTGAGGTCAATTATGTAAAGATGACAGACAGCCACAAGATTACCGGTACTGGTTTCAATATCAAGGCTGGTATCATCGGCCGTCCTATCGAGGAATCACCATTCCGTCTGGGTGTCAGTGTTTCGTCGCCTACATTCTACAAGTTGACCACAGAGAATATCACGTCTCTTAACGACCAGTATGGCATGTTAATGGAAATGAGAGACAAGGCAGATTTTCGTTTCAACACTCCTTGGGTGTTTGGTTTTTCTGCCGGGCACATTATTGATAATTGCCTCGCGCTGGGTCTCAGCTATGAATATGCCGACTATAGCACCAACGACATGCGTTCCATCAGTTCGTCTGGTTATGACTGGTATGGCGACTACTATGACAAGAGCGATAGTGATCCCATCATGAAGAATCATACCCAGCGTACGCTGAAAGGAGTTTCGACCATCAAGGCTGGCGCAGAATATATGATTGACAAGAATGTCTCGGTCCGTGTGGGTTACAACTACGTATCGCCTATGTATAAAGATGATGGTGTTCGCGATATGACCCTCGATTCGCCAGGCGTTATGATGGCTTCCACCACTGATTATACCAACTGGAAGAGTACCAATCGCATTACTGCTGGTGTCGGCTTTGCCTTCGACCAGTTCCGCATCGACTTGGCTTATCAGTACCAAATGCGCAACGGTGATTTCTATCCTTACATGAATCATTTTCAGAACATGAATCAGTATTATGATCCCAAGTCTAACGATTGTAATGCTGTCAATGTCAAGGATAACCGCCATCAGTTGCTCTGCACATTGTCATATACTTTCTGAAAATATGTTGAAAACCTTCTGATTGAAGGCTGGCAAACAATAAATAAGGGCGTCTTTGTGTTAACACAAAGGCGTCTTTACGTTATAATGAAGAAATAATTTGCAATTTATTTGGATTTTTAAACAATAATTCTTAACTTTGCAGCGGTTTTGAAGCATAGATATATATGAGAAATCCGTTTGACAAGATATTAAACTGGTATTTCACGAAGAATTCGTTACCATACTGGTGTATTTTCCTTATTGATTTTGCAATTGTCATGTTCAGTGGAATTGTGACTTTCTGGATATTCCACGACACGCAGACATTATACGAAAACACATTACAGGTACTTAACACCGTAAGCATCTTTGCACTGCTGAGTATACCTGGTTTCCGCCTGTTCCATACTTATTCCGGCTTTATGCGCTATTCGAGTTTCGTTGACTTGATGCGCGTGGTGTATGGCAATTTGGTTAGCCTTGGACTTGTGTTGATTGCTGACTATGGAATGGATATGCTTCCTGGTGACTGGTTTGTGCATTTCAACACGACTAGCATTTTCCTCTGCTATATTATTGCCACATTGCTGATGTGGGCTCTGCGCGTGTTTGTGAAGACTCTGTATGATGTGGCTTTCTCGAATACTCGTGCTGTCCGCGTACTGATTTACGGTGCCATGCAGGGTGGGGTAGGATTGGCGAAGAATATCCAGAGCCAGCGTCCACGTCAATTCTTGGTGAAAGGTTTCATTACTCATTACAAGAATACGAAACACCAGCAGATTATGGGCGAGCGTGTGTATTCTGTTGATGAGGATTTGGCCAAAATCATCATGGATAATGATATCGAGGGTGTTTTGGTGTCGCCTTATCGTGTGAAGGAATTCCGGGATAATCAGGAAATTCAGGATAAGATCATTGGTGCTGGTGCGAAAATCTATATGGCTCAGAGTGCCAAGGAGATGAGCGAAGGCGAAGAAATGTCGGACGAGGACTATGGTAACATGCAGATGCGTGAAGTATCTGTAGAAGAGCTGTTGCCTCGTCAGGAGATTCGTGTAGACCTGAAATCGGTGGCTGAACTGATAGAGGGACAGAAGGTGTTGATTACTGGAAGTGCCGGTTCTATCGGTAGCGAGATGGTAAGACAGATTGCGCAGTTTAAGCCGGCAAAGATGATGCTCATCGATCAGGCAGAAACTCCTCAGCACGACATTCGACTAATGATGGCCAGAGACTATCCGAATGTGGATGCCGAGGTGATTGTGACCAGCATCAGCCGTCAGCGCAGAATGGAGGAGATTTTCCGTACGTTCCGTCCTGACTACGTATTCCATGCTGCCGCCTATAAGCATGTGCCGATGATGGAGGATAATCCCTCGGAGGCTGTGCTCAACAACATCTACGGAACGAAAGTAATTGCTGACTACAGCGTGAAATATGGCGTCAAGAAATTCGTGATGGTGTCAACGGATAAGGCCGTGAACCCCACGAATGTCATGGGCTGTTCGAAGCGTATCTGCGAGATTTATGTGCAGGCGCTCGACCAAGCTATCAAAGAGAAGAAGATGGTCAATCATCTACCTATCTTGGGCAACAGACTCAGCTTTATCACAGCTGGTCAAATGGGTGGACCGACGGCTCGCACACAGTTCGTTACCACACGTTTCGGTAATGTGCTGGGATCCAACGGAAGTGTCATTCCCTTGTTCCGCGAACAGATTAAGAACGGCGGCCCTGTAACTGTTACTGACGAACGTATCGTTCGTTTCTTCATGCTCATTCCCGAGGCTTGTAAGCTTGTGCTCGAGGCTGGCACGAAGGGCAATGGTGGTGAAATCTTCGTCTTTGACATGGGTAAACCGGTGAAGATTGCTGACCTTGCCAAGCGCATGATCAAGCTCTCCGGTGCCAAGAATGTCGAGATTAAGTTCACAGGTTTGCGTCCGGGCGAGAAGCTCTACGAGGAAGTGCTTAACGAACTCGAGGGCACCAAGCCAACGTTCCATGAGAAGATTCGTATCGCAGAGGTTCGTGAGTATGACTACGACAAGGTATGCAAGGATATTGACGACCTCATTGAGATTTCCAAGCATTATGACGATATGGCTACTGTCGCAAAGATGAAGGAAATCGTACCTGAATACAAGTCAAACAACTCGATTTACGAGAAATTGGACAAGAAATAATAACCGTATTAGTTTACCCGCAGTAAACAAACAATTTACCGGCACTAAACTCGAGGTTTAATGCCGGTAAACTTTGTATTGAAAGGGGCTTAACAGAGCTTGCGGGAACCATCGCCGATGACGACGTCGTAAACCTTGGGCTCATGACCATATTTAGCGTTGAACTTCTCCTTAGCCGTAGCGATGAACTGACGATAGAGGTCGTTGCGCACGAGGTTGATGGTGCAACCACCAAAGCCACCACCCATGATTCGTGAACCTGTGACGCCGCACTCCTTGGCGATGTCGTTGAGGAAGTCGAGCTCTTCGCAAGAGACCTCGTAATCCTTCGACAGTCCTTCATGGGTCTGGTACATCAGTTCGCCAACCTTCTCGTAATCGCCTTCGTTCAGAGCGTCGCAGACAGCAAGAACACGGTCTTTCTCGCCCAGCACGAACTTGGCGCGCTTGTAATCCTCCTCGCCAACTTCGGCGCGTACTTCGTCAAGTTGTTCCCATGTGCAGTCGCGCAGGGTCTCAAACTTACCCTCGGGATGCTTGGCTTGAATGTGCTTCACGACATTCTCGCACGAATTGCGACGGTCGTTATAGGGAGAACCAGCCAACTGGTGCTTCACAACGCTGTCGAGCAGTACGAGACGATAGCCGTCGGGCTTGAAGGGGAAGTACTCGAACTCGCGCGAACGGCAGTCGAGGCGCATCAGACAGCCTGCTTTGCCGAAGACGGATGCGAACTGGTCCATAATACCGCAGTTGACACCGCAGTAGTTGTGTTCGGTAGCCTGTCCGGCAAGCGCCATATCCCACTGAGAAACCTTGTTGTCACCGAAGATGTCGTTCAGACCGCAAGCGAAGCAGCTCTCCATAGCAGCTGATGACGACATGCCGGCACCGAGGGGAACATCACCTGCGAAGGCAATATTAAATCCCTTGACGGGAACGCCCAATTTGCGCATTTCCAATGCGATGCCATAGATATAACGAGCCCAAGATGCGCGGGGGCCAGCGGGATCGTTGAGGTGGAAGTCTACGCGGTCCTTCAAGTCAATGGCATAAGCCATGACGGTGTCCTCAGTACCATTTGCACGCATTTCTGCCATAATACCCTTATCGACAGCACCGGGAAAAACGAATCCACCGTTGTAGTCGGTGTGCTCGCCAATGAGGTTAATACGGCCCGGTGAGGCATATACATTGCCGGTCTTGCCATCAAAATGCTTGATGAAGCGGCTTCTTACAAAATCGATTTCCATCATATAATTTTCAACTTTAATCTTTTAACTTTCAACTTTACTCTACGGGGATGTCCTTGTTGACGTTCTTACAGCCGATGAGGGCGTAATAGAACATGTAAGCCATAGCCAGCAGATAGACGAAATAGCTTGGCATGTAACCCATGAAGTCAGCAAAGAAATTCTGCACAACAGGGAGCACGCCACCGCCGACAACCATCATCATGAAGATACCAGAAGCTTGAGCGGTGTATTTACCCAGTCCCTCGGTGGCTAGATTGAAGATGGATGCCCACATAACTGAAGTGCACAAGCCGCAGAGCACGAGCAGAATGGCGCTCAGCGGTACAGTGGTCATCTCGACGGAACCCTCGAGAATCTTTACCAGCGGCATTGTAGCTGTAACACTCTTTGGAGTGAGGATAGCGGCGATAATTAACACCATCCCAATGAAAGTCGTTGCAAGCATCATCTGACGCGACGACACCTTAGCGCCAATGGCACTAGCTATCATACGACCAATGAGCATCAGCAGCCAGTACATAGCTGCCACAGCGCCACCGATGGTTGCTGCGTTGAGCACAGTCTCTGGATTAACCCAAGCACCGTTGGCGCTCGTGTCGGACAGATAGAAATTCAAACCACCGGGAATGCCGACTTCTACACCGACATAAACAAATATGGCGATGACACCGAGCAGACAATGGCGGAACGACCATGGCGAATGTTCGAACTTGGTATCAGCAGTAACTTTTCCCAACTCTGGATCCTGAATGGGGATGAAGCAGAGAATGCAGAAAGCTGCAGCGAAGACGGTCATAGCGATGTACATTACCAGGTTGACGTCGGCCATCTGGGTAGAAGCCGTGACGGTGCCGATGAGTGCGCCTACGAGCATTGGCGTCATGGTTCCCGACAACGAGTTGAGCGTACCGCCAATCATGTTAAGTTGGTTACCACGGTTACCACCACCGCCCAAGAGGTTGAGCATGGGGTTGACAACGGTGTTCAGGATACAGACGGCAAAACCGCTGACGAATGCGCCAAAGAGGTATACACAGAATCCGGGAATTCCACCAGAGAATCCTGAGAGGAACTGGATGAGCACACCGACGAATCCTACAGCAATTCCAATAAGTGCCGTTTTCTTGTAACCCACCTTGGTCAGCATCTTACCTGCGGGGATACCCATGAAGAGGTAGGCGAAGAAATTCATGAAGTTACCCATGATGCCCAAAACGTTAGAACCGCCAATCTCCGGCTGGTTTTTCCAGATGACACCAATGGGTGCGCCAAGATTCGTTACGAACGAAATCATCGCGTAAAGGAACATCATCGTCACAATGGCGATGATGCTCCCGTTTTTCTTTTGATTACTCATAAATAAATAATGTATTAGTAGTTTAGTTTACTCTGCTACGCCGAAACGATAAACCGTCTTCTGCTTGTAGCGCTGGCCTGGATTCAGCACGACGCTGGGGAAGTAGGGACGGTTAGGGCTGTCAGGGAAGTGCTGTGCCTCGAAGCAGACGGCCGAACGACGTGGGAAGGTGCAACCGTTGGCGCCTTTGTAGCCATTCAGGAAATTACCGGTGTAGAGCTGCAAACCTGGTTCGGTGGTATAAACCTCCATGGTGCGTCCGCTCTTGGGCTCTGTCAACTTGGCGGCAAAGCTCAGTTCACCCTCTTCCTGCTTGTTCAGCACGTAGTTGTGGTCGAAACCGTGACCGAACTTAATCTGCTCGTTGTCAGCTTCGATATCCTGACCGAAAGTCTTTGCCTTGCGGAAATCGAAGGGAGTTCCTTCAACCTTCAGGATTTCACCCGTAGGAATAGCCGTTGCGTCGGTGGGCAGATAGAAGTCTGCATTGATTTCGCAAATCTGGTCCTCGATGCCGGGAGTGGGATCGGCAGTACCGCCCAATGCAAAGAAGGCGTGGTGTGTCAGGTTGACAATCGTCTTCTTGTTGGTGGTAGCCAGATACTCAATAACCAGCTCGTTCTGGTCGGTGAAGGTAAACTCTACCGTTACGTCCAGTTCGCCAGTGAAACCTTCCTCACCATAAGATGAGATACGATGCAGAGCCAGCGAGCGTGGACCCATCTGACGAGCATCCCAAACCTTGGCGTTGAAGCCGACAGCACCGCCATGCAGGTGGTTAGGACCGTCGTTCAGAGCAAGCTGATAGTCCTTGCCGTTCAGCGTGAACTGACCCTTGCAGATGCGGTTGCCCCAACGGCCAATCAGTGTCGAGAGGTAAGGCTCGTTGCCGCTGGTGAGCTGCTGGATGCTGTTGTGACCCTCAATAACGTTTGCTACTTTGCCATCTTTATCGGGAACCATGATAGCACATATTGCACCACCATAATTAGAGATAGCTACTTCATAACCCTTACGGTTCTTCAAAATGTAAAGATCCGTCTTTTTTCCATTCACCGTGGCCTGGAAATCCTTGCGGTTCAGACCACACAAATTCGCTGTTTCGTTTGTGTTTGCCATATTGTTAATGTTTTAAGTTACTTAATTTACCTTGCAAAGTAACCGAAAAAAAACGAGAATGGCAAATGAATCGACGTAAAAAACGTTTACGAGAGTGTTAAAAACATCTAAATGCAGTTTTTGAGGAAATCGCCAACGACGTAGCTGGAGCCTCCAACGAAGATAAAATCGTCGGGCTCCGCGCTTTCGAGAGCAGACTTATATGCTTCATTTACAGTAGGATAGCAATTTCCTGCCAGTTTGTGATTGATGGCTAAAATGCGCACAGATTGCTCGTTGAGCGCTCTTGGCGTGTTTGCCTTCGTAAAATAGTAAATTGCATCCTTTGGAAGCAGTTTGAGCACAGAATCGATGTCTTTATCGTTCACCATGCCGAAGACGATGTGCATTTTTTTGCATTTCACCATGGCCAGTTGACGGCTCAGATATTGCCATCCGCCGACGTTATGACCTGTATCGCAAACGACCAGCGGATTGCGTTGGATGGTCTGCCATCGTCCCATGAGTCCTGTGTTGTCGCAAACCTTCTTGACACCGTTGAGCAGTTCGTAGCAGTCCTTGGGGAATGTAGCAAGGAAACCAAGATCCTCGAGAACCTTCAGCGCATGTATCACGGTGTTCATGTTTTTCTGCTGGTAAATACCGCCGAGGTCGCCGTCGAACTCACCAGCATGGTAAGTCACATAGTGCATGCCCCCTTCTTCAGTAGGCGCGGCACTAAGCACCTCAGGATTATCTTCGGCAAAAACAATAGGTGCCTGCATCTCCTTGGCCTTGGCCTCGAAGACGGGTCGTGTCTCGGGATGATTCTCACCGATGACGACAGGTACACCTTTTTTAATAATACCGGCTTTTTCCTCGGCAATCTTGGCCAGTGTGTCACCCAAGAACTGTGTGTGGTCGAAACTGATGTTGGTGATGACGGAGACGATAGGATTGACGATGTTGGTGCAGTCCAATCGTCCGCCCAAACCTACTTCTGCCACCACAATATCAACGTTCATGTCACGGAAATAGGCAAAAGCCATTGCCGTAGTTACTTCAAAGAACGAGGGATGTAATGGCTCGAAGAACGACCGTTCGCGCTCGACAAAATCAACGACATACTTCTCGGTGATGGGATGTCCATTGACGCGGATACGCTCACGGAAATCAACCAGATGTGGTGAGGTGTAAAGACCTACGCGATAGCCACATTCCTGCAGTACAGAGGCGATGGTATGAGACACGCTGCCTTTGCCATTTGTGCCTCCGACGTGGATAACGGCAAACGACTTATGAGGATGATTGAAGTGCTCATCCAATACAAGCGTGTTGTGAAGTCCTTCTTTATAGCCTGATGCGCCCTGTCGCTCGAACATGGGCATCTGGCTATACAGGTATTCGCAGGTCTCTTTGTAGGTCATAAGCGCGGTGTTTGTCGCTGTGGCACAGCGACATGCTTAACTGAAGTAATTCCTGAACTTCTGGAAGATGCTGCGCTTGGTGGCGGCATCACCCTTGAAATTATCACTCTGACGGAACTGCTCGATGGCGCGCTTTTCGTCGCTGGTGAGGGTCTTCGGCACGTAGACGCTGACATTAACCACAAGGTCGCCGTTACCACGTCCGTAACCCTGAACGGCAGGCAGACCTTTGCCGCGCAGCCGCAGTGTCTTGCCGGGCTGCGTGCCTGGTTCCATCTTCACCTTCAAACGGGTTCCTTCGATGGTTGGAATCTCCACATCGCCACCAAGTGCTGCCGTCGGGAAATCGAGCAGCAGATTGTATATCAGGTTGTTGTCGTCGCGGATGAATGTGTCGTTGGGCTCTTCTTCCACCAAAACCTGAATATCACCGTTGATACCATTGCGAATACCGGCATTACCCTTACCGGGGACATTGACAATCATGCCTTCGGCCACACCGGCAGGAATCTTGATTTCAACAACTTCCTCGCCCTTCTCGATACCCGTGCCGTGACAATGCTGACACTTGTTCTTGATGACAGTACCGGCGCCGTCGCAAGTAGGACAGACTCCCTGCGTCTGCATCATTCCGAAAATACTCTGTGTGGTGTGGGTGATGATACCAGTTCCGTGACACGTCGGACACTTCTCAACGGCAGAGCCGTCCGCAGAGCCGGAACCATGACAATGAGAGCAAGCCACGTCCTTGCGAACCTTGAATTTCTTGGTGACGCCATGAGCAATCTCCTGCAACGACAGGCGAACCTTCAGACGGAGGTCGCTGCCACGATGAACCTGCGGGCCGCGCTTGGCACTTCCGCCAAAGCCGCTGAAACCTGCGTGTCCACCAAAGATATCGCCGAACATCGAGAAGATGTCGTCCATATTCATTGATGCGCCTCCGAAGGGATCGAAGCCGCCACTGCCGGGAGCGTTGAATCCGTACGTGTCGTACTGCTGACGCTTCTGCGGGTCGTGCAACACGTCGTAAGCCTCGGCAGCCTCCTTGAATTTCTCCTCAGCTTCTTTGTTGCCGGGATTGCGGTCGGGGTGATATTTGATGGCAATGGTGCGATATGCCTTCTTTATCTGATCTTCTGTGGCGTTTTTGTCAACGCCAAGCACCTCATAGTAATCTCGTTTCTGTGCCATTTCTTCTTACTTCTTACATCTTACATCAGACATCTTACTGTCCTACTGCCACTTTGGCATGACGGATGACTTTGTCATTCAGTTGGTAACCGGCCTGCAGACAGTCAATCACCTTGCCTTTCTTGTCGTCTCCCATTCCTGGAACCATAGCTACGGCCTCGTGCATGTCGGTATCGAAATCGGCATTGTCGGTGTCTATCTTCTTGACTCCTAAGCTCTCAAGGGCTTTCATCATCTTGTTGTAGATGAGTTCCATGCCTTCGCGCAACACGGCGGGGTCGTCGGTTTTCTCGCCATTGGCCAGCGCGCGCTCCATGTCGTCAATAACTGGCAGAATGGCACTGACAGCCTTCTCGCCGCCATTCAGGATAAGCTCTGCCTTCTCCTTCAGCGTGCGCTTGCGGTAGTTGTCAAACTCGGCAGTCTTGTAGAGTATCTGTGTCTTCAGCTGCTCTATTTCGGCCTGAGCCTGCTCCAGAGGGTCTTTTTCTTCTTCCTCAGCGGGAGCTTCGGTATCAGCGGATTCATTGTCAGCGACAGAATCGCTGACCACTGTATCTTCGTCAGCGACTGAATCGCTGGCCTCATTTTCTTGTTGGTCGAGGATTTCTTCCTCTTCCATGTTCTTCATTTCTTCTTCGTTCATAGCTTTTTTGTTTTTTCTTCGCTTCCAGCAAATTCCGTGCCATTCTTTACGCATACATCTCAGCTTTCTTCTCCTTGATGCTCTCGTCGTAGATGTAATCATCGTACGTAGTGAGCTTATCGATAGTGCCTTTCGGTGTCAATTCGATAATGCGGTCGGCCACGGTATTGATGAACTCATGGTCGTGCGAGGCAAACAGGATGTTGCCCTTGAACGAGATAAGATTATTGTTGAACGCCTGAATCGACTCCAAATCCAAGTGGTTGGTAGGCGTGTCGAGAATCAGACAGTTGGCATTCTTCAGCTGCATACGGGCAATCATACAACGCATCTTCTCACCACCCGAGAGCACGCAGACCTTCTTCTGGATGTCCTCGTCCTTGAACAGCATACGACCCAGGAACGACTTCATCATCACCTCGTTGCCTGTGCCATATTGCGACAGCCAGTCTACGAGGTTCATCTCCGACTGGAAGAAAGCGGTATTGTCCAAAGGCAGGTAAGCCGTCGTGATAGTCACGCCCCACTTATAGGTGCCGGCGTCGGCCTCGCGATTGCCGTTGATAATCTCGAACAGCGCAGTCATCGCCTTCGGATTGTGTGACAGGAAGACAGTCTTCTGACCCTTCTCGATAGTGAACGACACGTTGTCGAACAATACCGTTCCGTCGTCATTCAGAGCTTTCAGTCCTTCTACTTCGAGAATCTGAGTGCCAGGCTCGCGCTCCATCGAAAAGATAATGCCCGGATACTTACGTGTTGACGGGGTGATTTCCTCGACGTTCAGTTTCTCCAACATCTTCTTACGCGAGGTGGTCTGCTTCGACTTTGCCACATTGGCAGAGAAACGGCGGATGAATTCCTCCAACTGCTTGCGCTTCTCGTCGGCCTTCATCTTCTGGTTCTGAGCCTGACGCAAAGCCAACTGCGACGATTCGTACCAGAACGAGTAGTTACCCGAGAACAGCGTCACCTTGCCGAAGTCGATGTCTACGGTCTGCGTCGAAACGGCATCGAGGAAGTGACGGTCGTGAGATACCACGAGCACGCACTGCTCCAAGTTCGACAGATATTCCTCCAACCACTGCACGGTATCCAGGTCGAGGTCGTTGGTGGGCTCGTCCAGCAACAGGTTGTCGGGATGTCCGAACAGCGCCTTGGCCAACATCACGCGAACCTTCTCGTTGTTCGATATCTCCGACATCTGCTTGTAGTGCTGACCTTCAACCACGCCAAGGTTCTGCAGCAACTGGGCTGCCTCGCTCTCAGCCTCCCAACCGTTCATCTCGGCAAAAGCCATTTCCAAGTCAGCGGCGCGAACACCGTCTTCCTCGGTCATTTCGGCCTTGGCATACAGCGCCTCGCGCTCCTTCATATTTTTCCACAGCGGCTGATGACCCATAAACACCGTGTCCATCACCGTGAATTCATCATATTTGAAGTGGTCCTGCTCCAACACCGACATACGTTCGCCCGGCAGCATCTCGATAGAACCCTTGTTCGGTTCCAGCTCACCGCTGATGGCGCGGAGTAGGGTAGACTTACCGGCGCCGTTAGCTCCGATAATGCCGTAAATGTTACCACTTGTAAACTTCAAATTAACATCTTTGTACAGCGTTTTCTTTCCAAACTGAATCGCTAAGTTTGTGACTGTTATCATCTCTTTCTTATACCTTATTTATTATTAGCGGCTGCAAAGGTACAAAAAAAGTGAGGAAAAACCAAATTTTCTTTTCATTTGTTTGGCGAATTCGCGGAAAGTTCGTACCTTTGCAGCCGCTTTTACGAGATAAGAGCACGAAATTCAATTATTTAACAACAAAATTACACATTTAAACAATGGCAACAAAAATCAGATTGCAGCGCGGCGGACGTAAGAGCTATGCTTTCTACCGCATCGTTATCGCTGACGCTCGTGCACCACGTGATGGTCGTTTCACTGAGAAGATTGGTACTTACAACCCAAACACCAATCCTGCCACAGTAGAACTTAATTTCGAGCGTGCACTCTATTGGGTCGAGTGTGGTGCACAGCCAACCGACACTGTTCGTAACATCCTTAGCCGCGAGGGCGTCTATATGATGAAACACCTGAAAGGTGGAGTCAAGAAGGGCGCATTCGACGAGGCTACTGCACAGAAGAAGTTCGAGGCTTGGAAGGCTGACAAGCAGAATGGTCTGAACAAGATTGCCGAGGCTGAGGCCAAGGCAAAGAAGGACGCTGCTGCTGCCCAGCTCAAGGCTGAGAAGGCTCAGAACGAGGAGCTGGCTAAGAAGGTAGCTGAGAAGAAGGCTGCCGAGGCTGCTGCCAAGGCTGAGGAAGAGGCTGCCAAGGCTGCTGAGGCCGCTGCTGCCGAGGCTCCCGCTGAGGAAGCTCCCGCCGCTGAAGCACCTGCTGCTGAGGCTCCCGCCGCTGAGTAATCGGGCTTCTCATCTTACAAGAAAACATCATCTCCCTGGGCATTACGCTCGGGGAGATGTGTTTTTCAATAAATGTGCAATCTCTTCCAAATATTTGCGGTCGGTTTCGTCGAATGTGGCTAACTGATCACTGTCAATGTCGAGCACAGCAGTCACCTTGCCGTCAACGCCAAACACCGGTACGACAATTTCAGAACGCGACGCGCTGCTACAGGCAATATGTCCCGGGAACTGTTCGACGTCGGGAACGATGACGGTCTCTGCCCGTTGCCACGCTGTGCCGCAAACGCCCTTGCCGAAAGCAATGTGCATACATGCAACGGGACCTTGGAAAGGGCCAAGAGCCAACTCGCCGTCCGCCACCCGATAGAACCCCGTCCACCAAAATCCCATCGTCTGATGAATGGCCGCAGCCACGTTGCTCATAACGGCTATCAAGTCCTTCTCGCCCTCAATGAGCGACGCTATCTGGCTTACCAGCAACTTGTATTGTTCTTCTTTCATGTTGCAAATTTACGCATTATTTCCGAAATACGACATGGAAATGTAGGAAATTCGCTAAAAAATTTGGAAGTTAGTACTATATTTAGTACCTTTGCCGACAAAATAATTTGAGATATGGATTTTTTGGAGTATAAAGGCTACAAGGGTAGCGTTGAGTATAGCAAGGAAGACAACTGCCTGTTTGGAAAAGTTCAGGGAATGAGCAAGGCGCTGATTCTCTATGAGGGCAATACACTCGAAGAATTACGAAAGGACTTCGAGGATGGCGTAGACAGCTATCTCGAAGCCTGTAAGGCTGATGGCGTTGAGCCCGCAAAGCCATATAGTGGAAGATTAAACTTGCGAATGTCGTCAGAGTTGCATTCACGTGTAGCAGCCTTCGTTGCTACTACAGGTACAACTATCAACGACTTCATCAACAAAGCCATCAAAAACGAACTCAAGCACGCGGCGATTTTGTAAGAGCCAGCTCTCAAGTCTAACCGGAGTCCCTGAGAGCTCTGATTATAAATCGTAACGAACCCCAAAACAATAAAGATTATGAAGAAACAACTACTATTACTCGCGATGATTTTGCTGCCGGTGGTAGCAAATGCGTACGATTTTGCCGCTGAAAATGCAGACGGGGTTATCATTTATTATAACTATACAAATGATGGAAAGGAACTTGAAGTAACGCATCATGAAATGAGTGATTACAGCGATTACAAATATAAAGGTTCTGTTGTTATTCCTGAGGAAGTGACCTATATGAACAGGACTCGTAAAGTGACGAGCATTGGAGAAGATGCATTCAAATATTGTTATTACCTTACTTCTGTCACTTTCCCTACTACCATAAAAAGTTTTGGAAGAAATTCGTTCTGGGGCTGTCACGGTTTAACTTCAATTTCTATTCCCAACAGCGTAACTAATATTGGTGACGGTGCGTTCGGAGATTGTAGTAGTTTAAAATCCATCACTATCCCCAACAGCGTAACAACCATAGGAGGGTTAGCATTCAATGGCTGTATAAGTCTCACCTCTGTCACCATCCCCAACAGCGTGACATACATTGGAAGTTTTGCATTCTTTGAATGCGCTGGCCTGACATCGGTTACCATACCGAATAGTGTGACAGTCATCGGAGGCGGTGCGTTTGGAGAATGTAATCTTCCTGTTGTTATTTCGTTAATTGAAAATCCAAACGAAATAAGAGGAAAAGCAAACAAAGATAGAACTTTTAGTCAGAATACTTTCAATAATGCCACGTTGTATGTTCCAATGGGAACGGTTGACAAGTATAAGGCAACGGAGGGTTGGAAGGATTTCTTATATATCGAGGAAGGAACTGGAGGTGGAACCACGCCTGAGAAATGCGCTAAGCCCACCATCGGTTATAGCAACGGGAAACTGATATACCACTGTGAAACGGAAGGGGCCGAGTGTCAGTCAACTATTACCGATACTGATATAAAGTCGTATAGTGGTAACGAAGTACAGTTAGCTGTTACTTACAACATCAGCGTATATGCTACTAAGTCTGGCTTCGACAATTCCGAAACGGCTACAGCAACATTGTGTTGGATTGATAAGGAACCAGCGATGGAAGGTATTACTGACGGAGTGGCCCAGATACCGTCTAAGGCTGTGCTGATACAAAGTGAAGGCGGAATTCTGAAGGTGGAGGGTGTTGATGAAGGAACGCAGGTTTCTGTATATACCCCTGATGGCAAGCAGGCAGCTAGTGCCGTTTGTCGCAATGGTGCCGCCCTTGTTGGTACCAACATCCAGCCCGGCAATACTGCCATTGTGAAAATTGGAGAAAAGGCCGTGAAGATAATAGTAAAATAAATAAAACGACATGATTATGAAAAGGTATCTGTTATTTATTCTATTTGCAGCAGTTACATTTTCAATAATGACATTTTGGGGTTGGAGAGGGTAGTTACTTTATCCGACCTCAACTTTTTTAGTCTTGAAAGAGATTCGGCACGTTATCCAATACTTTCGGAGTATTGCAAAATACTTTTGGACTATTGACGGATAGTCTTGGAGTATTATCTGATAGTATTTGAGTATTGGTGTGTCTGTCGATGGTTCGTAGTCTGCCGGTAAGTGTTCGGTGGTCTGTCCGCCAATTGACGGCGGACAGCAGGGAAGTGTACGGCAGACAGCAGGGAGCAGAGCGGCGGAGAGCAGGGAAGGTAGTGAGCAATGGACGGTTGATGTGAGTGTTGAAAATGCCAACCATCGCTCGAAATGAAAAATAAATCATGAATTGTTTTGCATTTCGCTCGCTTATTCGTATCTTTGCAGCGGATTAATAAAATATTTGGATATGTGTATATGGCAAATAATAGTTAATCCTATAAATGTCAATTCTTAAATAGTAGTAGAATATGAGAAAAAAACATCTTTATATATTTGCTTTGCATTCTATCCTTTATAATAATCTCTTTTACGTGTGGGTATTATTATGCTATTAAATCAATAGATGGCTCACCATCAATAGACGATACAAATATTATATCTGATTCATTGCCAATTAGATATGTAAAAACGACAGGAAATAAACATTTGCAGAATGCTCCATTAGTATCCAACAAATTTTTAGCAGTTAAAATTGCTTTGGCTGTTTTAGAAGATAAATATGGTTCAGATATCTATGAAGAGATTCCATTTAGAGTCATGGAAACAGATAGTATTTGGGTTGTAGAAACTTCAATACCACAAGATGAGGGAGAAACTATGGATGATGAGGCGAATACACAACAATTACACCTTGTCGTAGGTGGAGTAGGTCATGTGGAAATTGATAAATTTACAGGCACTATTTATCGAGCATATCATACAAAGTAGCATATTAAGTGATGGTCCTTGTTTTAGGTATCACGGGAGAGCATGGAAGGTAGTAGAAAAATACGTAAAAGTTTTGTTTTTCGGTTGAATTGTGTTACCTTTGTGCTTTGAAATCGAAAAATGATGACTATGAACGACGATAAGGAACGGAGAAATATTGATTTGGCGGCTGATTGCGATGTGAGGCAACTGCTCGATTTGGTGACGAAGAATTGGGAGGTGGCGAAGAGCCGTATGGCACAGATTGCCCAAGAGCGCGAGGATGGAATCAACATCGATAACGGCGTGGAGGTAATGGCTGTGTATGCAAGAATGGAGCGGGTGTATGAATACTTGTTCCGCCTGTTGCACCTTCCACAGGCTTATCTTTTGCCTTCTGTTATCAATGGCCTGCGCCCGTTTGTCGGTGATACTAGCGTGGATGCAGAGATCATGCGTCTAACGTGTAGTCCGACCGAAATAAATGAAGAGAAAAAGCCGGACTTCTTGACGACATCGCCCAAATATCTGATAGACCCCTCCTATATACGTCAGATAGGAAAAGACATGTTGACCGATTTAACAGCTAATCATATAATCGGATATCTTGACTCTGATGGTAAGAGGAAGGTCATGAAGTCAATGGACGACATTTTGGCCATATTCGATGAAGACGATAAGCCGGAACAGCGAGAAGATAGTTTTCTCGGTCTTGGCAAAAAGCTGGCGGAAGTGGTTAATGACAATCGTCGGCAGTTGGTTGTAGGATTGATGTTTCAACACGTGATTATCGAGTTCGTATGTAAACTGATAGACATGCAGTCATTTGATGATGCCGATGTTGCAAGCGTATTTGAGCGGGCCAAGCAACAGCTGTTGGAAAGCGACGGCTGGCGGGAATATTGGGCAAACCACAAGCAACACTTGGAGCGCAAAGGCGGCTCGTTGGACGAGCAATGGAAGAAGGACGCCGAGGAGGTGGAAGAGTGGTTGCAAGACATGCACGGGTACATATATAATAGATGGAACGAGAGTCCTGAAGCTTTCGGTCAGGCGTTGAAGCGTGAACAGCTTGACGACGACACCATGCTGCTGTTGCTGTTCTATCTGGCTAAGAAGGATGCTATTGTGCGAGAGACGGAAAAGCTCGACGAGCGCCGCGAGACGATGGAAGATATTGCCCCCGAGGCAGCCATAAAGCAGACTGAATTGCCGGCTGAACTACTGACGGAGAAGGCGCAAAAGTATTGGAAGCGCTTGCGAGAAGCTGGATTCATCGTTGCGGATGGCTATGCTTTGGCCGAAGGAATATCAGTTAACCAAGCGACCTATATTGCAATTTGCATGGCAGAAAAGCTAAACATCACGAAAAAGTGGAAGGTGTTTCAGGATTTGTGGGGTGTCAAAAATATGGCTCAGTTGTCAAAAAATTGGGAGGAATCAGGTAAATTGCCACCTCGCTCCGGGGAAATAGATAGTTTAATACAATAGTCTGATTTTCAGTAATTTAGGTATAGTATAACCCTTATATATAAGTGTTATATAATACCTTTTGCTTTGATTTTTGCCGTATCTTTGCAGCGGAAATCCAAATCGCGAGTTTCTGCTGCATTCTTTTTAGATGTTAGTCAGCGGTCAAAAACTGAGCACGGCTCCGAGCCACGGGATGAATAATGCCAATCTATATCACCGTGGTAGTGCAAGAGAGGCAAAACTATCGATTATTTAACAGAGTATGGAAAGAAATGAATTTTTGGAAGCCGGCATCGTTCGGCAATTAGAGAACAATGGACTGAAAGGTGGTGAGAAGGTGCTGCAGGATATTAAGCGACTTCTGACCTACGGTTACATGGCTGTCAGTATATATCGTGAGATGAGTCCTGAGGACAGGATTCTGGCTTCGCGGTGGCACAAGAGATTCAAGAGGTCTTTTTCTTTTACAGGGTTCCTGAAAGAGAGACAAAGAAGCAGCAGAAAAAGAACTTCTCCCCCTGCACCCCCTTATCTTGATAAAGAAGAACAAGATAAAGATGAGATATCCTCTCTCTCTCCGGCGCGGGTAAAGAAGACGTTGCAGGTTCGTCAGGAGATGTTCTGGAACGAGCTGTTGCAGTACGAGGGGAAGTACGACCGGCAGATGTTGCTTGCCTTCTACTACTACTGGGCGGAAAAAGTGACGGGACGTCGAAAGATGAAGATGGAAGTCATGACGTCATGGGATACGGAATATCGGTTGGCTGCGTGGTCGAAGCGCAGTTTTAACAAAAACGACGAAGCCGCCGCCATCCGTTTGGAGCGTGCGAAGAAGAGCGGTTCCGGTCGGGCGGTCGGCGGACAAACCGCTGAGAACGCTGCCGAGCAGAAGGCCATTGCAGCGGAGCGTGCAGCGGCAGATGCGAAGCGCGAGGCTGAGATGGAAGAGGCGCGCAAGAACAGCATTTCGTTTGAAGAATATGCCAAGACGCATCCCGACTCTCCGTTGGCTAAGATGCGCGGGAAATGACCCTATCGGCTCTCGGTCGTTTGGCCTCGGGCTGAACGGCTGAGAGCTGTAGTAAACCAAATTAAAAAACTTAAATAGTTTTGAAAATTGAAAATAAGTTCGTACCTTTGCAACGTCAAAGTGTGACAAGAGATGGAAAAGACTCAAAAGGATATATATATAATAGGTATAGAGTCGTCGTGTGACGATACGTCGGCGGCGGTACTGAAGAACGGTGTGTTGTTGTCGAACGTGACAGCGTCGCAGGCGGTGCACGAGTCGTATGGTGGCGTAGTGCCGGAACTGGCCTCGCGAGCTCACCAGCAGAATGTGGTGCCGGTGGTGCACGAAGCTATCAAACGGGCTGGCATCACGAAGGAGCAACTGACAGCAGTGGCTTTTACGCGCGGACCGGGACTGATGGGTTCGTTGCTGGTGGGTGTGAACTTCGCCAAGGGTTTTGCCCGTTCGCTGGGCATTCCCCTGATTGACGTTAACCACCTGCAAGGACACGTGATGGCGCACTTCATCAAGGAGAGCGACGACGACCAGAGTCAGCCGCCATTGCCGTTTCTCTGCCTGTTGGTGTCGGGCGGTAACTCGCAGATTGTCAAGGTGAATGCCTATAACGACATGGAGGTGTTAGGTCAGACCATTGACGACGCTGCCGGTGAGGCTATCGACAAATGTTCGAAGGTGATGGGACTGGGCTATCCCGGTGGTCCAATCATCGACCGACTGGCTCGTCAGGGCAATCCGAAGGTCTACCAGTTTGCTGAGCCGCATATTCCGGGGTTGGACTACAGCTTCTCGGGCTTGAAGACGTCGTTCCTCTATAATCTGCGCAAATGGGTGGAGGATGATCCCGACTTCATCGAGCATCACAAAGAAGATATCGCGGCCTCGCTGGAATGGACGATTGTGGACATTCTGATGAAGAAGCTGAAGCTGGCCGTGAAGCAGACGGGCATCAAGCACGTGGCTGTGGCAGGCGGCGTGAGTGCCAACAACGGACTGCGCAATGCCTTCCACGACTATGCCAAGCGCTACGGATGGACCATCTATATTCCGAAGTTCAGTTATACGACGGATAATGCGGCGATGATTGGTATCGTGGGCCATTATAAGTATTTGGACGGGGAGTTTTGCAGCATTGACGCACCGGCATTCTCGAAAGTGACATTTAAATAAAATTGAAATATGGATTTTGAAAGCAAGATTATCAGCAGGGAAGTGAGTCAGCTGCTGTGGGAAATGGAAAAAACGGTCGGTACGGCAGAGAGTTGTACTGGCGGACGCATTGCCGAGGCAATCATTGCCATACCTGGTGCGTCGAAGTATTTCAAGGGTGGCATCATTTCGTATGTCGACGAAATCAAAGAGTCGCTGCTTGGCGTAGATTCTCAGGTGCTGATAGAGAAGACGGCCGTTTGCGAGGAAGTGGCTATACAGATGGTGAAAGGCGCCTGCAAGGCACTGAACACAGACTTTGCACTGGCCTCAACAGGTTATGCCGGACCGACTGGTGGTCCGAAAGACATTCCTATCGGCACGATTTGGTTGGCTTGTGGCACTCAAGAGAAGCAGGTGACGATGATGATTCAGGAGGATCACGGACGCGACATCAACCTCGCCATTGCAACCAATAAAGTGATGCAAATGTTTCTGGATTTCCTCAAAACGGAGAACAAAACGGACGGCGAAGGTTAAAAAATATTAATAGTTGGGCAAATATCAATTCTCTATTTTTATATCTCAATTAAAAGTTGTACCTTTGCACCCTGTTTGGAGTAAGTTAGTATTTAGGAACAAGAAAAAGTAGATAGAAATGTCTAAGATTTGTCAGATTACAGGAAAGACGGCACAGCGTGGAAACAACGTGTCGCACTCAAAGCACCGCACAAAGCGCGTCTTTGACGTAAACCTGTTCAGCAAGAAGTTCTACTATGTAGAGGAGGATTGCTGGATTCAGTTGAAGATCAGCGCTGCTGGTCTGCGTATGATTAACAAGGTAGGTCTGGATGCAGCCCTGAAGCAGGCTGTTGCCAATGGATATGTTGATTGGAAAGACATTAAAGTGATAGGAGACTAAACGATATGGCAAGCAAGAAAGCTAAGGGTAATCGCGTTCAGGTGATTCTGGAGTGCACTGAGATGAAGGAGAGTGGACTGCCCGGAACAAGCCGTTACGTAACGGTTAAGAACCGCAAGAATACCCCTGAGAGAATGGAACTCAAGAAGTATAACCCCATCCTGAAGCGCATGACTGTGCACAAGGAGATTAAATAATCTGTTTAAAGCATGGCAAAGAAAACCGTCGCTACCCTCCACGAAGGCTCAAAGGATGGTCGCGCTTACACAAAGGTTATCAAGATGGTAAAGAGCCCCAAGACGGGTGCTTACATCTTCGACGAGCAGATGGTTCCTAACGAGGCTGTTAAGGACTTCTTTAAGAATTAATATTCGATTAATCAGATAAAAAGAGAGGTTGCAAGTGAATTTGCGACCTCTTTTTTGTGGTTTCATCGAAATTTCGTACCTTTCACCTTTGGTGAAGGTACTTTTGTTCGAAAAAGCCTAAATAAATTTGGCTTTTTGCTCACTTATTCGTACCTTTTCACTTCGTGAGAAGGTAGGCTGCATCTCGGAAATAAAAGAAAAAAAACGTTTTTTTCTTTGTTTTTCGCTCGATTTGCACTACCTTTGCAGGCGTAAAATATTGCAATATGGGTATTTTTGGATTTTTTAATAAGGAAAAGAAGGAAACGCTGGATAAAGGTCTGGAGAAGACCAAGACCAGTGTGTTTGACAAACTGGCGCGTGCGGTAGCTGGAAAATCGAAGGTTGACGACGACGTGCTGGACAATTTGGAGGAAGTGTTGATAACGTCAGACGTAGGTGTCGAGACGACGCTGAAGATCATTGAACGTATTGAGGAGCGTGTGGCTCGCGACAAGTATGTCTCGACCTCGGAACTCAATGCCATTCTGCGCGACGAGATTGCCTCGTTGCTTTCAGAGAATAATTCCGACGACAATGATAACTGGGATCTGCCCGGCGACCACAAGCCCTACGTCATCTTGGTGGTAGGTGTGAATGGAGTGGGTAAGACCACGACGATTGGCAAACTGGCGTGGCAGTTTAAGCAGGCTGGCAAGAATGTCTATCTGGGCGCTGCCGACACCTTCCGTGCCGCTGCTGTCGAACAGCTCTGCATCTGGGGCGAGCGCGTCGGCGTTCCTGTGGTGAAGCAGCAAATGGGCAGCGACCCTGCCTCTGTGGCTTTCGACACGTTGCAGAGTGCTAAGGCCAACGGTGCAGACGTGGTGCTGATTGATACAGCAGGCCGTTTGCACAACAAAGTGGGTCTGATGAACGAGCTGAAGAAGATTAAGGACGTGATGAAGAAGGTGTTGCCCGATGCTCCCGACGAGGTGTTGCTCGTGTTGGATGGTTCTACGGGGCAGAACGCCTTCGAACAGGCCAAGCAGTTCTCGGCTGTCACGCAGATTACGTCACTGGCTATTACCAAGCTCGACGGCACTGCCAAGGGCGGTGTAGTCATTGGCATCAGCGACCAGTTGAAGGTTCCCGTGAAGTATATTGGTTTGGGCGAGGGTATGCAGGACCTGCAGCTCTTTAATAAGCGTCAGTTTGTTGACTCGTTGTTTAAGAATGAATAAGCCGACTATTGACATCATCACGCTGGGGTGTTCGAAGAACCTGGTGGACTCGGAGAGCCTGATGGGGCTTTTCGAAGCCAACGGCTATCATGTGACTCATGATGCCGAGAATCCTCAGGGTGACATTGCCGTTGTCAATACGTGCGGTTTCATTGAAGATGCCAAACAGGAAAGCATCGATACTATCCTGGAATTGGCGCAGGCGAAGGAGGAAGGCCGACTGAAAAAGCTTTTTGTAATGGGCTGTCTCTCAGAGAGATATCTGGCAGAGCTTGAAGCAGAGATTCCAGAGGTTGATGGCTGGTATGGAAAGTTTAACTATAAGCAGTTGCTGAAGGATCTAGAACGTCTAGATCATCTAGAAAATCTAGATACTTTTGAGGCCCACCGCCACATCACTACGCCTCGGCATTATGCCTATCTCAAGATTAGTGAGGGCTGCGACCGCCATTGTGCCTATTGTGCCATCCCACTGATTACGGGTCGCCACCAGAGTCGTCCCATGCAGGAGATTTTGGATGAGGTGCGCTGGTTGGTGAGTCAGGGCACGTGCGAGTTTCAGGTCATTGCGCAGGAACTGACTTACTACGGTATTGATATCGACGGCAAGCAGCATATCGCAGAACTCATTGAAAAGATGGCTGATATTCCCGGTGTCGAGTGGATTCGCCTCCACTATGCCTATCCCGCTCATTTTCCTTGGGAACTGCTGCGTGTGATGCGGGAGAAAAAGAATGTCTGCAAGTATCTGGACATTGCCCTGCAACACATCTCCGACCACATGCTTGATCGCATGCAGCGCCACGTTACCAAGGAGCAGACCTACGAACTGATTCGCCGACTGCGCGAAGAGGTGCCTGGCATCCATATCCGTACGACGTTGATGGTTGGATTCCCAGGTGAGACGGATGAGGATTTTGCCGAGCTTATTGCGTTTACCAAGTGGGCACGTTTCGAACGCATGGGAGCCTTTGCCTATTCTGAGGAGGACGGAACCTATAGCGCCAACAACTACGAGGATGACGTCCCTGCCGAAGTGAAACAACAACGTCTGGATCGTCTGATGCGTGTCCAGCAGAATATCAGCGCCGAAATAGAAGCCGCCAAGATTGGCCAGACGCTGCGTGTCATCATTGACCGTAAGGAGGGTGATTGGTTTGTTGGCCGTACGGAATTCTGTTCTCCTGAGGTCGACCCCGAGGTGCTCATTCCCGCCAGCGAACGGCTGACGATAGGACGTTTCTACAACGCGCACATTACTGATGCAGAAGAATTTGACTTATACGCCACCACAATATGAATAACAAAGAATTTATTGCTGAATTATCTGAACGCATGGGCTATACTGCTAAGGATACCCAACATCTGGTGAATAACATCATCAATGCGATGGGTGATGCTTTTCAGGAGGATAATGCCGTGCTGGTGCCAAACTTTGGTATTTTCGAGGCCAAGAAGAAGCTGGAGCGCATCATTGTGAATCCCGCCACCCAGCAGCGCATGCTCGTGCCACCCAAACTGGTGTTGAATTTCAAGCCTAATCAGACGTGGAAAGATAAGCTGAAAGGAGGTAGCAAGTAGTATGGGAAAACTGACTATACAGGAGATTGCTGCCGTCCTGCAGCAGAAGAATAATTTCGACAAACAAGAGGCTAACACGTTTGTCGCCACGATGTTCCAGATTATTCAGGAACGTCTGGAAACTGACGGCATCGTTAAGGTAAAGGGCTTCGGAACGTTTAAACTGGTTGACGTCGAGGCGCGCGAGAGCGTCAGTGTGCGCACTGGCGAACGCGTCGTGATCAGTGGTCACGCCAAGGTGACCTTCACTCCTGATGCTACGATGAAGGAACTCGTCAATCGCCCCTTCTCGCAGTTTGAGACGGTAGTGCTCAATGATGGCGTTGAGTTTCCGGATTTGGAGGAACCCGCAGAAGAGCAGCCCGTTGCTGAGGAAGAAGCTCCCGTCGTTGAAGAGCAGCCGGTCATTGAAGAACAGCCGGTCGAGGAGCCCGTCGTTGAAGAGCAGCCGGTCATTGAAGAGCAGCCGGTCGAGGAGCCCGTCGTTGAAGAGGAAGCTCCCGCTGTTGAGGCGGAAGCTCCTGTTGTTGCTCCTGTCGTATCACAGCCCGTTGACGAACAGCCTGAAGCTGTGGAACCTGAAGCTGAAGAGCCTGTCGATGAAGAGCTTGTCGATGAAGAGCCGCAGGAAGAACGCCCAAGTCGCTGGTGGCGCTGGTTGCTGGGCATTCTGGGTGTGCTTGTACTGATGGCCCTTTCAGCCTTGGGAGGTTTCTATTATGGCATCAAGTATTCGCCTGTGGGTGAGATGGTTCGCCCCGATACCATAGTGATTCACGATACGATCATGGCTGCACCAATCGATAGTGTTTCTGCGGTGAAGGAAGCAGAGCCAGTGAAAGAAGTGGAAACTGCGAAAGAGCCTGAGGCTCCGGCTCCGGAAGTGAAGAAGGAAGAGCCTAAGCCTGCCTCCGTTTCCGAACAGCCTGACCCCTATGCTCAGAAGGACGAACGTGTCCGTTTGGGCGCTTATCGCATCGTCGGACTCAGCCATGAGGTGAAGGTATTGGCAGGTCAGACGTTCCGTAGCATCTGTCGTGCCCATCTTGGTCCAGATATGGAGTGTTACGTCGAGGTGTTCAACGACCTGCCGCGCAATCCGAAAGTCAAGGATGGACAGGTCATCAAGATTCCGAAACTCCAAGTGAAAAAGAAGAGGAAGCAGTAACGCTTCCTCTTTTCTTTAATTTCCACTAACTCCCTTCATCGACAGCGAGATACGTTGTCTGCGCAGGTCGACGGCAATGACGCGCACGCGGACGTGCTGGTGCAGTCGTACTACCTGCGTGGGGTCTTTGACGTATTTGTTGGCCAATTGCGACACGTGCACCAATCCGTCCTGATGAACACCAATATCGACAAAAGCTCCGAAATTGGTGATGTTGGTGACGATGCCAGGCAGTTCCATGCCTTCGTGCAGGTCTTCTATAGTCTGTACGCTGCTGTCAAACTCAAACTCCTCAATCTGCTCGCGTGGGTCGCGACCGGGCTTTTCTAACTCCTTCATGATATCCGTGAGGGTAGGGAGTCCTACCTCGGCAGTGACGTACTTCTTGATGTCAATGCCCTCGCGCGTAACTTTGTTCATGATAAGGTCGCTGACGCTGCAACCGCAGTCCTTCGCCATTTGCTCCACCACGTGATAGCTCTCGGGGTGTACGGCACTGTTGTCGAGCGGATTCTTCGCCTCAGGGATGCGCAGGAAACCGGCACACTGCTGGAAGGCGGATGGTCCCAAACGCGGCACCTTCTTCAGCTGTGCCCTCGACGTGAAAGCACCGTTCGCCGTGCGATAATCCACGATATTCTGCGCGAGTACGGGACCCAGTCCACTGACGTAGGTCAGCAGGTGTTGCGAGGCGGTATTGAGGTTGACGCCAACGAGGTTCACGCAACTCTCAACGGTCTGGTCCAGCGAGTGCTTGAGCTTGGTCTGGTCAACGTCGTGTTGATATTGTCCAACGCCGATGCTCTTGGGGTCAATCTTCACCAGTTCCGCCAGCGGGTCCATCAGTCTGCGTCCGATGCTCACGGCACCGCGCACCGTGACGTCCTCGTCAGGGAATTCGTCGCGGGCCACTTTCGAAGCACTATAGACCGAGGCGCCGTCTTCGTTGACGACGAAGACTGCGGGTGCGGGTTTCCCCTGCGCCATTTCCTTCAGCGCATCTTCCACGAATTCCTTCGTCTCGCGGCTGGCGGTTCCGTTGCCAATGGCGATGGCCTCTATCTGATATTCGCTGATCATCTGCTGTACGTGGATGGTGGCCTGCATACGATGATTGACAGGCGGGTGGGGGAAGATAGCTTCGTGGTGCAGCAATGAGCCTTGCGCGTCGAGACACACCACCTTGCAACCAGTGCGGAAACCGGGGTCGATACCCATCACGCGCTTTTGACCCAGCGGTGCCGAAAGTAACAACTGACGCAAGTTCTCGGCAAACACGCGGATGGCCTCTTCGTCGGCCCTCTCCTTGCTTTGGTTCATGAATTCCGTCTCTATCGAGGGCAACAACAGACGTTTGTAACCATCCTCAACGGCCTCTGCCACAAGACGTTGGCAGGCTCCGTTGCCACGAACGTAGTTGCGTTGCAGACGCTGGATGGCTTCGTCGTCGTCAATTGTAATACTGACGCGCAGGATGCCTTCGTCAGCACCGCGACGCATGGCAAGCAGACGGTGTGACGAACAGCGTTTCAGGGGTTCTTCCCAATCGAAGTAGTCGCTGAATTTCTGGGCTTCGTCACTGTCTTTCTTAGCCTTTACGACCTTCGATTCTATGAATGCCTCGCGACGGAAGGCGGAGCGCACTTGGTTGCGCGAACGTTCGTCCTCGCTCACCTGTTCGGCAATGATGTCTTGGGCGCCGCTGAGGGCGGAGGCAATGTCAGCGGGAGAACCGCCGACCACGACAAAACGCTGGGCTGCGCGTTTGGGGTCTGGTTCGCGTTGCATCAGCAGCAATTGTGCCAATGGCTCCAATCCCTGTTCGCGTGCGACCTGTGCCCTCGTCCTGCGCTTGGGTTTGTAGGGCAAATAGATGTCTTCCAAGGGCGTCGTCTCCCAGCAGTCGTTAATACGTTTCTGCAACTCAGGCGTCATCTTGCCCAGTTCCGTGATGGTTTTCACGATGGTTGCCTTGCGCTTGGCTATCTCCTGCAATTGTTCCAGTCGGTTGGAAATGGCCGTAATCTGCACTTCGTCCAGTCCGCCCGTCCGCTCCTTGCGGTAGCGCGAAATAAACGGAATGGTACATCCCTCGTCTAGCAGTTTCAGCGTGTTTTCTACACCAGGTTCGGGCAGGTGCAATTCGTTGGATATCAGTTGCGTAAATATCTTCAAATTCTCCATATTCTTACCTCTAACTTCTTTAGTATCCGCTCTCATGTTTGATACTTCGAATGTGCAATACAATGCCGACAATGATACTCAGCAGCCCCGTGACGAGCAGCCAGTTGTAGGTCGACAGGATGCTGATGCGCGTCAAAACGAGCAGCAATGTACCTATTATTATAAGGTATAAACCCCAATTTGTGGCCTTTTTCTTCATAAAAACGTTAATTTTGCTGCAAAGATAAGAAATAATTCGTAATTCATAATTCGTAATTCGGATTTTTTTTGTACCTTTGCACCCGCATTTTGCAAAAATAACAATTTTTTTAATTATTAACGTAGTATGAATCAATACGAAACCGTTTTCATTTTGACTCCCGTTTTGTCTGATGAACAGACAAAGGAAACGGTCGCTAAGTTCAAGAAGGTCCTGACCGATAAGGGTGCAGAGATCGTGAGCGAAGAGGCCTGGGGACTGAAGAAGATGGCTTACGCTATCCAGAAGAAATCTACAGGTTTCTATTTCCTCGTAGAGTTCAAGGCTGAGCCATCAGTAGTAAAGGTGCTGGAGACCGCTTTCCGTCGTGACGAGAAAGTCATCCGTTTCCAGACAGTAAAGCTTGAGAAGTATGCCATCGAGTATGCTGAGAAGCGTCGTAACAAATTTGGTAAAAAAGAGGAGGCTTAAACTATGGCACAGCAAGACACTGAAATCCGTTATTTGAACGCTCCTTCTATCGACACGAAGAAGAAGAAGTACTGCCGTTTCAAGAAGAGCGGCATCAAGTACATTGATTACAAAGATCCCGAGTTCCTGAAGAAGTTCCTGAACGAGCAGGGTAAGATTCTTCCCCGCCGTATTACCGGTACCTCTCTGAAGTATCAGCGCCGTGTGGCTCAGGCCGTTAAGCGTGCCCGCCAGATTGCTCTGCTGCCCTACGTAACTGACATGATGAAGTAAAATTAGGAGGACAGAAGATATGGAAATTATACTGAAAGAAGATATTATCGGTCTGGGTTACAAGAACGATATCGTGAACGTTAAGTCAGGTTACGGCCGTAACTACCTGATTCCTCAGGGTAAGGGTGTTATCGCCAGTCCTATGGCTAAGAAAATTCTCGCTGAGAACCTGAAGCAGCAGGCTCACAAGCTGGCTGCCCAGAAGGCTGCTGCCGAGGAGAAGGCTGCTCAGCTGCAGGGTGTAGCTCTGGAGATTGCCGCTAAGGTTAGCGCTACCGGTCAACTCTACGGTTCTGTAGGTGCTAATCAGGTTGCTGAGGAACTGAAGAAGCTCGGTAAGGAGGTTGATCGCAAGATCATCACCATGAAGGATGCTAAGCAGATTGGTGACTATGTAGCTCTGGTTCACTACCACAAGGAGGTTACCGTCGAGATTCCTGTAAAGGTCATTGCCGAGAATGCTGCTGAGCTGAAGGCTGCTGCCGAGGAAGAGGCTGCTATTAGAGCTGCTGCTGAGGCTAAGAAGGCTGCCGCTGAGGCTGCTGCTGCTGCAGAGGAAGCTCCCGCTGAAGAGGCTGAGGCTGAAATCGAGGAAGCTGAGGCTCCCGCTACAGAAGAATAATAACCCGCTGTAAAGCAAATCATAGTTATTATACGCAGAATCCCGAGTGTCGCAAGACGCTCGGGATTTGTGTTTGTGTTTTCTCGATGTTTTTTTAGAGAGTGTCGCGCTCGTCTATCTTGAAGGCTTTGTTGTCCTCCTTCATATAGATCTGCAAATCGCTGAAATAACCGGTTTCCTGAATAGCCTTCAGATTAGCCTTGGCATCCTCCTCAGCCAGATACTCCTTGGCACTGGCCAGATGGTTAGTAAACTCGAGCTTCTTCTTCTCAGTGTCTAACACTGAAATCCACTCATCCTTCAAACGGTCTCCGATAACAAATTTCTTACTCATAGCGTTTATTTATTTAAATTGTAGTTTGTTTTTTACGCTGCAAAGATACAAACATTTGTCGCAAGTTGTATCTTCCAACACCGAAAATTCCATGTAAACGTTTACAAATTATTACCAAAAAAGAGTTCCACAATGTTACTTGTAGAACTCCTTTGGCGGAGAGTGAGGGATTCAAACCCCCGATACGCATAAGCGTATACCGGATTTCGAGTCCAGCGCGATCGATCACTCTGCCAACTCTCCTTGTAAGCGAGTGCAAAGGTACTAACAAATTTCGAAATGACCAAAGGAATTGCGTAGTTTTTTGCAAACTATTTGGCTATGTCGTGAAAAATATGTACCTTTGTACGCCAATATAAATAAGTACATGTACATTATTAAATAAAAGAGAAGAAATGAAAGCATTTGTTTTTCCCGGACAGGGAGCACAGTTTGTAGGTATGGGCAAGGACCTGTACGACACGAATGAGACTGCCAAGCAGTTGTTTGAGAAAGCTAACGAAATTCTGGGTTACCGCATCACGGACATCATGTTCGAAGGTACGGACGACGACCTGAAGCAGACGAAGGTGACACAGCCTGCAGTGTTTCTGCACTCGGTCATCAGCGCCATCTGTATGGGTGACGACTTCCAGCCTGAGATGACTGCCGGTCACTCGCTGGGTGAGTTCTCGGCACTGACAGCAGCTGGAGCCCTGTCGTTTGAGGATGGTCTGAAACTGGTGTATGCTCGTGCTATGGCTATGCAGAAGGCTTGTGAGGCTCAGCCCTCGACAATGGCTGCCATCATCGGTCTGCCCGACGAGAAAGTGGAGGAGATTTGCGCAGGCATCAACCGCGAAGGCAACGTAGTGGTTTGCGCTAACTATAACAATCCCGGTCAGTTGGTAATCTCTGGTAACGTAGAGGCTATCAACGAGGCTTGCGAGCAGCTGAAGGCCGCCGGTGCAAAGCGTGCTCTGCCCCTGAAGGTGGGTGGTGCGTTCCACTCTCCGCTGATGCAGCCCGCCAAGGACGAGTTGCAGGCAGCCATCGAGGCTACGGAGATCAAGGCTCCGAAGTGTCCCGTCTATCAGAATGTGGACGGCAAACCTCATACTGACCCAGCTGAAATCAAGGCCAACTTGATTGCCCAGCTGACTTCTAGCGTGCGCTGGACGCAGAGCGTACAGAACATGATTGCCGACGGTGCCGACGACTTCACGGAGTGTGGTCCTGGTAAGGCTCTGCGGGGTATGATTGCAAAAATCAACAAGGAAATTCCCGCTCATGGAATCACAGACTAAAACCATCATCTATCAGGTTTTTACACGACTGTATGGCAACCGTAACACGACCCGCAAGGAGAATGGAACGATAGCCGACAACGGTTGTGGCAAACTGAATGATTTCACGCCCACTGTCCTGAAGAATATCAGGCAGATGGGCGTGAGCCATATTTGGTACACCGGTGTCATCCGCCACGCCTCGCAGACGGACTACACAAGTTATGGAATTCCCCGTCAGCACCCTGCCGTTGTGAAGGGTAAGGCTGGCTCGCCCTATGCCATTACGGATTATTACGACATTGACCCCGACTTGGCGGTGGACGTGAAACAGCGCATGAAGGAGTTTGAGCAGTTGGTGGAGCGCACCCACGAGGCAGGTATGAAGGTCATCATCGACTTCGTGCCCAACCACGTGGCCCGTCAGTATAAGAGCATCTGCAAGCCCCGTGGCGTGAAGGACCTGGGCGAACAGGACCAGACGCTGCACGGATTTGACCCGCAGAACAACTTTTACTATTGTCCGGGCGAGCGTTTTGCACCTTATTTCGACCTGTATCGTGGCGAGCCGGAGCCCTATCTGGAGGAGCCCGCCAAGGCTACGGGTAACGACCATTTCGACAATGCCCCGGGCCGTAACGACTGGTATGAGACGGTGAAGCTGAACTATGGCGTGGACTACTATGCCGGGCGCATCGGACATTTCGACCCCATCCCTGATACGTGGCTGAAGATGACCGCCATCCTGCTGTTCTGGGCGAAGAAGGGTGTGGACGGTTTCCGTTGCGACATGGCGGAGATGGTGCCTGCGGAATTCTGGGCTTACGCCACGAAGGCTGTGAAGAAGAAGTTTAAGGACATCATCTTCATGGGCGAGGTGTATAATCCGTTCGAATATCGTCACTATTTGGAGTCGGGTTTCGACTGGCTCTACGATAAGGTTGGCATGTATGACACCATGCGTAGCGTCATCTGCCGCATAGAATTGGCACATGCCATCACTAATGCTTGGCAACAGACTGACGACATCCGCGACCACATGGTGTATTTCCTGGAGAATCACGACGAGCAGCGCATCGGTAGTGACTTCTTTGCCGCCCGCGCGGTGAAGGGTGTGCCAGGCATGATTGCTTCGGTGCTGATGTACAAGAATCCGTTTATGCTCTATGCCGGTGAGGAATATGGCGAGCGAGGCATGGACCGTGAGGGCTTCAGCGGTAACGACGGTCGTACGACCATCTTCGACTACTGGAGCATTGACACGTTGTGTCGTGCTGCACAGAATAAGTTGACTGCCGACGAGGAGCAAATCTTTGACATTCACCAGAAGACATTGCAGTTGGCACGCAAGGAGAAGGCCATCGTTGAAGGTCTGACATTCGACCTGATGTATGTGAACAATCACCTTCAGCGCCAATATGCCTTCCTGCGCAAGGCCGACAAGGAACTGTTGCTGGTAGTGGTGAACTTCGAGGATCAGGAGGCGGTGATAGACGTGAATCTCCCCACGCATGCTTTTGACTACATGGACATCAAGGAGAAGAACGTCATTGCTACGGACTTGTTGTCGAAAGAGAAACTGGCCGTTCGTCTGAAGAAAGACGGCAGCATCAGGATGTCTGTTCCGGCAAACAATGCCCGCGTTTGGAAGATGAAGCTTTAGAAGAAAGAAGGCTGAGGGCTGAAGGCTGACGTCGACAATAAAAAAACAGGAGTCTCGATGATGAGGCTCCTGCTTTTTATATATAAGATGTAGCTTTACTTCTGTGCCTTCAGGGCAGCGATAGACTCCTTGAGGGCAGCAATCTTCTCCTCAGAGTCGCTCTGCTTCTTACGCTCCATAGCAACAACGGCTTCAGGGGCGTTGGCAACGAAACGCTCGTTGGAGAGCTTCTTCAGGACACCCTGCAGGAAACCTTCCAAGTGCTGCAACTGAGCCTCCATCTTCTGGATTTCAGCATCCACGTCAATCATGTTACCCAGAGGTACAGCAAACTCGTCGGTACCAATCATGAAGGCACTGGCGGTGGCGTCTTTTTCAGTAACTACCTCGATGCTGCTCAGGTTAGCCATCTTGCTGATGACGGCATTGAAAGCCTCGTAGCGGTTTTGACCAACAGCCTGCAACGGGAGTTGCTCCTTGGGAGCGATGTTCTTGGAACTGCGAACCATACGAACGGCAGAGACGATCTGCTTGACGCTCTCAATCTGTGCGGCGAGTTCGTCGTCGGCAGCAGTAGGAGCGGGGAGATGCAGGCTGACACGCATGATGCTCTCGCCTTCCTTGCGGTCGTAGAGGTGCTGCCAGAGCTCCTCGGTGATGAACGGCATGAAGGGGTGCAACATCATGAGCAACTGCTCGAAGAACTCCAGCGTCTTGTCGTAGGTTTGCTTGTCGATGGGCTGTGCCTCGCCATTGATATAGGCGGGCTTCACCATCTCGAGATACCAGCTGGAGAACTCGTCCCAGAAGAGTTTATAGACAGCCATCAGAGCCTCAGAGATACGATACTTCTTGAAGAGGTCGTCAATCTCGGCATTGGTCTGCTTCAGCTTGGCCTCAAACCAAGCGGTGGCAATTTTGCCAGCCTCAGACTGTTCGATGTCAGCAACCTTCCAACCCTTGACGAGACGGAAGGCGTTCCAAATCTTGTTGTTGAAGTTGCGGCCCTGCTCGCAGAGTGCCTCGTCGAAGAGGATATCGTTGCCGGCAGGTGCAGAGAGCATCATACCCATGCGCACACCGTCGGCACCAAACTTCTCGATGAGCTCGATGGGGTCGGGGCTGTTACCCAGCGACTTCGACATTTTACGACCCAGCTTGTCGCGAACGATACCCGTGAAGTAAACGTTGCGGAAAGGCATGTCGCCAATATACTCATAGCCCGCCATGATCATACGTGCTACCCAGAAGAAGATGATATCCGGACCTGTTACCAAGTCGCTGGTGGGGTAGTAGTACTTGATTTCCTCGTTGCCGGGCTTGTTGATACCATCGAACAGCGAGATAGGCCAGAGCCATGAAGAGAACCAAGTGTCGAGGGCATCCTCGTCCTGACGCAGATCAGCATCGGTAATCTTAGGATCCTTCTGCTGAGCCAGTTTCAGGGCTTCCTCGCGGGTCTCGGCTACGACGTAGTCATCATTCTCGTTGTAATAGTATGCGGGAATACGATGACCCCACCACAGCTGGCGAGAGATACACCAGTCCTGGATGTTCTCCAACCAGTTCTTGTAGGTGTTCTTGTATTTTGCAGGATAGAACTTTAGCTCGTCGTTCATCACGGGTGGCAGAGCGATGTCGGCAAAGTGCTTCATCTTCAGGAACCACTGCAGCGAGAGACGGGGTTCGATGGCGGTATCGGGGTTACGCTCAGAGTAACCCACCTTGTTGACGTAGTCCTCAATCTTCTCCATCAAACCAGATTCCTGCAGGTCTTTCGAAATCTGCTTACGGCAATCCATACGGTCCATGCCGACGTAGATAGGACTCTGCTCAGAGATGGTACCATCAGCATTGAAGATGTCGATGGTCTCGAGGTTGTGCGTCTTACCCAGCATGTAGTCGTTGGTGTCGTGAGCGGGAGTCACCTTCAAGCAACCTGTACCAAACTCGATGTCCACATAACGGTCCTCGATAACGGGAATGACACGATTCACCAGAGGAACGATAACCTTGCGGCCCTTAAGCCACTGGTTCTTGGGGTCCTTGGGGTTGATACACATAGCGGTATCACCCATGATGGTCTCAGGACGAGTGGTGGCCACCACAGCATAATAGCCCTTGGCATCCTTGTGGATGATGTTGCCCTCGGCCTTCAGCGCCTCCTCATTATCAAGGTTGGTCAGACCATCAACATAGTACTTCAGGTGGAACAGATGGCTTTGCTCTTCCTTATAGATGACCTCCTCGGTAGAAAGTGCTGTCAGTGCCTTGGGGTCCCAGTTGACCATACGAAGACCACGATAGATAAGGCCCTTGTTATAGAGGTCAACAAACACCTTGATAACGCTCTCACTACGCTTCTCGTCCATGGTGAAAGCCGTACGGTCCCAATCGCAGCTGGCACCCAGACGGCGCAATTGCTTCAGGATGATGCCACCATGCTCGTGCGTCCAGTCCCAGGCATGCTCCAAGAACTGCTCACGCGTCAGGTCGCGTTTCTTGATGCCTTCACCAGCGAGTTTCTTCACTACCTTGGCCTCGGTAGCAATCGAGGCGTGGTCGGTGCCAGGCACCCACAGCGCATTCTTACCCTCCATACGGGCACGACGCACCAAGATGTCCTGAATGGTGTTGTTCAACATGTGACCCATGTGCAACACACCAGTCACATTGGGCGGTGGGATAACGATGGTGTAGGGCTGACGTCCATCGGGTTTTGAACTGAACAATTTGTTGTCCAGCCAATACTGATACCATTTTGATTCGACCTCTTTTGGGTCGTATTTACTTGCTAATTCCATATACCTTATTATAAATTGGGTGCAAAGGTACGAAATTTTTCTTAATTAATGATACACTATTCACTTTTTTTTCTTACCTTTGCAGGTGACTATGGAAAGAATGCATACGAAAGAAGTAAAATTGCAGGCCTTCGGGCGTTTGCTGGATGTGATGGACAGACTGCGTGAGGAATGTCCGTGGGACCGAAAGCAGACGAACGATAGTTTGCGTGCCAATACCATAGAGGAAACCTATGAGCTTTGTGACGCGCTGATACGTGACGATCAGAACGAAATTTGCAAGGAATTGGGTGACGTGCTGTTGCACATCGTGTTCTATGGTAGGATAGGTGAAGAGAAACAACAATTCGATATAGCTGACATCTGTAACAAGCTGTGTGACAAGCTGATATTCCGTCATCCTCATGTGTACGGAGAGGCTGTTGCAAAGGACGCAGAAGCCGTGCTTGAGAGTTGGGAACAGATTAAGTTGAAAGAAAAAGACGGCAATAAAACCGTGCTCTCCGGAGTGCCTTCAGCACTGCCTTCGCTCATCAAGGCTTACCGCATTCAGGACAAAGCACGCAACGTGGGCTTCGATTGGGAAGACAAGCAGGACGTTTGGGGTAAGGTTCGTGAAGAACTGGATGAATTCGAGGCCGAATTGCGTAAGGAAGACAAGAAGAAGTCCGAGCAGGAGTTGGGTGATTTTCTTTTTGCTGTCATCAATGCTGCCCGACTGTATAAACTCAATCCCGACAATGCGTTGGAGATGACCAACCAGAAGTTTATCCGTCGTTTCAACTATATCGAACAGCACAGCATCCGTATCGGTAAGCCGTTGAAGGATATGACGTTGGAAGAGATGGACGCCCTGTGGAATGAAGCAAAAGCATTAGAAAACGATCATAACGAATAAAAGAAAGAATATTATGAAAAAAATTACGCTTTTTACAATCGTTGCAGCAGTTGTTACTATGATGGCAGCCTGTGGTGGAAAGACAGAAAAAGTTCCGTTTGACAATGGTGATTCTGCAGATGTTGCCAATGCCGATCCAACAATTTATGGCGTTTGTACTGATGGAACGGCCATGAATACCCTTGAGTTGATTACGGATATGGACGACACGCTGTCAATCGACATTTCTACTGCACAGGAGAACGGTCAGGTGTTTGGCGGCATGCATGTCGGCGATCGCATGGCGGTAGTTCCTGACGCTGAAAAAAAGTCTGCCCTGATGGTTATCAACCAGTCTACGCTGCTTGGCAATTGGGTGATGCCTAACCCGTTGGATGGTTCTGACGAGGTCGGAATCTCCATCAAGGAAGGTGGTATTGCCGAGGGTATCGAACAAAGCAGTATTGTTTACAAAACGTGGCGTCTGACGCGTGGCAAACTGGAGATTGTGATGATGCGCGAAGGTGGCAGCGAGGAAGACGAGTTTTATCAGTACGATATCGTGAAGTTGGGTGCCGATTCGTTGGTTTACAAGGATGGTGACGAAACCTTCGAATACAGCCGTCAGAAACCCAAGGAGGAATACGGAAAAGAAGTCCAACTGGAAGACTCGCAGAACGAGTTCTTTATGTAAACCGGTTGCTCGTTGGAACCGTTTCGCGTCCACATATTAGGTTGCGGCAGTGCATTACCCACACCTCGTCACTATGCTTCGGCACAGGTGGTAGAGGTGCGGGGTAAATTGTTTTTGGTTGATTGTGCGGAAGGAACGCAGGTACAGTTGCGTCGCTCGCATATCCGTTTCACCAAAATCAGCGCCGTGTTTATCACTCACCTGCATGGCGACCATTGTTTCGGGCTGATAGGGATGCTCAGTACTTTCGGACTCTTGGGTCGTACGGCGCGACTGGCGGTATATGCTCCAGGGGAACTGGAGAACATGTTGAAGCAGCAGATGCGCATGTTCTGCCACGACTTCGACTATGAGGTTGATTTCCATGCTGTTGACACCCATCAACAAAAGGTCATCTACGACGACCGCTCTTTGACTGTTGAGACGGTTCCTTTGGAACATCGGATGCCCTGTTGCGGGTATATTTTCCGCGAGAAGAACCTGTTGCCACATATCCGTCGTGACATGATAGATTTCTACGAGATTCCCATCAGTCAGGTGAATAACATCAAGGCCGGTGCTGATTGGACCACTCCCGACGGTGAAGTTGTAGCAAACAGTCGTCTTGTGACTCCCGCAGAGCCACCGCGAGCCTACGCCTATTGCAGCGATACACGTTATATTCCGACATTGCACGAACGACTGAAAGGTGTTACGACACTATACCATGAAAGCACCTATGGTGAGGACAATCTGCTGTTGGCACAGAAGTACCATCATTCTACTGCCCGTCAGGCAGCTCAGGTGGCTCGTGACGCTGGTGTCCGTCAGCTGTTGTTGGGCCATTATTCGTCACGTTATGAAGACGAGCAAGTGTTACTTCGTGAAGCTCAGGAAGTGTTCCCCAATAGCTGTTTGACGGACGAACAGGCCATTTTTGACGTATAAAATGCATTTTCCTGCAAAAAAATTTGGAAGTTTCAAGAATTCTTCGTACATTTGCACAAACTATATAGTGGAATGCTTATGACGAAAAGACTACTCATATTATCTATGGCAGTTTCAATGATGCTCTCAGTGCCTGTTCTAGTGAAGGCCGCTGAGGCAGAAATGCTGCAGACAGAGCAGACTTTGGACGACGATATTACCATATCGGTTAATGGTCAGTGGGTAACCATCACGGGTGCTCAAGGATTGACGTTAGAGGTCGTGTCTTTGACAGGTCGTCAGATTAAAACAATAAAGATTGAAAGTCCCGCTCAACGCATAGAACTTAACATACCTAAAGGTTGCTACATTTTGAAGATAGGCAAAGTGGTAAGAAAAGTGGCCGTGCGTTAACAGCCTTCTTACCTTTTTTGTTGCTCCTCTTCATGGGGTGTGACAATCATGCTCATAAGGACAGACATATCACAATGGAGGCGCTTTCAGACATGAAGTCGTCTGCTTTTGTTTTTGATGTTCAGGACATTCGCAGCCATCTGAATGCGCTGACGGGAGATCATGCGGAACAACCTTTGCTTTGGATAGACCGTTGCGGTACGGATCAGCGCGTAGACTCTTTGTTGGCATATCTCCAGCAGGTGGGCGAGATAGGTTTCTCTGAACAGGTCTTTCACGTCAAGGCCATTGAGAATGACCTTCGTCGTTTGCGGACGCTTGATTTCGACGACGACAAAAACCAAGCAAGTAAGGTTGCAGCTCGTCTGGAATATCACTTGACGAAAGCATGCGTCAGCTATTGTAAGGGTCAGCGTTTCGGTTTTGTCAATCCACATCGGCTGTTCAATAACCTGGACATCGAAAAACAGGACTCTACGCGTAGGTACGTCAAATACCGTGGGCTCTTCGATGTCAGCATGGACTTACCCAACGAGCATTATGCTACAGAGGTGAAGAGCATAATCATGCACGACAGCATCGTGGAGTATCTGCAGGAAATCCAGCCGCGCGATCCCTTTTACGCTCGGTTGAAGACGATGCTTTCTCAAGCTACTGATCCAGCAGAACGTCAGCGCATCATCGTCAACATGGAGCGTTGCCGTTGGCGTCGTCGTCAGCCGCTGACAGATACGGGCAAGCGTATTGTTGTCAACATTCCGGCCTATCACCTTTATGCCTATAGCCCTGGTGAGATGCTCGACATGCGGGTGGTCTGTGGAGCTTTTGGCACCAAGACTCCTCAGTTGTCGAGTAACATCGAATACATGCAAGTCAATCCCCAGTGGGTCATTCCCAAGAGCATCATCGAGAATGAAGTTGCGCGACGTGCGGGCGATTCAGCCTATTTTGCACGTAACCGCTACGATATCGTCGACAAAACCACCAACCAAACCCTCGACGCCCGTCATGTGTCGCGCCAGCAATTGCTCAGCGGCAACTATCGTGTAGCCCAGAAGGGTGGGGCAGGCAACTCGCTGGGACGTATCGTATTCCGCTTTAAGAATAATTTCTCCGTATATCTCCACGACACATCCAATCCCAGTGCCTTCCAGCGCGCTTCCCGTGCTATGTCGCATGGTTGTGTACGTGTGGCGGAACCTTTTGAACTGGCGCGCTTTGTGCTCGACAACCCTGACGAATGGCTGCTTGACCGCATCCGCATTGCGATGGGACTGTCGGCTGAGACGGAACAGGGCATTGAATGGCTGAACGCGCATCCCGACCAGGAGACACGCAACAAAATCATCAGCTACGTCCCCGTATCACCTCGCGTACCTCTTTATATTATATATTATACCCTCTGGCCTGACGAGAATGGCGTCTTACAGACATGGTCCGATGTCTATGGCTACGATAAAGTGATGTGGAACCAATTGAAAGCTTTCGTATCATGACTAAACAGGAAGAACAACAATTGGTCGAACAGTTGTCCGACCCCAAGCTGCAGCGTAAGGCCTTCGAACGTGTCGTGCGCGCATATAGCGAACAGCTCTACTGGCAGATCCGTCGTATGGTGCTTACCCATGAGGATGCCGACGACGTGTTGCAAAACGTGTTCATCAAGGCGTGGACCCATTTGGACGATTTCCATCAGGAATCGCGTCTCTCCACGTGGCTCTACCGCATTGCCGTTAACGAGAGCATCGACTTCCTTCGCAAGCAGAAGAACATGACGCTGCAATATACCGACGACGTGGACAGTGGCGTCGCCAACATGCTCGTTGCCGACAACTATTTCGACGGTGACGAGACGCAGGCCATGTTGCAGGAGGCTATCAGTACGTTGCCCGACGTCCAGCGCACCGTCTTCAATCTGCGTTATTTCGACGACATGAAATACAGCGACATCAGCAAGCTGCTGAACACCTCTGAGGGAGCGCTGAAAGCCTCCTATCACATTGCCGTCAAAAAGATTTCTGAATTTTTTAAGCGTCGTGATTAAACTTTTCACAACGTGTTTCGTCATATCAAAAAAAGGAAAAGAAATGAACTACGAAGAAAAGGAAATAAAAGAGCGTTTCGGACAGGTTAATCCCTTCCGAGTTCCAGATGGTTATTTCGACCAACTGACCGAACGCGTAATGGCTCAGTTACCTGAGCGTGAACAGACGGCAGAGCATGTCTCGCTGTCATCCTCTCGTCCTAAGAGCCGCTTGGTGGCCTTGCGTCCTTGGATGTATGCCGCAGCCTGCACGGTGGCCGCTGTCTTTATGGGAGTAGCCCTCTATTTCCATCAGACAACCGAAGACCAGACGCTTGCCAATGCCGATGTCAACACTTCTGTCAATGCCTCTGCGACCAACACCGAGAGCCAGTATATTGATGAGTATGCCGACTATGCAATGCTTGACAATGCAGAAATCTACGCATATCTGACTGACAATGATTTTTAAAATAAAAAGTATGAAACGTTTAACTACCATTCTGTTTTGTCTGGTGATGGCCATTTCGGTTAGCGCCCAGGAGCAGTGGAAGTTCTCGCCCGAGAAATTCCAGGCCGACCTTGAAGCGTACATCACACGCGAGGCACATTTCGACCAGCAGGAGGCTGCCAAATACTTCCCCCTGTTACGTGAGATGCAGGCGAAGCAACGTGCCATATATGCCCGCATGTACAAAAAAGAGAAACCTTCAGGCGATGCAAAATGTGCCGAGGCTATTGCCAACTATGACAAGGCCAACATCGAACTGAAGCAGTTGGATCAGACTTATCACAAGAAAATGATGAAGGTCGTTCCTGCCAGCAAGGTTTTCGACGCCATGAAAGCCGAAAACGATTTCCATCGTAACATGATGAAGGGCTTCCAGCATGGGTTCCAGCATGGGTTCCAGCACGGGTTCCAACAGGGAGGACGTCCTAATGGTCCCTTCAACGGTGGTGGTAAGCAGTGGGGCAAACGTCGCTAAGTCCACATCTTTCACAATGAGGTTTGCGCGACGTACAGACGTAACGTCCATGCAATAATAACCAATGGTGTGCCCGGGGAATATCTTCCTCGGGTATGTTTTTTGTCAGCGCGCGTTCCACCTTGTAGGGCGTGTCGTCCTTCTCTGCAACCAGTCCCAGACGGTGACTCACGCGGAACACATGGGTGTCTACCGCCATTGTCGACTTGCCGAAGGCCACGCTTTGGATGACGTTAGCTGTCTTGCGACCTACGCCCGGCAAGTCCAGCAACAAGTTCATGTCCGCAGGCACTTCGCCGTTGTGCCGTTCTGTCAGCATCCGCGCCATCTTCACCAGATGGTCGGCCTTCGAATTCGGGTACGACACGCTTTTGATGAGTTCCAGCACGTCGTCCACCTCTGCCTGCGCCATTGTCCGCGCGTCGGGGTAATGGCGAAACAGCTCGGGTGTCACCTGATTGATGCGCTTGTCGGTACACTGTGCACTCAGTATGACTGCCACCAGCAATTGGAACACACTACCGAACTCCAGTTCGGTATCAGCCACGGGCATCTCCTTGCGGAAGTAGTCCAATACTTGCTTGTAGCGTTCTTTTCTGGTCACGGGCGAGCGGGTAGGGGCGTTTTATTTCAGCTGTTGCAGGCGGGCAATGTATTTACCGATGATGTCAAACTCCAGATTTACCACGCTACCCACCTTGATGTCACAGAAGTTCGTGTGTTCGAAGGTATAGGGGATAATGGCCACCTGGAACGTATTCTGCGTGGGGTTACACACCGTCAGCGACACGCCGTTCACCGTCACCGAACCCTTGTCTACGGTAAAGTATCCGTTGCGGGCCATTTCCAGGTCCTGCTTGTATTCGAAGGTGAAGTACGTGCTGCCACCGGCGTCCTCTACCGCCGTGCAACGGGCCGTCTCATCCACATGACCTTGCACGATGTGACCGTCCAATCGGCCGTTCATCAACATCGAACGCTCTACGTTCACCTTGTCGCCAACCGCGAGCAGTCCGAGGTTCGAACGGTCCAGTGTCTCCTTCATCGCTGTCACCGTGTACGTGCCGTTCTCTATCTTTACCACCGTCAGACACACACCGTTATGAGCGACGCTCTGGTCAATGCCCAACTCGTCGACGAATGAACAGCGCAACGTGAAATCGATATTTTCCTTGTCTTTCTTGATGGCTACAACCGTAGCAAATTCCTCAATAATTCCTGAAAACACAACTCTAAACTATGAACTATGAACTCTTAACTATGAACTAAAAGAAAGGGGGACGCCCGGTGATGTGATGAAAACTCCTTTGTTAAAAGATTCGAGTGCTCTCCGTCTTTGTAATCCACCGGCCTTGCGGCTTTTATTGTGGCCCGCCATCGACAGGAGAAGTCAGCTCAGTTTTCAATGTAATTTGATGAGTATCCCGATCGAACCGGCACGCCCCCCCATTTTTCTTATTTGTGGTCTACAGCGGCCTGCTCGATGGGCAGACAGCGCTTGTAGTTCTCAATATACTTCTCGAAACCAGCCACTTCCTCGGCGGTGGGGGCTACTGATGTACCCTTGTTGCCTGCAAACACCACCTGCTCGAGATAGTCGGCCAGCGACTTACCATTATTATTAATAAGGTATCCGGCCAGCAGGGCGATACCCCATGCACCACCTTCGCCTGCCGTTTCCATCACGCTGATGGGCGAGTTCAGGGCGGCAGCCAGCATGCGCTGACCGACACCGGCGGTCTTGAAGTATCCGCCGTGACCGGTGATGCGGTCCACCTTGATTTTCTCTTCCTTCAGCAGGATGTCATTACCAATCTTCAGCACGCCGATGGCTCCGTAGAGGTGGCTACGCATAAAGTTGGCGAGGTTGAACTTGTCGTTTGCCGAACGCACAAACATCGGACGACCCTCGGCCAGTCCCGTGACAGGCTCACCGCTGACGTAGTTGTAGGCCATCAGTCCGCCGCAGTCGGTGTCACCCTTCAGCGCCTCGTTGAACAGCTTGCCGTAGAGCTCGTTCATATCGACGGGGACACCCAGCAGCTGCTGGTACTCCTTGAACAGTCCAACCCACGCATTGATGTCTGACGTACAGTTGTTGCAATGCACCATAGCCACGAGACTTCCGTCCGGCGTCGTCACCATGTCTATCATCTCGTAAGGCTTCGACAGCGGTTTCTCCAGCACAATCATCGAGAACGACGATGTTCCTGCGCTGACGTTACCCGTACGCTGCTTCACGGCGTTCGTAGCTACCATACCCGTACCGGCATCGCCCTCAGGAGGACATACAGGCACACCGGCTTTCAGCGTTCCGCTGACGTCCAGTTTCTTCACGCCGGCTTCCGTCAGCTTACCGGCATTCTCACCGGCACTCAGCGACTTCGGCAGGATGTCCAACAACTTGTAGGGCAAACCCTTAGATGCGAGGATAGTGTCGAATTTTTTCACCATCTCAGCATCGTACGTCTTCGTGGCAGGGTCAACGGGAATCATGCCCGATGCGTCACCTACGCCCAGCACGAACTCACCCGTCAGCTGCCAGTGGATATAGCCTGCCAGCGTGGTTAGATATTTGATGTCCTTCACGTGCGGCTCGTTGTCCAGTATGCACTGATACAGGTGCGAGATGCTCCAACGCAGGGGGATGTTATAGTTGAACAGCTCCGACAGCTCTGCCGCTGCCTTGCCCGTATTCGTGTTACGCCATGTGCGGAACGGTACCAGAATCTGCTCGTCGGCATTGAATGCCATGTAGCCATGCATCATGGCCGAGAAACCGATACCTGCCAGCTGCTCTATCTCGCAGTCGTACTGTGACTTCACGTCCTTGCGCAGGTCGGCATAGCAGTCCTGCAAACCTTTCCAGATAATGTCGATGCTGTACGTCCAAAGTCCATCCACCAACTGGTTCTCCCACTCGAAGGAGCCCTGGGCAATAGGTTTATTCTCCTGGTCGATGAGCACGGCCTTGATACGTGTGGAACCGAACTCGATTCCCAAGATAGCCTTACCGGCCTCGATGGTCTGTTTTGCTTGTTTTACGTCCATATTATTATATGTGTTATAGTTTCTGACGGCAAAGATACGAAAAAAAAGTGGACTGACCAAACATCAGCCCACCTTTTTTTATTTATCTGTTGTCATTTTTCCATATATGCCTTGACGTGGTCGGTTACGTTCTGCTTGAAGTTGTTGTAGAAGAAGCCGTAGTCGTGGAGGTGATAGCTCTCAGAACCGAAGAGTGCTGCACCGTCAGCAGGGATGCCGTAGAGCTTGGCATCGACGGTGGTGACGACGACGGAACCGCGGACGGTGTCAACGCGGGCGTCGGCAATACCTGGGACGACGAGCTTGTCTTCAACGGTCAGCGAACCGAGGTTCTCCTTGACGGGCGCACCAGGTTCCTGACATGTGCTTTTACTCTTTTTAGCGTTTGCTCCTACCAAATACGTGTTATCTTGTTGTCTTTAAACTTGTTACAAGAAATTTTGCCCCTACTTTCCTCCTACTTTGCCCCTACCTTGCCACTACTTTGCCCCTACTAAAAACAAATGATACTACGAGGAAGCGAAACGATAAAGCAGGAATAACTCTTGAATTCTCTAGAGAATTCGCTGCTTAAGTACGCACTAACGATCGCCAACCAGTAAGGAAATGTCTGAATTCTCTAGAGAATTCAAAAGCAAACCCGTATATAAAAACTTGCAAGCCGGTAATATCAAACGCGAGAGGTAGTAGTAAAGTGGCGGAAAAGCTGCTGATTTGTAGGAGGACGGTAGGAGCAAAGTAGGGGCAAAGTAGGAGGAAAGTAGGGGTAGATGTTTATGTTTCTTTCTGATATAGAATGTATTAATGCTATTTTGGTAGGGGTAATTCTTAAATAAAACATTCTAACTGCTGACACCTTCCCTGCCGACTGCCACTCTGCTCCCTGCTGTCGGCTTGACACTTCCCTGCTGTCGACTGCACAGCAGGGAGCAGAGCGCCGTTCAGCCAGTAAGGTGATGGGACAGACTCGGATGTCAAATAGCCAATTCATACTGCCCATGGTCGTAGTTGCAACGGTTGGTTGCATTGGATAAACGACGAGGGCTAGTCGTTAGATGAATTGTATAGGAGCGAGTGATATTGCATTATGGCATTGCATTGACTTTTCGTCATATCATTCTTTTCAAAAAATATCGGGCCCATCGTGAAGGTGGACCCGATAGCTTGTTCTCGCTGTTCTGCTTTTTAGAAGAATACCATCGACAGGAGGTATGCGACGATGGTCGAAGTGGTGACGCAGATGAGGCCCGGCATCATGAACGAGTGGTTGAGCAGGTATTTGCCGATGACGGTGGTGCCGGAGCGGTCGAAGTTGACGGTGGCGATATCCGACGGATAGTTGGGGATGAAGAAATATCCGTAAACCGACGGAAGTACGCCCAGCAGCACGGGACCGGCAATGCCCAGTGAGTAGGCCAGCGGCAACATGGCTACGACGACGGCACCCTGCGAATTGATGAGCACGGAGACGAGGAAGAACACCAGTGCGATGGACCACGGATAATCCTTGACGATGTCGGTGAGCATGGCCTGCATAGTGTCCATATAGTTGGAGAAATAGGTGTCGGCGAGCCACGCGATACCGTAGATGGCGACGACGGCGACCATGCCGGACTGCCATACGGGGCCTGCGACGGCTTTCTTCGGCGATGCCTTGCAGAAGATGATCATCAGGGCAGCGGCGGAGATCATGACAATCTGGATGACGATGTTCATTTTCAGTGCCTTGCCGTCCCACGATGGCAGGAGCGACGGTACTGCGGCAAACATGACGATGACGGCGAGGGCGAGCAGGAAGATATATACGGCACGCTTGGCCTCGGGGGGAATATTCTTGTCGAGGGTCGTGGCACCACCGCCGAAGACGTAGTCGCGCATCAAGGGGTCGGCAATCTTACTCTGGAACACGGGATCCTTGTCGAGGTCGAGTCCGCGATGGTAGGAGGCGGCAGCGGCAGCCATCAGACCACACAGACAGGCGGGGATGGAAACCATGAGCACGCGGGGGATGGTGATGTCGAAACCGTTGGCATTGGAGATGGTGACGAAGGCTACGACAGCGGCGGCAATAGGCGAGCAGGTGATGCCGACCTGGGAGGCAATGGATGCCACGCCACAGGGTCGCTCAGGTCGAATGCCTTTCTTTAGCGCGATGTCGCAAACGATTGGCATTAAGGTGTATACGACATGTCCTGTACCGACGAGAACCGTCAGGAAGAAGGTACACAGCGGTGCGAGGAACGTGATGCGGTCGGGGTGTTTACGCAACAGTCGCTCGGCAATCTGGATGAGCCAGTCCATGCCGCCCGAGGCCTGCATGATGCCTGCACAGGTGACGGCTGCGATGATGATGTAGATGACGTCGGTAGGGGGAGAACCGGGTTTCAGACCGAAACCAAAGACTAGCAGTGCGAGTCCGATGCCCGAGATGGCGCCGAGTGCCAGACTGCCGTAACGTGAACCAACCCAGAGTGCTCCGAGCACGATCAAGAGTTGAAGAATCATTATAATACTCATACGTTTCTGTTGTTTTAAATTAGCTGTTCGATAGTTCTGGGTGCAAATATACGAATAAAAAACGAGCCGACCAAACTATCGGCGTGTTTTTTTTCAAGTTCTTAGTAGTATTGCATGGTGCAGCAGTGGAGCGAGCCGTGCTGACGGATGACGGGACGGCAGTCGATGGGGACGATTTCGCGGTCGGGATAGGCGAGGGCGATGGTGCGGAGAGCCTCGGCGTCGAGGTCGGGCTGCGCGTAGGTAGGCACAAGAACGGCACCGTTGATGACGAGATAGTTGGCATAGGTGGCTGGGAGACGGTCGTCACCATCATAGATGGGACGGGGGAGCGGGAGTTGCAGCAGGCGATAGGGCCGGCCGTCGATGGTGCGTAGGGTGCGGAGCTCTTCTTCCATGGCGAGGAGGTCGGGATGGTCTGCGTCGGCCCCTATATATAATAAGGTGTCGTCGGGACAGATGCGCACGAGGGTGTCGATGTGTCCGTCGGTGTCGTCGCCAATGAGACTGCCGTGGTTGATCCAGACGATGCGTTCGGCGCCCAGATACTGCTTCAGGCGATCTTCTATCTGAGCCTGGGTGAGGGGCTGGTTGCGGTGAGGGGCCATGAGACAGCAGGTGGTAGTAAACACGGTACCCTTGCCGTCGCTCTCGATGGAACCGCCCTCGAGGACGAAGTCGAGGTGGTCTTCATAGGTACCGCGGACAAGGCCTTGCTCGTAGAGATGACGGTTGATGGCATTGTCGAGGGCGGCCTCGAACTTCTCGCCCCAGCCGTTGAAGCAGAAATCGAGGAGGACGAGTTCCCCATGATCTTCGACGGTAATGAATCCGTGGTCGCGGGCCCAGGTATCGTTGGAGATAAACTCTTCCGGGGCTACGATGAGTAGGGGTTCGCGCTTGGCGATTTCACGCGCCATTTCTTCGTAAACGGCAGTGATTTCGGGCAGCATGGGTGCCCAGTCGGTGTCCTTGTGCGGCCATGTGAGTTGCACCATGCTTTGTGGTTCCCATTCGGCCATCATGCGTCGTTTTGTCGTTTTCGTCATAGTTTTTTATTTTGCGTGCAAATTTACAAAATTTCTCTAAATTTTTCTCGCAAAACTCTAAACTTTTTTGTATCTTTGCAAGCGATTTTATGATTTTGGAATTACATAACATATCGATTGGCGCGTCGGTGCGCGGGGTGTCGGCAACGGTCGGCACAGGTAGCGTGTTGGCTATCAGCGGTGAACAGGGTTCGGGCAAGACTACGCTGCTGCGGGCACTGCTGGGGTTCATTGCGACAGACGAGGGGCACATCAGCATCGACGGCGAACTGCTGACACCGTTGTCGGCACCGTATTTCCGTGGTCAGATGGCGTACGTGCCGCAGGGGTTGACGGTGCCTGAGGGCTACGATGACGTGCCGACGAACTATATGCGACTGTTGGAACACGGCGTGCACACAGGCAAACAGCTGATTATCATCGATGAGCCACCGACGACGTTGAGCGAGGACGATCGTATGCGTCGTGAACGCATGATCAGCGAGGCCGCAGAACGCGGTGCGACGGTGGTGGCCGTGAACACGAGTGTAACGCAAAACGTGGTGAGACTATGAAAACGCTATACCTTATTATATTATTAGGGTTGGTGTCGTGGAAAGGCTGGCTGGCCTTTGCACGCGGTCGCCGACAGTGGACGTCGGACATGGCGCAGTATCGCGGCCTGCGGGAATACCTGCTGGGCAATGGCGCCACCATGGCCGATGCACGGCGCCCGTTCGTGAAGCGAGCTCTTTTGCGAGCCATGAAACCAATGGCCAAGCAGTGGCGCCTGTGGGCCATCGTCGCTGTGGTCGGCATATTAATATGGATTATTTTTTAACTTAAAGCTATACACACAAGAAATATGATTCAAACTGTTGTAAAGAGAGACGGGCGCATCGTTGGATTCAACGAGCAGAAAATTATGGCCGCCATCCGTAAGGCCATGATGCACACGGACAAGGGCGAGGATGAACGCCTGTTGTACCAGATAACGGACCACATTGCCCAGCGTGGCGACAGCCAGATGACGGTGGAGCAAATTCAGGACATGGTGGAGTTGGAACTGATGAAGTCGAGCCGCAAGGACGTGGCGCAGAAGTACATTGCCTACCGTAACCAGCGCTCCATAGCCCGCAAGGCGAAGACGCGCGACGTGTTCCTGGACATCGTGAACATCAAGAGCAACGACGTGACGCGCGAGAATGCGAATATGAACGCCGACACACCGGCGGGCATGATGATGAAGTTCGCCAGCGAGGCGACGAAGCCCTTCGTGGACGACTATTTGCTGTCACCGGAGAGCCGTGACGCCGTGGAGCACAACTATCTGCATATCCACGACAAGGACTACTATCCTACGAAGTCGCTGACGTGCGTACAGCATCCGCTGGACAATATCCTGACGCGCGGTTTCGTGGCGGGTCATGGAGCTTCGCGTCCGGCAAAGCGTATAGAGACGGCGAGCGTATTGGCATGTATCTCGATGGAGTGTTGTCAGAACGAGATGCACGGTGGACAGGCCATTCCCGCGTTCGACTTCTATCTTGCACCGTATGTGCGCCTGACGTATATCGAGGAGTTGAAGTCGCTGGAGGAACTGAATAGTGAGGACTATAAGGACCTGTACGACGAGCCGCTGATAGACTTTATCAAGAAACCGTTGGACGGACTGACGGGTCGCGAGCGCGCCCAACAGCACGCCATCAACAAGACCGTGGGTCGCGTGCATCAGGCTATGGAGGCGTTTATCCATAACATGAACACGATACATTCGCGTGGCGGTAATCAGGTGGTGTTCTCAAGTATCAACTATGGTACCGACACCAGTGCCGAGGGTCGTTGCATCATGCGTGAAATATTGCTCTCGACTTATGAGGGCGTAGGCGGTGGCGAGACGGCTATCTTCCCCATCCAGATATGGAAGAAGAAGCGTGGCGTGAACTATCTGCCCGAGGACCGCAACTTCGACCTGTATCAGTTGGCATGCAAGGTTACGGCACGTAGGTTCTTCCCCAATTTCCTGAACCTCGACGCGACGTACAACCAAGACCCCGACTGGCGTGCCGACGACCCCAAGCGATACATCCACGAGGTGGCCACAATGGGCTGTCGCACGCGCGTGTTCGAGAACCGTTTCGGTCCCCGCACGAGCATTGGTCGCGGCAATCTGTCGTTTACCACTATCAATATTGTGAAGCTCGCCATTGAGTGCATGGAGGAGAAGGACCTGCAGAAGCGTATCGGCATGTTCTTTGCCAAGTTGGACAATATGCTGGAGGTGGCCGCCAAGCAGTTGGACGACCGCTACCAGTTCCAGAAGACGGCTTTTGCCAAGCAGTTCCCGTTGCTGATGAAGAGTCTGTGGATAGGTGCCGACAAGCTCGGCCCCACGGATACCATCGAGAGCGTCATCAATCAGGGTACGCTGGGTATCGGTTTCATCGGGCTGGCTGAATGTCTCGTCGCACTTACGGGTAAACACCACGGCGAGAGCCCTGAGGCGCAGGAGCTGGGTTTGAAGATAGTTTCGTATATGCGTCAGCGCGTCAATGACTTCTGTGAGCGTTATCATCACAACTATTCCGTGCTTGCTACGCCCGCCGAGGGTCTGAGTGGCAAATTCACGAAGCGCGACCGCAAGCAGTTCGGCGTCATCCCTGGCGTCACCGACCGCGACTACTATACCAATTCGAACCATGTGCCGGTATATTATAAATGTAGCGCACGACATAAGGCTGAGATTGAGGCACCGTACCACGAGATGACGCGTGGCGGACACATCTTCTACGTCGAAATTGACGGCGATGCCACGCATAACCCGCAGGTCATCATGAGTGTGGTGGATATGATGGATCAGTTGAATATGGGCTACGGCAGTGTGAACCACAACCGCAACCGTTGTATGGACTGTGGATACGAGAATGCCGACGACCATCTGGAAAAATGTCCGAAGTGTGGAAGCACCAATATCGACAAGTTGCAACGCATCACGGGTTATCTGGTTGGAACGACCGACCGTTGGAATGCCGGCAAACTGGCCGAACTGAACGACCGCGTGACACACATAGACCACGGTATGCAGGAATTATTCTAGGACGTCTGGATGTTCTAGATAATCTAGATGTTCTAGAATCTCTAGACTATGATCAGAGTGTTGGATATCATAGAAGATACGATGGTGGACGGCCCGGGGTTTCGGACCTCCATCTATTGTGCCGGATGCCGCCATGCGTGCAAAGGTTGTCATAATCCGCAGTCGTGGGACTTCAAGGGTGGTCGCGAGATGACGACAGATGAACTCATGCGCATCATCATCGCCGATCCCTATGCCAATGTCACGTTCAGTGGTGGCGACCCGATGTACCAGTGTGACGGCTTCGCAGAACTGGCTCGCGCCATTCATGCACAGACCAACAAGGACATCTGGTGTTACACGGGTTTCACGTATGAGCAGCTCATTACTCGTGCACAACGCGAACTGCTCTATGAACTCGACGTATTGGTGGACGGACCTTTTGTTGAAAGTTTGCGCGACCCCGACCTGTTGTTTCGTGGTAGCAGCAACCAGCGGCTCATTGACGTGCAGAAATCGCTGTATGCCGGTGAAGTCGTCCTCTGGCAGCCGGACGTTGACATATAATGTATTGGAAATTTTACAAACGAGATAGACTATGAGACAGGCAATGATTCTTGCGGCGGGACTGGGAACTCGACTGAAACCGCTGACCGACACGATGCCCAAGGCACTGGTTCCGGTGGGAGGGACACCTTTGCTCGACCTGAACATCCGTAAGTTACAGGCACAGGGCTATGACCGCTTTGTGGTGAATATCCATCATTTCGCTCAGCAGATTGTCGACTACGTGGCGCAGCAAGACTACGCACCGCTGGTACGTTTCAGCGACGAGACGGATGGACTGTTGGAAACGGGTGGGGGACTAAAGAAGGCGGCACCGCTGTTTTTGGACGACACACCCGTGCTGATTCATAATGTCGACATCCTTGATAATGTGGATTACGACTGGCTGGCCCGTCAGCATCAGCCTGACGAGGATGCGGTACTACTGGTGAGTCCGCGGAAGACGAAGCGCTATCTGCTGTTCGACAATGCCATGCGGCTTATGGGTTGGAAGAATATTGAGACGGGAGAGATTAAGTCGCCGTATGAGTATATTCGTCGCACGGGACTCTCGCAGCACGGAGAACCGCTGAATATGTTTGCCTTCTCCGGCATTCATTCGTTCTCGCCACGTTTGTTCCCGCTGATGGATAGGTTCCCCGACCGTTTCGGCATCATCGACTTCTACCTCTCGGTTTGTCACCGTTCGCGTATCGTCGGACTGTTGAAGGACGACCTTCGGATCTTGGACGTTGGCAAACTGGATTCCCTCCATGATGCAGAACAGTTCCAAGCATCGCTCTAATAGCCTACAAATCATTGTGCTAACAGCCGATTTGTCGCATTACGCTCTACAATAATGCCCCATGATTGCTGACACTTTGATATTTTAATGTTTTTTTAGAAAAAAAAGTTGTAATAAACTGCTGATATATTGAGATTATTTCATACCTTTGCAGCCGATACGACATAGTAGAAACTAAATTTAAGGCTAAGAGTATGAATATTGGTAAGCACATTGAAGAGATTTTAAGGAAGCAGGGCAAGTCAGCAGCTTGGTTAGCAACTCAGATTCCCTGCGAGCGTACGAACGTTTATAACATTTTCAAGCGTAAGAGTTTGGACGTACGCCTGCTGATGAGAATCAGTGTAATTCTGGGCTACGACTTCTTTAAGGAACTGTCCGAAGAAGCCTTCCCTAAGTCGAAATGATATAAGCCGCTGCCTCGAAAAGGTGGCGGCTTTTATTTTTCTTTTGTACTTTTTTCATATTTATGCCTTTTATTTGCGTTTTTTTTAGTACCTTTGCACACAAATTGAATTCAATACTATAATTTGTAATTTTTTATGAACTTTACATTGTTAATTACCGTCTTGCTGACGGCTATTACATTGGTGGTTGCGGCTTACGTGGTAGCCAAGCTGATAGGACCGAGATCCTACGCGAAGGTGAAAGGTGAGCCGTATGAGAGTGGTATCCCCACGCGAGGCAGCTCGTGGTTGCCGGTTTCGGTTGGATTCTACCTCTTCGCCATCTTGTTCCTCATGTTTGATGTGGAAACGGTGTTTCTGTATCCATGGGCAGTGGTAGTGAAGGAGTTCGGCGCAGCAGCACTGCTGAGCATCGGCTTCTTCCTGGTAGTTCTGGTATTAGGCTTGGCTTATGCCTGGCGGAAAGGAGACTTGGAATGGAAGTAAGAAAGCCTCACATCAAGAGTATTCCCTACGAGGAGTGGAACGACAATGCCTCGTTGGAGAAGATTGTTGACGAACTCCATGAGGGTGGCGTCAATGTGGTGACAGGTTCGCTGGACCAGCTCATCAACTGGGGACGTTCCAATTCACTCTGGTCTCTGACCTTCGCGACATCCTGCTGCGGTATCGAGTTCATGGCCTGCGGTTGTGCACGCTATGACTTCGCCCGTTTCGGTTTCGAGGTAACGCGTAACTCTCCTCGTCAGGCCGACCTGATTATGTGTGCTGGTACCATCACGCACAAGATGGCTCCTGCGCTGAAGCGTCTGTACGACGAGATGGCTGAGCCTAAGTATGTGATTGCTGTCGGTGGTTGTGCCATCAGCGGTGGTCCGTTCAAATCGAGCTACCATGTAGTGAAAGGTATTGAAGAGATCGTACCTGTCGATGTGTTTATCCCTGGTTGTCCTCCACGCCCAGAGGCTATCATGTACGGCATGATGCAGCTGCAGCGTAAGGTGAAGATTGAGAAATTCTTCGGAGGTGCCAACCACAAACAGACCGCTGAGGAGAAGGCACTGGGCGTTTCTAACGAGGAGCTGACATTCCGCTCTAAGCATGGTGACCATCGTCGCGAGCCAATGGTAATCACCGAGGTCCCCCAGGAGTTTGTAGAAGAACTAAAGGCTAATAGCCAAGAGCAAACAGCTAAAGTAGAGGAGGACAAGGCATGAAATTAGAATTCTTATCATTCGATTTTGACAAGTTCGCCTCTGAGATGCAGAACTTGAAGGACAAGAAGGGCTTTGACTATCTTGTAACCATCGTAGGTGAGGACTTCGGTCCAGAAGAGGGACTTGGATGTATCTACATTCTGGAGAATACCAAGACTCACGAGCGTTGCAGCGTGAACCAGATTGCCAAGACACAGGTTTGCGGCGACGGTATGTCGAGCAACGGTAGCTGTGATTTAGAAGGTCAGATGCTGGCTTACATCCCTACCGTTTCTAACATTTGGAAGGTTGCCGACCTGTTGGAGCGCGAAATATACGACTTCTACGGCATTGTGTTCCTGGGTCATCCCGATATGCGTCGTCTCTTCCTGCGTAGCGATTTCAAGGGCTATCCCTTCCGCAAGGACTGGAAGTTCAACGACGAATATACGCTGGAGGATGATGTAGAACCCGACTACGGTCTGGAATACTTTATCGATAAGGATGGCAATTTGCAGAGCAAACAGAATCGTCTGTTTGGTGCTGATGACTATGTGATTAACATCGGTCCGCAGCACCCAGCTACCCATGGCGTGCTCCGCTTACAGACTGTGCTCGACGGCGAAACTGTCAAGCGCATCTATCCGCACCTCGGCTATATCCATCGTGCTATTGAGAAGATGTGGGAAGGTATGACCTATCCTCAAACGCTTGCTTTAACAGATCGTCTTAACTATCTGGGAGCCATGCAACATCGCCATGCTTTGGTTGGTGTGATTGAGGAAGGTTTGGGCGTTGAATTGACCGACCGCATCAAGTACATTCGTACTATCATGGATGAGTTGCAGCGTCTCGATTCCCACCTGTTGTACACCTCTTGTGTGGCTCAGGACTTGGGCGCTCTGACGGGTATGCTTTACGGCATGCGCGATCGTGAGCACGTGCTGAACTGCATGGAAGAGACTACGGGTGGTCGTCTGATTCAGAACTACTACCGCATTGGTGGTTTGCAGGATGATATTGATCCGAACTTCGTCAAGAACTGTAAGGACCTCGTGACGTATCTGCGTCCGACCATCCAGGAGTATATGGACATCTTCGGTGATAATTTGATTACCCACAACCGTCTGGAGAACTGTGGTCCGATGTCGCTTGAGGATTGTATCAACTACGCAGTGACGGGTCCTGCCGGACGTGCTTCAGGTTGGAAGAACGACGTGCGCAAGAACCACCCATACGACATGTACGACAAGGTGGAGTGGGAACAGTGCACACTGACTGGTTGTGATTCTATGGACCGCTACCTCGTTCACATCAACGAGATGTACCAGAGCCTGAACATCATCGAACAGCTCATCGACAACATTCCTGAGGGTGACTTCTACGTGAAGCAGAAGCCGATCATCAAGGTTCCTGAGGGACAGTGGTACTACTCTGTTGAGGGTGTGGCCGGTGAGTTTGGTGTTTATCTTGATAGCCGTGGCGACAAGAGCCCCTACCGCATGAAGATGCGTCCGATGGGACTCTCGCTGGTAGGCGCCTTCGACCCGATGCTTCGTGGTCAGAAGATTGCCGACCTGATTGCAACTTGTGCTGCTATCGACGTTGTAATTCCTGATATTGACAGATAAAAGCGAAGGATTATGTTTGATTTTAGTATTGTTACACAATGGTTCGACGCTCTCCTGAGAGATACTTTAGGTTTGGGAGATTTTCTGTCGATATTGATTGAGTGCGTGCTGGTGGGTACGGGAATCCTTTTGGGATATGCCCTCATCGCCTGCGTACTGATATTTATGGAGCGTAAGGTCTGTGCCTACTTCCAGTGCCGTCTTGGCCCGATGCGAGTAGGTTATTGGGGCTTGCTGCAGGTGTTTGCTGACGTGCTGAAGATGCTCATTAAGGAGATCTTCTTCGTCGACCGTGCCGACAAGTTGCTCTACCTCGTGGCTCCGCTGCTGGTGATTATCGGTTCTGTGGGTGCCTTCTCGTTCCTGCCATGGAACAATGGTGCTACCATCCTCGATTTCAACGTAGGTGTGTTCCTGCTCACCGCCATTTCTTCTATTGGCGTGGTAGGTATCTTCCTGGCTGGTTGGGGTTCCAACAACAAGTACTCTGTGGTTTCGGCCATGCGTGGTGCTGTGCAGATGATTTCTTACGAGATGTCGCTCTGCCTCTGCCTGATTACCGCTGTCATCCTGACAGGAACCATGCAGATGAGCGGTATCGTTGAGGCTCAGACAGGCCCTTGGAAGTGGCTCATCTTCCAAGGACACATTCCTGCCATCATTGCCTTCTTCGTATTCCTCATCGCAGGTAACGCTGAGGCCAACCGTGGACCGTTCGATATGGCTGAGGCTGAAAGTGAGTTGACCGCCGGTCACCATACGGAGTACTCTGGTATGGGCTTCGGCTTCTTCTACCTCGCTGAGTTCCTCAATCTCTTCATCATCGCAGGTATCGCTGCTACCGTATTCCTCGGTGGTTGGGCACCTGTGAACATCGGTGTTGAGGCCTTTGATGCCGTGATGGACTACATCCCCGGTATCGTATGGTTTATGGGTAAGACCTTCTTCCTGGTATGGATTCTGATGTGGATTAAGTGGACGTTCCCACGTCTGCGTATCGACCAGATTCTGAAGCTGGAGTGGAAGTACTTGATGCCTCTGGGACTCATCAATCTGGTGATTATGACTGTTGTTGTGGCCCTCGGCCTATATATTAAGTAAGGTGTACTAGACAATCTGGAAGATCTAGAAAAACTAGAAAACAATGGAAGATAACAAAACATATTTCGGAGAAATCGGGCACGGCTTGAAGACTTTGGCTGTGGGCATGAAGACCTCTTGGAAGGAATACTTCAAGGACTTCTTCACCAACAAGTCTACAGAGCAGTACCCTGAGAACCGCAAGACCACACTTCACGTGGCTAAGCGTCATCGTGGACGCTTGGTATTCAAGCGCGACGAGAATGGTGACTACAAGTGCACCGCTTGTACGCTTTGTGAGAAGTCTTGCCCCAATGGAACCATCAAGATTCTGAGCCACATGGCTGAGGATCCTGAGACGGGTAAGAAAAAGAAGGTGCTCGACGATTATCAGTACGACCTGGGCGACTGCATGTTCTGCCAGCTCTGTACCAACGCCTGCAACTTCGACGCCATCGAGTTTACGAATGATTTCGAGAACGCCGTGTTCGACCGCTCTAAACTGGTGCTCCACCTTGACAAAGAAGTCTACAAGGGTGGTTCACTGCCCAACCTCCTCGAAGGTGGTGCTGAGTGGCAGATCGGTAAGTTTAACACTAAAACGAAGTAACGCGCTATGGGTAATACAGTTATGTTTATTATTCTCGCGGTGTTCATCATCGGTTCAGCGCTGATGTGTGTCATCACGACGAAGATTATGCGAGCCGCAACATTCATGTTGTTCGTGCTCTTTGGTGTGGCAGGCATCTACTTCCTGCTCGACTACACCTTCCTGGGAGCTGCTCAGATTAGCGTATATGCCGGAGGCGTTACGATGATCTATGTCTTCGCCATCCAACTGGTATCGAAGCGCACCCTTCAGGGTCTGGAGGAGCGCGTGAAGTCCAGCAAGATGATTGGTGGCGGACTGGCTGCCCTCGCCGGACTGGTGGTGGTAGCTCTTATCCTGCTGAAGACGGGCTTCTTCACGCTGGCTCCTGCTAACGTGGAGGTTCCTATGAAAGAGATTGGTACGGCCCTCGTGGGTGCCGGCAAGTATCAGTATGTGCTCGCTTTCGAGTTCATCTCACTGTTCCTGCTGGCCTGCATCATTGGTGGCTTGGTTGTTGCACGTAAAGAAAAGGAGGAGAAGTAAGCTATGATACCTGTAGAATGTTATTTCGCGCTCAGCGCCCTGTTGTTCTTCATCGGTGTCTATGGTTTCGTGACACGTCGCAACCTGATTGCCATGCTCATCTCTGTCGAGCTGGTGCTCAACGCCGTTGACATCAATTTCGCAGCCATCAACCGTCTGCTCTATCCCAATGGCATGGAGGGCATGTTCATGACCCTGTTCGTCATTGGTGTGGCGGCTGCCGAGTCGGCTGTGGCTATTGCTATTATCATCAATGTCTACCGCAACTTCCGTAGCGATAGCGTTGACAGTATCAAGAACATGAAATGGTAAATGGTTATGGAAATATATAGTTATTCATTTCTGATCCTTCTGCTGCCTGCGCTGTCCTTCGTGATTCTTGCGCTTGCTGGCATGAAGATGTCGCATAAGACTGCTGGTCTTATCGGCACCACATCGCTGGGACTGGTTACCGTGCTTTCCTATTGGACGGCCTTCGCCTATTTCGGTGCCGACCGTCTGGCTGATGGCACATACGCCACCATCGTTCCCTATAATTTCACCTGGCTGCCTCTGGGCAATCTGCATTTCGACATGGGTATCCTGCTGGATCCTATCTCGGTCATGATGCTCATTGTCATATCGACAGTCTCGCTGATGGTACATATCTATTCCTTCGGCTACATGCACGGTGAGAAGGGCTTCCAGCGTTACTACGCTTTCCTGAGCCTGTTCACCATGTCAATGCTCGGACTGGTTGTTGCCACCAACATCTTCCAGATGTACACCTTCTGGGAACTCGTGGGTGTCAGCTCTTATCTGTTGATTGGATTCTACTATCCGTTGAAGCCCGCCATTGCTGCCTCTAAGAAGGCTTTCATCGTGACGCGCTTTGCTGATATGTTCTTCCTCATCGGTATCCTGATGTTCGGCTACTACACCGATTCGTTCAGCTTCTCGTTTGCTGGCAACATCGTGATGGGCGAGGGTACCACTCCGTTCATCGCCGGCAATGCTGCCAAGGCCGTGGCTGCTGCAGGCTTCATCCTGCCTACAGCCCTCGTGCTGATGTTCATCGGTGGTGCTGGTAAGAGTGCCATGTTCCCGTTGCACATCTGGCTGCCCGATGCTATGGAGGGTCCGACGCCTGTTTCTGCACTCATCCACGCTGCTACGATGGTGGTAGCCGGTGTGTTCCAGATTGCCCGCATGTTCCCCCTCTGGGTTGAGTACGCTCAGCCTCAGATGAGCATCGTTGTCTGGGTAGGTGTCTTCACCGCTTTCTATGCTGCTGCTGTGGCTTGTGCCCAGAGCGACATCAAGCGCGTGCTGGCCTTCTCGACCATTTCTCAGATTGCCTTCATGATGGTGGCCCTCGGCGTTTCGCTGCCCGGTCATCATGGTGTACTCGACAATCATGCACAGCTCGGTTTCATGGCTGGTATGTTCCACTTGTTCACCCACGCTATGTTCAAGGCCTGCTTGTTCCTCGGTGCCGGTTGTATCATCCACGCCGTACACTCGAACGAGATGGCTATGATGGGTGGTCTGCGCAAGTACATGCCGATTACCAACATCACCTTCCTCATCAGCTGTTTCGCCATTGCAGGTATTCCGTTCTTCTCGGGCTTCAGTTCGAAGGATGAGATTATCACCGCCTGCTTTGCCTACAGTCCTGTGGTAGGTTGGATTATGACGGGTATCGCCGCTATGACCGCCTTCTACATGTTCCGTCTGTATTACGGCATCTTCTGGGGTACTGAGAATGTGGAAGCTCACGAGCACCACACACCTCACGAGGCTCCTGCTACGATGACCATTCCTCTCATTGTGCTTTGCGTCATTACGATGGGAGTAGGTATCTATACCACTATTGCAGGCTTTGCAGGGTGGGGCGGTTCCTTTGGTTCGTTCGTATCTGCCGAGGGTACCGACTATACCATTCATTTCGACACGCAGATTGCTGCTACCAGTACGATTATTGCCATCCTGAGTATCTGTCTTGCCACCTATATTTATAAAGGTGAGAGTCAGCCCATCGCAGATCGCCTGTATAAGACGTTCCCCAAGCTGCACCGTGCAGCCTACAAGCGCTTCTATCAGGACGAGATTTGGCAGTATGTCACTCATCGCATCATCTTCCGCTGCATCTCTAAGCCTGTGGCTTGGTTCGACCGTCACGTTGTTGATGGCACGTTCAACTTCATGGCTTGGGGTGCCAACGAGGCTGGTGAGTCTCTCCGTCCCTGGCAGAGTGGCGATGTCCGTCAGTATGCAGTATGGTTCCTCACTGGTACCGTTGCATTAACGTTAATCCTGCTTGCAATCTAAATCGAAAGTACAATTATGAGTATATTAACATTATTCGTAGTAATCCCCGCCCTGATGCTGCTCGGCCTTTGGCTGGCCAAGTCGCTTAATCAGGTGCGTGGCGTGATGGTGGCTGGCGCCTCGTGTCTGCTGGCCCTGTCCGTATGGCTGACCATATATTTTGTTCAGCAGCGTGCAGCAGGTAATACCGATGTGATGCTGTTGACGGCTTCTACGCCTTGGTTCAAGCCGCTTAATATTGCCTACAGTGTTGGTGTCGACGGTATCTCTGTCGTGATGCTGCTCCTGTCGAGCATCATCGTGTTCACGGGTACCTTTGCCTCTTGGCAGCTGAAGCCCCTCACCAAAGAGTATTTCCTTTGGTTCACCCTGCTGTCGACGGGTGTTTACGGCTTCTTCATCTGCACCGATATGTTCACCATGTTCATGTTCTACGAGGTAGCGCTCATTCCCATGTACCTGCTGATTGGTGTCTGGGGTTCCGGCAACAAGGAGTATGCTGCCATGAAGCTGACGCTGATGCTGATGGGAGGTTCCGCCCTGCTAATCATCGGTCTGCTGGGCATCTACTACTTCAGCGGTGCTACCACCATGAACGTCAACGAGATTGCCGCCATGCACAACATTCCCGTCGATATCCAGAAGATGTTCTTCCCCTTCATCTTCATCGGCTTCGGTGTGCTGGGCGCCCTGTTCCCCTTCCACACATGGTCACCCGACGGTCATGCCTCAGCCCCCACGGCTGTGTCTATGCTCCACGCTGGTGTGCTGATGAAGCTGGGAGGTTACGGCTGCTTCCGCGTGGCAATGTATCTGTTGCCCGATGCTGCCAATGAGCTGGCTTGGATCTTCCTCATCCTCACCACTATCTCAGTGGTTTATGGTGCCTTCTCGGCTTGCGTACAGACTGACCTGAAGTACATCAACGCTTACTCGTCGGTGTCGCACTGCGGTCTGGTGCTCTTCGCCCTGCTGATGATGACCAAGACCTCTTGCACGGGTGCTATCCTGCAGATGCTCTCTCACGGTCTGATGACGGCCCTCTTCTTTGCCCTTATCGGTATGATCTACGGTCGTACCCACACTCGTGACATCCGCTACTTGGACGGTCTGATGAAGATCATGCCTTTCCTCGCTGTGGGTTACGTCGTGGCTGGTTTGGCCAACCTCGGTCTGCCGGGCTTCTCGGGCTTCATTGCTGAGATGACCATCTTTGTCGGTTCGTTCGAGAATGCCGATTCGTTCCATCGCATCGCCACCATCATCGCTTGTACGTCGATTGTCGTCACGGCAGTTTACATCCTGCGTGTTGTTGGTAAGATCCTGTATGGCGAGGTGAAGAACAAGCACTATCTCGAGCTCACCGATGCTACTTGGGACGAGCGCGTCGCCGTCATCTGCCTCATCGCATGTGTCGCCGGCCTCGGTCTGTTCCCACTCTGGGCAAGTAACGTCATCTCTGACGCCGTAGGACCAATCTTGGCGAATATAATCTAATTGATAATTGAAAATTGATAATTGATAATTATGGGATATAGTCAATTTCTAAATATGATTCCCGAGGCCCTGTTGGTTCTCGCATTGATTATCGTATTCTTTGCCGACTTCTGTCTGCACAAGAGCGAGCGTAAGGTTGGCGTGCTGGGCAAGCTCACCGCAGCCCTGCTGCTCTGCCAGACCATCATGCTCACCACTGTCGGTCCTGCTGAGGCCTTCGGCGGCATGTATGTCGCTGGTCAGGCTGCTCAGGTCATGAAGCTCATCCTTACCTTCGGCACGTTCATCGTCGTAGTGATGGCCGAGCCCTGGTTGGAGAACGAAGCCCGCCGTTATGCCGGTGAGTTCCATCTGCTCGTGCTGAGCACCCTGCTCGGTATGTACATTATGATGTCCAGCGGCTCGTTCCTCATCTTCTTCCTCGGACTGGAGACCGCCTCTGTGCCTATGGCCTGCCTGGTGGCTTTCGACAAGTTCCAAAAGAATGGTAAGGTCAGCTTGCGCAGCAAGAAGAGTGCCGAGGCAGCAGCCAAGTACATCCTCATGGCAACGTTCTCCAGTGGCGTCATGCTTTACGGCATCTCGTTCGTCTACGCTGCTACGGGTACGCTCTACTTCGATGACGTTGCCAACGTGCTCAGTTCTAATTATTGGGCATCGCCGCTGCAGATCATGGGTCTCGTGTTCTTCTTCAGCGGACTGGCATTTAAGCTTTCGCTGGTGCCCTTCCACTTCTGGACGGCCGACACCTACGAGGGTGCTCCGACGCCCATCACCGGTTACCTCTCTGTCTGCTCGAAGGGTGCCGCAGCCTTTGCTGCACTGGTCATCCTGATGAAGGCCTTCGGTCCGATGATTGAGTACTGGGAGTACATGCTCTACGTGGTCATCGTGCTCTCCATCACCATTGCCAACCTCTTCGCCATCCGTCAGAGCGAGCTTAAGCGCTTCATGGCCTTCAGCTCCATCTCTCAGGCCGGCTACATCATGTTGGCAGTCATTGGTGGTTCGCAGACGGGCATGGCTTCGCTGATGTACTACATCCTCGTGTATGTCGTTGCCAACATGGCCGTCTTCACCGTCATCTCCGCAGTAGAGAATAATGGTCAATGTTCAATGGTCAATGGTCAATCGCTCACGAAGATGAGCGCCTACGACGGTCTTTACCAGACCAACCCCAAGCTGGCGTTCCTCATGACGCTGGCCCTGTTCTCGCTGGCTGGTATTCCTCCGTTCGCAGGTATGTTCTCCAAGTTCTTCGTGTTCATGGCTGCTGCCGAGCAAGGCTCCTTCTGGGCTTATTTCGTAGTCTTCGTAGCCTTGGTCAACACCGTCGTGAGCTTGTACTACTATCTGCTCATCGTCAAGGCCATGTACATCAAGCCGAGCGACTCGCCTCTGCCTACGTTCAAGACCGATGTCAACACCCGTGTTGCCCTCGCCATCTGCACCGCAGGCATCGCCCTCTTTGGCATCTGCTCATGCATCTACGACTACCTCTTCGCCGCCTCGGCCATGTAAGTAGTAAATACGTATAATCCCCATAAAAACAGCAGGCTCCACATCAGGAATCTGCTGTTTTTTTTCATTTGTAGTACCCAATTCGGATGTAGTGGCGGGGAGAGGAGAAGGGCGTCCAGGAGATGTGGAGCCAGCCGGGACCGGTCAGCAGCTGGTCGGTATAGTCGCAGGTGCGGAGGAAGTCCACCAGGCGTTGGAACTGGCGCGGGTCCTTGGGGCGGATGTCGGCAGCCTGGCCGAGCAGGTGCTGCGAGTTGCGCACACCACCGACCTCGCGGTTGTAGGCCTCGTTGCGGTAGCCGCTATTGACGATGATGGCTCCCACCTCGCGGCGTGCCGGCTCCAGCAGATACTGGCAACCGTACTTCAGGTTAAACAACACCTGCGGCGTTGGCAGGTTGTCGGGGTGCTTCTGCAGGTTGAGAAACTCGCTCAGCTTAAAGTGAGGCGATAAGCGAAGGCCATTGAGCTGTGTGTTTTCCATAAGTCAATTCGTTTAATTCGTGAAATTCGTGGTTTTCTTTTCATTGATTTTTCGTGTAATGAGTTTAACATAATAGTCGAGGCCGAAGATGCTGGCGACGAGTAGGAAGGCCTGGGCGACATAGACCAGCAGACCGTTCGACACGTCGTCGATCATGATGACCTGATACGCAACCAGCGCAATGCTGCTCACGATGAGCAGCATCGCACAGGCATACTGAGAGATTTTAAAGCGCGTGTTTTCCATAGTGTCGTTGAACGCAAAATTTTTTTTGAACACGAATCTCTCGAATTACACGAATTTTTTCTGTACTTGGATTATTCGTAAGATTTGTGAGATTCGTGTTCGTCTTTTACATCATCACGGCTTCGCCGGCTGCGCCGAGGAGGGCAGCGATGATGTAACCGAGGACCTTGAGTACTGTTTTTACTGTTTTGTTCATAGCGTTGTGTGTTTTAAATGTTAATAAATAGGGTTAATTTCACATTACAAGTGAAGTGCAAGGTGAGTGAAAATTGAGCTTGCTCAGGCTTTTCCGAGCCGCAGCCTTCACTCGTACTCACAACTCCATGCTTGTGAGTACAAAGTTACAAAAAAATATCGAGAAAACCAAATGTTTTCCCGATTATTTTTCAATAAAAACCGTATTTTACTTTATCATCTCATCCAGCTTTACTGGTTGCATGCGCATATCCCAAATGGCATCAATGAATACGGTATCGGCATCTGCGTCATAATAATGGATTAGCTGAAAGTTTGTCATGATGGTAGCGCCACGATACGTCTTATCCCGATGTTCCAAAAAAGGCACTTTGGGGTAAGATAAAGGCTGAAGAGTCATGCGGGACTCTATACGCAGAATGTCACGATACCAGTTACGCACACACTTCTGCCCAAACTCCTCTAATGCGTAGTCAAGATGTGATTCAAGTTGTCTTGATGCCAACTCGTCCCAAACTATCTTAGCCATGGATATTTTTGTTCAAGACGGGTATGGAACTCTATCGACGACACCCATTTCGACGGATCGTTGCGCTGAGCATCGGCCCGGTCAAGTGCGGCATCCAATTCCTCGAGGGTGTGAGGATAGCCAAAGTCACGATTACCAAACGTGTAATCAACCTCTTTCAGCTCTGTAAGAGGCATCTCGGCCAACGATGGTTCTTGAGCCATCATCCCCTCTAATTCGATATCATTCTTATTCTCTTCCATAGCCACATTTTTTCATTTCACGCTGCAAATTTAGGAATTATTTTTCAGATTTCCAAATTTTGGAGCAGCGAACGCAAAGAAATGCTTGCATTTCGTTTGCTGAGTCGTGAGAAAATTCGCCCAACGGGTCAAATTTTGGAGCAGCGAACGCAAAGAAATGCTTGCATTTCGTTTGCTGAGTCGTGACAGAATTCGCCTAAAGGGCAAATTTTCCCCTATTTTTTTTATCCTTCTTCCCCCTATAGGGGGAAAAGAGAGGGTCTCGGACGAAGAAACGGAAGCCGCGATTGACGACTTCCGTTTTCTGTGTTATTCTTTAAATCTCACAAGGGGACTGTCCCGCGTGAGCGTTCTTTAAATAGATCAAAGAACTGTTCGTCTAATCTCAAGTGTCATAAGACGCTGTGAGCAGATTTACCAGCCAGCGTCTACCTCATCGTCTAGCAGGTCGATGTTCATGCCGTTGGCATCTGCGCTTCCGGCCAGAATCTGGCACTTCTGCTGCAATTCAACAACCTGCATCGTGGGCTTCATATATTCTTTCTTAATCATAGTTGTGTCCTCCTCTTTTTATTTGATTACAACTTTCTTTCCGTTCACGATGTAGAGACCCTTTGTGGGCTGGCTGACGCGGCGACCCTGCAGGTCGTAGTATTCGCCACTTACATCTTCCATCTTACCTCTTACCTCGTTTACGCCCGTCGTCTCGCCGTCAAGGCTGAAGAATTCGGGAGCACCCGCACCGCTCACCAAGTAAGCTTTGTTGGCACCGATGGTTCCGCTGGCGCTCAACTTGTAGAAGCCTGCGCCTGTTGCTGCCTTATAGTTCAGCACGTAGGCATTGCCTGGGTTCGTGATGGCGGTTGCCGTGCCCACCAGCTGGTTGCCCTCGAGCGTTGCAGTCGTAGTGGCTGCTGTCAGCGTGATGGAGGAAGAAGAAGATTTCAGGATGACGGCTTTGCCGGCAGGAATCTCCCTGTTTGCAACTTCCGTCATGGTCAGCTGGCTGCCAGTCAGTGCAGCCTGGAACACCTTTGTGTTGGCATCTGCTGTGAAGCCCTGCGTAGCGTTAGCGTTGTAGTAGGTAGCCCAGTATTCGCCCGATGCACCCTCGTTGGCGGTGACGTTGAAGGGGGCGTAGCCGTAAACCTCAATCTTTTTTATACCTTTAGACGTGTATGCCAGAATGGGGGGGCCATTTACTTGCGGCGTCTTATCCTCTTCTGTGGTTTCTACTACAAAGGGAGCTTCGCTGTCTGTAGCTGTACGATTGGCATCGTCATAGAATATACATTTGGTGATGGTATATCCTTCGGCTGCATTGACGGTTGCCGACCAACCGTATCCCCACCATCCCCAGTTAGCGTAGTATGCTGAGGATCCATATGCAGTATAACTGAATGAAACGGTTGCCACATTCGCCGTACTGTAGCTGGCTTGCTCTTTGCCTGTTGCTGTAATTGTGGTCAGCAGCGCTTCCGTCTGTGCCACTGCGCCCGTAGCTGCCATCAGCAGCAGCACGAGCAATGAAAGTAATTTTCTTTTCATAATTCTCTTTTTATTTAAGTTATTTGTACTAATAGAATTAAATTCACGTTTGCAAAGGTACAAATAATTTTGTTAAAGCATGTTACCCCCCCCCTAAATAATGTTAAAAAGAAGAAAATAGTTTCGGGCGAAAAGATTTCGACGATGGTTTTTGGTTTATTGGTATAAAGCAGATTTCTATTATTTTCTTTTCATTTTCTTTTCTTTTTCTTTTTTATCTCTTTGTGGCACGTTGAAACTGGTTGTATCTATTAATTTTTATTAAAACAGCCCGTAATTAAAGATTTTCTGGGAATATATTTGGGAGTTATACAAATATTTATTACCTTTGCAGGCAAAACAAAATATCTATGGCTATAAAGATTTTAAGCGCGAAGCAATTCGCAACAAAACTGAAAGCAACTATCCAGGCCTCCGGCAGGCTTGGTTTTACCGAAGAGACGGCCAATGCACTGGATTTGGCGTCCGGAAAGTTTGCAAAGTTTGCGAAAGACGACGAAAAGGACGCTCTATACCTTATTATTATTAATGAGGATTGCGAGGACGCCTTTCCCATAAAACTTTCGAGTGGCTACTATTATGTGCCTACCCGACAGTTGTTCGATGCGCTGGCTTACGACTACGAGAACAACAACATCATGTTCGACCTGGTCCGCCAGTCCTCTCTCGATGCTGACCTCATGGGTCATGTGTATTATATGAAGCCACGAATCAACAAACGAAAAGAAAAGTATGGTGAAATAATAATCAATACCTGAAAAAAAGGCCCCCATATTAAGTGTAATATGGCGGGCCGCACACGGGACTGGCCTCTGATAGTTGAGCATTGACGAGGCCGGTCTCTTCTTTAAAAAGCCATCGCGAAATGGTCATTAAAGCGGTTGCAAAGTTAGTGTATTTTGCCTAATCCGCCAAATTATGACCCCGTCCGCAGTCATTTTTTAATTAACATTAATAGTTTATGACCACGACATGCAACCCTAGATTCTCTATATTTCCAAGAGGATACAGAAACAAGAACGGCCAGGCGGTGCTGGCCACGAAACCGCAGCAGAACCAGGACATTCCCTGGGCTTACCAATATGTCACCAGCCAGTGGTGCCCTCGCCATCTGCACCGCAGGCATCGCCCTCTTTGGCATCTGCTCATGCATCTACGACTACCTCTTCGCCGCCTCGGCCATGTAAGTAGTAAATACGTATAATCCCTATAAAAACAGCAGGCTCCACATCAGGAACCTGCTGTTTTTTAAACTGTCATCTGTCATTTGTCACTCGGCTTTGTTTATTCTGCGGAAGATACCACCACCAACTCTCTCTATAAGGCCACGGCTAACCCATTGATTTAACATGACGTTGGTGCCTTCCTCTTCCTTACCATTTTTTATTCGCATAAGGACGGCATCCTGATAAGTGAATGTGCCATCTTCCTTGGTCGGAATCTGTTGAAGCAGGTTTGCCGGTCCACGACGCGATGTCTTCACCTGACTATCAGCATGGCGAATCATATCTCCAAAGAAATAGAGCTTCAGGTATAGATCATAGTGCAGACTAAAACGACAGAAGTTTTCAATGGATGACTCCCATTTCATGCCATTGGCTGCGTAAAGAAGACATCCTTTTCGAAAAGTTGCTACCAACGCCCTGCGTCCTAAATTATTGAGGACTGCATCTCCAGACTTCACCACGAAGTCGTCAAGTTCATCCTTCAGTCGTTCTACCATACGTCGAGCCTGTCGACAGTCTATTACTCCGTGTGCCTGACGAAGATTGTCGATATAAGGTTTCAGTTTGGCGTCGTACTTCTCGTCATATTTGCCATGCACGGGCATAGGAGCTCCGAGACCACGATCGGGCACTGTTGCAAGTTGGAGGCGACTGATAGGACCATCAGTCATGGCATTGCGGAAGTAGTAGGCTGCTTTACTGGGTGTCGTCGAGGCATTCCAGTTGATAGATAACGGCCCTTGATACGTAACACTCTGACTACCGACACGTTCCTGACCGAATGGGTTGTCCTCGTCGTCACTCATCTTCATGTAGGTGAAAGGACAATTAGGTCCAGGCTTGTAGCCCTCAACGGCAAACCATTGGTCAAGTTCTACCATACGGGTATGGACTATTTTGCCCTGTGAGTCGGCCATCAGTTCCGATAG